>WLWD01005816.1_pt1 | contig 463563 bp, 287 predicted proteins | sample 6712731 | NCBI WGS metagenome assembly WLWD01 (sample SAMN12718690, study PRJNA576275) | sponge metagenome | isolation source: marine sponge | host: Mycale hentscheli | place: New Zealand: South Island, Marlborough, Capsize Point | collected 2014-11-01
CACATGGTGACCTAATGAAGTGGACACATGATGACCTAATGAAGTGGACACATGGTGGCCTAATGAAGTGGACACATGGTGACCTAATGAAGTGGACACATGGTGACCCAATGAAGTGGACACATGGTGACCTAATGAAGTGGACACATGGTGACGTAATGAAGTGGACACATGGTGATCTAATGAAGTGGACACATGGTTAATTACACAGTGTCTCCCACCCCCAGTGAAAATCACGCAGGAAACCCTGCATGACGGTCCTTTATATTAGGCCATCAAATGGACAATACGATGTCCATTTCATTAATAAAGTAAGGAAAAAACAACAACAACAAAACAAAACATAAATCAACAACTAAATGTAGGTACAATTCAATTATCATTATTGAGTTTAGGTCACTCACTAGATGGAAAGGACTCTGTGGAGTAAGCAGACAACCCGCCCACAGTCAAGCAATGGAGACTTTAAAGAGAGCTGATCTGCATGTTAGGCCCTGTAGACATTGTATGGCTCCCTGGACTACAGCTCCATCCCTGTAAGACATATATGCATGTATATGTTGGTAGCAGAGCCAATCACAGGGAAAATGTCACAGCACATCACACAATTAAATAAGGCAATTAATAGGGCATGTGCAGTCCTAATTAATGCCCATCTATATGTGGTACATAGTGGGTTGAGTGTAGCTAGCTATGTATATGCTAAGAAAGGTCACTTTCAATGTAATGGCCAACATCAAATCATTGCATTTCTGCTAGCCCTGTACGTGATGGTTACTTTATTGCCCGATATAATGTGGAAAAGACATCAGAGTTGGGGTCAAAATACTTTATTGCAAATATAGCTCCTTAGCAAATACAGATACTTCATAGTACGTTATACTTGTACAACTGAAGAAGACACTATGTATGTACATGTAGTGTGAAATCAAGTTCATGTTAACACAATGATAGAAGGGACTATTAGTTCATCCCAGGTGAGACTTGTAAATTATACTAGTGGTGCGCTCGAATAGCGCAAATGCATGGCGAGCGAGCAGACTCTTTTTACAGAAAAATAGGACAGAAATTACATCTAACTGTAGTGCACAGTATAACCCTTTCCGTTCTCAGTTAGCATCAGAGAATCTAAAGTCTCTGATCCCAGACTAAGGAAGTGGAACCCATGTATAGTAACAATAACAGAATTACCTGAATAAACATCGAAAGCAGTGGCAAAGAAGCGCAGCTTGACAAAGACTTCACAATTGTTTCAAGAAGAGAGTAGCTATAAACTTTTTGGTTGAAACGTTGCGTAAGGCAATGCAGCAGTTCCCTCCGCGCTAGTTAATTGAAAAATACTGGAACTGTGAACGCTTTACCTAACTTACGTAATTAGAAGCGCGGGCGAAATATTTTGACGTACGTATACATACTTATATATATCTGAAATCTCAATTGAACACGACTGATAGTCAGCTTCGCTAGCTTCGCTCGCTCGCTGAATTACCTATGTGTGTGCACATTAATAGTACTATGTGCATGCACAGTGATAGCACTATGTGCGTGCACAGTGTTAGCACTATGTGCGTGCACAGTAATAGTACTACGTGCGTGCATAGTGCTAGCACTATGTGCGTGCACAGTAATAGTACTACGTGCATGCAAAGCGTTAGTACCACGTGCATGCACAGTGCTAGCACTATGTGTGTGCACAGTAATAGTACTACGTGCATGCACAGTGCTAGCACTATGTGCGTGCAGTGTTAGTACTACGTGCGTGCATAGTGTTAGCACTATCTGCGTGCACAGTGCTAGCACTATGTGCGTGCAGTGATAGTACTACGTGTATGCAAAGTGCTAGCACTATGTGCGTGCACAGTAATAGTACTACGTGCATGCAAAGTGTTAGCACTATGTGCGTGCACAGTGATAGTACTACGTGCATGCAAAGTGTTAGCACTATGTGCGTGCACAGTGTTAGCACTATGTGCGTGCACAGTGATAGCACTACGTGCATGCAAAGTGTTAGCACTACGTGCGTGCACAGTGTTAGCACTACGTGCATGCAAAGTGTTAGCACCATGTGCATGCACAGTGCTAGCACTATGTGCGTGCACAGTAATAGTACTACGTGCGTGCATAGTGCTAGCACTATGTGCGTGCACAGTGTTAGCACTATGTGCGTGCACAGTAATAGTACTACGTGCATGCAAAGTGTTAGCACTATGTGCATGCACAGTGTTAGCACTATGTGATGCGCCACAGTGTTAGCACTATGTGCGTTTGCCACCAGTGATTGATTAGTACTACTGCGCAAAAGGTGTTAAGTAATAGTGCATGCCAGGATAGCACTATGTGCGTGCCACCAGTATAATAGTAATACGGAATGCAACCAAGTTTAGCCACTAGGTGCATGCAAGTGTAGCATATGTGCGTGCACGTTGAGGATAGAATACGTGCATGCCAAAGTGTTAGTGGTAGTACTACGTGATGCACAGTGCTAGCACTATGTGCGGTGCACAGTAAATGTACTACCGTGATATTGGAAGTTAGCACTATGTGCGTTGCCACAGCGCTAGCCACTATTGCGTTGACACAGTAATTTCAGTACTACATTATGCACAGTGTAGCATATGTGAGTGCACAGTGATAGTACATGTGCGTGCACCAGTAATAGTACCTACGTGCATGCAAAGTGTTAGCACTATGGCATGACAGTGTTTTAGCAACTATGTGCGTGCCACAGTGATCGTACTACGTGCATGCAAAGTGGTAGTACTATGGCATGCACAGGGCTAGCACTATGTGCGTGCACCAAGTAATAGTACTACGTGCATGCAAACGTGTTGTTAGCACTATGTGCATGCACAGTGTAGCAATATGGCTTGCCAACATAATAGTACTATGTTTTGCGTGCACAGTATAGTACTACGTGCATGCACACTGTTAGCACTAGGTGCCGTGCACAGTAATAGTAATACGTGATGCAAAGTGTTAGCACTATGTGCGTTTTGCAAAGTGCTAGCACTATGTGCGTGCACAGTAATAGTACTATGTGCGTGCATAGTGCTAGCACTATGTGCGTGCACAGTAATAGTACTACGTGCGTGGAGTGTTAGCACTATGTGCGTGCACAGTAATAGTACTACGTGCGTGCATAGTGCTAGCACTATGTGCGTGCACAGTAATAGTACTACGTGCGTGCACAGTGCTAGCACTATGTGCGTGCACAGTAATAGTACTACATGCATGCACAGTGCTAGCACTATGTGCGTGCACAGTGATAGTACTACGTGCATGCAAAGTGTTAGCACTATGTGCATGCACAGTGCTAGCACTATGTGCGGTTGCACAGTAATAGTACTACGGCGTGCATAGTGCTAGCCATATGTGCTGCACAGTTAATATACTACGTCATGCAAAAAGTGTTAGCACTATGGAATGCACAGTGTTAGCACATGTGCGTTGCACAGTATAATAGTTACACGTGCATGCCAAAGTGGTTGTAGCCAATATGTGAGTGCGCAGTGCTAGCAGCTACTGTGCGTGCACAGTCCATAGTACTACGTGGTGGAGTGGTTAGCACTACTGTGATGTCACAGTGCAGCACTATGGTGCGTGCACAGCACAGGGATAGGACATACGGGAATGCCAAGGGGTCAGAACTATGTGAATTGCACAGTGCTCAGACTATGGCGGCCACGTAATGTACTACGTGCGTTTGCATGTGCTAGCACTAGGTGCAGGCACAGTAATAGTACTACGTGCAGACAAAGTGTTAGCACTTAGAACTATGTGCATGCACTAGTGTAGCAATTGTGCGTGCACAGGTAATAGTACCACGTGCCTGGCAAAGTGTAGCACAGGCGGCACAGTGCTAGTCACTATGTGACGTGACACCGTAATAGTACTTACGTGCGGGAGTGTAGCACTATGATGCTGCACAGTGCTGCATATGTGGTGCACAGTAATAGTACTACGTGCGTGGGTGTTGGCACTATGTGCACGCACAGTGCTAGCACTATGTGCGTGCACAGTAATAGTACTATGTGCGTGCATAGTGCTAGCACTATGTGCGTGCACAGTAATAGTACTACGTGCGTGGAGTGTTAGCACTATGTGCGTGCACAGTAATAGTACTACGTGCGTGCATAGTGCTAGCACTATGTGCGTGCACAGTAATAGTACTACGTGCATGCACAGTGCTAGCACTATGTGCATGCATAGTGCTAGCACGGTAATAGTACTACGTGCATGCACAGTGCTAGCACTATGTGCGTGCACAGTGTTAGCACTATATGCGTGCACAGTAATAGTACTACGTGCGTGCATAGTGTTAGCACTATGTGCATGCATAGTGCTAGCACTATGTGCGTGCACAGTAATAGTACTACGTGCATGCACAGTGCTAGCACTATGTGCGTGCACAGTGTTAGCACTATATGCGTGCACAGTAATAGTACTACATGCATGCACAGTGATAGTACTATGTGCGTGCACAGTGCTAGCACTATGTGCGTGCACAGTGTTAGCACTATATGCGTGCACAATAATAGTACTACGTGCATGCACAGTGTTAGTACTACGTGCGTGGAGTGTTAGCACTATGTGCGTGCACAGTAATAGTACTACATGCATGCACAGTGTTAGTACTATGTGCGTGCACAGTGTTAGCACTATATGCGTGCACAGTGTTAGTACTATGTGCGTGCACAGTGCTAGCACTATGTGCGTGCACAGTGGTAGCACTATATGCGTGCACAGTAATAGTACTACGTGCATGCACAGTGTTAGTACTACGTGCGTGGAGTGTTAGCACTATGTGCGTGCACAGTGCTCGCACTATGTGCGTGCACAGTAATAGTACTACATGCATGCACAGTGCTAGCACTATATACGTGCACAGTAATAGTACTACATGCATGCACAGTGTTAGTACTATGTGCGTGCACAGTGCTAGCACTATATGCATGCACAGTAATAGTACTACGTGCATGCACAGTGCTAGCACTATGTGTGTGCAGTGCTAGCACTATGTGCGTGCACAGTAATAGTACTACATGCATGCACAGTGTTAGTACTATGTGCGTGCACAGTGTTAGCACTATGTGCGTGCACAGTAATAGTACTACGTGCATGCACAGTGCTAGCACTAAGTGTGCAGTACTTCGTGAATGCAGTGTTAGTATTAGTACGTGTATGTACAATGATAACAGTAGTGCATGCCTAGAGACTTACCATTATTCTCTTCTTCAATCAAGAACACCACAACCTCAGTACAGATAGCAGCAGCCCAAGCACCATGAAATCTAGGAAATGAAAAAAAAAAGGTTATGACAATATTAATTCTAATGGAAAAGAAAATTAGTTATCAAGCCAAGCTAATGAAGCACCAAAGGTGTGAACCCTCAGCGCCAATGGCACCAATATCATTGCATACTACAGAACCACTAGCCTCAGCAACTATGATACTTGATACTTTATAATATCTCTGTTCTATATGCAACAGCACAGGCCAACCAACACTTTCCTACTTGTTTCAACTCTAGTGTTATTAGGGCCCAAAGAGTGGGAGCTGGAGGACAACCTGAGGATGCTAGGGAAGGTCTAGTACAAAAGAATAGCCAAGTGAAGGGTGCATGGTAAGGTCATAAGGTAAGGGATAGCATCAGCAGATAAGCAGTGCAATGAGACTGTCAATAATAAAGCATGTATAGACTTGCCAGCAAAGTGTGAGCATCAACCAATGGTCAAAGCCATAGGCTAAAGAGACAGCCAAAGCAGCCAGGGAACGCACAACTACAAGTTTACCCTAATAATGCCCACCCTGTAACAAGTAATAGGAGAATATCAGTAAGTCTTCAACTTTTTGGTTTGGACATAAATCCAGTGTGGTAGACTCAATGCAGGTGAACCTAAGTCGTGCCCCAAAACAAAAACAAACAAAAAAAAAAAAAACCCTGGAAAGATTAGTACCTAGACAATAAAAGAGGCAGGGCCACCAACATTATCACTATTAGGGATGAGGCCTGGTTATGTATGTTCACACCCGTTATCAACTTACTTCATGACACTTGTTTCGCCAACATCTTGTATTGACTGGCATTGATACATCAGCAGCATGTTGCTACCTGCAAAATAAGCCAATGGGAAATGCCATCACTACTGGACAAGATAATACAGGTGTAGTCCTGCTGTATAAAAATTACATGGATATAATAGCTATATGATTCCATTTAATTTTTATAGTTGTACCGCCATTCCATTTAGCTAGTCTAGCTATTAGGTGAGCGAATTTTTAATTTCACTGATATTATTACGAGTAAGTGACAAGTAGTACCCTTTAGACACTTGCTAACTAATGATAGGATTAGATGGAGGGGGGACAAATATACAAGCCTAATGCAGCTGTCTTGTGAAACCACTGAAGATGACTAATGTCAAGTTTACATAGCAAACAACCAGTTTTCATTTTTGTCAGACTTACATACTAGCAAACTCAAACAGGCACCTTGTACACACTATTTGTCTCTTACGAAACTAATGTACAGAATTATTAGACAGTCCTCCTCTCCCACATCACGAGAGTAATACTAGACTGGCATTACTTTTTTTAAGGGGTGCAAAGCTTTTAACTTACTCTTGAAAGCTGAGAGAGATACTTTCATTTAACCGAACCGCCATAATGAAAAGTTAGTCTCATGTACCCAATCCCTTTACCAACCGCTAATCGAGTGTAGAGGTTCTAGGTTGGTAAAGGGTCTCGCCGTCCCCTCGCTTTATTATGTAGCTTTTTTTGCGTTGAGCTACGGGGCTACTATTAGCTACTTTATAGCTAAATCACCATCCCTTCCAAACGTGCCTGCAAGGAATACCACCACTCCTTAATGATTATCTCCTCTCTTTGCACTCACAACCTATCACAGGACGATGAATATGGACTTGATATTATCGCTCAGCAACTCAAATCCAAGAATAGGGTGAGGACACATATCTTGGAAGAAAACTCAAAGGATGCCGAAGACCTCATGAAATTGCTATCTGCCAGCCAGAAGAGAGCAGTGAACCTAGCAAAGGAAAAAGGATCATAAACCTGGCTGACAGTGCTCCCACTAATGGAACACGGCTCCGCTCTACACAGGGGTGCATTTCACGACGCCCTCGCACTGCGCTATGGCTGGACACCCCTGGGAGACTACCAGCTAAATGTGCATGTGGGGCCGTCTTCTCAGTTGAGCATGCCCCAAAGGGGGGTTTCCATCCATAAGACACAACGAAATACGGAATTTGACAGCAACTCTTAACTGAGGTGTGCAAGGATGTATGTATTGAGCCTGGCCTTCAGCCCGTGTTTGAAGAACTGAATGGTGCGACTGCTAACTCACAGCCAGGAGCAAGACTCGACATTGCAGCAAACGGTGTTTGGGGCGGCAATCACGAAAGAACATATTTTGATGTAAGGGTATTCAACCCCTGTGCCCCTTCCAACAAACATTCAGACATGCAAATGGTGTATAGGAAGCACGAACAAGCCAAGAAACAGGCATATGAGGAGAGAATTAGAGAAGTGGAACACGCCACATTCACACCAGTTGCACTCTCTACTACCGGTGGCATAGCAGAGGAAGCCAGTATATCTATAAAAAAATTAGCGTCCATGCTCGCCAATAAGTGGGAACACAGTTATAGCAGTACTCTTCAATGGTTACGATGCCGCCTATCCTTCTACGGTGTATCCAAGCCATTCGAGGAGCCAGATCATCCATTGGACATGCTGTAAGAATACCAGCTGCAGTAGACCTGGTGACCTCAGAAGCACATCTAAACTGATCTAATTTCATTTGCTTTTTGACTGTAACTGAGTTTATATTATTTTGTATTGTATTGTATTGTAGTGTATATATATAATTAAAAAAAGAAAAAAGAAAAAAAAAAGCTAGATTACTGGAACTCAGTTTTGGTAGCAACACCGTGACAGAACAGTGAGTAAAGCCTACACAAACCAAAAGCGGTTGATTTAAATAAGCTTACAGCTTCTTACCCAATGCACGGATGATCCTAGCGTCTTACAACTAATATATAGTTTGTTTCGAGTTCATATTCAAGGGTTTTTGTACGCACCTGTGCTAATCAATTAATTGGGTAAAGGGGTTTACAACTACTTCATCTTAAAGGCTTCTCAAAGTGGTTCGGTAAAGCGTCACCTTTTCAATTACTATGGTAAGTTGATTTGTGCAAAGACAAATGCTGTTTTTACTTTCTGGAATTGCGTTGACACTTTTACCATATCATTAAGATGTAAGCTGCATAGCAGAAATGCAATCTCAGGTTTTATTTAATTGTCTCCTATTTTTTTAAAGCCAAGACTATCTCTGGCAGATGAAACCAATGAGACTCATTACTTAAAGGTTAATGTCATCATAACAATAGAAATAACCACATGTACATATTTAGCTGTGTTGTTCTCAAACTTAGATACCAAGCATGCCTTGAAATTCTTCATTAGAACTTTAAGCTCTTCAGCTTCCTCGTTGTTAGTGCTGTGAATAAAAACATTAAATTGAAATTAGTAAAGCTAGCTACTATTAATATAGCTTGCACAATGACACATAAAGTGTGTTTTATAGAATCTTGCCCACTAAATTGTGAACCACATAAGACCAGCACAATGATATGCACATTAACTGTAAATATTCAATAATTATTTCCATCAACAAACTGACCAAAGTTGTAGTCAGCCCACTAGCTAGTTCCTACCACTGTGTCAGTAGTTGAACACCTCTTAAAGTAGCAAGTCTGCATGGGCGTACTGATACACTCCACAGAAGTGTAGTAAAGTCACTATGCTTATAAGGGTGTCATGCTACACTCCACAGTGTTACCAAACACTCCAGAGTGTAGCACAACACCCCACAATACCGAAGTGTTCCACTACACCCCATTAAAGGTGTAGTGGAACACCCCATTTTTTACAGTGTAAGAGCATCGTACTCTCCTTTCATGATGGTCACGAAGAAGGACAAGTGAGTGTTCTTGCCGCAGCCATCTCCATTCATGTACAGTCTCAGACATACCTTGTAGCCCTGCCTGCTAGTGTAGAAGGGAGCAGAGTACAGGGAAATAGTTTTGCCTATCTTGGCCTCGTGTCTTCGACGTTGAACCTTTGGTATCTTCCAGATGAAGTTGCCATTATAACTTGTAGCTTGTAGAGTCTGTACCATGAGAGCCAACTCAGAGAATCCTTCTTGTAAGTTCTGAATGGCATTCTCTGCTTTACCAAGAGCAGTGGCAATTGGCTGAAGCTTCACAGATATTTCTCTGAGAACGTAATTGATCTCTGATCTAAGATCTGATATTTCTTGAGCATGTACAGTAAGTTTGTCTTCAATTTCTTTTATCATTAACTGCTGTCTCCATGTTTGAATTTCACACCCCTCTAACTCGCCCTGGTGTTAAAATTAAAGAAGCACAAATAAATGAAATATTAAAACAACAACTAGTATTATAGGAACAATATCTACATGCTAGATTGCATTTACAAATAGCAGCTACAATTAGCACTCTACTTGTTGCCAAAGACACCAAGGCTTCTGCACATGTGTTTATTGACCATGTATATATGTGACCGTCTACAGGAAAACCGGGCACAACGCGGCGTGCGTAAATATCTAGAAAAGATCGATCGATTTCTTAAAAATGTATTGTTTCAAGCCAACGGAAGGGAACGGTTAGGTCTATTATAGTGGGAACGACTTAAGCTACGATGATAAAACTTGGAGAGCTCAATAACTTGACGCCGACAACTCTGTAAGTGCAAAAAATTTTTTTCGAAGGTTGCCGCGTTGTGCCCGGTTTTCCTGTAAACGGTCACAGATTATGTGCAGGGGTAAAATGCCATATTTGTCAGTGGTAATGAAACATAAATTGACTACAATATTTTTGTCAATTAGCAAAATGATAGCCAAGTTCATCATCTTTACGGCAATATGAATAATACCTGCCCACATAGCACATTATTATAGTCACTACCCATATTTAGTTCCCTTTTAGCTAATTCCCAGCTTTATCACTAATTGGGTGGGAACACTCATTGTTTTTGCTAGAAAGACAAACCATTCTCAACTGCACAGTCAGCCATTAACAAAAGATAATTAGTCCTGACAGTGTCAGCTTTTACACACACTCACAAGCTGGCTAATTAGGTCAGCTATAAGTCCAACAGTACAGTTCTTCCATTTGTCTGAATATTCTTATCAAGATGTACACAAAAAGAACCAATGCAACACCCCCTTCTTCCAATCCCCTTCAGATAGCTAAGTCATTAGTGGGCACAACAATAACAAACCAATCGCGTCTTTTCAATCGCGTTTACTCACATCTACATCATTTTCACTACACGAATACTTTGATGATTTGAATCTGTGTCTCTTGCAGGTACATTTATCTCCACACTTTAGACTCTCTCCAGACAAAGCAGCAACAGAATGCTGGCATGTCCTTAAGTGTCTCTATTTCAAAAAATAAATATAAAAAAGTATATATACCTTATAATAAGTATCAAATTGATCCAGTATTGTTGTACCAAATACTCATCCACTGATCCTTGCCAAGTGCAGCCACCATTGGCACATGGTATTGGAAATTCTTTTAACTCTGCCATTACTGCCTTGTCTTTGAAGCATTCTGAAGCAATTACCCTCGCTCCACATTGAGGGCATTCAAATGTATCTACAGCTCTACAAGGGGAAAATTATGATGGAGTACATAGGAGAATATACATCAAGTAATTATCATTTCTATTCACCTTGAGATTTGGCTGAAGCATTTGCTACACATCCTATCTCCACAACTGCATTGAACTGGTCCATCCAGGAGGTAGCTCTTACAGCCGACACACTTCAGTTTCTCAAGCCCAGACATGTGACACTGCATTAAAATGACGCAACGCAAAAGTTTAATAGTCTAGTTGTAGTAATAATACTGTACTGGTGGTTCAAACCGCCATGCCAGCCTATTTCGCAATTCATTTCCTGCACGAGGTAGTTATTAAAAAACCCTTTACCCAAAATATCAGGAAAGGTATTTCAAGCGGAGTAAACTGAGTGGTATGGTAAATGGTCTCGCGACGCTAAACCTCCTACATAAACAACAATGCTCTGTTTGTTCCCAGTATACTGTTGAGGCTCAGTAGCTCATACAACATCAATCATTTAGTTTAGCTACAAGCATTACTTAAGTCTGCATTCAGAGGGCAGTGGACTAGCAGGAGCTCTACAACAGGAAAAATTGGCCACAAGCTTCTATTACTAAACAATTTTTGAATAAATTACAGCATCAAATCTCTACATTTTTGAAAAGAAATTCATGAAACTAAAAAGTAATGATTTTTTAGACCCTAAAAAGTTAGAGAAAATATATAGCAAGTTATTTGTCCACATAAAAATACAAAACAAAACAAATGACATAAGAGAGACAGAAAAAAAGTAAGGTACTGTTAGTGTTCAAAAGTGACCTTGACAGCAGTCAGATAGTGAATTAAAGAAGTAACTGCAATGATGATTCGGGTACAGGGTGGTCATGGTGGGCGTGGCTGTCTGGAGAAGGGGACATGATTGTCTATTAGATGAGGGGCAGGCCCATGTTCCATCTGAGGTAGAAAAGAGAAAGGCTGAAGGCCACCATACAGTTCACCACCACGAAAATATAGCCCAAGTGCCACTGAGAAGGCTTTGGAGATACACTGTGTACACAAGGAGGAACATAAGTATAGTGTTTGTATGTACAACAGTATTATTATATGATTTACGTATAGTATCAATAAACCAAGTCCAGATAAACAAAAGTCAAGATAGGTTTGGGGAACAACAACAACAAAACCATGAAGTTCTCTCACCAATAAGTGGCAGTAATAATGATGATCAGTTAGAATAAGACACGGCGTGCACTACCAAGAAACAAAAAATAATTATACCAATCTCTCCTTTCTTGAATATAATTATAATGTAACCTCATAAGGATTATAGTACTCACTGCATGTATTATTAACAGGACTAGCAACTTCAGTCAAGAGGTGTGTTGTGGTAAAGGGTCATTAGTTACAAAAGCCATGCACCTGAACAATGAATTTGTGTACACATGTGATCACTGTACCATGATGAGCTTGTTAAAATCAAAGAGGTTGAAATAAATAGTTGTCGCCATGATACTCCTGAAACACAGATATTACAAACCAAACCATGATCCTCTAAGCTACACTCATCCTATATATGCGGTGTTGAGCAGTACTACTTGTTGCAGTTTAATTAATTGCTGTAGACTAATTCTATATGGACATTTTTCAATTGTCAACTGCTTACTCATTGCCCCAGAGAAAACAGCCTAAATCTTTTTCTATTCTTTTTTATGATGCAGTCATTCCCGGCTGAAATAATTATAATAATAGCACATTTTTCTTGTTCTAACAGCCAATATTGTGATAACTTAACCCGACGTTTCGACTTCTTCCCAAAGTCCTCTTCAGGGGTTAACTTAACTTAATACTTTGATTAAATAAATTGCCCAGACTCAAAACACAATTATTAGTAAATATAAACATTACCCTGTCTTGTTTTGATTCCTCTGAGAAACTGGAGTTGGCGGGAAATTCCCGGGAATGTCAGAGTCATAGAAGGTAAATACGCAAGTGAACAGAGCACAGATCACACCTACAGCAATGGCTAGGGGCAAGGCACCCAGACCTGCACACAAACACACATATGTACATACATACAAGCACACAAATTTAACAAACTAGTGGTGTCCTCAATAATATTGTGATGGCAAGCAAGCTAGTTAACAAAATTCAATTAAGCAGCACCGAGTCAGCACAGTTAAATTAATAAGATATTTTTCAAGCATATAACCTATTTTTAACAAAGTTAAAAGAGAATTCACAAGACCATAAAGTTGATCAGTATCTTCCCCTTTAGACTGAAGCCATAATGCAAGTATATACACAGACAAAACACTAACAGTATACGTCTGTAATATACATGCTGAGTAGACAGGCGAAAATAACCTGCAAGATGTCTAACACATGGGCCATGAACAGCAAAACAATACGCCGCAGCATTAAGAGTGGGCCGACCAAAAAATACAGAAATCTCCCCTCCTATTGCTTCAGTGTTAAAAACTTCCAACAGTACCCCTACCACGTAAGTGCAACAAAGGTCAATTGACCAGCACTGAACTCTCTCTGGGCAATAATCAAGATTGTTCAATAATGGAATTACTACAATTCTCTTGTTTTTCCTCACTATCGCCTCTAATTGGATAGAGAAGTTCTAATTTATTAGCTGGACAAAAATTATGATTATTGAACGTGTGCATAGCATAGCTGGCTATTGCTTGTTTCGTTTCCATTAAAAGTACTCTCCAAACTTCAGTGTAGACAAGTCAATAATAAATAAAAACTAAGTTGCTATTTTTGTCAGCTGACTAGCTCACTCCATTGGCACACCACCAATACACTTTGGCAGCAAGCTAGTCCTGCTGTAATTCACTGTAAAAATATTGATTATAATTGAACTCGATTAAAATACATTCATAATCCTGATTTAAATAAATTTCTACTCGATAAGACAAATGAAATTATTGTGAACCATGTGCAGAGAAGAATAGATACAAATTTGTTGCAATTACATAAAGTGTAATCTTCGACAGCATGACAGAGTCATTATGTAATGTATTTAAAACTGGGTCATTTGGCTACTGAATTCGGCCAAAAAAAGTTTGCATTACAACACATACGCAGCTAAAGTATGAAAGTAACAGTAAACTGTGTTTACAATATTGTTAAATAGTTATTGGAACAGACACTTTACAAATGAATCTGAAGTGCAAGTCATATGACTGACCTTTTACCAGACAAACATGGGGATGACAGAAAGCCTCTTGGCTCATTGACAAGCTTCTATAAGTACCACATCCGGTGTTAGTACCTATCAGCTGATCACCTAGCAACCATCTGTTACCATGAATATGAACAACACTGCTTAGGACCTGATATGGTAATGGTCAACTTACAAGGTCAAAGGATAACCGTTAGCTAATAACGTATGCTAAAAAAATACATAGATCTGTCTATAACTGGTTTAGAGTACCTTCCAGAGATGATAAAAATAAAATATTCAAATTATACATTAGTACATCCTGATGATTACGGAACCTCTGCCCATCAACTACGATCAAGTTCCACATGCAGTATATAAATATTACGACACTATCAATTTCATATTGTATGCTCAGGTAGTTAATTAACAAATCAAAACGTGGTTGGCTTGATCGTGTCATTGAATCCATACATTATAAGCACCATACTATCACGACAATAATATAATTAATTTTTTTTAACTTCCTTAGTAATATTAATAATTATATTAGTTTAGATAAAAACAAATATGTTATGACGTATGTCGATAATGGAGTACAGTATGTCTCCTTTATCACGGAATAGAATAGTTGTGTGGATGATAAAACTAAGTCTTCATTAGTTGTAAAATATTGTAATTAAAAGAGTGTCCAGATTCCTTCAAGCAACACTACTTACAAATTACTATAGTGAGCGACAATTATATTGTCACAATTGAATAGTGGGGGGAAAATCAATCAGTGAAATATTCTGTTTTATAGACTGAAAATTCATCCCACAATGAAAATCAAAAGCATTGGATAACTGCAGATCCTGTACCAAACTATAACCTTGTGAATCCCGGCAAATTAATGCGTGCATACCTCCATAATTTCATTAGTGTCAACTGTTTATACACATATCAATACTTTACCATATAAGACACCAGCCACATGTGCTTACACAAGCTTACATGGTAACACACATGCTATGCAAGTCCCTATTCTAAAAATAACCCATTTAGTCAATATAGACATACTTATTTATATCCTGCACATCAACAATAAATAAATAAAACAAAATAGAATCCATAGAAAACCAACACCATAATATTCAATTCCTTTAAAAAATGGACTCCAAGAAAGTTCTAATTCCACTTGGGTAGATCTTTACCTCGCCCGTAAGGTATAATTTGTAGTCAAATACTAGTTTGGGTGGTTTCTGTGGGAATGAAGTCATTGCTGATGATGTAATACATACACAGTTTCAGACAGAAGAAGTAGTCGAACTTTCAAAGTGAGTAGGTGGATCAAAGCCTCCTCACCAGCAGAATCCATGGTAACGCAAGATCAAGTTTCAAGGTTCGAGCGCAATTAAAACATTTTTTTTGTATTGAGATGAAATGAACCAAAAAGTGAAACAATTCTTGTTGACTATTTCCATTACAACACAACCAGCATTACAGCTAAAGGCCCCCAATCATACATATACACATATGTACATACAATGTAGTAATGTAATGGTAGTTTAGCAATGCAGAGTGGAGTAATAGAATTCATGACTTCTCAGTCATCCAATGATGTAACTAGGGAAATGAAAAGTCAGACTAGGAAAATCCAGAATTTATCTAGCCACAACTGAACTAATAACAAACATCCTTTCACAAACAAAGCCAACATATTCCCTGTTTACACACGAGAGTACCGCATGTGATGGACTAACAAAATCACCAATCACCTGTAATCATGTGACCCTTGTTGACAAACAGTTTGTTTTTATTGACGTAACAGTCCCGCGGTTATGCCTCTCAGTAAAAGGTTATAGCTTCCCACTATGGAAGATGGTTCTGTTTATGTAAACAACTACAGTGTACTAGACTTTCCCCTTCACAATGAATCTGAATCACGTGGGGATGCACACTATAACTAACATGGGCATGTGAGGGAGAGGAAAAGGATGGAAATACATAATTACTTAGGTTGATAAGCTAACTGATGTACTTATATAGTATTATCTACACGCACAATTAAATATTACTGGTGACGAGCATTAATTGGGTGTGCAAAATGCATGTGCATGCACGTGGGCGGGCTATAAGGAAACACTAGATGAAAAATTTGAGTAAGTTAGCTACTGTATGCACTAATTAGACTATGTACAGCTTTAGACTCTACATTGTGCCTTCAGTAATAAGTTATATATGAATAACCAGTCATACTGACAAACCAATATTGTGACATTCAAGGCACTTAATCCATTAACCCACACCACGTCCTCGGTCTGCCTGAGCGTGTTGAAATACATACATTTCTCCCACATGAGGAGCTGTAGCTCTGGTACTGAGACAGTTGTGAGCCTTTGAAACTACTGCAGCCAAAAGCAACTCAAAATATTAATGATATCATGCGTTTTTATTAAATATAAAATATTTATTACGCACTATAAACCCAAGCACTTGTAAGCATATATCCCACTCAGAGTTTATGAGAAATGGAGGTTTAATAGAAACATTGGGAAGATGATGCTCCTGGTATACAACTGATAGTCACACACACACACACAGATACACACACACACGCTGCAGTCTCCATAGCAACTATGTACGTCAAACAAGTGTCACTCCACTCCAATTATGCTGCCATACAACCTCGGGCATCGTTGCCAGGAAACCACTTAACACCTCTAAAAACCTCAGTTATACGTAGCAGAACTGAAACTACCACGGAAAACCCAAGCATTGTTGGCTGCCATGGATAAATGGCAGATCACTATGCTATGGCTCAGAGACAGACCCAACACATGTATTTCGAGCACAATGAAAGCTTGCGCACATGCATTCTTAATATAGTTGACATTGTTGAAGCCACAGAAATGATTTGGAAGTTCTGCTGTATTTAGAAACATATTACATCACAATGTAAAGAAGATGTTGTTACCATGCTTCAAGACACATGTGCATATATAAGACACATGTGCATATATAATATATATTATATATAATATATAATAGATACATATATATATATATTTGCTAGTAATTCAGTGAAGCTGACTCACAATGAATTTGCAAGGTATATACTGTATATAAATATCTATCTATATATATATATATGTGTGTATATATAATACATATTGTATACGATATACATGTATCTGTCTACCATTGCCTTAGGCATTCCTGTACATTTTTGGTTGCCCGTACATACACCCTTTTCTACTAAACCACCTGTGCATGTTATCGAGTCCATGGCAATCTTCACCAAAGCTATGCTTCCCTGACTTCAATGGGAACCACTCGTAGTTACTTTACGAACAGCTAAAAAATCAATGTAATACAAACAAATACACTCCACCCACATCAGTTCTAATTACCTCTTTTTTTTTTTGCATACATTACATAAACCACTCCCACCAGTCTATCATGTGACACTACTAACAATACAAATGCATTGTTTACCTACACCATGTGACTGCCAGCTGTAAGATGACCTTGTACAACCCAGCACATTGCATTAGTTCTGACTAGCACACACACAATAACATACTTATTAAAGCATGTTTGGGTTGAGGTCATTAACAATACAAAATGCACATGTGCTTGTAAGTGGGAAACCTGACCTATAGTGTGTCATGTAAATAGGATGATGTGTCCACGACCTGAGAGGCTGACTCATTCTGTATACATACATGAACCACATGACTGGTTCCCACCTTACCTAGTGCTAAGTTATACAGTGTACATATATGACTAGAGAAGACCTATACACAAAATGCACGGTGTAGACCACTCAGCCATAGCAATGAAGTATGTCATTGTTGTTGTTGTTGTTGTTGTTGTTGTTGTTGTTGTTGCCGTCATCATTGTTGTTTACCCTTAGCATGTCATATACGTGCTAAATTATATTCGAAGGATTCTAAATTTATACCTATATGAATTACTTATGATTTATACCTATTTCACATCTATGCATGTACATATATTTTTAATTTTATTAGTCATTTCGGTGATTCAATTATAGCTGAAGGGAGAGGAGCAGGGGCAGGGGCAGGGGAGGAAGGAAGGGAGGGGGTCATAGTTGGGCTGAAATTCTTTACAGGTTGAATAAGTCTCTTAGATATTTATTAGATAATTCTACTGCTGGTGGGTGCTTTTTGAACTGAACTATTCCAGTAAGAACTTTAGGTTACAAGTAGGTATAAATTGGTGGGTGGGCAGGAAATATTATCACCACTTCCAGGTCACCATATCAAACACAACCTCATCTTGAACTCATTGAACCTTGACCGAAAATTCCTCAGAGTAAAAGTCATCACCTGAACTCTTACAGGCCTCATTTCACATGCTGTGAAATGACATTCATGAGGCGTTGAACCACTGGACTTCACTTCACAGGTTTTCTACAATTTACATCACACTTTACCACATGTGTACTACAAACACACACATTAGATGTATTCTCTCTCTTTCATAGGCTTTTTGAAACAATACAGAATTAAAAATATTTGGTCGCCACCAAATATTTTAAATTCTTTATTGTTTAAAAAAGCCTGTGAAAGAGAGAGAATACCTTTGAAAGAAAGAGAATACATCTAATGAGTAAGAGAAAGCTGAGAAAGAAATTGTGAAGCATAGTACACATGTCTGATACCATACCAACATGAATAATCTCATACCAACATGAATGCACCTACATGTATGTATGCACATGGTACATTGCACAAACACAACACTCGTCCATGTAGCCCTATTCATATGCCATACCACAGGATACAAATTAAACACACATACACATACTGTTGAAGCTCTGTTGTCCAATCAGTTGTTAGCATATTGAATCTAATACTCTAATGTATAATTATGAATTCAGCAACTAAAATAGTTTTAAATACATGTAGAAGAGAAAATTTTAATATTGTGTATCAGAAAAATCATAGTAGATTCACTAGGACAGTCATGACTGACTGTTTAAGAACAACAGACGCAACATAAACACATACATAGACACATTCTACTACTCACTTACACAAACTGTCACTCACATGTGCATGCACGCCAGCATGCGTGTGCACAATGAGTAGACATGAACCCAATCAACATTGTAAGCATGTCTCACATTTCTTTATTGCTAGCATGTATAATATAAACAAAACATGACTCGGCCAGACAGAGAGACAGACATCATGGCTACTCTGTGTCTACATTGCTTACTTCATTATCATACAGATCATGTCTGTCTGTAAATATAATCACATGCAAAGGTGGGTCTATTAACCAGGTATGTGTCTATTTAAATCTACATTACAAAGGAAGTATTTTCTTTCTTAAAATTTCATCATACCATAATCACATGGGTAATTATATGCACATATGTATAGCTATGTAACCTTAGTTCTTGCATCAGAAGGGAAAAAAAAAACCCTTCATAAAATGTAATTTTTTTAACTTCTGTGGTATGAGGTACAGTAATAAGGCTCACCTCCTCCAAGTCTGATGATAGTGGCACATGACGTGCCTTCACCAGCATGTTCATTAATTACTAGTGGTGTGCTAGACTACAAATGGCAAGCAAGCCTAAAACTGCACTATTATTTAAAAAAAAAAAAAGAAGAAGATTGATTTAGCTTCTAACACTCAAGCAACTAAAAAAAGTCTTGTTTTTAAATTACGTGTACATACAGGTAAAGAGGTTTCAATGCCATAGCAACCATTCCCCGTAACTGTATGAATTGAGAAAAAAAACAAACAAAAAAAACAGAACAAGTCCCGTTACTTAAACGTTTGTTTTGTTGTTAAGTAGTAGTTGCAACTCACAATACTTTCACACAACTGGACATACCTACACAAGACTTGACCTTCATGGTTAGTCCAATGGCCAATGAATTTTCAAGTAAATTCGGTTGCGTAGGGCGTAGGGCTTACAACTATGAAAAACAGCGTATTAACTTACCACCGCCACTAACTCGAATAGCAGTGAAAACTCCAGTAAGTTTTTTTTAGTTACAACTGCATCCGTAAAAGAATTGAAAACGGTAAACAATTTAATTTCTAGGACGATACACGTAATGATCGAAAAATCAGAGGATTCTAGCATATGTAGCCTAAAAATAGTATTTTGGGCTGGTCTTCTATTTAGCTCTTGTCATAAAAGTATTAATAAATGTTGTTTTATTTATAGATTATAAGTTATGACTTCACATACTTTACATAGTTTAACTAAACATCACCTCGCTTACATAAGCAGGTGTGCAGGAACCGGAACTGTAATGTAATTATTATATCATATTATCTGTAATATACACTGCAGTGATATTTTTATTTATAGATGTGGCTTGAACCTACATACCAGCTGGGTGCATGCATGTAGTTATGTTCAAGGTTCAATATCTGGTGTATGAATGCTTGTTCACTTGTGATAGAATGTGATGTGGTTTGTACAAAACCAGTGCTGCCTGCCTTGATTGAAAGCCAGTGGTCAATGCCTCATGAATATCATTTCACAATTGGCTGAGCCTATAATAGCTAGGTTGTAAATGAAATTATTAGCGAGCGAAGCGAGTGAGACACTATTAGGGGTAGCTCAATTGAAAATCCGATATTTGTTTATATGTACATATTTGGATGGATGTATGTTATTTTTGTACTTTGACCCTGGTGTTTTTGCATTAGTTTGGTTGGTCGACCCTGTCCCGAATTTTCCTAACCCCCTCCCCAACACAAATACAAATAGGTTCAGTCAGGAGTAGTCAGAAGTTATCCACTCATAATTCAATTAGTACTTGCTCCAGATGCTAAGTATGTACACAAATCTCTGCATGTAACTGGGTGTATATGTATATGCATAGTGTAGCGATAATTGTTAAAAAAAAAAATAATAATAATAAAAAATAAAAAATAAAAATAAAAATAAAAGAAAGAAAGAAAAGAAAAAAAAACAACAACAACAAAAAAAAAAACAGCAATTATGCCGAGAGTGGCAATTACAAACTTGAAGCACCAAACTTGCGAGAAGCTAAACTGGTCAGAGACACTAACCGGTATATATTTTCAACTCGATACTCCACTTCCAGCACTCTATTAACTTCTCGCATAAAACTAGTGCGGACGGCAAGAAATTATTTGCTCATGTGATTACAACTTGACAATAGGGGGTGTAACCCACAACTACTAGTACCTACGTGGAGCTAACAACTCCACATTTTATCAAAAAAGCAGCCTGAAATTCAAGAAAGTGGCACATAAATGATCTTAAGTCGTCATTCTGAGTAATTCCATACATAAATCAATGATTAAATGTCAGTAACCTCCAAAATCAGAGCATGACAGACAAACAGACAGGACGACTACTATAACCCTCTCGCGCATGAGCACTGAAGGTTAATAAACTCAGCAACTTGAGGCACATAATGCTAATCCACAGTGCCAATCCAACTAGTATTTTTAGCTTATCCAATAATAGCAACCTTCTCTCAAGACAAAACACCCACTCCATTCCTGCCAGCCACGAGTGACAGAATTTGGCTAATATGGCCAAGTTCAACAGGGTTCCCATTTTTGTCACCACAAAGCTCCTAATTAGACCAGTCCATTACCATTCACTCGCTAAGCTATTGTTATCCACTTGAGATGAGAGCAATATGACTAAACAAGCCCACACTGCTCGCAAAGGAATAACACGCAACACAAAACAAACAAATAAATCACATTCTAAATGCCACACAAGTAGATAAACAATGCATGAAATGTTGTCTAGAGAATTCTTAATAGAGTTAATGGCTCCCAAGAGAAGGACAACATATTTTATTAAAGCCAAATAAGCTAAAAACTAAGAAATCAGTAAATAAGGCTCGCTGAAGGCATTAATGGGTAAAATAAATTAATGAGGTAAACTAACATGTATTTCGTAATGTGCACCATAAGGAAGGATTAATTACACATCTAAAAAGAATAAGTACATGTAATTTACATGTAATAATTAAATGAAGATCTAGGTATGGACTATTCAGTGTAATTACACTAATTAATGCTGGATCACATGGTACACAAGTTGACTGCAATGTCAAACTCCTTCCTATAAAAGCCACCATTGAAAATGTTTTCTCCATTTGAGTTGTAAAAGCAGAACTGCATGCGTTGGATATATTCTCTTTAAAGACAAAGAAAACGAAAACAACATCATTATTTCAATGGAATACGGTACCATGTTTATCACTTACGTATGTTACTTCAGAATATTTTGCCTACACTACCAAGTGGATTGAGCAACAGATGCTACTAATAGAGAATTCTCTTCGGACACACAACGATGGCAATTTAAGGTAATGATGACAGTCCAAGCTATGCAATACCAAGCTATACATTGAATTTGGAATACTTCTGATAATTAGAAAAGTGTTGAGTGATAAGACTTACAGTTAGTTGCATCTCATTATCACACACAAAAAGACTGGGATGTGGAAGTTTCTGTGAAAGTGTTTATTAAGTTTGACTTCATTAAGTTTGACTTCGAGGAGCATTACAAATGGTCGTCAATGTTCGCTCACTGTGAATTAAATCAGGAAGAATTAGAAAAATCGTGCCACAATAGCCATACTGCATTGCCTATCATTGAGTAACAACACAAACAGTGTCATAAGATGGGCTACCATTCCTTCAATTGGAGTTACGTATTGTGCGGGGGAAAAAAAATTTTTTTTGACACTGAATGACTTGCAGCTTCCCATAGTGCACAACAGTACTGGGAAAGTATGCAGGGGGAGATGTGTAGTGGTGGCACTGGCTATAACAACCAAGTAAGGCTTTTTGTTTTTTGGTACACAGAATTGCTAGTGGCTTCAATAACATTGATATAAGATTCAATATTATGATTACGCAGCGTCATTCTTGACGTGGTACAGGTAATTTCAAGAAACGTTTGATTTAAAATCAAAACAGAAGTGAGTGGTCCATTAATTTAGACTTGGAAACATTGATATAAGATTAGCAAATAAATTTTTGGGTTAGAAGGGAATTTAAAGTGAGGAAAAAAATGCTAGCTATTTATAACGTTACACAGTACTTGAGATAAAGCTTCCTTAATAATACACTGCTAATTGTTTAGTGAAGATCGATACAGTAAGTGAAGCCCTCACTACATTTTTTCACACAGCACTACAGTACAGACACTCCAACCTATGAATGCCTTTACTTCATGCACTGAATATTGCTATGGATGCATTGGTGTGTGAAAAAATGTACTTGCTCTTCCTGGTGCAAGTAACCTATTCCACTGCTAGTTGTGCAATCTATTCAACACGATCATATTGCACCACTATTCCGAAACACTAACTCTTCACCCCATTATTCTGAAACACCAACTCCCCATCGTGCAATTGTTTCATACCAACTTGGTAACAGTGAAAGTGGATTACAGTGTATGTGTGTGCGTATGTGCAGCATACACTCATGGTTGCCTTAATCACATGTATGTAATTAAACATCACCAATGGACACATCCTCAACCACAAATATAACTCAAGCACATGTAATGTTTGGATACTAGATTATTTAAATTATTGATACTATTTACAAAATACCTTTAATATACAATCTGTTGATGAGTTCATTTTCCCCTTCAAATTGCAGGGCAAAGTTCACCATTCTCTCACTTAACATGTTCCTTAACAAACCATTACTCAATGATTCTACCAAAGCTACGCATGCACGTCATGATGAAAGTTTAAAATAAGTACGTAGTATATTACGCATCGTAACTATCTATTGAATGTCAGTCACTCCAAAGGATACAAATAGAACAAGATAACATGACTTGAGTCCACTGATTCATAACAATGATGCTAATATTTTGTAAGATCAAGTTAAAAAAAAAAAAAAAAAAAATACCATATCCAAATAGGCACATCTGACTCAATTGACACATCATACCTATGAATATTCATGGCTTCAATAAACGTGCAACACATGCCAAGTAGTCTAAACAAATTCATGACTGTGATAGCCATCAATTGGAAGTCAAGTGGAGGCTAAAAATGGCACATGCTTAATAATTATTATATAATATCCAAATCCCTAAACCAATAATGTAATATCCATATCCCTAAACCAATCCAAATCCCTAAACCAATAATGTAATATCCAAATCCCTAAACCAATCTCTGCCGACAGAAGAATTATTTCATTGCATATAACAAAAACGCGATCAGTATTTTTTCTTTCATAAAATATTAAATATCTGTACTACAGTAAAAATTGTAGCAATACAAATAGCCATTTGAATAAAATATGTTGACCTGCTGTATATCTTTTACAATAAAGGTCATAAGTATACTATATTGCAATCAGATTGTGGAAATGAAGAACTTATAGTCAATAGTTAATTCAAACTTCAAATTCATTCCGCACTATTCAGATCAACTTAAGAAACTGGTATATGCAGACTCACCATAGAAATGACTGCCATTGAAGTACAACACTCCTTGAACTGACCCTTCCTTGTCATCTCTAAGAAGTTCATTGCTAAAGAATTTTTGAAGAGCTAAAGAAAAATTCAACATGCACATAATTCTTATCTACACCACAGGACTTATAACACAAACCACAATTATAGTAAATACTACAACTTTGTAAACTGGAAGTAAAAGCTAATACAATTTTTTTTTTACAAGGAGTAAGTAAGGGCATTCTGGTACACTTCCCAATACTGTTGGCACCATTTCCTTATAATATGAAGTGATAATTAGGCTTTTAAAGCTACACTTACGCTTTCTAAAGCCACCAACCTTCTAAGGACAAGAAATTCCTCCACTCTCCGGCATTAAATTGTATAGTCAACGCCACGGCCAAGAAACAAAGAGTAAAAAATATGGTGGCCCCGAAGCACCCCATCCTAGGTGCCGCGACTTCGCTGCCTCGACCTTCATGTCCCCAAATGTCGTAAGGAATTTTGATAGGGCTAGCTGTTCGTCTTCTAATGTTTGAAGGAGAGTCGCCAAACAAGTTCTTTGCCAAACGGTCATTTGAAGAGCCCGAGGAATCGTACTCCATTTCTGTACGTGTGACCTCTGTGAACTCTGGGTGTAATATTTGCCAAGTCAGCAATATTTTGAGTACCCGCCGCCGGGAGAGGTTAGGAGACAAGGCCTAATAATTTTATGGCTGCCCTAGCTACACCAGAGGAGCTCTGCTTGTCACTCATTAGGGATTTTTTAGCAGCGAAGGTAAGCTATTTCCAACTTAATTTTTACTTATTTTATATAAGTTGACATAGGAATCTTTAGTATTGCATCTGTGGCGAATTGTGTGGTTGCTATTGGCAACTACGTTACACTCTTTTAGGCGCCCAAGTCTTAACTACAAGAGTATTACAAGGCTTGTTTAAAAGGCTGACTTAATTTCATAGCTGTTGTGCTGCATGAAACTATATATGTTTGAACTCAGGGCTTCAAGAAAACTCTGCTAAAATATGATGAAGAAAATCCAATGCCAGGGACAAGGTTGGTAGCAAAACATTCTAACGGAGTCACTATAGCAGATAAATATCCAATTTATGTCATGCATTTTAGCTCTCCAATTTTCTTCTGTGGGAAAATGATTCTATGTACATTGTACATAAATGTATGAGTGTGTGTGTGTGTGTGTGTGTGTGTGTGGGGTGGGACGGGGGTAGTGGGTTGTTGTGCGTGTGTGTATGTGTGTGGTTAGGTGTGGGTGGGTGTGTCTGATACATATATGCTTACCTGTACAAGCATGTATATTTGTGTCGTGTTTCATCATCATTCAGTGAGTAAAAGTTGGAGAGCCCGTAATAATTTTCTTTGTCATGTGTATGTTTGTAATCATGGGAAAACAAATAAGTAGTGAGACGTACTCCAGACAGACAGAAATAATAAGACATATTGCCTCATTTGTTTACTACATGATTCTGCTGCAATAAATAGATATATTCATTACATATCTAAATTTTAATATTCACATATTGCCTGAACTACGACGTAATATCATCACTATTCTATAAATAGAATATGTTTGTTATTCAAGCTGGCTCTATATCCTTCATGCTCTATATTAATAATCACACCTATTTTAATGAAGCACAAAGGGTGCGAACCCTCGGCGTTACTGTACACTAACTAGATATTACAAAGACTAAATGAGTAGATACAATGGGTAACTCCAGTAAACCGCTAGAATAATGTAATGCAAAGATATGACAAGCAATGCAATGCAAGGACAAGCAGTTTTGTTGCTGTGGTTACATATTAAGAGTGCAATCTCCTCGTATGGATTGGACAATCATGTTTGTTTTATGTAAGATGTTAAGTCGTTTCGAAACCCAAAGAAATTGCAACATATCCGATGAGGCAATTGTTTATTTATTAGTGTTTCTTCACAATAACCACATTTTATTTATAATTATCAATTTATATTGATTATTTCACAATCAATGACTTCACAATCTGAACTAATTAAGCATCCATATGCTAACTCAATTATTTGCAATCTCTTTTGTCTCATGTTATTAAAGATTAATATGAGCAACTTCTTGCATTTGTCTGTTCTCAATTTAGATTGATTAGTCGCCAGCAGTTAGCCATGTCACTGAAGATGTCTCGTACACTTCAGTCTTCTGATGTAAGCAAATAAGTTAGTTACACATAAGTGAATAAGTCTGAATTCTTACATACATACATTCCTTTTTGAGCTAGTCTGGAGGAGGGCGTGTGAAAACGGATGGGTGTGGGTTGGGCTAGTCTTCAATTGGTTAGGTATTTTAGAATGAAATTTGAATCTGGTTGGAGGAGAGCGTGTGAAAACAGTTGGAATTGGAGAGGTTTGGGAAAATGATATTGATTAAATAAAGAAAATTCTCGTAATTAGATGTATCACTTCACAATTTCTTTCTCAATTTTTTTTCTCCAATTTTCGTAATGTATTTCACATACAGTACCAATCGTTCTATTGTGTTATAAACTGCAGGCTGGCAACGACTCTAAATCGCTGATAGAAATTCTTGTTTCTGAACAGGTAGAAGGCAAGCCAGTGCCTACCAGTCCTAATCTGCTCTCTGGCAAAACCAGTCTAACTCCCTTTCCAACCATGTCCAATGCTTCACACAACAGCTCTAAGTCGAACAGTCACGTATTTACTCAGCCTCTGGATGAGAAAGCCACACCCACGGAAGTGAAAGAATCAGTTTCTGGCTCTGGAGTACTTAAATCTTCTATTTTTAACACACCTGGTCATTTTAATTCTCAGCTCCCAGACTTGGGAAATTCCGAAACTTCTGGCTCGAAGGCACCCAGTTCCTTTATGTCTCAATTCTCCAATACCAGCTCTTCAAATGCTTCCAATTCAAAGCCACCCATTTGTTTCACTTACCAGCCCTCTAATGTAGGAGGACCCAAGACTTCTGGCTCTGATGCACCCAGTCTTTTTATGTCTCGAATTTCCTATACCGGATCATCAAAAAATTCTGATTCTAAGCCAACCAGTCACTTCATTTCTCAGCCCTCAGACCCAGGATCACCGAACACTTCTAGTTCCAAATCATCCAATGACTTAGCCACTCAGTTAGCAGAGGTGCAAATCACACCCACTAGAAAGATTTCCGGTACCAAGTCTCCCAAGCTTCCCAGCCATTTCGTCTCGCAGCCCACTGAAATGAGAACCACGCTCACAGGCAAGGTTTCAGGTTCAAAATCTCCCGCCAAGTTAGAGGTGCTGACCACACCCACTTCTGTGAGCGTAGGAACTCGTCATAAGGGAATTCAAAAAAAGAAAACAAAGACGGATTATTCACCGCTGCCAGATTTTTTGAAAGACACAAATAAAAAAACGAAAAAGGAAGAAAAAGAAGACACGATTGGAAAGACTAAATTCGCTGAACCTTTTTTCCAAAAGATAATTCCTCCAGCAACAGCGACTAAGACAGATTCACCTCTACCAGATTTTTTGAAAGACACAGATAAGAGCGTAAAAAAGGGAGAAAGAAGAGAAGTCATTGAGAAGACCATATTCGCTGAACCTTTTTGCCAAAAGATAATTCCTACAGCAACAAAGACAGATTCACATCTACCAGATTTTTTGAAAGACGCGGACAAAAAAGTAAAAAAGGGAGAAAAAAAAGAAGTATTTGAGAATACGAAATCCACCGAACATTTCTTCCAAAAGATGAGCCCCCCAACGACGGCAAAAAAGAGGACTAAATCTCGTTCCATATCTGTATCACATCCTTTTCCACAAAGTTCAACGACAGATGAGACGTTGTCCACTCTACTTACAGCTCCTTCAAGTTCACCCAAGCATTCCCCCAGCAGTAAACCAAGCAAGAAGCACCACAAGCGCAGAGACAAGGTGAGGAAGGAGAGTTTACTTTGTGAAGACGTGGAGCTTACCCTGGACCAGGAGGAGGGAGAAAGAGGATCAGGGAGAAGAATGTCCACCTCCAGGGCGGCAAGGGAACGCTTTGCCAGCAGCTATAGGCCACCTCAGGGCGTTAATATAACTGTAGACCAGGCACAGGTGAGACTCTAGTGTGTGTGTGTGTGTGTGTGTGTGTGTGTGTGTGTGTGTGTGTGTCATAAATGGCTTTGTTTTGTCACCTAGGATATCATAGTTCTCTACACAAATATTTGGCTGTGGGTATGCATTATGATACATTACTATCCTAATATATTAAGTACCAGAAAAAAAAGGGGGAACAACCTGGGGAGTATTTACTGGGGTAGGGTTTGTACCCAAAGCTTGAGGGTAGGGGAAAACCCAATAGTCTTTATGTGTCTAGCTAGCTGGATATATGAATATAGTTCTATGACTTAGCTAATTGTACATGTACCTTTAATAAGTAGAAACATAGCTATGTACATGTATGTATGTAGTTTCCTGTTCCAGGTAGTTCCGGCTGGTGAATTCCAGTTTGTTGCAGCTCATACCCAGGGTACTGCCCACATCCTTTGTGATTAGTTTTCTTGGAATAGTGTAAACTTTTATGTGTACACATGCATTAGGCATGAGTACACATCCAGTGTGAATTCCTTATCACTGGATGTGTGTAGCTTGTGGGAAGGAGGAAGGGGAAGCAAAGGGGAGCTGTGCCTCTTCTGGAAAAAATTATGCTTCCTCCCACCCCCTCCCCCCAACTTCCTTCACCCTTCCTAGAAATCTTTCAATATTAACAGTTTGACCTTGTAACATAAAATTGGCATAGTTTGTGTGTATTTTTTAATTATATATGTTACTACGAGTGACCCTAAGGTTCATTGTTGTTGTTGTTGTTTTTGTATGTACATACCTTTGGTATTAATATCCACCAGCAACAAACACAAGCTAACTATAAAGTGCAGCAGTGAAGCATATTTACTCCAACTGTATGTCTTTACCACTTGTTTGTTTAATTAGCAATCATATTGAGTGTATGTAAGTTAATCCTATAGTAAAACTACTCCTTTCCAAATTACATTTTGCTTATCCCTACTCCTAACCCTTTACAAAAAATCAAGACTTTATTTCTTTCCGTGGCATTCCCCTTATTACTGGTACATAGTTTCCCAACTCTCTAGCCAATATGTAAGTGGTTCTTGCCCTTGAGACTTCCAAAACTTTGGAGAGGAAATTAACCAGTTTAGTTGCAAGTTGCCATCCATGAATATGTTAACCAGGTCATGAAATGATTATCAGTTCCCACATCAACATCCATCATACTTCTGGTATGACATTGCAGAGCGGTGATTAGATAATGATAATACTTAACAAACTGACCACTGCAATATCATGGTGATCGTACATTTGATACATCCACCATATCAAGAACTGGAACTAACAGTATCAACCATTACTCAGAGCTATGGTTTGGGATAGTGAGAAGGCTTTGTAAACTGATGAGCTACAATTTTAGACTGAATTATCTGTGATCTTGTGTTTCTTTCCCATCTGTTGTGTGTGTTCTAATTATAGAAGGTAAGCACATTTCACAGCACATACAAAAGTAATTAATTTTCAAGTGTTTTGGTTGATACTTAGTTTATACAGATACTGTAAGCGGGTTAGTATCACAAACTTGACAGAATCAAAAGAGAGTGCTGTGTATGTGTGTTTGTGTTTGATTGGTTTGTTTTTTTTTGTCAGGAAATCACTTTGTTGTAAGGTAGCACTACTCAACATAAAAAAAAACAAAAAAAAATTTAGTTCAGGCCTGAGCTGAATGAAATGGCATTAAATATCATAAAGCTATACACATTAGAGAACTACTCTGTTGTGTGCATGCTTTATAGCTAGCCTATAGAGGACTATTGAATATTTATAGCAAGTATGTAAATATTTATAGTATAGCTTCTTCCACGACTACGAGGTTAGTAACTGGATGTACATTATCAAGGTCCAAAGTGTAAATCATGAACCAACTGAAAGGAGGCTACTGACTTGTACCATGGCTCAAGGCTAAGAAAAGTATAAACACTAATTGGATTGGACGGTTCAATATTTACCTCGTACAAGGTGGGTGAAATTTGTTCACCCCAAATTGATTAATCTGATTGGACAGTTTGAACATCCCATGATACAAGCATTCTTGCAATAATATACGTAATGTATACTCAATACGTAATGTATACTCAATGCGTATTTATCACAACAACTTTGTTAAAGAATATTCTAGAACTACTGAGAAGAAACAAATAACAATGTTGTATACCAAGTAAATGCTTCATGGAATAAGACAAATAACATTGTTGTAAACAACAAAGAAGTAAATGCTGGTAATAAAGCAGTGCTCAAGATGCTTCTAGATCATTCAAGATTTAGTATCAAGTATCCTATGAATTTGCTCACCTTGAATACCATTACTAATTGACAGTCCTAGCTAATTATTAAAGCTTTATCAGGACTCCTCAGCAATTATTTGTAGCTTTTTTTGTTTTTATTTTTTAGCGTAATTTATATTGCAACGGGTACATACGGTGTGGCCTTCTAGTTTTAGAACCTATTAAGTTGGGGTAGTTACAGAGCCCCTGTCTCCTGGAATTCCCCAGCACTGATACAATATTCCCCAGGGTAAGCCCCTCTCTGGACACTGTATGGTCTCATTGTACACTATTGTTATTGTTTGATGTGTAAAAAGTCCCTCTCACTGGGGAGCTCTCCAGGTAATTCCCCAGGTAGGGGAAAAAGTGTTTATGAGTTGTTTAATTTGACTTTACTACCCACAGGCAAGTAATGAAGGGGGAATTCCCTGCGAATGATGTCAGAGAACTGTGTCAGGTGTAAATTAATATTTTGTTTTACATACGTGTAAGTATGTGCCAATCAGTAAACAACCACTGGGTTTACTAAATGTACTGTAGTGTGTATTGAAGTCTTTGTGATGGTATGCTATAGCCTATGGACTGAACTTAGACTCTGCCCCTTGTATGGTTTCACTACGTCAGGGTCAAGGTGGTGATGTTTACATGCTGAATGGGTAAACTGGCTTTAACTAGTTTCAGGTGAACTCTGGCAGCTTAACAGCTTTTAATGAGGTTTACTATTGAGTTTCACCTTTGCACTAATTAAAAGTATTCATAATCAATATACATAATTTATAAAAATGATAATTGTGGTGCAATATCTTGCAATTTTATTTACACTGTGCACTGTATATCTACCATGTGTTTACATGTATACATGGTGCTGCGTGAGTTACAGGCATGCTATGGACCATACACTTACTGTATGTACATATTGGAATAAAAAATATTGTACTATATTACAACTCGATACAAAACCTCAGACACCAGACTACTCTCAGAAATTTCAAATTTGACTTGACCGAAATTAAAAATCACTTTCCATTCCATTTTATTACCATTACCTCGTTAAAACAGAAGTACACATAAGAAAAATTAACGAACTCAACCGAATTGGTTAGCTTCTATGTATTTCATACGGACTGCTTATACATTTCATTGTTAATGTTACGGAGATGTACATAGTACAACGGTTTTAATGAGATTTTGTCAATAATATATATATGTGTGTGTATCGTTATTTAGTTTGTTTGTTAGTTAGTGTGTTCATGAGAATGTTAGAAAGGTCAGGCTATGAAATACTTCTAAGAGCATTGTGGGACTACTTACATATTTGTGCTTCACATATTTTTTTTGTGGTAATATGTGAAGTGAGAACTGCCACTATTTAGGTTCAGAGTGAGTTCACATGCATACATGCATCCTTCAAATGGTCCGTGCATGCATCCTTCAACAGGTACACATGACATATACATATTTAATTTCATCATCATACATTCGCCTGAACTGTAACTTACCAAGTTCTAAGAATATTTGCTGTTCCAAGGATCGGTAGCAGTCGTCTCCTTACAGGAATAAATGGACCCAAACATTCCCAGTTGAATAGTAACATTTCCAGGAATTCCAGTTTGTATTGTATGAATATCCTGTAGGGCTTTACTATGGATTTATATTTGTTTGACATGGTTCAGTTAATGGTAGCTCCAGGTACAGGATACATTATATGAATTAAGGAAGTCAACTCCGGAACTAAAGAAATTTGTAACACATTTGTTCACCACATCAATTGTTTGTTTGTTGTTGTTCTTCTTCTTAAATATTGACTAGTTTTGGTACACATCTATTGTCTGTATTCATGACTGATTGATTTGGGAATAAGATTAAACAACAGGGAATTCACTGGAGGGAAAGTTGATAGGCTTAATTTCTTAGAAAAAGCCAGGTATACAAGAGTTTAAATATCAGCAGCAAACAACTTTTACTTCACGTGTCAGCACTAATGCTGCAATTTACAGTGGAAAAGTCTCATCCTCTGTTATTGTTGTTAATACTGAGGGGAGGGACGGTGGGAGTGGTATTCATAACATCAATAACTTGTACGTGGCATTAATATTAATTTTTATGAAGGAGTGGTCAATAGATCAATATGTTCATATTACAATATTTTACCAACTAAAGCAAGAGTTTGTTAGTCTTCAATTTTCTGTTTGGAATTTCTTTAACTTAGGAATTCAAAATATTGTGTGTGTATTTTTTTTTTGTAAAAAATATTCCTTTTAATAATATATTGTTTGTTTTTTTCCCATTTCATCTTTCTCTACAACCCACTTGCAGGAAGTACGAGAGATTTTATTCGGCAACAGTAGAGGTAACTTCAACAAGGAGTGGCTTCAACAGAATCTCGTATTCAGCGACGTTCCTAAACTAGAGTTTGGGCTTGTTCAGCACAAGGCAAGTGATGTCTGTCATAATTTATATACATAGCTATGCACTTTGAAGAACTGAACACGTGCATTATGTACCTTACATGGTATTATCAAAAGATTGTGACAAATAAAAAACCAATTTCTTCATACAGTTAATTATGTCTATTCTCATACTGATAAGGCAGTTTTTAACCATTTATTTACTATTAATTCAATTATTTGCTTTAATAAAGTTGCATGTTCAAATCATGTGACAGTAGCTCTTACAAATGTATGATAAAATGGTCAGATTTTTTTTCAACATGGGATGTATGAGTCTCACATGCCATCACATGACATGGTTACTGATATTACAGATGCATGTCCTGGTTGTTCTTATATGGATAAAAATTTATGGTCAAGTTCCTTTGGAAATATATCTACACTATGTATAATACACATAGTCAGTGGCCTGATAACATACTGTGCAATGTATAATACTATAGGGCGGACCATGTGGTGTGTTGGCCAGCCTTCAAGCACATGTTGTCAAACATCTCCTGTTCAATGCCAGTGAGGACGCTAACCCCACTACCAGGTAAGGGAACACAGAGGTCGGGTATGTATTGAGAGCTGTGTGTAATCCATGGAGTTAGCTGTTTTGTTCATGGCAAAACTTCCACTTGTGCAGCTAAAATTTTTACTTGTGTATGTTGCGTTTCAATTGTCTTGGGTCAGTCAGTAATTTCAGACTGTATGACATCAAAGTTGTACTGTACTGGTACTAACAGAGCATATTTTATACATGCATTATTGATGGTGAGGAACCTTTATCTAGTACATGACAAATTAATTTTAATTTTGACACAACCCACCAAAGCAAGGTTGGGAAGATGATAAAATTGTGACTCATCTTTGTGCACTGCTCCATGTGGTGTGATTTCTTATGACTTCATTCACCTAAACTTGTCTCTTGGATACATTTCCTCTCTCTGTCCATTATCTGTAATAATAGTCACTATACCTTATCTGCATCCTGAAATCATTATTCCAAGAGTTTGTGATTTTATTTATCTGGCTTAAAAATGGTAATTTCTTTACAGATCTCAGTCAAAGTTCATAGCTATTGTGATGTCTCAAGTTATTGTGTACTTCCTTCCTTATAACCTTAACTTAACAAGTTCATGTACGTACATGTAGCTACTTTTTTTATTAATTAATTTCAGCTTGCATCCGAATTCTGAGAGGAGAAGTGATGCTCTGGTAAGAGCTATTGCTGAAATTATCTGGAGAGCAGGTGGCAAACAGAAGGCAGTTGTAGCAATGTAAGCTATGTATGTTGGTACAGATAAATACTGTGTGAAATATATTTTGATAGTGAAAATTCAACACAACCAAAGTTTATTAATGATTAGTTTACTTAATATTGCTTGTTTGTTTTTTAACTCCAATTTCATATATTTAATTAATACACTGCAATTATTCAACGTAAAATTGGAATTATCTACTCCGCAGACAATCAGCCAACTCCGCCACGACGTCAGTAGTAATTGGTGGACTCCGAGCAGGAATGGACATAATTAGCAAGGTCATGCCTGGTCATATATTTACCATCTGCCTATCATGTGCTATTGTTCCTATTTCAGGTCCTATTGTTTGAATTCTACACTGAAAAATCTATTTTAGACTTCCTAAACTACTGCCTGGCAAGAAATGTATGTACTAAAATGGGCAATACCTCATTTCATGAATAGCTGATAGCATTGTTCACACATTATTCATTACTTATTCATTAGTCTATGCTTTGATTGTACATACATCATATGATGACTACGTAAAAAGACAGGAGATGTGATGAATATTTTATTATGTCATCTATCTCTATTAATAGTTTGTAGATAGTGATTCTTCAGGCTGTATCTGCTTCACTCTCTCTGTGGTTTTATCCAGAGGGATAGCAAAGTGAGTTCTATTTCTTGTGTTTTCAATTCCAATAACCAAATAAATTGAAAATTGCTAACTTTTTCACTCTCCTTCTTTTTCTTTCTAATATTCATGATTTGTGGTTATGATTTCATTTCCCCCCTCCCCCACCCCTAACAACATTGTTTTTTTGTAGTTGTTTTTTTTTTTTGTTGTTGTTGTTTTTACAATAATAGCAGATGTCAAGCTTCCTATTATCTAAATAATGTTATTTGTTAAATTTCAGTATCCGTAGTGACATGGATGATGTCAAGACTACACTCATTGGCTACCATAACTACTGTACCCAGGTATAGGATCATCCTGAACTGGGGAAAATTACCCAATGTGTTATACTCTCTTAAGGATCGTTATTTATTTATTTTTGCCGTTGTTTTTTGTTTGTTTGTTTGTTTTGCCGTGTTTTTTTTTTTTTTTTTTTTTTTTGTTGTTTTTGCCTTTTTTTTTTTTGGCAACAGTACAAGCTGGTAAAATATAGAATGTTGTAGTGCACATTAGGTGAATAATGAAGACTGGAGACTCTGTTTACTGGGAATGTTTTGTCCTCTGCTGTTAGGTGGTTTTCCTGTCTATTGAACATAGAGGCTTTGTTTGTGTCATTTACAACCACAAATATTAACAACACTAACCAATATTGTTGACAGCTACAGATTTTGACACTATGCTATGACTCTTCTTTCTAGAGGTAAACATTTTACCACAATAATGTTGACAAATTCATCCCCATTGCCAGCCTGATAAGTTTATTTGATGTTTAGTTACAATACCCTGTCATTTTATTCTAACTTTAATTTCGCTGTTGTTTATACAAACTATTTAGGAGCTTGTCAATCTTATTTTAACGGGATACGCCTCATCGAAACGGGTTTGATGGGGAAATGTGTCTCGGAGAAGAGGGGAGTGACCAGGTATGTATGTGGTACACCACATGTGCACACAACTTTTCAATTACTTTGGGATGCTTGGGGGGGGGGGGGGGGGGGGGGATAAAAGTGTGAATCAAATTTTCCATGAAATTTGTTACGTTTGTTTCTTTGTTTGTTTTGCCAATCAAACATATGTCCTTTTACATTATGTAGAAGGACGTTTTAGTAAATATTATGTATGTATTTCTTCCTGATTTAAACCAATATTATGACAATATGTTGTGGCTTGGGGTGCCAATTACAGTGGGAATATTGACATTAATATTTTCATTTGATTTACATGTTAGGTCCTATTGCGTGGGATCAAAGGTCCGACAGATATCGGGCAGTTATCACTATTCGAACATTACGGATCCTGTAAGGTAAGATTACTTGTTTGAAATTCTGTGATCACCTTTATATTTTGAATCGCCGTTTAAGCTTACCACACAATATTCAATAATTGTTAGCTCCAAGGGAATAACTATTGCTATAGTCCTTTAAAGTGCTCGGCTCTAGCATCTCATGGCAGCAAGAATGCTACTCAGTTACTGGGGATTCTTAATACGGTGATTCATGTTTACAATGCAGTAACAAAAGAACATAGTAACTGTTCCTATATCAATGCAATCAATTGTAAAGTACACCCCTGACTAATTTAGGACGTATGTCGTAACCAATCCTAACAACACAATTGGAGGGGCACTGCATGTAGTACCCTACCCAGAATAGTGTACCTTTTTGAAGGACTTATGAGTTTTAATGACTTCAAATCTATATCTGTAGCAAGAAGTGTCAAGTTGTGGTGGCCAATGTAGCGAGGTGGTTTTAACTATGTAGCAACCTATTAGTAAATTATAAATTAGAGCAAATTACAGGATTATTGTTTCTATTCTCGGCAGGTGGGGAATTACTATAAGAATCCAAAGTATCCCATCTTCGTGGTTTGCTGTGAGAGTCACTTTGTGGTTCTGTTTGGAGTGAACAAATCACTAACAAGCACCAAGTAAGTGCATACAGTAAACTTTACAGTTTACTATGTGACTATCAGCAATCATTCTGACCATACAATGTTGTTTATGTAGACATGAAAAGGATAAGTTCGATCTTTACTTTTATGATGGACTAGCCAATCAGAAGGACTTGATTAGGTTGACAGTCCAAAGTAAGTTAATTCACTATAATTTTTAGAAAGGCCGTAATTGTTGCATTACTTAATTAAGGTACTCATTATAAATGCTCTTTACCAATTATAATATCTATCTTGTGCAGGGGATGCATCAGTGAAGTTAATTGAAGACCTAGCTCCTCCAATTGAATTATGTATTAATACAAGGTAAGATATAACTTGACTCTTAGTAACATAATTTACCTCTTTCTTGTTTTATCTGTTGTTAGATGGAGAAGTAGAATTGATTGGAATGGCTTTGAGCAGTTATTGTAGCATGGGACAGGGACAAAAACATAACACAAAGTTCTCACTGTCTGGATCTTTGAAGAACTATTTCTGGCTACTACTATAATTTATTTTTGTAACTGCAGAATATTTTGTCTTACATCATACCACTCATGATCCAGGATGGGCTTCTATACCTACGAGGGGCGGGGGGGGGGGGGGGGGGGGGGGGGGGGGGGGGGGGGGGGGGGGTGAATGAGTGCGGCAGTTGCTACCTCAGCCTATAATATGCCGAGAGGGTGCTCTACTGCCCTGGTTTTGAGTGAATGCTCAGTAGCACAGGGGCAGGGATTCATAAGTTTATTTGTCTTCATCACGCAAATGTTCAGTCAGTTCTACGTATGCATGTGCACAACTGACTCACCTAAATAGATGAAACTGCTCACGATTTTGTATCTGTGAATACACACCACGCTAGTTTGGACATTATATTGTTTTAGTTGTCTATCTTTACTTCTTGTCTACCTTTGTGTTACTCACAAAAGTACCTGTGTGGTGCAAGAAGATTAATGCCCGCCACCCCCATGCTTTGTACACACACCACCCAATATCGTCTTTTCAACTGCTGTATGAGTAAATATTGTACCGCTTGAAAGGAATCTCTCCTACAGAGAAGTAAAGCTCTGTAAAGAATACACACACAGGCTAAACTGCAAAGGTATACAGTAACTTCGTTTCTAACGGACTCAAAACCGCTCAACCTTTTATACTGGATAGTAATGTGATGACGTCATAGGTCATGTTTATCTAGAACTTCCGCTGGTGACTGGGCCTCTACATAAGGACGAAAATTAACCTCGTAGTGCATGGAACTCAGCAAGTGTCTCAGAGCAGCCCAACTATTCGGAGATTTATGGAACAGGGTAGCTGACGTCTACTATAATATATCCCCATCCTGATGAACTGTGATGTCTCCTGAACTTCAGTGCGCACGTTGCAGTAATTATTTATTTGATGGCCCAATCCAGTGTGGCTGTGGAGATAGATTATGCAGTCCTTGCTACTCTACTCTCTCTAAGTAATGAGCACCACTCTTAATAGTTGTACTAATATGTACATAGATATACAACTCCTCTATTATTAATTTATTTATTTATTTATTTAGGAATGTGGTTGCCTTCAAGTGTGTGAAGTGTAAGACAGAAGTCTATGTTGATGAATGCTTCAAAGATAGAGCAGCCACTAGTGAGCTGAGGAAGGCTACACTAGAATGCATCAGTCCAGGATGTTCCTGGAAAGGCAGCAGCAACGAGTATCAAGTAAGAAGATAAAATACAATGATAAAATTATTATATTCAATGTGTTTAATTTTTTATGTATAATTTCAGCAACATATAAAGACTTGTCCATTTGGTTTGGTCAAGTGTAAAAACCACCAATATGGCTGTTCAGAAGAAATCCCTAGAAATGACCAATCTATTCATGAAGCAAAGTGTTCGTTTGCACCTACCAAATGTCGTTATTGTGGAAGAAACGTACACAATGAAAAAGTAATATAAATTTATACTCTATTGAGTTTGATATTATTATATATATTTTAACTTTACTTTATCCAGACTCATCTCAGAGATGAATGCCTATCCGCACCACTCCACTGTGGGAACGGCTGTGGTGTTTCCCTGCCCAGGAAGGAGGTGAGAATTTATAGAATTTGCACATGTATAGTGTCATAAATACCACTAGAGGTGTTCATGAGTAACATCATCACTTAATTTTTCTGTATAATAGTTGGAAAGACACATCAGAACTACTTGTACACATCAACCTAAGGATTGTGAGTTTAAAGAAGCAGGTTGCCAGTATGTGGGACATGCTAAAGGTCTGGAAGAACACTACGCTACAAACACGAAGAAGCATTTACAATTAACTAAGAACTCTATACAAAGATTTGATAAAGCTTTGGAAGCCAAAATAATGATGTTATCGGAGCAGATATCTGATCTGAGATCTGAAATAAATCACGTGAACAGAGAGATATCAGTGCAGTTGCAACCAGTGGCCAGTGCTGTGGGTAAAGCAGAGAATGCCATTCAGAACTTACAGGAAGGATTCTCTGAGTTGGCTCTCATGGTACAGACTCTACAAGCTACAAGTTATAATGGCAACTTCATCTGGAAGATACCAGAGGTTCAACGTCGAAGACACGAGGCCAAGATAGGCAAGACTATTTCCCTGTACTCTGCTCCCTTCTACACTAGCAGGCAGGGCTACAAGGCATGTCTGAGACTGTACATGAATGGAGATGGCTGCGGCAAGAACACTCACCTGTCTTTCTTTGTGACCCTCATGAAAGGAGAGTACGATGCTCTTCTGCAGTGGCCCCTCAGACACACAGTGACTCTGACACTGTTAGACCAAGATGGAGTCAAGAACATATCTCAGGCCTTCCAACCAGAACCTACTTCCTCATCCTTCCAGAGGCCCAGGAACGAGATGAACATAGCCTCAGGCTGTCCAATGTTTGCTCCACTCTCAATCTTAAACAACTCCTCTTATGTGAAGGAAGACACAATGTTTCTGAAGTGTGAGATTGATACTACTGGAATCAAACTACCATAAGTGGCAATATTCAACTTTCCATCCATTTGTAATCACATATTAAGTCACAAGTACAAGTACATTGCATTATTTATTATCATTTGCAACTAATTATTTATATCCATTCTTTTTGTAAGAATCATCTAGAGTTCATTATTTATTTCTAGCTTCTGCTTTATTATAAAACATAAATACAAGTCTTCAATCATTCTTTTAGCTCAAATTTGACAAGCACAACCAAAAAGGGCTTTATAGCTAGCTATATCATGAATTCAATGATTAATTGTATTATAATGACTCACCATTATGTACCAAATAAAAATCAAGAATAGCACAGTCAAACTTTGTACTACAGTAAAACGCAGCCAATTCTTTTCTTCCACATGGTGATGAGGCTTCTATAAACACCATCCAAGGTAAAGCAATAAAAAATTTTCATAACAACAAAATTTATCTTATACTGTCAGCCGCATTTTTGTTCAGAACAGAGAATGTATGGAAGTATAAGTAAAGGTTATAAATAATGGGAGAAACACATAAAGTTCAAAACCGTATTAATGAAAGTTTTTTCTTTTTATTATAATGGTTGCTATTATCTTGTGTATGCTTTATTTCAAAATTAGTATATACAGCACTTGTAACTTGGCATTTTTGTTACTTGTTATTCTTGGATATTGTGTACATCAAATACTAGTAGCTCTACAAAATGTTGACTGATTGGATAACATGATTCTTAGCTAAACAATCCTGGCCAACATCATGATAGGAAATTTAAATAACCAATTGCTACCTTTTCATTCTGAGTTTTGCAGTTACATGAGCATTTGCAAATTATCTTGATAGAACCTGCAAAATTTAATAATTTCCAATTATTCTTGCAGCAGACACATACTGAAGCATGTAGACAGTTCTGAAGGTGAGCCTATAAATTAAATCTTTTTAAAATCAACAAGAAGAAATTTTTTTGAGACTGCAGCTTACTGTATAATTACGACCAGCGCCTTTCCAGTAGCAACCCAAGTTTTTGCAGGAGACTTCAGAGCTGTTAAAATCTTTCATGGCTGCTTTATCACTGAAGCATTCCGACACCGCAACCGGGACCTTGCAGCGGGGACACGGGAAAGGGTCGCTGCACAGGAAAAAATGCACAAAAAATAAATCCACTCTTATTCCACCGTCAATCTGACTTTTTTTTTTTTTTTTCAAAGAACTCAGCCGCACCATAATTATATTAACCTTCAATAAGCAATAAGTAATAAATAATAATAATTAAAATAAACTTTATCGAGGACACCTTTGGCTAAGTTCCTGGAAGCAATCAAGGCATAAAATATTCCCGCATCCAATTTGTTTCGGACATTTGGCGAAGAGAAATCCACCGCAGTTAGGGCAAATCATGAAATAAACAGTAATAAAGGGTAGCTAACTCATGGAGTACAACTAACTGGAGATACCTTCGCTGGTGCACTGAGCCGGTCTATGCAAAATGCAGTTATTTTATCGCTGCAATCAACTTTCCGCGCATGCTCTAAAATTGGACTGGTGTCGTCAAACTTGTTATAATTTAGCGATACTTTACCGTATTATAATATTGCAACTTATTTTGTCTACCTTATTCAATTACTACAATTCAGTACTTTAGATGTATACATAAAGTATTCTGACTAAATTTCATGTATCTCTATAATGATACTTATAAAGCTAAGAACCCAGTTTATGTAAGGAAAGGCTGCATACTAAAAACTTGCATCTAATGATTATCGCTGATCAATTGTAATTTCCAGATTTTAAGACAGAAAAATGCAAATACTTGATACTTGAACCTTGACAAAAGATTGAGTCATATCACTATATTTTAAACTTTACAACCACATATAGCTAGCTTAAAAGAAGAGAATTAATGATATAAAGTGGATGAGAGACAACTCTAAGCATAAAAAAGCTAAACACATTTTCACCTATTGATCTGTCACTCAGTATCGTTCACTTTTCAAACGACTTTTCAAGCAAATATTTTGTGGTTTGTTTAACACGTACAATTTACTTAAGATGATTCATGCCTTTAGCTGATATAGCTATCATCTAAACACTTAGTTGTAATTATTATCATTTAATTTCTTTTCTTTTGGCTGTTCATAGTAGAAGTAGCTACGGGATTATTGATGCCGACTGGTTGTAGCGTTTGTCTGGGGTAGGCTATCCTTTACCTTCTATCATTGGGAATCCGACAGTATTGGAAGGTAAAGGGTAGTCTATGTCCTTCTAGTTTCTGATCAGTTGAAGATCTTGTAGAAGTAGAAAGAAAAGTGATTAAATGAATCGGATGGATGCTGTAGACATGTGACAATAATAAGTCCAGTAGCTAATTGTTAGTAGTACATTAGTGGTAGCCATTTTGAAATGTAGCTATGTATTTACAATAAAATAATGCTTTGGGGAAACCACATCAGGGAACAGTAAATTTGCTGAAATCTCACTAGTGATAGATAGGGGGACCACTTAATGTTATGGGTGATGTACAACGAATTGTGGTGTTTACCTAATAATTAAATAAAGAGACCAATACGCTTTAGCTACCACAGGGTGAAAGAGTCCATTTACAACCATAAAAAAAATCAGTAGTCTTGATAATTAAAATTACAAGGGTGCAGAGGTTAACAAACTAGTTATCACACATAATATATGATTTTGTTATGGATGTCAATGGACACTTTCTTTAATGTGGACAAAATATCAGAAATTAAAATACCTAAATCTTCCTGTTGAGTTACTGCCATTTATGTTTGGGCATTTTGAAGTAAAAATAGTTTCTAAGACTCACTCCATGACAATATTGTCTTGATCATTTTGAAGAGCTAATTTCTCACTTGCAGTGTTAAGAAAAGCAAAATGTTTGGCACCATGCAAAGAAAAACACATACGGTAACGGGAACAGAGATGGTAAGTACATACATCAAAACAAGCTAAACATACATATATAACTGTTATATATGTATATCTAGCTTTTACCATACATGCAGTGTGGTGTGACACCACCCCACATTAACAACATTAACTAATAAAATAGTCATTTACTTTCTGTACCATAAGCTACATCTATTTACCTATTGCTGTGTGCAAAATTAACTTATACACATTACATCTTCTCATGCTATGTATAGACTAAATACACACCACTCACCATTCACCTATACATATATCATTCATTCACTTCCTTTTTCCCCCTCAGTTCTCAGTTTGTAGCATAACTTGAAAAATCTCCTTAAAACTCTGACTACATCGAGAAACTGGGGGTAGGGCCTTGCTAGCTAAACCCTGGGTTGGAGAATTCTAGCTATGCTGTGTGACTTAGCTTGCTGGGTGCTAGCCTGAAACTCTGGTGGCAGCGCAACTGCGTCTCTTAGGCTAACAGTGACCTGATCCCACCACATGCACACATAGGTACACTGCACGCTGATGCACAAAGGCTTGAACTAATTTTAGGTTGACGTTAGTAGCGTAACAGTTTTTAGTGAGATTTACTAAAAAAATAAGTTTCAAATCTACATATAAAATAAATAGTCATAATGTAGTTTAAAAACAACTACTAGGACTGTGGTATAATAAATGTAGCTATCTTGTTCAATTGTGTCCTGTTTGTTAATACACTGTGCAATAGCTATAATATAAGCCACTCCAGGTATAATTATTAATCTGCTATAACAAAATAGGTTCTAGTTTACTGGCAAATACATTAAAATTCTTTATTTCCATATTCATTAGAAATCTACTGTAGCCAATACTTTGTAGTGCTTTACCATTTGTGATTATCAATTGTATCTGACAATCAACTGAGCCTATGTACCAAGACGGGTGGTAGTCTGACGTAGCCAGACCCTTTACCTAACCACTACATGAAGAAAGGGTCTGGGGACCATCATTCACCTTGGCTGTTCTAGAGGAATGTGGTAGCTAGTGGTTGTCTAAATTATTGTTATGGCGCCCGCCACAGTTTGCAGGATGCATTGACCCTTATACTTGCATATTTAGTGTAGTTATTAGCGTAATAAGGTAGTTTTCAGGTAAAGATTATAGTCAATTTTTCATGGTACTGTAACAATGACAATTTTAATGTAGTCTTCCAGAAACTGGCTTTGGTACTAGCTATTTAGCTAAATTAATTACTAATTACCTTACTTATTCTGAGATAAACTTTTTATAACCTTATTCAAATTGTAATAAACAAATTTTTTCAGCCCTCCAATAACAGTTTAGTGATTTCTCTATTTAAATTCAATATAAATATGTATTAGTGATGTTATTAGCAGTTATAATGAACTAGTATACATCATGTTCACTTCCTTTTTCTTTCTTTTTTTTAACGTGTGGTTAACACTATGAATACATTGTGTAGAGTATTGGATGAAGTAGCAATATTAGGTGAAGTAGCTATATTGGGTAAAGTGACACATATATAAAACTTCATTACTCACTTCCTTTTTAAAAAAATATGTATATATAAAAATCCCTAAAGTCAGTACAAATTATGATAATTTTGTTCCTGTGATGATCCTATACCTGGGTACAGTAGTTATGGTAGCCAATGAGTGTAGTCTTGACATCATCCATGTCACTACGGATACTGAAATTTAACATAATAACAGTGTTAGATAATAATATGAAGTTTGATATCTGCTATATATATATTTTTTTAAAAGGTGGATTTAAAGTAAAAACAACAACATCAACAACAACAAAAGGAGCAAAAACAATTTGTCATGTGAAAAATCATCAAAAATATTTAAAAAAAGTCCAGTGAAAAGTTGGCAATTCTCAATTTATTTGGTTGTTGTTTGAAACACACACAAAAAAATGGAACTCACTTTGCTATCCCTCTGGATAAAACCACAGAGAGAGTGAAGCAGATGCAGCCTGAAGAATCACTATCTACAAACTATTAATAGAGATATAGAGATGACATACTGTAATACAATATTCATCAGACTTCCTCTCTTTTTATGTTGGCATCACATAATACTGTACAATCAAAACATAGACCAATGATTAAGTAATGAATAATGTGTGAACAATGCTATCAGTTATTCATGGAGGTATTGCCCATTTTAGTACTTACATTTCTTGCGAGAGTGTAGTTAACGAAGTCTAAAATATATTTTTTTACTGTAGAAATTCAATCAATAAAAGCGTATGGCACATGAGAGGCAGATGTTAGTTATAAATCATCTGCACTAACAAGAATTATTGATTTGCTGATCTCATTGTATTCTCTCACACAATATGTTCTAGTACAGAGCTTGCTCAGAATTGCTTTGAAAGACTGGCTTACTTACCTTACTGCAGCAACTGAATCTGTAATTTATATACTACCAGTAGGTAGCATATTATTTTATGATCCCAAGATTTATAAGCAATTGGTGTATATGTTTTTGTGTGTAACTATCATCAGGGTTTAGAATCTTAAGACTTTTCAACCAACAACTCATAAATATACAATTCATGCTGTGTCTTAACAAGGACATTTCTGCACTTTTCCTGATGTTCAATTTCCTATCTATTTATAGAAGGACATGAGATAATAGACTGGAACAATATCACAATTATAATTGATTTTTTTTGTTATAATATTTGGAGCATAGGGAGTAAATATAGATATAATCACATAGCATTCTTTACATGTATTGATTACTGGTTTGCAGTCTTGCTGTATCATTATGATCACATGACAGTGATCATGATAAGTAAGACTTCAAAACAAGTAATTAATGTAAAAAATATGTAATGTGTTACTCATAAAATGGAGATTATATCTATATTTATTCCCCCCCCCCCCCCCAAAAAAAAAAATAATAATAATAAAAAAATTAAAGAAAGCTGAAGCAGTGACTAATTCTATCACTTCATTCTATAAATAGTTTGTGGATAGTGATCCTTGATCAGTGTGTCTGTCACTCACTCTGACTTATCTGTAATATTACAATATTTATAATTAGTCTTCATAGCAGCTGCAATTAATTTTTTTTATATAGCTAGCTACTGTGTGTAGTCTTTCAAGAAAAGCAAACATTGTACAGCTGAGGTTATGTTATTTCTCTTAGTCAGGCCTCTTGAAGTAAAGAGTAATTGAGCTCCTTAGCTACTTACAGAAACAGAATAAATCCTCCACATTTAAACATTTCCAAATGACCCAATGAAAGGATTGTTCCATATCTGTTAGTCAGGAGATAAATCAAGTGGAAGCCATATCAGGAGTGAAATCATAATTGACATTCATAGCCAACAGACTGCATGCAGCATATGTTTGTAAGAAAGGTACGATAATCATATTCATGACCAATTCCATAGGAATTTCCTACATTGGAAGAATATTGTATAGAGACATTGTTTTTACTATGTAAATGCTACATATATACAATTTATAATTCTTAGTGATTCACTAAGAATTATATATAAATTGTATATATGTAGCATTTACATAGAATATTGTATAGAGACATTGTATAGAGACATTGTTTTTACTATGTAAATGCTACATATATACAATTTATAATTCTTAGTGATTCACTAAGAATTATGAATTGTATATAATATGTAGCATTTACATAGTAAAAACAATGTCTCTATACACAATATTCTTCCAATGTAGGAAATTCCTATGGAATTGGTCATGAATATAATTATTGTACCTTTCTTAGAGACATTGTATAGAGACATTGTTTTTACTATGTAAATGCTACATATATACAATTTATAATTCTTAGTGATTCACTAAGAATTATAAATTGTATATAATATGTAGCATTTACATAGTAAAAACAATGTCTCTATACAATATTCTTCCGATGTAGGAAATTCCTATGGAATTGGTCATGAATATAATTATTGTACCTTTCTTACAAACATATGCTGCATGCAGTCTGCTTGCTATGAATGTCAATTATGATCTCACTCCTGACATGGCTTCCAACTGTGTGAATATGATTAGTATACCTTTCTTACAAATGATGCATGCAGTCTGTTTGCTATGTATGTCAATTATTATGATCTCACTCCTGATATGGCCTCCACTTGATTTATCTCCTGACTAACAGATATGGAACAATCCTTTCATTGGGTCATTTGGAAATGTTTAAATGTGGAGGATTATTATGTTTCTGTAAGTAGCTAAGGAGCTCAATTACTCTTTACTTCAAGAGGCCTGACTAAGAGAAATAACATAACCTCAGCTGTACCATGTTTGCTTTTCTTGAAAGACTACACACAGTAGCTAGCTATATAAAAAAAATTAATTGCAGCTGCTATGAAGACTAATTATAAATATTGTAATATTACAGATAAGTCAGAGTGAGTGACAGACACACTGATCAAGGATCACTATCCACAAACTATTTATAGAATGAAGTGATAGAATTAGTCCACCTCCCTAGTAGTCCAATCCCTCTAATAGTCCACCAGATACCCATGACCCATTTGTACATGTGGGTGTAAACAATGTGTGTGGGCATATGAATTACATGCAAGTAAAAACCAGCTGCTAAGTGCAAGCTAAAACCTACTGTATGCTGGAGTGCACTCTAGTTAGAACCTGCTAGCTCTCTACAGTTCTTTATTAATGGCTCCTGGCCGAAAGCAGCCTTCAAGTTTGAGAGGTACTTCATCAAGAAAAGGTATCAAGTACACCACAACACAGCTGGCTTCAAAAAAGCAAAGGATTGAGCTCACACTAAAGCAGAAGTGTAATGTTATTGATCAAGCCCAAAAACAAGGCTTTCTGCCTTATTCTGTAGCAACAACATTGGTTAGAGTTAATCAGAGTATGCTTGCAAAACAATTCACTGTCACTGCAAAGACTATAAACCGGGCTCTGTGGAATGCGAAGAAGCTCAAGCAACAACTTCTAACTACATCTGGTGATCTTCGACGTAATCGTGAGATTAAGTACAGAGCTATAGAAGAAAAAGTAGTTGCATTTATTTCCCTTCTTCGTAATAGGCGTAAACCTATGCCTGTTTCATTGAGTATTGTGAAGGAATATGCTGAGCAAGTGGCCAAGTCCCTTGATGAGCATGAATTTAAAGCATCAAATGGCTGGTGGCAAAAGCTGATGAAAAGAAACAACATAGGTAAAAGTGTACGTCTACATGGGGAAGCAGGTGGTGTAAACCCTGAAGAAATCAAAGATAAGATTCAGGAAATCAAAAAAATTCTAGAGGAGTATGATTCGGAGCTTGTATACAACTGGGATGAAACTGGTTTGTACTTTCGATTGATACCCAGTGCGACTTATACATCACCAAATGAACAACGACGGCGTGTACGGGGGACTAAAGCTCAAAAAGCAAAGGATCGTGTCACCCTCATTACATGCACTAATGCAACAGGCACACACAAGATTCCTCTTGCTATGATTGGTAAGGCAGCCAATCCTCGCTGCTTTCGGTCCTGCCAATCTCCCTTACCATACAACTCTCAAAAAAATGCTTGGAATGACCATGTAATAACTAAATGGTGGTTCCATGATGTATTTTTACCAGCAATTAGAAAGAGGACTTCCTGAAAAGTACTTCTTATTGCTGACAACTTTGGCTCCCATGATATAACTGATACTGCACTTAAAGATCCACAGGTAGAATGGATTTTGCTACCGCCAAACTGTACATCAATTCATCAACCCATGGACCAGGGCATCATTGCTGCGCTCAAGAGAAATTACAAATCCAAGATGTTGCATGCAATGGTTAGAAACCTTGAAAGGTATGATGAATTGCGAGCTGTTGGAGAGTCTCTCCCAGCAGGAGTTAGGGGGTTGAATCATGCATACCCACCAAACCTTCTAGATGCTGCAACTCTAGCACATGAGGTGTGGGAGTCAATTGACCAATCCACCCTGGTGAACTGCTGGTTGAAAGCGAATATTTTGCCTGCATGTCAGGTAGAAAGTTTTGAAACTTACCGTCGTCCATTGGATCTCCTAGGAGAGTTAACTAGCTTGTTGCAGAATGTGACTATTAAAAGTCAACTCTCCACACAAGATGAGAGTAATAGCCCTCCTCCTACCATTGAAAGAGAGCAGTTGATTAGCCAGTTGGTTGCTCTTCAAGATCAAGCTCAAAACGATCTTCTTGGTCTTGCTTGTGTACTGAATAACTGGTATGATATAGAAAATGATGATCTTGTTCGACATGATGAAGTTAAAATAGCACTTCAACAAGAAAATCTACTACAAGCATTTGAAGACACAATGGAGACTGACCCTAGCACTAGCCCTAGCAGCAGTACTGAGATGGTATCTCCAGAAGATTCATTGGATTCAGAAGATGACGAGGTACAACCACTCACTCGAATGGAAGCCCTCAATAGTGTGAACATTACTGAAGGCACTGAAATGGTCAGGAAAGTGCTTCAAATGATGGCAGTGTTAGGTGAAGATGACACTTCACACATGCTAACTACAGTATATCGCAAATGCCTCGACTTAAAAATTGAGAAAAGAAGGCTGAACACTAAGCAAACTGTCCTAAGGGATTTTTTTGTTTCAAATTAGTATGTACATGTATATGCATGCTTATACATGCCATAAACATGTTGATTTTCATTCAGAATTTAATAGTCCAATACCTGTATTAGTCCAGGCCAGCTACCCAAACCACTAGGTGGACTATTAAGGAGGATATACTGTAGCTAGCTATTGTGTGTAGTCTTTCAAGAAAAGCAAACATTGTACAGCTGAGGTTATGTTATTTCTCTTAGTCAGGCCTCTTGAAGTAAAGAGTAATTGAGCTCCTTAGCTACTTACAGAAACATAATAATCCTACACATTTAAACATTTCCAAATGACCCAATGAAAGGACTGTTCCATATCTGTTAGTCAGGAGATAAATCAAGTGGAGGCCATATCAGGAGTGAGATCATAATAATTGACATACATAGCAAACAGACTGCATGCATCATTTGTAAGAAAGGTATACTAATCATATTCACACAGTTGGAAGCCATGTCAGGAGTGAGATCATAATTGACATTCATAGCAAGCAGACTGCATGCAGCATATGTTTGTAAGAACGGTACAATAATCATATTCATGACCAATTCCATAGGAATTTCCTACATTGGAAGAATATTGTATAGAGACATTGTTTTTACTACGTAAATGCTATATACAATTTATAATTATTAGTGATAACTTTTTCTGTACTACTCAGTTCAGAGACATCTGGTGTTAATTTAATCAAGACATTTCTGCTTGTGAAGCACTTCTTCAGTGGACAATACAGAAATATGCACAAGATACTGTTTATATTATGTATCTTCTTATATTATCAACTGCAAGAGGCTTCACGGAACAGAAAGTCTTGATTAAATTAACACCAGAAATCTCTGAACTGAATTCTACGGAAAAAGTTGTCACTAGCTAATTGTAAATTGTACACTTGGGAAACACTTAAATAATAATATTTACAGCAATAGTAAATTTTAAGTTTAAGGAAAAGAAATAACTTAATATTGTGTTCATGACTTAGAGAATTGTAAATTATTTAATCAAGGTCCCACTCCTTTCATACTATTGTTTTCCTAAATATTGCAAACATTCTGTGTAAGTTTCATACTTCTTTATACTGAAAATATGATAATTGTTTCGTGAAAACTATATACAATATTCATCAGCTAAAAATTAGATCTTTATTAGTCCCTTAGTGTGTAAAAATTCACACAGCGATTACATACTAAAACTGTAATAACAAGCATTCTCAAATCTCAAGCAAGTCCCAGCATAGTTCTTATAGCACGCGCGTTTAACGTGTGCGAATGAAAATGATATGATATAACTATTCCGGGGAATGGATAATTTAACTGTGATCTCATCAGCTCACTGATTCCCGGTCCGCCCAGGATATAAAAGTAGCGATTTTCGGTGTGTACGCACTGTCTTAGTGGGGTCAGAAGTGGGATTAAAAAAACCTCTCTTTTTCTTTCAGTTCTGTAATTGTACCATTGTCTATCTGGTCATGTCTGGTACTGAACTACAATGTGCAAAGTGCCAAGAATGCCTTTTCAGTGGAACACCAGTCCAATGTAGCTGCGGAGACAGATTATGTTTTCCATGCTACTCCTATTATTCTAGGTAACCACTTCAATTGTTTTGATAATAATTTTATATTATCTCCTTTTTTTTTCAGAAACCATATAGCTACTTTTAAGTGTTGTAAGTGTACAACAGAAATCAAACTGGATGAATGCTTTAAAGATAGAGCAATAGCCATAGAACTGAAGAAAGCTACACTGAAATGTAGGAGTGTTGGATGCTCTTGGAATGGACTTGGCAAAGAATATTCTGTAAGTTAAGATACTAGACAATTTATGCCAAAGATTATACTGTTATTAAGCATAAAGCTCACTTTCTTAATTGTATAAAATAGAGCCTTGTATTTTTTATTATTAGACTCATCTACAAAGTTGCTCTGGCAAAGTTGTCCAGTGTAAATATGGATGCTTGGGAAGAAATTCTCCAATTCACTTGCCTGTGACTAACCATGAAGCAGAATGTCCGTATGCAGTTTCACAACATCAAGAATGTAAAATAAATGAAGAAAATTTTCAGGTAAGAATAATGTAAGTAGGACTATTTTAATTTTTTCTATAATTATAGCTGGATAACTTTTTGAGAAAAACCATTGCTCAGCCAGAACAGTGCGGTATTGATGAAATTTGCTGCCAATACACAAGTCCTGCTAAAGAAATAGAACAACATTCTATGCACATATTCATAGAAGCTATAATAGGGACTTTATCAAAGCAAATCTCTGATTTACAATCTGTTATAAATCGTATGAACAGAGATATATCAGTGCAGTTGCAACCAGTGGCCAGTGCCGTGAGTAAAGCAGAGAATGACATTCAGAACTTACAGGAAGGATTCTCTGAGTTGGCTCTCATGGTACAGACTCTACAAGCTACAAGTTATAATGGTAGCTTTATCTGGAAGATACCAGAAGTTCAACGTCGCAGACACGAGGCCAAGGTAGGCAAGACTATTTCCCTGTACTCTGCTCCCTTCTACATTAGCAGGCAGGGCTACAAGGTATGTCTGAGACTGTACATGAATGGAGATGGCTGCGGCAAGAACACTCACCTGTCCTTCTTTGTGACCATCATGAAAGGAGAATACGATGCTCTTCTGCAGTGGCCCTTCAGACACACAGTGACTCTGACACTCTTAGACCAAGATGGAGTCAAGAACATATCTCAGGCCTTCCAACCAGAACCTACTTCCTCATCCTTCCAGAGGCCCAGGAATGAGATGAACATAGCCTCAGGCTGTCCAATGTTTGTTCCACTCTCAATTCTAAACAATTCCTCTTATGTGAAGGAAGACACAATGTTTCTGAAGTGTGATACTACTAGAATTCAATTATTATAAATACACACACAATTGTTGCATCACAGCATTATCCGGTAATGCACATTTTGCTATTTTATATGATCACGTTTTCAGTAATGTAACATGTCCATTGATATCAAGACATTCTAAGGGCTACTGATAAAGTGCACCTTACAAAGTCAGATTTCAGGAGTATCACACTGGTTATTAGTTACTTAGTGGGAATACAAATATCAATGAGATTATTATATAGTTTTGTCTCATAACTGTTTCTTATTTGAGTTTAGTAAGCAATTATTTAACTGAACAGTCACGCAATGAATCCAATGGAATGTGTGATATGCCTGCATAGTGGAACACGCAAAAACTGAAGTTTAGAAAACTATCCATAGCATATAAAAATATCTGCATTGTGTCACGGTCAGGATAGAACTCAGTAATCAAGTTTAGTATCATCAAAAAATTATTTCAGTTTAACTATTATAGTTCCTTTAATAAGTGTTAATACATTTGGCTTCAAATGTGGATCATGATGCCATACTGTAATTCTACTAAATTTTTTTCTGCAACCCTGAGAACACTATTGCATTTAGGTATCCAAAAATGTTGACGTAAATAATATAAATTTATTGTAAAAGAATTTTTGACTTGATAGTGTGAGCAATTGATTGTGTCATAATCTGAGCTTTCTCTTTTAAGCCCTTTGTCCCTCATGTGATATAATTCGTATGTCTTTTTGAGTTCATATGATGCGATGTAAATGTACTGTATTACACATTAATTTCACAATAACACCTGTCAAAGTCTCTGCCTCTACACACCAAGGACTCTCTCCTACAATTAAACCTACACCTTACAATTTCACAGGCTTGTCTTCATATCACAGTCAAGGCTACAAATAAACCTACACCTTACAATTTCACAGTCTTGTCTTCATATCACAGTCAAGGCTACAATTAAACCTACACCTTACAATTCCACAGGCTTGTCTTCATATCACAGTCAAGTTCAGAAACCCAAGTAAAGATAATAGAACAGACAAAACTGAAATAATAACCGTTCACACTTTATCTAACTGATGTTAATAATCAACCCACTGATCCGTGTCCAGGTTTTCCCTACATTTATCAGCAGTTATTGTTGGTATTTTGAGAATGCCGGCTTATCTAGTGCCTTTAAAACTCAGAATCATGGATATGAACTATTTAGTGGCGTACTAAGGGTGGGAGGCTCCTATGGCTAAATCTAACAAGATTTCTCACATAAATGTGCACTTTTAAACTACGCATGTCATGCCCTTGGACCCCCCTCCCCTCCCCCATACCAAAACTTCTTCCTACAACACAACTGCCATTCAAACATGCCTGCTTATCTGGTGGCTTTACAACTCAGAATCATGAATATGAACTATCTACACAATCATGCATTCCAAATGATTGCCATGAATATGATTAATACATATAAGGCAGAGGCAAAACAGTAGTCAAATACCTTTAACAGTTTTGATAATTTCAGCATCATTAGACGATGTCAACGGTGTTTTGAGTCAGCGAATGGACCCCTTATGTTTTAACTATGAACTTTGTAGAACAGCATAGCTGACTGCTAACTTTGAGTTGTTCTGCTTTCATATGACATATAATGTCTAAATAAAACATCAGAACGTCTAATACAAAATTATCCTAGCTTCAAAACTACATTGCAGAAACCTCAGATATCTCTTGTAAAGCAATACTGAATAATTTAAGTGATTGAGCAACAAATTTGCAAGGAGGGCTTGAGGCAATTATTTACCATGGGAAAAATTACAATATTCCCTTGGAATGTGTCAGCATTTGAACAAGAGGGATGTCCAGATTCTGAAGATTACTTACAGCTGTATTACCGAGTTAGCCTGATCGATCGTCCCCTAATATTACCAGATTTTTTTTCTTCTACAACATTTTTCCTCATTTTTCAACAGCTGATAATATCACTATAATCACTTAATTGTGATTTTTCTGCCAATTCATACTGATTCAGTGATCTATCAATTTTGGCTTTATAACAAATGCTCGAAAATTCAAGGTGGAGGATTCTAAAGGGGGGAAAAAATCCGAAATAAACCCTGTATTGTAGTAAATATTACCTGGTCCAGTCACAATTTCGTTTTTGTTTGGATATGTTCTGCTGATAGCACTGATACTGCTGGTGCCTCATGGCCAGAGAAAGTGGCAGATTGGTGAAGTTCCCAAAAGTGTGTGCAAGGCTCTGGAAGTACGCATGTTTGGCCTCATTCCTCATTGTCCAATACCCACAGTTCACAGGATTGATAAGGTTACGATTTACTGTGTGTAAAGTAAAGTAGTTAGACTTTGTGCAGGCCAATAGCCAGAAGTTTTTACTGGGAGGTTCAGATTGTGGAGATGAAGCCACATCACTTTGGTTTTCCCTTTGCATGGTAGTTAAAACAAACTGGTGGATGTGTGTGTGCAGCTATTGTTTCTATTTCAATATTATTTTGCATTCATCGAACACAGTTGAATATCATGCACACAAGTGTTATACTTTTAGCATGCTAAATAGTTCTTTCTACTACAGTGAGCGATGTTCAAAAAGTACATGCCTCTCATACTGTAAAACAAAAGCAAGCACTTAAGAATATACAAAGTATAGTCAGCCTTCTCGGTATGCTTGCGTAAATAAACTACAGTTACCGGTAGCTTAGACTCGAGTAAGGTCCACGAGATGAAGAAAAATAAATGTCAGGGATTGCATCGGTTCACTAAACATAAGTTGAATGTGGCTTGTGGTTGAATCATTTACTTCTGGTCACTCAAACAGGAGGTTCAAACGCACCCCCCCCCCCAATCCCGGCTACAATTATGCTATGAGGTAATTCATCATCATGCAGTGCTCTCTATTAGGAGTTTATTATTATACCAAGACACGCAGAACACTCATTGTTTCTCCTATAGACCCTCACCCTTCGAAGTTGTTGTTTATGGTTGTTGTTGTTGTTTTTGTATTCTCTATAATTGGTTGTTCCACGAGCACACAAAGATAATTAATTACTTTGATTGAACTCACTTAAGTGTCAATCTTGGCATATATATATAAGCATGAAGTGCATTAGGTAGAATGGACTCTCCTGGGTACAACTGTTTGAAGTTGGTGTGGTTTAATTCAATCAAGTGAGCCAACCCAACACCATCTTCATGAAGCTTGTTGGTAAACAAAAGGTCAGCAATTCTCATGATGACAGATTATTTTCCCAATATGGATCTTGCTCTGGGCACCTATCACAATAGGCAGGATTCTGGCCAGCAGCCACATCTGTGCAGCTGCATAAATGATTAATAAATTGATTGTTCATTAGCAGTTGACAAAGTTATTTTACCTGATTGTTTTATGCTATATCCTGGATTGGCCATGACAGTTGCAGCAAGTGGTGTGGGGTGATCACTTATCTCCATGTATCCTAGCTCGGTAGAAGTCACTATTTCTGAGCATTGTTGGTTGTGGCTGCTAGGGTCTCTTATCGTGAAAGCATCTTCCCGGAACTGCACAAAAATATTTAATTTGTATTTCATTTGTTTAACAAGCTAAGTTACCTAGCCTATGAAGCTGTTCCACCATAGATTAAAAAGTATTCTAGTTGAGATATTTTTTTAAAGTTTATTTCAAATTTAGTGTAGAACAATCACTAAGATACACAGAATTTCAGTACTTATTCCCCTGTATCACATTAAAAAAAATTAAATTGTATTTTTTAAGTGTGGTCTTTCGACGACCATCTTCAACTAACAGTTGGTTTTTAAGTCTTGTTGTGATCATTTTAAGGATGGACAACATGAAACCTGTGGTTTTATTTTATTTGAGTGTATGTAGTTCCCATCCAAAAGAAAAAAAATCTTGGATGAAAGCATTTTCAGTGAGGATGAATTAGGGATGCAAAATAAATTTTGAATAATAGTCACAAATAGGCGACTTACCAGTCGATGCTGTAAACAAAATATTTCTCAAGAAATCATGAAAAGTCTTCCATCTACTAAGTTTACTCTATGGAGTGTTTGATGCCCACATTTTTTTTTTTTGCGTGATAAAGTCCGTTACGTCAGGCACTGTCACATATGGTAACAGAGTTGCACCACAGATAGTATACAATTATGTGTATATATATATATATATTATATATAATACCAATGTCTGGGCTTCCTCTTTTGTAGCCATGCAATGTCTACACAGTCTGAATGCTGAGCAACTCTCCTTGAAGCCTCCTATGGCAAGACTCGCCAGATAGTCTGCTGATACACCACACAAGGTTCCGTAGTAGTATGGCTTCATCTTCCTGTTAATGCTGAAGGTATGTTTAAGTTCCTATTACATCCATGCGTACATACACATTAGGTTGTGTTTGGGTCCACCCATGTAACCACTTACCAATTCTTTAATGTCAGTTACCACAGGTTTTAAAATAGTATCCATTATGAGTTTTTCTTTGACAATAGCTAAAAGGTTTATAGAAGATAGTTTTGATCTTGCATTTGGGCATAATTGCCAAGTGTAAAATAGAAAATACCTAAGTTGTATATCTGAGGGTGATTATTTTATGTAATGGTTTGCATACATCAATATGACTTGCTTAGCTTATGGGTCTTGGCTTTAGATCCAAGAGGGTTACAAACTTCCAAATCATCATAATACGGAGCGCAGTAGGATCTGACGTAAACATTGTTTTGAAATGTGTGTGAGTGTGTGTGCATGTGTGTGTGTGTGTGCATGTGTGTGTGTGGGGAGGGGGGGAGGGGAAGGTAGGTGGATGGTGTGGGTGCTAATGAGTCACTTAGGTTTCATCAATGTGACAGTCTTGACTTGCCGGTTAAGCACACCAACAATATTGACTTGGCAGGTTATAGCAGACAGTACTAGCTGATGGGTTTATCGACAATAGAGTGAAGTGAGCCAGCCACTCTGACGACAGAGAATTGTGATGTACGAGGAGTGTACTTATTCCTGGGAAGTCATGCAAAATAATCTTGAAATAGACACAATAGCTGCACCACCAGTTTGCTTTAACTATACCATGTATTTTTAAAAAAGTGCTACATCATGTGTACACCTTGATGGGAGAAGATTAACCTTGGTGGTTTGTATATAAAAGGAGGTTTGTGGTTTCACCTTTTCAGCCAGAATAGGGTTCTCTGAAGGGTCAGTGTAATGCAGTAGTGGTGTAGGTTTTGGATGGCACACAGTTGCATGATTAATAAATAATGGCATTTATCTCGGCACCTATACCATTTTCTAAAGCTGATTTTTTGGTTATTGTTGTTGTTGTTTTTTCTCTTTTTTTCTTTTTTTATTTCTTTTTTTTTTGTGTGTTTGTGTGTGTGTGTTAATGTATAAAGTGTGAGCTCATGAGATGTTTACTAGTTCAAAAACTGATTATCTACTCTTAATTGCTTATTGTCTTTCTAGTACACATTCTGTGAGTTTGTTGCGCTGCTTTGTTTGTGTGTGTGTATGTTCAGTCACTCTATCCATTTGTAAAGTCAGTAAGAATGGTTCCCTTTGCTCCTGTGTATTTGTTCTGCTGCTCTTTTCTTATATTCTTTCTGTCTTTCATGTGCTTGTTTTGAAGCCACCTGCCATATTGCCATTTCACGATATTTAAAGTATAGGCATAATAGTTTGAAGTTAATAAACAAGATTAAATAATGGTGTGTCTTGAAGAGTAGTGTGAAGATGTGATTGTGCTCATTGGAGTATTAGTAGAAGGTAATTCATTATCGGGAAAGACAGTCAGAAGTCTGGTATTTTATGTTGTTTCTTTCTTCATCTTTTTTTTTTTTTTTTTTTTTTTTTTTCTACCTTTTTTTTTTTGGTTGGCAAATAATAGTTTCTTTTAGTTTAATTGTAAGACCATTTCAAAATCTCCCTCCCCTCCCACTGCTAAGCACCATGCACGCACACACACTACACACACTACCTGTGTGAGAAACAAGAAAATTGTTATGCTTATCCACTTCTTTGAGTCCAGATAGCACTTTGAGTGTTCCCATTATTACAATTGTGTTGATGTTGTGGGAGGGATAGGCAGTTATAGTAACTTATGACTCTAGTAAATTCCTAACTAATTTTATTAAAACCGGGTTGCACCAATAGGAATACAGAAATGGAGGACCTGAGGTATCTAGTGCACTTGTATGATTCTGCCACTATTTGCCTCTCATCATCAAGCAGCAGTTTAATTATCTGGACTAGGTCACACACACAAGTAATTGTGTGGTTTCTCTCCTGGGGGTGAGCTAAATGGGTGCTTGACCTCTTCCGGAGAACCACAATGTGTACACAGGATATGCCGCAATGTCTCAATGATGTGTTACATTTTGAGTGTCTATCAACTGTGGTGTTGCTGAACTTTATGGAGGGGTTGTGTACATATTAGTGATCAAAGTTTAGTTGTGGACTCCACTATCACATAACGTCCAATGTGGTATGTTTCTAGGATGGCAAGGACCCAGTTGTTGTTTTTATTGAGTGGTGATACTTAAGTTTTTTTTGTTGTTGTTGTGTTGTTTTAAGTCGCAATAACATTGATATTCTTACTATTAAAAAAAAAACATGTACTTTTGTGGAGCAATATCATGTAATTCTTAAAACAACAACTGAAAATTGTGTGTGTACTCATAAAGTATGTAAGGTGGCTAGTTTGGTTGGAGTTAGTTTGGTTGGAGATAGTTAGGTGTGGTTGTACTCCAGGCAGCCACTCAATAAAAACAACAACTGGGTCCTTGCCATATACATGTATACATACTTTGGCAACTAGGTCAGCAGCTCAGTGATGACCTAGTTGCCAAAGTATGTATGTATGTGTGTAATCAAGCATGTGAAGCAGCTGCTCAGTGCTTTTCTTGGTGTTTTCAAAGAACAATTAAAGTTTAGTTGACAATGTGTAATGTCTGGCTGTGTAGAATGTCACATGATAGCAATAAAAGAGGTCTAATTAATTAAACTTGAGCTTGCATGTGTGTGAAGATGTCTTGGACTTTTGTTTGTTTGTTTGTCATTCAACATCTGATTTCAAAGATGGCAGGCTCTTAATGTTCAGTTTAGGTAAGAATTTGAACTGCACTATGATCCAAGTTGCCACTTTTTTAAAAATTTATTTCAGCTTTGTATTCCAGTAAATGTCTGTTAAAAAGAACAACATTACACAAGTGCTAGCTTACGTGGGCACACCCATGCAATTTCACATGACATCATTTCTATTGGTCACGCCCCATGGCATGGAGAGAGCAATGACCTTATCTTTGTGCTAGTGTGTTAAAAGCTGAGCCGGTAGAGAAATGCAAACACTACAAAAAAAATGAGCGAGTGGCCAGAGCACATAAAATGAGAACTGAACTGATATTTTTTGTCACCGTTTACTCAATGTGAGATTCTGTTGTATCCATTTGAATATCATGACAGCTGGTAAATATCGACAGGCAACATTTGAGCAGACATTTTTTAATAGTTACATCATTGGATTACTGTGTCCCAAATGGACTAACGAGATTTCAGCCGAGCGAGGTTTGGATTAGTGAGGGTGTACAGTAGTGTTGTACGATATAGGTATTTAGTAACATCGTGATATTAAAATTATTACTGCACTATATTTTGTAGAGACATTTTAGTTTTTAATGACTAGTGGAACTAGAGTGAGCTCACAATGGACTTTCAGTATGTGTGGACAAATTGTTACAGCACACAGAATTACTCAAACAAGAAACTTAAATAATACTTTTTTGGGTCATGTAATTACCAACCATGCCATGATTATGTAATTACCAACCATGTTGTAAGCCACCAAATTATTTATTAAATTTAGAATTAAAATTTGATAAAAAATAATATTATACTATATTCAGTAATGTCGGTGTATTTTGACAATAATAGTATTGCGATATTTTTGGGCTCAGTATTGTACAACACTAGTCTATTATACTGGCATTCCACTGAAGCTTTACAATAATGTTATATTATGAATGTTAGAACGCTATAACTGTTTACACATGCTTGTCCAAAATGATATAAAAGCTTTCTCGTATATATATTTTACAGACTGACCGCCAACCGTAGTGTAGTCTTAGCTCTGTCCCACAAAACTCTTTCCCTGTTCATCTAATCATACTCAATAGTGGACTCTGTTGTTGTATCAGTTGGTGGAGAAGGTTAAAAAAACATACTTATGCTGAAATACTTAGTTAGCTCCCACTGATAAAGGTTCTTCTTCTTGTAACCATGTGTCTGATTAAGTTAATTCACTATAATTTTTATAAAGGCCGTAATTGTTGCATTACTTAATTAAGGTACTCATTATAAATGCTCTTTACCAACATAACACGAAGTTGTCTTTGTCTGGATCTTTGAAGAACTATTTTATATCTATTCTGACTACTACTATATTTATTTTTGTAACTGCAGAATATTTTGTCTTACATCATACCACTCATAATTCACTGGTATAAGATCCAGGATGGGCTATACCTACAAGGGGAGGAGAGGGAGAGGTGAATGAGAGCGGCAGTTGCCTATATGCCGAGAGGGGGCTCTACTGCCCTGGTTTTGGGTGAATGCTCAGTAGCACAGGGGCAGGGACTCATAAGTTTATTTGTCTTCATCACGCAACAAATGTTCAGTCAGTACGTATGCATGTGCACAACTGACTCACCTAAATAGATGAAGCTGATCACGATTTTGTATCTGTGAATACACACCACACTAGTTTGGACTTTAGTTGTCTATCTTTACTTCTTGTCTACCTTTGTGTTACTCACAAAAGTACCTGTGTGGTGCAAGAAGATTAATGCCCGCCACCCCCATGCTTTGTACACACACCACCCAATATTGTCTTTTTAACTGCTGTATGAGTAAATATTGTACCGCTTGAAAGGAATCTCTCCTACAGAGAAGTCAAGCTCTGTAAAGAATACACACACAGGCTTAACTCCAAAGGTATACAGTAACTGCGTACCTGTTTCTAACGGACTCAAAACCGCTTGGGTGCTGGGACACTGCCCACGCAAATATTCACAATAATTGGATTTTGGTTGCTGCGAGCACAGCGAATTTTTGTGGTTATTTGTGGTGCATATGGGTGCGCGCGTTGTTACGTCACAATTGTGATGATGTCATAGGTCATTTTTATCCAGCTTGGATAAGTATATAAGGAAGAAAATTAACCGCGTGGTGCATGGAGCTCAGCGAGTGTCTCGGAGCAGCGCAACTATTCGAAGATTTATGGAACAGGGTAGCTGACGTCTACTTTATAATATATCACCATCCTGGTGAGCTGTTATGTCTCCTGAACTTCCAGTGCGCACGTTGCAGTAATTATTTATTTGATGGCCCAATCCAGTGTGGCTGTGGAGATAGATTATGCAGTCCTTGCTACTCTACTCTCTCTAAGTAATGAGCACCACTCTTAATAGTTGTACTAATATGTACATAGATATACCACTCCTCTATTATTAATTAATTAATTTATTTATTTTAGGAATGTGGTTGCCTTCAAGTGTGTGAAGTGTAAGATAGAAGTCTATGTTGATGAATGCTTCAAAGATAGAGCAGCCACTAGTGAGCTGAGGAAGGCTATACTAGAATGCATCAGTCCAGGATGTTCCTGGAAAGGCAGCAGCAACGAGTATCAAGTAAGAAGATGAAATACAATAATAAAATATATATTCAATGTGTTCAATTTTTTATGTATAATTTCAGCAACATTATAAAGACTTGTCCAATTGGTTTGGTCAAGTGTAAAAACCACCAATATGGCTGTTCAGAAGAAATCCCTAGAAATGACCAATCTATTCATGAAGCAAAGTGTTTGTTTGCACCTACCAAATGTCGTTATTGTAAAAGAAACGTACACAATGAAAAAGTAATAGTAAATTGATACTCTATTGAGATTGATATTATTATATATATTGTAACTTTACTTTATCCAGACTCATCTCAGAGATGAATGCCTATCTGCACCACTCCACTGTGGGAACGGCTGTGGTGTTTCCCTGCCCAGGAAGGAAGTGAGAATTTACACATGTATAGTGTCATAAATACCACTAGAGGTGTTCATGAGTAACATCATCACTTATTTCTTTGTAGTTGGAAAGACACATCAGAACTACTTGTACACATCCTAAAGATTGTGAGTTTAAAGAAGCAGGCTGCCAGTATGTGGGACATGCTAAAGGTCTGGAAGAATACTACGCTACAAACATGAAAAAGCATTTACAATTAACAAAGAACTCTATACAAAGGATTGATAAAGCTATGGAAGCCAAAATAATGATGTTATCGGAGCAGATATCTGATCTGAGGTCTGAAATAAATCACGCGAACAGAGAGATATCAGTGCAGTTGCAACCAGTGGCCAGTGCTGTGGGTAAAGCAGAGAATGCCATTCAGAACTTACAGGAAGGATTCTCTGAGTTGGCTCTCATGGTACAGACTCTACAAGCTACAATAAGTTATAATGGCAACTTCATCTGGAAGATACCAGAGGTTCAACGTCGTAGACACGAGGCCAAGATAGGCAAGACTATTTCCCTGTACTCTTCTCCCTTCTACACTAGCAGGCAGGGTTACAAGGCATGTCTGAGATTGTACATGAATGGAGATGGCTGCGGCAAGAACACTCACCTGTCCTTCTTTGTGACCATCATGAAAGGAGAATACGATGCTCTTCTGCAGTGGCCCTTCAGACACACAGTGACTCTGACACTGTTAGACCAAGATGGAGTCAAGAACATATCTCAGGCCTTCCAACCAGAACCTACTTCCTCATCTTTCCAGAGGCCCAGGAACGAGATGAACACAGCCTCAGGCTGTCCAATGTTTGCTCCACTCTCAATCCTAAACAACTCCTCTTATGTGAAGGAAAACACAATGTTTCTGAAGTGTGAGATTGATACTACTGGAATCAAACTACCATAAGTGGCAATATTCAACTTTCCATCCATTTGTAATCACACATTAAGTCACAAGTACATTGAGGTTGCATTATTTATTATCATTTGCAACTAATTATTTATATCCATCCTTTTTGTAAGAATCATCTAGAGTTCATTATTTATTTCTAGCTTCTGCTTTATTATAAACATAAATACAAGTCTAAAATGTTATAAGCACAACCAAAAAGGGTTTTTATAGCTAGCTAATGAATTCAAATTGTATTATGTATAATAACTCATTATACTATGTACCAAATAAAGATCAAGAATAGCACGGTCAATCTTTGTAAACGCCGCCAATTCTTTTCTTCCACATGGTGATGAGGCTTCTAAACCACATCCAAGGTAAAGCAATAAAAAAAAATTTATAACAACAAAATTTATCTTAGTGTCAGCCGCATTTTTGTTCAGAACAGAGAATGTGTGGAAGTATGGGTAAAGGTATAGCTAATAATAAATAATGGGAGAAACACATAATGTTCAAAAACGTATTAATGAAAGTTTTTTTCTTTTTATTATATTATGGTTGCTATTATTCTTGTATGCTTTATTTCAAAATTATTACAGCACTTGTAACTTGGCATTTTTGTTACTTGTTATTCTTGGATATTTAGCTCTACAAAAATGCTGACTGATTGGCTAACATGATTCTTAGCTAAACAATCCTGGCTAACATCATGACAGGAAATTTAAATAACCAACTCTTGCTACCTTTTCATTCTGAGTTTTGCAGTTACATGAGCATTTGCAAATTATAATGATAGAACCCGCAAAATTTAATAATTTCCAATTATTCTTGCAGCAGTCACGTACTGAAGCAGCATGTAGACAGTTCTGAAGGTGAGCCTATAAATTAAATCGTTTTAAAATCAACAAGAAGAAATTTATTTTGAGACTGCAGCTTACTGTATAATTACGACCAGCGCCTTTCCAGTAGCAACCCAAGTTTTTGCAGGAGACTTCAGAGCTGTTAAAATATTTCATGGCTGCTTTATCACTGAAGCATTCCGACACCGCAACCGGGACCTTGCAGCAGGGACACGGGAAAGGGTCGCTGCAAGGAAAAAATGCACCAAATAAAATCCACTCTTATTCCACTGTCAATCTGACTTTTTTTTTTTAATCAAAGAACTCAGCCGCACCATATTATATTAACCTTCAATAAGCAATAATTAATAAATAATAATAAATAAAATAAACTTTTTTGAGGACACCTTTGGCTAAGTTCCTGGAAGCAATCAAGGCATAAAATATCCCCGCATCCAATTTGTTTCGGACATTTGGCGAAGAGAAATCCACCGCAGTTAGGGCAAATCATGAAATAAAGGGTACGTAGCTAACTCACCGAGTACAACTAACTGGAGATCCCTTCGCTGGTGCACTGAGCCGATCTATGCAAAATGCAGTTATTTTATTCGCTGCAATCAATTTTCTGCGCATGCTCTAAAATTGGACTGGTGTCGTCAAACTTGTTATAATCTAACGATACTTTACCGTATTATAACATTGCAACTTTTATTTTGTCTACCTTATTTAATTACTACAATTCAATACTGTACATGTATACATAAAGTATTCTGACTAAATTTCATGTATCTCTATAATGATACTTATAAAGCTTACTAAAAACTTGCATGATTATCGCTGATCAATTGTAATTTCCAGATTTTAAGACAGAAAATGCAAATACTCATACTTGAACCTTGACAAAAGATTGAGTCATATCACTATTTTTATTTTAAACTTTACAACCACATATAGCTAGCTTAAAAGAAGAGAATTAATGATATAAAGTGGATGAGAGACAACTCTAAGCACCAAAAAGCTAGCAGCCAAAAGAAAAGAAGAAGGAAATTAAATGATAATAATTACAACTAAGTGTTTGAGATGATAGCTACATCAGCTAAAGGTATCTAGAACAAGGACAAGTGTGCATGAATCGTCTGAAGCAAATTGTACGTTGTAAATAAACCACAATATATTTGCTTGAAAAGTCGTTTGAAAAGTGAACGATACTGACGAAGTTGAGCTAGGGATTATTGATGCCTGGTTGTAGCGTTTGTCTGGCGTAGGCGATCCTTTACGGGATTATGCTCTTAGAAGTATTTCATAGCCTGACTTTCTACCATTCTCATGAACACACTAACAAACAAACAAACTAAATAACGATACACACAAATATATTATTGACAAAATCTCATTAAAACCGTTGTACTTACATTTCCGTAACATTAACAATGAAATTTATAAGCAGTCCGTATGAAATACATAGAAGGAAAAGCAAACCAATTCGGTTGAGTTCGTTAATTTTTCTTATGTGTACTTCTGTTTTAACGAGGTAATGGTAATAAAATAGAACGGAAAGTGTTTTTTAATTTCGGTCAAGTCAAATTTGAAATTTCTGAGAATCTGGTGTCTGAGGTTTTGTATGGAGTTGTAATATAGTACAATATTTTGTATTCCAATATGTACATACAGTAAGTGTATGGTCCATAGCATGCCTGTAACTCACGCAGCACCATGTATACATGTAAACACATGGTACATAGATATACAGTGCACAGTGTAAATAAAATTGCATTGCAAGATATTGCACCACAATTTATCATTTTATAAATTATTGATTATGAATACTTTTAATTAGTGCAAAGGTGAAACTCAATAGTAAACCTCATTAAAAGCTGTTAAGCTGCCAGAGTCAACCTGAAACTAGTTAAAGCCAGTTTACCCATTCAGCATGTAAACATACATACACACCCTTGACCCTGCCGTAGTGAAACCATACAAGGGGAAAAGTCTAAGTTCAGTCCATAGGCTTATAGTATACCATCACAAAGACTTGAATACACACTACAGTACATTTAGTAAACCCAGTGGTAGTTTACTATTGGCACATACTTACATGTATGTAAAACAAATAATATTAATTTACGCCTGACACAGTTCTCTGACATCATTCGCAGGGAATTCCCCCTTCATTGCTTGCCTCATACTGACAGATCAATAGGTGAGTAAAAGTAGCTACGGGATTAATGATGCGGTTGTAGCGTTTGTCTGGCGTAGGCGATCCTTTACCTTCTATCATTGGGACGCCCACATTTTCCCCCACATAGCCAGGATAATTTTTGCTTCTTTGACTATTGTGAGCGAATTTACACTTTTTGCTGAAATCTGATGCTATTTTGGCTAGTTTGTCATCCCAAACCTACTTGAAAATAATACCAGATTCGACTATTGCTTTCGTTTTGCTACTTATATACCATTTTCTGCATATTCGCTGCACTCAGTATTGGAAGGTAAAGGGTCGTGTATGTCCTCATATAAATTTCTAGTTTTTGATTAGCTGAAGATCTTGTAGAAGTAGAAAGAAAAGTGATTAAATGAATCGGATGGATGCTGTAGACATTATGACAATAATAAGTCCAGTAGCACATTACATCTTCTCATGCTATGTATAGACTAAATACACACCACTCACCATTCACCTATACATATATCATTCATTCACTTCCTTTTTCCCCCTCAGTTCTCAGTTTGTAGCATAACTTGAAAAATCTCCTTAAAACTCTGACTACATCGAGAAACTGGGGTTAGGGCCTTGCTAGCTAAACCTTGGGTTGGAGAATTCTAGCTTTGCTGTGTGACTTAGCTTGCTGGGTGCTAGCCTGAAACTGGTGGCAGCGCAACTGCGTCTCTTAGGCTAACAGTGACCTGATCCCACCACATACACACATACACATGCTGGTGCACACACTGTAAAAAATGGGGTGTTCCACTACACCTTTAATGGGGTGTAGTGGAACACTTCGGTATTGTGGGGTGTTGTGCTACACTCTGAAGTGTTTGGTAACACTGTGGAGTGTACCATGACACCCTTATAAGCATAGTGACTTTACTACACTTCTGTGGAGTGTATCAGTACGCCCATGCAGACTTGCTACTTTAAGAGGTGTTCAACTACTGACACAGTGGTAGGAACTAGCTAGTGGGCTGACTACAACTTTGGCCAGTTTGTTGATGGAAATAATTATTGAATATTTACAGTTAATGTGCATATCATTGTGCTGGTCTTATGTGGTTCACAATTTAGTGGGCAAGATTCTATAAAACACACTTTATGTGTCATTGTGCAAGCTATATTAATAGTAGCTAGCTTTACTAATTTCAATTTATTGTTTTTATTCACAGCACTAACGAGGAAGCTGAAGAGCTTAAAGTTCTAATGAAGAATTTCAAGGCATGCTTGGTAGCTAAGTTTGAGAACAACACAGCTAAATATGTATATGTGGTTATTTCTAATAGTTATTAAATTTATATTGTTATGATGACATTAACCTTTAAGTAATGAGTCTCATTGGTTTCATCTGCCAGAGATAGTCTTGGCTTTAAAAAAATAGGAGACAATTAAATAAAACCTGAGATTGCATTTCTGCTATGCAGCTTACATCTTAATGATATGGTAAAAGTGTCAACGCAATTCCAGAAAGTAAAAACAGCATTTGTCTTTGCACAAATCAACTTACCATAGTAATTGAAAAGGTGACGCTTTACCGAACCACTTTGAGAAGCCTTTAAGATGAAGTAGTTGTAAACCCCTTTACCCAATTAATTGATTAGCACAGGTGCGTACAAAAACCCTTGAATATGAACTCGAAACAAACTATATATTAGTTGTAAGACGCTAGGATCATCCGTGCATTGGGTACGAAGCTGTAAGCTTAGAATTTAAATCAACCGCTTTTGGTTTGTGTAGGCTTTACTCACTGTTCTGTCACTGGTGTTGCTACCAAAACTGAGTTCCAGTAATCTAGCTTTTTTTTTTCTTTTTTCTTTTTTTAATTATATATATACACTACAATACAATACAATACAAAATAATATAAACTCAGTTACAGTCAAAAAGCAAATGAAATTAGATCAGTTTAGATGTGCTTCTGAGGTCACCAGGTCTACTGCAGCTGGTATTCTTACAGCATGTCCAATGGATGATCTGGCTCCTCGAATGGCTTGGATAGACCGTAGAAGGATAGGCGGCATCGTAACCATTGAAGAGTACTGCTATAACTGTGTTCCCACTTATTGGCGAGCATGGACGCTAATTTTTTTATAGATATACTGGCTTCCTCTGCTATGCCACCGGTAGTAGAGAGTGCAACTGGTGTGAATGTGGCGTGTTCCACTTCTCTAATTCTCTCCTCATATGCCTGTTTCTTGGCTTGTTCGTGCTTCCTATACACCATTTGCATGTCTGAATGTTTGTTGGAAGGGGCACAGGGGTTGAATACCCTTACATCAAAATATGTTCTTTCGTGATTGCCGCCCCAAACACCGTTTGCTGCAATGTCGAGTCTTGCTCCTGGCTGTGAGTTAGCAGTCGCACCATTCAGTTCTTCAAACACGGGCTGAAGGCCAGGCTCAATACATACATCCTTGCACACCTCAGTTAAGAGTTGCTGTCAAATTCCGTATTTCGTTGTGTCTTATGGATGGAAACCCCCCTTTGGGGCATGAAAGGGCATGCTCAACTGAGAAGACGGCCCCACATGCACATTTAGCTGGTAGTCTCCCAGGGGTGTCCAGCCATAGCGCAGTGCGAGGGCGTCGTGAAATGCACCCCTGTGTAGAGTGGAGCCGTGTTCCATTAGTGGGAGCACTGTCAGCCAGGTTTATGATCCTTTTTCCTTTGCTAGGTTCACTGCTCTCTTCTGGCTGGCAGATAGCAATTTCATGAGGTCTTCGGCATCCTTTGAGTTTTCTTCCAAGATATGTGTCCTCACCCTATTCTTGGATTTGAGTTGCTGAGCGATAATATCAAGTCCATATTCATCGTCCTGTGATAGGATGTGAGTGCAAAGAGAGGAGATAATCATTAAGGAGTGGTGGTATTCCTTGCAGGCACGTTTGGAAGGGATGGTGATTTAGCTATAAAGTAGCTAATAGTAGCCCCGTAGCTCAACGCAAAAAAAGCTACATAATAAAGCGAGGGGACGGCGAGACCCTTTACCAACCTAGAACCTCTACACTCGATTAGCGGTTGGTAAAGGGATTGGGTACATGAGACTAACTTTTCATTATGGCGGTTCGGTTAAATGAAAGTATCTCTCTCAGCTTTCAAGAGTAAGTTAAAAGCTTTGCACCCCTTAAAAAAAGTAATGCCAATCTAGTATTACTCTCGTGATGTGGGAGAGGAGGACTGTCTAATAATTCTGTACATTAGTTTCGTAAGAGACAAATAGTGTGTACAAGGTGCCTGTTTGAGTTTGCTAGTATGTAAGTCTGACAAAAATGAAAACTGGTTGTTTGCTATGTAAACTTGACATTAGTCATCTTCAGTGGTTTCACAAGACAGCTGCATTAGGCTTGTATATTTGTCCCCCCTCCATCTAATCCTATCATTAGTTAGCAAGTGTCTAAAGGGTACTACTTGTCACTTACTCGTAATAATATCAGTGAAATTAAAAATTCGCTCACCTAATAGCTAGACTAGCTAAATGGAATGGCGGTACAACTATAAAAATTAAATGGAATCATATAGCTATTATATCCATGTAATTTTTATACAGCAGGACTACACCTGTATTATCTTGTCCAGTAGTGATGGCATTTCCCATTGGCTTATTTTGCAGGTAGCAACATGCTGCTGATGTATCAATGCCAGTCAATACAAGATGTTGGCGAAACAAGTGTCATGAAGTAAGTTGATAACGGGTGTGAACATACATAACCAGGCCTCATCCCTAATAGTGATAATGTTGGTGGCCCTGCCTCTTTTATTGTCTAGGTACTAATCTTTCCAGGGTTTTTTTTTTTTTTGTTTGTTTTTGTTTTGGGGCACGACTTAGGTTCACCTGCATTGAGTCTACCACACTGGATTTATGTCCAAACCAAAAAGTTGAAGACTTACTGATATTCTCCTATTACTTGTTACAGGGTGGGCATTATTAGGGTAAACTTGTAGTTGTGCGTTCCCTGGCTGCTTTGGCTGTCTCTTTAGCCTATGGCTTTGACCATTGGTTGATGCTCACACTTTGCTGGCAAGTCTATACATGCTTTATTATTGACAGTCTCATTGCACTGCTTATCTGCTGATGCTATCCCTTACCTTATGACCTTACCATGCACCCTTCACTTGGCTATTCTTTTGTACTAGACCTTCCCTAGCATCCTCAGGTTGTCCTCCAGCTCCCACTCTTTGGGCCCTAATAACACTAGAGTTGAAACAAGTAGGAAAGTGTTGGTTGGCCTGTGCTGTTGCATATAGAACAGAGATATTATAAAGTATCAAGTATCATAGTTGCTGAGGCTAGTGGTTCTGTAGTATGCAATGATATTGGTGCCATTGGCGCTGAGGGTTCACACCTTTGGTGCTTCATTAGCTTGGCTTGATAACTAATTTTCTTTTCCATTAGAATTAATATTGTCATAACCTTTTTTTTTTCATTTCCTAGATTTCATGGTGCTTGGGCTGCTGCTATCTGTACTGAGGTTGTGGTGTTCTTGATTGAAGAAGAGAATAATGGTAAGTCTCTAGGCATGCACTACTGTTATCATTGTACATACACGTACTAATACTAACACTGCATTCACGAAGTACTGCACACTTAGTGCTAGCACTGTGCATGCACGTAGTACTATGCACGCACATAGTGCTAGCACTGTGCATGCACGTAGTACTATTACTGTGCACGCACATAGTGCTAACACTGTGCATGCATATAGTGCTAGCACTGTGCACGCACATAGTACTAACACTGTGCATGCATGTAGTACTATTACTGTGCACGCACATAGTGCTAGCACTGCACACACATAGTGCTAGCACTGTGCATGCACGTAGTACTATTACTGTGCATGCATATAGTGCTAGCACTGTGCACGCACATAGTACTAACACTGTGCATGCATGTAGTACTATTACTGTGCACGTATATAGTGCTAGCACTGTGCATGCATGTAGTACTATTACTGTGCACGCACATAGTGCGAGCACTGTGCACGCACATAGTGCTAACACTCCACGCACGTAGTACTAACACTGTGCATGCACGTAGTACTATTACTGTGCACGCATATAGTGCTACCACTGTGCACGCACATAGTGCTAGCACTGTGCACGCACATAGTACTAACACTGTGCACGCATATAGTGCTAACACTGTGCACGCACATAGTACTAACACTGTGCATGCATGTAGTACTATTACTGTGCACGCACATAGTGCTAACACTCCACGCACGTAGTACTAACACTGTGCATGCACGTAGTACTATTATTGTGCACGCATATAGTGCTAACACTGTGCACGCACATAGTGCTAGCACTGTGCACGCACATAGTACTATCACTGTGCATGCATGTAGTACTATTACTGTGCACGCATATAGTGCTAACACTGTGCACGCACATAGTGCTAGCACTGTGCATGCACGTAGTACTATTACTGTGCACGCACATAGTGCTAGCACTATGCATGCACATAGTGCTAACACTATGCACGCACGTAGTACTATTACTGTGCACGCATATAGTGCTAACACTGTGCACGCACATAGTGCTAGCACTGTGCATGCACGTAGTACTATTACCGTGCTAGCACTATGCATGCACATAGTGCTAGCACTGTGCATGCACGTAGTACTATTACTGTGCACGCACATAGTGCTAGCACTATGCACGCACGTAGTACTATTACTGTGCACGCACATAGTGCTAGCACTGTGCACGCACATAGTGCTAACACTCCACGCACGTAGTACTATTACTGTGCACGCACATAGTGCTAGCACTATGCACGCACGTAGTACTATTACTGTGCACGCACATAGTGCTAGCACTGTGCACGCACATAGTGCTAACACTCCACGCACGTAGTACTATTACTGTGCACGCACATAGTGCTAGCACTGTGCACGCACATAGTGCTAGCACTGTGCACGCACATAGTGCTAACACTCCACGCACGTAGTACTATTACTGTGCACGCACATAGTGCTAGCACTGTGCACGCACATAGTGCTAACACTTTGCATGCACGTGGTACTATTACTGTGCACGCACATAGTGCTAACACTGTGCATGCACATAGTGCTAACACTTTGCATGCACGTAGTGCTATTACTGTGCATGCACATAGTGCTAGCACTATGCACGCACGTAGTACTATTACTGTGCACGCACATAGTGCTAGCACTGTGCATGCACATAGTGCTAACACTTTGCATGCACGTAGTACTATCACTGTGCACGCACATAGTGCTAGCACTGTGCATGCACATAGTGCTAACACTCCACGCACGTAGTACTATTACTGTGCACGCACATAGTGCTAGCACTGTGCACGCACATAGTGCTAACACTTTGCATGCACGTGGTACTATTACTGTGCACGCACATAGTGCTAACACTGTGCATGCACATAGTGCTAACACTTTGCATGCACGTAGTACTATTACTGTGCATGCACATAGTGCTAGCACTATGCACGCACGTAGTACTATTACTGTGCACGCACATAGTGCTAGCACTGTGCATGCACATAGTGCTAACACTTTGCATGCACGTAGTACTATCACTGTGCACGCACATAGTGCTAGCACTGTGCATGCATGTAGTACTATTACTGTGCTCGCACATAGTGCTAGCACTGTGCACGCACGTAGTACTATTACTGTGCACGCACATAGTGCTAGCACTATGCACGCACGTAGTACTATTACTGTGCACGCACATAGTGCTAACACTCCACGCACGTAGTACTATTACTGTGCACGCACATAGTGCTAGCACTATGCACGCACGTAGTACTATTACTGTGCACGCACATAGTGCTAGCACTTTGCACGCACATAGTGCTAGCACTGTGCATGCATGTAGTACTATTACTGTGCACGCACATAGTGCTAGCACTGTGCACGCACATAGTGCTAACACTTTGCATGCACGTAGTACTATTACTGTGCACGCACATAGTGCTAACACTGTGCATGCACATAGTGCTAACACTTTGCATGCACGTAGTACTATTACTGTGCACGCACATAGTGCTAGCACTGTGCATGCACATAGTACTAACACTTTGCATGCACGTAGTACTATCACTGTGCACGCACATAGTGCTAACACTGTGCATGCACATAGTGCTAACACTTTGCATGCACGTAGTACTATTACTGTGCACGCACATAGTACTATCACTGTGCACGCACATAGTGCTAGCACTGTGCATGCATGTAGTACTATTACTGTGCACGCACATAGTGCTAGCGCTGTGCACGCACATAGTGCTAACACTCCACGCACGTAGTACTATTACTGTGCACGCACATAGTGCTAGCACTGTGCATGCACATGTAGTACTATTACTGTGCACGCACATAGTGCTAGCACTGTGCACGCACATAGTGCTAACACTTTGCATGCACGTAGTACTATTACTGTGCACGCACATAGTGCTAACACTGTGCATGCACATAGTGCTAACACTTTGCATGCACGTAGTACTATTACTGTGCACGCACATAGTGCTAGCACTGTGCATGCACATAGTACTAACACTTTGCATGCACGTAGTACTATCACTGTGCACGCACATAGTGCTAACACTGTGCATGCACATAGTGCTAACACTTTGCATGCACGTAGTACTATTACTGTGCACGCACATAGTACTATCACTGTGCACGCACATAGTGCTAGCACTGTGCATGCATGTAGTACTATTACTGTGCACGCACATAGTGCTAGCGCTGTGCACGCACATAGTGCTAACACTCCACGCACGTAGTACTATTACTGTGCACGCACATAGTGCTAGCACTGTGCATGCACATAGTAGCTAACACTTTGCATGCACGTAGTACTATCACTGTGCACGCACATAGTGCTAACACTGTGCATGCACATAGTGCTAACACTGTGCATGCACATAGTGCTAACACTTTGCATGCACGTAGTACTATTACTGTGCACGCACATAGTGCTAACACTGTGCACGCACATAGTGCTAGCACTATGCACGCACGTAGTACTATTACTGTGCACGCACATAGTGCTAGCACTGTGCATGCACATGGTGCTAACACTTTGCATGCACGTAGTGCTAACACTGTGCACGCACGTAGTGCTAACACTTTGCATGCACGTAGTGCTATCACTGTGCACGCACATAGTGCTAACACTGTGCACGCACATAGTGCTAACACTTTGCATGCACGTAGTACTATCACTGTGCACGCACATAGTGCTAACACTTTGCATGCACGTAGTACTATTACTGTGCACGCACATAGTGCTAGCACTTTGCATACACGTAGTACTATCACTGCACGCACATAGTGCTAGCACTGTGCACGCAGATAGTGCTAACACTATGCACGCACGTAGTACTAACACTGCACGCACATAGTGCTAGCACTGTGCATGCACGTAGTACTATTACTGTGCACACACATAGTGCTAGCACTGTGCATGCACGTGGTACTAACGCTTTGCATGCACGTAGTACTATTACTGTGCACGCACATAGTGCTAGCACTATGCACGCACGTAGTACTATTACTGTGCACGCACATAGTGCTAACACTGTGCACGCACATAGTGCTATCACTGTGCATGCACGTAGTACTATTAATGTGCACACACATAGGTAATTCAGCGAGCGAGCGAAGCTAGCGAAGCTGACTATCAGTCGTGTTCAATTGAGATTTCAGATATATATAAGTATGTATACGTACGTCAAAATATTTCGCCCGCGCTTCTAATTACGTAAGTTAGGTAAAGCGTTCACAGTTCCAGTATTTTTCAATTAACTAGCGCGGAGGGAACTGCTGCATTGCCTTACGCAACGTTTCAACCAAAAAGTTTATAGCTACTCTCTTCTTGAAACAATTGTGAAGTCTTTGTCAAGCTGCGCTTCTTTGCCACTGCTTTCGATGTTTATTCAGGTAATTCTGTTATTGTTACTATACATGGGTTCCACTTCCTTAGTCTGGGATCAGAGACTTTAGATTCTCTGATGCTAACTGAGAACGGAAAGGGTTATACTGTGCACTACAGTTAGATGTAATTTCTGTCCTATTTTTCTGTAAAAAGAGTCTGCTCGCTCGCCATGCATTTGCGCTATTCGAGCGCACCACTAGTATAATTTACAAGTCTCACCTGGGATGAACTAATAGTCCCTTCTATCATTGTGTTAACATGAACTTGATTTCACACTACACGTACATACATAGTGTCTTCTTCAGTTGTACAAGTATAACGTACTATGAAGTATCTGTATTTGCTAAGGAGCTATATTTGCAATAAAGTATTTTGACCCCAACTCTGATGTCTTTTCCACATTATATCGGGCAATAAAGTAACCATCACGTACAGGGCTAGCAGAAATGCAATGATTTGATGTTGGCCATTACATTGAAAGTGACCTTTCTTAGCATATACATAGCTAGCTACACTCAACCCACTATGTACCACATATAGATGGGCATTAATTAGGACTGCACATGCCCTATTAATTGCCTTATTTAATTGTGTGATGTGCTGTGACATTTTCCCTGTGATTGGCTCTGCTACCAACATATACATGCATATATGTCTTACAGGGATGGAGCTGTAGTCCAGGGAGCCATACAATGTCTACAGGGCCTAACATGCAGATCAGCTCTCTTTAAAGTCTCCATTGCTTGACTGTGGGCGGGTTGTCTGCTTACTCCACAGAGTCCTTTCCATCTAGTGAGTGACCTAAACTCAATAATGATAATTGAATTGTACCTACATTTAGTTGTTGATTTATGTTTTGTTTTGTTGTTGTTGTTTTTTCCTTACTTTATTAATGAAATGGACATCGTATTGTCCATTTGATGGCCTAATATAAAGGACCGTCATGCAGGGTTTCATGCGTGATTTTCACTGGGGGTGGGAGACACTGTGTAATTAACCATGTGTCCACTTCATTAGATCACCATGTGTCCACTTCATTACGTCACCATGTGTCCACTTCATTAGGTCACCATGTGTCCACTTCATTGGGTCACCATGTGTCCACTTCATTAGGTCACCATGTGTCCACTTCATTAGGCCACCATGTGTCCACTTCATTAGGTCATCATGTGTCCACTTCATTAGGTCACCATGTGTCCACTTCATTAGTGTGTCCACTTCATTAGGCCACCATGTGTCCACTTCATTAGGTCCACCATGTGTCCACTTCATTAGGCCACCATGTGTCCACTTCATTAGGTCACCATGTGTCCACTTCATTAGGCCACCATGTGTCCACTTCATTAGGTCACCATGTGTCCACTTCACTAGGTCACCATGTGTCCACTTCACTGGGTCACCATGTGTCCACTTCATTAGGTCACCATGTGTCCACTTCACTAGGTCACCATGTGTCCACTTCATTAGGCCACCATGTGTCCACTTCATTAGGTCACCATGTGTCCACTTCATTAGGCCACCATGTGTCCACTTCATTAGGTCACCATGTGTCCACTTCATTAGGTCCACCATGTGTCCACTTCATTAGGTCACCATGTGTCCACTTCATTAGTCCACCATGTGTCCACTTCATTAGGCCACCATGGTGTCCACTTCATTAGGTGTGTCACTTCATTAGGTGTGTGTGTCCACTTCATTAGGTCACCATGTGTCCACTTCATTAGGTCACCATGTGTCCACTTCCACTTCAGGTCACCACTTCATAGTGTCCACTTCACTAGGTCACCATGTGTCCACTTCATTAGGCCCCATGTGTCCACTTCACTAGGTCACCATGTGTCCACTTCATTAGGTCACCACCATGTGTCCACTGTTATTAGGTCACCATGTGTCCACTTCATTCACCATGTGTCCACTTCATTAGTGTGTCCACTTCATAGGTCACCATGTGTCCACTTCACTAGGTCACCATGTGTGTCCACTTCATACCATGTGTCCACTTCATTAGTGTGTCCACTTCATCACCATGTGTCCAGGTCACCATCACCATGTGTCCACTTCATTAGGTCCACCATGTGTCCACTTCATTAGGTCCACTTCATGGTCACCATGTGTCCACTTCATTAGGTCACCATGTGTCCACTTCATTAGGTCACCATGTGTCCACTTCATTAGGTCACCATGTGTCCACTTCATTAGGTCACCATGTGTCCACTTCATTAGGCCACCATGTGTCCACTTCATTAGGTCATCATGGTGTTTATTTCATTTTATTTCTATGAATTTGGCTAGATTTTGATTATTGGGGAATGAGATGATTGACTGTAGCTGTTCTTTTAATGGAGCAGTGAGTGACGCTTACACTGTTAGCTCAGCTTAGGTGTTTTTCTTCCCTAACACACACATGTGGCAGATTGATGGAATTTGAAGAATTATTTGGCTAAAAGTAAACAGTTTACCAGTTTATACACTGATGCTCTGGCTTGCAGTAGTTGATGGAGGCCAGCCAGTGGAATGGACTAAGTTTGGAATGTTGTGGTTGAGGCATGGCTGGATCTGACCACCACAAGTACAACATATAGGTTTGTGGTTGGTAAAACTTGTCACCACTGACCATAAGTTGGTGTAGAGTGTGTAAGTGTTTACAATGCATGCAGTCATGCTGGGCATTGAAATCTGTGTGATGTGTATCTTGTGCAGTCATGTCATGTGCAGTCCTGTGTTGCTGGACTTTGTGTGTGTATTTTGTGCAGTTATGTAGGAGATCATTGTTGCTGAGAGTTGTAGTCAATATGTGTATGTTTGTGTGTTATTGGATATGAGTTGCTACTGAAACTTATATTCAGTTACTAGGGTATGGTCACACCACACAGTCAGAATGTTTGTGTGGATGTTTGTACTTCAGACGTAGTGGTCATTTTTAACTTATGTGACCAGTGACTAGAGGTAGTGATGAGGTTCTTATGTGACCAGTGACTAGAGGTAGTGATGGGGTTCTCATGTGACCAGTGACTAGAGGTAGTGATGGGGTTCTCATATGACCAGTGACTAGAGGTAGTGATGGGGTTCTCATATGACCAGTGACTAGAGGTAGTGAAGAGGTTCTCATATGACCAGTGACTAGAGGTAGTGATGGGGTTCTCATATGACCAGTGACTAGAGGTAGTGATGAGGTTCTCATATGACCAGTGACTAGAGATAGTGATGAGGTTCTCATATGACCAGTGACTAGAGGTAGTGATGGGGTTCTCATATTACCAGTGACTAGAGGTAGTAATGAGGTTCTCATATGACCAGTAACTAGAGGTCGTCAGTCAATCTGTCGTCAGTCAATCTGTCAGTCAGTCAATGTGCCGTCAGTCAGTCAATCTGTCAGTCAGTCAGTCAATCTGTTAATCAGTCAATCAGTTAGTCAGTCAATCTGTCGTCAGTCAATATTTTAGTCAGTCAATGTGCCATCAGTCAATCTGTCTGTCAGTCAATCTGTCAGTCAGTCAATTTGCCGTCAGTCAGTCAGTCAATCTGTCATCAGTCAATCTGTCGTCAGTAAATTTGTCGTCAGTCAATCTGTTAGTCAGTCAATCTGTCAGTCAGTCAATGTGTCGTCTGTCAGTCAATCTGTCGTCAGTCAATCTATTAGTCAGTCAATGTGTCATCAGTCAATCTGTCAGTCAATCTGTCAGTCAATCAATCTGTTAGTCAGTCAATCTGTCAGCCTGTCACTGCTGTTGTATTTCAATTAAATGCCACACATTTTTTTTTTTTTTTAATGACTCCGCTATAGTATTAGCTACTCTAATTTCATTATTTTTATCCTCATCAGTCAGGATTTTTTTTTTCTAGTTATACATTGCTGTTGTTGTTAATTATTATTATTAATAATATTATTAGTATTACTACTACTACCGCTGTTATTATTATTATTATATGTAGGTAATAATCCAAGTTGGCCTTCGCTTGTGATGGAGTCTAATTTACCAAAGGATCTGGTCATCCGGACTGCTGGGAATGTCATATGTCTACCATTCAGAGATCGTTTTCCATGAGCTGTTCTCTGGGAGCCTTGGGGTTCTCTGCAGTCACTCTACTGTATACATCTTCTATGAGACTGAACTACAAACTAGCTGTACTAGTTGTCATTTCACTGATTTCGTTTCATTCACACTCATATGATCTAGTAGACTTGGTAGCGTGACATGCTACAATTATTTGCAGAAAATCAAAGTTTAAAATGGGTGTATGTTAGCAGTAAGCTTGCTTGGTTCTGTTGTGGTGTGATTGAGGACCTGTTACTAAAACTGATGTACGTGTATATTATTATTTTTATTCAGTTTTGTTTAAATAAATAAAAGGCAGCAATAGTTAACATGAGTATACTAACTTGGCAAGTGTAAAATCGGAGTAAAGAATATCAGAACCCGTTACACATCGAGGGAATGCTATTGCAACTATGGCCTCTACTTATAGATGCATTAGATCCAATTGCACACATTCCATATCCTGAGATGCATGTACATAAAGTTGTGCTATAAGGTATATAATATACCATAGGTAGGAAGGCCATGCAGTTGCTATGCATTCAGTGTGGTGGGTGCTAACTACATAAACCTCATCATTGTACTATTGCATCGCTCATGATGACACTAACATTTGCACAGGACCACAACCTCCACCTATTTTTTAACCTATGGCACATATATCTAAAATACAAATTGCATAACAATCAGTTCAGACACAAGAAAAATGGTATATAGAGAGACTGCAGTTGCTGTGCAATTAAATTGATACTTGCTTGGGATCATGCTATGGCTCCACCTTACGTAGGAGGAGCCCATGGTCACCATGTAATAAGTATTGTTAGTGTGATAAAGGAAGAACTTGTTCTACTATATATGTAAGGACACGTTTAATCCGCAAGGTCTTGGATTTTGCGCCTCATGCATATTAAATATGCATGATATATTATTATGCATGCATATTAAATATGCATGCATTACTGATTATCTGGAAATCCATTGCACACCCTGCAGCATGACACTAATTGCTCAGCGACCAAGGCCTCCACCTGTGACCTGCACCATCTGCACACCTCCGCAGGACCAGTTGCATAGCGACCAAGGCCTCCACCTGTGATCTGGGCCAAACTGACTTTTGAGAAATAAGTTGCTAATGTATCTAAAAACTACGGGTAGAGTGCACTAGACACTGGTCTATGAATCTGAATGAGGTGGTTTGATCTGTATGCATATATACATGCATGTAGCATAGCCAGTGTGTAAGCATTGTTTAGAATAACTAAGGAACAACAACACTGCTGTGATTGCATGTCATTGATCAAAATATCACAATAACACCACCACCTGTCCCCAGTAATGAGGTATATTCTGTTGCTATCGCCCTCCGTATCCCAGATAAATGTCCATTTGCAGCAGAATAATAAGCAGACAGGACTATTAGGTTCAACACTACCAGCTGATCATACGACTTCCTTTATTTTTTTCAATTCATTTAATACAGACATGCAATAATCACAATCCAACAAAAGATAATCAACAGTAAAATAATCACAAAAAGAAAAAAAAACAAAGACGTAATGTTCGATAGACATGTCGTACAAACGTCACTTGTACTTAGAGATAGTCTTCATTTACTTCTTGAAATCACTTCATTGCAATCGTTACAGCCTGACAAAAAGAGAAAACATTAATAAAATGCAACAAAAACATATATCCCAGTTACATACCTGTAGCTCTTATGAACAAGACAGTGGTGCTTCACATGGCTGTGTTCAAACATCTAGCATAGTACATCCTCCAACACGTGCTCATAGTTCCTCAACTCCACCAATTAGTGTCCATCTAAGAACATGCACACACATCCAAATACAAATTTGTAAATCTCTTGCTGCCGCTAAGCGGTCATGCACACCTGGCAGACCCAGGATGCCTGTGCACTAAGCAGGCACTGTGAGCCATGCAAGCAAAGCTCCTGGAGCCAGGCTAGGAACTCGCAGGAGAATAGGCCTTTCCTCATAGCAAGTGGCGTGGCCACCCAAAGACCCACCTGGACCATTGCTGTTTCATGAGAAAGGCCTTGAATTTGCACCCCAGCAAATGCCAGGTACCCAATCACAGCTGGGTGGACTGGCGGGAGGCATATGGAAAACCAAACGGAAAATTGACAGAGTGGGGCTTGAACTTGGCCCTGAGCCAAGGACACAACACACACACACATACACACACACACCTTGAACCGTGCCACCCTCAAAGGGTGATGCTCCTCTGCTAAGCAGATTGACAGTTGCATAGTGGTTAATCATTTTCTTGGTCTTGTTGTAGCACATCTGTGTCTAGCTATATCTTGGCCCCTTCTAAATGACCGACTACATCTATTGCAGGTAAAGGGTAAGAGAGTAGGGACACACACACACACACACACAAGTAAGTGGGTTCAATGCAGGATATAACTAGCACAAGTTTCCCATTCACATTTTCCAAGCCACCGACTCAGCCTTCACCAAAAGTGACAGAACTAAAAAAATATTGCATTTTGAATTTATTACAAATGCGCAATAGATGGACAAAAGCTATTCACAGTGGAGCTGTTGTTGGGTCAAGGTGATATCAGTTTATGCTCATGTGCTTCAAATAGCTATGCTAATGTTACGTCTGATATAGCTGTTCTCCAATAAAACTTGTGTAGCCAGAGGGTTGTGAGAGTAGTACTAACCCATGGAGATGAAATGGACATCAGGACCATTATCAACGACCATGAAAAAAATTATTTTTCAGTGATGGTTGCATGAGAAACTAGTAACTTTGTGCGGCCGTATCAAGGCTTTAGCTCACCTAGACAAACTCTTTACCCGCTGCTATACTGGGAAGGGGTCTGGTGGTATTAGTATTCAAAAGGAATGTAATTAGTCCTTCAGGATGCTCCATAATTAAAATCTAACTGAACATAAAAGTATCACACTTGGGTTTTTGGCTAAAAGCACATTACTGCTGTATTTAGATATGGCTTTTAGAATTCAGGAAAATGCCAATCATCTATGGAGACTCAGTGTAAGCATTCAAAACCTTTTCCTTACCCTGTTGGTAGTATTATCTCTACCACTTACAAGCCCAAAAATTAGTTATAGATGCAATTCTTTCAACCCTTCCCACTATCTTAATCTTCAGCCACTTTCTCTGCTTAAGTTCACAGCCACTCCTCAGTGGTTACTACCAAGTTCTACAAGACTGCAAGTAAGCAGTGGACGTTATTGGGAGGAAGAGAGAGGAGGAGATTTGAATCAGAACTATGTTCTAATTATATCATACATTTCCCAGCATAGGGGTAGGTAAAGGTAGGGTTTCCTAGAGACTATGGCAATGCTGGAATTCCCTCCCCCCACCCCCATCCCATTTCGTTCACCCTCCATACTTTTTCCCTGACAAAACATTTTAAGAAAAAAATTAAAAAGATATATGAAAAACCACAGCCTTACTGTACTGTTAGTTCGTTTAAAATGTCAAATACTTCTTTATAAAGTTGAGGTGCATAATTCATAATAGTTTGTCCTGTTTTCATCTGTCTGACTTCAATATTATCATTTGGCTAAATTAACTCTACAAAATCCCCCCCCTACCTCAACCCCCCCACACCTGTATAAATCACCTGAGACAAAACCTACCTAAAAATTGTAAATGATGCTTCCAGGTGAGCGGTTTTCCTCCGATGTCTCATGTAAGTTTGCAACGTTTCTTTTACTCCTCGTAGTGCAGCCACGCCCTTTTCTCCCCAGCTGGTTGTAAAGACCCTTTACCAATCATTGGCCGTGATGCGTGGTAAAATTCTCCAGTTTTCGCGTATTTTGTGCGCGGTGGTGTGAGTTGTAGGAGGCAGATGGTGAAGGTCAGGCTAGACGGAGCCCCCCAAGACCAAGATAGATGTGATTGAGATGAAGTAAGTGGTAGTGATTTAGTGTGGGTGAACTAGTGTGATCGTAATTTGTGGTGTGCGCTATTTGTATAATGTTTGAGTTTGACTTAGGATAACTACAACTTTTTAATGACCAGTTTTGAAAATTGAAAATTGTATTAGTATCTTGCAGCAGTAAAGGAAGCCTCAGCATCATAGATGCAGCCCCCAGAATATATACTGAATAAATCTGCTGCGATGTTGGTTCAAATTTTTGGCAGTCATTATATAGTAGTAGACAGTAGCTAGCTACTTCTAAATTGTGAATGCATATATTATCTGGAACTTGCACGTAGTGATCAGGCAACTGACTATAAAACCCTAACCTCAGTCAAGGGTTAAATATTGTGTATTTTATAGATTCACTGCTGACAAACAGGGATAGAGCTGCAAGATTGTATTGCTTGGCATAACATGGGGCAATGTGAGTACTGAGACATTGATAAGGAGTTACTATTGTGTTAAAAGTACTTGATCACATTTTAGCACACATTCATATTTACTCAAGTCAGGAGTGTTTGATGACCTTTTATGCATGCAAGCACATGTTTGGGCTATATTTAGAATCAGGAGTCTAACACATCTTGAGGTTACTTTCATTAACTTTTTTTCCCATCTCTATTTTCAGGCTGTTGGGAGTTCCACCATGCTATCTGCAGCATTAATGGAGCTAAGAGGACACTGGAGCTTATGAATATAGAAGTCTGAATATGTCTGACTTTACTCCTCTACAGTGCACCTCCACTGGACAGCTGACACTGTGGAATAGCCCCCAAATGATTCTAGTAACGGCAGATACATGCTGCACTTCTATATTAACGGTGAGATTCTGTTTTTCTAGTTAGTAGAGTACCTCCACATACTTAGTGCTTGGATTTTGTAGCTGATATTTGAATTATAAGATAATGCACAAAGGTTGCGTGATGATCACTTATAACGTTAGAGTGGAGAGGCTAATATACATTAGTGACCATTGGTTGGAAAACTGCATCATGTGGCACAAAAAATTGAGAGTTCGTTTAGTTTAACATGTCTATTGACAAGACACCCTATACCAATATATTGAAATGTCACCTCTTTTAGGATTGGTGACCTTTACCAAATACCATGATAGCTAGACTCCTTGTGTAGGATTAGCCTAGTAACTAAGATACACCTTTAATAGTGCCTATCACAGGACTGTCAACTCTCTCACTCCAACAATAACTGTTTAAATACTTTATGCTTGTCAGATACCTAACGTGTGATTGCTGACTAAATGTGAGTCCTGGTGAATGGGCCTGTTAATTGGAATTAGGGACCCTTTACCAAGTTCTAGACTGGGTTACTGTATTTGACATACTTTACGGTTGACCAAATGCCTGTGACACAACCTCAATATTTTCCAAGGTTTTAGGAATTCTTTACTACTAAATATTCAAGGCACCCTTTACCATGAAATTGGTTGATGTAGGATCGGGAACCCTTTACCAAGTACTTGTGTTACCTTATTGTGACAACACACCCTTTACCATTTATTTGGTTGACCAGGTTCAAGTACCTGTTTAGATCAGGAACCCTTTACCATATATCTGATTTACATTGTTGTGACAAGACATTCCTTACCGAGCAGATGTGTTCTAGAAGATTCATAGGGAGTGCTAAACATTACTATTTTAAAATGCCATATGTTATTAACGTTATTATCTGTATTAAATTAGAATGATGTGGGTGTGGGCTCGATTAGGTCTGGATTACTCGCTCCCTTCTCTCTCTCGCACCTGGAGACAGCAAAGTAGTTGCTGCCACCAGAGTGTATGCCTCCTGCTGACTACCCGGCGAACTGTACCCGCCCGAAGGAATAGGTTTTAGGTAGGATTAAATTACTTTAAACACAGGATAACGACACAGCGAATTGAGATGACATAGAACTAACTCAAACCACGAGACACACAACTTATATACTAACACAAACTCCCGCCTACTGTTCACACAAAATGCTGCAATGTTCTGGTCTTGTGATCGTACAATCCTTGCTAACACACATACACACGCTACCGCTACCTACTGCACATGACCATAAAACTCAACAAAAATACTTCTGACTACAAAACTTAACATTGATAAAGATCTCATGTGGGCAGGCCCACAGTGGGGTAGGGGCAAAATTCTAGTAACTTTTACGGCTATCCAATTTAGCGTAAATTCTATAATTGTGGAGCTAGATTAACAGCAGTAATTTGTTGTAAGCTATAGTTTGATTGATTGAATGAAATAAGCGGCTTGATAGACCGTGTAGGCAGCAATTGGCAGCTATACAATCATATAGCACTTGTATACAGTTCTGTTTCTGATCCAACTAAAGATCCCTATAAAATGACTTCAGTGAACCTTTACTTAATAAAGTTTTCTTATTCCACTTGGTGAAGTCTGTGTTATATACACTTTATAGACTAAAGGTTTGTATTATAGGCACTTATGCAAACAATTTCTGATCCTGTGGGACCTTGGAAGGATCTGTATTGTAGACATTTCATGTAGGTAAAGGGTCACAGGGACATCTTTAAGGTCTGTAGCATGGGCACTTTGTATTGGTAAAGGGTCACAGGCACTTTATAAAGGTCTGTATTATAGACACTTCATGTTGGTAAAGGGTCACATGCAGCCTATACAATCATATAGCACTTGTATACAGTTCTGTTTCTGATCCCACTGAAGGTCCCTATAAAATGACTTCAGTGAACCTTTACGTTTTCTGATTCCACTTGGTAAAGTCTGTGTTATATACACTATAGACTTGGACTATTTTTAAAAAGGTTTTTGTTATAGGCACTTAGGTAAACAATTTTTGATCCTGTAGGACCTTTTGGAAAGATCTGTATCATAGACATTTCATGTAGGTAAAGGGTCACAGGGCCGTCTTTAAGGTCTGTAGCATGGACACTTTGTATTGGTAAAGGGTCACAGGCACTCTAATTATAGATACTTCATGTTGGTAAAGGGTCACAGGCACTTCATAAAGGTCTGTATCATGTTTGTATTGGTAAAGGGTCACAGGCACTTTATAAAGGTCTGTGTTATAGACACTTCATGTTGATAAAGGATCATAGGCACTTCATAAAGGTCTGTATCATGGGCACTTCTTATTGGTAAAGGACCTTTTAAGCTATATTTGAAAATTATTTGATCGTCATAGTGTGAGTGTATGGTGGGGAGGAGAGAGAAATATTTTAGTTTGTTTTTAGCTATTACATGAAGTGTGCAGTAAGACTGGTAGGGAACCGAACAGTCAGTTTGTACACAAGTGGGTATCAATACAAAAGACACTTAGTAGAATGTTTCCAATCATATAGTGTTGATATGATACTAATAGGTTAAATGAAAGTGTGGATGAACTTCATAAAGACTTCAAGAGAAAGTGTGGGAATGGACATGACTTGAGTGTCAAATTATGTCCATGGAATAATAAACGAAGTTGGGTCCTTATTGTCTTCTAAACATTACTATTGTTGTTGTCGTCATTTTTAAACAAGTGCAATATATGTTTTATTTATATTTACTTTTGAAAAAAGTATGACATGCTGATATTTGGGAAAGGGTATGGAATATCCAAAGTCAATTACCATTATGTTTTGTTGTTTTTTGTTTATTGTTGCTGTTTGTAGATCACAGCTGACATGAGTGATGAACAGTTCTAATCATCCTGGCTGTATGAAGAAGTCCTGAGCATCTTCATTCATGAACAGTTAATTCTTCATCTATCACACAGATACAATGTCACATCACGGACTAATATTTATTGCATTTGCTGATTACTGGAATACATTTTACACACTAAAATATATGGCTATAAAGTGAGTATTGTAGAACACCATTTGGAGTGTTGTAGTAGCTAGCTTAAGGGAGTATCACAACACCCCATTGGTAGAGTATCAATAACACCATATTTGGTGCATTATGCGCCCTAATAGGGGTGTAGTAGAACTTGGACATGGGTGTACCACAACACCCCGTTTGGTATAATAAAGGGTGTACAGGGGTGTAACTGAACACTTCCTCTAGGTGAAATGGAAACACCCCATGCGGAGTAGTACAGCCAGTGTTACCTGGACACCCCAAAATGGGATTCCCATACACCCCATTTTTAACAGTGTATGAACACCACTAATATTATTGATTGTTCCACATCACTGCTGAAACATTTTTATTGTGATTTTTCAAAATTATGTTACACAAGATCAGTATGATCATTCAATATTTAGTAACATTTACTAAGATATTGGCAGACAAGAGCACTGCAGATCTTGTAAGATCTTGAGAGAAACTCTGTCCAGTTAACAAATGAAATACTGTAAGTTCTTACAAAATCAACAGGAAGCAAGTTCAGCAAAATCTTGAATGATCTTACATAATCACTAGTAAATTAAGAATGTAAATTCTTTATGACCTTGAAAGATCTTGTACAAAAGAGATTTCATGTAGAATACACAAAAAATTTGAGATCTTGCATAATCCCATACATGATGGTATTGAAACAAATAAATCAAGATGGGATTTTTTTAGTATCTTGTAAGATCTTGAGAGAAACTCTGTCCAGTTAACAAATGAAATTCTGTAAGTTCTTACAAAATCAACAGGAAGCAAGTTCAGCAAAATCTTGAATGATCTTACATAATCACTAGTAAATTAAAAATGTAAATTCTTTATGACCTTGAAAGATCTTGTACAAAAGAGATTTCATATAAAATACACAAAAAAATGTGAGATCTTGCATAATCCCATGCATGATGGGATAGACTGGATTTTTTAATATCTTGTAAGATCTTATGTAAGAATGATCTGGCATAAAATGTCTCAATAGAAAAAAGCTATGATCTTACATCATCTTGTATGCCTGTTTTGTTTAAGATTTGTCATGAAATATCTTGATACGATTTTTTGAGATCTTGCAAGATCTTAATCAAGATTATGTGGGACTAATCTTATCATACATAATCTTAGATGTCCATTCCAAATCATGCAAGATCTTTAACTATCTTGGCAAGACTTTTTACTAGGGGGTATACCAAGAAGGCACACACGAGCTGTCTGAGAGTAGACAAGATCAGGCCCAGGAACTACATTATTACCTCCTTAATTAATGTGCTATGTGGGGGCCAAGTCTCAACTGTGACAATCAGTCAGACGCCCTACCCACATGTCTTCTGCTGCCCGCCTTGATACCAGAGATTTGGCTAAATCTTGGCTATCCAGGAGATATGGCTATTGTTAACTGATGAGCTAAGTGATACTGATACACATTAATTAATACAATACACTAAATTAACATCTGCCTCATTCTGCTTTCAGGACTTCCATTTTGTGTCCCTCTGGCAGTTTTCTTTTCGTTCTGTTTCTCACAGCTTTCCATTATCACTAGTTTCATCTCCTGTTGCGGCAATCATATGTGAGTAATATTACCTTGTGTGTCACTGGAAAGCCAGCTAGGAAGTACATATGTAGTTTTGTAGGAACTACCAGTGATGTGCTTGAACACAAATGGCGAGCGAGCCTAAAGACTATACATGTACTATTTTTATATGAATGATTTTGACTTCTAACATCGAAACTACTGATTGTAAAGTCGAGTTTATAAATTACAGAATACATGGTAAAGGGATTTCAGTGCCATAGTAACAACTCATGCAACTGTTTGAATTGAAGGAAAAACAACAACAACAAAACAGTACACGTTATTTAAACGTTTTCTTTGTGATATTCTTTAGCAAAGTAGTAGCTGTAAGCAGTAGCTTTGACACAACTGGACATACACCTATACGAGACTTGCCTTCGTGGTTAGTCTAGTGGACAATGCATTTTCAAGTAAATACTGTTTCGTACGGCTTATAACCATGACAAAGAGCGCATTGACTTACCACTGACACAAAAATACGCGAAGGTCAAAGTATACAATGACATACGTACATCCCCACATATATATAAACAATGACATGATTTTCAATTGCGTTACCCCTGATAGTGTCTCACTCGCCAAATTATTAGTTGTAGTAGTGAATCATTTATTTAATGGGCATTCATCATTACATTTAAAATTTGTTAACCATTCAATTATCACTTCGTTGTAGTCTTCACACTTACAGTATGAATACCTTAACAGGAACAAATGATTGAGGTTGCAAACTGATTAATAATATGCCATACATGAATTATTCCTTCACGGTACTGGTTCTCTTTCATTCACAACCACCTATCTAAAAATCTCTCCTGAGTAATGTTGCATAATGAGGCAGGTGTTATATTCTATGTAATCAATTTGTACTAAAAAGTATATAACAGCAATTCCCATTAACACACATGGCACCATCACATTAATGCCATTTACACATTTCTCATCTCACACACAAACATGCCCACATGCATGCAAACATGATCAGGTGCAATGCAAATTGCTTGCCCTCACTAAAATGAAGAAAGTTTACCTGTTACATAAGGTACTATACATAAGGTACTACATACACATTCATGTAGATCCTGGGTGAGCATGTTATAGAAAAAAAAAGTTGCAAGAGCAGAATATATCTGATTGGTTAAATTTCTGCAATGTACAAAGGAAATTGAAAGTATGTTTTTTAAGGTCTGCCAGATTTATCTCGAAGTTGTAGTAGTGACGGTCACCATAATCAGTCTGACACCTTATATCCACTGCCCACTTTGACATAAATGTTCAATGTCTTGGTGTATGCCTCGCTGGAGATGTCTCTCCCATGGCAATGCATCTACAGCTATTGATCACCAATATAATATTAATACATTATAAAAAAAGAAGTGATGTGTACAATATACCAGTAATAATTGCACAGAATAAGCAATGCAATGTTTGATGTGTGTTCAGATCCAAATTAAAAAGGAATGAATAAGAATCCATTGCACTAGTTGGACAAGTTCATCTTGCAAGTAGTTTAGACGAGGCACAGCCCATGTTCATGAACTGTAAATAGTGAACTAGCAATAATATTATAGTACATTCTTAGCCCACACAAACATAGCTTGGTACATACGAAATAACATGCTCTATTTAACATTTGCATTAGCACTTTACAAAAGGACAATACAATAGAAAATAATGAAAAAGGTGTGAACCCTCAGCATTGCTAGTATACTAGCTAGCAATGACAAAATCAATTCGCGGACCAAAAAAAATGTATTTGGTTATCCCTAATGAACGGTAGATGTAGCTAATTGCTGTCTAAATGACAAACATGAAGGAGATTCTCACCAGTATATTATAGTTTCAACGTAAAACTCCTGAATACCAGCACACATTAACTTTTTCAGAATAAAGCAAAAACTAGCGGAGCAGAAAAAGACATTTTTTCTCTCGTGATTGTGAAAAATTTTGTCAGCTTTGCATAGGTAACTCTCCCTATCATCATTGAATAAGTAGCACTTCTTAAATTGTTGTTCTGAGTAAATTCATATTAATTGGGTAATTTAATCTACAACAACATTTACATGTAGTTGTTTGGTAAATTTCTCATTAGTTGAATTTACTATCACTTGCCTGAAAACAAAAAAAATGTACTGGTGAAAGGGTTAATGACCATCTAACCAATGGGTACTAAAGTAATTATACAATTGCTAGCCAAATGATTGCATATAAAGGTTGAATTAAGTTTTATCTGTGTCAGTAACTCTATAGAATAGAATTGTTCAACAAGTACAAGTGGTCCTCCCTAATTAGCATGGATTTAAGTTGTTTTATAAGGGAAGGGTAGATACAATGACTCACAACAATTATTGAGCAATCGGAAATAAGAAAGTTTGCTAAAAAATTACTTTTTTATTATTATTAAACAGTGTGGAATAAGCACATAACACCTAAACTTATACTCTGAAGCAGCTGGTTCAGCAATTTCCACAATTCTATGGCAAGCAGCTGGTTCAGCAATTTCCACAATTCTATGGCTTTAACTATACACATACATGTAATCATGCTTATTTATTTCTTCATAATGTATACACCCACATATGTACATTGTACAATTATTAATATAAACAAAGTTTCCATTTGGTGCACACCATAAAATCATGCATGAAGGGAAAAAAAAAAAAAAAAAAAAGGAAAGGAAAGTAGGTGGTGCCTTTAGGATATGAATTTTAGCAAAAACAAAACAAAAACAAAAAGAAAAAAATATATATATATATACACAATCAAGTGAATTCGTGTACAGAAAAGACATGCACCATGAATAATTTTTTAGTTCACTTATAGTCAGAAAAACAAAAACAAAACAAACAAACAAACTTTTCACATGGCTGTATGCTTTAGCCGCACCAGGGCTACATAAGAATTCTGAACTTTTAATTATAAATAGTTACTCAGAGCAAAGTTCTTTTATTATTATTAAATATAAATCAAAGCACAATACTTTCATTTTGTTTGTTTGAAAATTTCTAGAAGTTCATCAAACTTTACAGCCGAAAGCCAAAGATCCTCAATGGCAACTCCCATGGGCCAACCTGTAGCGTATACGGGTTTTAATGAGCTATAAAAATGTTTCAACTGATGATGCTGTTTCAAATGGAAGGACGTGTATTATGTTCAAAAGTTTAAATGTTTCTGGAAATATACCTCTGAAGTATAATAGTGAACAAAGCAGCTCATACCCCCCCCCCCCCTCCCCCCCCCCTCCCCTTCCCCCCAAACTCAAGGACCCGCACCCTCCCCTCTCTGTGGCCTATTCACACGCTATCCTAGGTAGGAATTAGAAAAAAGTCCCCCCACAGAAAAAAATTCAGTATGAAGCCCTGTATACCATAACATGACTTGAACATACTCTTCTATACATATTTAAATACTTAAGTATTCACATACAAACCTCACTTAGCAAGACAAAAAAGAGGTAGGTCAACTGACATGAATCGAGCTGTGCAATTTTTCCCTTGCTAATTGAACTAAGAAAAACAATAGAAAAAAAAACTATGCGAGTGCATTGAATTCTATTCAGAAAGTAGGAGCAATAAAGTGCCACTAAAATATTATACTTACAAATTGTACCATATACAAGAAAACATTCAATTCTGGCAGATGATGCAATTACAATTCACCCTGTCAGTTGACCAGACCCTCACAACACACACACACACACACACATTACTACACATAGGCAGTACAACACACACACACACACATATTACACATGGCAGTACAACACACAGTACAACACACATATTACACATAGGCAGTACAACACACACACACACACACACACATATTACTACACATAGGCAGTACAACACACACACACACACATATTACACATAGGCAGTACAACACACACACACACACATATTACTACACATAGGCAGTACAACACACACACACACACATATTACACATAGGCAGTACAACACACACACACACACATATTACTACACATAGGCAGTACAACACACACACACACATTACTACACATAGGCAGTACAACACACACACACACACACATTACTACACATAGGCAGTACAACACACACACACACACATTACTACACATAGGCAATACAACACACACACACACACACATTACTACACATAGGCAGTACAACACACACACACACACATATTACACATAGGCAGTACAACACACACACACACACATTACTACACATAGGCAGTACAACACACACACACACATATTACACATGGCAGTACAACACACACACACATTACACATAGGCAGTACTATTACACATGGCAGTACAACACACAGTCACTAACACATGGCAGTACAACACATTACACACATTACTACACATGGCAGTACAACACACATACACACATACACATTACTACACATGGCAGTACAACACACATACACACATACACATTACTACACATGGCAGTACAACACACATACACACATACACATTACTACACATAGGCAGTACAACACACACACACACACACATATTACACATGGCAGTACAACACACACACACACATTACTACACATAGGCAGTACAACACACACACACACACATATTACACATGGCAGTACAACACACACACACACACATTACTACACATAGGCAGTACAACACACACACACACACATATTACACATGGCAGTACAACACACACACACATACACATCACTACACATGGCAGTACAACACACAGTACAACACACATACACACATTACTACACATGGCAGTACAACACACATACACACATACACATTACTACACATGGCAGTACAACACACATACACACATACACATTATTACACATGGCAGTACAACACACACACACATACACATCACTACACATGGCAGTACAACACACAGTACAACACACATACACACATTACTACACATGGCAGTACAACACACATACACACATACACATTACTACACATGGCAGTACAACACACATACACACACAGGGAATAATTTACTTAATTTTATTTGTATAGCTACAAGTGCTACACATAAGTATGGTTGAGTAGCAGTTGTTAATTTTTGTATAGCAATATTTTTTCTGTAATAAATATATATAAATTTAATGATAATCAAATAACTATGATGAAGTACGAATCACAAGTTAAGCATCTGATTCAGTATCCAGTGCAGAATGGCTTCGTTTGCGAGAACCATACGGTGCAACATCTGGACGACGAGGGGTGCTAAAGAATTTTTCCATTGCTGGCCTTGGATCAAAATTAGAAAATGCTGGTCCATCAATACTAATGCGCAGCAGATGATCGATGGTTACTTCATTTAAGCGAGACTTCCAATCAGTTTTTATTCGCTTCATTGCACTAAAGCCACGCTCCACTGTAGCATTGCTGACACGAAATAGTAGCAGTATTTCAATTAAGTGAGCAACATTCTCAAACTGTGATCTATGTATAACGGGTGAGAAGTAAGGACCAAACATCAGGGTTGCCTTGAATGTTATGCCCGACATAGTGCTTGAATGCATTCCATTCGGTCAATACAGCATTGAGTGACACTCCGTTCATCTCCAAGAGTACTTTAAAATGGTTCACCAGTAACGACGACACTTCAGAATTACCATAAGTTTCAGAATTACCATAAGTTTCAAAATCAGGTTTGCCAATTGGCCATAAAGGAACACTTAAGATATTAACTCCTTTCATTGCATCTAAATTTTGGAGGTCATCAAACCTATTCGCAACACATTCCAGCATTTTGTCAATCAACAATGGTCGATTCCTCTTGAATGCCTCATGTATCTGCTGATTTACTCCTGATAACTGTGTTTTGTGGTACATAACTACTTCCAGATGAAGTTGAAACAGAAGCTAACACTGACAGCTCTGTTGAAATATCTGGTGAATCTTTCTTCAACTAGTTAGAGTTGAGCGAAAAGATTTTAGCTTGGCTACTGCCAGAGGTAAATCAACTGCAGATTTTTGTTATGAATAGAACAAGAAAAAGAAGCTAGTGGATCAAGTAAAGCATCAAAAAAGAGCATATAAAGAACACATTTGTAGCTGGTAAATTTAGTTAAGTATCCTTTGAACTTTATCTTATCCACTGGCTTAACAGAAGATTCCCCAGATGCCATGGACTCTAGGTGAGTCACTATGACATCATAACCCATCAAAAGGGACTTAATCGCACGTGACTTGTGTTGTCCCCATCTCGTACCAGTAGCTCTTTCTGGTTTCCTGATACGCTCTTCCATGATCTCAGCCACATTCCTTAACTCACGAAGCCTTTTTGGACTGTTTTCATACACAAAATGAAGATTAACAAGCATTGTGGAGACTTCATTCAAGAAAGTGTTAGAAAAAGCATCCTTTGCAGACAATTCAAGGCGATGATTCATGCAGTGTATGGCAACCAACCAAGGGACATCTTTCTTGATTAGTGCAGCCAGACCATGACGAACTCCCAAGTTAACAGCAGCTCCATCCACACAGATTCTAACAAGCTTCTTCATTAAGTCTATACCAAATGTTGCAAATGTCTCAACTAATAACTTCAGAATCCCTGGAGCTGTTGCATCCAAAACATCTTTCAATTGCAAAAAAAAACAACACTGTGCCTTACCTTCAGGTCCAACACACATGACATACACAAGCTCCTTCTCAACAACACTGCTGTCTGTTGAGCCATCTATCAACACTGCCAAGTAGTGGGACTGACGCACAGAGTCTAGAACTATATCTCTCATGCATTCACCAATAAGGACTAAACTCTCTGCACTTGTGTTCAGTAGTATATGCACTACCAAGAGAAACTCCATGTCCCTTCTCTAACTCCATAATAGCAGGATACTTAGTAAACGGAATTTCTTCCATGGCTATCATATAAGCTATTTCCAAAAGCTTACACACATGAGCTCTTTCCTCCTGCTGTCCTGACGAAAATGCCCTTCCTAATGGAGTCAATTTATCAATGTCAGTAAGAGTAGCTGGCTTTCTCTCCAAGTTCACAGCCTTACTATGCATGTCAGAGAGCTGGTGTTTCTTAACGTTGTCTTTTTTCAGTGCAGTGCCAGTTATTCCATCAATAAATGAAGAACTGAAGTTTCTCAGAGCATACAAACGTTCCTTGTGTTCAGAGCATAGTGCACTAAAAATTCAACTAACTTTTCCTCCAGATTCATCACAACGTAGCCATTCTCCAACACTATCCAACTCCAGAATCCTCTTTACCGTACTCAAGTTTACAGACATACTACGCTCCACTCTCCAAAACCGTTAAAGGCAACTCCTCAGGCTGAAAATACGAGCGGGACAAAAGTACAGCTGCAATATCGATGCACACGCGCAATATTTCACTCTGTCATTATTTCCATTGCTAGCGTACCAAGCCACCGAAAGCGAGCGGGGGATATTAGGTCTTTACAGTTCTCGAGTCGGAGAAAACTGGTGCCCGCTATCGCAGAGATTATAAGGAACTGTAAAAGTATCTCAGCTAAAATTATGCACTGGCCAACCGGTTCATATACAGGTAATTGACATTTGTCTCGCAGTTTTTTGCTAAACAAATCAAAAATTGAATCGCAGCACCGTAGTTTTGCTTCGCAAAATGCGATGCGAACCGGGATACATTATTCCCTGACACATCACTACACATGGCAGTACAACACACATACACACATACACACATGGCAGTACAACACACATACACACATACACACATGGCAGTACAACACACATACACACATACACACATGGCAGTACAACACACATACACACATACACACATGGCAGTACGACACACATACACACATACACACATCACTACACATGGCAGTACAACACACATACACACATCACTACACATGGCAGTACAACACACATACACACATACACACATCACTACACATGGCAGTACAACACACATACACACATACACACATCACTACACATGGCAGTACAACACACATACACACATACACACATCACTACACATGGCAGTACAACACACACACACATACACATATTACACATAGGCAGTACAACACACGCACACACATACACACACATAGGCAGTACAACACACACACACACACACATATTACACACAGGCAGTACAACACACACACACATACACACACATGCAGTACAACACACACCACGACCACACATATTACACATAGGCAGTACAACACACACACACACATACACATATTACACATAGGCAGTACAACACACGCACACACATACACACACATAGGCAGTACAACACACACACACACACACATATTACACACAGGCAGTACAACACACGCACACACATACACACACATAGGCAGTACAACACACACACACGCACACACATATTACACACAGGCAGTACAACACCACACACATACACACACAGAGGCAGTACAACACACACACACATACACACACATAGGCAGTACAACAACACACCACACATACACACCACATAGGCAGTACAACACACACCACAATACACACACGAGTTTTAAGGCAGTACAACACACAAACACACATACACACACATAGGCAGTACAACACACACACACATATACACACACATAGGCAGTACAACACACACACACATATACACACACATAGGCAGTACAACACACACACATATACACACACATAGGCAGTATAACACACATACACACACACACACATTACTACACATGGCAGTACAACACACACACACACACACATATTACTACACATAGGCAGTAAAACTAGTGGAGGCCAAGTACCTCTAGATATTATATTTCGGCCTCTCTGGATTTTATTTAAGAGAGAATTATACATGAGTACATACCTACTAGTGCAAATAATAAAACTAAAATTATTTTAATCAGTAGAATAGCCATAGTTTCTAATAAGTATACTGATCTTCCTTTTTTTTTAATTCAGTCAGGGTAAAAATCAGTGTAGGGAGGGAGGGAGGGGTGAACTGAATATAGGGGTGGGAGAATTCCCTGGGCTACCATTGTCTGTTGGAAACCCTGAATAAATTGTTACCTTCCAGCCTTCCAGTGTAATGTGTGAGTCAGTGTATAGCAAATCTTTTATGCTAAATTGCATCAAATTAAAACATAAAAGTCATAAGTTGGTGAAGTGCATGAACATTATAATATTGTTTTCTATATATATATATTTTTTTTTTTTTTTTTAATAAATGAATAAATTTATAATTACTCACTTGAGTTTTCTTCAACAATACAATGGAAATCATCCAGTGAGTGGCTAGTAGTACCAAACAAAGATGTTGCCTTCTTGTCTGACAAATAAAACAAAAATGAACACTATCAATAATAATAATGACTACTGCAATAGTTTATTAATTAACCCAGCATATGGGTGTGCCTGACATAATAAAAAAGAAAAAAAAAAGAAAAAAAAAAGAATCAGCAGTGGAACAATTTTGGTTAGCGATGTGGAGTTTTGCTTTTTTTATCACACAAAACAAAGTCTAAATAATTAAGTGCATACAGATTGGCAAATCATGGTCAATGTATTTATCTGTTGATATGGAAGTTTGTATTATATTAAGACTAGTGATGTGCTACAACACAAATCGCGAGCAAACTGGTCTGAATGAAATTCAAATTTGAATGCTAGTGGTTGTTCTTGTTTAATTTATTGTGTTATTCTTTAGCAACACACAACACTTGTACACATTTATACACTTAATCACCGGATATAACAGCACAAGACTTACATCACATTCTCTTTGCGACTTAACTATTGGGCAATTGATTTTCTAGAGGCAAGCAATCAATTTGGGTATGGATCACTAAACCAAAGGATTCTGCCGCCTTTCCAAAGTACGCACCCTTGAAAATGCTCTTTTGTACCAGAGTTCTAGTGATAAAACATCATATTGTATTCTAACCTGACTATTGGAAAACGGATTTTCAAGTAAGAACAAATCTGATAAGGAAGGCGTATAGCTAGGCAAACAACGCGTTAACCAAGGTAACTTACCACCGCCACTAATAGAATAGGATGCATTTATTTCTGCACAGCCAACACAGAATGTGGAAGAGAGGAACACCGGGATTTCTCCTTTTAACCTGAGTTCCCTATCACCCCCCACCTCCCCTCCCACAAATAGAGTTGCCACCACTCTTAAAAAGGGATGCTTATCCCCATGGCCAATGTAGCTTTCTTAATCCAAATTTCTTTATTGAATACTGCCTATAAATAACCGGTGCCAAAATATATAAGTAGGATGAAATCATTCATCAAGGAGGCGTTAGTTAATGAAGGATAGTACCTACACCCACCAACCATACCCGAGTCACACACAACCACAAACATGGGAGACCCTCAACTTACTTCTCAGCAGCTGTTGCTCCACAATATTACAATTAGAAACTCCTATAATAACAAAACCAAAATGAAATTAATGAAATTAATAAATGAAGCATTCTTCATTTTCTCTAAAGGTTGTCCACCATGTCTATACATGCGTAACATTACTAGGTGCACTTTTTCAAACTCGCACTAAAGTGGCTTGTCTGCACACAACAATATAATATATAATCATTACTAAATGCCAAATACACCATTATGTGTCACTCTATGGACAAAAATTTTCATTGTATACATAAGTTCACATACATTCTATAAACTGTTGCTAAGCTAAAAAAAAAAAAAAAAAAAGGATCAAGTCAAGTACCAACATATACAATGAAAATTATATTAAGAGCTATTATATTATTTAACCAACAATTAGTGAGCTTAAAATATATACGAAAAGAAGAATGACTTTGGTTAATTGCATTCAGTGTGATGGTGCAAGATATTCATGCAAAGATCCTCCTTATAAGAACGTTACGTCATCATATTCATTTTGTACTCCTCTCCATGCAACCATTACTTACTTCATATGCACCCCAACTCCTCGATGCACTCCACAGTTAATAACGTAAACTCACAATATGTACAATTGATTCTTTCTTATGATGTAAAAACAAAACAATAATACCACTGCAATGAAACTTACATTATTTCATCCATCCCTGTCTGGTATAGAAAAACAATCACCAGCACACTTATCCTCAATATCATAGCTGAGACCAAAAGAAAACAATAAACAAGAAAAGAATAAGTGGATACAATGATTTGTAAACAAATTAAGCAAAACAAGTGTGATACTACTTTTTTCCTCAGAAGCAGTCTAACATGAATAATTAAGGTTAGATGCATTTCTTTTGTTTTTTGTTTTTTAATTATTATTTTTAAAATTAGTTTCCCTCCCTATTCCTGCCAAAACAAAAGTTATTTGTCATACTTTTCAATAATGAAGTCTGTGACATGTATTTCTACTCAAATTATCTGAAGGAGAACACAAGTTGTAAAAATTATATGCTACCGGAAGCAAGTCCAATTTATGCAAAGTTAATAAATAATAAATATAGGCAGGTAAAAACTAACATCAAGTTCTTATCTTGTAATAGTAATCTCCACAGCCAGCACTTCACCAGCCAACAAAAAAAACAAAAAACAAAAAAAAACCGCCTTTCAGTCAGTCTCTTCACTAACTTTACCGACTTGCTCAAGCTTGACTACCCTTTACCAACTAATGTAATGTAAGGTAAAGGGTGAAGTTGCCTAAATGTACGTACTAACAGAAGGAAAGAATAAAATAATGGGTAGAGTCTAGTCTTAAAAGTGTAGGAATTTCTACTAGGCAACATGTAAAGTATGGCCAAGTGAAGCTGACGTAGATTTTACTTGGATTTAAAACAAAATGTGCGCAAGCACTGGTAAAGAATTTGAATTGATCCACATGAATTCCTGCTACACTTAGTTTATGAACTGACAATTTGTTGCCATTCCATGAACTGCATTGAGTTTACAAGTAAATAAAGTGCCGATAACTTTGTAGGTTCTTCTTCTCGCCTGAGCTTAACCGATTCCCTCACTGGTAGAGTCGCTGCCACCAGAGCTCTTGCAAGACCAACAATAACCTTTCTCCAACCTTTTGCGAAGAGGTTGCAATTAAAACAGCACGAATGGTAGAAGCATAGAACTGAAACATGAAATAATCTCAATGTACTTAACTCTCTTACGGATATACGTGTTAAATGATACAATAGAGTAGTTTGTGACAATTATCTAAGTATATGTGTGTTTGTTTTGTTTTATTATTCTTCCTTCCTGTCACAACCTTCTTTCTTCCGTATGTGTTACGGGACATCTCACACAAACTTCAGTTGACTTCAGCTTTTTTTAATCTAACAAAAGAAATATGGGTATTCAATGACATGTACATATCTAAATTAATAGTAAATACACGCAATCTTGCTCTGCTATCATGCTACTCTTTCTGCTGTCTTTGCTTCTTCTCAACTCGATCTGCAATAAATTAGGCTTCAGTAAATCTAATCTCGATCTCGGCCTCCTCCCCAACAAAAGTTCTGTTGGAGAGATGTCTGCGGTGTAATTCATAATTGAAAAGTATCTTTGCTAATCGTTCCTCGATATCTCGAACTGTCTCCTTTCTTAGTCCACGCTTGAAAAAAAAAAGCAGGCAATAAAAAGAGAAAGGAGATGAAGAGTACTGTTTGCCATTGAGCGGCTACATTCAACTGCGCTAGATATACGTACAGCAAACCTTCAGAGTAACTATCCTCACAAATACCACGCATGGATTAAATTGAAAGAATAGTGAACCATTCTGGAGGGTTATCTTGCTTTGCAACTATTTTAAAATTTATCCAAGGAAAGACTTCAGAGAGCGTGAGAGGGGTTCTCCTTTATATACTCCGTCGGATTTGTCCTCATACAGATACCGGACTTTAACACTAAGGCCATGTAAAGTTTGTGTTTCGTGAGCTTTTTTACACCTTGACGTAAGCGAGCAATCACAGCTCAACTGTGGGTCGCAGCTTCAACATAAGCAGCTTAGTTTCGCTTGATGTGCCACCTACACTAATGAGTGACGAAATTGCGGAAAGAAGTGATTTTATTGAATCCCCCAAAGCAGGAAGAGAGTGAATCTTATTAGGTGTCCATTTGCAAATTGTTAAATGTAATCACGTAAGAGAAACTAAATATTCAAGAGACACTCACCCTAGTCTCAGCAGAACCTTCTTCAATTGTAGTACTCCGCACACTACTCAGCACAAAGCAAAACTATCTACCCACAAACAACCCGCGTAACTGCTATAAGCCTTTCCCACATGCGCACTTGGGCTTAACAACGCGCAGAAAGTTAGCGTGGCCACACCCACATAGGCATTGAGAGTTCTCGTGATAGTAGTAGCGTCTATCTTATAAGTTATATGTGCCGTAACAAAATCATGATCATCTTGTTACTTATATATTCTTTTACACTACACGTGGTGGAGGGTAAGTAACATTAAAATACTAATATCACAGTATAGTACAAAAATTATTTTTATTTATGTAGCATTATTGGTGGTATGGTTAATTGTTATTTAACTGAACACATTAAAACTAAATGTAAATTTTGCAAGATATCAGTAGCTAAGACTAAAAAAAAAGTCAGTTAAGTTTAATGTAAAAAGTAAAACTAAAAGCTCCAAAATAACAAACGTATCCTATAGAAGATAAAACAAAAAATAGTTAGATCTATACTCTTTAGCTAAAAATTAAGACCTGGTAATATCAAATAACTTGCCGGTAGTGCTATTATATCTTGATTTAAGCCTCGAATTTGACTTCTTAAGTTCTTACTAAAACCTTCATGTATTGCTAGCTATAGCTATCCCAAATTGCGTGTCTACATTAGTTCGTAATTTTAATTATACTGGTGGTGTTTTACCTACAAAATTATTTCTTGGACCAAATACCAATTTTTTTGGCATTATACCTAGTTAGGTATCAGTATAGCTTGTGCAATGAAAAATGTAGATTTAATTGTAGTCTTTATAATGGAAACTAAACATGCAAGGCACATTCACTGCCAGTGAGTGTGCCTTGCATGTGGTAGTCTCAGAGAATCCTCATTTGTAATACTTGGGCATACTATTCAGCACAAGTAGAACTACAGAGGGCAGCACGAATATATTAGCTTACCTGACTACAAAGTACTCTCAGGACCCGCTATATAAAAAATGGGTCGAAATGCAAAAACCAAATCTCCAATAACTTAAAATTCTGAGTAGCGAAGTTAAAACGATTAATTACTTGTAATTGTCAATATCAATGCGTGGTGGACAGACTATCACCAAACAGACAGGACCTACTGTTAGAGGGCTTGCGCGGAGGTGGGGTCCTAGCAACTGTTGCTAATCACCATTGCTAGGGCAAGTTCGGCCCACGTGTATGGTCTTGCGTACTACCGTTAATAAGAAGCCATGGAAATGAAGTCAGAATACTTCCTAAATTTATCTAAGGAGTCTAAAATGCGTTATCAAAATAAAGTTGTAGTTGCTGGGCTTGCTCAGGATCCTTACTCTATTCAAGAATGGACGGAGAGCCCAGACCAGATTTGATCTTAGCTTTTATCTATGGTTGACTGAGAGTCACTAGGATCTGCTGTGAGTGAGATAGGCAAAATAGTTAGAAGAATTGTAAACTTTTGTTTCAATACACCTATAACACGCTCAACGTGGATGCAACGATGGACAACTCCCTACTCCGATCAATATCAACTTTTTCTAGCTGCTTCTTTCCTTTCATAAATGGTAAAGTTTTCACTTCTGCCATAGCCATGCGAGAATAATCATCGCATGTAAAGCCTCTGTCAGCAAAAATAATGTCTCCTATAAAAATTACACAAAAAATAAAGTACATTACAATGATATTTTTATGCATTCCTACCAGGCAAGAGGTAATTTAGCAGTGAAGAACGCTCTACTATTTCCTGCACAACTAGACAAAAAATGAAATCGTGCCGTGTGGGGTAATTCCAAATAAAAAATTTCAAGGTGGAATGGTGCTTATAATTACTCCATACTTGAGCCCTGACAAGTAAATCTGACGGTCGTTCAATAAATACTTCCCTGCAATCAATTATCACACAGCACCACTTGAAGAACGGAAGGACATGGACATAGTTAGTTGTAATGTCTCTCTGTCTGGCCATTTTATCAGATGTTTAGTTATTACTGCCATTACGTCCAACACCCGATGAAAACTTCAAAACATCTGCTGTGTCCTGATCATGCAGGTTTAACCTAATCTTTAGAAAAAAACACATAATCATTGATAGCTTTGTTAACTTGACACCTTCTGGTAGAGCTGGAGCTTAAATCAAAGAGACCTTTGAATATGGTCCACTCTGAAATGCCTACGTAGCATTAATCATTATCTAAAGTTAAACAGATAAACAGTGAAAACAAAGCTTACCAGTAAAAAATTTGAGCTTATCTTCACGCTTCCTCAAATGCTCTGGTCGGGTGCGCTGCGCAGTTTTCAGTTACGGTTATCAACGCGTAACAACGCGCAGAGTTAGCGTGGCCACGTCCATGTAAAGGGCTTGAGAGTTAGCGCCATTGGTAGTTGTAGCGTTTATCCTAAAAGTGAAAGTGCCGTAACAAAAATGATGATTATTTTGTTACTTATTTGTACTTTTACGCTGCATCCAGTAGTAGGTAAGTAACATTGATATGAAGGACTTTAAAGTACATAAATAAAATATAATACAGTATAAATTAATTTGTAATAATTGGCAATATGAAATTTATTGGTCTCTTAACTTTGCTACGGCTAATAATGTTATTTTAGCTTATTAATTTTGAACTAGCAATTTGTCAGGGCACATAGTGTTACTGGATAGATACTCTTGTGACTTGTGCCTACTCTTGTAACTCACTAAGAAGTAATGTGTGAGGAAATAGGTATCAGAGGACTTCAAGAGCCCCAAGACTTAGTCAGTTCACCTCAAGAACTTTGTATGGCATCCAGTGCAATTTACGGCTTCGCTCAATTTATACAATACTCGAATTCACAATTTGGGCCCAACATATTTGACTAAATTGTTTGTCCAGTTAGACTTCAGTGAATTTCTACATGCTACATGGAGGAATACACTTCATTATGAGCGTCTTTTTAAATAGAGTATATTTTGTCTTGGAGTGTTGCCATAATTGGGCTTCATTAAAACCAGAAGTAGGAAGTCTACAATCATTCTAAGGGCTAGAGACATCAACTCTTTACTCGAAGAATATAATGAAGAATCTTCTTATTTAGGATAGAATACTTGCTTGCTCACCATTTGTGTCGAAGAATAATACAAAAGCAGCGTTGTGTTAAGTGGCATCATTGTAAGGGAGAACTATGGGTGATAGGTTAGCGCTGGCCACACTTACTTGTGGCAATGAGATTTGGGTGTTTGGACGCAGCTTTTGTTTTCACAGTAAGAAAAATGTGTCATTATAAAGCAATAATCATTTGGTTATTATTATGCTCTAACATTACATATGTTGGAGGGTAATTAACATTAAAATGAAATAACTTTGTGTAAAATTTTATATTATGGAGTGTGTTAGAAATAGTATTGTTATGCTTACTAATTATAACATTTTACAATAAGTAAATCTCATAAGATATCATTACCTAACTATGATAAGTCAGTCAGTTGTAAAAATCACCACAAATTGATTTCTTTAAAGAATCAAGTAAAAGAAATCTGACAAGAGTTCTGACTCAAAAGTAAATATAATATTTATACCTTTAACTACTAAAAAATTATGAATCCTTTAACATAGCATTATCAGATAAACTCAACTAAACTAAAATTGACATCAGTATTATTTAAATTACAATTAAATGAGATTTGAAATTAAAGAGAAGCTCTACCTATACTCGTATAAAACAACAACAGACAAAAAAAACTAAGTCCAAACGTTGTGTATTTCTTGTAACATAAAGCAACAGCTTGAAGTGAAATGCAAATAACTGCAGCAACAGCATTAATAAATTTTAAGCCATAGAATAACAATTATTGATAAACTTGTAACCAATGTCTTAATTAATATGTTCAAAGTTTATTTTTAACATTTTTGAAACAGGCAATTTAGAAGTAGAAGTCAATGGGATCCCTCAAAAGTATCTGAAGCACTTAGTCAAAGTTCCCTACAATGCTAAAGTTTCCCTAACTTGCAGGTCACAGAATGTGGAATTATTAACATTTATCAATACAACTCTAGATCTTGATCAAAACTTTCTGAACGGATTTTCACCCTACTTATTCATATCAGCGAATGTTACAATTGACCACTTTAATGCAAGGAACAGAGGATTTTACAGCTGTGCAACAAATATTCATTCACAATCATTACAAAGGACATTAATCACAACAAGTGAGTGTATTATCATTCAGTTACACTAGAGCACTCATAGAGCAAAGGTTCTTAACTGAGTGTGACATATTGGTATTATTCTAATAATAATACAACTAGATTGAGTATTTTAAGGGTATTACATATAGTCTAAAAGATATAGCTGATTAGGCATTAGTTATTTAACAGTTTACTTTGTATATCATGAATTTATAGTATTGAATTATATACTTCTGTTTAATTCGAAAAGTAAAGGATAAAGTGAGAAAAACTAATGCAAATTTTGTCAAATTGTTGATAATTAGCTAATTCAATTGATTAACTCTTTTAATATTATTATAACTATAATAATTTAGATAAACCTAAACAATTTTCAATACTCTTTTGTTATTCACTATGTAATCTCAATCGTCATTTGTTCTGAAGCACTACAATCTGTTAGCATAATTAATTAATACTAAGCTATGTTTTTGTAATGGATGCATACTTCTCTAAATAATGTACATTATTACAAGATTCTTCAGTTAAGGTATCGTGTATTACATTATTACAGGCCAACACGAGGTAAACATAACAGATTTAATTCAGGAAAGATTGGGCAATTCCATTTATACTACTATATTAGCTCAATACTCTGGCATTCCTGAGCAATTGCTTCAATGGTACGTAAACGGGAGGCCTGTAGGCCCCTCAAATACTATTTTTCACATCAAATATGATGGACTTAATACATATCTGAAATTCAAACACGGTGTAAATCAAACCTATGGAACCTTCATGCTGAAAGTAAACGGTACAAAATGGAAGGATACACTAAAGTTGCCTCATCCTCAACAAATTTCTCATCTTTTTGGATCCTCCAAAAATATAGTTAACAAACTAGTAACTAAGATAGTAAATGGAAATATTCTCTCTGATGTCAAAGCTACTCCTAACTCTCAATCTGATACGTCTGATCAATTTCAATCACTTAATAAACACAACCCTACAAATAGAAAATACTTACCAGATAAAATTCACTTAGGACAACACAAGAAACAAAAAATTAAACCAAAAAGTCACTTTGTCCATCAAGACTCAATCTTATCTTCCCAAACAAACTTGGCACCTAACAAAAAGGATAGTGACAGAAATTTCCTAAAAGAAGTAATTCGTTTAGGACAAAACAGGAAAGAAGAAAGTACAGTCAAGGAATGGACACACCTACCTGCTCGTGCTAAATCTCTAGAGACGAATATCCACAAAAAGTTCGTTCAAGGAAGCAACATCATACAAACTCTCCAATCTGATTTTAGTGAGTTAAAACAAAATTTATACGACAAATTCCTAAACTCTTTTATAACTAATTGAAGAATAATGTTGAAGTTTTTGAAAATGGAACTTGATTAGCTAAAAATAGTACGATGCTAATGTTACAATTTAGGAACAACTTAAATGTCACCATTTTTTAATTCCACTTTATGATAATATAAGTCAACTAAATAATTCCAATATTGCATCTGTAAGTATGTCTGAAATTTAAGTAAGCTTATTTAACAATCACTAAGTTCCTATTAATATATACATGAATAGAGAGAGAGGCAGACTAAGAAAAAGGGAAAAGGGAAAGACAAACAGACACATAAAGAGAGAAAGGCACATGGACAGACAGATGGGCAGACAGATGGAGAGATAGACAGACAAACAAGCAGACAGACAGATTGACGGATAGTCAGACAGTCAGACAAACAGACAGACAGGCAGGCAGCAGACAGACAGACAGACTGACAGACTTGCATGATTACATCAAAATGAAACTTCCGATAATAATGCTCTGAATTTTTAGATCCAAATGCAACACCTAATAAGACTATTAAGAAGACTCCTCCAAGTCACTTGTCACTCAATAGGAACAACAGTGTAGGAAGTAAAGAAGAAACTGAAGTAGTTCAGTTAGGTCAAAACAAGACACTGAAAAACCTGCTCAATGAATGGATCCGTCAGCAGATTCAAACTAAGCGAACACGTCACCATGTCGACCAAGATTCATCTGTTTATCAAGAACAATTAGATCCTAGCAACAGACAACAGAATGTGAAATCTCATGATACAGACAGAGTTCCTTCTCCAGCTATTCCAACAGATTTACGTAAGTAGTAGAATGGATTTACACTTTACACATTTTAAAATCCAATTCTTGGATAAAAGTAGCCTGAGTATTGAGTCTATTTTCTAATTTGGCCACATTTTATACCTTCTGAACACAGCATGGTAAATGGAATGTTGTGAACCTTTAAGAATAAATATCAGTTTTGATAACTAAACATAATATTGCTTTGAAATAATTAGAAAATATTATAGCTGAACAATACCAAAAGTGCAATGAATCTCAGCATAGATTACTATTGTCATATTTTGCAATAATTTAGTCGAATAATAATATTAATTAATTATTGTGATTTTGCAGTATTAACTAGCTTATAGAACTGTGTATTATTACTAGAATGGCTAGCTACAAAACACTTCCATCTGCACCCATGAAGTGACAAAAATTTTGTATCAGTGTTTTATCATTATAATACATGGTAATAATTATAAATACTAGCATCCTTACAAGTAGCAGTAAATGGCAAAGTTCAGAAATATCTCAGACATTTAGTAAAAGTTCCGTATGATGCCAAGGTCTCATTGAAGTGCATTTCACCAACTGCAAAACTACTAACTTTTGTTAATACAACTTTAGACCTGGACCAAAACTTGTGGAACGGACTGTCACCATATTTGTTTGTATACTCAAATATTACTATTAACCATTTTGATGTGAAAAATAGAGGATTTTACAGTTGCACCGCCAATGTCACTACTAAATCGGTAGAAAAGACACTAATCACAACTAGTGAGTTCAAAGTTATTATTTAGAATTGTAATATGCATGTATATTGATGTGTATTATATTGAAAATGAAGTTACAGTAGTGAGAATTATAACACGTCAAAACATTATTGGAAGATTAAGATTAAGCATCAGGCATGTAAGAACAAATGAACCACCTTAAACCTTGCTCAGATTTCAATGCTGTCTACTACTAGCTGTGCTATAACACTATTATTATATCATTAGTAGTGTTTTGTTATCAGGTCAAATTCTTCAGAACCATAAATATTACATAAAAGATGTGCAATTCTGAAATATGAAATCAGTAATGTAGAATCTGATGGTATTCTAGTCGTAATTATTCCATGTTGCTATTTAATAATAGCAATCACCAGTATAATAGTGACTTTTAGGATGTCAACCTGATAGATAAGAAGTTGAAATGAGACATACTCTGTGGAAATTATGTATTTGATTATCTGCAAAGACGCGAAATATATATATTTTATATTTGATTTATTAACTAATTCTCGTTAAATATACATTCTACTAACAGATAAATTTGAAGTTAACATAACAGATCTCATCCAGGAAAGATTGGGAAATTCCATTTATACAACAATATTAGCTCAGTATACAGGCTTTCCTGAGAAATTGCTTCAGTGGTACGTAAATGGGAGGCCTGTTGGCCCAACTAATACCGTATTTGACGTGAAATCCGATGGACTGAATTCATACCTGAGAATCAAACACGATGTTAATCAAACATATGGAACCTTCATGCTGAAAGTGAACGGTACAAAATGGAAGGATACACTAAAGTTGTCTCATCCTCAGCAAATTTCAAGCATTTTTGAATCCACAAAAAATAGTGTTAAGAAAGTAGTAACCAAAATATCACATGGAAGTATTTTCTCTGATGGCATAGCTGATCCAGATCCTCAATCTGACACATCTGTTAATCGGTTCTTGTCACATAATACATATAAGTCAATGAGCAGAAAGTTTAGACCTGAAGTCATTCGTTTAGGTCAAGACAAGACACAAAAACCTAAACCAAAGAGTCATTATGTCCATCAAAACTCAATTTTTTCTTCACAAGCAAACTTGGCACCTAACAAAGACAAAAATAGTGATAGGAAATTCCTAAAAGAAGTAATTCGTTTAGGACAGAACAGGAAACAAGAAAATACAGTCAATGAATGGACTCACCTACCTGCTCATGCTAAATCTCTAGAGAAGAATACCCACAAAAATATTGGTCAAGGAAAAAGTATTTTACAAACTCTCTCACCAGATTTGAGTGAGTTAAAACTTAACTAACTATTACATTATTTTTAATCTATTAGCAGTTACTTGAATGCATATGTATGTGAAGCTATTAAAACAATGAAATTTGATTACACAGTCTCGTAAATAGTATCGTGCTAATGTTACAATTTCGGTGCTGCATAAGATTTAGCAATTATTACATTTTCTTTTAGCATTACACAATGTGTTAATGATCACTTCATTGCAATGTAATAAATACTAGCATCCTTACAAGTAGCAGTAAATGGCAAAGTTCAGAAATATCTCAGACATTTAGTGAAAGTTCCGTATGATGCCAAGGTCTCATTAAAGTGCATTTCACCAACTGCAAAACTACTAACTTTTGTTAACACTACTTTAGACCTGGACCAAAACTTGTGGAACGGACTATCACCATATTTGTTTGTATACTCAAATATTACCATCGATCATTTTGATGTGAAAAATAGAGGATTTTACAGTTGCACCACCAATGTCACTACTAAATCAGTACAAGAGACACTGATCACAACTAGTGAGTTCAAAATCTGAATTTATAATAGTATAAGCATGTTGATGTGGGTATCCATTGAAATAGTAGATTTAGTGTAGACAATAACAATATTACACTTCTAAGTACGGTTAGATATAATAACATGCTAGCTTTAAGGCATGTAAAATGATGTGGTAGACTTCAAAACTTATCCACCTACTTCATGGTAAAGCAGTTTCCTAACATAGAATAACCCCATATTTGGAGTAATCATTAGTTTTCTAGCGATATATTTCCTAAGTGATAGTTGTGCTGGAGATTTTTTATTGTGAAGCAATACACATTAGAAATATGCAAGCAATTTTAGAATTTGATTGCACTGCCATGAAACATTGTGTTACTAACATTAAATCATTGACTTATTCACCCAATTCTACTTGCTAATTCCAGATAAATTTGAGGTGAACATAACAGATCTAATTCAGGAAAGATTGGGCAGTTCCATTTATACTACAATACTAGCACAGTATGCAGGCCTTCCTGAGAAATTGCTTCAATGGTACGTAAATGGGAGGCCTGTAGGCCCCTCAAACACCATATATAATGTGAAATCTGATGAACTGAATTCATATCTGAGATTCAAACACGATGATAATCAAACATATGGAACCTTTATGCTCAAAGTGAATGGTAGTAATATGAAGGATACATTGAATATACCTAATCTCCAAGAAATTTCTAGTCTCCTTGGATCTTCAAGATCGTTTCTTAAAAAAATAGTAACCAAAGTAGTAAATGGAAATCTTCTTTCTGATATAAAAGCTATCCCTGACACCCAGACTGATACATCATCAAATAAATTCTTGTCACAACGTAACTATAAGTCTAGTAATAGGAAATTTTTACCAGGAATAATTCGTTTAGGTGAGGGCAGGAAACAGAACATGGACTCTTGGAAAAGAAATAGAAATGGTATGAAATCATTTGTTCCAACTTCACCAAATACTCCACTAAACTTACGTAAGTTAAAACAATAGTCAACATTATCTAAATTTGTTAGCAAGGAGTAAAAGGAAGAAAGGTTCATATTACTTTCAAAATAGTAAAAATTTCCTTCAGTTACTTTAAAAACTAAAAGCAAGCAAATTTACCGTAACTTTGTACTTGATCCTTAGCCTTTTGTACTTTATTTCCTTAGACAACAAAATTGCTGATTACTTCAAAAATATTTTTCTGAGAATATTAAAGTAGCATTCATTTTAAATTTCTTTAATTAGCTACCATTCTCTTTACTTTTCCATTTGATTGTTGCTATTATATCAAGTGAAACTGATATACATGTCCAATAGCCGATATACTAGTTTTGTCATGAAATAACATTAGTATACTTTCAAATCAGGTATTTTATACAGTTTGCTCTATTAAAATATTTAGCTATTGCTTACTAATTTGCGTTTATATAAACAAAATAATTTTTGACAGAATTTACACAAGCCATCCAATAAATTATTTTTTCCTGCAGCACTAGTACAAGTTGAGAAACACACAAAATTATTTCCAAGTCGGAATGATAATTATAACTACAAACTTGGAGAGAATATGTTATATTCAGTTCATGACAGGAAACAAGAAAAGAGGGTCAAGGAAAGAATGTCCCAATCACATCAAACTAAAGCACCCAGTCACTATGTTGATCAAATATCTCAACAACAGCAGATGGACTCTGGAAAGAAATATGTTACAACTCAAGAAGAGAATGCCTACAAAAAATATCATCCCAAACATTTTGCTTCACCAACTACTCCTGATGAGTGTAAGTTTTAAGAAGTTTTAGCTAATTAAATATTCTGAAAACTTTAAGCTGAATTGATATTAAAAAAAATTCTTAATTAAACAAAATCACATTTTTGTTTTTATATGAATTTTCTTGAAAGCTAGACTATATTTAATTACATAGCACAACCACAAGTTGAGGTAAAGGACAGTTTGCCTCATAGTAAAAACAAACAAACAAACAGCAAATTTGAAACTGGAACACATTACTTAGCTCAGTCAAAAGAAAACCAAAACAAGATGATCGAACAATGGATGTCTAAAACTATTCCAACTAAAGCAACAAGTGACAATGTCAATTCAAATTCAAAGACTTTCCAAAAACAGCAAATGGACTTTAGTAATAGAAACAATTATGTAACTTCTCAAAAAGAAGAGCTATACAAAACAATGGAGTCAAAAGTAACTCCATCTACATCAAGTTCTTTACCAGATGATTTATGTGAGTCTACATCACAATTATGATCGCTTAGCTGTAGCTAAGTTGAACTGAATGTTATTTCTGAAAGAACTTTTCTAGCACAATTTGTTTAGTTTATAATGTTGTGTCAACTCAGATGTTGCTAGCTCAGTACTTAAAGCGGAATAATTTATGCCTCATTTTCTTTTCTTTATTTGTAATTTTTGCATAATTTGTGAGGAAACAATCAATTCAGATGGCATTTGCAAGTATAAATTTATTACATGTCTTCTGCTGTTCTGTTTGAATGATATTAAATTGTTAAGTTAGTGAGAGTGTAATTGTAATAATTTATTGGCATACTACTTTATTACTACTCAAGTAGATATTAAATTGTCATTATTTATTGACTGTGCAGCACTCCACCAAGATGATGTAAATGATCTTATACCACATCAGAAAATTAGCCAATTTGATAGTAAACTAGGAACAGAAATGTTTAACTTGGGAAAAAAGAATGAACAGCAAAACAGGGCCAAGGAAAGGTTGTCTCAACTGATGGGGACCAGCACAAGAAGTTACAATGTCAATCAAATGAGTCAAACTTCTGATAGTTTTCCACTACAGCAGGAGGTTTCAAAAGACGAAGAGACAACTGGTATGAAGACATCATTTAAATGATAGAAAAAGTAGATCTTAAATGTTAGGCCTACTACTATCACATTGAACTGAAGTATATCATTGTTTTCCTTCTAAACGCTTTCTAATAAAAAAAAGTAGATTTTTATGGCAGAACTATGAGAACTGCGGTGTTCCCATTCACATTCCCTAATTGAACGCCATTGTTTAAACAGTGAGATTACTCCCACATTCATCAAAATACATGGCTTCCGTTTGTAGTTTCCCTATTCCAGGTGGCAAGGTAGCAGGAACTTCTCTAACCTTAGAGTGCAAGATAAATCTCAAACAAATGCTGCTAGAGTCCTTGAGATTCAACAGTTTCACTCACAGCTCAGCATAAGCCTTACCTCCCTCCATTTCAGTTCTGGGCAGCTTTTACCTTCCCTTGATTTACCTGCATCTTTAGCGGCATCTTTCATTCTAGCGTGGGTGTGCTTGCTCTAATTTGTGATGTCATATAATAATAATATATATATTATGTGTATAGATGTGGTAATTGGGAGAAGGGCTTCCACAAATGTTGTCGTTGAGCGGACTTAATTTTTAATGAATGTCTTTCATATCCTTATTAATTTTTAACATTATAGCTAACTTATTCAACTTGATCTGGAATAGCAAATTTGCCAGCTTAAACTATTTTCTCACTTGCTATTTTTATGAGTATTTGAAATCGAAAGCTAATAAAACTGTCTAAAGTCACCAAATTAGGTACACTTAACCTTTACATTGTATAGATCTAGTCCACAAAGTATGCAGACACTCAGTTCAGATATACTCTTTATCTGGCTTAAACACAAAAGTTTTCCACTTTTATTGTAGTAGTTTGCACAGCCATAACCACAGGTATAACCTCAAAATTTAAAAAAATCTAACTAGTGCTGTTTGCACATTTTTATTTGTACTTCCTCATTTTAGGCACCAAAGAGCAAAGCGTGAGAGATGGACCAGTAATAACGGTAGATGGGTTTTATGTCAGAGCTTTACAATATATTACACAACATGCCCCAGAGATACCTAATATGATCGAAAATGGTTTGAACTATCTGAGTGAAAATTTGATAAATGTAAGAAATAGACTTCACAGTGCACCAAATCCCACAAAGAGACTGCAAGAGAACACAGAATCAAGTCCTCTAAACAATAAAGACTTCCCTGAAGATTACATTCATGAATCATTTCATCCAAGACGCAGACTTTCACAAGACTTTAGTAAGTATGAATTAAAAGAAGAGTATAATTAAAGTGATGCTTCATAATTCTTTGTGAATATTGGAGTATAAATAATATAGCAATAATTATAGCAACTAGAAAACTTTACTCTAAACCCTAACAATAACAAAATTATATTTTATGAGCCTGTCAGAGAAATTTGTTAGACCATAATTGTAAGCAATATTTATATTTTATATTAATATTGCTTCACCTAGGCTAGTCCATAAATATATTTCCATGAACAAATCTGAATATAAAACTAATTCTGCACATTGTTTTGTCTTTTTTTTTTCTTAGTAAAATATCTGAATCCTGAAAATAGAAAGATAGAGGAGCGTGGCCAGGTAATTGAGGAAGATACTGAGCCTGTGGCAGCGGATCTAAAGCCTCACATAATTATTGCAGTGTCCCTACTTGTTACTGGATTATTATTCTTTACTGCTAGTATTATCCTCATCATTGCATATTGTAAATCCAAGAAGATGAAAATATCTGAGACAGATGAAGAGTCTGGAAATGTAAATTCATCAAGCAAAAGTAGGATGACCTCTAACAACATCAGGTATGTTATGAGAATGTTGATCTTGATAATTATAAATAAATGAACTGACTTTGTGCAATACTGGTTGTTGTACATTGAGCAGTTTTCCATGCAATATCATGAAAATATTGAATATAAGCATGGAAAAAATTTGTTCATAAATTTGTCTGAAATTTTTTTCTTAACTTTCTATAAATATTTTTCAGCCACTTGAACATTTTACTTGCATGAATATCTACATATTGAGTCTGAAGTCTAATTGTAACTGATACTAATGATGTGCTTGAGCACAAATGGAAATCAAGCCTGTGCAGAAATGAAACACTTCAGAAGAATCTATATCAGTCCATTTCTAAAAGCTTAAGTATGTAGCCATTGCGACCGTACTTTATCCAACAATACAACAACTTTCTTACCTCAATTTCCAGAGTAATTGTAGTCCCTAACATCGCATTCTGACTATCACAGTTACCAGCAGCTACTGACAAGAAGCACTCACAACTAACCATAGACGGCCGAGTTTTTTAAATTATGTCTGCTAAAGGATCTCAATACCATAATAATCTTTGACATTTTGCAGCTTGAAAAGAAGAACAACAAGGTCTAAAGAAATACTGCATAGTGTTCAGCCTAAACGTAAGTTTTAAGACTTAAGCGCATCTTGCGGCATTAAAAAATATTGTAATCCAAAAGGTTAAACAATAAAATTTCCTTGAATGATACTGGATCGCTAAACTGAAAAATTCTATATAATATAGTACTTATTACATGAGCCAGAGTGTGATATGGTGAAATATTTCACGAGCAGGCTAATATATTTTCACGAACCAAAAGCGAGTGAAAATAATGCCTGAGAGTGAAATATCTAGCCATATCACTCTGACGAGAGTAATAAGTGGTTTATTCCACACTAGATATCTTCACTGAAGTAGTTTTTTGGTAACTCACGGTGCAAAGTTGGCGAAAACTCACTAAGGGCTCCCAACAATGCCAGCTGATATTATAACAGCTGCTTTAACATAATGTACCTAATAATATCATTGTGCAGATATCTCACGTGGAATAAATATGTATATTATTGGCAAGCAAAGCGAGTGAGACACTCTCAGTGGTAACACAATTGAAAATCGGGGATGTTTGTTTATTATATATGTTTGGACCTACGTATGTCATTTTGTACTTTGACCCTCTAGTTTTTTTGTATCAATCCGTGTTCCACCCCATCCCAAACTTCACTAAACAGAATCCTCCGGTTTAGCGACCATTACCTGTATCACCTTAGAAATTGAATTGTTTACCGCTTTGAATTCTTTTGCGGGTGCACTTAAAACTCAAAAACTTACGGGAGCTCCATTTCAATTTGAGTTAGTGGCGGTGGTAAGTTAATATGCTATTTATCACAGTTATAAGCCCTACGCAACGGTATTTACTCGAAAATTCATTGTCCACTAGACGAACCACGAAGGTAAGTCTTGCGTAGGTATGTTCAGGTGTGTGATATTATTGTGCATTACAACTACTATTAAGAATATCACAAAGAAAGTTTTAAATAACGTGACTTGATTTGTTGCTTCTTTTTCAATTCAAAAAGTTGAGGGAAACGGTTACTATGGCATTGAATCCCCTTTACAGCATATAAGTAATTAATAACTCGACTTTATTTTAGTAGATTAAGTGTTAGTTGCTAAAATCTAAGGTTGCTCGCCATTTGTGCTCAAGCACACCACTATTATATACTTGGTATGAAACACGCGTGCGGGTACTTTTTTCTCCTAAAACAGACTTTTTAGGCTTGACCACATTTTCTGATATAAAAGCATTACGCAAGTCTTACTTGAAACTTGGACTCCAATTTGTAAAATCATTCCTGCAAAAAGTGTGTGTATTAATATAATAGCCATTCTTGCTACCAGTGGGGACTTGACAACAAACAGGCAGTATTTAGCAGCCCCGAAAAATGACAAAGTTTTGAAATTAAGTCTGGTAAAGGGTAGTCGCAGTAACTTTAAGGGACTTAAAAAGCTAGTTGAGTTCCATATTGTGAATAAAATGTATTTTCAACTGCACAGCAGCTTTCTTTGAATTTTTTAATTTTATTATACATTGTCACCATAAATATTGAATTTATAATTTATTTTATATTTTTTTTACAGTAGGAGGAATAAAGTTGCCCCAACCGGATGTTAGATAGTTAAACAATACTATAATAATAGACATTTAAATTACTGTGTATATTTTGATTTTTAATTAATGGGGCAACTTTAAAATTGTTGAAAAGTTTGCTTTGCTGGGCTAATCAATATTATACAGATCTCAGTGTGAGTGCACAGGTACATGACTAGATAGATCTCAGTGTGAGTGCACAGGTACATGACTAGACAGATCTCACTGTGAGTGCACAGGTATATGACTAGACAGATCTCAGTGTGAGTGCACAGGTACACGACTAGACAGATCTCAGTGTGAGTGCACAGGTACATGACTAGACAGATCTCAGTGTGAGTGCACAGGTACATGACTAGACAGATCTCAGTGTGAGTGCACAGGTACATGACTCGACAGATCTCAGTGTGAGTGCACAGGTATATAACTAGACAGATCTCAGTGTGAGTGCACAGGTATATGACTAGACAGATCTCAGTGTGAGTGCACATATGACAAGACAGATCTCAGTGTGAGTGACATATGACTGACAGATCTCAGTGTGAGTGCACAGGTACATGACTAGACAGATCTCAGTGTGAGTGCACAGGTACATGACTAGACAGATCTCAGTGTGAGTGCACAGGTACATGACTCGACAGATCTCAGTGTGAGTGCACAGGTATATAACTAGACAGATCTCAGTGTGAGTGCACAGGTATATGACTAGACAGATCTCAGTGTGAGTGCACATATGACAAGACAGATCTCAGTGTGAGTGACATATGACTGACAGATCTCAGTGTGAGTGCACAGGTACATGACTAGACAGATCTCAGTGTGAGTGCACAGGTATATAACTAGACAGATCTCAGTGTGAGTGCACAGGTATATGTCTAGACAGATCTCAGTGTGAATGCACAGGTATATGACTAGATAGATCTCAGTGTGTGTTCGGGAGACGTAAATTCCCCAGCGTGTGAGGTTGAGGTCAAATAAATGTGGCTTGATATGCCACGATCGAAGGACCAGTTGTCAGTGTCCTAATGGCGCTGAGTTCTACTAGTGTGCAGCCGCTGGCGTAAGCTTGCAGCCTTACAAAAGCACCTGTAAAGCGCGCACTCTTTAACTTTTAAAGTCAAAGTTAGGTAACACAGACACACAGGAGAAGTACATACACAAGACATTTATGGAATAGAGGTGAAGCCCAACTGAATGGGAATATATGAAAATCATTAAGATCAGTTATTTGTTATTGATAGGTAAGTTACTTGTTATTGATGGCAAGGCTAAAGATTGATGGCTAGGCTAAGTTAATGCAAGTTCTTTGTCCAGGTTTTCGGCAGGTACCACCTTGGCGTGGTCCAGAGTGAAGTACTTGTTGATAGTGTCAGTGAATTTATTGAGGTTTCCTTTCTTACGAAGTGATTTATTGTTCTGGAGAAATCGAGTTAGGGCGAGATTTTTTGAGGCTCCTAGTTTCTGTGGGTGGGGCACTCTTGGCAGACAGACGATGTATCTTCCGTCGTCATCGATTGAATGCGTATCCCGGAAATGTTCGATAACCCGCTCATCATCAGGGGATGATGAAGGTGATTCTGGCGTCCTGTCCAATTCCCAAAGAAGACTGAGAGCATCATGAAGATTGTCTTCTTTCTTGGGTCTTGAGCTGGAGAGGCATCCATCCAAAGAGTGTAGGCTGGGCAGCTATGTTTGGGTGAGGTCTCTGCACAAATGAACCCAGTATGCATTTGTTACAGTCCAGCCCTCCAATCAGGATGTCCAAACTTCCTCCGAAATGGGGGTCTGCCAGTTGTAGGTGGGGTTCGTTCTTCACTTGATCGTTGTTGGGTGAAGGAGCGGCTGGCAAACGTCCAACCACACTGAATTTGTAGTTAGAGTTTGCTGCTCATCATGGAGAGATTGAAGTGTGAGCTCCATGAAGTGCTTGCTCACCCTTTTGCCGCAGGCTCCTGTTATCTGAAGACGACGTGGGTGGCGTTTAAGTCGCAAGTGTGAGGTTAGCTTCACTGAAATCAAGGAAGATGTGGCTCCCGTGTCGATTGCCACACGCATCTGAATGGTTCGTCCTTGGTGGGAAGCATTGACAAGGGTGGTGTGCAGAAACACGTCGTTGTGGGGATCCAATGCTGATTCCATTGGATGGGCCTGTTGGATGGCCATCATGTTGGTAGCTGCAGGCTGATGTGCTGATTCTTCCTTGTCTTTATGTAGCAAGGAATTGTGCTTGCTGTCACACTTGCGACATCTGTGTTGCATAGTTGCCAACTATCCCGGTTTTGCCGGGATTATCCCGGTTTTTTTAGCCTTTCCCGGATCCCGCCCGGTTTACTTACTTGCAATAGGATTTCCCGGAATTCTTACATAAGCCCACATAACTTTTTACAGGAATTGTTACATTAGTTAGCCACACACCTGACCACCACCACAACAGAGAGCTGCACAGTCTAGTCATGCACAGTCAGCAAGTCTGGATAGAGTTAACGCGTAACGCCAAATACTCGATTCCGCATACAACAAAGGGGGTTAATAATTATTAGCCTACAGCTGCATACAATAGTCTGCAAGTTAGTCTGCTTGATATCAGTGGTTTGTGTAGTGGTATAGCTATCTGTACAACATATCTACAAGGGTGGTTAGCTACTATAAAACATTTTTCATATAAACTTGGTTGAAAACACTGAAATAAAGAATAAAATATTATTGTATGAAAGCACAACAGCAAAAGTTCATCATTTGGTACAGGTGAGTGAATCAAGAATGGCTGAAGTCTTCTCAAGGAGGTTAGTGATTATTCAGTGATATTCAGGATCCAGAGTATGGTGGAACACAAGTAGCTATAAATAGCCAGGCTATTTTGGTAGAATCCATGACTGTTAGCGGTGTTCTCAAGCGAAAAATAGACCTGGAAAGTATCAAATAGAACAAATAAATGACACAGAACTTCACTTCTTACTCTCTTCTGGTCAAGATTATTAGCTACATTCCTTCCTATTCATACTATCTTAATGATATTCATGATGGTTAATTAGTGGGTGTGGCCTATCCCGATTTTTCATTTTAGAAAGTTGGCAACTATGGTGTTGTGACGAGTAATTTGATGTGTCAGGCTTAGGCAGTTGACAAATCCATGTTTGTCATTGAGATATTTCTTTCTTTCTCTTTCCTACATCGTAACCCAGGTAGACAGGGCAGTGGAAGAGTCTATGTTCCTCGTGGCAAAGTCCACACCTTGCGAGTAGAGTATGTTGATGACTTGACAGGAGCTGCTGATGGAGATGATGTTGTTGACGAGATGGTCAGGCTTGAGAGAGTATGTTCCAGTGGCTTGGTGTAGCTGAACAACTTGTTCCTCTGTGACTCCTTCAGTGTCTTTGAGAAGCTGCTCGTATCGATGTTGTAGAGCGTCAAAGAATATTTTTTTGCGCTTGAGATCATCTGCTAATTGCTTCAATTGAAGAGCCTGTAGATCATGGAGGTGTGTGTTCTGAAACTCTTCAAGTCGTTTCCGCAGGCGTGTGAAACGTCCCGTGCGTGCGCCTCACCTGTGCTTCGCTGTCTCAAGCTTGACTATCTCTGCGATGGCCTGTATTTTGCTCATAGTCTCCTTCTGAAAAGGTAAGTTCTGAATTGAGTTGAGAGGTTTCTGAAGTTTGTTGAGAATTGACAAGTTGGTTGTTGACGAAAAAATTGAAGTTTAATTCCTGAAAAGGTAAGTTCTGAATTGAGTTGAGAGGTTTCTGAAGTTTGTTGAGAATTGACAAGTTGGTTGTTGACGAAAAAATTGAAGTTTAATTCCGCCAGAAGCCTTGAAAGCAGCTTCTTGTCAATTTAGGAGTAGTTTGAAGAATCCTGATACCAAGAGAAAAGCTTGAATGTGCTCTCTCAAGGTGCGCTGGCTGCTCTAAATACACAAGGAGAGTGTCTCAATGCGTGGAGTCATCGGAATTGAACGACGACGTTGAACTGGTCTTCGATTGCTCAGCTGTGATAGAGCCGGGCCACTGATCCTTTTTACCAAGATAAATTATCTGGCTCGAAGGACCAATGTTTGGGAGGCGTGAATTCCCGAGCGTGTGAGGTTGAGGTCAAATAAGTGTGGCTTGATATGTCACACCCGAAGGACCAGTTGTCGGTGTCTTAATGGCGCCAAGTTCTACTAGTGTGCAGCCGCTGGCGTAAGCTTGCTGACTTACAAAAGCACCCGTTAAGCGCGCACTCTTTAACTTTTAAAGTCAAAGTTTAGGTAACACAGACACACAGGAGCAGTAAATACACAAGACATGTATGGAATAGAAGTAAAGCCCAACTGAATGGGAATATATGAATATCATTAAGATAAGTTATTTGTTATTGATAGGTAACTTACTTGTTATTGATGGCGAGGCTAAGATTGATGGCTAGGCTAAGTTAATGCAAGTTCTTGTTCAGGTGGATCCTGAACAATGTGAGTGCACAGGTACATTATATTACTAGATAAACTTTTAGTGAAGAGTAATTTCAAGTGGTTTTGTTGAAATTGCATATGATTATTATGGAATGCAGCAGTATAACAGTGATGGAGGTTCCTCTTTGGATGGAATCCAAACCATTATAATAGTATGTGGAGTACATCTTAAATATGAATTGAAGTTTAATACATTTCATCCAAACACTTAATAGTGTATGCTTGAGATCTGATGAAATAATCGTGAGTTTTTATTTGTCTTCCCTGTTCACCAATGTTTCCAATAGACAAGGCAGTATCTGTGATCAGAGATAAGCTCCAGAATGATGAAAGTCAATATGAGAGAACATGTCTATTGCCTGAGTGCATAACCAAATTATTAGAGGTCAGTCTTAAATCAATATACTTTAGGTACAACGGGAACTATTATGAACAAATAGATGGAGCAGCCATGTGTTCTCTTGTTTCTGCAGTAGTGGTCAACTTGTACATGGAGATATTTGAGGAAGTAGCTTTAAACTCAGCTCCAGTTAAGCCTGTGATATGAAAACGATATGCAGATGACATCATTTGCACGGTTAAGAAAGGAACTCATATGACATTTTGTTGGACCACTTAAACAAACTATAAAATTCACTATGGAATCAGAGGAAGATAGTAAGCTACCTTTTCTGGATTGCTTATTGAAGAGAGAGAGTGATGATAGGCTTACTTTTCCAATGTGTACAGAAAACCTATACACACAGATAGTTACCTTCACTTTAAGAGAAGATTAGTGAGATGATTGTATCAGAGAGCTAGGAGGGTAACTAATAATATGTGTAAAAACTTATGGAAGAAGAGAAATACCTACACAAAGTACTTCAATACAGTGATTATGACAACATGCAACCATTAGGGCAGGCTCTAAAGAGTTACCTCCTAGAGATCACATGGATACTGAGCAAGACAATGGCTTGATTTTTACTATTCCATACATAGCAGAACTGAGTAAGAGTATTCAGAGAGTGTGTAGAGACTTTGACATAAAAACAGCATCAAAGTCAGGTAAGACACACTAAGGTCACACATCTTATTAAAGTCAAAGGTATATATCCACTAGTACCCAGTCATCCATATTGTATAGTAACATGCAGCTGTCGTAAATTATATACAATTTAGTCATTCTGGGCTGAAACAATTATAATAACAGTAAATTTTCTCCTTCTAACAGCCAATATTGATGATTAAAACTTAACCCAACCTTTTGAATTCGAGAGTTCAGTTGACCCTGAAGAGGACTTTGGCGGAAGCTAAATGACAGGTTAAGTTTTAATGAGCATTGGCTGTTAGAACAAGAAAATTTGTTATTATTTAAATTATATCAAAGTGAAACAACTAATAGGTTTGAGCATAGAGTGAAAGAACATCAGGATGCTTGTAAGAGAGGTGATGAAAGGTTTTAGCCATTGCTGAATATGCTTGGCAGCGACATCACCCTATTAAAAGGGAAGAGCTAGAGTTGTAGACAGAGCCTGTAAGAATCATGAGTTAAAGATCAAGGAAGCTCTACACATACAGATGACACAAGACAGCAACAAGTTAAACACTGATATGAGTTTAGAGCTTCCAGACTGCTGGCTGTCTATGCTGAGTGCAAATCACCCTATACTAAACAGTAGAGATACCCAACAGTATTCTTGCTAGATTAAATGTTTACTTTATGGTGTTCTTTAGTTAAGCTGCAGTAGGTGTAAAAAACGATAATTTCACACACACGGATTCACTAAAAATAGCAACTCAGGACTTTTCTCCAGACTTGATTATAGGACAATGAATTTTAAGTAAAATATGGTGCAATGTGCATACCTCATCGCTTTTGGTGTGAAGTACACGCCAAATTCAATGTGAGTTCAAACCCTAACCAGTGGTGAATTCATAATATATTCAGTTTAAATGGGAATGCCAAATTATCTTACTTTTAACTAAAAGTTTGCTTTAATATTATAGTTGTAATATCAACTTATTTTCATAACGATATTTGTGAATGTTCTGATGTCTCAAGTAAATCCTCCTCAAGCCCCATAATTCCCATAATTTTATTTCAACTTCTACAAATCCAATCAGCTCCAGTATTTCTGATTATGATTCCAGCGCTGTCAATAACAGCATCAATGGATCCAATTGTTGTTCTTTTCTGTGCTACCTTATTGTCCAATGACTCTTATTTCTACAATAGCAACACCAACACAATACTTTGTATTTCAATCCTAGCATCACTCAAGGAATAAAAAGTATATTTATTTACAATAACTTCAAAACTTGATGCTGCTCAGGCTTAGTTAAAGACCACCCCACCTCCTGTTCAGTAAGTTAGTCTTGATCATTAGATTGGCCTACACTGCGTAGATAGGCACGTTCACTTTTAATTTGTGCGCATTTCCAATTACAGGTACTGCGACCAGATTTGGAGCCACTTAGCTAATAACTCCTGCATGAATCATATTAGTCTCGCAAGCCAGACTCTTTACCTAGCCTCTACACTGGGAATGGGGATTGCATAATAAGGCTATATACTACAATACTAGCCCAGTATGCAGGCCTTTCTGAGAAATTGCCTCAATGGTACGTAAATGGGAGGCCTGTAGGCCTCTCAAACACCATAATGTGAAATCTGATGGACTGAATTCATATCTGAGATTCAAACACGATGATAATCAAACATATGGAACCTTTATACTAAAAGTGAATGGTAGTAATATGAAGGATTTTTGCATAGGTGCCAACTGTCCTCGAATGTCGAGGACAGTCCTCGATTTAAGAGCTTTGTCCTTGAGTCCTTGATGACCTATCACTTTCCTATTGTTTGTCCTAGATGATGATGCCTGTCCAGGTTTTATGCAACTCTGCTAACAAGTGCTGCATCCAGTTAATCACAACTGACAAGCCAGCTGAGTTAGCACTGCAGTCAGCTGTGCTAGCTCAGCTGGCTTGTGGCTAACAACTGGATGTAACTGTTATAACTCTATTTTCACTGAAGAGCTGCTTGCTCAGTGTAAAAAAGCAACATACTTAGCCGTTAAAGGTCCAGGACCATAGGAACACAATCAACAGCCAGATGATAGCTAGTTAACTTATTTTTTGCAATGACTCAACAGCCAGATGATAGCTAGTTAACTAATTTTTTTGCAATGACATCATAATTAATCACGTAATGTGGGTGTGGTTTGTAGGTGTGGCCATGGGTGTGGCTTATGTCCTTGAAGTTAGTTTGAAAAAGTTGGCACCTATGTTTTTGGATCTGTCCAAGTCCAAACTCAAATATCTGCCTCGGTCACTGGGGAATCTTTGAGGTGATCTGCAAGCAATACAATCTTTGGGGGAGTGTCTGTAGTCGCAGGTTCCACAGGAAGTGGGAGTCGACTCAGAGCATCTGAATTTGCGTGTGCACTTGTGTTTCTGAAAACTAAAGAATACTCGTACCCAGATAAAAATAATGACCAACGTTTAACTCTCGGAGAGGCTTGTGCAGATACAGATACATTTTCCTTCAATAAACCCAACAATGGCTTACGATCAATCACTAATTCAAAATGACGGCCAAATACATAGTTATGAAACTTCTTGATTCCAAAAACACATGAAAGACGTTCTTTCTCTAATTGAGAGTAATTTTTTTCTGCTTTAGTCAATGTACGTGAGACATACCCAATATTGGTTTCTCCGATCCATCTGATATTCGATGAGCCAGCACTGCCCCAATGCCATACGCTGAAGCATCGCATGCCAGAGTCAGTGGCAACTGTGGATTGTAGTGCGTCAACAGGTTGGATGACGTCACCATCTTCTTTGAGCGTGAAAATGCCTTCTCTTCTTCCTCCGACCATTCCCATGCCACATCTTTGCGAAGTAATCTGTAAAGAGGAAACAAAACGGATGACAATTTCGGTAAAAACTTGCCATAATAAATGTAAGCAATCCCAAATATGCTTTCAATTCTTGTACGGACTGTGGTGATGGAGCATTGTGAATTGCCTCAACTTTGTCTGGTAAAGGGTGTAGTCCTTCGGCATCAATTCTGTGCCCCAAGTAATCGACGTATGGTTTCATGAATTCACACTTCTTCATTTTGACACGTAGACCTGAATTTACTAGACGATTTAACACTTCTTCTAGTGCTAGGAGGTGTTCTTCTTCAGATTTTCCCGATTTCAATTATGTCATCCAAGTAATTGACAACTCCTGGAATATCTTGTAGAACATTTTCAAGAACATGCTGAAAAATTCCCGGTGCAGACAAAATTCCAAGTGGCAACTGTGTATACTTGATTAGACCTTTGTGTGTATTAATCACTGTATACTTCTTAGACTCCTCATCCAATACTAACTGCTGGTATGCATTGCTCAAATCAATTTTCGTAAATGATGTACCTCCCTGTAGCTTTGTAAATAAATCTTCCACCTTTGGAATTGGGTAGGCATCCAGCTTTGATACTGGATTAACTGTGACTCGAAAACCTCCACATATTCGCACACTTTTGTCACTCTTGATCACTGGAACTATTGGTGATGCCCAATCCGACACCTCGACTCGTTCCTTCTAACAAACGATTCAATTCAGCTTCAACTTTCTCTCTCATAGCATATGATACACTCCGTGCTCGACAAAACTTGGGCTTGGCATCCGGCTGCACATGAATTTTAGCTTTGAACCCTTCCATCTTTCCTACCCCATTCTGATATACTGCTGGATACTTGTCTAACGCTGACTGCAATGAATTATTGTTAACATAATGTATTTCTTAATCTAATTGCTGCAAGCCAATTTCTTCCCAACAATGTAGAACCTGCCCCCTGTACAACTATCAGTGGGACTGTAGCACTTTGACCCTTGTAGTTGATGTTTACCTGACAGCAACCCACAACTGGTATAGGCTCTTTGGAGTATGAACATAATCTCACCTTAGTGGTATGCACCTTTCTTCCTGGCCACAATCGGTTCACAGATCATAGCAAGCTACAATTTATAGGGTAACTGCGGTGAAAAAAAAAAAAATTCTGCAAACATCATAAATAATCATGCTAAAACATGGCCCAAAACCATTTGACCCAAAACTGAGTGGATGCTTCAAAATAGCACCTTTATTTTCAGCTATTTGGTTCATTAATTTTCACTTCCTGTTGTGGGCGTGGCCTCGCGATGACGAGGAAAAGGTTTCCTGTCTACCCACATTGGCTGGACACTATGGCTGAGAGTGCTTCTAGCAGCCATAGCAGTGCAGAGAGTGATCCCAGCAGTTCTGAGGTTAGCTTAGAATATGATTCCTCCTCCTTTACATCTGAAGCTGGAAGTAGTTCTGATCCTGAAGTGCTTCCATTTATGTATGAGCCAGTAGTAGCCTCAGCTAGTTCCCATAGTGAAGCTGAAGAAGACAGTGAAGACAGTGATTCTGATGAGGGTGTTCACCCCAGGCTTCTTAACTTAACTCCATCAAATAACTTGTGTGCTGCATCCTCTGGTGTTTTCCATGTGCTCTTTAGTCTGTTTATAGATGTCATCAATTCCTTTGTATACGTCTCCAAATTATCATCAAGTCTAGGCCTCTGAAGCCAAATCACGTTCCTTGCACTCTCAACTGTTGCACTCATCCTCTTCAAAATATCAGACTTTACTTCAGCAAATGAAGATGTGGCTCCCGGAGAGATCTCCCGATATGTGGCCAAGGCTTTTCCTGTAAGACGCTTCCGTGAGGTTAGAACCCAGTAATCTTCAGGTTGCTTAGCCTCTTCCATAGCCAATTCAAACATTTCCAGGTAAGATTCAGCATCTGTACTATCATCCCATAATAGAATTTGCTGTACAATATCTCTGCTAATTCGATCTTGACGTTCTTTTACCCTGTCATTCTCTCGTATCTGATTAAAATCGATCTCCAATGCTTCTCTTTTCTTTCTGTTTTCTTCCGATATCTCAAAATGTTTCTCTTCATAATTCCTCCTACTTTCTTCCTCTTTAGCCCAATGCTGTTTCTCAGCTTCATGCTGAGCAAACTGAGCTGCTTTCTGAGCTTCTAACTCCATCTTGGCTAATTTAGCATCATCTCTAAGTTTATCCAGTTCCTCACGTCTCAATACGGCTTCCTCCTGTCTGTAAGCTTCATTCTTTGCCATAGCTTCCATCATGAGTGCCATTGAAGCTTGTAGTAACTCCATTTGCTTAATCTCACTTGTTGGACCAGCTATCGTAGATGCATCTGAAGCCATGGAACCCAAGTCAGACCACTCTTCATCTAATCTTTCCCTTTCTTTAACATTCTTTGCTTTGGCACCTCCTTTTTTAGTCTTCTTTTCTTTCCCAGAACCTGACATTTTAATCTCTCGAGTGTGGGTAATTTTTTTGCTAGCCGCTGCCACCAAATGTGGGTCTCCTCTGCTGCTCAGGTACTCCCAAGTGCTGAGAAAACCACACTAGGAGAATCTTCTCTACCGGTTTGCCCAACCTGACTAATAACCAGAGAAATTTAGGTTTTTGTCTTATCCAAGTAAGCAATGGTTCATGAGAAAATACTCTGCGACTGAGCTAGGCACTAGGGTAAATATATCCAGGGCTCAGCCCATAGAAAAAGTGACTTAAAAATAACGGAGACACGTAACTAATATACACAACACAAATGAACACACAACAGACACTAGTTGCTAAGAGCACACATTACAAAACATGCAACAGTCATAGTGACTGCAGCTAGTTATGTGAAAGTTCATTGGGACTTGACATCCAGGATGAAGCACTATGCATCCAACTCCTTCTGAAGTAGTTTCATCCACTATCCTAGAGATTTCTTTACAACAGACACACTCTACTCCAGTGGGCATTATTATGCAATTTCCACGTGAACACCTTGGAGAACACACACACACCATGTACTGGTATATCCACTAATAGCTGGTAGTGACTAACTTACCAATCTAAGTTAAGAAGCCTGGGGTGAACACCCTCATCAGAATCACTGTCTTCACTGTCTTCTTCAGCTTCACTATGGGAACTAGCTGAGGCTACTACTGGCTCATACATAAATGGAAGCACTTCAGGATCAGAACTACTTCCAGCTTCAGATGTAAAGGAGGAGGAATCATATTCTAAGCTAACCTCAGAACTGCTGGGATCACTCTCTGCACTGCTATGGCTGCTAGAAGCACTCTCAGCCATAGTGTCCAGCCAATGTGGGTAGACAGGAAACCTTTTCCTCGTCATCGCGAGGCCACGCCCACAACAGGAAGTGAAAATCAATGAACCAAATAGCTGAAAATAAAGGTGCTATTTTGAAGCATCCACTCAGTTTTGGGTCAAATGGTTTTGGGCCATGTTTTAGCATGATATAAGAGTATTATTTATGATGTTTGCAAAATTTTTTTTTTTTCACCGCAGTTACCCTTTAATTTACTAGAATAAAGTTATAGCTTGTTGTTGTGAGTTTGAAATATTAATCCAGGACCTGATTTTTTAGCAATGTAGCTACATAGTTAAACCAATTTTCTGCTGTCTAGAAGATACATTATTAAACACCTAAGTGCTTTTTATTTAGGCAATTATTGTTCTCATTTTAACCATCATACGATGTTTTTATATCCCTGTGGGGCCACCCCTCGCAAGTAAAGAGAGAAGAAAAAAAAAGTGGAAGTAAAGAAAGAGAAGAGAAGAAAGAACTTATTGAACAGAGAATGCATTTTTGTGTCTTAATTATTGTTGTGTATCATATCATGTAGCTTGTGTGAAAGGACAATGTGTTGATTTATTGTAAGTATGTTTGTGGACATTGGTGTGCCGTACATGTGCCTGCTCTAGGCTGAACCTAACGCTCTAGAGCAGGATGTTCAGAGCTTTTTGTGTCAATTGTAGGTGTGGTCTTTTTTTTGGTTGTCATCGTGTGTGTGAGTCCAGTTCTTAGTCGTTGCTCTTGTCATCTCATATCATTTTCGTTAGACGTAAAACTCTGATCTAGAAATTGGACTGCGCGGCGGGAATTAGACCACCCTCTCCAGGCGTATGAGTAATTGATTGGAACTCTGGTGGCAGCGTTCAAGCTATCTCCCCCACAGTCCCAAACAAAAAATATTTAATTTACGGTCACATTGTAATATTAATGATAGTTATAAGCAATCAATTAAAGATGACTGCTGCTAGGCAAAATCATATTATGTTAAAAATCTTATCCTATCTAGGAGCTGAATGCCAGAGCTATATACTCTATATAAGATACATAGTGGTTATGTGTTTACTAGTTCCTTCATTTAACAGACAACTTAAAATGTCAATTTTGATACTAGCTTCATCTTTTTTTTTATTTCACAGACTAGTTAAAAATGTGGGACAAAGTCATAATGAAGTAATGAAAGTGGATGGTATATCATGCTGATATTATTATGGAATTACTTTTCTTTTAAAAAGCTGTCTGGTTATACATAAATATAGTCTCAATAACAGAGAATCTGGATTATTTTCACAATTTTCATATGATTATAGCTTCACAGCGTGTCACTGCTTCAAATATGACCCACCAATATTAGCTAGTCTTGGTGGGTCATAAATTTGAAGCAGTGACAAGCTGTGAAGCTATAATCGTATGAAAATTAGGATACAACATTTCATTCTTCTACCTTTGTCGTTGTAGTCGCTCTTTATTTGAAGAATGAAATGTTGTGTCCTAAATGGCCAACTTGTACATTGCAGTGATGAATTAGAACAGATGTGTGTTTCTGTTCTTGAAGGTAGGCTTAAGCAAACTTCTCGTTTCTATAGTCTTTTTTTTACTATGAATGCAAATTCACATCAACATTTCCTCCTACTTGTACTATTATGATGCTGAATAGCTGTATGCACACATGTATGTATGTACACACACAGCAAGACAGTCACATTTCATTAACAGCCATTCCCATGTTTACAACACATTCAAGGTCACTTTATATGTACACTTCCTAAGCCACACTGCGTGCAGTGAGATAAGAATACTAACTTCCTACACAGATTATACAACCATACAACTTAGCAAACAATATAACTAGTTTAGCTATATTTATCTTACACAATAATGGTTAGCAGTAATGTACATTGAGTATTCAATTAATATAGTGACGATGAGTGAGACTTTAAATACTAGTACTATTATAATGGGTTTGAAAATAAGGATAATTGAATGATGAAATAACTCATTGGGCATTCACCCTGTCCGGGAGTTGTGTACAGACAACCGAGGACCAGAGGCCCGAGAGTAGTGTAAATTCTGCAGCAACCAAACAGACTTGTACTTGTCTTTAGACTATACTAAACACATAAAAAAATAATTTTTGATTGAATGGTTCACCTTTTTGGTAGTGGGTATGAATTACATTCCCTTGAAGTAAGCAATCCAATTGGACAAATTGAACATTAGCACTCTAGTTATTTGATTGGGTGGCTGGTAAATATTTTTCCATATTCTTCAAAACTGCATTTTGATGTGAAAACTTTTCTTTTTTTTAAATCTACAATTTTATTAGAGCATTTTATTTTCAATTTGCATCTCAATACCATTATTGTATAATACTGACCACCAGGGACTAGTAATGAATATGTTTGAGTCACTTTATTTAACACCATTGTGAATTGGACTGTATGGTTCACTGGTAAACACTATTGGTTGATTAAGCACATCTAATATACAATTCAAGTGAAATGTAAGTATATAAGAAGTAAAGTGGAAACTAGTGAAGAGTTCAATAAATATTTCTTTTAGGATACTCACATACATACCTCCTTTATTCTAAAACTGAAAATGATGATAATTAACTGAACTTCAGAGCACGTGCATTAGAATGAGTTTGTACAGGGTAAGGAGAACATACATGCCAATATTTTTTAATCTACCAGTTTCGCCAGCAGAATACGTAGTATAATCATTTCGTTTGTCCGTGTTAAACAATAGAGATGTTGTTATTATGTCTTCCTCAATGTTGGAAGAAATACTCCTCGTCCCTGAAAGTCCAGTACACACAAGTGAGGGTAACATCTGCATCATGAGTAACAAAAGCAAGACTAACAAATATAACTGGCTGTCTCGCTACTAAAATTGCCTGTTCTTTTATAATTAAATAGCTTTGATGCGAAGAAGAAGTGTGATATTCTGGCCCAATTAAGTCACTTGATCCAAATTTAAATTGTTATTTCTTTACTTGAAATGTTTGAAATGTTCCCTGAACTGCACATAAAAATATGGTAGTCTTCAATGTGGTATTAAAGTTTAAGATATTATGCAGTTGTAATTGTTTCCAGGTGAATTGGCTGAGCAGGAGATTGTGATGATGTAAGTGATATCTTGTTGCTTCTAATGAACGTTATGTTTTGGTCGGTATCAGATCTACATGTTACCGCCAAATCAATGTTGCTCTGTAAGATTATCATTAGTACTGAAACAAAAGTTTGCTGGCTTGATGTACCTGCTGGTCCTAAGGCAAGCAGAGTAGAGGAGTAGCTGAAATTTAGTCTTGAACTTGACAAAACAGCGCCAATACTAGAAGAGACAGAATACCCACCTAGGCCAAGCTTATTCACTGCCCACTGCGAAGCACGTCCTTCTACTGTGCAGGCAAAGTAGTGGTAGATGAAGGTTTCCCCATGCTGAGAAGTCGGAGGTAATCAAACTCGACCACGGTTGCGCTTATTGTGGTCACGGCACAAACAATGGTCCAAATTTTTGTAACTTCCAATTTACTATAATGGTAGAGAACGAAACTTACTCATTCGCTTCTCTTTTTTTTTTTTTCCTTTTTTTCCTTTTTTTTTTTTTGCATAGTAGCAAACGTTAAAAAAAATTGTCGACAATGATATCCCTTTACCGAACCGCTAGGCCAATGGGGGGGGTCCACGCATTAGCTTACCATGTGCCTTCATGTTTTAATTTTTCACATTCATAATTGTTTATACTGTCAACTAATGTAACCTTTATAGAAAATTAATCTCCAACAGTTGATTTTTGGCATAACTTTTTTTTTTGTACTACATATTTTACTCAGCAGATTTGTCTTAGACTATGTCCAGAGTGCATTACAATGTATAGATCAAGAATAGTTATATAAGCACCCTTGACGATATTTTTTTGAAGACATTAAATGCTAACAATAATAGTGATCTGATATCATATATAATTATTTTATGCTGATTTATATACAATTTGTTTCTATAACATCTTGATGGCAATTGACAGCAGCAATACATGATTGATACTGTCCACTCCATCAAATAGTAATGAAATGGCACGGCCTGAAGAATCTATTGGCTTCTTAGCTAAAACATTGAACATACAGTGTATGCAATACAAAATGTCAATGCAATACAAAATATCAAAATAAGCTAAATGTGGAAAATTTGATTTAGTACATTTATTGAATTTGAGCCAATAAAACACTTGTATTAACTACATGGTGTTCATTATCTAGCTATTACTTTTCATCAAACAAGCTTACTGGTAATTGAAGCAGTTGTAGTGGCATCCATAGTAGTTAATGATGTGGTAGAACTTGCTGCACCACCTGAGGAAATATTCTTCCTTTCGGAATCTCCCATGCATACCACTGTTATGTCTGAACTTATTGTTGCGATTGCTATACTAATTAATGTGAATGGATATTTAGCTACTAATATTGCTTGATCTTCTAATACCATATATCCTTGATCTGAAAATAAATTGTGAATTTCTGAGCCAACTAAGTCACTTGATTCAAATTTATACTGTTGTCTATTTATTTGAAATGTTTGAGAAGTTCCTTGAACTGCACAAAAAAATATTGCTGTGTTCAAGGTTTGGTTAAATTTCAAAAGTTTTGAATTGATGATTTTTTCTAGGTAGATCAATTGAAAAGGTGGTGAAGTTGTATAAAACGACTCAACATTTAACATTACTGACTTTATTCTTTGATCAGTTTCTGTTAGACAGGCTACATTGAAATTAATGGGTCTTTGAACTGTCACCATAAGTACTGACACGAAAGATTTTTGGCTGGACATTGCAGCCGGTCCCACTGCTAGCAAGGTGGAGGTGTAGTAAAAGGTTTGTCTTGTACTGGACAAAACAGAGCCAGGACTAGAAGAGACGGAATAGCCGCCTAGGGCCATCCTATTCACTACCCACTGCAAAGTACTTCCTTCAACCGTGCAGGCAAAGTAGGAGCTGAGGGTCGAGCCATCCAATACAGATTTAGTGAGATATTCGAACTCCATTACAGTTCCACTGGTTATAGGTGATACAATCAACAGTGGCCATAACTTCAATAAAATCCTCACTTTCATTCAGACTAGAAATGGCTTTGAGATTAGTAATAAATCAAAATGTCAAGTACCTTCTCGTTGCCATGTACACAAACTGCGATTTTTTTTAGCTAGTATTCCGCGGATTCCGCATCGCGGCTAGTCTCGCTTATACCATGGTTCGTTCAAACCGTCCAATCAGATTTCTCAATTCGGGGTGAATAAATCACTTATACACCGCCTAGGAGGTGAATATTTTTTGCCCGTGGCCTAGAATTACGATCTGTAGCTAAGCGAAGCGGCGACCAACGAGGCTACAGAAAAAATGGTTGTTATGCGTTTCTTATAGCCTAGAGCCATGGTACAAGTCGGTTGCACCGCTCGGTGCGCGGTCGGTACGGGATTTACACTATCCTCGGGCCTTCGGCCCTCGGTTGTGTAAATCCCATACCGACCTCCACCTCGTGATGTAACCTATACTTAGTCGATGTGTCACAGGAAATTCAGTATCCCCAGATTTTTGCATCCCCGCGTAAAATAACCTAGCCTTTCTTGCACCCCTCGTAAACTTCCTGGTGTATTATCCGTCCCCACGTCCAAATTCCTAAGAAAATCATGCATCCCTTCAGGAAATTATGACTCCCCTGGTGTTCTCAACTCTGTACTGATTCGTGGTTTGTTGAGAAGTTGGCATAGAATTTGGCATGGAGGAAGACTCAGAAAGTGATCAAAATGTTTTAGGAAGTTGGAAAGAAAGTATCTCAGTGATGGAACGTACTATGAAGATTCAGGCAAAGCCCATAAAGCAATTTTTAGGTTGGCAGCAATGTGTTTTAGCTTTCATGTTATACACATGCATAATGATTTCGCCTAGATATTTACCTTCTGTAGTGTACTAAACAAAAGTTAAAGGAAGCAGGAAACACTATAAGAAATGGGTTATACAAAATTTCAATTTATTGGATGTTACAAAGTATGGAGAATACACTATAGTTGTGTACAACTATGAATATCACTATGTGAAATGTATCACATTTAATTAGTTGTTTTTTTTTACTGCTCATTTATTCATGCAACATATAATTAGAAGTAATTAAAACAATTAAAGTATTTTATCTTTAAAGTTGTGTTATTATGCATGGACTTTACTGTAGTATCAGAGGTTAAATGTCTACCTCTTAGTATAAAATTAATCATTTCAACTGCCTACAGGCAGGGCAAGGAGTCACTTGTCTTTTTGAATTAAGAAAAAATACTTAATTGAAAGCAGCAGCTTGATTTTTTGTTGTGCATTCTAAGGTCTTTATACAATAAAAAAAATTTAACTCAATAGATACAAAAAATTAACCAAAAAGATTTTGGCTGGACATTGCAGCTGGTCCCACTACTAACAAGGTGGAGGTGTAGTAAAAGTTTTGTCTTAAGGGTGCTGGGACAACTCCCATGCAAATATTCACAATAATTGGATTTTGGTTGCTAGGGATTACTAACTTTTTTCTTGGTGTTTGTAGAGCTCCAACTAAGGGTGGATCCTAAAGAGTATATACTGCTACTGGACTAACTAAATAAAAAGAACGGGCCTTTTGGCAGAGACTTGATTGCATTCAAACCACACCCACAACAGATTCAATTGATTCCGCGGGAAAGTGAGTTCCAGGTGCTCTCTAGCTTTCGGGCGCCTGACTGTTAGCCAAACCAGTTTTCTGGCCGCCTCTCCTTCTCGATGATAAGCCCTACTGAAACGAGTGTGAGGAGATTATTGTAGTCTTGTTAATAGTGTTTTTCTTGGCATGGTCAGGTAAGGGAAGCCTTTTATCAAGCTAGCTAGATGCATATTCAGTGTGTGTATGTACCTGTAATAGATTAGTGAACCATTTTTGCTGCTGGAAAACTCTACAGTTTTAGTTTGTGTACAGTTTTCTGTACTTAGCTATTCACTTCATTTGTTTATTCATCCTTACTTAGCTAGCTAGATCACAAAATATTCATCTAGCTATAATTAGCTGGCTATTTCAAAATATTTTTTATATAAAATAAGTATCATTATATTATATACATTCATAAAAATTATCACTGGTTATCACAATACTGTAAAAAAAAAAAAAAGAGTGATAAATCAGGAAGAAGTTTTGCACAAGAATAAAAAACTAAAATAATGGAGTCATTAGTGAGGTATTATTTACCTGTCAAGGCTTGGAGACAATCTGGGAGCCAGTGTTTGCTCTAGGGAGAAACAATACTGATTAAGTAAGCCAAGAAATACAATATCAAACAGCTGCGCTCTTTACAACTTATAGCGGGGACGGGGCCTCGGTTAGTTGGTGGGCGGGAAGCTTTGAATTACCCCGCTAGCTAAGTTAGCGGTCGTTTTTACTATTGCGAGCAGCAAGGCGGATTTTTGTGGTTATTTGTAGTGCGTGCGGGTGCGCGCGCGTTGCTATGTCCCAGCACCCTTAAACTGGACAAAATAGAGATTGCTGAGATTGTCCAAAAAATTTATGATGACCTTGAAAAAACATTTTTTTAACCCTTTGCGGACGAACGCGGGCGAGCAAATATGTAATTAAATACGCGCACGCCGTAAAACCAATTAGTTGCCCGAGACGACGACGTTTTACCTGTGGAGTTCGACACGTGGAAAAAGAAAACGGGCGAGTGTTTCGTTTGTGTTAGGCCCTCAAATAATCGGCCTCTAGCGTTGTAGCTATGGTAATTCGTTAGTTTATAGTTTATAGAGTTGTTTTGAATACAAACTTAGTTGGAATTATCGAGGAGGCCATAGTTTGTTAGCTATTTTTTTAGCTTATATTTATGAAGGGAGAAATCACACCCAAGTGTAAGTTCTAGTTTTAGTTTGCTTATTTCTAGCTACTTTAGGCCTTTACTTCTTAGTAGATGTTCTATTTGAAAATAGCTAGACACAAAGTGTAGGAAAAATTTTTTTTTTATTTAGTTGGTGCACTTGATATAAGTTATACTTATTTTATAAGACTTATTTTGTAGACTAGAGATCGCAAAATGTATACTATGTAAGCTACTGAAAGTTTTAGCGCGCTACGCGCTCTGTAACTGTAATAGCAGAGCAAAAAAGAGCTTGTCACGAATTCGTGACAGCCGTATTCTCTTGACGCACCCGGTGTGTCACAGATTCGTGACCATCGTACGCGCGCGTTAAGTTACGGCGGTCACGAATGCGTGACGGTCGTACGCAAAGGGTTAAGAGTTAAATTTACGCAATAATATCCAAAAGCATTGACAAATGCTAAAAAAATACAAGTTTATTGGCACTCAAAAAAAATTCCTAAAAAATAAAAATTCCACTTTTTCATCCCAATCAGCGAGTGACTGATATTGACTACACCTATTTTTTTTTAAATAGTTACCACCCATAGACTATTGATATTTATATCAATAGAATCAGCAATTCAAGCTCTATTGACTATGGTTGCTAAAGGGTTTCCCTTACAGAAAAAGAAGGATAATTTGATAAAACTTTAATTGATTATTAAGAATAAAAGATGTTACCAATGGTCATCACCACCAGAAATTTGATGTCGAAAGCGTTAAGCATGAAACAAAGGTTAAAATAGCCTAGCTTAGGGTTGTTTACTTCAATGACACCCTCTTTTAATTTTTTTAAATTTCTGTGCAATTAAAAGGAAAAAATTAATAAACTGAGCTTATTGAGTTTTATTAGAAGTAATCCTCAATTTGACAGAATTGGCTCCAAAAACAGGTGAATTTATACAAATTGGTACGGAAACCATTTTATTATAAAAAATGCACAATTGTGTTCACATAGTAATGTAAACAGCTGGTGCCCCCCATTATGTCATTCATATGCCCCACCCATAGAGGAAGTGCCTCAAATGTATGGTTTTTTAACTGCCCATAACTCCCACATAAAAATGATCTTAAGAATTAAAAAAAAAATTCTGAGGTATTTGAGACACTGATTAACAAATGGAAAAATAATTGTTTTTACACTGGACCTACCCTTTAAAGAATTACTGCTCTGAATGTTTCGACAACTTGATCAGTTGCGAGTCATGTAATTCCTGGTTTCACTACAAATGTGTTGGAATTACATGCAAGTGTAAAGACGCTTTTCGCTGTGCATGTGCACCATCCTCCTAGATTTGCTCTACTTGTAGTAGTTGACTTTCTGTGTTATCTTCTTCTTGTGTATATCATCATTTTTCATTGTAATTATAAAATTATAATAATAATATGTGAGCATATCATGAACAATATGTTATAATAAAAGTATTGAAGTACCAGGGGCCCTAGCAGACTTAAAAAGGTGGGTTATTTTATGACAATATCCAAGCCACACCTAGATCACACGTGATATAGCTAATTAAAAATGTATTATCGAAACAGCAATAATTTATTGAAAAAGCAAGCAAGCATCCTCAATTCTACATGGATACTTTTCTAAATTAAAGTTTGCAAACATAATTTACATCAGTTTCATATGAACCCTTACCGAACTGCAACGCAGAAGGAGCGGTCCGCGCACGGTTCCTCCGCACACTTAAATTAGGTTTAATCGCAAGATTAGACCCAGTTAATGACGTAGAATGTGACGGAGTGGTTGGGGGTGGGGCCCCAACCAGAGAGAGTACGCCTGCAGGATAGGGTAGTGCCCATACCCGTAGCCAGGGGGGGTTCGAGGGGTTCGGTCGAACCCCCCTTTAGAGTGACCTGAAGTAATATAACTTCTGGAATATAGTCATCTGTTCAATCGTGCTGAACCTGAGCTTGAATTATCTGCTGTTTCTGGCCTAGTCTGAGTCCAAGTGACCTAATAAACATTCAGCTCTCCTTGGATACAAATTTCGCTCTCATATCGGCATGAGTAAAGCTTGCTACGTTACATCTATTCTTTATAAAGTGCGTGCGATTCGATATTAATAGCACAAGCAACGGATTTTTTTCAACAGATTAGAAAGGGAGCCGTCGGAAGGGTCTGAGAAAGTTAAACCTCAAATACACAGATAGTAAGTGCACTATCTAGTGTAGCTACACTGCAAATGATTAAAAAAAACACACACTGGCCTACTACTAGCGAGTGATAGCACGGGTAATCTGTTCTATTAAGAATCAGTAGCGCTCGCGTTGTTCGTGCTATTAATCTAGAATAGCACGGTTACCCATGCTATCACACGCTAATAGCTTTATAAAACTGCACGAGACTACAGTAAGCTAAAGATCATTTACAGTGTGACTACTATGTATAGTGCAGTCACTATCTCTGTACTTGGGGGATAAACTTTCTCTTGAACTTTGCTTTAATCGATGGCTCCTCCTAATCTGTTGAAAAAAACTCTGTCTAATAGGGGTATAGCTTCTGCGCTAAAGAATGACGTTGTCTCCAACTAGAAACTACAACTGTACATTTCCAAGGCTAGAGTTGCATGTTTGGGCACTTACTCTTACTTAAGCTACCGTGACATTTCACTTTGTCCAGTGCTATTTCACTCGATTTTTTACAAATACATTTTGAACGGGCAGTTCACACGCCGTACTATTAAATAACTTGTAGTACGAATAAGGCGAATTAATGTTGCATTGTTCAGATACAGCTCACCCTAGTGGTTAGAAACCTGGTTACACGAGAATAATACCGCTTTTCCAACAGTGTTTAATGAATTATAGTTTTGAAGTTGAATACCTAGCTAGAACAAATTAGTGCACTTATCTTTCCTTTTTTAGTATTGTAGAAGAATTAAAGAGGAAACAAAAGTAGGTGTGGCTTATTGAGTCTTAAAATCCGAACCCCCCAATGCGAACCTCTGCCTACGGGCCTGGGACTCCCGGTTTACTTACTTGCAATAGGATTTCCCGGAATGCTTACATAAGCCCACATAACCTGACCACCACCACAACAGAGAGCTGCACAGTCATGCACAGTCAGCAAGTCTGGATAGAGTTAACCGATTATCGGTCAAATACTCGAAATCGAGTACCCGCCGTTATTAGGTCCGCTAACGCCAAATACTTGATTCCGCGTACAACAAAGGGTTAAGTAATAGTTATGCCATGGCCAACGAGGGGTTATGGAATATAACCGTCCGGATCCCGAGGGCGAAGCCCGAGGGATAAGGGCGGTGATATTCCATAACCTGGATGTTGCCATGGCATAACTGTTTTATACCATAGTTGCTGCTACTACTACTCTCTCATATCCACCTATATGGGACCAGCCCTACCACATATAACTCTCCTGCCCTCTCATACCACAGGAATTTACCACAGCTAGCTGCTTTACTGCTTACTGCAGAGCAGCCCAGGTAGAGTTAGATCTGGAGATAACAGCTGGCAGCTACAATGCTAAAGTAAACTTGCTAAAGTAAACTTTCTGGCATGCTTCAATTGAATTTTAATTGAATTTTAATTTTGGGCCGGAAACACGGAAGAATTCGCTTGACACCACCAGGGAAAATATCATAGCCCCAGGAAAAATCACTGGGAAAATATCACTTTTAATCCATGGGTGTTACCGCAGCAACCATGGTATAATAACTATTAGCCAACAGCTGCACACAATAGTCTGCAAGTTAGTCTGCTTGATATCAGTGGTTTGTGTAGTGGTATAGCTATCTGTACAGCATATCTACAAGGGTGGTTACTATAAAACATTTTTCATATAAACTTGATTGAAAACACTGAAATAAAGAATAAAATATTATTGTATGAAATAATAGCACAACAGCAAAAGTTCATCATTTGGTACAGGTGAGTGAATCAAGAATGGCTGAAGTCTTCTCAAGGAGGTTAGTGATTATTCAGTGATATTCAGGATTCAGAGAGTATGGTGGAACACAAGTAGCTATAAATAGCCAGGCTATTTCGGTAGAATCCATGACATACTATCTTAATGATATTCATGATGGTTAATTAGTGGGTGTGGCCTATCCCTATGTGTACCGTCTTATGGTTGGCCTTCTCAGCATCCCTTGCTCGAATGCAGATGCAGAGCGTGGGTTCTCAGTGCTCAGGAAGGTACATACAGACCAGAGGGCCAGCCTTAGCCATGAAACCATAGTTCATTTATTTTCTATTAAGCTCAACGACACTTCTTGTTGCTTTGACACTGAACTTTCTGAAGAACTTATCACAAGATGTAAGAAGGCTACTAGACTCTCCTTGAACAAGAAGTAGAACACAACTTACATCTGACACATGCATTAACAAATTATAATTATATTCATAGCCTTAATTAGTGAGTGTGGCGTGCCACTGAATGGGACTGCCTCAACGCATGCATTAGTTACACTGTTCAATTTACAATTAGTGAATTGAATGGAAATGTGTGCAACTGAGTGAATGTGTAAGTTTGTGTGTCAGTTACATAGTTCCCAACCGTCCCGATTTGGCCGGGACACTCACGATATTTCTGCATCGGTCCCGGTACACGCTCAAAGGATGAATTTGTCCCGACAAACTAAGCTTTTCGATAAATGCCAATTCAGCAAAAAAATCTCGTGATATTTTATGATGTAATACTTTTCCCCCGTGCTCATTTGGAAGTGGCTAATTTTCTAGTGTGACTAATCTTTTTCCTAGTGATGGCTGAACTTCCTAGATCTAAGAAGCCAAAAAGAGCAAGTCATTTTGATCGCAAGTGGGTGACTGAATTTGATGGAATTACTGCCAGCTCTAAAGGTAAGTACTAAGCTTAGGATATCTTTCAGCTAGGTTATGTAGCTAGCTGAAGTAATTTTAAATTGCAGGAAATACCTATGCAAGATGTATATTTTGTGGGCTAGACCTCTTGGTGTCCCATGGTGGAAGGCATGACATCACGAAGCATGTGACTTCAAAGCATCACTTGGAAATGGCCAAATCAGCTTCTTCCTCGAAATCTATTTGCAGCTATTATAAGCCTTCTGAGAGTCAGAGTGTTATAGAAGCTGAAAGTCGCTGGGCATTATTTGTGAGCAAACATAACCTTGCATTTCTCAATAGTGATCATGCAACACAGTTGTTTACTAAGATTTTCAAGGACTCGGAAATTGCAAAGAAGTTTTCTTGTGCTCGTACAAAATGTGCAGCAATTGTTACAGATGCTCTTGCTCCTTATTTTACATCAAAATTAATAAAAAATCTTTCTAATCCTTTTTCTATAATGATTGATGAGTCTAATGATAAAACAGACAAATCATGTATAATCCTAGTAAGAGTATTTGATTCAGAAGTAGGTGACATTCGGACAAGATTTTTAGATATGCCAATTGTAAACATTGGTACGGCTAATAATCTCTTTAGTGCTTTGAAAGAGTCGTTACATAAATTTGGCCTCACCTTTAGTAGAGCTGTTTCTTTCATGTCAGACACCACAAACGTGATGAAGGGAGCAAGATCTGGTGTAAAAAAGCTTATTAAAGATGAGAATCCATTTTTGCATGATGTTGGATGTATATGTCATCTGGCAGATCTTGTGGTTAAAGCTGGAATGGAAACTTTACCTATAGATATTGATCAACTTTTTGTTGATGTATTTTACCACTTTTATCATAGTAGCAAGAGAAAGCAACAATTTACAGATTTATGGCAGTCTTTGTTCACATCTGAGCCTGAAGTCATTCTCAAGCACAGTACAACACGCTGGTTGAGTCTCCTGCGATGTGTCCGCAGATATATAAATCAGTATGAAGGGTTAAAATCATATTTTTTGACCTGTGACAACAGAACAAATAAGGTTGAAAGCATTACTGCTAGACTTGAAGATCCTTTAGTTCTGCCTCTTCTTTACTTTCTCTCCTACATCCTGCCACATATAGATCGCTTCAATTGCATCTTTCAAAAATCATATCAAAATACCACTTGTCAGCTCTATGTTGAAATAAATAGATTAGTTAAGTTATATGCTGCCAATTTGTTAACCTCAGCTTCCATTCAAGCTTCAGGAACCGCACACCGCCCACGCAATTTTTACCGGTTGGTTGCTAAGCACGATTCTGCTACTTTCTTTATTTGCAGGGCTACTCTACTATACTAGAAGGATAAAGTACCTGCCGAAGATACTGCACGCCGACTTTGGAGTGAATCTGAAGGAAATATCATGGCCCCGATGTAAACTTTGAAACAACTTTTTGGAGCGGTGCGGCAAGTTGGAGCTCCAGAATTTTGTACGCCGCTAGCCAAGACGATACTCTAGGGCAAGACAACGAGTTTTTTTCCATTTCAATATTACTTTATGATTTATTTACATTTTTTTCCTTTTATAAGATTTTGAAAAATTCAAATTGTGGTGCCCTTCTTTTTTTTGTGTTCTACACGTGTGCAAAAAATATAGTCGTTCTCATTATTTGATTCCAAGAAAAACTGATTCAAAATTGTATACTTCTATTCCACTCGCAATTCTTAAGAAATGGACCCACCCCCTTATCTCGTACTACGAGTACGCGAGCAATTTTTTTTTCAATTAGTTTGTATTGGTTCTAAGAAGAGCCCGCCTATATCAAGAGTAAACAAATATCAATACAACAATAACAAGAGAGTTAGAAGAGAGAGCAGTTTATTGGAGATAGCCATAGGTGAAGGTATTAGATCTGCGCAGCTTGGGAAGTCTTCGCTCCGCAGAAATCGAGCCTGGTATATCCATCCGCTTGAGTTCAGGTACGCAGAGTCCGGAGAACGGCTACAGGAGGAGAGGCAGCCTGGTGCACCTTGCTGCGTGAGCTCAGACGACGTATGGAGGGTTGCTGTAAACGGATATGAGACAACAAGAAGCTAAACTAAAACACCACAACTTCGCAAAGTATACTTCTGCTACTACTGCGCGATAGTTTCTGCTCGCGTATTATCAAATGGTGGGGTATTGGCGGGGAATAAATTAATGTCCGGATCTACAGGCAGTGCGCGTTGCTATGTGCGGCCACCCTTAAGTTATATGCTGCCAATTTGTTAACCTCAGCTTCCATTCAAGCTTCAGGAACAAATTTGAAAAATCTGAAATTTGATAGCCAGTTAGAAAATGAGCATTTAGGCATTGGTACAGAAACATGGGCCACTATATCTGTATTTGAACAAGAACGTAATACTAAGCCATTTTTTGAAGCAGTAAGAAAGTTTTATGTCACATCTATTAAAAAGATGATTCAAAAATTTCCTTTCGGTGATAGTCTTTTTCGTGACTTAGAAATTTTATTGCCTACCAAGTTGACATCTACAACAACTATAAGTATTGCCCTTAAGTTAGCTGAACGTTTTCCTCAACTGGAAATATCAGACACCTTTTCTCTTGATAAGCTTCGGGAAGAGTGTTTGGACTACACTCTTTCATCAGCTGATCTTCCTACACCAGACATGTACACAGCAGCTGATGGTATTGAAAGGCCACAGATAGGAAGATACTGGAGAAAGGTTAGTCAACTATTGACTCTAGATCATCAGCCAAGATTTCCTTTACTGTACAAGCTAATGATAGGACTCATGACAATTCCAGCCTCCAATGCTGATGCAGAGCGAGGATTTTCTATGTTACGAAAAATACATACCGACCAGCGTTCTAATTTGAGCCAGTCAACTATCACAGCCTTAATGTCAATTAAATTGAATTGTGAAGACTGCTGTATTGATACTGAGCTGCCGAATGATTTATTGCTTGATTGCAAGAAAGCCACTTCTAAAGTAGTTAAAAGAAGCCAAGCCATCAACAATTAAACTTACTTACCTTAAACTTACAATTAAACTTACCTTAATAATCATATCAATTCTTTTTTTGTCCAGTTACATTAGCTTAGTTACTCATATTCATTGTGCATTGTGCTGATTGTTTAAAATTCAAAAAATAAATTAAATGGTGTCAAAAACTATGTTCAATTAAGGTAATTTTTATATTAAGGCAATGTCCCTATCAATGTCCCTATTGCACCTTAAATTTGTCCCTATCATATAAGAAAAATGAAGAAAATGTCCCTACCAATTGTTCACTGAGGTTGGGAACTATGCAGTTAGTGAGCCACCCACGTGAGGTTGTGCACCTGGAAAGATAAAGGTTTTTAGGGAGTAAACCAAGGTTTCCTATCTCACTCTGCGCTACTGGGGCTCCAAGTTGGGAACAGATATTTGCTGTAACGAATTTAAGAAGTGCTTCCAGTGATTATAAGCTGATAAAAAGTTGTTAAATTTTGTTATTAAATTATTAATAAATTGCCTGGGTGCTGCTGTGACAATTTTTCTAAACACCTGTTTTTGTAAGCTTTAGCTGGGTTTCATTTATTCAGAGTCTGTTTGACAGTCTTCATTCAGAAGTAGTTCTTAGTCCCCTGTTATTCCTGTGTGCTGGTCCCTTTGCATTACTACATTAGTGCAATGTATAGAAATTAATCAAGATACAACAGGTGAAATGAATGTAGATTTCACTCTCATGTGAAGAGTTTCTAGTACTTTATGCCTTACTAGTTTTCTCGGATGTTGATCTACTGCATTTCAGCATGCAGGTATTCTCTTCTTCAACTCTATATATACATTCTCTAGTATTAATTAACAAGTCCTGAAATTGTCCTTCAGCCTTTCCAATTTACATCCTAATATTTACCACCTTACCTGCAGCTAGTTTTACTGCCATTCCTGGAGCATGGAAAGTCCCATGACTGCAGAAAAATCACTGATTGAAAAGTTGTGTACATTATTGGTAAGCTATTATTAACTTTGTAATGATAGAGTAGCGTCAATAGCATGAAGAACAATGTCTGCACTACGAGAGATACTAAGAAAAAACCAACAAAAGAGAATTATCCAAAGAAGTGCAATCTTCTATAGAACAGTTACTATAATAACTTTCAGCATCAGCTCCACCGTGTTCATTGTACTGTATCTTTAGTCAGAGTCAACTGTGGTAGTTTAACTGGGGGATGACCAGAGACGGGTAGAGGGAAGCTACCACCAGAGTTCTGGCAGATCTAGGTGGTCATTAAGGCCTTAGAGGGGTTGTTGGACACAGCACTTAGAGTATGTTTCAATACTATCACCAGAACTGAGTTACAGAAGTGCAGACAGCCAGATATATAGAAAACTGTCTGAATGTGGTGTGAATGATCCAGAACATAAGGTGGTGTATAGAGAAACAAGGGAGTGAAGGGAAATAACATAAATGCATTAGTTACAGTGTTCAATGTGTGCAATTGAGTGAATGTGTAAGTTTGTGTGTGAGTTTGTTATGTGCGAGTTATTTCTGTTCACCACATCAACTATTTATTGTACTGCAGCCTTATTTGGAGTTAAAAAAATCTATATATCATCCCCCTCAGGAAACTGGCACTTAGCAATGCCCACAACATTTTTTGTGGTGACTGCATTCACAGAAAATGCATTTTTAAGACAATTAGTGAGCCACCCACATGTGGTTGTGCACCTGGAAAGATAAAGGTTTTTAGGGAGTAAACCAAGGTTTCCTATCTCACTCTGCGCTACTGGGGCTCCAAGTTGGGGACAGATATTTGCTGTAACGAATTTAAGAAGTGCTTCCAGTGATTATAAGCTGATAAAAAGTTGTATAATTTTGTTATTAAAATTATAGCTATTATACCACAGCAACTATGGTATAATAATGAATATACCTTTCTAACCAGAAGACAAAGCAAATATGAGTATAATGCTATATAGAAGGAGAATATAACAAGTCTTTTTGGCTTAGTTTTACACAGTGCCTCAGGCAAATGTGTAAATATGGCCAATCAGATGAGTGACATTCTCCTGTATCAAACAAATTATTTATTACAAAGCTCAATGCTGTAACCAGAGGGGATACAATAACCCAATGAACCAAGAACACAGGTAAGCAAATTCTTGCTTACTTTAATGCCTTTCCTATGGGGCAATTAAGTTATTAGACTCAGTTCAAAATAATCTATTATTGTGTGGGTGCCTCTCTCCATCCCAGACTGAGTGCTGTATAGTCTTTTCCAAATTACCTAAAAAATAAATGAAATAATTTAAATACAATTATTCTGCATGAATTATACAGGACAGATTGAATTGCTTATATGTAACAGTTTAAAAACTATGCTACCTAACCATGATGGCATAAAAATTCATTCTGAATATCGTCATTGTCAGTGCTACTGATTATGTTAATTGCCGCAAATAGTCTTCACTATGTCACTTAACTCCTTCACTGGCATAAGCACTTAATGGGCACTCTGTGTGCGCTACTGCACCACACTTCACTGAATTTAAAAAATCGATTGTCCTCTAGACTGCAACGATTTTTGTGTATAAGTTTTCTTTGACATATTCTCGCGCAGCCGACCCTTTTCCCTTTTATTATCCACTCATGCGGGAGAGGGAAAAGAGGGTCTGGTAAAGCTTGTACATAGTTTCATGTCATTCCTTCAGTGTATTGCTTATGTAGAGGGTGTGGATTTGGATGACGTAAAATTAAATACGCGTATAAAAGCAGTAGCTGTAGTCAAATCTATATTCTCTTCTATGACATGATTGGCTATGCTCTCCAGGATATTCCATTAACTGCGTATTCAAGCAAATGAAACTAGTGTCCATTCATATCATTTATCACACAATCACACACACACACACACACACATACACACACACACACACACACACACACACACACACACACACGACATTCATCATTTTTCGTATCAGTTATCACATCATTTAGCACATACTGGGGTGCTGTTCATCCCTACATATCTTAGGTTCAGTTGAACTTCAAAATGCATACAAGACTCTATTCAATTTCTGTTGTGGTAAAAAGTATATCACATTAATTGGCTTGTATTAAATTGGCTTGTATTAAATATTATTTCATGAAAAGTAAATATTTTTTCTGTCGAACTATTAACCTGCAGCCAACTTAAACACACACACACACACACACACATACACACACACATTACAGGAAGTTTTGTGAAACAATCTGTTGTTGTTTTTACTAGGACACGTTTTATCAGACCCTCCCTCCTCCCCTCTTGGGGCCAGACATTGCCATTTCGCCTAGCTGGGAGAATGTAGGGTTTTTATGGTCCTCCAATTGAATTTGAGTTAAGCTGAAAATCAGATTGCAGCAGTAATATGACTTCACAATTGTAACTACGATTAGTTGAGTGAACTATTAACCTCAAGCACTCAGCCATATATTATACCTGTATTACCAAAAACTTTTCAATCAATGCATACCTTGGAAGAGAAAATGAGAGAGAGAGAGAGAGAGGGGGGGGGGGGGAGATGTTAACTAAGTATTCTATTACATAATTGATCATTGAGGGGTGCTCACTGATTCTTTCCATTGATTCACTGGTTCATCAATAATGCTTCCCAAAAGACCAACCTCCTTGGAGGCTACTTGGATCTACTTCAGGATACTTTGCAACCACAATATTGGTCAGCAACTGCAGATCCTTCTGAATGAAAACAATATAGCTATTTAGCTATAAGCTTTACATTTTTTAAAAATAGCAAACACAAACCTGCATATTTGAACTTGATAAGACACGCCTTCTCTTCCTCTCGTCACCACGGGAAACAGACTTCACACAGCAGAAGCAGTAACTCTCCGCCATTCTAGAGCATGAGCCGTATAATACTTTCGCGATGACGTTCTATTTTACGACCGCAAGTTAAATGCCCATGCTTTAATTGCATTCCTCCAACATGAAACGATGTATAAGCTTTTACCAAACCCCCCTCTTTTCTCTCTCCCGCGCGAGCGGATAATAAAAGGGCCGCGCGAGACTACCCTTGACATAGTACTTCCTGCTAAAAAATGGAAGTTTTGTAAACAATAGGATTTTTTTCTACTATTTTTTAAAAAAGAAATAGCTATGAGAGTGATGAATGCTTAGGAGGCGGTCTGCTTGATGGAGCTCAGCTTATAGAGATGCTAAGTAAGCTGTGAACTACATTGATATTCAATAACTATGCTAAGTCTTTCGGAGGAATCCTCTGCTGCTCACCATGGTCGATATCAGTGACTTAAAATGACAATTCCAATCATTTTAACACTACTGTCTACGCAGTTTGGAGCTATTGCAGGAGTTTTTTTTTCACACTGCAATGACTTTACTATTTATATAAGCCTACACAATTTTTTGTAAGCCTACCTAAACCCACCAATTGGACACCCTCAGACAAATATGTTAATATGTGGCCATCCTATTTTCAGCAAAAGGTTACCTATTTCACGGTTTAAAAGCCTCAGTAAAAAACTTAAGATCAATGAAGGTGATTAAATTTGAATTAGTAATAATGCTGCTAATTAAGTTGGTAACATTTAATTATTTTTTAAGGAAATTTGAATCGTACGCCTTGAACATTTGACACTTAGAGCCAAGTCTGCGTAATTTTTTTTTTTCTTCAAAGATCTGTGTTCAAAATTTTAGAGTATCACAAAGTGGGAATAATAACGGTAAAAAATTATCTGGATCTCACTGGAGTAACTGCCACTATTGAAGCAAAAAATACACATGGCGGTCAGCAAAATTAATACATTTTCAATGGACTTGGTGGTACAGCGATACCGTGAAAATCCTGCGGAAGGAAGTTCGTGACAACACGATGCAAATCCCCTATTCATCCCTCGTCCATCAAACCGCTTGCAACTTTCTCCTGAGATCATCAGGAGAGTGTTTGAACTGGTACCACCCACTAAATTTCCCAGCATAGCGGAGTAAAGGGTCCGCAAACGTGTGCAAAATGGTTGCTGTAAAATTTTCTATTCGTCGCTTATTCATTATGGCAGTTATCTTCGGTGTCACGTTGGTGCTGGTATATCAGCACTGGAGACGAGACTGGAGAAGACCAGCTGGCTATTATATATATCCAGAAACCAATGTTGGAATTTTTGAGGAGCACCAATCTACAAAATTGGAAGCGTTACCTGAATTTAGCCCTGGAAAATATTTTCTATTAGTACTTATTATGTCCAGACCCAGTGCAAATGAACGCAGAAATGCTATGAGACACTCATGGATTAACAGCAACCACCACCTACTCCAAAGTCAAGCAGTTCTAGTCAGATTTAGTATTGGTCTTAAAGGAGCTTCTAAAGCAGTCCTAAGTGAGTTAAATGAAGAACAAAGTAGGAATAATGACTTATTATTTCTGGATGAGTTTGAGGAGAGTTACTCTAATCTCACTCTCAAAGTTTTAAAGAGCTTCAAAGTTATTCACAAACATTATAGTTTTTCGTATCTCCTGAAATGTGACGATGACAGCTTTGTAGTACTGGACATTGTTGTGAATGAACTGAATCTGAGGAATTCCAAAAGGAGCTACTACTGGGGCAAAATGATTGAAGGAGCGAAAGTGTTCAAAGTTGGTAAATTTGCTGAGACAGAATGGAACCTAGGGAAGAAGTACATCCCTTATGCTATAGGAGCAGGCTACATTCTCTCTGGGAACCTCATAGACTTAATAGTGAGGAATTCAGATGATGTAATGCTTTATCACAATGAAGATGTAGCAGTGAGCGTGTGGATTAGTCCATACAATGTCCAGAGGCAAAACGATACAGGGGTATGTGAAAATAAACGCTACATGTTTCATCATTGCAAGAGAAATGCAGTTATTGTCCATCCAGTACAGTCTGCTGAAGATATGACTTCTCTGCAAACACTGTATAGAAATACTTTAAGCTGAATATTACTTCAGGTTTTAAACAGTTGTTACTTTGTATGTCCAAGTTGAGTTGGCCACAAGAAAAACTTGAATAACTTTAGAACGGAATCAATACAAAAGTCTATGGGAATAGAAAAAGCCACAGGTTTCCCGCTCAAAGCGTGCCCGCTTTTAGTTATGCGGTACGGCTCAATCGATCAAGCGGACTGTCTTCATTAAGAATTTTGTAAGCAATGAGCGGCTTTTTCCCTGATTACTGCGTTTCTAGTTTTATATCCCGATTAGCTTAGGTTGTGTAATGAAACAGGATAGACGGAGTGTTCTGTTGTCGCAGAGGGTACAGGACCACCTGATAGGATGCTGGTAAGATTATTTGTCTACCTGTTCAATAACAACTGCCGTATAGCCAATACAATCATGCACCGTGGCTGTTCTAGAGGAATGTGGTAGTGGTTGTCTAATTGTTGTTACGGCGCCCACGGTTTGCTTGTTGACGAGCTGACCCGAGTACAACCACAGAGTATTTGCGCAAGCGCAGCAACCACCAACACTTTGATAGTTCGGGAACGTGGGCTCCGTTATGTACACTTGTAGTAAGATGCCCACTCATTTCACCGAGTGCTGCCTAGGAAACGACAAAAAAATGTTAACTAACCACAGCCCAAAATCTTGGCTGTAGAAAACAGCCAAGGTGCATGATTGTCCCCAGACCCTTTCTCAGTGTAGCGGTTAGGTAAAGGGTCTGGCTGTGCCAGCACTGTGAAAAAAGTACAGAATAAGGAAGTATAAACAATCCCTTATATCTCATTTATACTATAGTTATAATAAACCTTATACTTCAAATCGATATAAAGATGTTATAAGGATGTGTATACCCATAGATATACAACGCGAAAGTGGGATTGGAAACGAAATAATTTTACGAATGATTTTGTATTACGTCAATGAGAGGCCATCCGCGTTATTCGCAAACATTTTTTGTCAGGTTTTGAGCGGGAAGAAGCCGTAGTACTGTCATAGTGGTCTAGTTTGGTCCAGCTTTACTAAGAGTGTTTCACTGAGGTAGACTAGTTTTTGCGGTGAAGCTCCATCTGGACTGTGACTTTATTTGCGAGGTAGGTTTGTTCTGATGGTAGTTTTAGCTATTGTCTGAACATACTAGGTGTTAGGGAAGGATTCACCATTTTGTAGGGTTCTAGAAACCGGCACGTTGAGAACTATGCCTTTTGATAATGATTTTTGGAAATAACATAGTTTTTAGTTACATATAGGCCTTTCAAAAAAAATTTGCAGGCCAATGCGTGCTTGTGACATGCTTATGAAGGTGTTTTTGGGGCCAAGAAAGATGCAAGTTTGTGTACCCCTGTAGGATCACAATGGTTGAACAAATTTATTCAACTGATAAATAAATTTCACTTACTATGATGTGGGTCACATATTATCTGTAGATTTAGTTTATTATAAATACATTTCATCTGCAGTATGCCTAGAAAGTTCAGGCTCTCCATACCCATCAAGAATGGCCCTAGAAAGAGACGTGGACGTTCAGTGGCAGTTAGTCATGTCCCTTTGTCACTTGACACCCTTGAGTGGATGAGACCAAGCTTTTCCATCTCTCTTCCCATAAATTTATTATGGGAGTTGCGGGCAAGTACTTTTGCTGTTCTACAGAAGAGATTGAAAGAACTCTCTGTGCTTCAATTTGGTATGTGCTTCATTGTACTATATAAATGATTATAAATAATTATGTTATAGTGACTCTAGCCAGTTGTTTCTTACCAAAGTAGAGGTCAAGGATGGCGTTGTCTTGGTAAAACATTCAACACAACAAAAGAATAGTGTAGTGATAATAGCTGGTATATACATATTGTAATAGGTAAATTACACTATTGTGATTGGAGAGACATTTCACTGGTATCTACTGATTTCTGGTGATCATCTTGATTCAAACAGTTCACTTCTTAATCATTTACCACAAGTTCTTGATACAGCCAGGAAAGTGAACATTGCCATTGAGGGTGTCCAGGTGTTACCAACTACTTTAATGTGCAACTTGCCTGTGGTCAATGTTACCAAGTTAACGAAAAGAATGAAAGCACTGTCAGTACTTCCTCAAGGTAATTTGTAAACCATCTTGTTGGCGAGCGAGCGAGACACTCTCGGGTCTAACTGAACAAATAAATCGGTATATGTTTATACATATTATGGTACTTGCATATTCACTAAATATTAATTAAGAATTAATACCTCTGGGGTCTTTGATGTATATAATTTTTATTTAGGGTGGGTGAATACCAGCCCAAATGATATGGAGCTACTGGTATTGAGCAAGATCACTGATCATCAAGTAAGAACTCCACACAAATTGCATTTTATTTGCACAGTTTATTCCTTCCCTTGGACTTGTGTTGCGCCCCCCCCCCCTCCGGCTTTTTAGGATTTGATTACAATATTGATCTTCACATTCTGGGCACCCTTCTTGTCCAAATACTTTCATATCCAAAGAATATTGTATAATTGCACCCCCCCCCCCCCCACCTGGGAAAACAACTGAAATAAATCCTGATTTGAATTACACACATGTAGGTATTATTTTTCCTTGAAATATCTGAAGACCTTTCTTGGAAATTAGTGGTAGCAGGACGTCAATTGTCATCAGATGCTGAACTCCTAGCTTCTCTTCCACAGAAACTGGACACAGTCGGTGAACTGAAAACATTACTTACTGGCCTGCATGTTCTCAAGCTATGTATCGGAAATGATGATGAACGGTATTTTGACATTCAGGCTGTGAGGAAAGGTATATTCAGGGATTCAACTGGTCAGTATATTATTTAGTGCTGCATTCAACTCTTAATAAAGCAATTTAATTTTAGGTGATTCAGTGGTTGCCGGTTATGTCAAGGATTTTTTAGATCATCACACGATTCGTAGCACATCTTGTCATATTTGGTCTCATCTGCCTCCTCTTCTCGTTGCAACTCCTGTAATGCTTATCGAAAAGTATTGAATTCTATGGTGTCTCGACAGCTCAAGGAGAAAGTAGAGGATGGCACTCGGACTAATAGCCACACAAATTAATGCAGCAAGTCTTAAAAATGCTAAGTCAATGAAATGGGAGGCAGCTATGATCAGGTACAAGCTAGAGTTATGTGGGGAAAACAAAGGGCAGAACCTTTATGAGTTATTTGAGTCACTTTTTATTATGAGCATTAGTGAAGGGGATCCTCAGAACTTTTACCAGTTTGAGGGACTGGCAGCTTCTAATCATTACAGAGGGAGGAATCTTTCTTGTTGTTTGAAGTTGAGGGCTTCAAATTAATGCATGTGTAAAATGCTAATTATATTTAGATGATCCAAGACTTTGTCTTGATCATGATTCTTGTTGTATATGTGTGGACATAAAAAAAATTAGGTGGTGCCTCTATCTACGCCACCTCTCTGGATCAGCATATGACTTGCTTCGCAACAGTGGTGTATTGAAGCTACCATCTCAAAGAACACTTAGAGACTACACCTACTATACCCAAGCAACAACAGGTTTCTCCGTGAGTGTTGATCAACAGATGATGGATGCAGCCAACATTCTCAATTGCCCAGAAAGAGAAAAGAATGTGGTTATAATATTTGATGAGATTCATGTTAGAGAAGACCTTGTGTATGACAAACATTCAGGTAAATATATATAGTACCTCTTATCGAAATTCTTAATTCTTTATAATGATTAATATTTTATAGGCCAGATCATTGGCTTCACTAATATTGGTGACATCAACTCTCATTTAGTCGCATATGAGAAACTTGTTGAGGGAGGGGAGGAGAATCAAAGATCGTTGGCCAAGTCAGTCCTAGTCTTCATGGTCAGAGGCCTTTTTAGTAAGCTCCAGTTTCCTTATACACAGTTCCCTTGCCACAAGTTGCTTGGGTTCGAATTGTACGACATCTTTTGGGAAGCTGTTGAGCGTGTAGAAAGGTGTGGCTTCAATGTACTTGCCTGTACTGGTGATGGACTTTCAGTCAACCGTCGTTTCTTCAAGCTTCATGGCACTGGAAGCATGGTTTACAAAGCAATGAATCCATATTCTGATGATGAACGATTTGTATACTTTTTCTCGGACCCTCCTCACCTTATTAAGACTGTGAGGAATTGTTGGTTTAGTGACAAACGGTTGATGTGGGTAAGTACATGTATTATAGTACATAAGACACTCTGTATTATATATATTATTGTTATTAGTATGAAGGTAAATATATTCAGTGGTCCCACCTCTCAAAACTCTACAGTCAGTCACGCTCTAACCAGACAACACCAGGGTTGACGCTCATCCCGAAGTTAAAGTATGAGCATGTACACCTTACCAATTTCTCCAAGATGCGTGTGGATTTAGCTGCTCAGGTGAGTTTTATTAGTGTTACGATACGAATTGAAACTGTATTGATAATAGGTGCTAAGTAACACGGTGGGCGAGGCTCTAAAGAGAATGAAGCTTTCTGAAATGGAATAGACTGTAGAGTTTGTGTTGGCTTTTGACAAGTTTTTTGATTGCCTCAATGTCAAAAGCCTAGAGGCTGGAAAAAGGAGTAGGAATGCTTTCAAAGCACCATACAGAGATAATTTGGATTTTAGAATTGAGGTAAAAGCAAAACACTAAATACAATCAGTCGTGTTTTAAACAGACAATTCATGACTCTGTGTATTATGTGTGTGTGTTTTAGTGGCTTAAGAAAATTCTCATATATTTGGATGACTGGGAGGAAAGTGTTCGATCACGACCAGGTTTTGAGAATCAGAGGGCAGCACAGAACAGGATGCTACTCAGTGCTCCCACCCGACTAGGTCTCCGTATAACTGGTAAGGGAATGCTATTTAATGCCCAAATTAATCCCGTTTTGTTATGCAAATTGTATTTAGTTCATTCTTTTCTGGAGTTGCTGGATTACATTTTCACCGTGACTGTGTTTCTGAGCAATCGACTCTGCCAGGACCCACTTGAATTTTTTTTGGCTGCCAGCGTCAGAGAGGACGGGTCAATGAAAACCCCAATGTTGCGGAGTTCATTAAAAACACCCAGGCTCTTCGTATAGTTAACACTACCTGTGCTACTGTGCGTGGGAACTGTCATGGTAGCAAAGATCACGACAACATTAAGATAGACAATACCCCCCTTGAAAAAAGAAGAAAAATACACTGATAAAATTATTTATGATAATAGTGATGATATTTGTCTAGGGAATATAAAATAAAAAAATTATTTGTCTTCACTGTAACTATTTTGTAATTTTCTTCTAAGTCCTTTTGATTTTTGAAGTTGTGTTCTGTTTTGTTGCTTGTATAACTCAAGACAGGAGCTGGCAAAAGAAAATCCACGCACTGTCAAATACATTTCACTTAGTCTCCTTAACACTTCCTGTGATACTTCCTCACCATAATGTCCAGTAGACTTACCCCACAATGTCAACAGGTCTTCATTGGACATTATTGCATCCAGAATTGTCTTCTTTGTGCTGTCATCTATTTCTGTGAGAGCCTTCACATGCAAATAATTTCTTATTTCATATTCAACTATTTCGAAAACCAAGTAGGTGTCATCACTAATGTGCCATAATCCCCCTCTATCAATCTGGTTTGTCCATTCTTCTGTTCCACTGCCATCCATGCTATCACCATAAAACTCAATAAGTAGGAGCACTATTTCATCCTTATACTTGTGTGAAGTTTTTTCTATTTTTTTTGTACTATAAGGCACACGTATCCTGCAACGTACCGAAGAGCATTTTTTTCATCCAGTGTGAGGGTGTAATGGGTATGTGTGACATCCTTCTTTATTTCAAATTTGTTCTTTATAAGTTCCCTGAATATTCTTGTGGTTATGTACTGATACACGGTCGCAATGGCTTTTTTCTTGATAGAGGTTTCAAAAAAGCTATCCCACTTCTAAAATCCCTGCTGGTTCGTAACTGATGAAACATTGCCCATATTTTTTCAGCCCGCAACACAAAAGAACGCTGATCAGCTGAAAGACTTTTTCTTAAGGAAGACACAAGCCAATCTGAAAAACTATCCAATTCTTTCTTACTTTCCTCAGCCATACACCATGTGAGCAAGTCAGCAGCTGCTTTTAATGCTTTTGTGGCTCTTTCAGACTTCACTTTAAAACCATCATCTTCCAATAACTTCTGGAGGTTGTCTTTCAGAAGACAATATTCTATTTCAGCAGTGCCTAAAAAAAATATTAAAGCTAGCTGAAAGATGCTAGAATACAAGAAGCACTAATTCAGCGAGCGAGCGAAGCGAGCGAAGCTGACTATCAGTCGTGTTCAATTGAGATTTCAGATATATATATTTATTAGGTACTGAACAGAGCCTGATAACTGTTGCCACATAGAAAATGCATTAAAGTAAACAGGATGTGGCTTAGGGCAATATTTTTCCATATCACCTGTGTTCATAGTTATTACGTTGGGTTATTACGTCCCCCTAGGTTATAGAATGTTACCAAGGTATTCGCGCATGAGCAGTACCTAATAAATTTATTATCCATTGGGATACCCGAGAATATCACTCGTCTGATTGGCAGTATTTACGCTCGTGCCTGCGGCACTCGCGTAAATACTAAGCCAACAGACTCGTGATATTCTCCTGTATCAAATGAATAATTATATATATATATATTATATATGTAGGTATGTATGCGTACGTCAAAAAATTTCGCCCGCGCTTCTAATTACGTAAGTTAGGTAAAGCGTTCACAGTTCCAGTATTTTTCAATTAACGAGCACGGAGAATCCTGCTGCACTGCCTTACGCAACTTTGTTTCAACCAAAAAGTTTATAGCTACTCTCTTCTTGGCGAAAGACTGAATGGCAAATTGTCAAGCTGCGCTTCTTTGCCACTGCTTTCGAAGTTTATTCAGGTACTTCTGTTATTGTTAACTCTTCATGCCTAATCATTGCTATTACTTAGCTATTTCCTTTACAAATCATCTTTACCTATACTCATATATTTATTCGCTCGCCATGCATTTGCGCTATTCGAGCGCACCACTAGTTCTAACAGACTTACCCGCCATAGTCTCGTTAGAGCACGTTGGTAAACGCGCGTGCCAGTAAATGTTGTTTTTTACGAGTACAATTTTAAGGTAACGCGGATGGGGTCAAAATACGTACGTATACTAGTGGTGTGCTTGAGCACAAATGGCGAGCGAGCCTAAAGACTAGACTATTTTTATTGACTTCTAACACTGAAGCTACTGAAAATAAGGTCCAGTTTTTAAATTTAGCATACAGGGTAAAGGGATTTCAGTGCCATAGTAACAACTCTCTGCAACTGCTTGAATTGAAGGAAAAAAAAACAACAACAAAACAATACACGTTATTTAAAAGTTTTCTTTGTGATATTCTTATTCTAGTGGTTGTAACACACAATGCTTTGACACAGCTGGACATGCACCTACACAGACTTACCTTCGCAGTAGTCTAGTGGACAATGTATTTTCAGGTAAATACTGTGCGCACGGCTTATAACCATGACAAAGAGCGCATTGACTTACCACCCCACTAACTCGAATGGAAATGGAAGTCCCTTAAGTTTTCAAGTTTTAACTGCACCCGCAAAAGAATTCAAAACGGTAAACAATTCAATTTCTAGGGTGATACGGGTACTGATCGATAAACCAGAGGATTCTGTGTAGTGCAATTTGGGACGGGGTCGAACACATAACTAACACAAAAACGCGAGGGTCAAAGTACAAAATGACATACGTACGTCCAAACATATATACAAATAAACTAGTGATGTGCTTGAGCACAAATGGCGAGCGAGCCTAAAGACTATACTATTTTATATGAATGATTTTGACTTCTAACACTGAAGCTACTGAAAATAAGGTCCAGTTTTTTAATTTAGCATACAGGGTAAAGGGATTTCAGTGCCATAGTAACAACTCTCTGCAACTGCTTAGAGAAAGAAAACAACAACAACAAAACAATTCACGTTATTTAAAAGTTTTCTTTGTGATATTCTTTAGCTAAGTAGTGGTTGTAGCACACAATGCTTTGACACAACTGGACATGCACCTACACAGACTTACCTTCGCAGTAGTCTAGTGGGACAATGTATTTTCAAGTAAATACTGTTGCGCACGGCTTATAACCATGAACGCATTGACTTACCACCGCCACTAACTCGAATAGTCCCTTAAGTTTTCAAGTTTTAACTGCACCCGCAAAAGAATTCAAAACGGTAAACAATTCAATTTCTAGGGTGATACGGGTACTGATCGCTAAACCAGAGGATTCTGTTTAGTGCAATTTGGGACGGGGTCGACCACATAACTAACACAAAAACGCGAGGGTCAAAGTACAAAATGACATACGTACGTCCAAACATATATACAAATATACTAGTGGTGTGCTTGAGCACAAATGGCGAGCGAGCCTAAAGACTATACTATTTTTATTGACTTCTAACACTGAAGCTACTGAAAATAAGGTCCAGTGTTTAAATTAGCATACAGGGTAAAGGGATTTCAGTGCCATAGTAACAACTCTCTGCAACTGCTTGAATTGAAGGAAAAAAACAACAACAACAAAACAATACACGTTATTTAAAAAATTTCTTTGTGATATTCTTTAGCTAAGTAGTGGTTGTAACACACAATGCTTTGACACAGCTGGACATGCACCTACACAGACTTACCTTCGCAGTAGTCTAGTGGACAATGTATTTTCAGGTAAATACTGTGCGCACGGCTTATAACCATGACAAAGAGCGCATTGACTTACCACCGCCACTAACTCGAATAGAAATGGAAGTCCCTTAAGTTGTCAAGTTTGAACTGCACCGGCAAAAGAATTCAAAACGGTAAACAATTTCAATTTCTAGGGTGATACGGGTACTGATCGATAAACCAGAGGATTCTGTTTAGTGCAATTTGGGACGGGGTCGACAACCGAACTAACACAAAAACGCGAGGGTCAAAGTACAAAAATGCCTTACGTACGTCCATACATATATACAAATAAATAAATAAATAAACTAACATCCCCGATTTTCGATTGTGTTACCCCTGTAAGTGTCTCGCTCGCTACGCTCGCTCGCCAATAAACATCCCCGATTTTTTCATTTTTACCCCTGTAAGTGTCTCGCTCGCTACGCTCGCTCGCCAATAAATAAACAAACTGACATCCCCGATTTTCGATTGTGTTACCCCTGTAAGTGTCTCGCTCGCTACGCTCGCTCGCCAATAATTCCGTTTCCAATCCCACTTTCGCGTTGTATATCTATGGTATACCGTATTTCCTCGATTCGATTACTCCGCGCCCTCAAATAGAGACGACGTTATGTGCAGAACGGCTGACCCTCACCTTTGACCTCAGAGCGTGGCCGATCAAATGAACTTTGAACCTTAAGCACGTGCGCATGCGCATGTCTGACCGTCGCTGCGGGGCTGACCATCTCTGCGTGGCTGAACATTGCTGCGGGGCTGACCATCTCTGGGTGGCTGCATAGGCTCCAACTGTCCTTAAACCCAAAGGACAGTCCTTAATTTTTGGACTTTGTCCTTCGTCCTTCAAAAGGCTCTACTGCTCTATTGTTTGTCCTTAAAACAGCACTGACCTCATATAGCCAGCTATAAATAGAGCAGCTGACTTTGCACATGCCCAGTACTGGCCAGCAGAGCATGCATTGCATATTTGCCATATTAATTATGAAGCACCAGATATGGTCTGCACTTACAACTTTACTACTATTCAGACACTAGTAAAGCGTTTTCCCAATTAGAATTGGCCGAATCTGCATCCATTGATGCACTGAGAGATGAGTTCATGGATTTCAAGCTATCTCCAATTGAGCAGCCTACTGTAGAAATATACAAGTCGGCCACAGGAGATTACAAGCCAAGACCAGGGTGGGCGGTTTTGGTATGAGGTTGGTCAGATGAAACTTTTTGATGGAGAGCCAATTCCTTTGTTGGTGAGGCTGATGTCAGGTTTGATGTCAATTCCTGCTTCAAATGCTGACAGTGAGAGGGGCTTTTCATGCTTAGAAAAGTTTATCTCAGATACAGTCAACAATAAGTTCAACAGTGGAGAATGCTGTCATGACTTAATTTTTAGTCAAGAACTTCTCACTAAGTGCCAAAAAGCAACTGTACTGCATAATAAAAAAATAAAATTCATTTACTCCATTAATGTGGGTGTGGTTGGGGTATGGTTATGTTAATTAGGGGCATGGTAATTAAATTATAGATGGGTGTGGTTTGTGTCCTTAAAGCATTATTAGAAAAGTTGGAGCCTATGTGGCTGACCATCTCTGGGTGGCTGACCATTACTGCGGGGGCTGACCATTTGTGTGCCGACAGACCCATCCCAAGCAGCACCTCAATCATGCTAGTACATGATCACTTGGAAAAATAGCTGTAGGTCGTACACATCAATATTTTGCAACTGTAGTTTTATAATTATAATACTTGTTCACACAACAATCAAAGGGTGTGGCTTCAATTTTGGGCGTGATTGCTTATTCTAAAAGGTTGAAGCAAACGTTATACTGGTAACACATATTCTTAAGTCGACAGACCACAACTCCATAAAGTGAATGGAGCAAACTACATGTGTATGTATCTAGTAGCGACAGTGAGAGCAACATACAAGTACTTTTCCTGGGTCCATGCATCTCACTCGCCTCCTCCTCCCTTCCCCCCTCCCCCACCTCCCCTCCCCAATTTGTTCATAGAAATGTTTCTCCAATGTGTTAGAGTAAATGGTAGCATTGTATTACTAGTTAAATACAACTTAAGTACGATCGACGTGATGACTCAAGGCAGCACTAAGAGGTCACTAACTGAAGAAACCTTGAGTACTATGTTAGTCAACTTTATTCTGAAAATGCAGTCTGCTTGTAAGCTAGTATACCATTCCCAATGCCATTGACAAAATACTAATGAACTATTCCATAAAAATAAAATACTGTAAATTTCCAGTATGAAGAAGCTCTTAAAGTTTAGTTGTCCTCAATGTTCCAGTAGATTTTCCTTCAAACAAGGATTGAATCGTCACTGGAAACGTATCCATGGCAATTCCTTGGACACTCTTGCATCTCAAACCTGTAACAAAGAAGGGAAAGTAATTACATGTTACCAAAGGTCCAGTGCTCCTTTCAGGAACACAATGCTGTTTTCACTACAGTACAGTACTTGATGTCACACTGCTCATCTCTACTTGATAAAGGTCTCAATAATAACCATTAAATAGGAATTAGAAAACTAAATATACATTATGAATGTAAGAAGGGAAAAAAAGCATGAAAGTACCTCTTACTAAGATGAATGAAAGAGACCACAATGGCACTTTGTATACTACACACATGTACATGAAGTGTACATATACAATATATGAGTTTGTACATGAAGAAACAGGTGTGACGAGCCCCACAACAAAAACTTTAATTTGTACAGACATAGCAGCAAAAGCTCTACAATTTACTCATGGGCTGATACCATAATTTGTAATAATTGACACTATCATTTCTCAATGATTTTACATGCCACAGTTGTTCATGTATGTGCATGTGATACAGAGAGTACCAGTACTTATGACTGCAACTTTGTGCTCATATCTATCAGGATCCTGTACAAATGGCATCAAAATGTTGGATGGCTTCACTAAACTTTGTTCTAATTACAAAAATGGGGTGTTGCTTGCCAGTCAGAAAGTATTCAGATGGACTCCTTTTGTTACAAACAATGCAAAAGTAGTAAATTTAAGAGCAATGCAAACAGTGGTGTAGGAAGATGATTCGGTATGGGTGGGCTCTAAGTAGTCTCGCGTACACAGATCCTTTACCAATCGCTGCGCGGGAAAAGGGTCTGGTAGACTGACATCGAGCAGTTTGTTCTTGCTTAGTCAGCAAGTGGTTAACTGTGGTTCAATTAGTGTGGGTGTACATCGTTAAATATTTTCAGGCGCGTGAATTGTTCAGATCAGTAGGCAGAGCTTGTTCTGTATTGCCATGAAGAAATGTTACTTGTGCAAGCATGACAAAAACCTAAGGTACCATGGCATACACAATGGCCCGTGCACAAAGCAACAACTGTATCTTGCTGCTAAGCGAAACTTCCAATTGCAGATATCTTAAAAAAAGCTAGTCCAAGTCACTGCTTAGCATAACTAATGGCATCACCTAAAGGAAGAGTGTTGACACGGCTGTTGGAGAGTTGTGCACAGAAATACTACACGTGCAAAAGTTTGAGCAGTCTTATGTCACAGGATATTACGTTACACATTGTTTGCGGTCTCCCCAATTAGCAAGGGGAATGAACAAACTGCTCAATGTCAGTCTACCAGATCCTTTTCCCGCGTAGCGATTGGTAAAGGGTCTGGCTACGCGATATTAGGCTCTAAGGGCAAGTTTTTTTTGTGGTTTGCAGGTGTTCATGCGAGAAATCACATTTTAAAGTTGTGTCAAAATATTATGCCCCCCCCCCCCCTTCCCCTCCCCACTTCCTACGCCACTCAAACCATATCTTTGAAAAAATATGTAGACACACTGACAAACTTCAGTTCCTTCCCCTACTCTAAACTTGGGGCTGAAGAAGCCTGTAGCAGAGAAAATAAATGCACTGCCAGTATCATAAATATTGGACATTTGGAAAAGCTGAGCAGAGGATAAAAGGTAGGAGCAAGTGGTAGCATTACTAATTAACATCTCCTTTTCCTCACTCAATTACGCAGATGCCCATTAATTGGGTTAACTGAAAAAAACAAAAAAACAAACAAATAACTTCATCAAATGATACTATTATGGATAAATTAATAGTGCTAGTAGAGACGTGTCAATTGGCGAGAAATAATCACGATAATTCAACCCTTTCACAAGCAATAGTGCCTCACAGAGCTCTGTGTTCAGGCACTTAGTAACCATACTACAAAAGCAAATTGTAGTTAAATAGTGATCCAATATAAAGTTCCTTTTTTTTTTCCAACCCCATGACAGCTGTGACTTCTGAAATTGTGCTTAAGTGTAAATCTCTACTCATACAAATCACTCACTCACAAGAAAGGGAAACTCAGCTTAAGGAAGAGAAGAGGGTGGAGGAATTAAGAAGGGGGAAAGGTGTGTCCCCCTTTCGGTATCAAACAATGCAGAAATCATTAGTGACCTTAATAATTGGTACACTTTGTTTTCAAGATGCTTTATCTTTCATTAATGCAAAAAGCAACAACAGATATCACTATCTGTTGTTGATTTTTAAAGATAAAGCCTCTTGAAATGATAGTCAACAAGGCAGTACTCATTGTGGCATAAAAACAACAACGTACATTACTGAAGGTTTTCTTTACCAATAAATGTGAACATCTCCAGGTAAAGTAGGAAATATATGCTCGTCATATTATTAAGTTAAGCTTAGAGTGACGGAAGTGGAGGGGGATGTACAGGGGGTCACACACTGTGCAGATTTAAATGATAAGAAACAGTTTTAGTTATTTTTTCACCAATTAAATACTTAATAGCTTTAATAGCATATGCCAGTATTTGGTCAGGGCTTCATACAGGGGAGGGGGGGAGCTGGGCCATTTTAACCAAAATATACATATATAACAATTATAAGGGCGGGGTAATTAAAACAATTAAGTGGCATATATAATATAAGTATAGAGTATTGAAACAAGATTGTTATAATAAGATAAATAAACTGAGGTGGAACACATCACTGATGATGAAGAATCCGCGAACATTCTCACTAGAGAGATTCAAAGTGAAGATTGCAATCCTATCTGATATACAATACACAAGGTGTTGTGGATCCTTCTAAAGATCAATGCCTACTTGCAATACAAACTAAATCCCAACTACAAACGTATCAGCAATACTTACACACAGTGGTCTGTATTGAATTTACATTCAAAATAACTAAAATTTATATATGATTTTAAATGAATAACGCTGGTGATTGATGAATACAAAGAACATAAGTTAATATTAACACACAAAATCTTTACAATTTGTTACTATTATTATTAGCCCTCAGTGTGCATGTACAAGAGGGACTATCCAGCAAGTTGAGGATTTGATCCCAGCGTAGTCTATTGACACGCACTACACCAAGCAGAAACAGAGTAACTAGTGCAGTGAAGACCCACTAGCGGGTATGGTAGCGTCAGAGTTCCAGTAAGAACAGTCAATGACAGTGTTCTGGGTGATAAATATAAACAAAAAAATGGAACATCGACGATGCACAATGATCGACGGTACACGAAAATAAGAACAAATGAGCATGCGTGAATACTAATGATGAAATAAAATGTAATGTTATAGTTGTTCTGGCAGTCAGAGAAAACATGAAAGTTTGAGAAAACATGAAGCTGTTGGCTTCACATAGGGTACTAACTGTTGTGGAAAAGGTCCCCCTATCGTCACGTCATAATCATGTGAGCAAATAATTTCTTGCAGTTTGAGATAGTTTTGCTTAATCCTGAGAATTTAACAGAGAGCGAAATACAGATAAATTGTAAAGGATTCTACTAAACTTTTCTAAGCAGTACAAAACATCAGAACCATCTTTACATAAGTACTTTGAAGAATACTACATATGTTGCACTTGTAATACATGTAACTAAACTATTGGTCGCTCAATGTAATACACGTACATTACATGTTATTTCACAAAAATTGGGCAATGTGCTACAGGAAGATTGGCCTTTCTGATATAGATACAAGACATGTTTGCAGTAACATTTTCAACACATGGTGGAATTCTAATATTAAATTAATTTTCTTCCATCAGCTCAAAGAATACACAGGCAGCGAGAGAATACTAGGCAGTGAGCCTGAGAATACATAGGCAGTGAGCCTGAGAATACATATGCGGTGAGCCTGAGAATACATAAGCGGTGAGCCTGAGAATACATATGCGGTGAGCCTGAGAATAGATAGGCAGTGAGCCTGAGAATACATAGGCGGTGAGCCTGAGAATACATATGCGGTGAGTCTGAGAATAGATAGGCAGTGAGCCTGAGAATACATAGGCAGTGAGCCTGAGAATACATATGCGGTGAGTCTGAGAATAGATAGGCAGTGAGCCTGAGAATACATAGGCAGTGAGCCTGAGAATACATATGCGGTGAGCCTGAGAATAGATAGGCAGTGAGCCTGAGAATACATAGGTGGTGAGCCTGAGAATACATAGGCGGTGAGCCTGAGAATAGATAGGCAGTGAGCCTGAGAATAGATAGGCAGTGAGCCTGAGAATACATAGGCAGTGAGCCTGAGAATAGATAGGCAGTGAGCCTGAGAATAGATAGGCAGTGAGCCTGAGAATACATAGGCGGTGAGCCTGAGAATACATAGGCGGTGAGCCTGAGAATACATAGGCGGTGAGCCTGAGAATAGATAGGCAGTGAGCCTGAGAATAGATAGGCAGTGAGCCTGAGAATACATAGGCAGTGAGCCTGAGAATACATAGGCAGTGAGCCTGAGAATACATAGGCAGTGAGCCTGAGAATAGATAGGCAGTGAACCTGAGAATACATAGGCAGTGAGCCTGAGAATACATAGGCGGTGAGCCTGAGAATACATAGGCGGTGAGCCTGAGAATACATAGGCAGTGAGCCTGAGAATACATAGGCGGTGAGCCTGAGAATACATAGGCGGTGAGCCTGAGAATACATAGGCGGTGAGCCTGAGAATACATAGGCGATGAGCCTGAGAATACATAGGCAGTGAGCCTGAGAATACATAGACGGTGAGCCTGAGAATACATAGGCAGTGAGCCTGAGAATCACATAGGCAGTGAGCCTGAGAATATAGGCAGTGAGCCTGAGAATACATAGTGAGCCTGAGAATACATAGGCGGTGATGAGGCAGAATAGATAGGCGTGAGCCTGAGATAGTAGGAGTGAGCCTGAGACTAGATAGGCGTGAGCCTGAGAATACATAGGCAGTGAGCCTGAGAATACATAGGCAGTGAGCCTGAGAATACATAGGCAGTGAGCCTGAGAATACATAGGCAGTGAGCCTGAGAATACATAGGCGGTGAGCCTGAGAGATAATAGATAGCCTGAGAATACATAGGCAGTGAGCCTGAGAATACATAGGCGGTGAGCCTGAGAATACATATGCGGTGAGTCTGAGAATAGAGAGGCAGTGAGCCTGAGAATACATAGCGGTGAGTCTGAGAATAGATAGGCGGTGAGCCTGAGAATACATAGGCGGTGAGCCTGAGAATAGATAGGCAGTGAGCCTGAGAATACATAGGCAGCGAGCCTGAGAATACATAGGCGGTGAGCCTGAGAATAGATAGGCAGTGAGCCTGAGAATACATAGGCGGTGAGCCTGAGAATAGATAGGCAGTGAGCCTGAGAATACATAGGCAGTGAGCCTGAGAATACATATGCGGTGAGTCTGAGAATAGATAGGCAGTGAGCCTGAGAATACATAGGCAGTGAGCCTGAGAATACATATGCGGTGAGCCTGAGAATAGATAGGCAGTGAGCCTGAGAATACATAGGCGGTGAGCCTGAGAATAGATAGGCAGTGAGCCTGAGAATAGATAGGCAGTGAGCCTGAGAATACATAGGCAGTGAGCCTGAGAATAGATAGGCAGTGAGCCTGAGAATAGATAGGTAGTGAGCCTGAGAATACCTAAGGAGCAAGCTTGAGAAAACACAGGCAGCCAGCCTGATAGTGTATGCAAGAATAGATAGGCCCTGGGCGTCAGTGCGAGATTAGGTAGGCAAGTCTGATAGTGCAAGATTGGAAGGCAGTGAGTCTGAGAGTGCACAGATAGAGTATGACGATGTGCAACTAGACAGGCAGCAAGTCTGAGTGTGAGGATGGGTAAGAACAAGAACAATACTCAAGCATGATAATACACCAGTGGTGAGTCTGGCTGTGGCAAGGCAGCACACGAGTGCAAGATAGGCGGCGAACCTGATAGTTGGAACTAGATATCCGGGTGTGGGACTAGATAGGTGGCTAGTTTGAGTACGAGAATAGATAGGCAGTGAGCCCGAGAGTGCATGAATACATTGGTGAGCTAGAGAGCAAGAATGCCTTAACAGCATTGGGTGTGAAAACAGATAGACAGTAACTTGAGTGTGAGAATAGATAGAGAGTGAGCCTGATAGTGTGAGAATAGATGGCAGTGAGTCTGATAGTGTGAGAATAGGTAGGCAGTGAGTCTGAGTGAGAGAATAGACAGGCAGCAAGCCTGAGTGAGAGAATAGACAGGCAGCGAGCGTAAGTGAGAGTGAGAGAATAGATGACAGCAAGCCTGCGAGTGAGAGTAGACATGCAGTAAACCTGATAGTGAGAGAATACGAGACTGATAGTGTAAGACTAGACAGGCGGCGAGCCTAACAGTGAGAGAATAGACGGCTGTGAGCCTGATAGTGCAAAATACATAGGCAGTGAGCCTGAGAGTAAGAAAATAGACATGCAGCGAGAGTGAGAGAATAGACAGGCTGAGAGCCTGGTCGTGTGAGAATAGACAGGCAGCGAGAGTGAGAGAATAGACAGGCAGAGAGCCTGATCATGTGAGAATAGACAGGCAGCGAGAGTGAGAGAATAGACAGGCAGAGAGCCTGATCGTGTGAGAATAGACAGCTATATGTACTAGAACCGCCTACCCATGCTCTCTATAATGCCACACTGGCAATAATGTAGTGTGGCTTATGAGTCCCAAGACACAGCACTACAGTTCATTCTTCAACTCAGTCAGCCATATAGAAATACAACACACAAAAAGTTAGAGCACACGATATACCACCTTATTATGTCATCTATTGTTTGTGGTCTTCCCAATTAGTGAGGGGAACTGAACAAACTACTTAATGTCAGCCTACCCGCCGCATAGCAGTAGGTAAAGGGTCCAGTAAAGCGAGATTAAGTATGACGTGATCAAAATAGATCCTAAAGCCTGTCAGGAATATAATATAATGTGCTTATAAACTACAAGCCAGAGACACAGATGGACAAAATTTGAAAAATTGTTCAGATGTGCCCACACTTGACTGCCATTGCAGGGCTCCTCTAAAAGGTTCTAAAAGAACTAAAACGTTCCGCAGACTGGAATATTTTTAGAGATGTTCCAACTGAGGGAAACCAAGCGTTCAACTTGGTACAGCTACAGCTGGTAATTTAGTGATATGAAACTCATAACAACTAAATGACAAAACTGACTAACAGAACAGAACTTGTTATCCTACATATAGACTCCTCGCTATGTAGAATACATGGAGGTATAACCTCCTAACTAGAACTGAACTAGACACAGCTGATGCCAATGCCACTGAAGGTCATACATTACACAAAACAAAGTTAGCTGAAATAATAGACATCTTCCAACAGAACAGTCACAGGATCATGTGTTAATGTTACTGCATTAGTCACTCCTTGTTACTGCAATAGTGTTCCCCAGGAATTAAATCGGCAGTTTTTGGGAGGCACAAATTCACTTAGGGGGAAATCACAGGTTATATTGCATAAGATCAGCCTTCAGAAACTTGCCAGAGTACGGACTAGCATTCAGATCACTAAGATTATCAACATCTTGCGATAGTACTGGTCTCATATACAGTGACATCTGATTACATTACTTGACGTACATATTTACATGTATATTTATTGACACAAACACACACACTTTTGTCCTAGTTGACCACAACAAGCTAGCCAGAGCCACTAATTGCTCCGAGTGTTGGTGATACCTTCTAGCAATGTAGACCTATTGGAATCAATACTTCCTTATTACAAACACACTCTAGAGAACACTCACCTTGCCATCACTTCAGTAATGTCAGGTAACTCTATGATCAAATGTTGACACTTCTTGAGCCATCATTTACGGCTAGTCTAAGTCAGAGACATCGAAAGCAGCTTCACCCACTCCATCCCACTACAAGGAAAAGCAATAGAAAAAGAAAACACATTGAAGTGAATAAATTCAATCATGAAATTCAACTTATGCTCTGCAAGCTGATCCCACCAAGAAATTGTTAGAAACAGTTTATCAAACTCTAGCTGAGAGGTATAGTTTCTTAAAAATATTCACTAACACGGCGGTTCTGGATCTCTAGATTGGAGTCAGTTGTAACACAACAAGAGGTAGAGGCATGCATGAACACATACTGTAGTATAATGCAGAAATGGAACGGTCAAGACAGTGTGGTAAAAAACCACAACAACACTAATTTTAGAGGTTAGTGACAGGGAAGAAACGTCAGCTCTATATATTATAGAAGAAACATTCCTACACAGGAAACTAGTTGCACACACTGGCATACACTACTAATGAATGACAGGATTCAGTTTTGATCAATACTCATTCACTGATTAAAAATGTAGGTATCACAAGCTACGACCAAGGATGAAGTGATGGTAAAATAACTTAATTAAGTATTAATACATAAAGATTCATTATTGCTACATACATAAAAATATACAGCTTCATACTAAAATATATTTATTTTTAATTTCTGTAGTATCTGTAATAATAGTTCAAATGTTTCGGCTCCATGTAGCCTTCATCAGTGACTTTTTAAAAGTGATAAAATAAAATATATTTCTCTTCCCATCCTATTTTAATGTATAAAGCAAGGCTATAGAAAAAACAACAACTTTGTTTCAACACAGAATAGTATGACATTCACTTCTAACATTCAAATAAACTGAATCAAACCTTCTCTTGCTTGCTGCTCTCACACTCCTAGCACTCTTTCTATCATTATGAATTCTCACTTCAAATAAATGCCTCGACCAGACATCTTGAGAACTAATGTGGAGTTGTTGACTGCAGCTACTTACAGTACTTACAAATTTCTTTATACATAGTGAAGGCCTACTATAAAAGACATCAGCTGTGTTCAGATATCGATATAGAAGCCGTTGACTTCCATCCCATCATTCATACTTGATTATTAAAGTTCAAACCACTAGTCATACCTAAATGTTTTTTTAATCAAACATTTAGGCTGCTATTAAAAAAAAAAACATTGAACTTTAATAATCAAGCATGTTTATACCTAGTCAAACAAATATTATCCAAGAAATCCCATCATATTGAACTGCTGCACACTAACCACTATCAATACGATAAATATATCTCTGGCCAACTCTTAGACACACTTCTGAGGATCTCATGACCCATACTGATTGTAGACAAGTTCAACACCCTATCATCCCTAACATCATTAGGGCTATTCCGGCTTGTCACCCAAGGGGGAGGTAAGTTAGACAATGTGAATGGGGGGGGGGCAATCGACATTAAAGTTAATCATGCAATACACCTTATAAGATGTAATTCTGTGTCAAGACTTAGATAAAAAATTTCCCCCCACTCTTTTTTTTTGTATTATTTATTTTTCCTACTTAGCCTTACACCTTAGCCACTGTCATCATGTATACCACTGTTAATTAAAAATTGCCAGTACACTAATGGGAAAAAACAACAACACAATCTCACTAAAGTACTAGGGAGGTGGGGGGGGGGGGGCATTTCATTAGTTACAGTGGCCGAGTGTTTACTGCCACTCCTGACGATGAAATGGAACATGTATATGAAGAAAACCAAAATGAAACAGGTTTTGAGTTTGTTCATGTTAATGATTTCTCAGACTATTCCTTGTCAGATGGCGTATTGTCACAACAATTTCTAAATTTAATAGTACGGCACGTAAATTGCCCATTCAAAAATGTGTGGGAAAATCACTCTTCAATTGAAGTCGCACAGAGAAAGTGAAATAGTCGTAACTAAGTGAAATAGCACAGTAACTAAGTGGAAACTAAGTGAAATACCACAGTAGCTAAGTGAAATAATACGGATAAGTGTGCACGCATGCAGTGTTAACCTTGGAAACGTACAGTTGGAGAGATTCTAGTTGGAGACAATGTCATTCCATATTAGACGGAAATTTTTCAACATTTTAAGAGGAGCCATAGGTTGAAACCAAAATTCCAGAGGAATCTAATCCTGAAATACAAAGATAGTGAGTGACTGATACAGTAGTCTGGCGGGCCAGACCCTTTACCTTCTTTTTTATGGGCGGGGGAAGGGAAAGGGTCTGGAGTCACTAGCATCAACGACTTGTTCCAGCCACCCCGATTTTGGGGTGGCGGTTTTAGCACATTCCTTGGTACATTCGTCATGGGACGTCGTTATAATGCGTCATTATACGGTTCTTTTTTTTTTCTTCAAGCATGGGAGACTCTTACCTGATGAGGTTTGTAATGTAAGATTACAGCTACTTGCGGCGCAATCTGGAGGAGAGGGCCCAGAATTCTCTTCCAATGCTTCCTTCATTAGATTACGCCAGGCTAACACTACTCCAGAACGGAGTCTTGAGAGATCTGATCTCTCTGCAACTAGCCTACGGACATATCTAGACTCTGATGGAAGATCAGAGCCACAACCTAAGCAGAACTTCATAGCTAAGCTGGATCGCAACCCGGTATGCTGGTCGAGCTGCAAGTTACAGCTGCTTTCCCGGGAAATATAAAATGCGCAGGGGAATATGTGACGCAATTTTGACACTTTTTAATTAAATTCCTCAGGAACAAGTCGTTGATGCTAGTGACTCCAGACCCTTTCCCTTCCCCCGCCCATAAAAAAGAAGGTAAAGGGTCTGGCCCGCCAGACTACTGATACAGTGTAGCTACAAGTGCAAATGATTAAAAAAAAAAAAGATGGCCTACTATTAGCGAGTGATAGCATGGGTAACCTGTACTTTTGGGATCAACAGCACTCGTAAAGCAATTGAAATAGTACTCGGCGAGTGCTATTTCAATTGCTTTATGAGTGCTATTGATCCCTAATAGCACTGTTACCCGTGCTACTCATACTATAATAATATAAAATTGTATATAACCCACACTTTCAGCAATGAATTGGCAGCAGAAAGGAGACAGTTACATGCTTTACAAGTTTGGCGGGGAGAGGTGTTTAAAGAAAACTCTGTTTTTTTTGTCATGTCAAATAATTTGCAATTCACAAAAAAAATAATTTACAATTCATTAGCTATCTATTAAACACTACACATCACAGTATTTAGTACACTTACTTGTAATCACATAGCATAAGTGAATTCCTGCTGTTGCAGTCCTCTTCTCCTTTATCATCACTCACAGGTAGCACAAATGCAGCACAAATGCAGCCTAGCCAACAACGAGCAACCAACCTAACGAACCACCTCCTAAATCAATCTTGCAGGGTCACCAAGGACAACTTTCCACAAAGGTCGAAGGTGAAAGCTAGCAACAAGAGCGCGCGCAAAGACCTCGCGTGAGGTCAAAGGTGAGGGTCAGCCGTTCTAGCTGCACATAACGTCTTTCGTTATGGACACTTGTAGTAAGATGCCCACTCATTTCACCGAGGGCTGCCTAGGAAACGACAAAAAAAATGTTAACTAACCACAGCCCAAAATCTTGGCTGTAGAACAGCCAAGGTGCATGATTGTCCCCAGACCCTTTCTCAGTGTAGCGGTTAGGTAAAGGGTCTGGCTGTGCCAGCACTGTGAAAAAAGTACAGTATAAGGAAGTATAAACAATCCCTTATATCTCGTTCATACTACAGTTATAATAAACCTTATACTTCAAATAGATATAAAGATGTTATAAGGATATGTATACTTGTGGTAAATATAAGATATTGTAATGTTATAATAGTCACGTATACTTTCATTCATTAGATCCCGTTGCTATATTGTTACTAAGGTGTACTAACTTGGTAAGTGTGCATTATTTTTTGCCGGTATATGAACTGTGCATACTAACCACCCTTGGGGTATTGCTATTTTTGAGTACATTATACTTCAAATTTATGAGTGTTTACAAAAATTTTATATTGCCAAAATACATTACAAACATATTAGAGTGTAATAAGTTATAGTTAATGGGTGTTCAGAATTCTTGCTAATTTAAAAGAACTATTAAATGTTCAGTGCACAGGGGTATGGCAATTATTACATTATCTTCACCATAATCAAATTGAAGAGTAGCGGTTGATGAAACAGCACACTGACACAGAACTCTACTGACTGGCATGAAGGAAGCACAAGAGTCACAATCAAACACTGTGCTGGTAAGAATTACTGATGAATTAATAAAATCTCGCATTGGATGGCTTCCATACCATTGAATATGCATCAAATTGTGAGTCACACTAGAGCTTGATGATCCATCAGAATGTGTAATAGTGACTTCATTTTCAATGAATGAGTTGACTAATCCAAACTTTCACCTGATGAATCAATACCAATAGCACCTGGCCATCGAGCTGCAATTACTGAAGACCTCTGCTAACGTGAAATTTTGAAAGTAAACTGTACACTGTTAATTACAATCTTTCTGTACTCTTTGTAAAACCTTGACACCTGATCCAGAGTCTTTGATGGATAGAGCATGCTATACATAACCTTGAGATGTGAAAAGTCTACATTATTTAAATACTTTTCCTTGTAGAGAGGAGTAAGTTTTGATGTGGCAGTTTCTCAGCTTTGATTTGGTCAACACAACAGGAAGTTTAAGGAATACTTTGAAGTTGTGTATTATCATCAAATTGGTGTAAGCTGAGTGACCCAATGTCTACATTTCCTTTGGTGTTAATGTTGTCAAAAATAAAACCCACTAGATCATTAGCATTGCCAATCCTTTTACTAATTGATAAAACCCTTTGTACCTCCAAAAACTTCAAAAACATTTGTTTTTCTGGTGATACCCAAAATTTGCTGATCCTCTCCAAAATACCATTGAAGCGTTCAAAAGCAAAACACCAAAATGCTGGTAGAGGGCCGAAATCGAGTAAACATTTTTTTTTTATGCAGTGACATATGCATATTGGGTGCAGTGCTCTGTTCCATACAGACTTTCAAAATGCTTACAAAATTTGATAAGAAGAATATGTGCTTGCTCTATACTGAATCCCGAGAGAGTATTGGCTGGCATAGCAATTCACAAACTCTAACAAGTAAACATCAACAATTGTAATGTGGGGTGTCAACTATATTTTTAAGAGCAAAAGTTGAATAAATCAAAATAAAAAATTTCCATTCATCTGCTGTAAATGCTGCAAATCCGCTTTCAATTTTTCTAGGTATGCGGCCAACCTTGGGAGGTGGATTAATCGAATCAACTTTTTCTTGTATCTTTGCAAAGTGAGTAATCTGAAGAATTTTAACTTCTTTCCAAGTATGAATCACAAGTTTCGCCAAACCAAGGAAAATGTTGTGCATAGGGTCAATGGCATGGTAATGTACTATATTAAAATATGGAATATTTAATAGTTCTGAGAATTTAACTCCACTTTCGTGTATTTTCTTTTGTTCTAAAGCAGTAGCAGAATTTAAGTATTTATTTGCAATAAACCTATGTGTAGTTATATCTCATATGCACCAGTTGTCATAATTAAAACCACCATATGAAGGTTTACTCCCAAACGTGGGGGTTGTATAAATGTTTTCATACATTTAGAACAGCCACAATTTGCATTGAAATTGGCAAAGCCACACACTTTCCTAGTGGCAGGTAAGTCACAAACTGCACATCCAATAACACTGCGAATTGTAGTATATCCTGATATTGAAGAGGAATTTTGAAATGTAACTCCATCATAAAGTGTATTTATATCTTTTACTAGTGGAGCCAAGAAAGTGTTTATATTATGTTTAGGTTCCTTAGGACCAGGTATGATTCCAGCAAGTATTACATATTTTCATCCTTGTATCGCTCATGTCTAGGAAGATTCAGGATCACTAAATATATTGGACCAGCAGAGTATTGTGAATATGTTCATACACTTTAAACCAATCAATGTTTAAGCTCAAACAAAGATTATTTGGTGTAGCAAGGAAAGGTCTGTCATTAATATACATCATATCCTTCCATAATCTTCCATCATAAATATCTCCCATCATGTTTAACGAAAAGTGTTCTGATCGTGTTCACCATAAGTTACATTTCTCAAGGAAGCCTTTCTTTTTGGCCATAGATTTTAGTGATACGGTAATACATATATGTTTTCCTTGGAATGAATTTAAAATTTGTTCCAATTTTGATTTTTTTTAGCAAAGTTTCCCCACATGATGCCCGTTTAGATGGTAATGGATGATTTTGAAACTCAACATAGTCACTTCTTTGATTCGACTTTGCCATGATTATTTGTTAAGCAATCAGAAAAAATAAAGAACTTGCAACATTTAGGGCACACCACATATTCCATGTAACTTTTTTCTTTGAATGAATTTTTTACAGTACGCATAGATTTAGGCAATGCCTGGGCTACACCAACTAGTAAATCTAGGCATGTAATAACAGCCAAAAAGTGAATCAAGGTCCTAATAAATTTAAGAATTCCAATTGCACAATCAGAAAGACGATAAACGAGATGAAAATAGGTGTGGTATCAGGCGAGGAAAGCCGGAATAGCAAGAAGAGTAGGCCAGAAGGTCGCTGCCACCAGAGTTGCACGCCAGAAGCTGTTGAAGGGGGCTCTCCCACCTAAATGACAAAGTTTAACGTTTATCATAGAGCTTGGGGAAAAGGCAAGATGTACACTAAATGGGGCCTGCTCAGGATGGCCAATATATAGGAAACCGTCCCGGGCATGCCCAGTGAGTGGATGATGCATGGAGGCAATACATAAGAATGGAATGCAGGGTGTGTGTAAGGGATGAATGGGATGAGTCAGTCCGGCTGAAGGGTGATTGCACAAACCACAAACAAAACATGCCAACAAAGTGAGTAGGATGATGATACACCATGCGGGGGAGTGGCTTAAGTAGTAAGTATATTAGCTAGCCAATATATATGTGTGCATATTTATGTACATAATATATTATATAAATGTTCTACAGTCTATCATCTTCAGCTCCAAGTAGAAGGCAATCGTATGGTCACCAAACAAGCTCATCGTAAGTAATATTTAATATTCCTCTCTTTTTTTAAAAACTTTCAACAAAATTTTCATCTTTATAACATTTATAGAGTTACGGACATGTAACACTAACCATAAATATAGTTATAAGACCTATGGTATTTTTTTGTGCCAGGGTTTGCGAACAAGTTGGTGCATAAATTTGTATTTTACAGCCATATATTCTTGATTGAAGTTTACCAAAGGAAATAAATTTATTAGTTAATGTAGCTATATAATTATAGAGTTTTACTAGTGAGGGCACATTATTTGTTTTGCCTCTTTTAATACATGTGTGAAGTGAACATGAAAACAGCTATTGGCAACCTGGAGAAGTTCTTCCAGTCTCACAATCCCTGTCCATCCTACAGAGACTACTTCTACAGTTATGAATTTATTTCAAGGTTTCCAGAGCAGTGTGGAGAATCAGTTTTCATTTATAAAAGAAAAACTTGATAGTATCCAGGACCGCATGGGAGTTTTAGAAAATCGTCAGGGCATGCTAAAAAAGGAAATTAGTGCATCCAAAATGACAAGTGCTCGTAAAAGTTTTTCTGGGAAAGGGAGAAAATGTGTAACGCCTGCAGCACTACAAATAAGCTACATATTCTTTTGGCACTTCTTTAATTTTTCCAGTTAAAATGGCAGTCATTGCCTGGGTATTCTTTGAACTGTCAGTGTTCATTTCCAGTTTCTATCCAATAGTATGTAATTGACAGTTGTAGATAGTAGTGTCATAGTGTTTCGATTTTCTTATGAGAACTTTTATAATTTTGGGTTTTGAGAATGTATTTCCTATTAAACATTTAGTTGTTGGGCATCCACTCATGCCACTAACCCTTTGAATGTGACACGTATTTCTAAAAAAAAATACAGTTCTTGACCATTCCTTAAATATGTTCTAAACGTAATAAAGTGTATAATTGAATCAATTTATTTAAAAAGTTTAACCACTATGCTCACAATCTGAATCACCAGTACAAATAATTTACATTTCATGATGATCTCTACTCCTATAGATTCATGATTTCTTAGAAATACTTTCATGCATAAATGAGGGGGGAAATGAGTCGCATTGGCTTTGGAATTAAAGAAAAATTAATGAAGATGTTGATTGTCAACCTTTCTGAATAACAAATGTACTGAAAGTGAATACATTGTTATTCACATTTCTCAATAGTAGTCTCACTTGCCAAATACATATCATCATCAGCAGTAATAAGCCATCAATTATCTCTTTGACAATTCTTGTTGTTGTATGTTGAGCAAGATCCGAACAGTGCATTCCATATTAGATGAAGGAGACCAGTTAAAGATATCTGAGCCGTAAGCACTGCTGTTGAGTAGTTTGTATTTACTACATATTTTTTTTATTAGAATTACAAGTGAGCACAATAGTAAAGTGGTGAAGGAAATTATCAAGTCCATAGGGTGTGAGACCTACGATGAAGACCAGATAAGAAGTATGTTAAAAACAACGATGAAGACCAGATAAGAAGTATGTTAAAAACAACGATGAAGACCAGATAAGAAGTATGTTAAAAACAACGATGAAGACCAGATAAGAAGTATGTTAAAAACAAGTTTTAACCTTAGGTTTATGTTTTATACTAGTTCTTCCTTAAACAATTGTAGAAGGATGTCCAACATATAGGCGTACCTTGTCAGAGAAAGTAAAAGAAATATCTCCGTCACTCAAGTTAAAGAAGCAGGAGCGATCAAGAAAGCAAAGGGTAATTTACTGATGTCATAGATAAGTGTGTGCGTGTGTTGTGACTGAGTGTGTGCGTGTGTAGTAACTGAGTGTGTGCGTGTGTTGTGACTGAGTGTGTGCGTGTGTAGTAACTGAGTGTGTGCGTGTGTTGTGACTGAGTGTGTGCGTGTGTTGTGACTGAGTGTGTGCGCGTGTAGTGACTGAGTGTGTGCGTGTGTTGTGACTAAGTGTGTGCGTGTGTAGTAACTGAGTGTGTGCGTGTGTTGTGACTGAGTGTGTGCGTGTGTAGTAACTGAGTGTGTGCGTGTAGTGACTGAGTGTGTGCGTGTGTTGTGACTGAGTGTGTGCGCGTGTAGTGACTGAGTGTGCGTGTAGTGACTGAGTGTGTGCATGTGTAGTGACTGAGTGTGCGCGTGTAGTGACTGAGTGTGTGTGTGTGTAGTGACTGAGTGTGCGTGTAGTGACTGAGTGTGTGCGCGTGTAGTGACTGAGTGTGCGTGCGTAGTGACTGAGTGTGTGCGCGTGTAGTGACTGAGTGTTTGAGTGTGTAGTGACTGAGTGTTTGAGTGTGTAGTGACTGAGTGTGTGCATGTAGTGACTGAGTGTGTGCGTGTAGTGACTGAGTGTGTGCGTGTGTAGTGACTGAGTGTGTGAGTGTGTAGTGACTGAGTGTGTGCATGTGTAGTGACTGAGTGTGTGCGTGTAGTGACTGAGTGTGTGTGGCTGAATTAAAACAATTGTAAGTCGCCACTGCATGCGTGGATGAGTCCCCCTTAATCCAGCTTCCACACGCTTATCTAATTTTTCAATAAATTTATTCAGTGTCCTTGACCGGTACGTAGGTGGGTGTCGAATATACAATTTATTTTCTTCATCAAGTTCTTCCTCTGACATCATTTCTGGCGTTATTTCTGTCCACCTGCTAGCCTCCATTCCTTCCTTTACCACTTTTGATCGACGCTCATAACTCTACATAACAAAAAAAAAAATGCATGCATTTCAGAGCACCACTGCTACTCATAATTTTATGTACATAAAAATCACTAGATACACACAAATAACACTAACACATACAGTATACGCCAGGGATCACCTCGAGAAAGATCTCCACCGAAATATCTAAAGGACTGGGCAAAAAATAGCCAAAGCATCATAGATGGCGAAGGATCCCAATCAGAGATTCCTCTTGTTGATGAAGCTGGGTGTAGTGACACTTCTAATTATTCTGACTCAAGTGACATTTTAACACAATATAGACAATAGTTGATTTATGTACCAACAATTTTTCCCTTTACTTATTCTTAATTATCAGAAGAATGATAATATATTCATATTTCTTTATGATAGCTATCTTGCATATAAGGAGGTTATAAGTTGATATCCTTCTGTAATAAGGACTTTTTATAACATCCTTATTCTTGTTGTATGATGCCTTATAACTATCTTGGAGTACAGAAGAATAAGTAGCATATAAGTAGTTATTTGAATGTTATAAGTCAGTACTATACTTACCTTATATTCAAAATAAGCTACCTTATAGCAATTCCGTATAGAGTACCATTAGTCTTGTTAGGCAGTGGATTTTCTGTTTTTAAGCTTGCTTATATTCCACCAATATCGATGGAATAATACAGATATACAGTACCTTATTACACATTTTTTTCACAGTGCAGACAACACTGAGACATGGTTACTTCCACAAATTTTAAACAATGAGATAATTCCAGCTGGCTATCAAATTTTTCGCAGAGACAGAATAAATGGTATTGGAGGTGGTATTCTTTTAGCCATTTCTAACTCCTTGCCTAGTCACTCCTATATCTGTAGTCAAAGATCAGAATTTCTACTAGTCCAAACAGAAAGAACCCCCCCCCCCTTCTTTGTGGTTATGCTTATACTCCCCCTCAAAGCCCTCCTTCTTTGTACCATGATATTTTTACATCCCTGTCACCTCTCTGCAATGAAAATTCAATACTTCTACTTGGTGACTTTAACCAACCTGATATATCATGGAACACTCTGTCCTCGTCATCTCCTTCTGGTATTACTCTCTGCAACCAATTATTCGATTTAAATCTCACACACAAGTTATCTCAGAATCTACTTGTATACATGGTAGTCTTCTAGATTTAGTTATTACAAATATACCTGGTGTCATACAAAACATTACAATAGACAAGTTAAACTTCCCCTTCCGATCATTACATCATCTACTTTGACATAAACTTCACACACAGTTCTTCTTCGTTAATCAGTAACAAAATTAAATTATTCAAGTGCCGATTATCAGGGTATGTCAGACTTTTTCTTTACTAAAACTTACACTCTCTCTCTGTTTTTGACTCCAATTCATTATGGACTCTTATTTAAAATATTATTTGTACAGCATGTGATATTTACGTTCCAAAATTTAAGATTCCCTCCCATTCTCCAAAGTATTTCACTTCTGAAAATTAGACACATCAAATGTATTCATTCCAAGAAATGTTTACTGAAAAGACATTATTCATCCTCTCTTGCTCACAAAGTACAAATTATGGAATCAGAATTACAACAAAAAATTAAAAATGCTATAATTACTTACATAAATTCTCTAATTTCATCTTTTTTTTTCCAACCTCGCTCTCTTTATTCTCACCTCTCACATTCTTTATATATCCAAAAATTTCAAAGACACAATTTAGTTTTATCAGAAATAGATCCACTCTTCAACAACTTCTTCTATCATATACTTCAGTTTTCAATTCTGTGGAGTCAAAGCAACACACAGAAATTGTGTTTCTTGATTTTGCCAAAGCCTTGATTCAGTCCCCCCACAATGAAAACTTTGGCTAACTGGCATTACAGGTCCTCTTTGGTTATTTTTCAAAGATTACTTACAAAATAGAAAGCATTTTGTTGAGGTTCAAGGGTGTAAATCTGACTTACTTTCAGTCCAATTAGGTGTACCTCAAGGTAGTACTTGGACCTCTGCTTTTTATGTTAACGACATACCGTCTCACTGCTCTTTTTCGTCTGTGTTTTTATTTGCTGATGATGCCAAACTTATTGCCTCTCTAAACTTTGCAAGTGAGAATTTAGCTCTTCAAAAGGATCTTTACAATTTATTGTCATGGTGTCAATCTTGGAAACTTTCTTTAAATACTTCTAAATGCACATATGTACATGAACGTCTCCCTATCATCATCTACTAACAATTACACCATCGGTAATGATACAATTAAAACAGTAACTCAACAGAAAGATTTAGGTATTTTAATCTCTGATAGTCTGTCCACATCAAAGAAATATGCAGCAAAGCTTATTGGTCTCTGTATTTAATTAGGCGAGCAATTCCTTGCACATCACCCAATAACATTAAGAAGTCCCTCTATCTATCACTTGTAAGATCTCAGCTGACCTACTGTTCCCAGCTATGGTTTCCCAACAAAATACAAAACATTATCTTATTGGAAAGAGTTTAACGGCGTGCAACTAAAATAATTATATTTCTTACAAATTAAGACTTATTCATCTCAATATACTACTACTTACAATTACTAGACCTATTATTTTTTGTTAAATGTCTTAAGCATCCATCTGATTCATTTAATGTATTTAATCACGTCACTTTTCATTCTGGGTCCACAAGATCTTCATCTAATCGTAAATTAGAAATTAAGTTCCAACACACCTCCACTACACGACATCAATATTTTAATCGTATATCTCTACTATGGTATACATTCTCACCTATTGATCTTTCATTGTCCTTCACTTCTATTAAACGTTCTCTCAAGCAAAAATTTTGGGATCTATTTATTGCACACTTTGATTCAGACAATTCCTGCACATTTTGTTGTTTATGTCCTTGCTCTAGATGTCACAGTCACTTTATTAATGTACCACTCCCCTCTCACACTTAGCTGTTTTATTATCATTTATATCCTTTTTCTGTTCTTTTAGCTAACTAGGCTGCTCTCTTGTACATAGAGTTTGTCCTTCATCCACCCATCATATCACATTTCATCTCTTTTAATTCTCTTTGTTATATAGTGGTTGTAAAGTTATAATAATAATAATAATGCACACCTGTGCTAACGCCCCTTTTTCACGTGCAACGTTGACGTTTGCGCACTTAATTGACTTGGATTCACATGACTAAATTGCTAAACGCATTCCTCAATTACCGCGCTTGCGGTCGTGCCAACTCAACTTGGACATACTATAGTCGAAGTTCACAATAGCAAATGATAACCTGTATCATATATTATTTACTATTAACCGATTACACGCGAATGACGCAAATATGCGTCAATTAAGAAAAATCGATAACCGCGGTGGACGCAAATATGCGTCAAAAATGCGTCTTCGCGTCCATTTCGCCCTACAGCTTTGTGGAGTCAAGGACGCCACCGATCACAATTGCAGACGATTCTATATTGTTGTAAGTATATTTTAGGCTTATAAAATACATAGACTGCCATAAGAAAATGTTGAGTAAATTTTGTCACAACAATAAGACTTCTTTCTGATAAAGTATAAATTGAAAATATATTTCATAAAATAATAAAGGTAACAGAATAATTTTTTAGAAACCAATATTACTTTAGCTATAACTGCTCATGATAAAACAAGTAGAAAGCTATCTTGGCAAGTGGAACACTGGCACTTCAGCATCCTAGTGATGAAGACGTTATTCTTGACCTGGCACAGCATGGCAGTGACAAGGATGGCAGTGACCAGGATGGCAGTAACTCTGATGGTAGTGACGAGGAGTTTGATGACAGCAAGAATGACTTCAGTACTGATGGGTGTAGTGACTGCAGTAGTTGCTAGATGGTCAAGGACTCTGACGAGAGAATGGAATTGATGATTCTGAAAGGTAGCGATTTCTACAGGAATTTTAACCACATTCTTTGTAACAATAAGTAAAAATAAATATTGTTATACAACAGGTGAGACTGCAGGGATCCCTCTGACATATACTTCTATTATGCTATGACCAGTTGCACTTGATAGTAAGATCACAAGCTATTCTGTCAACAATGCAGCCTACCAGCACATCAAAAGTAAAGACACCTTGGAGTACCAAACTGAATACACTATAATATTCTATCATTTATTTGTGATGTACCTGTTTTCATGCACAAAAGCCATAAAAAGCTTCTCTGTTCACAAAATTTATAACAGATTGCTAAGTTCAAAATAAAACACACCCTAAATAAATATCAACAAATTCTTCCTGAATGTAAGACAGATGCGTGCAAAAGCACTTTCTCTTACCTCTATGATCAAGTAGCAAACTGCTTCAGCCATGAAACCATACTTCCAACCTTACTAGTGTGCTTACTAAGAGCTTCAGTGTGATGCCATAAAGGTTTTTGCCAAACGGTGCGAGTACTTTGTTATTTTTCAGTCGGGAACAGCTCCTTAGCGTCGAATTTATGCTTTCCCAATAGCCTAGAGCGTACTCTATCGTTCGATAATACTGTCCCCGAGGCAATCTTCAAACGTTCGTCTTCTTTCTCTCGCTTAGTGTCACCCTCCCACCAAGCAATCAATCCTTTGTGTCTCGCGTGCGCCCGTGACCGCATTACGTAAGGCGCAATTAAAATTTTTGTTCGCGCGTAATCGGTTAATATGCTACATAACCATGAAAGGGAACAACGTTTTCTTTCAGTAGCTTAAGAATGGAAATTATATCTCACTTGATAAGGTTTTCAGGGAGTATTTATACTTCCTTATTATTGAGTTACTATGCTATAGCTAATGAACTGGTTCTTTAAAAAACAACAACGAATTCTACATAGCAGCTGTCATTATAATATATAATATATAAAAAAACATTAAAAAACACCACAAGCATTTTTGGAGTCAACATTATTAGTCATAAGGCAAAAACATTGAAAGGGGGACAGAGAACTCAAGTGTTTTGGTTGTTTGTCCACGATGAGTTCCTAGCTAGCAAACTTTACTCTACCCGACATGTATGCATGTGTATGTGTGTGTATGCATGTGTGTATGTGTGTGTGTAAGTGTGACTGTTATAACGTCACTGATTCATACAAGTGCACAGATAAATTACATAACAAAATACCAAACTGAGCAATGGGTAGAGGGATTAGCTAAAGGTAGACAATGTTCATCATATAAATTTTACTTTGCCAAAATCAATTACCCTTTCCCCTTTTTTTTTCTTAAAAAAGCTAGCTAGCTATCTTTCTTCTTGTAATTAAATTTTTGTTTGTGATAGTTAGTTCATGTTTTATATGCTATCATTGTGTACTACCAGTAGAGTGGATGACAAAAACTAAAACTAAGCAATTTATATTGTAAACAATTCACCTTGAATTATGTTATTATTAAATGAAGGTATAAATTGCAATCAAGTAGCTAGTTATTTTTTAAACTATTATAAAATATATCACACTTGATTTATAATACCTAAGATTTCATAGAAACATGCTATATTTAAAGTTATTTGGGAAAACTACCTGTACTTTCTAGGAGTCTCATTATTGAAGAATTTGAGAGACAACGTAAATTAACCAAAACTAAGTCAATTGATATTATAACTAACTAAATCTTCTACATGATAGCTATTGAAGAAAAACTAAAAACTAACTAAATATTCAGGGAGAATTTGGGAAAAAAACTAAAACTAAGCATTCAAGATTATTTTTTTTAGTATGAATAACTAAAACTAAGAAAATCTGGAATCTCTAAACCAAAACAACACCATGATCCTCATATTCTTCATTAGCCAGGCTAGAACAAATTGGTATGTACTTTTATGGGCTCCGCAGTGAAATAATCTTTAGCTACCTGTCAAATATACCAAAACTTATACTTCTGTGAAATAGAACTCAAAATATTTTTAAACAAGAGTCAAGGGGTGATGGAAGTTGCTTCAGAGTGGGGGAAGGGACACCACGTACCACACAATATTATCGTGTGAAAACTATTTTCTTTCACATTAACTAAGGAAAATAAGAAGTCATAATGAAAATTGGATGGAAAATTAAATGATCTAAAAGCTTAAATTGAGTTAGTTCAATGAAATTGTTCCATAAAAATTTTATGTGACCATCAATTTTTCTCTTCTTAACTAAGAAGCTGAAGACAACTTATGCCATAATGACAGCTGAAAATACCAACTGAGTTGGACTGGTCATTGTAAAGCATCTTGTAAATTAAGCAATGAATCTATAACCACTAGCTATAACGAATTCTCTCTTTCATCTCTGTTCAGTTACCTGCTATAACCACTATAGCTAATTCTCTCTTTCATCTCTATTCAGTTAGTTACCTGCTGCATTTCTTTTGCACAACTCTACCAACTAGCTACTTGACATTATAACGAGGCTAGATTCAAACTGTAAAATTTGTTTAAATTTTGTTTAAACTTTCTTATACCATGGTTGCTGCGGTAACACCCATGGATTAAAAGTGATATTTTCCCCGGTGATTTTTCCTGGGGCTATGATATTTTCCCTGTGTCAAGCGAATTCTTCCGTGTTTCCGGCCCAAAATTAAAATTCAATTAAAATTCAATTGAAGCACGCCAGAAAGTTTACTTTAGCAAGTTTACTTTAGCAAGTTCGCTTTAGCATTGTAGCTGCCAGCTGTTATCTCCAGATCTAACTCTACCTGGGCTGCTCAGCAGTAAGCAGTAAAGCAGCTAGCTGTGGTAAATTCCTGTGGTATGAGAGCGGCAGGAGAGTTATATGTGGTAGGGCTGGTCCCATATAGGTGGATATGAGAGAGTAGTAGTAGCAGCAACTATGGTATAAAACAGTTGTGCCATGGCAACATCCGGGTTATGGAATATTATCCTTATCCCTGGCTTCGCCCTGGGATCTGGACAGTTATATTCCATAACCCCTAGTTGGCCATGGCATAACTATTACATAAATCCACGACTGGAGTGTCAGATTGCTCTTGAATTTGCTGTTTGCCTTTGTTTGCTGCTTGACTGTAATGGAGTTTTTTTAAACCCTTGCTTCACATGAGCTAGTCTGCGTAAAAGTATGATGCATACAGGCTGATTGAACATAACCGCAAAACAGTGGTATATATTATATACATTCCCAATTTTGTCATGCTATAAAAGACTTCTGAATGTACTGCTTAATCCTGAATAGATAATTCAGAATGAGAAAGCTCTTCTTATATCTGTTTCAGGTACTGCTAACACCTCAAACCTTCTTTAAACTCCCTCAATAAATTAATATGTGTATGATCTTACGCTTATAATTCTCTTCGTACCTTTTAGAACTAGTATAGCTAATCCAACTTTATGTAATGATCATTCTGTGATGCCGCAAGACTGGCTGTCAAACCAGGTACTGACCCAATAGCAGACCAAAAGTAGCTAAGTAAGGTCTGTCTCTGAGACTTCTCAACACCACAATATCTTTCGGATATTTTAAAAAAGATTGCACAATTACAGACAAATTTGACTTATCTAGCTAGGCACATTTAGCTACACCCTGTCCAGGATTAATCTAGGGTTTATTAGTTTTGGGTGGGGGAAATTGGGCAACTGTTTGTTTGTTGGAGAGGAAGTTATATAATACAGCTGTTTGCATACCATGAGGCAATCCATTCTGAAATGGTTTGTACTAACTAAGAGGACTTGTGAGATAGCAGTGTAGCTCAAAAATAGCCTACTTTCAATTCTAAGCAACCATCTCAGTCCAAGTGAATTAGTAAACTGCCACTGAACAAATGAAAATGTATGAAAAAAGCTTATTAACACAAACCACAGAAGGTCACAGTACAATCCAATAGCTACTGCATTAATGAACGGATGTAAATGATAACCTGACTGAAAAATATTCAGGTGCCTGTGTTATTTTCTCAGTTTAAAACAAACTCCGTTAGAGATGTCACTAGTTCATCTTGCTCTGACATCGTCATTCCAAGTCATGCTACTTTTGGCTATAATTATAATCTGCCGTTTTTATGAATACCTAATAAAAATGAGAACAGTTTTCAACTGAAATAAAACTAGACTGAATTATAGTGTACACAAATCCAATGTTATAATTATGTGATGCATTAATAAGTGACAATGCCTTTAATCAAAATGTTTACGTCTGTCCACTCAAACTTGGATCACAATGTTAATTGAACGATTCCACATTTAAAAGTTGGGTGGGAAGATTGTCATGCTTATAAAGTAAGTTGAGAAAAATGGGTAGTGGGAGCCCTCAGCAATATCTGTCTATCAGTGAATATAATGGGAAGTTTTACTGCATGAAAGTATAAATTGATATCGTGTATCATTCACCACAGTCAGTTGTGATTATTAATATTATTATAGCTAACCTGCCCTGAACAGTGTTGTGTCAATGCAATTTTAATATTTTAATAGAAGCGCAGTTTAGGGAATTGATACTTCACCCATTTTTGTGCAATATTATTACAAATGTCTAATAGCTAATAATTTTTAATACATATATTATTAACTAGCATTTAATTGTATTTCTCTTGTAAGCCTCTTGAAGTAATACCATCTCCTCAGCTGAAACAGGGTGGAGGACAACCACAACTGGCTACATTTGTAGAAAGTGAATGGTTTAATCTCATAACTACAGTCGTGTTGCCGCTCCACATCAAATGGACTTATCCACACACTCACCGAGACAATTATTGAAATTTTAAAGTGGGAGTCCAGTAGAAATAAAATCTGTGGTCAGGGATTCATTTTAGAGAACAGAAGTAGTTCATAGTCCCCTGTTATTCCTGTGTGCTGGTCCCTTATTCCTAGCAGTAGCTGATGCAGCTTTTCAATCAGTGATTTTTCTACAGTCATGGGACTTTCCATGCTGCAGGGATGGCAATACAACGAGTGCAGGTAAGGTGGTAAATATTAGGATGTAAATTGGAAAGGCTGAAGGACAATTTCAGGACTTGTTAATTAATACTAGAGAATGTATATATAGAGTTGAAGAAGAGAATACCTTACTTTTATATAAAAAGAAGAGTTGTGACTGCAGGCATGAAGAATTATTGCCATCAACACTGGAATATTTTGTTTCATAATTTAGATGTACTATGATTTTTTTATGCTTGTACAGAATAAAATCAAGGATAACCTGAATAAGTGTGTGAGGTGAATTTGAGTGTTGAAGGCCAACTGGACTCAAAAGTGGTGAAACAACAAAAAGGAAACAAATACATGATCAATATATTATTTGAAGAGACATTTGAATGAAGTAACTAATGATGATAATGAACCGTTAAGTTGTTGTTGTGTGTTTTTTTTTTTCATTTGTGGTTGTTTTTCTATTGTCTTTCCTTCTAAAGATAAGATGGGAAAATTCCATCGATAAACAAAACAAGTGTAAGGGTTTCAGTTTGCCATCCTACATCATTTATTTTATCAAGTTCTGATCCTTCATAAAAACTAGATTGACACTTTCTAACCTAAAGGGGTCTGGAAAAAGGCAAAGGAAAAATGTGAAAAAATCCCCGGTGACAACTAAGATTTTTTCACATTTTTCCTTTGCTTTTTTCCAGACCCCTTTAGGTGAGAAAGTGTCAATCTATTATTTATTTTGTCCTAAAATGCCCACTTCCAAAGTTTACTTCCACAACCTGTCTTATCCTGCCATAATGTCTGCAGAATCTGAATAAATTATACAATTTAAAACAACTTCTTAGTATGCTATTATACATACCTAGTGTAAGTCATCATGAGTAGTCACTCCAGGGGCATAGGAAGCTCATTTTGATTGGTCAGGTGCCATACAATGCGCATGTTCAATATTTTACTACCATTTTTTAAATTGGTAATGAAAAAAATTGAATAGCTATTCAGAAAAAAAGCACAAAAGGTAAAATGTATTGCTTCACTGCAGTACATTATTGGTAAGCTATTATTAACTTTGTAATGATAGAGTAGCATCAATAGCATGAACAATGTCTGCACTACGAGAGATACTAAGAAGAAACCAACAACTGTATCTTTAGTCAGAGTCAACTGTGGTAGGTTAACTGGGGGATGACCAGAGACGGGTAGAGGGAAGCTACCACCAGAGTTCTGGCAGGATGATCTAGGTGGTCATTAGGCCTTAGAGGGGTTGTTGGACACAGCACTAATGCTGATGGGTAATTAGAAGGATACACCACCATATGTTCTGGATCATTCACACCACATTCAGACAGTTTTCTATATATCTGAGCTGGTCTTGTGGCCTGCGGTTGTGCGCATGCATCCATCCAGGAGCCGCATGACCGCAAGCTTCACCCCTTAGGGGGTGAGAGACTTGGTGGGTCAGTGGCAATTGGTCCCCCAATTGCTCTGCATCGCCAGAGTCCCCCAAAGGGCCGCAGGGTGCGACCCGAACCCCCAAGGGTTAGAATAAATTGTAATCTCTTGGAGTAGGGTCTACTAAATATATAATAAGTATACAAGAATAACATTAATGCATGGTGAGTAAGGGTTATGACAGTTTCACACAGTTGTTGCGTCTATCCTTCTCGCTAGCACCTTTGACAAACCAGCCAGTCTCTCGCTAGGCATCTGTATGTACTGCAGGTAAGCAGTGCTGTGCCACCTGCCTAACGTCTGGATAGTGGAATCCTCCACCCCGACTATCGCAGCTGTCATTGCAGCCCCAATCCTAAAGCTGTGCCCAGCATACTGCTCCGATGGGAGACCAATTCCTGCTACAATTTCCCGGACCTGTTCCCCGAATCACACCTTTGTGACTAGCTTTAACTCTGCGTTATGAAGAATGGGCCTGAAGACGAGCCCCTCACTTCCGTATACTTGAGAATAGCTGTCACCGGGCAAAGAGGAAGGCCAGTTTTCCCCAAAATAATGTCCGCCCCTGTCCCAAATTGGTCGCACTTCGACCTCTTGAGGTGGATTCTCATTAGTGTTGGTCTGTCCCTATTGTCCACGGCTACATCCCCCCACATGAGTTATCTCACCGGAGAGACCGAGGCCTGCGTTTCAGGCAGCAGCTCCCCTAGCCTGAAAAAGCCGAAGAATGTTGTACAGCAGATAGCCCACAGAAGGTCTTTTTGAGGTTGGTTGGACTGGTTCAGCTGTGTCCGTATCTGCTCCATGACTGCTGCTGTAATGGGTAGACGGAGGTGGGATGGTGGACCTTTATCGGCTCTTACGCGTTGGATTCCTGCCTGGATTCTCTTCAGCACTGGCAGGGACGATTGTTCTCTTGGATCGGGGAGCTCCAGGGAGAGCTGTGTGTTGCGCACTGCCGACAGATATTCCTTGATTGTCTGTGGGGCAAGGCCCAGCTCGGCCAGGTAGACTGCGAAGGAGCAGAGTAGCATTTTTGTGATAGGAAATAGGGTAGTGATTGTGTACCGTGTGCAGAATGTGTAGAATTTTTTCATCGCTGCCTTGCATGATCTGCGAGTTGAGGTTGCTAGTCCTTCCTGAAAATAGCGCTGAACTGTTGGCGCCAGCTCGGTGAGACCCAGTCCACTTGAGGATTGAGGAGGAGCTGTAACAGCTGTTGAGCTACTGGTGAGGGGTGCTTTTCTGCCTCTGGAACCTTTGACAGAAACGATAGCACACGGTTACGGGACAAATCATCAGCTAAATGATTGGCATGGGTGTTTATGTACCACCCTTGAAGGAAATACTCCAACTGGGCCTCCACAAAAACGAGGCATCTGAGCAGGTGCATGACTCTCGGGTCCCTGCTTGATCTGGACTGGAGGGCTGCAACTATCACTTGGTTGTCACACAGGCATCTCACCTGGTGGGTGCGCCAGGCGTGGCCCCACATCACACAAGTGAGAACTATGGGGAGCAGTTCTTTCTCTGTAATAGAAATTTTGTCTGCTCTCCTGTCCCACTGAACTTGGAACCAGCTGTTCCCATGCCACGCCCCCACAGCCCCAGGAACCGGATGCGTCTGAAACTAGCTCTACTGTAGGGAGGCTGGCTGGTGGGCATAGGAATGCCTTGCCATTCCACTGTTCCAAGAATTCCTTCCACCACGCTATGTCTGCTCGGCATGTCCTATTCAGCCTAATATGCTCTCCCCATCCAACCTTATGTTGGTGGCGTGGAGAAGATCAAGTAGCCTGCGGAGGAAGGAACGCCCTGGTCGTACCACTTTGCAGGCGTGGGTGAGTAGTCCAATTAGCGACTCCAGCTGCTTGCGCCGGCAAACTTTCTTTTCTTCCCACTCCTGGAGAAGCGTCTTTAACCGTAATAGCTTCTCCTCGGGAAGGCGAAGCTCGCCAGCTACAGTGTCGACCTGGATTCCTAAGAAAGTAATGCAGGTTGTGGGATCATCCCTCTTGTGGGGTGCCATAGGTACCCCCAGCTTCCTGCATACTGAGTCCAGCGTATTGAGGGCCAGCTGGCACTCCTCTGAGTGGGGGGTGCCACTGTGATGAAATCGTCCAAGTAGTGCAAGACAAAGCAGATCCCGGCATGCTCCAGGCACCATTTTAGTGCGTCCGCCACCGCATTAAAAATTTTGGGGGCCAATCTCAGTCCAAACGGAAGCATGGGGTCAACATAGATCTTCCCCTCCCACTCCATGGCCTGTAGAATCCGGTCTTGTGGGTGTACGGGGGACGAGGTGATATGCGGACTCGATGTCTATTTTTGCCAAAAGAGAGGCCTTTTCCCAGCTGTTGCACTCGCTGTGCCACACTGTCCACTGAGGTATAAGACAGCGATGTCAAGGCTGGGTCAATCCCATCGTTGACACTTGCTCCGTGAGGGTAGGACAGATCTGTGATTAGGCGAAACTTTCCTGTGCCGTGGCCTTTTGTGATGAGCCCAAACCGGTTGATGTGAAGGAAATGCCTCCATGCTAGTGGGAAAGGACTTAGCATGTGGTTCTTGGCTAGCTCGCTGTCGATATACTCGGATATCGTTGCCGGTCGGAGGGTGGTCGAGTGCATGTTACATGTGGCTGACTTAAGGGGAGTATCCCACTTAAAACCGACCCTGAAACCTTTGCAGAGCTCTAGCACTATGTAGGTGACATATGCCCTGTCCGGGTGCGCCCCCAGGGCCGCCTCCCAGATGTCCGGGAGAAGTGGGTCTGCACCTGCCCCAACTCTTGAATCGTGTGGTATCTGCTCACAAGTCACATGTGTCTGTCCACATCAGTGTGAGTTCAGTTTAAGGCTTCCTCCCGGCAGTTCGTGACTATAGGCATGGCCATCCGGTTCCCCGCACCTGGGGGGCTGTAGGGCGAGTCAGAGAGCTCTCCCGGTGACGTGCCCGGCTGCACTGGATGGCTGGGTGCTCGCCGCAGCATCCTGAGCAGGTGTGCACATACCAGCATGTCGCCCCCCTGACCCATACCCAAGATAATGAACACAAGTGGTCAGACAAGACTTCCCTGTGCTTCGCCTACACAGGCATTAGGGTCGGGCGGCCTAACTTCGGGTTTATTACTGCATTACTACCTGCATTGCAGATCCACCAGGCAGCGAGCCACCCCAGCAAGCCAGCGCCCACGCAGGGCTGCCTACATTCACCCCCTCGGTTAAGGCAGCAAGTAACAGGGCTGGAATTGCTAGCAGCAGCAGCATCCAGCACAGTATCAGCGGGAGATGGCCCCACTATCTATGCGAAGCCAGGTAACGTCGGCCTCAACAAACCAGGGCCGTTCAACCCAGCAGCCACACTAGCTCCCAAGGTGGCCAAAAAGATCTTAGAGTTAGACTTTGTCGAGATGGCAGAAGTCACCATCGACGCTGTACCAGAGCCGACACCAGGCAGGCCGTTCACGCCAAACCGGCCACCGGTGACTAACATCTCCTAGTGGACGGAGAGGTTTGCCACAATGGCAGCCCTCTTGTCCCAGAGGTTTCCGGCCAAGGCACCGGAGCTGTTTGTTTACCTAGCAACCATTGTGCGGGCAGAGAGGAACTATGAGGCCGGGCGCTGGGCAGCCTACGACCGCCAGTACAGGCACGAGGCACTGGCCAGGAAAAGCCTGGACTGGTCAGTGCCAGATCCGAGGTTATACAACGAAGCCTTCACTGGGAGGGCAAAGGCTATTCCAAGGTGTGCCATGTGCCTCATGGACGACCACCAGGCACACAGCTACCCTCAAGGGCGTGTCAATAGATGTATCTCTGAAACTCTCATTCACCGGCGCTCACGCGGACTGTCTCAACGCCACAACACGCCACGTGCAGTACTCAAATAACGCCCCCTAGTGTGGTGCATATGCTCCCTGTAGCTTCCAGCCCGCACTTACGCCCACTCTGCTCCTCTCCTCCTAGTTGATCCTCCTGTCCTGCTGCTTGGCAGCAAATGGTATGGGCTACATCTCCACTAAGTTTAACTACCTTAAACTACATTAAATGCATTAGTTACACTGTTCAATTTACAATTAGTGAATTGAATGGAAATGTGTGCAATTGAGTGAATGTGTAAGTTTGTGTGTGAGTTTGTTATGTGCGCGTTATTTCTGTTCACCACATCAACCATTTATTGTACTGCAACCTTATTTGGAGTAAAAAAAATCGATATATCATCGCCCCTCAAGAAACTGGCACTTAGCAATGCCCACAACATTCTTTTGTGGTGACTGCATTCACAGAAAATGCATTTTTAAGACAATTAGTGAGCCACCCACGTGAGGTTGTGCACCTGGAAAGATAAAGGTTTTTAGGGAGTATACCAAGGTTTCCTATCTAGTCCAGCAGCCAAATCCACTTTTTTGCTACAACTATAGTAGGTTTTTGTGTGCCTTTTGCTTCTCAAGACCACCTATTTAAAGAATATATTTACTGGACCTTCAACAGCATTGAGCATTTTGATATAAATTGATATTAAATGTAAAATGCACTTTTGCTAATTAACAGTTTGTGGTTTTAGGTTGTCATTGTACGACATGATATTGCCACTAAGTATAGCAAGCAATACCGGGTTGCAGTCAATGAGAATGAGCATGTGACTATTCTTACCGATAATATAGATGTGTATGTTCTACGATGTTATCATTACTTCTTACAAATACCAATGATAATGGCATCAAGTATCAAAGAAAGAAAAGTATTAATACACAAGCTACTGTGGCGAAGCATCATGATTATTCCATCACTAATAGCTGGTCATGCTCTATCTGGGTGTGACACTGTGGCAGCATGCAATGGACTTTCTAATGTAATTTTTCTTTCAGCATTTTCCTTTTTCCTATAGGAAAAGGGATAATGCTGAAAGAAAAAATTACTCATATATATGATCGGCGACATTCAAGCAGATTAGTCTGATGTGATGCTCAAGTGACAGCTGATGTTATGGACAGCCAACCACTACATCCATGTTGTCCAAAACAAAAGTGATGTATGGAGTGCTCAAATCAGGAAGCCAAAACTTTGCAACTTGATCCTCATGAAGTTAGAGCACACATATTATGCATGGATCAAGAACAGAATATGAAGTCATTGCAGCCAATAGCAATACCATCTGACATTCCCCTAGCTCCCAGTGACATCCTACAGGTGATCAGGTGTACCTGCTCAAGTGAAACCCATTGCAAGTCTTCATAATGTGGATGTAATAGTGCAAAACTAGTTTGTACCATGTTCTGTACTTGTCAGAACTTAACTGCATGTTACAATGAACAAATATCAACATCATGAATAGAGCAACATAGGTGTAAACTTTCAGCATTAGTTGTAGAAGCACTATGTCAAAAACTAGGCAAGCTTTACCACAATTACCCTAATGATGTATGGGCCAGTTCAGCCTTTCTGAAGCACATTGAGAGCATTTGGAATTGAATTGGTAATGTACATCACCCATAGATTTCGATACTGGGTGGTTGCTGTCTTCCTGAAATTCTGTTGACAGAATGAATGACTGGATGACTGCTGTAAACCTCATAAACATGATCACTGAGGGTTAATATGCATTACTATTATGTGGTGGTGAAATTCTCCTTAGTAACATGTTAATGAATGGCTTTTTTTTTTTTTTTTTTTTTAATATAGACCACCAAAGCAAGGTTAGCTATGTCTACTGTGGCTGCCTTTTTTCCCCCTCTTTCTCCCTCTTTTATGCTCAATTCTAATTAAACACTTCACAATATCCTCTATTCCTTCTTTCCAATATCCTTCCCCCCCCCCTCCCCCCTCACTTTCCTGTTCCCTGTATTAAAATATCAAGCTGGGTCTACATTTTCCTAATAAAGTTATTGCTTAGAGTTTTTTTGCTTCTTTCAATCTAATGATAACCCCAAACTGTAGGCTATTAGTACAATTTATTGAGAAAAGTGTAAAAGGCAACATATCAATCAGTAAGCATTGCTTTTTTTCTTGCCTAAAATTATTTCTCCAATACTCCCAAACTTGACCTATAATTTCTTCAAAATGTGCTACATTTCTCATTTGTTGCTTGGCCAAAATTCCTGTGATAATTAGCTATGTATTGTGAATTACAATAAAGAAATGGTTATATTGCAGCATAACTGAAGCTGACACGTGGTCTTTTAGTACTCTTTCTTGATTATGTTTGAGAGCATTAATATAATTTCACACATTCCACATTAGTTAATTATTACTAATTGATGCTAATCTAATAAAGTTGCCTATATTTCTAGCATATTTCTTACCCAAAAAATTTCCAGCGAATATTTATCTATGGCCATCAATTAGCTGTATATTACGTAATAGCTGCATACAAAATTAGAACATAAATATGTTATTTTCTTAGGCATGACTTATTCAGTCCTTGCATTTAGTATACATTTTAGTGTCAAAGTTTTAGTGATTTTGGAATCTATCCAATGATGTAGCTATCAACTTCTGATATACCAAAGTTGAGATATGACGGAAATACCTTAAAACCACAACCATTAATTCATTCCTTAATAACTATTTTTTAAGTGTTAATTTTAGTATCAAAATGTTGGCAACATAGAGAGCTATTCAATGGCATGTTAACCTTTTATTTAGATAGTACCAAAGTTGAGATATGACAAAAATACCTTAAAACCACAACTGTTAATTAGCATTGTCAACTTTTGTTTAAAATGCTCAATGCTGACTGAGGTCCAGTAAAGTTATTCTTAAGGAATCCTTGACTAATATAATCAGCAAAAAGAACTACTATAGACACCAAAGCAAGGTTGTATCTACTGGCTGCTGGACTAATCTCACTCGGTGGCGCTACTGGGGCTCCAAGTTGGGGACATATATTTGCTGTAACGAATTTAAGAAGTGCTTCCAGTGATTATAAGCTGATAAAAAATTGTTTAATTTTGTTATTAAAATTATTAATAAATTGCCTGGGTGCTGCTGTGACAATTTTTCTAAACACTTGTTTTTGTAAGCTTGAGCTGGGTTTCATTTATTCAGAGTCTGTTTGACAGTCTTCATTCATTGTACTGTATCTTTAGTCAGAGTCAACTGTGGTAGTTTAACTAGGGATGACCAGAGACGGGTAAGGGAAGCTACCACCAGAGTTCTGGCAGGATGATCTAGGTGGTCATTAGGCCTTAGAGGGGTTGTGAATGTGTAAGTTTGTGTATGAGTTTGTTATGTGGGAGTTATTTCTGTTCACCACATCAACTATTTGTTGTACTGCAACCTTATTTGGAGTAAAAAAAATCGATAACAACACCCACAAAAATGTTTGGGTGACTGCATTCACAGAAAATGCATTTTTAAGACAATTAGTGATCCACCCACATGAGGTTGTGCATCTGGAAAGATAAAGGTTTTTAGGGAGTAACCAAGGTTTCCTATCTCACACCATGTGCTACTGGGGCTCCAAGTTGGGGACAGATATTAGCTGTAACGAATTTAAGAAGTGCTTCCAGTGATTATAAGCTGATAAAAAGTTGTATAATTTTGTTATTAAAATTATAGCTGTTACCAACAGCAACTATGGTATAATAATGAATATACCTTTCTAACCAGAAGACATAGCAAATATGAGTATAATGCTATATGATATATAGAAGGAGAATATAACAAGTCTTTTTGGCTTAGTATTTACACAGTGCCTCAGGCAAATGTGTAAATATGGCCAATCAGATGAGTGACATTCTCCTGTATCAAACAAATTATTTATTACAAAGCTCAATGCTGTAACCAGAGGGGATACAATAACCCAATGAACCAAGAACACAGGTAAGCAAATTCTTGCTTACTTTAATGCCTTTCCTATGGGGCAATTAAGTTATTAGACTCAGTTCAAAATAATCTATTATTGTGTATTAACCGATTACTGGCCAAATACGCAATGCGTTAAGGTGCCTCTCTCCATCCCAGACTGAGTGCTGTATATAGTCTTTTCCAAATTACCTAAAAAATAAATGAAATAATTTAAATACAATTATTTTGCATGAATTATACAGGACAGATTGGATTGCTTATGTAACAGTTTCTATCTAACCATAATGGCATAAAAAATCATTCTGAATATCGTCATTGTCAGCGCTCTGATTATGTTAATTGCCGCACATAGTCTTCACTATGTCACTTAACTCCTTCACTGGCATAAGCACTTAATGGGCACTCTGTGTGCGCTACTGCACCACACTTCACTGAATTTTAAAAATCGATTGTCCTCTAGACTGCAACGATTTTTGTGTATAAGTTTTCTTTGACATATTCTCGCGCAGCCGACCCTTTTCCCTTTTATTATCCACTCATGCGGGAGAGGGAAAAGAGGGTCTGGTAAAAGCTTGTACATACATAGTTTCGTGTCATTCCTTCAGTGTATTGCTTATGTAGAGGGTGTGGATTTGGATGACGTAAAATTAAATACGCGTATAAAAGCAGAGTGTTAGCATATAGTATTCTGTAGTCAAATCTATATTCTCTTCTATGACATGATTGGCTATGCTCTCCAGGATATTCCATTAACTGCGTATTCAAGCATATCTTAGGTTCAGTTGAACTTCAAAACAAGACTCTATTCAATTTCTGTGGTAAAATGTATATCACATTAATTGGTTTGTATTAAATTGGCTTGTATTAAATATTATTTCATGAAAAGTAAATTTTTTTTCTGTCGAACTATTAACCTGCAGCCAACTTAAACACACACACACACATACACACACACACATTACAGGAAGTTTGGTGAAACAATCTGTTGTTGTTTTTACTAGGACACGTTTTATCAGACCCTCCCTCCTCCCCTCTTGGAGCCAGACATTGCCATTTCGCCTAGCTGGGAGAATGTAGGGCATTTATGTCCTCCAATTGAATTTGAGTTAAGCTGAAAATCAGATTGCAGCAGTAATATGACTTCAGAATTGTAACTACGATTAGTTGAGTGAACTATTAACCTCAAGCGCTCAGCCATATATTATACCTGTATTACCAAAAACTTTTCAATCAATGCATACCTTGGAAGAGAAAAAGAGAGAGAGAGAGAGGGGGGTGTTAACTAAGTATTCTATTACATACTTGATCATTGAGGGGTGCTCACTGATTCTTTCCATTGATTCACTCGTTCATCAATATTGCTTCCCAAAAGACCAACCTCCTTGGAGGCTAGTTGGATCTACTTCAGGATACTTTGCAACCACAATATTGGTCAGCAACTGCAGAGCCTTCTGAATGAAAACAATATAGCTATTTAGCTACAAGCTTTACATTTTTTAAAATAGCAAACACAAACCTGCATATTTGAACTTGATAAGACATGCCTTCTCTTCCTCTCGTCACCACGGGAAACAGACTTCACACTGCAGAAGCAGTAACTCTCCGCCATTCTAGAGCATGAGCCGTATAACACTTTCGCGATGACGTTAGAAATAGCTATGAGAGTGATGAATGTTTAGGAGGCGGTCTGCTTGATGGAGCTCAGCTTATAGAGATGCTAAGTAAGCTGTGAACTATACATTTATATTCAATAACTATGCTAAGTCTTTCGGAGGAATCCTCTGCTGCTCACCATGGTCATTATCAGTGACTTAAAATGACAATTCCAATCATTTTAACACTACTAGCAGTTTGGAGCTATTGCAGGCATTTTTTGAAACAAAATACCTAAGTTTGCTTTAGAATTGTTTATATTGCTACAAATTTTAACTTGATAAAGTGGAAAGGGTGTAAGTGCATTGGCACTTAACCAGTTGTGGACACTGGTGCTAGACTGCTGCTATAAAATAATATAAATCATACAATAAGGTATCATAGTTTTTTTTTCACACTGCAATGACTTTACTATTTATATAAGCCTACACAATTTTTTGTAAGCCTACCTAAACCCACCAAAATTGGACACCCTCAGACAAATATGTTAATAATGTGGCCATCCTATTTTCAGCAAAAGGTTACCTATTTCACGGTTTAAAAGCCTCAGTAAAAAACTTAAGATCAATGAAGGTGATTAAATTTGAATTAGTAATAATGCAGCTAATAAAGTTGGTAACATTTAATTATTTTTTAAGGAAATTTGAATCGTACGCCATGAACATTTGACACTTAGAGCCAAGTCTGAGTAATTCTTTTCTTCTTCAAAGATCTGTGTTCAAAATTTTAGAGTATCACAAAGTTTGGGAATAATGGTAAAAAATTATCTGGATCTCAAGGGAGTAACTGCCACTAGTGGAACTACACCTTGGTCTACATTGGTTTGCACATACCTCCATGAAGCATACTTTGGCATGCCAATCTTCAGCCATAGGTAAAATTCCATTCAAGGTGTGTTTCTCAAGCTCTGATGTGGATCGTATGAGTTGGGATCGTCTTGCTCTAGCAACTGATAGATAATCTGTCTTCAGTAATGCCGGCCTCAGGTATATCTTTGGTCAAGTTTTACTTTAGGTCCTAGGTCCTACATTGAGCGCATCGCGTCGTGTCACCTAGTGAGCGCATCGCGTCGCGTCACGTCACAATTGATCGGGTTCAGCTATAAGATTGATGGCGTCAAAGTGTAATTAGTGCAATTTCAATGATATTAAGTAAGACCAAGTTCCTTCAATAGTTTGAGTGTGTGCCCCAGTGGTTGGATCCACAAAATTTATTGAATACTGAAGCTTCACAAGCCCACCAGTAAAAAACTTCCACTATCTCATTCAGCTTCAAATGGCTACCAGAAAAAAAAACTCCCATCTCTCATGGAAATTACAGATTGGCATCCAGACTTGGGACATGTCCAGCAATAAGACCCCTTCTTGATGACAAAGTTGCATACACTGCCACACTTATTACAGTTAGCACTATTCTTTAATGCTGCTCCAATTCCCTTTAACCAGACAATTGCTGCCTGCTGAATTTAAGCATAGTTTGTTAGACGCACGTTCTGAGGGGCTGAGCGCGCGAGCGTCTCGATGAAATCGTAAGGTGACGCGACCCGATGCGCTCAATGTAGGACCTAAAGTAAAACGTGACCTCTCACTTGAACAAAACACTTAGCTAGTGGAATCTATAAAAAAAAATCTTTTCTCTGAAATAAATCTCTGAACTTGTCTTCTATTGTAAGCTCATAACTAGCATGGTGAAACTAAGCAACGCGAAGTAGCACCCAAGGACGCTACGAGATACCAAACATTTTCGTTGGAGCGCGCAGGACTTTCAATCCATTGAACAATAGCAAGAGCAAGCTTTTACCAGCGCCTGATCAATAGAAACTTTATACCTATATCTGATTAGCCCTTCCACATTCGTGCTTGTAGCACTCCTGTAAATACTAAGCCAACGGACTTGTGATATTCTCTTGTAGCAAACGAATAAAATAAATAATTATAATTATCACCCCTTTACTTCAAGCATCATTTTCGGTGATTTAGATAGAACGTGAAGCTTACATTAGTATGGTGGGTGCAAGAGCTTCAGCAAAAAATAATACATTTTCAATGGACTTGGTGGTATACCACCGTGAAAATCCTGTGGAAGGAAGTTCGTGACGACACGATGCAAATCCCCTATTCAGCCCTTTTATTCATCCCCCGTCCATCAAACCGCTTGCAACTTTCTCCTGAGATCATCAGGAGAGTGTTTGAACTGGTACCACCCACTAAATTTCCCAGCATAGCGGAGTAAAGGGTCTGGCAAACGTGTGCAAAATATTAGTCTCGCGGGCTAGACCCTTTACCCAATAAGAAGAGAAAGAAAGGGTCACTGTCACTTAAAACCAATTACCGGTCCTAGAACACCCGGTTCAGGAATATTTTGCGATAGAACGTATCGAAGATTCCTTGGATTAGTCCAGTGCCTAAGTCATTTTTTTTGTTACAGGGTGGATAAAAGCACAATACTTTGTAGACACAATCTACAGCAACCAATTAATGAGTTCAGGGTGGTAGCCACAGAAATATAGCTCCCTGGGCTGAGATCTACACTCATGAAGTGTGGGGAAATAGTTTAAAAAAATTAACGATATACGCTAACATTTTAATATTCGCGATTAATACAATTTTATGCGCGAAAATAAAAAACGCGATTTTTATTTTTTTAATTTTTTATTATTTAAGCTATAAATAGGTTATGTCTTCATACAAGCTCATTTAACACAATAGAAATAAAATATAAGGGAAGTATTGCATTAAAAGAAAAAAAGAAAAAGAAAAAAAAACTAGCAATTTCCACCACAATGACATAGTCCAGTGCATGGCAAACCAGCAGCTTTACAGCGACACTTTCTTGAACACAAGGGTTCTGCTTTACAGCCACATTTCAGCAATTCCCTGCTTGTTTTTGCTACTTCAGGTAAATGTGTCCATATTGGCCACCATAAGCTTTGCTCATTCTTCCAGCCAAAACCATCGGGTGAAGGTACTTGTTGCTGGCACTGTAAACTTCGACTCCAAATTCCACATTGATAAAGTGCTCACTTACAATGCTGAAGTAACGCTGCCTATAAAATAGATTGAGATATTAAGTAACACCAGAATATTATAGCGATAATTTTTTTTTACCTGAGCAGGAGGAATGTTTTCTATTAATTTCGAATGTCTTGAAAACAATTCCTGTCGCAAGCCATTGACACTGCTATGTTCTGTAGTTTTGTCATAAATGATGCAGGTAAATCTTTCTAAGGCTTTAAATACTTCTGACTGGGCAGTTATAAGTTTAAAAGGGTTGCTGAAAATCTGTGCAAAAGAAGCTGTTATACAGGGATAAGACTTCCATGCATCCCATACTGATTTTTTTTCCTTTCCATGGAATTGTGATGTGGTGTCACAACCTGAAAATGTATGAAAAAATGGCAGTGCTTGTGATTTGTCTGCTCCCAGTGTGTTGACAATGTTGTTAATATTGTAATACCTGAAATTTCTGCCAGTGCCAAAAGCAACCCATATAGTAGTAGTAATAGCTGATGAGTTAATGTAAAAAAACAGGCCTATGAGAATAACTGTGACATCCGTGTCAACTGTGTGTACTAGTATATTTCGGGCACCATGGTTAATAGCATCAATAAGATGAAGAGCAAGTCTCGTATCTGCCTCTTCATGGTCACAATCTTGTAGAAACTGAGTTGAATAATTGACAGTGACAACAGATGAACCTGGAAAATTAAATTTCAGCATTAATACTGGATTAATTATTAATACAACTAACTTACCAGAAGTAACACAAAGTTTCTTGTTTGTAGATATGAGAACAACATAGGATGTCAGGAATTAGAACAGTTCTTGTTTGTTCTTACTATCCCGAAGAAAGTCTTGAAAGTTACGAGGAACTTTTACTTGCTTGTTCACCTTAATTCGAATTCCCTTCCCCCGATTATTTCTTGCAGTAGCTTTAAGGCTATCATGTTTGTAGTCATCCCAGATGATGTCAATTCTCTCACAAGTATCAAGCTCTTTCTCAACATATTTGTTAAATACCAACTCACTGTACTCTGCAAAGGTAGAAACACTCTTACATGATAAAAAATGAACAGCTGCTGCTCCATCAATCAGCTTAATATCGAAGTAAGAAGGGGGATCTGATGTTTCTATTTTGAAAAAGCTCAGCAGGTCAGCTTTACTGGTAGGTAGGCGTAATTTACCATTGTCTGATAAAGAAGGTGGCCAAGGGTGATTTTCGTGAGAAAAAAATTCATCTAAATCTCCTCCTCGAATTGTACTGGATATATAAAGATGACTGAATAAGCAAACATCACTTTTGAGATTATTGAGTTTTTTCTTTACTTTTTTTTCTTTCACTCTTTGACGTTTAAATAACGGTAAAGAATTCTTTTTGATAGGCTTTGTGATAATCACATTTTGAACATAATCTTTGTATTGTGAAAACCCTATTTCCTTGATAGATTTAACGGTCTGTACAACAACATCTTCACTAGCACAATTGCGTGTATTCAGAACTAACAAATCTGTGTCATCATCCAAGAAAGGGTTTCCCATGGTAGTGATGGTACTACACAGATCACAAACGTGGTTTTTAAAAAGCTCTTGCACTGAGACACTCTGTTCATGATGATGAAAATCTTGTTCTTCACAGTAGCCGTTTAACTGACTTTCAAATTCTTTTAAAAGACGAGCTTGCTCGGGTCCGCAATCATCCACCTCCTAAAAGCAGAAGGATTCTCAGTGAGCCCCACAGCACCACCAGAATCTTTAACCAACTTATTATTCTGCTCGTGTGCTTGATCAATAGGGATACAAGAGAAAGGATTTTGTGTTTTACTAACAACCCAGTTTGTTTTGAATTTATCAGAAATGCTATCAGGTAAATTTTGCATGTCTCTTATATGTATTGGGATCCAACGTGCATAGTTGATGTGGTCTAAAGCAAAAAAACCACTGCACAAGGCTGTCAGTTGTTGCACGGTTGTGATCTAGGAGCTCCAACTGTAAAAAGACCCTTCTGCAAGTTTGGTGGGCAAACAATTCCCTCCTTTTCAAAATGCATGGAAACACTACCTGCAAGCTGTTCTTCTAACTCAAGAACACGCTTATAACTTACACTGAGACCAAGGTTGCATAAAAAATTGACGAGATATTTACTTCTTGTGTGAGTGTGAATTTTTAATCCTAAATATACAGGAAGAGGAGGCTCATGATTCTTTCCATGCCTCTTTTTGGATTTCTCTTTAAAATGACCTTTAATATTGAAATAGATCAGCTGTGAGATTGACAAATAGGCTTAAGAGTCTACAGAAGATTCATCAAGAGGTACTTCTTGACCATTGACAATCATACTAATGAGGTACTTTAGAAGTGGGGGCACAGACTCACTCTGACAGGTAGGCGAGAAATTACCACTGAATGACGTTTTTTCCCATTGAAAAATTTCTTTTCTTATAATTTTGGCAAGCTTTGATGCTAGCAAGGCTTCACTCTGAAAATCACGTGATTCTAATTTATCTTTAAGCATTTCTTTTAGAACTTCTTTAAACACCAATGTTATGTTTTTACCATCAGTTTCTTCTGTACAATGGCCCAAAAAATTACTCATAATGTCCTCTTTGAGTCTTGTTTTGTTAATGGTCTTTGTGATGCCCAACGCTTGCAAACGATTTGTAAACATATTAAATAAGTCCTTTAGTTTAAACAAGTAGGTACCATTTCTAATACTGTCTTCAATGTTTAAAATAAGATCAGAAAATGCCCTTGCCTGCAGCACTCTTTCTTCAGTATTGCTGCTATTTTCACTAGCATGTTCTCGTTGCATGCTCCGATAACGATTTTTAAATGAAACAAGACAATTGAGGTGATATTTTGCCTCAATTGCAATTATATCACCACCAAAAATTCTAGACATAAGCCACGTATCCTGAAGTTCTAAAGCCATTTGCTTCAATTCTTTGTCTAGCTCTATAGTTGAGCAACTATGCAAATGATCAGAGCTAGTATTACAGAATATATGCATAGTCCTTGTAATGGAGTAGAGGCACATTGACGTTTCGATTTTCTTACTTCCTTTTCTTCTAGTGAAGAGTCTGCAAGCCTCTTTTTACTGTTCTTTTGAGCCCGTTGTAGTTTAGTCTTATTAAACTTTAAATAACATAACTTATGCCACTTGGCTCTATTATTAACCAGCACATCTATATTGTGTATTTTATCTGGCAAACTTACAGGAAGAGCATTGATCATTTGAAATGCCTCCACAGCTTCTAGAAACTTGCAATAGATGTCATAACCATTCCGTTGGGAGGAGTCTAATGGACATCTTAGCTCTTCACCACCAGCCTTGCCACAGATAAAACACTTAGACCAATCTGTGGTCAAAGCTAATCCACCTGAAGCCATGTGAGTTCCACCAAAAGCCATGTGGATTTTCGCGTATATTAATTTCGCGTACCAAAAATGCATTACTCGCGAAATTTTTAACTAATGCTCTTAAGAACTTTGGTGCCTAGCCACACCTCCAACCTAGTCCTTTCCACCCACGCAGTGAGCTTCATTTTGCTTTCTGAAGCGTTACAGAGCGTGGGTCTTGAGCTGTATAGCTGCGATCGAGCTTCCGACGTCGCTGGACAGGTTAGGGAAAGCATTTAGTGTTGCTCAGACTTCCCTTTTAAATGCTCTATTCAGAGCTGGGGTGACTGGAGTTTCAGTAAAGCATAGGCATGTCAGGTCAGCATGTGTTGGAAGAAGCTGCTGATGATACTGGCTTAACTATGCAACAAGAATTAGTAAGTTATGAATATATGGCTTAGATAAAGCATTCCAGAAACACTGAATCAGTGAAGACTTTTCAAGATGCCTTTGACGTCCTGGCAGAATTTCAACAGGAATTGACAAAATCAAATGGTTAGATTAATTGATATTTAATAATGCAGTCTAAGTTTGTAATAACTGTGATGTAAAATAGTTAAACCACAGCAACTTTCGGAATTATTGCTAGATAACCAACCTCTCCCTAGGGCTTCCTCCTCAGGATCAGGGTTTTTTTATCAGCGATAATTCCTCATACATAGTAAGTAAATAATAGTTAAACCACCATTGATTCGAAAAATTATCGCTCCATCCCGGAAAGGGCATTTATCCCGAATTGTCATGGTCTAACTATTTTATACCATGGTTATACCATTTCATACTGTGTAAACGACCTAATATTAATAGCAGGTTTTGACGGGAAAATTTGGTCCAACATTAACAATCACTAGCAAGTACCCCACCACACAGTGGCGCTTGATGTATTGCAGAGTAAATGCAGGTAGCATAATTTATTTTTATTCATTATCTCCTCTACCACTTGGTTAAGGTTACATCAGTTTCTCTCTCCTGCTCTACTTTTATCTCGGCTTTTTTATCCCCTCGTTTCCTCTCTTCAGTTAGTCATGGAGTCCCTTCTCCTTAATCTCTCTCTCCTGCTTCTGAGTATTTCTATCCTTCTATCATGATTGTGGACTTGGTTTTGCGAATCTTTTGCTTCTTTACCAAACTGTTTAAGCTCATGAATTATTCATGAATACGCACCATCGTTGTTACTGACACACAAGTGTATTATTATAAAGATAGCACTGAGCCAGTTTACTCTATACTGGAAAGTATAGAGTAAACTGACAAGTGTTGTTGTGATCATGTCGGTATATATGACTGTCCACAGGAGATCAGTCATGATTATAAGGAAGAGATCGTAAAATGTATACATATGTGACATGCACAGATCACACTACTTGCATAACTAGCATTGCATCCCAACATGAAGAGGGAAATACTTGTGCAAGGTCAACGTCTGATGAGTCAGGTCGTAAAGGCTGGCCTCTTGGTTGTTATAGACCTTTCACTCATAGTGATTAGACAGCGATTGTTTATTGGAATTGGTTCCCTGCATTGGACTCCCTCTAACTATGTAGCTAGGGACTAGTTATGCTATTTTAGCTGTGGTTTGATGAGTATGGATACTGACGTATGTGTAACAATGAGAAGTTAGAAATGATGCAATGAGCAACAGAAGGTGATGTGTGAATACGCATGTAAAATGAAGGAAGAATTGTGCGTGCCAGCTAATGTGGAGTGATGGTGAAATAACTAGTGGAATGTTCAGCTTTGTTTTTTGTCTTCAACACAACACAATTTACAGAGAGCATTGGCTATGCTGTTGCAATTGAAACAATACAAATTTGAGGTGTGTATGGAAAACTTAACACACACACACACATACAGACTCACACGTATGCACGCCACAAGCGGGGCTTCATTTAAGGGGGGGGGGGGGGGGGGCATTGGCCCCCCCCCTTAGCTGAATCTTGTTTCCTTTTACCATCTGACTTGTAAAGTCATTAACCTTACTAGAACATTTGACACTTTTTTCATGCAGCATATTGCTTGAAGGACTTTGTGTGTGTGAGACTCATCATCCTCACTGCTTTAGGTACTTGAACACAAGCTACAATAAAAAAAAAAAGCATTTTCAAAAATATAATTTTTGTCCATAGATCAAGAGGCTAAAATAGCATAATTTTTTGTTCCTAACGTTTAGATTCTTAAGCCCAAGTGTAGTGTTTCCACTCACGCTAAAGTTGAAATTTAGCAGCACTCTGAGGTCAAAGTGCACTTGTCATTTAATAATAGTATTTTATCAGGAGCTCTTACAATCTGCTTCACTTTGTTAAGTGGTAGAAGTTATAGTGATCTAGCTACTTGTTGTGTAATGATGCTGATATGGTAGTGCAGTCTTACGATAAGTCTTATAGTCGACTATGTGTTGCTGATCGACAAAGTAAACTAAATTTCAAGTCCTCACGTCTACCCCAAGGATAGCCAGCTTTTATAGACACAAACATTAATTCATTAGGATTCTTAAGATGTTCGCGCAAGAATTAAAGGCAGCTGAATTCACTCGCTTCACGTGCTTGCCCATTGTTATGGTTATTATTATTGTATTCTACGGGGTAGGCACCCACTATCACGAAAGCGCCCACTCTGTCCATTTCTCTGATAAATATTAACACCCAGGTTTTAAATTGCATACACGAACAAGCATTCCTTGTCAATTATGTGGCCAGCAATAGAAATTGTTCCTCTGCTGTGGAAGGGTTCAGGAAGAAAGAGAGCAAGAGAGGACAAATGATGTAACTAAACCAAGTGGTAGAAAATTAAGAGATGAAAGTACCTTATGCTACAGCGCCACTGTATGGCAGAGTACTTGCTACTTATTATTATTATTGCTATTATTATTGTCATTTTTACTATTATTATTGTTTTTGTTGCTATGATATTATAATTAGTATGAGTAATAGCATGGGTAACCGTGATATTCGGGATTAATAGCACGAGTAGTGCTATTTCAATAGCTTTACGAGTGCTATTGATCCCTAATAGCATGGGTTACCCATGCTATCACTCACTAATAGTAGGCCAGCTTTTTAAAAAGTCATTTGCAATTGTAGCTACACTGTATCGTTCACTCAATTTCAGGATTAGTTTCCTCTGGAACTTCGTTTCAACATATGGCTCCTCCTAATCTGTTTAAACATTCTGTCTGATATGGGTAGAGCTTCTGTGGTAAAGAATGACATTGTCTCCAACTAGAAACTACTCGAACTGTATGTTTCCAAGGTTGATGCTCCATGCGTGCGCATTTACCCGTACTATTTCACTTAGCTACCGTGGTATATTTCACTTAGTTTCCACTTAGTTATCAAGGTATTTCAATTATTTACGCGCTATTTCAATGTAACTGTATTTGAATGAATCTGAGTTTTATGTATTTGCAATGTATTAAAATACTAGCAAAATTAAAGTTTGAAATACGTGCATTGCTAATATAAAACAGAAATGAAAAGAGGCGAGAAAAAACATGGGCAAGTCCCTCAAAAATTCCTGGGGAAAAGGAAAGTGGAAATACCATTTGGATATTTCATTGGAAGTCACTGTGTGTGTGTGTGCATGTGTGTGTATGTACATGTGTGTGTATGTATGTACATGTGCATATGTGTGTGCGCACGCATGTGTATGTGCATGTGTGTGCATGTATATATGTGTGTGTGACAGCAGATAGCGTATGTGACGTACACATGACACTGTCGTATTTTCAAAGTATTTGCGATTCTAATTAAATACAATTCTGAAGTCAAGTATTTGTATTTGCAAATTGTATTTGAAGAGAGCAGTATTTTCAATTGCAATTAAATGATTTTGAGTATTTGACCCCAACTCTGGTGTGTTGTTGAAAGGGTAAATTCTAATAGACAGTAAATAAAGTCAGACAAGTGCAAATTTTGAATTGACTTTTGTTATACGTAATGTGGCACACACTCTCCACCCACACTCCCCTTCCTTCTTAATTGGCGAGCGAGCGAGACACTTACAGGGGTAACACAATTGAAAATCGGGGATGTTTGTTTATCAGTATGTATGGACGTACGTAAGGCATTTTTGTACTTTGACCCTCGTGCTTTTGTGTTAGTTCGGTGGTCGACCCCGTCCCAAACTTCACTGAACAGAATCCTCTGTTTATCGATCAGTACCCGTATCACCCTAGAAATTGAATTGTTTACCGTTTTGAATTCTTTTACGGGTGCAGTTAAAACGTGAAAACTTACGGGACTTCCATTTCTATTCGAGTTAGTGGAGGTGGTAAGTCAATGCGCTGTTTGGCATGGTTATAAGCCGTACGCAACAGTATTTACTTGAAAATGCATTGTCCACTTGACTAACCGCGAAGGTAAGTCTTGTGTAGGTGTATGTCCAGTTGTGTCAAAGCATTGTGCTTTACAGCCACTACTTAGCTAAAGAATATCACAAAGAAAACGTTTAAATAACGTGTATTGTTTTGTTGTTTTTTCCTTCAATTCAAACAGTTGCAGCAAGTTGTTACTATGGCACTGAAATCCCTTTACCGTGTATGCGAAATTTAAAACGGGACCTTATTTTCAGTAGCTTCAGTGTTAAAAGTCAAAATCATCCATATAAAAATAGTATATTCTTTAGGCTCGCTCGCCATTTGTGCTCAAGCACATCACTAGTATAGTTCCCAACTTTCCAATGACAGACCACACCCACTAACATACCTATAAATGAAAATAATTGGGCTGGAGAGAGGATATTTTTGTTTGTTTGTTTGTTTCTTCTTTTGTGTGGGTGGGAGGGTTCCATGTTTGTTGTTAACCCTTTCACTGCCGAGTTTATGATGGCCATTTTGGTAACATGAAAATGTAATAATGACTGTTGTTGTTGTTTTTTACAGCACAGTTCCAATGAATATCATTATAATTCCAAAAAATGGTGTTTGGATTAGCGAGAGTTCGGATAAACGGGGTTTGGATAACTGAGGGTCTATTGTATTATGTTGCTCTGACATAGTACTTCCTGTAATTAAAAAAATCGTAATGATAGCACAGGTGTTTAGTTGTTGTTTTTTACCATTAAAAGAGTTGTCTGTCTGCCCGAAATATTTTATAGTACAAGGTTGAGAAGCCCAAAATCCATCAAGTAGAAGACGAATAAGCCGTGTACTCTGTCTGAACTCCATAGCAGCTCTGAGGTCATCAATAATTGAGTTTCAGTTAGTACCGTTGGTAACGGTAAGTCTAAAGTTTTAGCTATTCTTTGTAACAGCCAACGCCCCCCCCCCCACCCCCCCGTAAACCAGTCTGACTTGCATTATTAAAATATTTCTCTTGCTAAATGTCTGTGCAGCAAAAAAAACAACAATGCATTAAATAGATAAGAGATTAAGACCCCATTCAAAATGACTTATTTCGAATATCCGAACATTTCAAATATCCTAACAACTCTCGGTCCTGAGGTGTTCGGATAATTGAGGGTCTACTGTAACGAGAAATGGGAATGTTGTATTAGATAATCAATTTTTTTGAATACGGAGAACCGCTGACAAAATTCAGAACACCATATGGCATCTACGGCAGTGAAAGGATTAATGTTTTTTATTATTGTTTTTGTGTTTTTTGTTGCTTTTTTTATATTTTTTTTTGTTTGTTTTTTTTACATTGTATTTATTATTTTTGTTGGTTTTTTATTTTAGAGAAAACACTACCGTCAGTTGAGACTTGTCTATTTATTGATAGGTCGCACCAGAACAGTGGCAGCATCTGGGATCACTCCAGTACAGCGGCAACCAGTTACGTGTGGGATCACTGCAGGATGTGTGTGCTGTTGAGTGGGAAATTCTGGATATCTGATTTGGGGTTCTTCATGCAGGACTAATACCAACATATTTTTGTAAACAAGCAATGACCATGGTGTAAATGTAAAAGATTGTTGTCATCTATATTTGGCTCATATTGAATGATGTTGTAGAAATGACACAAACATTACTATTCATAAAGGTCAATAATTAGTGAGGGCAAAGATCTGTGATGCATGGTCTCAACATGGCACAGTTTATGAGTATTGTAGGAAGTGATTGCCCAACTGATGTTGGGGTTATTAGCTAGATGAAATCACCAGAACTCTCTGACATGTGCAAAAATTGATTCAGTAGAACCTCCGAACTGAGAACAATTTGGGACCAGGTTCGCAATTCACAAATCATTTTGTTTGCCTTCGGAGGTTGTTTATAATTTGCCTCCAAATAGCATGCATTGCATTAGTTATTAGTACAGAAAATTGGTGTTTGTTTTAAGGAGGGGGAGATACGCCATACTTTTTCTATAGGAATGGGTAGAGGGCTAAGGGAAGTTCACTGAACAGAGGTAATCTACTTTAGAGAGTTCACTATCAGAGGTTTCACATGCTCACTTGGTGCTGCTAACTACTGCATGGTAGTCCTCAAATGGTGTATGGGACTATTGCTTGCACATATAGTTTACTGATGTTATAAATACTATTTTTGGCCACTAAGTATACAAACTAATGTATTATTATTATAACTGTACCAGGTTAACTATACAGGGTATTACACATCAAAATATTCCATAAATGCATTTACAGTGGAACATTTAACAGTGAACTCTGTAGTGAGCAACACCATGCAATGGATATACACCAGTGCATAGTCATACTTTTGATATACACGTGGCATACTCCAGTGACCCTATCTTCCGTCACCAGTGTGTATCTTTCATAATGGACTGTATTACTGGAGTACTGTGCATTACCTTACACCAGGTGTATACCACACTATGTGTACTAGATATGTTGCTGGAGTATACCCTGTGGGCATGCCCACATGAAGGCGAACTGAGAAGAGACAATTGCGGGCGTTCGTGAATGAACATGTTTGTGTGTGTGTCATCAATAAGTTGTTAATGGAAGTCGTGTGTAGTTTATGTGAAAGTGTAACACGATAGTCTGTGTTTGTGTGTGCTTTGCAGCATTTAGTGGGAGTTGTAGGTGGAGTTTGTGTTTTTTATGTATATAAGTCAGATGTTGTGTGCCATGTGCTTCAGTCTCAGTTTTGTAGTTCACGTCACTCAATACGTTGTGTGTTCTGTTTCTTGATTAAATACAATTTAACCTATTCCTAGTATCCAACCTGCGGGTAGGGTAGAGGCTAGCCAAGGAGTAGCTAAAAAACCCTTGAGACTCTGGTGGCAGCAAATAATTGCTGTCATCAGGTGCGAGTCGGAAGAGAGGTCAAGTGACAACTGCCCCCGAGTCGGCCCACATACCCTATGTATTCTTGACAATGTCTTAACACAGCATGCAGTGTATAGATACTAAATATACTGAATGTATTCCAAATGTTTTCTTAAATGACGTGATATATAGAATTCTTTGACAGTAATACTGATTATTATATAAATTTCTGAGTTAGCTATGTGGTTTAAAAAATTAATAATAATAATAAAAATTCTAAAATTGTTATGAAGAGTTTGATGAATCCACTAGATCCAGGGCCACGCTTGATGTGCTGTCTGTCACCATCCCGAGCTACTCCGGTTTATGTCATAGCTGCAGTCCTCATCAAAGCCCCACTTCTCACCTTCTGCCCATAACGAGCCAATCGGTTTCTGAGGATAATAAAAAAATTACAAAAAATTGGCTGTAAACAATACCCATTAAAAGAAATGAACTGGTAAACAACAACACATTAAAAATTAAAAATGTTTTTCTGTGTAAATTACACTTGCATGAAGTATATTGGGCGAATAACATGAGATAACTTTGTAAAGTGCCAATCGACGAACAAAGACACTCAACTATCACAATCATTCCACCACACACAACTTCAATTCTGACAAATCATACGGGTCTAATCACCACGAGATGAGGAAAAGATGAGAGCACAAAAATTAGCAAAAACAATAGGAGATTAAAGCAATTTACATACTACTAATTATCATTTGATGCAATACTTTTAAACAGAAAATAGAAGAGCGAAAGACAAAGGGAAAAAAAAAAAGAAAAAAAGAAAAGAAAAGAAATAAGAAAAACAAACAAACATTAAAAACTTTTTTATGAAGAATAGCACACATGCAACAATATAAACTTGAAGTGATGACAAAATACACTACACGCACAACAAATAAACAGTAACAGCAACAAACAAAAACAAACAAACAAAAAAGTGTTATATAGAGCAAGTCACCTGTAACTCTTACATTCCGGTTCTATTATCAACCTCGGACACCACGGAAAACTAAATTTATCAACTGGCATAGCGTACAGACATTCACAAAAACACCCAAATAGTAATACTGAGTTATGTAATACTTGCTATTATTTTTTTGTTTGTTTTTTGCTAGGAAGGAGTGGCTACACTGTGCTTGTGACTGGTGGGTACTAAACACTGCCAGGAAGTTTTTTGGATGAAGAGCATTTAGTCCACATGATTACAATGATTTTTTTTTCATACTATAAATTATAATAATGTGATAATACCACAAAATAGCAAATATGGTTATGATTAGTTTTGAATTGATACCAATTCCTAAACAAAACTTGGTTAGTGGTCGATAATAAAGCAATGCAATTTGAAAGTAAAATCATAACAGGTAATGGTCGTCGACAGACTTCGAGAGAGCACATATCTCCGGGATTTATCTACTTTTGCAAAGAGTTGCGGAAGGAAGAATAGTATGTGTGTGTGTGATGTGTGCACGATGTGTGTGATGTGTGTGTATGATGTGCGCGTGTAGTGTGTGTGTGTGATGTGTAGGATGTGTGTGTGTGTGCATGGATAAAACCCTACACCACTCTAGTAATACAAGATACCTTTAATAGCTGTTCAAAAAGGTGTTCAGTAACTTAGAAATTGATGGCATTTACGTTAAACATTTATATAATAAAAGGGCAAGTAGAGTGCAAAAAGGGTACAATCATTTCTTTTGTAGCAAAAATGTAGCTTTTCAGCAACTTGGTCTTAAAAACTACCATAATTATAACTACCAAGTGTAAGCTTCAGAGAAAGACCATCAGTCCAAGCTAGCTGCAGCTAGTGGTTGTGGTAAACCACATATCCTACCTTGGTTAGCTACTCTAAGTGGCAACCCCACAATGACCACTAGGTACTTCATGCACTTTAATCTAAATTATCTATCTTTATTCATTAACTTACTGTTGCATTCTTTTGCTGGCTTTACCAGAGCATTGGTCATCACTTTCTTGGTAGGTTTCCTAGCTCTCTTACTTGTTTCAGCCATTTTTCCCCCAAAGTATCAGCTGTATTTGCAGCTGTAAAATTGTTGTAGTTGGATCATGTGATTGGAATAATTAAGAGCACTACACAACAATGGAAGGTCGAAAGAGGTATAGGGAGTATTGTAGAAGTGAAAATGCAAGAATCCCAAGAACAACTGCTTGGAGACTTAAAAAACTGCAAAGGCTACCATTGGAAGATGCAAAAAAATGTAAAAAAGTGGAAAAATGTCCAAGTAAGTAAAAAATAATCATTGATAGAATAGAAGCATATTAAAAAAGAATTAAGTAGCTGTTTTTGGATAAGATTATTATTGAAGGTGACTCTTCCATAGCATCCAAGCATAAAAAACAATACTGTCGAGATCCTTCAGTCACAGTACCTCGTCAAACCATCTGGTGGGATGCAGGTAACTGCAGTGATTCGGGGACCACAATACTTACAAATATTACCTGTTGTAGAAAAATTAGATGCAGAAGGATATATCAAAAGGAGAAAACTTATGAGGAAAACAGACAGTAGTGGTGATAAACATGATGATGAGAATGACAGTGATAGTTGCACTGATAGTGCTAGGAATATTAATGTTGATGGTGGTGGTGATGATGATGATGGTGATGATGATGATGGTGATGATGATAGTGATGATGATGATGATGATGATGATGATGATAATGGTGGTGATGAAGATGGTGGTGATGATTATGGTAATTATGATGATGATGATGATGGTGGTGGTGGTGGTGATGATGGTGGTGATGATTATAATAATTATGGTGATGGTGGTGATGATGATGATAATGATGGTGGTGATGATGATGATGGTGATGATGATAGTGATGATGATTATAATAATTATGGTGATGGTGGTGATGATGATGATGATGGTGGTGATGGTGATGATGATGATGGTGCTGATGATGATGATGATGATAATGATGATTATGGTGATGGTGGTGATGATTATGGTGATGGTGGTGCTGATGGTGATGATGATGATGGTGCTGATGGTAGTGATGGTGATGGTGGTGTAAATGGTAGTGATGGTGATGGTGGTGATGACAGTTGTGATGGTGATGATGGTGATGGTGGTGTTGGTAGCAATGATGGTAATGGTTGTAATAGTAGTGATACTAGAGAACAATGTTCATCAAAAACAGGTATGAACACTGAATCTTTGCTTTTAACATAACCGTAATGATTCACTTTTAACTTTTAGGAACTGAAACAAATCCTCTCTTTCTTGGAGCACCACTAAGCACAGAAGCCAGTTGGCTTAGTATATACCAGTATGCTATTTTTAATCACTTAACTGATGCAGCAATCAGCCAACTCATTGACCTTATCAAAATCCACTGCCCTTCCTCAGAATCATGCCCGACATCCCTCTATAAGCTAAAACAGAAGTTTGGTACCTCAAATGATGCCAAAACTTTACACTTTTGTTCTCATTGCAAACAAGAGATTCAGAAAAAATGTTATAATAATAAGTGTAAGAAACTGAAGGCAAGTATCAGTTATTTTAGTATATTACCTTTTGAAAACCAGCTACTCAACATTTTTTCAGGTAAATGTTACAATTTTTGGTTATTATATACATAATTATCATAGTAAAATGTGTATATATCTCAGAAAACTGGGAAATGGTTCAATATCCATTCACTAGACAACATCATTCGAATTACATCAAAGATATTCAAGATGGGGAAGAGTATAAAAAGTTAATGGAGCCTGGCAATTTTCTGTCTGTGCCAGAGCATACTGGTCTCATTCTCTGTTCAGATGGAGTGCCACTTTATAAATCATCAGGTACACTAACTCTAAAGTTTATTTGTACACGTACACATTAAAAAAAAAATATGTATAGATTTTTTAGCAAACTCAGTCAATTAGAGTTAATCACAACAATATTCAATGTCATTTAGTTAATTAAAAAAATATAATATAGATCTTTTTTTTACAGGTCTTACATTGTGGCCAGTTGAACTGTGCATTTCAAGTTTACCTCCACATCTTCGCATGGATGCAGATTACCTTCTTTTAGGTGGAATTTGGTTAGGACCAGCTAAGCCTGATATGAAAACTATTTTACAACCGGTGATAAGTAAAATAGAGTCACTGAAAGTGTCATTAAAGACTTGTCAAGGGGAAAAGCAACTTAGAGCTAAACTTCTTCTCAGTGTGTTTGATCTTCCTGCAAGAGCAGCAGCTGTCAATATGATGCAGTACAATGGAAGGTATGGCTGTCTATACTGTCTGGATGAAGGCAAACATATAAATCATCGCAGAATTTACTTGCCTTCAGAACGTCATACACCAAGGAATGACACACAAATGAATAGATGGGCTGGTAGGAAAAAGAAAGAAATTGATAAAGCTTTGTTGCGCATTAAACCCTCTTATGAATTCCGGCGAACTCCTAGGTCTATACATACTTCAAAGTATTGGAAAGCATCTGAATATCGGGCCTGGCTTTTGATTTATTCTATTCCTGTACTATTGCAAGTGGATTTTCCAGCAGACTACCTATATCACTTCTCATTGCAGAGGAGGCTCCACACACTTGTGGTTGGGGGGGGGGGGGCAAAATATTAGAGATTGGCACACGCCTATGAAATCTGATTTTTAAAGCTATAATACATCATACAAAAAGACAGATTAAAATGTTCCAAAGTGTCTTTTCTTTTCTTCATGTAGTGATACAAAGTCACAAGTTTTTGAATTGGGGAGGGGGGGCAATGCCCCCACAATTAATATTGGGGGGGCAATTGCCCCCTGCCCCCCCAGTGGAGCCTCCCCTGCATTGCTAGTTAGTTCCATTCATATTTTACTTGGCTGCAATATATCTCAACAGCACCTACAAATAGCTCATTGCATGCTTGCCAGATTTTATGAATTAATGCCAATTTTGTACCCTCAAACCATGTGTTCATTGAACTTTCATAGTTTGATACACATGTGTGAGTTTGTCCGACTTTTACCTTTCAGCTCACAGTCCACTTCTTCTGATTAAGTTCCATCTCCCAAGCCCTTACTGTAAATTTGAGGAACTCCTATAAAAGTAAAACATAAATAATTAAGTACATAAATAAATAAATAATACAAATAATTGTCACTATGCTCCAATATACTTTCACCTGTTGTTATTGTATGTGAGTCTGTGTATGTAATGGCTCTGTGTGTCTGTATGTGTGTGTGAAGTATTCCAGACACACCTCAATTAGTATTCTTTCAATTGCAACAGCATAGCCAATGGTCTCTGTAAACATATTGTGTTGTGTTGAAGACCAAAGCCAAAGCTGAACATTCCACTTGTCAATATTTTAGATCATTTCACCATCATTCCACATTTAGCTAGCATGCACAATACTTCCGTATTTGTACAAGCACATTATATAACTATCACTAACGCATTTCAGGGTTTCATCCAGAAATTTTTGTCTGGGGGGGGGTCAAAATTAAAGTGGACTAGGTAATAATTTTAAGTAATAATTTTTGCTATCTAAAATAATAGATGCCCTAATCTCACAACTAAGCAGAAATACTCTGAGTAAACTTTTCACTTTTTTTTTGCCCTTGAAAGTACAGCTATCAATTAACCCCATTAGCAACCCCAATAAAAAAAAAAAGCAAAAAAAAAAAAGCAGCTGCTGCAGATTGCTGACTACCTCTGCACAGCCATTGGAATAAAGCTTTCACATAGTTTAGTCAGGTCACTTCAACTAATCATGGACCTCAGAAAATTTCTGAAGAAGCGTCCACTACCTTGTTCTGAAGATTCCATGGCCAAGAGAGTTAAAGAAGTACCAAGGGTTGAAAGTACCACTACTTCGAGTGTACCAGTACCCTCTCAAGAGTACAATGAGCCTGAAGATACCCAGCTTGAGCATAGTGACATTCCTGAAAAAAATACAACCATGCCATCTACTTCTCAAGGAATTACATCATGTTTGGAGGCCACAGAAGCTAATGAAGCTTGTGGGAAACGTTGTGCAGTCTCAAAAGAGCGAAAACTTAAATTTCAGTACCACTGGCTAGAAAAATATCCATGGATTCAGTACAACTCTACGACAGATGGGATGCTTTGTCAATATTGTACACACATTTACAAGGAGGATGAAAGTGTAGTGAAACACACACAAGGAGCCTGGATTTCTCGCCCAGTATCGAATTGGAAGAAAGCATTGGATAAAATGAAAACCCATGCTGCTTCAGACTGGCATAAACTAGCAAAAGCCAAATATGATGCAGAAAGACAGATCCAAACTCAGGGAACAGTAATACATCAACTACAACAAGCTAACAAGAGACACAATGAGCAGCTGAAGCAAGAGAATAGTTTATTGATGAAGAAGTTGCTGAGAATCATGTATTTTTTATGCAAGCAAAAGATAGCACATTTTACACACTTCACTGATGTAGTCCAGCTTATGATTGAAAATGGTGATGAGCAAGTAAGGAAACACTTTGAAACAGCATCAAAAAATGCTAGCTATTCCTCTCATGTGGCCATTAGTGAGTACCTTGATGCAATCAGTATGTGGGTAAAGCAAGATATCTTAAAATCTCTCCAGAAATCATCATTTTATTCTGTACTGGCAGACGAATCTACTGACATCTCCATAACTGAGGAGCTTTCTGTGTGCTGTAGATGGGTTGACAACGCTGGCGTGCCAGTAAAACATTTCCTGGGACTCATCGCACTCTCTGCATGTGATTCTGCCTCAATATTTATGGCACTTAAGAATTTTTTAGCAGAGATTGGCATTGAGGCAAAAAAAATGAGAGGACAAGGATATGATGGTGCAGCAACTTTTTCAGGCAAAAACAATGGTGTTCAAGTTCGTATGCGTACATTGTCACCTCGAGCATTATATGTGCACTGCAGGGCTCATGTTCTCCAACTTTGTTGTGTTTCAGCAGCTAAAAGCTTTCCAGGTCTCAAAAAGGTATTTGCAACAATGATGTCTATTTGGAAGGTATTCCATTACTCTCCTAAAAAGTTTTCTGCCTTAAAGGAGACGCAGAGTCTCACGAATCATCCATTGCTGAAGATGATTCAGCCTAGTGATACTCGCTGGTTAGCTCATGACCGATCTGTGAGAGCTATACGTTGCAGCTTGAGGCCTCTTATTGATACACTTCAGCACATCCATGAAGAAACTGGTGATCCAGAAGCACTTAGAATAGTGAGAATTATGAAGACATACAACTTTGTTGCAACTGTGATGATGCTTAGTGATGTTCTACCAGTCTTCACATTCTTAAGTAAAGCACTACAGGCAAAAAAAGCTGACCTGTCACTTGTAGCTAGCCAGTTGAGTTTCGTACAACAGAGCCTGCAGCAGATCAAGGATAATCCCAACAATCAGGAATACCTTTCATGTGTCGATGATGTAGTGATGAACCTTGACATTCAGGATCAGCGCCTGGAATCAGCAAGAGAAACCTTCAATAGAAATATACTGCAACCATACCTGGCAGAAGTTAGCAGGCAAATCAGTTGTCGTTTTGAGGATTCTTTGGGTATTTTAACTGCATTTAGTATTTTTGATCCTCAGAAATGCCCTGAAAATACTCATAAAATCAAGGAGTATGGGAATACAGAATTGGAAAAGCTTCTGGATTTTTATGGAAAGCCTACCACAGTTGAATATGATGGAGAGACATTTTCAGCTCCAGCTGATGTCAGCATACAGGAGACAAGGTTGGAATGGAAAGGATTTAAATCCCTTTTGTTTGAAGAAATGAAGGGATTTTCACTTCAAGAACTAGCATTACAGTTCTTCAAAAGTGAGGCAAAATGTGTGACATTTCCCAATATCAAGACCTTGCTCTCTATAGCTATGGTTTTGCCCATGTCGACAGCAACAGTGGAACGGTCATTTAGTGACATGAAAGAAATCAAGAATCGACTTCGCAATAGACTTCAACCTTCTTCACTGTCGAAGCTAATGATGATAGCCATAGAAGGCCCACAACTTGACGAGGTTGATTTTGATGCTGTACTGTCACTGTGGAAATCGATGAGGCCCAGACGAATTTTGTTGTGATGCAAAAATACTGAACTCTGATTGTTTTTCCAATATAATATGACTTATTTGTAGGCAATTAACTTTAATAGGTAGGTAAAAAAGTGGGGGGGATATCCCCCCCTGGCATTTTGACTGGGGGGGTCAAAAAAACCCCTGGATGAAACCCTGTATTTTATTACTCGTTGCATCATTTCAAACTCCTCATTTACACATACGTCAGTATCGTATGTATCAAACAATCTAATATACTACACACACACACACACACACACACACACACACACACACACAAGTTCACTGGATATACCAACACAAGATTTATATCGTATTCTATTCATGATTTGACTATTGGACAAAAAATTTTCAAGGGGTAATCAAATAAATTTCCTACGATAACACAGTAAGGATTGGTAGACCAATGGATTATGTATAAGCTAAGCCGTGTCTCCAAAACCTTGAAAATGCTCTATTGCACCAGAGCTCTAGTTGATAAAGCATTTTAGATTCTCGACTATTGGACAATGGATTTTCAAGTAAGAGCCAATCTGTTACGTAAGGCATATAGCCAAGATAACTTACCACTACCACCGCCAATAGAATAGAAAATGAACTCTGTTAAGCTTGTAAGACCTCACTGCGAACTTCTCTCCTCTCCTGTCTCCGTAGCTCTTTGCCATTAATTTTTCCTGATTATTAACTAAGTCTTTTCTCCCGAATTTCTTGTGCCTGTGCCAATGTTCATGTATTTAAGTAGCTTCCGTGGGTGGAATGCATTGACCATGGACATGTGTGGAACGCTGCCATATACCAAAATCTCAATTGAGACTAGTTAATGAGGGTCTTGCTTCGCTCACACGATGCTACTTAGTGGGAGCCCAATGCAGGGAACCAATTCCAACGAACAATCTCTGTCTATATTACTATTAGTGGAAGTCTCAGACAACAACCGAGAGGCCAGCCTTTACAACTTGACTCATCAGACGTTGACCGTGCACAAGTCTTTCCCTCTTCATGTTGGGATGCAATGCTAGTTATGCAAGTAGTGTGATCTGTGCATGTCACATATGTATACATTCTACGATCTCTTCCTTATAATCATGATTGCTGTATTATGACTGATCTCCTGTGGACAGTCATATATACCGACATGATCACAACAACACTTGTCAGTTTACTCTATACTATCCAGTACATGGTACACTTCTTATAGTCAGTATTACAGAGGGACCCTCACTGCTACACTTTGTAATGTTGGACCATTTTTCCTGTCAAAACCTGCTATCTAGGTCGACAAATAGCTAACACAAAAAAGTGAGGGTCCAAGTACAACATGACATATGTACGTCTACACACAAACTAGTATGAGCTACATGCCTTGGCATAATTCAAAGACGAAGAAAAAAATATAGTGCTGCTGTGTCTGCTATGCTTTTATAAACTAGTGATGTGCCTGAGTACAAATGGCGAGCAAGCCTAAAGCTATACTATCGTTATACGATTGATTACACTCATGCTATTAAAAAAAATCGAGTTTTGATTACGTATATAAGGTAAAGGGGATTCAAAGCCATAGTAACCACACCCCGCAACTGTTTGAATTTGAAAAAAAAAAAAAAAAGCAACAAAACAAGTCACGTTATTTAAGTGTTTTCTTTGTGATATTCATTAGCTAAGTAGTAGGACAATACTTTCACACTTAACTGAACATACCTGTGCAAGGCTTACCTTTGTGGTTAGTCTAGGTGAAGACCCATGGTGCTGCTGCCAGGCCAAAGGGGAGACAGTTGAACTGGTAGGTCTGGTTGGGTTGTCCACTACAAACCGTAGATACTTCCTGTGGCTTGGATTTATAGGGATCGCGAAATAGGCATCCTTTAGGTCCACCTTTGCCAGCCAATCTCCGGGCTTTAACAGGTCCTTTAGCGTCTGCAAGCCTTCCATCTTGAAGTGGTACGTCTGAACGTACTGGTTTAGCGCTTTGAGGTTTATTACGGGGCGTTGTCTGCCGTCTTTTTTCGGCACCAGGAACAGGGTTGAGTAAAAACCTCCCTTGGCCTGTTGCATCTGCGCGACCGCCCCTTTTTGCAGTAGCTCTGTCAGCTCCACCCTCATTTGCGCCATGAGCTCCGCCCCGTATTGTGGTGGGTGCGGTCTCGTCCTCTGGTAAGGGTCGTTTGTGAATTCTATTAGGTAACCCTTTACCGTATCTAGGACCCACCTGTCCTTGGTGACCCTTTCCCAATTTGCTAGGTGGTATTGGAGCCTTCTGGCAACCGCCTTTGGAGCTTTTAAGGGGACCACGCCCCAGCCCTTCAGTTGACTTATAATGTTTGTCAAAACTAATGGTGGTGGAATGGCATGAGGTTGGTGCATTAGTTCTTGGGAAGTTCTGGCTTCCGGTACCCCTTGTGGAAGGGCCTGTAGCTGCTCCGAGCTCCTCCCCTCTGGAACTGCTGGTATGATCCTCCTTGCCTGTTGTTGCTGCCTCTGAACTTGCCTCCTCCCCCCCTCCTGGGGGGGCCCCCACGAAAAGGCGACCTGGTGTCCGGCTTGGTGGGGAGAGACACCCTCATTGCCTTGACCTGGTCGACGTGGTCCTTGGCCTTCTTGGCAAACTCCGTGCCAAACAATGAGAGTGGGTGGGGCAGACTGAAAATTAGCTGCTTCCTTAGCCACCGGAAGCAGCGCCTTGTTTAGGTCTGTTGTGACCATTTCCCTCCTGAGGTGAGTAATCTTGGCGCTGGCATTGCTCACCAACTCCGTGGCGGCAACAACAGCCTTCTTGGCCTCCTCCCATGTTGGGGGTCCTCCCCTTTGTTCTGCTTCCAGCAGGTGGGTAAGGGGCGCCAGGGAGTCGAGCACCAGGGACTGGAGTCTGGCGAGTTCCTTGTCAGCATTCCTGGTGGCCATCGTTACTTCACTCTTGATGAAGCCATCTAGCTGCGGGGTCTTCGTGGCCGGCACCTTTGGAAGCGGGTAACGCCTCCTCGCCTTCAAGCGAGCGTCGTTCTTCAGGCCCAGGGTGCACCGCTCAGTGAGGAGCTCCGCAGTGGCCTCAGAGACCTCCACCGGGTCTGACTCTTCGTCCGAGTCCAGGAAGTTAGGGATAGGCCCAAGGCAATCTTCCTCCTCTGACAGGCGCTCCATCCTACGGCCCCAGTTCTCGCTGTCAGCGCTCTCCCGCCTCCGGCGGGGGCGCTGCCGCTCCCTCCTTCCTGACCTACTCCGAGATCTGGAGGGGCTGGGGTCCCTTCTCTCCTGCCTGCTCCGAGACAGGGAACGCGTGGAGGGCGACCTCGACCTGAGGCGCCTCTCCGTGTCATCCACGACCGACCGCTCTTTCAGGCGGTCAACGTCTTGCCTCAGGGAGTCGAATTTTGACGACAGCTCCCTGAGAACTGAAACAACTTCATTGTTTTCAGCAGTCATAGCTTCTCCAAGCAAGAGACGATGTCCACGTTGTTCGAGCTAAGAAAAAGGCCGACGAGAGCATGCGCACGAGCGATCTTATACCGTCGATGGCCACGCCCATAGGCGGGACGGACGGTATGTAAAGTTAAATTATTCCAATTAAGCGACAAATAATTAGCTGTTCGAGTAGGAAAACTGGCCAAACACGTTGATATGTGAGACTGAGCCTTCTGAAATATAATACATTTTCAAGTCAATACTGTTGCGTAGGGCTTATAATTATGACAAATAGCTATTAACTTACCACCGCCACTAACTCGAATAGAAATGGAACTCCCAAAAGGTTTTGAGTTCTAACTGTACCCGCAAAATAATTCAAAGTGGTAAACAATTCAATTTCTAGGATGATACGGGTAATGATCGATAAACCAGAGGAATCTGTTTAGTGAAGTTTGGGACGAGGTCGAATGCTGAGTTAACACAAAAATATGAGAGGTTCAAAGTACAAATGACATACGTACGTCCAAACATATTATATTAACAAACAAACATCCCCAATTTTCAATTGTGTTACCCCTGAGACTGTCTCGCTCGCTTCATTCACTCGCCACTAAAACAAAAAGTTCATGTGTTTAGGTCTGCTCCAATTAGCTTGGACCCACCACTCACTGTTTGGCAGATCCAATTCTTTATTTTATTAAGACGATTTACCAATGTAACTGGTGACATGGGCAAAAATAGGGGTCGCATGTTCCATATTAATAAGTAAAAAATAAATAAATAAACTAGTGGTGTGCTTGAGCACAAATGGCGAGCGAGCCTGATAGTTAGGTAACATAAAATGTTACTATTTTTAGCTTACTTCATGCAAACACTATAATAGCAGTTATGACATTTGATTTCAGCAAACAAATACAAAGTCACTCTCTTACTGATTAATGGTAACTTTTGTAGTATCAAACATCAACCATTCTGATAATCTCAATCACCAGTAACTCTTGAACAAGCTCTCAGCTACGATAAAAAATAAACCAGTGTTATTATTTGTAATTTTAGCCAACATATATGGAATTACTACTTACATCATTCTTGAGTATTGATAACTTCTGTAGTATCAAATTGAAGTACTTTGACCATCTGAATTACCTTGAATTCTTGACAACAAGCTCTCACCTACAAAAACAAAAGACAATCAATTTTAGCACACAAATACAAAATTACTTTCTTACCTCATTTTCTTGAGCAGTGGTAACTTTTTTAGTACCAAATTTGAGTCATTCTGACTATTTTAATTTACCAGTCACTGTTGACAACAAGCTCTTAGCTATAAAAAAGAAAGGCCAGAGTTATTTTGCATATTTAGCTAACAAATATGGAATTACGTACTTACCTCAGCATCCCTGGAGTAGTAGTAGCTTCCTTAGCATTAATACTTTATGTGCTTACATACGCTTTTCAGAAGTAGTGATAGCTCTCTTAGTGCTGACTACAGGTGGCTCTTGACAACTAACAAGCCGCACTTAGCCGTAAAAAGGCGAAGTTTTGAATTTAAATCTGGTAAAGGGTCTTCAATGTCATAGTAACCAGTCGAATCAACTTTTTGTTTCTTGAAAAGCAAGCGTTTTCGCAGGAATTTTCTCACATTTTGGAGCTTAAGTATAAAGTATAAGGCTTGCTTAATGCTGTAGTTTCAGAATTAACTGGGGTCAAGCCTAAAAAGCCGTGTTTTTTTACAGTTCCCCGCGCGCATGTTTAAAGGGCATACGTACAATCCATCCATACATACATACATATATATATACACTAGTGGTGTGCTTGAGCACAAATGGTGAGCGAGCCTAAAGACTATACTATTTTTATATGAATGATTTTGACTTCTAACACCGAAGCTACTGAAAATAAGGTCCAGTTTTTAAATTTCGCATACACAGTAAAGGGATTTCAGTGCCATAGTTACAACTCTCTGCAACTGCTTGAATTGAAGGGAAAAAACAACAACAAAACAATACACGTTATTTAAAAGTTTTCTTTGTGATATTCTTTAGCTAAGTAGTGGTTGTAACACACAACTGGACATGCACCTACACAAGACTTACCTTCGCGGTAGTCTAGTGGACAATGTATTTTCAAGTAAATACTGTTGCGCACGGCTTATAACCATGACAAAGAGAGCATTGACTTATCACCGTCACTAATCGAATAGAAATGGAAGTCCCTTAAGTTTTCAAGTTTTAACTGCACCCGCAAAAGAATTCAAAACGGTAAACAATTCAATTTCTAGGGTGATACGGGTACTGATTGATAAACCAGAGGATTCTGTTTAGTGCAATTTGGGACGGGGTCGACCACGTAACTAACACAAAAATGCGAGGGTCAAAGTACAAAATGACATACGTACGTCCAAACATATATACAAATAAATAAATAAACAAACATCCCCGATTTTCGATTGTGTTACCCCTGTAAGTGTCTCGCTCGCTACGCTCGCTCGCCAACAAGAGCTAGTTTTCTCATTCTAACAGCCAATATTATGTTAATTAAAACTTAAGTTTTAATTAATATAATATTGGCTGTTAGAACGATTATAACTTAAGTTTTAATTAACATAATATTGGCTGTTAGAACGAGAACATTTCCTATTATTATAATTGTCTCAGCCGAGAATGACTGAATCATCATTAATACACCACGGAATCTTGATTGTGTAACCCCTGTAAGTGTCTGGCTCACTCACCAATTACATACAAGCTAAATCATGCGTTTGAGGAATTATCACAGATAACCAACTCAATCCTGAGGAGGAAGCCCTAGGGAGAGGGAGGCTATCTAGCTTAATATAAAACTCTAGTGGAGCCCTAGATCATACCACCCTGCCCCTTCTTGCGCAAAGACAAAATAAATGAATAAATAAAACAGAGACATAGGTTTAGAGCTTCCAGGATGCTGGCTGTCCATGCTGCGTGCAAATCACCCTCCAAGGTATAATAAACAGTAAGTGTGCCCTCCAGAAATATTGCTGTTTACATCGTGCTATTATATCACTATGGAGAGTTCGACCTCTGTTGACCCCTGAAGAGGACTTAGGCAAGAAGTCAAAACATCGGGTCAAGTTTTAATTAACAATATTTTCTATTGAGCGAGAAAATTTTGCTATTATCATTATTTCAGCCGAGAGTGGCTGATTAAAACCTTAGATTGTACTATTAAATGTCAATTCATCTAACCATTTGATTTTTCCTATTCCTGTTGAAAATTCTGCCAGGACGTCAAAGGTATCTTGAAAAGTCTTCACTGGTTCAGTGTTTCTGGTATGCTTTATCTTCTACTATTTCTCCTTCACACAATTCTACAAATAAATACTATAGCCATTCTATACTAAGCCATATCTTCACTTACTACTACTTGTTGCACAGTTAAGCCAGTATCATCAGCAGCTTCTTCTAACACATGCTGACATGCCTATGCTTCACTGAAACACCAGTCACCCCAGCTCTGAATAGAGTACTTAAATGGGAAGTCTGAACAACACTAAATGCTTTCCCTAACCAGTCCAGCGGCGTCGGAAGCTCTCGATCACAGCTACAACAGCTCAAGGCCCACGCTCTGTAAGGATGGTTTTCCAGAAAGCAAAATGGAGCTCACTGCGTGGGTGGAAAGGACTAGGTCGGAGAGAGGTGTGGCTATAATAGGCACTTTTTGGGGGAGGTGACGACCAGTATACGCGCATGGGCCAGGAAAGATTCCAGTTTCACCCGATATTTCCCATCCACACAAGGCTATGGGGAGGTGATCCGTGCCAAAAAGTAACGCCTTTTTTTTCGGCAACACTTTTTCGAGAGGGTCTACTTTTTCGACAGGGTACTACGTTTTGAGAGGTGCTGTTTTTCGGAGAGGGCACTAATACTTCTCGAGGGGGCACTATTTTTTCAAGAGGGTGCTACTTTTTTTAAAGAGGGTATTACGTTTTGTGTTTGTTTTTGCTGTTTTTGAATAGGGCACTAGCTAAGAGGGTAGCTACTACTTTTTCAACAGGGTACTACTTCTTCAATAGGGCACTACTTTTTCAATAGGGTACTGATTTTTCAATAGGGTACTGGTATTGCTTTTTCAACAGGGTACTGCTTTTTCAATAGGGTAAATACTCTTTTTTCAGTAGAGCAATAGCATAAATACTTTTTAATAAAAATAGGGTACTATACTAATTTTAGAGGGCCCGTGGTTAGGGTGTGGTCATGTGAGTGCAACCGGTGTTGATGACACTTTACCAGCATTGGTGAAAATACTTTGAATAATAATGGATGTTTCATTGATTACAACAACATTGAGGCGAGTTGTTGGGGACTTCGAATATTTATCTTATGGAAGGTACATTTCTTCTGACCTTTGTGAAGGAAGTTTGCTGTCTCTTGAGCTAGTGTGTCGAGAATTTATAATTGCAGAACAATTGGAAGGTCTTTCTAACACAGAACGTGCTGCACTTAACTACATCAATGATGCCATAACTCTTTTAAGCAACATTAAAGACCTTCCGTTAGTTGAGCGATACTCACCACCAGTTATCATGTGTTCTGGAATAGTCGGTCGTTCTCGCTTTGAAATTCCTCGTCAACAACTTTTTTTTTAAATTGAAAATAATTTTACAGTTCCACACATAGCTGGAATGATTGGTGTGTCAGTGAGAACCATTTATAGGAGAATGTCAGAATATGGTTTATCCATTAGTTCTCAATATGCTACATTGACAGATCAGGAACTAGATGAACTCGTTGTTCGTATTCAAGATCAGTTTTCAGCTTGTGGAAATAGACAAATGAGAGGTCACTTGTTATCAATGGGTTATCGCGTTCAGCAATGTAGAATCAGGGATTCTCAACGTTGAACCTGTCCAGAAGGGACTATGATGCGACGATTAACCTGTCTTCAGAGGGTGCAATACAAAGTAGCAGCACCTCGGTCTCTTTATCATCTTGATGGAAATCACAAACTTATAAGGTAAAATGGTGGTTTCAGAGAGAAATTTTTCACTTGAGAAACAAGTGCTTTTCCATGACTCTGCTAAAGTAAATTCCTCTCTTCCCAGCTTCAGTCTAGCTATGACATAGTTCAGGCCTGGATATAATTTAGTAGGGCATGGTTTCATTTGTTGTAATGTAATTCCAAAATAGCCTTTCAATAATTTTATCTTTACATTTGATGTGGTGTAACAGCCCAAGAGAACTCACTAGCTAGTTGGCAACACCACATCTTTATTAATTCGACCATGCATTCCCATTAAGAATATTTCAAACCTCCCATTCACATTCTGCTCCTTCCTGTCTCTCATTTCTTATAATATCAGCTCCACCATGTTTGTGTCAAATGTGCCTGGTTTTAATTAATAAGGTGTGAGAATTAGATCCAGGTGTAATTACCGCTCCAGTGCTCATAGCTTAGCCTCTTGGACTTCGGTCGTAACACACAGAAAGCTGTCCTACCATATTTGAAAAAAATCTAATTTCTGCGGAGGAGAATTATTTTTCTGGAGGGGAGAACTCCCAGTGCACTCCTACCTCTCTACGAAACCCGTAAAATTGAAGCCATTTTTTTAATGTCAAAGCTAAATCAAAAGAGAGTTGTAATATGAAAGTAGCTAACCATTTTGGTAGGCAGGCATGTGTCAAACCACAATAATTTAAGTGGAATGCTCATAGTGAAATATTAAATTTTCAGCTCTAGCTATCTTCCTAGTCAATAAGTGTAGGTGCTTCACTGCCAAAATACACTGAAAGAAAGTGTGTTAAATAAATAGGCGGGATCTCAACTCCATCATTTATTCATTTCCCCCTTTTTTTTCTCGTTCATGTATTTTGCATGTCATCACAAAAAAGCTAAATGTGTTCAGTCAGCGTATTTTCTACTGGTTAGTGGTAAATCCACGCCCAGTAGCGGGACAAATCAATAGGGTAAGTTTTGATGGTAGCTTCACTTCAGACGACTGATGCCAACTATATTCAGAGAATAATGTTGGGATTGAGGGTTTTATAAAGGTTTGTTCTAACACTTAATTCCTAAATCAAAGCATTACTTTCAATGGCTTGTCAGAAAAGAAGGGTCAAAAAATCGATCGAGGGGCCAACTAGCATTGACAGGTTAATTCCAAGTAGAACCAGGCACAATAGCCAAGTCAATGCATGATATATCTATGATTCTGGCTTGGTTTTGTTCGTGTAGATCCTCAACCCTTAGAGTTATGAAAGTTTTAATTCTCATAAAATGTGCTAATAATTTGCGAATGTATCATTAAATGGGTGCAGCTCATGCAATTCTCACGACCCACTGTAAGTGTTTCTATTGAAGTGGAGTGTGTGGTGGGCTTGTTATTTTAGCTGGCATAAAATTTGAACGATTATTCATGACCTTAAGTGTGGTCAAGTATAAGTGTTGATTAGACATTCCAAAGTCCCCAATTTAGTGGGTCTTAGTGTAGACTGTAGCGTGTGTGCATCGTATTTGTATGTTTGGCCATTTAGGTTTAATCTTGATTCCTACAGCCCTGTACTGTATATAGAGGCAGCCAGCTCTATCATTTCAAACCAGTCAAAACACTGAAGGACCAGTTTTGCTTTAGAATTTAGAGGCAAGAGGGTGAGGTCATGCCAGACTAAGCCAGTTTAAGAAAAAGCTGAAAAATTTAGGTAAAAAATACTTACCTTGTTCTCCAAGCTCCTTGACGGCACTGATCAGTTTTTCACAAACTGAAGCGACTTCCCGTCTCAATTCTTCAGCCATTTCATACACATATGACTAACGCACTAACATCAGATAGCCTGACGATCTTTACCAAAGGAAGTACAAAAAGTACCCTTTACCCTCTTGAAAAAGTACCCTTTTCTCTCTTGAAAAAGTACTCTCGAAAAAGCAGTACCCAGTTTGACAAACGAATGCCCACGTAAAAATGTACCCTCTTAAAAAGATAAGCACCCACTTGAAAATTAGATACCCTCTTGAAAAAGTTGTACCCTCTCGAAAAAGTAGCACCCTCTCGAAAAAGTAGTACCCTCTCGAAAAAGTAGCACCCTCTCGAAAAAGTATTGCCGGAATAAACGGCGTTACTTTTTGGCACAGATCACCTCCCATACAAGGCTTCCAGGAATCTTCGATACGTTCTATCCCAAAATATTCCTGAACCGGGTGCCGAGAAATTCCAGGACCAGCGAGACCAAACGCATACGAGAACTTGACCAGACCCCTTTCTTTCAGAAGCGTCTAGCCGCAGGAACATTGCCACGACCTGAGAGGAACATTGCCACAGGAACATTGCCAACCTTTGACCTTGCACGAACATTGTCGATCCGATCCGGGGATGAACATTGCCAAGGACCATTGCTGACCTTTGATCTTAGTCTTTTGACCTGCATTGGAAAAACCAGAAGCCATAGCTAAGGCGATTATCTTAATAACTACTACGCTCGTTTCCACTGCCAACTCTTACCGCTACGGTGTGCTTTTATCGTTTTGGTTAGTCCGCCATCACCCTGTAGAAGCAACGTTCCAAATAATACAGGGTTTTAAAAATGTTATATTTTTTGGGTGTATGTGCTTGCTGTTTAACTGGTTTTCAGTGAAGATATGACTGAAAAGAAGCCAGTTGGTCTTGTCAACCTTGGCAATACTTGTTTTATGAATAGTGGTATTCAGTGCTTGCTATATTCTTCCAAGCTAACCAGCACATTGCAGAAATGCAGTGAATTGTGCAAGAGTGGCAATGAAAAAAATTACGGTGAGTGTGGAAGATGTACTAAAAGTATAAAAATAGAAGAAATTTTAAATTTTGTAGGTGAGATGAAAGTATTAAAGTCTCTTTTGTTGCTTGAAGAAGCAACAAAAAAAGGAGGAATTGTTTCACCAACAGAAATATATGATGAATTACCAGGTTTTATACATACACTTTCACTCAAAATCGTTTTTAATAAGGAATTACTTAGATATACTTCCAAATTGGGTTCCAAACACAGAAAATGATGTTCAAGAATTTCTTCTTAATTTTCTTGATTACATAATGGCAGGAATCAGGACGTTAGTTATTATTGGGCTAAATGCTTCAGCTAAGAACTGTATTGTACTGTATTACTATAGAAGAGGCTGTCCACCGGATCTCGAAACTTTGATAAATATTGAATTTCAGAATTAAAGTAAGTAACAATTAGTTTCAAGCTTCACCAAATAGTAATACTTGAGAGTAAGCTGTTTACTTATACAGTGCAATATTATCTTCTTTATCTTACTAGAATATTTTTATTGTGATAGTCAAATGCAAAGGATGTGAAAACACTTTGGCGACATATCGAACAGAAAAGTTTCTGGAACTTGCAATTAGTGTAAGTGTGTACAATCACTTCTTTCAACTTCATTCCTTACTAATAATTAATTTCATGGCGAAATGAAGAGAAAGACGATCAGTTTAGCTTAGTGAAATTTAAATGGCGAGTGATATATGAATATTTTGGGAAAAGTTTATGTTTGAAAAGTTGTGCACCGTCAAAATGTTGATGTATTATAATTATGTCAGAGTTTTCAGAATCTTATTTTCATGGCTGAAGCTAAACTTATTGAAGTTTAACACCAGAACAATGCATAGTATACACTACACAACAAAACTAAAGGACCTTCTTGCACTGATATTAGATTTAGTTTCATCCATTTGTGGGATCATATTCACATTATACTATTAAAAATATCCACAGGATTTTAAACTATAGTTTGTTCATGAGAGTAATAAAACTCAGTTTAACTCCTCTCACATTACAAATACTTATAGATGCTATTGAAAAAGTAGATTACACATATTGATATATATTATACACACAGATACATATTCTTTAATTATTTCTTTTATGATAGCCCAATAAGTAGTAGTGTAATAATTACATCAAACGGCTGTATGGCCAGTCATGAACTTGATCTGTGTTTAACAACAGGATTCAGACTTGGAAGGCTGTGTTAAAGTGGCACAAGAGCCACAGTTGCTTGGTAGTGATCAAGCATACACTTGTGTAAGGTATGCTTGTCTTAAGTTGTTGTTTACTAAATTTAGTAATTTCATTTTTTATATTCAGGTGTAACAACACATGTGATCAGTTCATAACTGATCACATTTTACAAAGCACCAAATTTTCTTACTATCCATTTACTAAGGTACTTTAGATTATTATTATGAAATGTGTGTTTAACTAGAGCTTTTAATCTTTTAGATTTCAGTATGATGAGGGTGAAATTAAGAAAATTGATGATGATATCACCTATTCTTCTACCTTAAGAATCCCTACCACTGAAGTACATAGCAATGTTTGCTTGTTTGTGATCAATATTAATAATACCACTTTTTCTCTCTCATAGGGTGCACCTCAAAATTATTCCCTCAAGTCATTCATATGTCACCGTGGGAAATCAGCAAATACCGGACATTATGTAGCTTTTGTGAAGGTAGCCACACAGTGGTTTTACTTAAGTGATACTTCAGTAAGAGAATAATTTTATGTGTTCTGAATGCATTACCAATACACTTGTTGTCTGTAGATTACAAAAGTCAGTGACAGCATTGTCTTTAAACAAAAACCGTACATGCTGTTTTTTTAAAAGGATGATGAGTATGAAGCGGAAGTAAAGCTTCTTGATTTGTTAAGAAATCATAAACAGGACCAAACTTCATGGAATACAATATTGCAAAAGAGCTTGCCAAGCACAGAAAAGAGAAACAAAACATTACCACCTTTACCTGTTTTAGGGTTGCAGTTATTATTAGAATTAGCTACCTACTACAGAAGGTTAGCCTGACATTTAGAAGGCATACACCTATTATGATCATAATGATAAAATTGGAATGTATTTAAACAGATGTTAAAAACTGTCTTGCTTTGTGTGAGGGGAATGAGGCAGAAATTGTTTCTAAAATTTCCTATGAGTCTGTCAATCGTGGAAAAATAGTAAGAACAATATCAAGATCAAGTCTCAAGAGACTCAAAGTAACTCCTAATGATAACAATCAAGATTTGTGGTTGAATGATGAGGTAAACTTTCTTATACATGTAAAATATTATTTTTGAGTTCACAATTATTGACATTTAATATCATATAGATTATTAATGCCTATTGTTTGTTGATGACTCGAGGCATTTTTAAATGCCATGTAAGTTACAACATATATCCTACTGGTTTCTACTATTAAAATGAACTTTATTTCCTACAAGGGTATCAAGTCTTTTGCAATGTCATCTTATTTTTTGGGTTTAATTGCAAAATATGGACCAAAAGGTGCTACCAGTAAAATATTTGGAAAGGTAAATAAGTTTATATTGGGAGAAATTATATTAATGGTTCATTTGATACAGACTGATATTATGTCATATCAAGCATGGATTGTGCCACTTCATTGTAATGATAATCACTGGACAATGATGGTAGGTCATTTACACAATGGGAACCTAATTTGTAGCTCACTGTAACATCTACCATTACTATGTACATGCAGGTAGTACATTTTCATCAGAGAACTATCTTCTATGCTGACTCCTTAAAAGGAATTCCAAATGTGACATCAATTCAAAGAATCATGTAGCTCCTACTATTTTTTACAAAGGAATAAATTATGAGGTGTTCATTCCATTGTTGTTTTTATTATAGGGACTTCATAGATGAACGTTCTGTGATGGAAACCAACACGTCATTCAGTTGGAGCGGCTGGAAACTGCATATTTGTTTTGTAATTTGATGTGTGCTGTGCCACTGGTGATTGTTATTATTATTTGCATTTCTGAATTCATGTATATAGGAGTACCCATCACAGAGCAATTTACACGATTGTGGGGTGTTTGCGCTGAAAGTAAGTACAGACCGTATCACATAATATCCAGCTAATTTAAATATGCATTTCGAGATTATAAGTTGGGAAAATAATATAATTTACAGGCTGCAGAGTGCATACTAAAACAAAAAACACCAGATTACAACCAGGATAGTGAATATTCATTTGTTTTCTTTTGAGTATACAAGTTGTTTTTTGTTATTTTTCACTTTTTGCGAAGCACTTAGCTAATATAGAAATGTATTTATTGAATCATGTGTTTATAGCTACATTTAGTAGACAAAAAGAAAGTATTGATATTTCTTTTTGTTGTGAAATACTATATTAAATTGTTCAACACTATAAAAAACTAAAGAGAATAGAACATACTAACAGAGAGACTGAGATAGAACAATGAATATTAAACATGTGACTGATTAGTAAGGCAGTTTTAAAAAAAGAGTACTCAACTCAGCTCCAGCTAACCAAAAAAAACAAAAAAACAACAACAGGAAGTGAGTAAATGATAGCAAGTCAGTAGTAAAATAGCAACAAAACTGAATAACACCACCAAATCTAAAGTGCATGTGTAGTAAACATTATAGTTTTACCTTTATGTATATTCTCACTAAATGAACTCTAATAATAACTTGATATGCCAGTCAATATGAACAGACGTTCTAATTTCCTAGCGGGACATTCCAAGATTCAGGCTTGAAATCATGTATGAACTAATTCATCAGGCATTATTGTAAGTTCATTATTAATCCAGCAAAATAACAATCTTTTGTGGTGTTTTATGCGTTAATGCATTGGTAATCCTTAGCTTGGATCACTGCCACACGGGTAGTAAAAAATGAAAATTAGCATTAATTGAACTCATGAGGTGGAGTTTTTTTTGTGTACAAAGTGTAAGTTTACAAAATTTATTTATTTATATACTCATTTTTTCCCCTTGTTTTGCAGGGCTGACACCTCCAATAGGAGAGATGAAAATTGCAATGGGGTCCTAGCATACTTAAAACTAAAAACAGATAATTCCATTAAAGAATCGTTGGCTTTGGATGAAGAAGGTAAACTTTGTACTTTAACAGAACCCAAAACAGATATAATCAGCAGAGAATCATCGCCTTTAAAATAATGAAGAATGTAAGCCTTGTACTTTAACAAAAGTTGAGAACCTGAGGCCAATTGCTATTAGTAATATGGTAGATGGTAGTAATAGTACTAATGGAACTATAGAAAAAGCTGAAAGTCAGGAGAACACTTTGAACTGCAAAGAATGTGGGAAAAAGTACCAACATTACAGCAGTTTATACAAACACATGCGTCAGGTGCACTCTACTGTTTCAAGTGGAAGGATCATGTGTAAAGAGCATGTGTGTCCATTTTCTTGCCACTACATATCCCAATTCCGTGAACATTTAAGAGTAAAGCATGGGATAAAAATGGAAGAAGAACAGCTGATGTTTTCAAACCATCAAGGTAAATAAGATATGTACATTCTATTAGGGCATTGCATGAACTTATTCATATAACTTTATGGATCAAAATTAACATTGAAACAAACTTATAAGCGAAACTATTGCGAATTGGTCTGGATGCAAATTCAGCTCTATAGTAATGTTTACATTGTTTACCTATAAATAATATAACATTTATTTCATATACATAATATAACATTTCTTATATTTTTGTAGAATTTGAGCAATGGAAAACTGAAGAGAAGAGAAATACTAATAGCTATTATGTTAAACAAAGTGGGCAGAAAGTAAGGAAAAATTTAAAGGTTGAATACTACTATTGTAATAGAAGTGGAGTATACAAGTCCGAGAGTAAAGGACTAAGAAGTTTAAAAACACAAGGAAGTTCAAAAATGAATGCATACTGAACAGCTGGATTTCAGGTTTCATTTTTGGAATCCAGTAAAGTGAAGATCACTTATATGAAAACTCACTATGGGCATTCATGTAGTCTTGGGTATCTTCCCATTCCACAAGACATTCGACAACAAATAGCAGTTGATCTAGTACAAGGCATTAGCTTTGACAAAATACTAGACAATTATTAGAGATAACATAGGTTCTTCGATAGATAGATCTCATTTAGTTACAAGGAAAGACTTATACAATATAGAAAAATGTTTCGGCTTAAGAACGATTGAAAGACACAAAGAGGATGCCATGAGTGTTCATTTATGGGTCCATGAGTGTGTTTCTAATGAAAAACACTGCCCAATTTTATTATACAAGCCACAAGGACAAGTACTGGCTGAAATAGGAACAAATCAAGGATTAGGGGAGCATGATTTTGCGCTTGTAATTCAAACACCTCTTCAAAGTGAGATGTTGATGAGTTGTGGCCACAATAAAATAGTATGTGTTGATGCTACACATGGCACCAACAGCTACAATTTTTTACTAATAACTGTTTTAGTGATGGATGAGTTTGGGGAAGGTTTCCCAGTGGCATGGTGCTATTCCAACAGAGAAGATTCAGTAATACTGAACAACTTTTTTCAGCATATAAAAAACAAAGTAGGAAATGTTCATCCCGAATGGTTCATGTCCGATGATGCAAGCCAATACTATAAATGCTGGAGTCAAGTGTTCAAAAGACAGCCAAAAAGATTGCTATGCATCTGGCATGTTGATAGAGCTTGGCGTAATGCTATATCAAGGATTAATGAACGAGAACTACAGATCAGTGTGTATCACACACTCCGAGTTTTATTAGAAGAACAAAATACGGAAACATTTCATACATTGATGGATGGGGCCATAAAACAGTGGCAAGAAAATCCAAAACTGGAAGTTTTTTACAAATACTTTTCTCATGAATACCTGCATAGACCTTCTCAATGGGCCCAATCATACAGGAGAAAAGCTGGTGTCAATACTAACATGTTTGTGGAATTATTTCATAGGGTATTAAAGTATTGTTATCAGAGAGCTAAAGTGAACAAAAGAATGGACAAGACTATTCACTTACTTCTCAAATATGCTAGAGACAAGTCATTTGATAGGCTTATAAAAACTGAAAAAGGGAAAAATACAACACGAATGCAATCTATTGCCCATCGACACACTTCTAGCTTAGCATTATCAACGGACTTGGTATCAGCAGATGGTCATGAACCTGATGTATGGCATATAAAGTCAACAAAAGGAGAACAAGTTTACCAAGTAAAACTTGAACAAGACAATTGTCAACATAACTGCTTAATGAGATGTCGTGCATGTGGTATTTGTATTCACCAGTATTCTTGTTCGTGTATGGATTCCCTTTTGCAGGTAACCATTTGCAAACATATTCACTTGGCAATGCGTTATTTGAGCAAAAGTGAGGATGTAAATGCAAATGAAGTACTGACTTTGAAAACTCTGGACCTTAAACCTAGCCATCTGCAAAGTATATATCTTCGTGACACAAATTCAAGTATGGATGATGATGTCTTAAAAGGGAAAATGATGTCTAAACTTTCCCAGATATCTAAATACATCACACAGACCTTAAATAAGGAATCTTTGCAACAGATTGACAAGCATCTTACTACTTGTATTTCTCTTATTAAGGTATTCAATCCTACTACAACTGAGCCAGCAAATAAAAAATTGAAGCAACAGAGAAAGTTTTATTCTACAAAGCGAAAGAGAGAAAGAAATAATTTAAGACTTTCTAAACCCTCTGAAAATGAATCAAATGTGGCAAAACAGTCATTACTTAATATTAGTGCTACAAAACAAGTAGTATCCCCTCCCACTCTAGGTGAGTAAAATAATACTGTTCTCATACAAAATTATCATATAACATTTTTACAGAGATTCTTCAACAACTATGTACCGATGATGGAATTTCCAGTGTGACCTGTCGGAATGGTTTGATTACAAATCAGTGTGTGAAAGAAGTGTCTCAGATAAATGATCATATTATAGACTTCTCACAATCGCAAATTGAGTCTACTACCCAGTACTTTACATCTGAGGCATTCAAACTGGTGTTAAATATAGGTTTGTGGCTAACTGTAAAGCTAGAATAATGTACAATAACCAAATGCAAACCTCTGAGGTCATCTACTATTTTATGTGTTTGTATAGTGGCACAGAAGCGAATAGAATGGCAATGTAAAGAGTGCAACATTTGCACGACGAAACTGAATATGATATTTTGTGAAGGTTGCGGTGAATGGTTTCATTGGTATGTAATAACATCTGGACATAGTTGCCTTTTGATTACCTGCTTCTGTATTTGTTGGTATATAGGGAATGTGCTGATGTTGAAGAGGAGCCGTCAATGGATATCTGGTTCTGCTCTCATTGTTTAAAGGAGCCAAACATAGACAATTAGTACAATTAGTAGTTTGTACAAACACATTAAAACTAAATTTTTTTTTATTTTTTGCATTTTACCAAACTATTGTGCATGATGGTGTTAGCTAAGTATTTTAAAAATCACTCTTCTTAATAGTCAGGGCTGGAGTAAGTGTTCAGGCTGGTTAGGCTATATCCTGACCACTTTATTCACACTGAATAAACTACTTAACTTGAAACAGTAGCTAATTTAAGTAGTTAAAGTTATTCAACATAATTAGACCCTCCATAATCTGCATAGCCTTGTTCTGAAGATAGTTTGGATCAGTGAAGATTTTGAATTAGAGAAGTGTAGATTGTCAATTGTGATCCTTTCAAGTTCTATTTGACACTCACCATAATATCATGAATTTCTTTAAAAGTGGTGTTCGGATTAACGAGGGTCTACTATATTTAGCTACTTTAGTTTGAATCTTTTGCGGTCAGATTAGCTGGACTTATGCTACAATAAAAATAAAAATCTACCAGTAGCTACAACTGTAGCCTAATTTTCTATTAAAATTTGGTTAGCACTAAATTCTATAAAGTTATGAGTTACTTAGGAATGTTAAGACTCAACTGAATGTTAGGAGCTGAAGGAGGAGCTCCAACTTGTGACTCTTGTGCATACCACACAGAGTTACAATAGGTACACATTAGCATTGAGTAGTATGCTGGTGCTGAGTAAAAAGCTATGGTATAATGCGGGCACAATAGCTACCACACAAGAGCCTTTTGACAGCACACAACACTGCATATAAAATTAAGTTGCCTTCCTGTTTTCTCTTTTCAATGCCTTGAAGCATCTTTCTTTTCATGAACATTATTTTACATCTCTATTGTGCTGACATTATCTGACATACAATCAATGCCATATCGAACCCAAGATATCATTAATAGCTATCACTGAGGGAGTTTGCAAAGCATTTGGTCACTAACAACATGGAGATTACACAAATTTAAAAAGCTACCATGTAAACTGTGGCATAATAGGGCAAAAAAATTGCTGCATATAGTCTGTATTATTCAAATAGGTAAGGTAACTTCAAAGGTTAATGGTCACACTGTAAAAATTATAGCGTGAAAACCCACCAAATTCACACCAAACTGGTGGTGTGAATGCCCACCACATATGCATAGTGTGTCCTTCACACTTTCTTCCTAGTGTGAATGCACACTTAGTGTGAAGTTCACACTCAATGGAATAGCATGGACCCTTTACCGAACATTAATTATATTCATATGCAGGCAAAACACAATGCTATTATCACTGTAATCTACCTTATAAATGTTTTGTATACACTTGTGTGCTAGATAAGAGAGTTGACTAAGATTTTTGTCGTCTGATTAATGAGATCTGGGATTACACCAATCTCTTTTTGGAAAAAAAATGTTGATATGTGTTACTAGAATCAATGTAACTTAGAATAATTCAGCATTAATGAAGTATGAGTTCATAGTGATTGTGGTGAGAATTCACACTAAATTTGGTGTGCACTTCACACCCAAATGATGAGGTGTGCGCATCACACCATATTTTGGTGTGACTATTGTTACAAGTGATTCACGCTTAATTTGGTGTGAACTACACGCCTATTGGTTTACAGTGCAAAATAAGGTTGTGGCAATGTTCCTCCGGCTAGACATGTGTGTAAATTTGTTAAGAATGATGCACCATCTCTTTTTGAGGATTGAATAAGCTACACATAAAACTTTTATTCATAGTGCATTAGATAATGGAAGGCGGGGGGGGGGGGGCATAAAAGTAACACCAACACATTTTTTATTGATACTTATTGTTAGTTCCTCTCAAGCCAGTAGCTAGCTAGCCATATTTAAATTTTTTTCCTTCATAATTATCCCTGGACCCGCTAGTTTATATTCATAATTTTTTTAATGGCTGGGACGGCATACTAAAAATGACTGTATTAGCTGTGAATGATGGCTACTTTTCATTGAAGAATTTTGAATTCATGTACTTCTTGCTGAATAAAATACTTAACTTGAAACAGTAACTATAATGAAGCTATTAAATAGACTTTGTTTACTTTTAGTAAGACATGAGAAATTTTATATGAAAAATTATACTGAGTACCTTTTGGTAAAAAACAATTCTCATTGTTATGTGGCCATATTGCTACAATGCAAATATTTAGCCACTTTAGTTTGAATCTTTTGTAGACAGATTAGCTGGACTTAATAAGAATTAATATCAATTGATACAGCAATTTAAAAATGTCAGTCACCATGATAATGACTTATGACAGCAGCATAATGAGGAACAGACATAGCTATTCCATTATCACCAGTCACTAACAATATGGAGATTACCGCAATTCGAAAGTAAAAAGCTAAAATGTAATGGCATATATTTGCTGGCATCCTCCTATGCTGGCATCCTCCTATGCTGGCATAAACGGGCACAAAAATCGTCGCTTTATATACCCGTAGTCTATATTGCTATAATAGGTAAGGTAACAAACAAAGGTTAAAGGTTAAAGGTCGAAAAAAGGTCGTGGCAATGTTCCTCCGGCTAGACGCGTGTTTTCTTTCTTTCTCTTCTTATTGGGTAAAGGGTCTGGCCCGCGAGACTAGCAAAATGGTTGCTGTAAAATTTTTGATTGGTCGCTTATTCATTGTGGCAGTTATCTTCGGTGTCACGTTGGTGCTGCTATATCTGTACTGGAGAAGACCAGTTGGCTATTTTATATATCCAGAAACCAGTGTTGGAATTTTTGAGGAGCACCCATCTACAAAACTGGAAGCGTTACCTGAATTTAGCCCTGGAAAACATTTTCTATTAGTACTTATTATGTCCAGACCCAGTGCAAATGAACGCAGAAATGCTACGAGACACTCATGGATTAACAGCAACCACCACCTACTCCAAAGTCAAGCAGTTCTAGTCAGATTTAGTATTGGTCTTAAAGGAGCTTCTAAAGCAGTCCTAAGTGAGTTAAATGAAGAACAAAGTATGAATAATGACTTATTATTTCTGGATGAGTTTGAGGAGAGTTACTCTAATCTCACTCTCAAAGTTTTAAAGAGCTTCAAAGTTATTCACAAACATTATAGTTTTTCATATCTCCTGAAGTGTGACGATGACAGCTTTGTAGTACTGGACATTGTTGTGAATGAACTGAATCTGAGGAATTCCAAAAGGAGCTACTACTGGGGCAAAATGATTGAAGGAGCGAAAGTGTTCAAAGTTGGTAAATTTGCTGAGACAGAATGGAACCTAGGGAAGAAGTACATCCCTTATGCTATAGGAGCAGGCTACATTCTCTCTGGGAACCTCATAGACTTAATAGTGAGGAATTCAGATGATGTAATGCTTTATCACAATGAAGATGTAGCAGTGAGCGTGTGGATTAGTCCATACAATGTCGAGAGGCAAAACGATACGCGGGTATGTGAAAATAAACGCTACATGTTTCATCATTGCAAGAGAAATGCAGTTATTGTCCATCCAGTACAGTCTCCTGAAGATATGACTTCTCTGCAAACACTGTATAGAAATAATCCAAGCTGAATATTGCTTGTAGCTTTTAAACAGTTGTTACTTTAGTAAGCAATTCTAGTCGAAATTTACAATAGCAAATGATAACCTGTATCATAATATTATTACTATTAATATGCTACATATCCATGAAAGGGAACAACATTTTCTTTCAGTTTCTTAAGAATGGAAATTATATCTCAACTTGATGAGGTTTTCAGGGAGTATTTACTATTGAGTTACTATGCTATAGCTAATGAACTGGTTCTTTAAAAAAAAAAAATACGAATTCTACATAGCTGTCATTATGATAATTTATATATATATATATATATATATATATATATATATATAAACATTAAAAAACACCACAAACATTTTTGGAGTCAACATTATTCAGAGAACTCAAGCGTTTTGGTTGTTTGTCCATGATGAGTTCCTAGCTAGCAAACTTTACTCTACCCGACATGTATGCATGTGTATGTGTGTGTATGCATGTGTGTATGTGTGTGTGTAAGTGTGACTGTTATAACGTCACTGATTCATACAAGTGCACAGATAAATTACATAACAAAATACCAAACTGAGCAATGGGTAGATGGATTAGCTAAAGGTAGACAATGTTCATCATATAAATTTTATTTTGTCAAAAATCAACAACCCTTTCCCCCCCTTTTTTTTTCTTAAAAAAGCTAGCTAGCTATCTTTCTTCTAGTAATTTAATTTTTGTTTGTAATAGTTAGTTCAGGTTTCATATGCTATCATTGTGTAACTTTGTCTGTGATATATAGCCAGAACATTTTAATTTATAAATCTATCAGTATAGCAATATCTTGGCAGAGCCAGGATGCCTGTGCACTAAACAGGCACTGTGAGCCATGCAAGCAAAGCTCCTGGAGCCTGGCTAGGAACTCACAGGAGAAAAGCCTTTCCTCACAGCAAGTGGTGAGGGCACCCGAAGTCCCACCTGGACCATTGCTGTTTCCTGAGAAAAGGCCTTGAAATTGCAACCCAGCTAATGCTAGGTCCCCAATCACAACTGGGTGGACTGGTGGGAGGCAGATGGAAAACAAGATCCTTACAACACATACACATACACACCGAGTCTAGCCACACACACACACACACACACACACACATACACACCGAGTCTAGCCACACACACACACACACACACACACACACACACACACACACACATACACACACACACACACACACACACACACACACACATGCATGCATGCATGCAATCACACATCCAGAAATTACTTGTGTATGTTATAGCAGTAAAAATAATATGTAAGTGCAACTACTATAAATTAAATACTATTAATTTGATATTAATTATTCCTGCCAGTAGTGTAGGTGGTTTCTTTAAACAAGGCTAGAGCAAATTGGTATGTACTTTTATGGGCTCTGCAGTGAAACGATCTTTAGCTACCTGTGAAATACCAAAACTTATACTTCTGTGAAATAGAACTCAAAATCTTTTTAAACAAGAGTCAAGGGGTGATGGAAGTTGCTTCAGAGTGGGGGAAGGGGCACCATGTACCACACAATATTATCGTGTGAAAACTATTTCTTTCACATTAACTAAGAAAAATAAGAAGTCATAATGAAAATTGGATGGAAAATTAAAATCTTAAATTGATTTAGTTCAATGAAATCGTTCCATTTTTTTTTTTTATGTGAGTGAGGACCATCAATTTTTCTCTTCTTCTTAACTAAGAAGCTGAAGACACATGAAGTGCCCCCCCCCCCCCCCCAAGCAATGAATCTATAACCACTAGCTATAGCTAATTCTCTCTTTCATCTCTGTTCAGTTACCTGCTATAACCACTATAGCTAATTCTCTCTTTCATCTCTATTCAGTTAGCTACCTGCTGCATTTCTTTTGCACAACTCTACCAACTAGCTACTTGACATTATAACGAGGCTAGATTCAAACTGTAAAATTTGTTTAAATTTTGTTTAAACTTTCATAAATCCACGACTGGAGTGTCAGATTGCTCTTGAATTTGCTGCTTGCCTTTGTTTGCTGCTGTAATGGAGTTTTTTTTTTTTTTTAACCCTTGCTTCACACGAGCTAGACTGCGTAAAAGTAGGATGCATACAGGCTGATTGAACATAACCGCAAAACAGTGGTATATACATTCCCAATTTTGTCATGCTATAAAAGTTTATTATATACTTCTGAATGTACTGCTTAATCCTGAATAGATAATTCAGAATGAGAAAGCTCTTCTTAAGGTACTGCTAACACCTCAAACCTTCTTTAAACTCCCTCAATAAATTAATATGTATATAATCTTACGCTTAGAATTCTCTTCGTACCTTTTAGAACTAGCTAGCTAATCCTACTTTATGTAAGGATCATTCTGTGATGCCGCAAGACTGGCTGTCAAACCAGGTACTGACCCAATAGCAGACCAAAAGTAGTTAAGTAAGGTTTGTCTCTGAGACTTTTCAACACCACAATATCTTTCGGATATTTTGTTAAAAAGATTGCACAATTACAGACAAATTTGACTTATCTAGCTAGGCACATCTAGCTACACCATGTCCAGGATTAATCTAGGGTTTATTAGTTTTGGGTGGGGGAAATTGGTTTGTTTGTTGGAGAGGAAGTTATATAATACAGTGAATCCTCGTTTATCCGCCGACCCTCGAATAACCGAATCCTCGCGTATCCGACTACGGGTTTTTAAACCGCGCATGCTTATATGGTAAAGTATCGTTAATATTGCAAGCCAAGCAGCTGGAAATATTGGATTTGCAAAGGCTACTGGTAGCTCTTTCTTTTTCTGGTGGTAAAGGAACGCCAAGTATACTAGCGATTGCAGCAACTTAAAAAAAACGGAAGGGAAAAGTTCTAACTATAGAGCAGAAAATTGAAATTTTAAAGGAGTTATCTCGCGGAGTATCGGCAACGATTCTCTCGGAACGTTACGGTGTCCGAAAATCTACGGTTTCTGACATTAAAAAACAAAAATATTCTATCTTAGATTTTAAGAGGAAAGTTATAGACATGGGAATGAACAAGAAATTAAAAATAATGAGATTTGTGATATGGTGACTGCTGATGATATCACTGATGAAGTAGTGGAAGAGGAAGAAGAAGAAAAGTGTCCTGTGACTCACTCTGAAGCTGCTCACATGTTTGAACAATGTCTCACTTGGCTGGAACATCAGCCTGAAGCTAATCAGTACAACACAAGTACAATAAGGTCTCTCCAACTCCTAGCATCACAAAAACGTACCAAGTCTATGAAACAACTCAAGCTACAACATTTCTCAGTCAAAGAATCATAATCAAAAACTGTTTTAAACAATACATATTCAATTACAAATTTATTTAACTACAATGAAAACATTCTGGTATCCCTTTTTTTTTTTAATTAACAGCCTTACACTATGTATTTTTCATTTCACTTATCCGAACTTTTCAGTTATCCGAACAACACTTATAGTGGACTTGCCCATGGGGGGTTCGGATATGTGAGGATTCACTGAGCTGTTTGTACACCATGCCAACCAAACTGAGGCAAACCTTATCCATTCTGAAATGGTTTGTACTAACCAAGAGGACTTGTGAGATAGCAGTGTAGCTCAAAACTAGCCTACTTTCAATTCTAAGCAGCCATCTCAATCCAAGTGAATTAGTAAACTGCCACTGAACAAATGAAAATGTATGAAAAAAGCTTATTAACACAAACCACAGAAGGTCACAGTACAATCCAATAGCTACTGCATTAATGATTACGGATGTAAATGATAACCTGACTGAAAAATATTCAGGTGCCTGTGTTGTCATCCCAGTTTAAAAAAAAAAGTCACTAGTCCATCTTGCTCTGACATCGTCATTCCAAGTCATGATACTTTTGGCTATAATTGTACAATCTGCTGTTTTTACGAATACCTAATAAAAAATGCAAAAACAGTTTTCAACTGAAATAAAACTAGACTGAATTATAGTGTACACAAATCCAATGTTATAATTATGTGATGCATTAATAAGTGACAATGTATTTAATCAAAATGTTTACGTCTGTTCACTCAAACTTGGACCGCAGTGTTAATTGAACGATTCCACAATTAAAAGTTGGGTGGGAAGATTGTCATGCTTATAAAGTAAGTTGAGAAAAATGGGTAATGGGAGCCCTAAGCAATATCTGTCTTAATATTATTATAGCTAACCTGCCCTGAACAGTGTTGTGTCAATGCAATTTTTATTCTGCTATGTAAAACCACATAACCAGTATCAGTTACCTCCAATTGTTCATGATTACATGAACACATGTCACTCCCTTTTGAAATAATATTTTAACAGAAGCGCAGTTTAGGGAATTGATACATCACCCATTTTGGTGCAATATTACAAGTCTAATAATATTTTTTAATACATATATTATTAACTAGCATTTAAACGTATTTCTCTTGTAAGCCTCTTGAAGTAATACCATCTCCTCAGCTGAAACAGGGTGGAGGACAACCGCAAACTGGCTACATTTGTAGTAAGTGAATGGTTTAATCTCACAAACTCTACGGTCGTGTTGCCGCTCCACATCAAATGGACTTATCCACACACTCACCGAGACATCCTCATTGTGGTACTGCATCAAACTTTGACTATTCTGAGCAATCTTCTTCACGAGGTCCCCCGAGAGTATATATGCAGCACCCAAAGCATACGGGATGTATGTGCTGGCTAAAAACCATTTTTTCTCTGCAAATTTGCCAGTTGTTTGCATATGGGAACCCTCAAACATCTTTCCCCAGTAGTAAGATTTCCTTGAGGTTCGTCGTCGCAGCTCTTCCACAATGACATCAAGGGCCAAGTAAGTGTCATCATCACATTTTATTAGATATGAAAATTTGTATTTCAAGTCAGCAACAACGAAGCTTCGTAGTACCTTATTGGTAAGGTTAGAATACGACTCTATGACACTGTCAAGCAGTACTAAGTCTCCAAACTTGTCTTGCTCTTTGGTTAGGTCATTTAATGTAGAATCTGAGAGTCCACTTATTCCTATGCTGAATACTATCAAAACACTGCTTTGGCTTCCACTGAAAGGCTTCTTCCAAGTATTTCTTATGGCATTACGACGCAAAATAGCACTTGGACGTGAGAGCACCAACACCTTTACTAGATACGACCTAGATAGAGTGGATTCCTGAGTACCAACATGGTTAGTGGTAATTTCTTTCACGCACAGACTATTAAAAACGTTAGAATAATTCAAACTGTGAGAATGGATCCTGCTGAAGTAGTAGAGAAGCACCAAGACTAACACAGCCAATACAAGTCCAACAATGTATTTACGATCTTTGGACATTGCAGACTTCTAGAAATTTTCATTTGAAGACTACAGTTTCTACACAGCTTGAAGAGAGAACTACTACTAGATTGGTAAGAATAATTATGGCACTTAATGGTGCACCCGCTTGTTGGTTCCGCTACCACTTGTGGTATGAATACTGGAAACCCTATACCAAAAGAGGCCACCACAAGGTGCTCAGCACCAGAATTTACACACCCACTTAACGCGCACCAATTCAAAAAAGCTGCGCGCAGTTTAGTCCTGACCCGAGGTTTGCTGGATAGCGAAACGAGTTACCCGGATAAAGGTAAAATTACCTCCTTTATCAGTTACTAAAAGGTCAACTTCTGGGAGGACCAGTCATTCCCTCGTTCCTAGGGGTTGTGATTCTACCCTGAATTCCAGTAGGAGCAGTTTTCCCCCAGTTGGAGAAGTGTGTGCAGAGGAGGTGCAGACTGTTATAACGTCACTGATTCATTCAGGGTAACTGATTTATTCAGTGATTGTCACTCCCTATTTATTCCAGTAATAAACAAAACCCTAAATATTTCAGCTTAAAGAGAACAACTTTTTTCTTGAAACTCCAATGAAGCTCCATATCTAATATAGCTAGAACTTTCATATAACAGAGAGTAACAAAAACTTTCAAAACATTGATTTTCAAAAAAGTCGCATTTTTATAATGCAACCAAAACTAAAACCAAAACCCCTTAGTTTTGGGTACTTTACTTTTGGTAAGAATAACTAAAACTAAGCTGTAGAGAGCATGAAAAAGAATATGAATGAAAGAGAAATATCTGTTACTTGGCAAAGGTTAGCTCAGACAGCACTAATAAATGGGAATTATTTTGTTGTCAGTGATGCTTCCATAAGTACACTTTAATAAACATACTTAAAATAGTTGACAGTACACAACCTCAACAGGATTATCTTAAAGAATTAATGTCAACATAGCATTGTTGTATGCATTGTAATAGTATTCCATTATAGTCAGGTGGCTTAGGGTCATTATGCAAGTTTACCAGTTTCCATTGGCAAAAGCATACAATTTTGTATGGTTGTTCCTTAGGGCCTACTAAAGAATTTTAGCCTAGGAGCCCTCATGAAACGCGTTCGCAAAGCAAGATGGCTGCCAATCAAAAATAATATCGGACAACTGTTTGGAGTTTGGTGAATCAAAGTAATAACAAGTGTGAAAAATTGTCACTTATAGGGAAAACACTCACAATTAAAGTGTGAAGTAGTAAAAACTAAGCCATTACATAACCATCCTTTGGTGTCGGGCTAGGTTCATGCAACTGTGCTATGTGGAGTATTACATGGAGTTAGATTGGAAACGATGTGTCATTTGTCGGCAGGATTAATGACACATGACGATGACCAATGTACAAGTAGTTGCGAAAATGTGGAGAAGGATTTTTAGGCAACATAGCTGAGCTGAGGGACCTGATGCCCTTCCTGCATGTGTTTCTTTTAGTGGCAGTACAAGTGCATTAGCTTTTGTTGTCAAGTGCATCTTGGCACAAGTCTCATCATTTAAAGTTTAATAGTTCCAAACAGAACAAAGCAAGGAAACATAACTCCAAGAGTGTAGATGACTACAACGAAGAGAGACCACCAAGCAAGTGTAGTAAAAGTTAACAACTGCAATTTTTTTTGTGAAAAATGTCTGAAGAAAGTAATCTCCACAAGTTTCTACGTTGCTGCCGATAGCAACATACAATGAATAATAAGTGTTACAGGACTCTAAGCTTCTGGTTCATACTGGTGGTGGAGACCTTATAGCAAAGGTAGCTAAATATCACTTTAAGTGCCTTACGAGTTTGAGAAACCATTACAGAAGTCGATCAGAGAAGAGAAGGTCCACACTGGGGAAAATAATATAAACCTTTCCAGAGTATTTGTGGAGTTGGTTAGCTACATTGGGAAAGCCTTTAGTTCTGGAACTTCAATGTTCAAATGTCAGTATTCCCTCTAGGTCAGTATTCCCTCTAGGTCAGTTTCCCTCTAGGTCAGTATTCCCTCTAGGTCAGTATTCCCTCTAGGTCAGTATTCCCTCTAGGTCAGTATTCCCTCTAGGTCAGTATTCCCTCTAGGTCAGTATTCCCTCTAGGTCAGTATTCCCTCTAGGTCAGTATTCCCTCTAGGTCAGTCGTTTTCATGATTTTGATATCTCTAAGGAGTACAATAAAATCAAGTTGAAGGAACGACTGTTGGAACAATTCCCAGAAGCCCAAGAACAGTTTGATGGCAGAAATACCATAATCACATTCAATAAGGCTGTCCAAGATATGCTTAGGGAGGCTTTACAGAAGGGGACATTTTCTGAAGATGCTACCATTTTAGCCAAGGCTGCTACAATAATTATTGATCAGCCCTTTCAAGTTCAATGGTTCCTTTCCATCTAATTGCCTACAGGAGTCTCGTCCTTCAAGCCTCATATATCATATTCCTTTAATTTTCAATGGTACTAATTTGAAAGACCAAGGGCGATGTGAAACTCAGGCATGACTAACTGTAGGTCAAGTCATTTTAGCACGTAAGAAAGCTTCTGAATCTTGTACCATGAAACAAGGCATTCCTCTGATCTTGAGCCACCTCTTCCCATTTACATTGGTCTAAACGTTCACCACATGGCTTGGAGCAAGAAACTCATTGAACAACTTATCACATGTGAATTTGTATTTCATATGACAAAGTTTACAAATTGAAAGTATGATAGCTGCAGCAGTATCTGAACAATAAAAAGAAGGAGTTGTGGCCCCGGCCTGTCTTACAGATAGATTATTCACTGTTGGTGCTCTGGATAATTCTGACCATAACCCCAACTCAACAACTGCAGTAAAGTCATTTTATGGAACTGGAATCAGCCTTTTTCAGTTTCCTATAGTGCAAACCCTGGTGAAATTAGACCTCAGTTATAAATATCACTTTCTGGAAGCAAGCAGCATTAGCTATGTACCTTGCAGCTGCAATTCAAAAGATAGAAAGATTAACAGTATGTGCTATAGGATGAGATCAGTTTGAGTTCAGTGATGGGGCCAGAGAGGAATTGTTTAGCTGTAAGAGCCTAAACATTAACATAGTAAGTAAATACCAGGCTGGAATATGGACTTCTTGCACTCAACCCCACCAAGTAATTTCAAATCCAAGTGAATTTGGTCAAAAATTGCTGCTGCACGGTGTTGAGAACTGGTCTGGCTTAGCATACCAGAAGTTTTTTTTAAGTGTGCCTGCAAAGGAGATTACAGTAGATATAATTTAAGTGCCAAGGTTAATGTATGCTGCTCACCACTGTGTAGTTGCTAATGCAGCCATAAATATATCAATCTATGTTTTAAACTTGAAATTTAACATGTTAACTAGCTATACAATAATTCTTGCATAATAATATTGCTTCTAAAAACAGAATATTTAAAGCATAAATAACAATAAATGCTCTGGCGGCCATTTTTAATTAGTGGGCTTAATTAAAATTTTTGGGTGGGGCTCCTAGGCTAACAATATTTATGAAGTTGAAAGAAAAATTCATGCAAAATTTGATCCTTTTGTCCGCCAAAAAACGGTAATTTCACTAAGCCACCAGACTATTATTTTATTACATTAAATTATAATTATTCTTGTTGCCATTGCCATAATAATAACAATGATAACACAACAATTACACTATTAATAATAAAACAATATAATTACTACTATAACTATTGTTATTGTTATTATTATCATTATTATTATTATATTATTATTATTATCTTCATCATTATCTTTGTTATTGTTATTATTATTATATAACTATGATTATCATTATTATTATCAATTCCAGCTAATTAAAAAAATATGCATCCCTCCTTTATTTTGAAGCGTAGACACATGAATGAATGAATTCTAGCTAATTTAAGAGTACACAACAGTTTCCCCTCCTGTATTTTGAAGTGTAGAAACATTGTGTTAACGAATTCAGCTAATTAAAGAGTACGCAACCGTTTCCCTCCTTTATTTGAAGCATAGACATATGTGTTAGTGAATTCTAGCTAATTAAACAGTTTCCCCTCCTTTATTTGAAGCATAGACATATGTGTTAGTGAATTCTAGCTAATTAAACAGTTTCCCCTCCTTTATTTGAAGCATAGACATATGTGTTAGTGAATTCTAGCTAATTAAACAGTTTCCCCTCCCGTATTTTGAAGCGTAAACACATGTGTTAGTGAATTCTAGCTAATTAAAGAGTACGCAACAGTTTTTCCTCCTGTATTTTGAAGCGTAGACACATGTGTTAGTGAATTCTAGCTAATTAAAGAGTACGCAACAGTTTTTCCTCCTTTATTTTGAACTATGTCTTAGTAAATTTTAGCTAAAGAAAGGGTTTTTCCATGCTGTATTTGGAAACAAGTCCTAGATATTGTGTATGAAAGGCCATAAGCCGGGTACTGATGATTTCACAATGAGGTGGTGGCCAGTTTTGGTCAATTTCCTAGAAAAGAACAAACTACAGCAACTTAGTACACAAAAATGATTATAATAACACCTGTTTGTGTGTTGACACTCATATTAAACATAATTGATGAATAGTGAGCTATTCTGGAAGGCTTTTCTTTGTGCGACTACTTTTTAAGTTTGAATGGAGAAGGAGCTTGGTCAAAGGGCATACCGTGGATTCACCTTTTATACCCAGAATGTTGTAAACAAGGCCATAAGAGAACAACGTTGAATTATAACTTCGAACTCCATGTTTAAGCCAGAATTCATCACATTGAACTGCTATAGAGGGATACTTGAAGTGGATTTCTTTAATGTGAATGTAGAGGCCTGCATGTCCCATATTATATATGGTAAATATACATTATTAGTGAATGTTAGAAGTTTTCTCTCCCTCCCCTCCCTCCCCCTTTCCCCTCCCCTCATCCCCTCCCAAGACGTAAATTTTAAGGAAGAAAAATTGCTAAGAATGGTGCCATTGTGAAGCAACTGCTCAGTTTTGAGTCATATGATTTTGGGCCACTTCTGATGCGATCCACCATCACAAATTATACGAGGAGAAACTATCGTACACTCTTTACTTGATATGGAGTCATCGCTTCAGATACGTCCAGCATCACAAATTATACGAGGGGAAACTGTCGTACACTCTTTAATTAATAAGGAGTTACTTCAGATGCGTCCACCATCACAAATTATATGAGGGGAAACTGTCGTACACTCTTTAATTAATAAGGAGTTACTTCAGATGCGTCCACCATCACAAATTATACAAGAGAAACTGTCATGCACTCTTTAATTAATAAGGAGTCACTTCAGATGCATACATCGTTACAAATTATGAGGGGAAACTGTTGTACATTCTATAATTAATAAGAAGTCACTTCAGATGCATATGTACTGTCACATAATATACGAGGGGTGTTCAGGCCACACCCTGAATGATGACTGACTACTCTTATTTGTCTGCCCCTCCCTCTGTTTTCGTCACCCCTTTATTATAGTACTTCACGCATTGACTATCAGATTAAACACTTATTCACACCTGCCCATAGCCTGGCCTATAAAAGGGTCAGGTTAGGGCCCTCAGTTCAGTTGCTGTTCCTATTGCTACTATTGTTGTTCTACTTGCTACTACTTACATATCTTTAATTATAGTGCTTAAACATAATTCCTTTTTGTTTAGTGGGTGACTGTAGTTGAGCACTTAGCTAGGTTGGGTTGACTTCACAGTGCGTTTTCCTGTGCCTAACCTCTCAATTATTGTTCACTCCGAGCACGTCTATTCAACTGGTCCTTCGAGCCGGATCTTCGACACCTGTTTGGAGATCCAACTACTTCTCAACGTACTTATCTTCTAGCATTCACTGAAGTGTGCGACTGATTGACAAGTGACATTATGGACACCAAGCAATTGATGACTACGGCCAAGGGGCAAGTTACTCGTGCAGATACTTTACTCCAGGAACAAGAACGACTCGAGCCACAAAATATATCTGTGATTCAACTCAAAAGTATCGGTAGTCGGCTAACTAAAGCTGAAGATAGTTATGAAGATGCATTCGAATCTATTGCAGAGATCACTAAGGAGGATGAACTGGCACAAGTTGAATTCTCCTCAACAATAGACAGTCTTCGTGAACGACTTGATCACTTACATCGCGTCATTGAGGTTCATGAGGAAAGCCAGCAATTAATGGAAACGCTGGACTATTGGGAAAGTCTCAGTGGGGAGGACCTGCGCTGCAAAGTGAATCGAGATTCAGACGAACTTCAAAGCAGCCTTCAGGCATTTCAGTTAACACGGCCTAGGAAGCTGGCCTCGTCCTACAATATTAAGGCTCTGGTAAGAAACATTCATCCAGGGTTGATAAACTTAGGAGTTCTGGAACACTTTCGACGTCTGCTTCTCCACCAACTCCAAGTGGAGGTGATGAATCCAGGCCTATGAAGCAAGGAGTTAAGTCACGCACCCTACCGCTTCCGACATACTCCGGAGACCTCGCAGATTGGCGGTCCTTTTGGAGACGTTTTAAAGATTATCTCGCACGACTTCCAGATCTCACGGCCGATGAACAGCTGACATTCTTACTTGAATGTGTCAAGGACCTGCAGCGACAAGCATCATTCGTAATGGACTGCGTAGTGGCGACTCCTTTGAGGCTGTTGAAGCAAGACATATTAATAAGGTTTGATCAACCACGACGTGTTTATACAGACATGGCCTTGAAATTAAAGCTATACCGAGTTTTCTGACACTGTCAAGAGTACATCTATTTGTTCTGAATTGCAGTCTAAATTTCGAACATCATAAGCAAGTTTGGAGATGGGAGTGCCTCACAGCTTGTTACTGCCTTTTTTGAGGCTATGATGGATACTGACCTTATTCAGGAGTGGCATAGATTTGCTGGAAGTTCTGATAGTGTGCCACAGGCAGAAAAGCTGATTGAGTTTTTAGACCATCGAAACAGGCTTCTCATGAGCAAGCCAATAGATGCTAGACCTGGAAACAAGACATCTTCAGGAAAAATGTTGGTGTCAACCAAATCTATTACCAGGGACAAGAGTAAATCCATGACTTTAGTGTCCCATCAAACTCTTTGCAAGTTGTGTAATGAGAAGGAACATGCTCTTTACTGTTGTGAGGCATTCAAGGGGATGGATGTACCTACCCAGAGAAAACAAGTAACTACGTCCAATTGTTGTTTCAACTGTTTAGCACCGGGCCACATTAGCAAGCACTGTCATAGTAAGAAATCCTGCCGAACATGTTCTGGAAAACATCATTCTCTCCTTCACCTAGATGAAACAGAGCAGGTCACGAGGGCCACGGCCTCTACGAGCACTACTACGAAACAGGATGGAACCACACAGACCTCTTTGGCATTGCCTGTACCCAGACCAACAGCTATCCTCTGGATATGTCAGGCTGTGGCAAAACAACATTTAGAGTGCGAGGAATTATAGACCCAGGTTCCACTATCTCCTTCATTACGGAGAGAATTGTCAAACGAATGAAATTGAAGACCACTCCTTTCTTGACTGAAGTAACGGGAATAGGTGCGACTCACGCTGGGACCTGCAAGAATGAGACTGAGATCCTGGTCTACTCACCCTATGAGCATGATAGTCCGACTGTTCATGTATGTGCAGCTGTCATCACATCCATTGTTGGTGACACACCTTCGACCAGCCTGTTGAAGGAAGTGGATACATCTTTTGCAAAAAGCTTGAACCTCTCTGACCCTCATTTCAACAAGTCAGGAGGAATAGATATTCTATTGGGACAAGATGTACTTCGAGCCATTCTGAAAGATGGAGTAGTTCGCTCCAACAAAAATGAGTTGTATGCTATCAACACAATCTTTGGATGGGTCATTGGTGGCACCTGTGATAGCAGCATCACTGAAGCAGCTTCAGCTCACATCTCTTGCCATGCCACAACTAATTCCACTGTAGAGACAAATGAATTGCTCAAGTCTTTCTGGGAGGCAGAAGAACCACCCAAAGCTTCTACCCTAACTGAGGAAGAAGAACAAGCACTCACCTTTTTTCATACGACATGCTCCAGACTTCAAGACGATCGTTATGAGGTGCGAGTTCCAAAGCGGACTTCTGTACCAGATCTTGGGGACTCCAGAAAACAAGCACTCCAACGTTATACTGCCAACAAATTTTCCCTTCAAATAAAAGGAAACTGGTCAGCTTTTTCTACTGCAGTCAAGGAATATTCTGAATTAGGTCATGCGAACTGGTCCCAGCCGTTAATCTCAACAAGCCATCAGTAGAAGTGTACTATATGCCCATGCATGGGGTCATCAAGGACAGCAGCACAACCACAAAGTTGCGGGTGGTTTTTGATGCCTCTGCTGCTACTTCTACTGGTGTCTCCTTAAATGACATTCTGTTACCTGGACCTACCAACTACCCTCATCTGACTCACATTTTGACAAGGTTCAGACTTCCTAAAGTTGGTCTCTCCGCAGATGTTTCTAAAATGTTTAGGGAGGTGGCCCTGCATTGAGATGATCGAGATCTCCACAGATTTCTCATGGAGGATGATTCAGGAGTGATACGTGACTGGAGAATGACGAGGCTCACTTTCAGCGTGACATGCTCTCCATTATTAGCTGTACAAGTGCTCAGACAATTGGCGGAGAACTATGTTGATGAGTTTCCAGAAGCTGCAAAAGCCATCCTGACATCCTTCTATGTAGATGATTTTCTCTCAGGGGCGGATACCCTGGAAGAGGCCACACACCTACAACAGTCTCTGACGGAGCTTTTATCCAAGGCTCAGATGACGCTGAGAAAGTGGAGGACTAACAGTAATGAATTGAGGTCTTTATTACCATCACACCTGCTGGAGACAGAAGAGTACCACCTCATACAAGCTCCTTCACAATGCCATAAGACTCTGGGAGTTCATTGGAGAACCACTACAGACACTCTTCATGTGGCGACTCCACAACTCAGTGCAGAGGACAAACCTACTAAACGCCAGGTCTTGTCTGATGTTGCAAGAACGTTTGATGTTCTTGGATGGTTCACTCCTGTAACCATCCTGCTCAAGATCTTACAGAGAATTTGGTCTCTTGGACTGGACTGGGATGAACTGATTCCCTCAGAATTAACTGATGTATGGCAACGATGGAGAGATGAACTTCATATGATAACAGAATTTCCCATTCCGCGATGTTACTTCCAACAAAATCGAAACTTTCAGTCTTGCTCTCTGCATGGATTCTGTGATGCGTCACAGACAGCTATGGCTGCAGTGGTATACATACGTGTTGTATACTCTGAGGATTGTGTCTCTGTAGAGTTGGTTATAGCCAAGTCAAAGGTCTCTCCTGTTAAACCTCAAACCATTCCGAAATTGGAACTTTCAGCCGCAGTTCTGTTAACAAAGTTGCTGTTCTCAGCCATGACTGAACTGTCCATTGATTTGTCATCTGTATATGCTTGGAGTGACTCGACTATTGCCTTGGCATGGATACGAACAAATCCTGCAAAACTAAAGACATATGTCGCCAACAGAGTTGTACAAATCATAGATGTAATACCACCAGTTTCCTGAAGACATGTTACTTCGGCATCTAATCCTGCGGATGTGGCATCTCGTGGTATTTTTGCATCGGATCTATACCACCACCATCCCCTGTGGTGGCATGGACCAAGTTGGCTGCACTCCCCTCCTGATTCATGGTCAGTCTACAGAGAGCCATTGAATTCTAAACTGCCAGAGCTTCGGAATTGTGCTCTGACTATCAGAGTTGAGACTCCACCTAGGTGAGCTACCCACTTTGGGGGAATTTGGGAGGCCAACGTAAAGTCTGCAAAAACTCTGCTTCGAAAGTTGGTCGGCTCCCACATGCTGTCCGTTGAGGAATGTATGTCTGTCCTTACAGATATAGAAGCAACCATGAACAGTAGGCCAATATGTGCACTGAATTCCTTGCCAGAAGATGGAGTGGAGGTTTTAACGCCGGGCCACTTTCTTGTGGGAAGACCACTGCTTGCACCACCTCAACTGCATCATGAGGAACTCAGCGTTTCACCTAAAAAACGTTGGAACTTGTGTCAGAAAATTACCTCTGAGTTCTGGTCACGGTGGTCGCTAGAGTATTTACAGTTACTACAAAAAAGAAACAAATGGAAGAGAAATTCGGAAACATTAAAGTTGGTCATGTCGTCTTAGTAAAGGATGATGATCTTTTTGTGAGGACATGGCCAATGGCTGTCATTGTGGCCGTGCATCCGGGGCCAGACGGATTAATTCCAGCTGTTACTATAAGAACAAACAAAGGTACTTACAAGCGTCCCATATGCAAACTTGTCCCACTGTTGGATTCATCAGAAGAAAGTCGACCATCTACTCTCCCCCAGGAGGATGTTCAGGCCACACCCTGAATGATGACTGACTACTCTTATTTGTCTGCCCATCCCTCTGTTTTCGTCACCCCTTTATTATAGTACTTCACGCATTGTAAACACTTATTCACACCTGGGCCCATAGCCTGGCCTATAAAAGGGTCAGGTTACATACCTGTAGCCAGGGGGGGTTAGGGGGGGGGGGGGGGGGGGGGGGTTCGGTCGAACCCCCCTTTTGAGTGACCGGAAGTAAATTTTTTACCCACACCTCACATTTAATTTATGGTATGTCGACTTCTGGTCGATCGTGTCTAAATCGCAATGGAATATTCTGCTATTTAGCTATATATCCCCGAATATACTTCATACTCTATAATGTGGACGGCCTAGTCTGATTCCAAGCTTTCAAATAAACATTGAGCTCCTTGACTACAAAACATCGCTCTCGTTATGGTACTGATAAAGCAAGCTACGCTACAACTGTTCTTTTTATGGTGTGCGTAATGTACTTATTTAAGTGTTTTTTGTTTTTGTTTTTGTTTTTTTTTCCAAAGAGGTAAAAGATCAGCTATACAACTGGTAAGCAAGCTACGCTACAACTATTCTTTTTATGGTGTATCGTAATGTACATAGTACTCAAGGCCTATTTGATGGTTCACTGTTTGTGTACAGCTCTCGGTAGTGTTAGAAGCCTGGTTACACGAGAACGATATAGCATTAGCTGTTTATCGCTTATTGCTGATAGTTAGTAGTGTTCAATGAATTTATTAATAGAACACATAGAGCGTCAGACAAATTATTAATTTTGGCATATTTCCCCCCTTCTTTTTCGCTTTTTAAAGAATAAACGAAGAAAACAAAAGTAGGTGTGGCTTTCTTGCGTTTCTATGAAATCCGAACCCCCCTGCGCAAACTCCTGGCTACAGGCCTGTAAGTTGCAATGTAGCCTTCAATCTAATGATCTCGACCTCTCTATTATTCCTATTATGGTGGAAGGTACTCTAAGTAGATTGAAAGAATTAAAAGAAACTCCATCATCCAGTACTTGATTCAAGAATCACCCTTTAGTATTTTCTGATCCGGAACTACTTGGGAAGCGTAACATCACTGTCACAGAAAATGATAAATTCGGGTTTATTGACACAATTTACAAGTCTTACATACAGTCAGTTATTGACTACATCTCCTCTAGGATGCTTTCATCTGGTGTGGTTTCAGCATTTTCCATTTTTGATCCTCAGCAGTTGCCTGATAAAGAAGAAAGCCTCTCCAATTATGGAGCAGAGAAGTTGAAGAAATCGATTAGCTTTTATGGCGAACCACAGAAGGTCACAATACAATCCAGTTGTGCATTATCTACTCCAGACATAAAGGGTGACTTGACCAAAGCAGAGTGGAAAATATTCAGGCGCCTGTTATTTACACAGTTCCAAACAAAAACTGTGAGAGATGTGATTAGTGCACTACTATCTAATAATACTCTGACATCAGCTTTCCCAAATCTTGCTACTTTAGCTATGATTGAGTCTGTTATTCCTGTGACCACTTGTACTGTGGAAAGGAGTTTTAGTCACATGAAAATAGTGAAAACAAGATTGAGAAACCGCTTGGGAGATGAAACTTTAGATATGTTGATGAAAATTGCTATTGAAGGTCCCAAAACATTAAACAATGACCAGTTGGACATGATTATAGACTTATGGAAGACTAGCTGTTTAAGCATTATTGCTATCACTTGTAATCATGTAATGACCACAAGCTCACTCTTGAAACTCGTATTATTGTTGTTGTCATTAATATCAATGTAATCATAACAAAAATTATGAGGAAGCTTGGGGGGGGAAGTTCAGTACTTTGGGGGGGAAGCTTCCTCTGCGCCCCCCCCCCCCCCTTAGATTAATCCCTGATGGGAACCCTCAGCAATATCTGTCTATCTGTGAATAATGGGAAGTTTTACTACAGTATAAATTGATATTATCGTGTCATCATTCACCACAGTCAGTTGTGATTATTAATATTATTATAGCTAACCTGCCCTGAACAGTGTTGTGTCAATGCAATTTTTATTCTGCTATGTAAAACCACATAACCAGTATCAGTTACCTCCATATTGTTCATGATTACATGAACACGTGTCACTCCCTTTTGAAATAATATTTTAACAGAAGCGCAGTTTAGGGAATTGATACATCACCCATTTTGGTGCAATATTACAAATGTCTAATAATATTTTTTAATACATATATTATTAACTAGCATTTAAACGTATTTCTCTTGTAAGCCTCTTGAAGTAATACCATCTCCTCAGCTGAAACAGGGTGGAGGACAACCGCAAACTGGCTACATTTGTAGTAAGTGAATGGTTTACTCTCACAAACTCTACGGTCGTGTTGCCGCTCCACATCAAATGGACTTATCCACACACTCACCGAGACATCCTCATTGTGGTACTGCATCAAACTATGACTATTCTGAGCAATCTTCTTCACGAGGTCCCCCGAGAGTATATATGCAGCACCCAAAGCATACGGGATGTATGTGCTGGCTAAAAACCATTTCTTCTCTGCAAATTTGCCAGTTGTTTGCACAATGGAACCCTCAAACATCTTTCCCCAGTAGTAAGATTTCCTTGAGGTTCGTCGTCGCAGCTCTTCCACAATGACATCAAGGGCCAAGTAAGTGTCATCATCACATTTTATTAGATATGAAAATTTGTATTTCAAGTCAGCAACAACGAAGCTTCGTAGTACCTTATTTGTAAGGTTAGAATATGACTCTATGACACTGTCAAGCAGTACTAAGTCCCCAAACTTGTCTTGCTCTTTGGTTAGGTCATTTAATGTAGAATCTGAGAGTCCACTTATTCCTATGCTGAATACTATCAAAACACTGCTTTGGCTTCCACTGAAAGGCTTTTTCCAAGTATTTCTTATGGCATTACGACGCAAAATAGCACTTGGACGTGAGAGCACCAACACCTTTACTAGATATGACCTAGATAGAGTGGATTCCTGAGTACCAACATGGTTAGTGGTAGTTTCTTTCACGCACAGACTATTAAAAACGTTAGAATAATTCAAACTGTGAGAATGGATCCTGTGGAAGTAGTAGAGAAGCACCAAGACTAACACAGCCAATACAAGTCCAACAATGTATTTACGATCTTTGGACATTGCAGACTTCTAGAAATTTTCATTTGAAGGCTACAGTTTCTACACAGCTTGAAGAGAGAACTACTACTAGATTGGCAAGAATAATTATGGCACTTAATGGTGCACCCGCTTGCTTCGGGCACCTTCCGCTACCACTTGTGGTATGAATACTGGAAACCCTATACCAAAAGAGGCCACCAAGGTGCTCAGCACCAGAACTTCACCCGCTTCACGTATTATCCTCGGGAAATTAGCCAGACTTATCTAACTTTTGTCACGGTGTCAAAGGGCGTATTGTCCCCTTCGCGAAATGTCCCCCCGGACACTGTAACCTAGGGTAGACTGTCCCCCAGACATTTCACTCTAGGGTGTGGTGTCCCCCCAGACACTGTACCCTAGTGTGTAATGTCCCCCATCAGGTCCAAATGTCCCCTCTCTAAGATGAAGCAGAACCAAATTGTAATCAACTAACCACTGCCAGACAAGAAAGCACTGCTTTGGAGAAGTCAGAAATACACCCATAGGCTTAATCGCTCCCTACTCACTAGTAAATCAGGCACCTTACACAGGGGGGGTGCAGGGAGTGCAAGTGAATTTGGATGGTCTAAAACTGCTACTGCAAAATTTGATGATTTTGTTTTGAATGGGTGTCACAGCAGATTGGGTCCCCTCGCTTATTTGGCCCGGGCGGACCAAATCCGCTTAGCAGATTGGGTCCCACCTCCGCGGAATTGGTCCGGTTTTTCAGTCTTCCTTTACTGCTGTGTAACTGCAGTTTGAAGTGAAGGCGAAGTTACTCTAGAATGACTGATGCTAGTCTAAGCCAATATTAAGCGAATTTGGATTTTAAAATGTTAGAATCAATCAAAATCAGCATTAAGCTTAACAAGATTGAGACTTCATGTCACAGCTTTGGCAATCTCTTCCTGGTAGTTGTTGCAAATCTAATTAGTACTACTCTTTAATCATGTCACATATAGTTATAGCCTGCTACAACTATCTGTAAATAGAAGGAGCTAAATCACTTACTATAGTTTCAAAATTTGAGAACATAGCTAAGAAAGAAAGGTCAGTGTGTAAATAGCAAATTTGATGCTGTAAGGAACAGCAATAAACAATTCAGCAAACAAATTCTTACATCTTCAATATAGTCTCATATCTTTTCTTCTCCAATGTTTTTTCATATTTTCATAATGCTTCTATTGTCTCTTACAATTAATCACGAAGGCATTTAGCTATAGTGGCAACATCAAGAAGAAAAAGTTCAAGTTTTTTTTTTTTAACTTTAATTCTGATTGTATTGGCACATAAATGATGCTTCCAAATAAACTTAGAGAGCATTATTCTGTGTTGTACAATCATCTCACATCATACAGCTATGGCCTTAAGATTTTTAAGTGCTGTTTCTGTACAAGTAAGTTTTCAAAGAAACCCATGATAAAATCAACAGGAACAGCAAGAATGGTGATCAGAACTGGCAAGACAGGAGGAACCTTGAAGTATCCATTCAAAGAACACAAGAGATCTCTACAAGATTTGATTGATTTTACACTTCTACTGTAACGTAGAGCACTCCATCGGAACCATTCACAACATCAATTGGGATAAAGCTAAAGTACTTGGAATGAACAAGATCTACACAGAAGATCTTTTCAAAGTTGTGGTACATTGGGGAATTTAAGAAACCACCATTATGAGAGCTTAGAACATTTTGCATGTTGCCATCATAGCCTGGGGTCCTTTTCTGTTTTGTTTGTATCTGAAAATGGTCATTGAATGATGACTGAAGGAGTTGAGGCTTTCAATTACATGACTATTGAACTATACAGTATGTCTAGACATTAATCACACAGGACCAATGAAAAGAAGACTGCTTATAAATTGTGAGATATATCTTCAGTATCCTATGAATGAACAGTACATTACTATGGTCTCATAAAATAATTTCTAATGGCTATAGTTTTGATGTAGCTCTGTTAACTTATACAGTAAATTGCTATAGATATTCTGATGCTTCCAAATTTCCTGTTCCTTGGTGAAATCAACTACACTATATTACATTTCAAGTGTACTGCACTTTTGCCCATTTAATTGAGTCTATAATAATGTTGTACTGTTCATTTTTACGAAACTGAAAGTGTCATGATTATTGTACCAATAATTTACTTTTAATTTCTCACATGTTGCTTTTTTTTTTTTTCCATTCATATTACTTAGCTTTATTATTTTTATACTATCATAAGCTTTAATAGTTTAATTGTAAATATTGGAGAAATATTATGTTCTGAAAAAGCACTAGCTATAACAATAGAAGTATAAATAGATGTTTCGGTCAATTCAGTAACCTTTATCGGTATGATATAGATGACCACAAAACTATAATGCATAAATAAACATGAATCTAGTAACAGTTGGTCCTACAGTAGCCAAGCTGTCATAGGCTGTGTTTAGTATCCTGTAGGGAATTATAACCCTTTTACTTCTTCTCCACTCGAGTTCCGTCAATCAAGTTAGCTAACGACAGTCTAACTTTTAAGTTGTTTTAATATTGGTTACTAAGACAGAACTAAACTGAGAATAATGATACAATGCTTTAATAGAATATGTGAGTATGACGTAGTTATTCAAATGTCCAATCAAATAAATACAGGTGATGGAGCGAGGACAAAGTTGTTCGACGAAGTGCCCGATTCACGGTGTGCAAACTAAAATACAATAATAATGATAATGATATAAAACATAACTTAGCTAAATAATTATGTTCATGTGGAGTGGTTCTCCACATATCCCTAGGTTTTTGTTCATACAGCTTTTTGGGGCGTTTATATGCCATGACTCCAAAAATCATCTTGGATACCAACTCATGTGCTGATCAACGACTCTCACTCCATTCTGATCAATGTCATGATTGAATTACATAGCATGGTCTCCCACAGCTGATGTATCATCACTTAGTGCTAGGGTTCTCCTGTGCTCCTTCAGCCTATGTTGTAATGTACAGCCTAATTGTCTACTGATATTGTTTATTTAATACTTCACTAGTCCACATTTTTTATTTTACTTATCCATAGTTACATTCTTGAGGTCACTCATCCATTTTTACATTGTATTGTAATAGGTCACTGATGATGATCACAACTAGCTAGTGGTCGAAACGTCTGTAAAATAAAAAATTTGGAATAGTGAAGTATTACCTAGTCACATAGGTTTATTTGGATTGATCTGATTGTCCAATGTATGTATGTTTGGTTACAAGAACCACAAGGCACCTGGTTAACTACTCCAGATCTTTCAGTTGGTGGAACATAGTTTTTTTTACGTGAACCAACATATTTCTCAGTGTTGAGTGTGGTTTAAAACAGGTTCGCATTTCCAAAGGGGCTAGAATCCTTTTGATACACTCTGAGAAATGCCTCACATAACGAAGAATCACTGTAGCTTTTGGTGTACGATGGACCTGACTGGATGGTGAGGTGTTGGAAATCTGACTGTGTTGGTATAACAAGTAGCCAGTGTTGTATTTATTAGCATTGGGTAGTCATTGGCTTGCAAGGCAGACTTCACATGATCATCTATTGGTCTTTTTCGGCAGACAAATTATAGATCTAGTTTGTCCTAGAGAAAAGAGTCTTTGCTACTGACAACTTGTGGACCAACAGATGGTGTGAATTGAAAGCCAAGTACCGTACTTGTCGGACTTTGTCTTGTGTGTTAAGCACATTTATTTATATTTCACTCTCCAGCATTCCAGTTTTGTAACCTGAAACTTTAATGCAAGCAAAGAAATGACCAGAAAGAATCAGATTTGATTGCTCCGAGATTAGCTGATTCATGCCATGTAATTTCTAGCATAAGATTCAATACTTTTCTTCAAAGCAGTTATAACACAATATCTGCTAGCGGAATTGTTTGTAACTCATTTTGCTTTAAATATGCTAATTGGCAACTCAATGCTTTTTGCTGCATCATAAATTATTATGATTTATAAGTTTAAAAGGTCAAGTTACTGGTAGCCCCAAATCTGATATTACATGCTCCATAATCTGAAGTTATATACTTGTAGCTCGTATCCAACAATCATATTACACATATCTGCTATACTATAAATGAAGGAATGACAAAGATCAAATTCAAAGTATTTTTGTATTTTTGATAGCAAACATCAGAGGGTTAAGCAGAAATGCTTGCACGTTCCCAAGCACACTCACATTGTGAATGAAGATGTGTGCAGGTATATAAAATCTATCCATATCTCATCACAAGTTTGAAGTGACTCAATCAGGATTTTATATTAGCACTACATTAAATGTATACAGTGCCCATACTGGCATGGATGAGATTATAGATGCTGTAAAGGATATTACGTTTTGCTTGGAAGAAAGTGGTGGCAAATTTCAATGAAAGCATAACCATGCCTACTATTACCAGGTCAGTTCCAGTAAACCAAAAATGTATAGAATTTTTTTAAATCATGTTCATATCATATTTTTGTAAAATGAAAATGATTTGAATGATAACTTTGGAAAGTTAATATTGTTCAAGCTAAAACTCTTTTTGATCAAGCAATTCTGCCAAAATTGATGGGAAATTTTTATTCTCGCACTTTGGACAATTATACTGCAGGAGATGCTTTCACAATAAGATGAGTGTTGTGAGTATTTTGACATTACTCAAACTTAAACTAGCAAACTTAAATCCTCATGTTGTCATTATTTGTTGTTAGCTTTATTGTTTATTAAAAAGTCAAAAATGAAATTTAATTAAAAGGTACAACACAATTTAGTCCAGAGTTAATACTGTTTCGCTGTGAATGAGAAAGTCTATTGGCTGTGTTGCACTCAAAATTGAATATTTTTTCTTGAGGTTGCCAATGACCATTTGTACATGAATACAAACATTTGCACTAGTTTGTTTCCTCAGGTGCCTTTGGTAGCACCCTCACTACACTCAGAATACCACAGCCCTGGTAGAGCCTAAGTATAGTAGTGTCCCTGGTGGAAGTGCCTAACTATTTTTTTATGACCATTTTTACAGGAAAATCCAGCACAAGGCTGCCCCCATCAACATTTTTGTTAAACAAATGAAATAAAAAAATTTAAAGTTCAGGAATTAGTTGTTATTTCTACTGACATGGTAAAAACTGCCTTAGTTTCAGGTTGTAAATACAGCCAGCTGCAACTGGCTGAGCTAGCTCAGCTATGTGGTCAGTGGTCAACCACAGTTGTACTTGCATTATATGTAGCTGATTAAGTACTTCATATGAACAATTTTTTGTAGCACTTTTTCATATCATTGCCTTGCAAAGGATTGGTGTTATGCCTAGAGAGTACTTGAATAATAATATACCACATAAAGTGCCCATTCAAAAATGTATGGGTAAAATCGCCATTCGATTGAAATAGCCCGAGGAGTGTGAAATAGCACTGTTGGAGTTGAAACAGTACACTTATCAAAGTGAAATAATATGGGTAAGTGCACAAGCGTGGGGTGATTAACCTTAGTAACACTGTAGTTTTTGCTGAAAAGTTTGCTTGTAAGGATAGAGGTATACTATTGGCGAGTGATTAGCATGGCTAACCGCAGTATTAGGGATAAAGCAATAAATAGCACTAGGCTTCACCTTGTGTTATTTCAATTGGTTACTCATGCTATTTATCCCAAGTACCTCGGTTACCCGTGCTATTACTCATACTAACATCACTTTTATAAAGCTATATAACTAATCTATGAAGTATTTAAGAATGAGCATAATAAAAATATTGAATGTTCTCAGGATATCAAAGAATAAGATAATGATTATCACAAGAAAAGTCAATTCATTAGTCCATGAATAATAATATTTTTATCTCACATAGAATACAAAATAGTAAATTAATAATTTTGGACTGGAACATATTTTCTTTTGTTGTTTTTGTTTTTTTAAATTCCAACCTTTCCAACCTCAAGGCTATATGTGATGTCTTTAATGTTTAATAAACTCACTGATGAAGGACCCCCATAGTCCAAACTGTTGCAAACCTAGATTTATATACATATTACATACTAGTGATTACAATCCCTGCAAGAGGCTCAAATGTCAGTCTAATTGAATTTAGTTACAAAAAAAGTTAGATGATATCCTGTGGAATCTTCTTACATTTATAGCAGTGAACAGTGGAACTTGAACTACATCAAAATTGCTAGAGCTCAATAGTAAAGTGAACATACCTCTACTTGAAGACTCCTGAACCCCCAAAACGATGCAATAGCTGTCGTGGAAGACGATAAACTAGGCGGACCAAATCAGCAGATTGACGGGCCAAATCCGCTAGCGTTATTGGTCCGGGGGGGACTGTATCCGCTAGCGGATTTTATCCGCCCAGACCAATAACGCTAGCGGATTTGGCCCGATCGGACCGCAATTTGCCCGGACCAATTTTCCTGTGACATGGGCCTGCAAAATAGTATTTAATTCTGCCCACACATTTTTATGGTTGCTATAAGTTTTCTCATAAACTATACGCACTACCATTATGATTTTTTTTTGTCACAGTATTTTTACTTGATTTTGTTGAAAAAAAATCCATCAACCTCCTTTTCCCTGGCAGGTCACATTTAATAGTTTTTTTTTATTACAGTTCTTTACATCTTCTTTTGCCATTAATGCACTTGTTACATGAAATGCAATGCTTAAATGCAAACTAAGTGCTTAACTGGAACATTTCAGCAATGTTTCATCTCATAAGCAGCATTGGAATTAATCAAACAATGGTAAATATAATTCTGACTATCAAGTAGAGTGCTTTACAATTTGTTCTCGTGTGAGTTTTACAATTATCTAGGATATCCAACAAATGAAAGTTTTGAAAAATTACACATAATATAATAATAATGATGCATAAAATTGTAATGTGCTACTAGCTAGCTGTTTAAGTTACAGTTGAGGTGAACATGACACACAGTACCAAGTACAGCCCCTTTTATTCCAGGCAGCTTTTGGAGCTTTAACACAATTTTTGTGGAACCATTTTGTACAAGAATCACATGATATCATTGCGCCGTATTCTGGCTGCCGGCACACACAGTGCACTTCCACTGTAATGTAATGACGAATAACAGCTTTATTTTTTTTTGTTTTTGCTGGAAATCGAGTGATTTTCCTGTTTTCAAGACACTTAAATAAATGAACACGGAAGTCACTTTGAATATAGCATTCTTCTGCAGGATTAATGCCTGCACAAAGTGAGGTGGCAAAAGCTAAGGAAAACAGTCCACAATCACTGATACCAATCTGAGCTTGAACTTGGACAATCTGTATGTAAATAACCTCCTCATCTGTCATTAAAATACTGGCTATTTGTCTTTTTGTTTGATTGCTGAGTGTACAGTCTGGTTTACTGTCATAAACAGCTACAACACCCGATGAGCACAGAATATTTGAAATAGTTATCCAATGTGAGCCACAAACATTAAGCACTTGTACAAATTTGCCTTTTTGCACTTCAAAAGTTAAAGTTTCACCCAAAATTGGTGATTGCAAACCTCCAATATGGGGATTACTATCCTTCAGTAATCTCTGCACAGCTGTTATGAGATTATCAGATAACTATCCTCCTTCTAAGAGTACTTTCTTTTCTTCTATGTAAACCTGCAAGTCTTTGAGCCAGTATTCAATAGGTTTGTATGATGTTGCCTTTTCATTTGTGAGATCTATAACTAATACAAAAACAACTATAAAATAATGTATGAATTATCAAGTATATCGTTGCTAACACACAGAATGCTTTTGAAATAATTTGCCCACAAGCTTGAATTTCTCAATTTCAATATTTATTAATCATGTTAAAGGAGATTATGGTCGAATTAAAACTCGTTATGAACATCATCTTTTTTTTTAACATTGGTATGGAAAGCAAACTACAATAACAAAAGCAAAGCTACCTAATTATATTGCTCTCAAAGTTACAACTATAAGTCTATTTAACTAAGTGAATTTTGTACCTGTAGTCATGGTACTATCAAATAGAAAATTTTTCCTTATTACTATTAGATATTTTACTTCTTGCTTATTACGTGTTCAGTAAATTGTCTTACTACAGTTTACCTTCCCTGTCTTTATTCTCAGACACAATAGTAATGCTTGCATCTTTTTGTTTCTGATTTTGAAGAGTGGGAGAGGATATAGTAGATTCAACATCAATATTTATGGAGGATATATCTGAAGCACCATCAGGTAAGAAGTCTGGAAAATTCCCTGAATACTCAATGAAACTACTTGCAGCCATGTTTTCTTGTTGATTATCCTTAGTCAGAGTGGAAGAGCTTTCAGAAAAAGAGACTGATTGAGAAAGCACCATGTCTTGCTTCGATTGGTTACCAAATATAGCTGAAGACTCTTTACTCAAAATGATGGAATTGGTAGAATCAGATGAGACACTGAATGTGAGATTCTGCTCAGTTGCGTTACCAATGGTTATGGATGATGATTTCAGCTTACAAACCTTAGACTTTATTGGTTTTGGAAAACATCGTTCATGATATACTTTCAGTCTAAATGAAACAAAAATAACAACAACTGCTATGATACTTACTAGACTTTTCCCTAAGCCCTTGTTATTTTATGCTATACCTGCATGAATTGACAGCTTTCTTGAGGATTCGACCAGTAGATGAATTTTCCAGGACATACACACCTTTGTTCAGGTATTTAGCAATTTTGTAGGGACCTAGCCAACGTCTTACAAGCTTATCTCCTTTTCTTCCATATTTGGCACTATTTCTGAGCAGCACTAATGTACCTGGACGAAGTTCCTGTGTAATAATAGCAACAGAAGGATATTACTATACCACAACATATTCTTAACTGTTCATTTGAGAAATTAAGAAACCTGCATAAATGCCATCTTAGGTGGTGTAGCCAGCAATGAGCATTGGGGCACAGCCCTACCAGCAACTATCAACATTCTTCATTACATCTTGATCAAATGACTCAAGAGACATAAAATGAACAGCAATAACAGTCAAACATTGTTGTTTAGACTGCTATACACCATGAGAGTAGCTAATGTATAAGCCTCCCTCCCGTCCACCACCCACACACACACACACACACAAAAAAAAAAAAAACTCTCAGAATAAGGCAAACACTTTGCAAAGGTCTAAATGTTTGAACTCATGCATGGCTATTGTATTAGATTGAGTTGAAGCCTACATGGGTAATCAAACTTTATTAATAAAATCAAACTTTAATTTTTAAATAAAACAATATTTGAAGAAAATTTACCCATAAATTCATATGAATTACATCAATATACATACTGTTTGGAAAAAACAACAACATAAGGTATAAACAAAGATTATCCCCTGCATCTTATAAACACTGCTACTTTACCTTTTTCTGACTAATTTTTTTGTCATAATTCTTTTTGTATTGGTCTTGTGCTTTCTTGATATTTTTATCCACCTTAGAAAAAAAAGTTCTTTTTGGAGTGTATACATCTGTTCACAGTATGGTTCAACATCATGTACTTCTAAATCTTTGCCATCATTCAATGAATCAATTGAGAAATGTTCCTTTTCTATGGGAAGGACAGCTTTCCTGCATTGTGCAATTATGCATGAATAATAGTCAATGAGAAAAATATATATTTACTTTTACCTGCCATACATTAATTCAAAGGGAGTTACTTTTGTTGATTTTTGCACGGAAGTTCTATATGCAAATAGCAGACCATCCAAAAAATCATCCCAGTCATCTTGCTCTTGATTGACCAACTTCACCAATGAACGTTGCAGAGTTTGGTTGTAGCGTTCTACCAAACCATTTGTTTGGGGATGATATGCAGAAGATATTCTTTGGTCTGTACCCAATTTTTCGAAGAGAAATTGATTAAGTTTATTGACGAATTCTCTACCCTGATCAGATATTATTATTTTAGTACATCCATACCTATCACAAATAGTTAAATTTAATGAAATTGTAAGCCAATTTACTTGAATGCTATAGCTATACCTGCAAATCATACGATATATGAAAATTGCTACTCCTTCAGCTTCCTTATTGGGAAGAGCTACTGCTTCAGGCTACTTAGAAAAGTAGTCTATTAGGGTAACAATGTAACGATTTCCATGTTTGGTTTTAGGAAGTGGTCCAATAAGGTCTATACCCACCTACACATATAATCAAAGCTACCTTTACTAAGTCAAGCAAAAATATTGATAACTATATTTACAGTAAAAATTGCAAAAAAAAGTCTTGATGTAGAAGTAAAATGAAACTATAAGTGTTTTCATATTAAACTTTATTAAGCACGAATAAAGTCTAATTTTGTATACCTTGGTAAGAAACATATCATACCTGTAAGAAACATATCATACCTGTCTCCATACTTCAGGTTTAATTGGAATTGGATGAAGTGGTGCAGATTCCTTAACAAACTTAGCTTCATTTGTGGTCTGACAAACAGGGCAGGTCCTTACATATTCCTTCACATCATTCCACATTGACTTCCAATAAAAACTCTCGGCTACCTTCTGCTGTGTTCGATCTCTGCCAAAATGGCCACCTGAACATAGGAGAAAAATTCACTCATATACAATTGTATTAAATAATCAACAGGAGGAGAGGGGGCGGGGGGTGTCGATGAGTGTCGTTCGAGTCCCCACTTTTCGAATTATCTACAACACAGGGGAATTTGCAAAACTTCTGTCTTCCTTATTCAGCCACTGAATAAGTTTCAAAACTAGAGAATTACATTAAGATAAGTATAAGAGGAGTGGCCCTAACTTTGCACTCATTTGGAGCGTTGTGTTTATAGGAAATAATTCTATTGGTAACAACCGAAAGTTATAGTAGCATTGTGTTTATAGGAAATAATTCTATTGGTAACAACCGAAAGTTATAGTACGTCCGATGCTTTTTGTTTTGTTTTTCAAAATTGTGAGTGAGCATTATTGCATCATGCAAAATTTTACATAGCTGAAAAATTAATATTGGTTATGAAATATTACAAAATAATTAGTGATACATGTGTTTTCACACAATTGGCATATCTTTCCAGCCCCCTGGATCAGCCCCAAATCAGCACTTTGTTTCTAGTCAGCCTAGCCTTGTACGCAGTTGCCATATTACTATTCCAACCTGAAAATAAGGCCAATAATTTTTTTTACTAAGCATAACCATTATAGAAGTCATTAGCTGAATAGGGAGAATTACTAGTGGATAAAAATGAAAACTAAGCTGCTATGTAATTTTATTCCAATATTATTACATTAATCAGTTGTAACCTTAGGCAATTAAATCCAAAGTTTACCCAACTAGAACCAATGACAATGCACAACAATTGCCAAGTTGAGACACCCTACAAATATTTAGAAAGGAGTTTTAGCTAATCTCTAATGACAAATTCATGTATATAGCATTCAGCATAAGCTTTAAAGTCTATTAATTACCTTCTGGTAGGGAATGACAAATTTCAAGAATTCTGGTTCTGTCTTTAGCAAAACGTGGAACTTTCTTCCAGTCCAGGCCTCCTCGAGGCCGGTAAAATAAAGATTCTCTTTCAGCTTTATAATTATCTTTAGCTTTGCGCCGAAGAACTCTTTTTTCATTCTTGCTGCAGCCCCCAGGGTATTGTCCACACCGCAAAAACTGGTATATGGCTTCATATTCCTCGCTGTTCGTGGCGCCATGTTGAGTTAGGACACGTGTGGATCTGGTAAAGGGAAGTAGGACATTCTAACCGGCTGGGGGACAAACCACCCTAGGGCGCAGTGTCCGAGCGGACATTCCACCCGGGGAGACACTCCACCCTCCGACAACGGGTATTACCCGGTGTCATAAAATTTTAGTCACCCCGTAAAATTAGTCACCCCGGGTGACCTATTTTAACGGGAAATCGATCACCCCATTGGGAAAACGGTCACCCCCTCTGGAAAATGGTCACCCCCTCTGGAAAACTGTCACCGTGTCGTGGGCCTAATGTGGATCTCATCTCAAATAGCAAAACATGAACAGTGGAGCTATAGAACAATCGCTTAATTCTATACAAATGTGCATGTTTAATTTCTGTCTCATATATCATGGTTGCTTAATTTCTTTTAAATCTATACATGTGTACATGTATAATTTGTCTCTCACATATCATCCGTTGTTTTTCTAGCATTTACACTTACAGGTTGCTTACAATAATTATGCAGGATTCTCATAGTTCTTCAGACTCAATGCAATATTTAAGTCATGTTTGATTTTTTAGTTTGACCAGTTCAAAGTTTTACTGGTGAAGTATGGCAGGAGATAACAATCATGGGAGATTTAGCTTCAGCACTATATACAACTATATCAAAGATGGCATATATCCAGATGGTTTTTCCAAGTCGGATAAAGGGTCATTAAGGAAAAAAGCTAAGTTTTTTTTCACAAAGGAAGCAGATTTGTTTTATAAAAGTTCTAAGCAATGTACAGGTAAGCATTAATTATATTATAGTGGCTATGGCTATTAGGGCTAGAAGCAGTCATTAGCTGATGAATGTTTATAGTAAGCAAATAATCTGGTACTTTAGGCAGGCTAGTGGTAGATGACACCATTAAAAGGCAGAGAATTGTGGAGTGTGTTCATAATGCCAGTCATCTTGGAATTAATCGTACTCTGGACATGATTTCTGCTCGATATTACTGGCCAGGTCTGACCACTGATGTTAAAAATTATGTAAGCAATATGTGTCATTGTTTGTTATCTAGCTATGGGCCTAACCAAATTTACTGTTACAGGTGGCATCATGTGACACATGCCAGCGAAATAACCACACACTTAAAAAAGCCTCAGGCTCACTACGCTCAATTCCTGTACCAATCAGGATTTGGGCTCAGGTGGGAATGGATCTTATTGGCCCGTTGCCGAAGACCTCAAGAGGAAACCAGTATATTGTAACCTTAACTGATTATTTCAGCAAGTGGGCTGAGGCTGCATCTCTTCCAGACAAAACGGCAAATGGCATTGCAAGTTTCATATATTCTGTAAGTCTTAAATAGAACAATAACAATGATAGCAATTTCAGATGCAGCATGTTGTGACTCCGTAACAGGTGACATGTCGGATGGGCAGTCCAGAAGTTTTGATCACTGACCAAGGGAGAGAATTTGTTAATGCATTATCCAAGGAGTTGTATCAGATAACTAATACTGAACACAGGATTACCAGTGCCTACCATCCACAGGTGAGGTAACTCTGAAATCAAAGCTGTATATCATATAGGGGCTGCAACCTAAAAGGTTACTATTTAACAGCTAAGTGGTATACCCCAAGGTGTATAATATTCATTACTGTATTAACTGACTACAATAAAAAAAATTGTACTTATAAAAATTACGCAATATTTTCAAAAAATTACAAGTGTCAAAGTTCTGAAACTGCCCAAAATCTTACTGACAATAACAAACCATTGATGCTGAGAATATGACAAAAGTAGATAAATAAAGTTAGCAATTATTTTGAAGCTATTCGTGTTGCTGTATTTTGGAATCAAATCATTGCAAGCTCTCAATGAATATATCCATATTTTTTACTTCTTGTGTAGTTGATGAAGTGTCTTCAGATAGTTAGCTGCATCAACTCATCATTGAAATATGTGTGTGAACTTTGTTCTTGTTTTTGTCGTTTTTTTTTTGTGTATTTGTTTTTACAAGAACCAATAAAGAAGAATTTTTTAGGAATATTTGTAAACAAAACATAACAAACAAACTAGTCTTTATTTACACTAGCTATTATAGTTACTCCACAGTAATGCCATTTACGCACGTTGACATTCTCTAAACAATACTACTTTATATGAATGGCAAGTGGCTAGCTACAATTAAATTGTATGCATTGCTGGACTAGCACAAATGAGTGCATGTTTGAGCATTATTTTGAGCGGCATCAATCACTTCCTGAACAAAGTAGCATTGTACCTAGGTAACTAAAATAAAGAGTTTGCTCACCATTTTGTGCATTTCAAGCACATCACTAGTTACTCCACTATGCTTACTCCTGTGTATTATTCCAGAAAAAAAATGGTAGCATAATTTGACATGGCCTACTGGCCTTACTGCACGATTGAAGCACACAATTAATAATTTTAAAGTATGGCAAATTTCATGCCAATTCTAGTTAATGATTTTCAAATTATGCGGTCTGTTTCTTAGCATGGAAAGTAATTGGTTGTTCCAGTACTTTCCCCAAGACATAAACATGCCATTTGTAGACAAAAAAGAAAATTTCAAACTTCTTTGTTGGTAAGCCCAGGTAAAAGAAAAAATTGGTAGTTATTGCACCCGCGCTAATGTTTCCAATTGAACATACCCGCAGGGGTGACATGTACTGACCTTTGAACTTTTGATATACACACATATATATATATACCACAATCTCAATTGAGACTCGTTAGTGTGGGGCTCTCTTCTCTAACCTATTGTTATGCATTTTGTAAGAATAATAAATAATAATAAAAGGAAAATGAGAATAGTCAGTTAAAATAATTCTTACTCATAAAAAAAAATTATAGAATTTTTCTTTTACCACATTGAAGAACATAAAATGTGGCTGTAAAGTAGCTTCATTAAAGCTGCTGGATTTGTATTGGCCAATCTCTTATTGTACTTGAGTAAATGGAAAAAGTTAGTTTTACTGTAGTGAGAATGCTGTCTCAGGCTCCGAGTCAGCAAGTAATCAGAGGATCGTAAATCACTCACACAATGATGTCCTATTTGTTATACCACATGGTATGTATATATCTATGATTTATACCATTTTTGGCACTAATCTTTTTTGTTTGTTTTATAGACGAATGGTCTCACTGAACGCTTCAACCAAACTCTCACAAGGAGCTTGGCTAAGATTACATGTGAAGGTCATGATGATTGGGATTTAAAACTTGACACAGTTCTTATGAGTTACAGAGCATCTAGACAAGCATCAACAAAGTTTTCACCATACTTCATGCTTTTTCAGACATAGATGCGAACCTATACACAATGATGTTTGCCCCAAGTCATTAACTGAGCTAGATGACTCTACTGAGGAGGTTGCTCATAGTGAACTAATCAAACAATTGCTAATGGCTCGTGAAGATGCTTTTAAAAAAGCAGAAGAGAACATTCTAGTTGCACAAAAACAGCAGAGGGAAACATATGATCGCAATCATGAAGCCAAAATTCTTCCAGTAGGATCTCAAGTTTTGCTTGAGAACTCCATGCAGAAGCAGTGCAAAGGTGGTAAATTGGAACCTGTTTGGCTTGGCCCATACCTTATTTCTAGAGATGTGGGGAAGGGTTTGTATGAACTTACCAATAAATCTGGGAAAGTTCTCAAGAAAAAAGCAAATATTTCCAGGCTTAGGGAATATAAAGAGCGGTCACAGAAGGTAGACAACACAACCACCAAGCAGCCTTCTGACACTCACAAAGGACTAAAGAATGTAAGCATAAAGAGATTATTTATTTATACATATTGTCAGACTTATTATGGTGTTTATATATGTCCTTTATATTGGGTCAATATATCTTGCTCTGAAAATCCACAGCTTGATCGCAGTGTCGACATTGATTTACAGGTATCTAAGGTAGACAACACAACCACCAAGCAGCCTTCTGACACTCACAAAGGACAAAAGAATGTAAGCATAAAGAGAGTATTTATTTATACATATTGTCAGACTTATTATGGTGTTTATATATGTCCTTTATATTGGGTCAATATATCTTGCTCTGAAAATCCACAGCTTGATCGCAGTGTCAACATTGATCTACAAAAGCAAGACAACACAATGTAACCTTCAAACTCATAACTAAACATGATGTAATTGTGATACTTATGTGGTATGTAAGGTCCAACATCTTAGAATCTAAGCAACACAAATCTGATGACCATGATTCTAAGCTTCAAGATCTCCTGATTCCTCCAGCTAAGAGATCATGCCACAGGTATCATAGAAAAGGAGCAGAAGAGGTAAAGTATACCTAATATTTTAACTGTTGCATCATTATAACTATGTTATCGCAGGAAAGTACCGAGTGGGTATCAAGCTTGGGTTTGACACAGCAAGATAAGAAAGAAATTGAAGGCAAATCAAGCATGTTAGATGACCGCCATATGCATGCAGCTCACAAACTATTGCGCATGCAATTTTCACGTGTCGAAGGATGTTATAGTACGTTACTTATCCAATTGAAGTCCTTCCCTTCTATTACTAGTGATTGTAGTTCAGGTACAGTATGTTATCCCTTTGCTTAGGCTAACTAATTAACCAATTTGTCTATTTATAGCTATACAGATTTTCTATGTAGAAGAGTATCAGCACTGGATCACAACTGCCCTGTTAGGCAATGAAGTCTATCTGTTTGACAGTAGTTTCAATGGAAAGTTGGCAGCAAGTGCTGAGCTACAGATAACTCAGCTATATCAACCTCTATAATATCTCAACAAGCCTTGCTTGTGACAATCATACCAGTCCAGCAGCAATCACCAGGTTCGAACAACTGTGGATTGTTCAGCATTGCTGCTGCCTACCACGCAGCAAAAGGAAATAACATTGAAACAATTACCTTTAATGAAAACAAAATGAGGTCCCACCTTATTCACTGTTTTGAGAAACAGAAACTTACTGCATTCCCTAAAGGAAAACAAACTGGTGAAGTGAGGCGACCAAAATGGCAGTATATTGCAATTCCAGTGTACTGTCCCTGTCAGCGGCCTGACTCATTCGATCAGATGATACAATGTGACAAGTGTAAAACTTGGAATCACTTCAAATCTGCCAAAATAAAAGAGGCCCCCTTGGGTGATTGGTTTTGCACAATGTGTACTTAACTCTTGAGTTGTGAAACATGGATAATTATTTTGAGTGTTTTTTGTCATTGTTTATTTGTTAATTTTGTGTTTTTACTGAATATCATGACATTTCTTGGCAGAAAAAACATTGTAATATTCAATAAATGAGAATTAATTGAAGCACAAATAATTATTATAAATAATTACATATCTATAGCTAACCCATGGTATAGTGCTAGTTAAGGTAGATTCTCACAAGCAATACAGAAAAGTAAGCATTACTATGTGTTTATAAAGATAATGGCAGATATGGCAATTTAGCATTCTATCATCGTCATCTCCACTGAGCTCCTCATCATCTACAGTATTGTTTGCCATATTGTGTTTTGTCATCAGATTAAAGCACCTATCAGACCCCCACCACATTATTGCAGAACAGAGAGCAAGGAAGCTGAACTGATGCACATCCACATCTGAGAGATGAGCAAGGCTGATCACTGCTGCATGTGCACTGAATTGTTTTGAGTACTTCTGGTGGTGCAAGAGGAACATCCTGTGGTAGAGGAATTGCACTGAATACTACTGTCATCCTTAACCCATCCAAATTTCAATGGGTCAAGGTTTGGAGGTTCCTCATCTAGAGCAGCTTTCCATATGCATGCCTGAAAGTGAGCCCTCTTCCTATTTTCCTTAAATGATTGACTAGTCGGTGGTATTGCTTTAAGTTTTGGTAGAGGCATGTACTTTTTCGTCCAGTTTTGGAAAACCATACTTTGTAGCGTATGTTGTCATTATTTCATGAGGTTGATATTTCTGACCATAGCATGCTGCAACAAATGCTGCTGATTCACAAAGGACATCCTCTAGGCTGGCCATGGGGTTACCCAGGTGGTTCAACCTATTTCCTGCCTCAAGAGTTTTTACAACCTTCGTTTTACCAATGTTGAAGTAAGATGCAACAGTGTCACACCCAGTCAACGCATGAGCTAAGTTGTAGGGCAATACTTTGGTGCTTGGCAACTGTAGAACCAATGTTAACTGACGAGCGTCCCTGACTAGTTGGTTCCATGACAAGCGTTGATGTCTAATTTCTTGTCAGCATAGTAATGAACTAATAGCACAAACACATCTGTGTCGTCACTGATAACTTTGATAGTGCAACATCCAAGACTTGCCAGATACACTACTTGGTTAGGAATGATAACGTCTGCCTCTTCGTGCATTGTCTTCAGGTCAGGTCTTATGATTTGCAATCCACTACATACCTCTGTAGGTATTGAGCAGTGGTACTGAAGACACAAGTTCATCACAAATCATATCAATGAGCTGTATTTTGTTTTTTGTAACAGTTAGAGCAACGTCTTGAGGAGGCAGAGGAGAGCTGAGACACAGTTGATTCTCTCTAGAAACCTGTGCTTTACGAGAGCATCTAGTTCCACTTTTAATACTGTATTCACAATAGCGGTCAAATATTATGTGTACTCGAGTGCTGCCTTTCAATTTACTTGTGATGTGTTTCACAACATGTGTCACCAGGTCTTGTACGCTCCTCTTACTAGACCAATGCACAACGCAAAGTATGGCACAGCCATCCATGACAATAGCATCTGGTTGTCCTGTAGCACGAGCTGATTGTTCCACCTGAAGTTTGTTCTTTAGCAATGACTTTGACTTGGCAATACGCAAATTTCTAGTTATTTCATCAAACATTGACGTAGGAACTGATGCTAGTTCATAGCTAAGAATGTACTCCACCTTAATGTCTCGAGAGTTCATGAGTGCTAGGGCCCTAGCAAATATCAGTCCAGCTTGTGTATAGACTAATGAACTTGTTCAAGTTTGTTTCGAAGACAAGATGACAACAAACTACTGTCAAAATATCTTGTTCAAATGTAGTTTAGCTAAATCATGAAATCTTAATTTTTATCACAAATGAGCAGCTATATTTCAAGAGCCAAAGCTAACAAGGGATATGTCAAGCGGTATTTAACAACCAAATAATTACTTTATTTGATGATTGATGTACGCAAAAGAGTATCCCTTCTTTCTTTCAAAACTTTCTTTATCATCATGTACATTATGACACCTATAACAGGGTTTCATACAGGGGTTTTGGCTGGGGGTAGAGACTCCGAGTGTACTTGCAGGGATTCATGCACATGTGTGTTTGACATGCATGTGGCATAGTAGCAACATGCACATGTGCACCTAACATGCATGTGGCACATAAAACCGTGCACACATGCAAGGCAAATATATGTGGCACATGTGTGCATGCTACTCTCCTTGTGCATACATGCAGGACACATGCTGCTGTTAAGTGCATTTTGCTTACATTTTACGCACAAGTGCAATATGCACATGTGTTGCAATGAATGTATTATAAATGTGGCATACATGCAGCACATATCTATTTTTGTAAGGGATTTCCCAGTGAAATTAAGAAATTATGAAAGTTGAGCCTTATTCAGCTAGGAACCCGTTCCTGTGGTTGAATAGTCGGACTAGCCCGTTGTGTTTGTAGTCACACATTAGTGGTATGACTATAGGTGGGACAGATGGACGTCCCATGGAATCCCAAGGTCTCATGGGATGATGGGACGGGATGGACAATGGGACACACATCACACATGTATGGGGGGGGGGGACTGTTGTCTTCAAGCTGTTGACAAAATGAATGGATAATGTTGTGACAAGGTGACTAATATAATGCTCATGTGCATGCAACAGCAAAAATACACTAGGTGAACAAGTACATAACATCTGACTAAACATTCCTTCTCTCGTGCAGATTGTGTTTGATAGACGTTGTAGTGTGATTTCATGAATGTTCAATTATGTTACTATTAGGTATTACACCTGTACCTCCAGAACCAAAGAAATTGAAAGAACTAAGAAATGACATTCAAAGTCGGCTCAATACCAAATATTGTAAGTAAATGCTGAGTATTTGATATCTCTCTTGGGTCCGTCCATATAAACACATTCATTGTTTCTCTTTCATAGCACTTGCAGTTGGAACTCCATATTGTAGAGTTCCGTACAGTAGGCTAAAGGAAGTCCATGTTATAGGATGGCCATCATCTGTAAACCTTCGACATCCTTCTTTTTTGACGCATGATGAAGTAAAACTTGTTCATGCATCCATTGACAATATCAAGTTTGTCGGTGAGTTATATATTTTATAACTACATACCTGCAGCCGTAATCATTGTGTGCTACATGTACAGGTGTACCTCCGGATGTAACCGCAGCGGTCACTGAGGACCATGACTATTGCAAGTCATCAAAACCAATGAAAACGGCCTCAGCACATACTATTGGTCATAGCACACTCTCTGTTTCATCCTTATCCGATCATGACATTCACCTTCCTGAGGTTTGCCTTCCTGAAGCAGCAATTGAAGAGGTGGAATGTGGTGGAACTGTGAATGTATTGTCTTCGGGTTACAAACCTATTGGAACAGGTGTCACCATATCGGGGAAGATATTACATGGCATGGAGCTACCACACGGATTTGTCAAGCTTGCTGTGCAGACGATTCATGACAATACGAAATCATGGCCAGGACTAAAAGACGATGGGTGTGTGTTAACACCAGGCTCCATTACGGCATGGCCAGTTCGATTTATTCGAAGTATTAAAATTTAATCATCCTTTGTTGTTCATGACTATATCTTGTGTTTGTTAATGATATTACTGCTATTGCTATGGTATACTACTATACTAATAGTAAAATATGATGATGATGATAAATATATATTATTCATTTGATACTGGAGAATATCACAGTCTGTTGGCTTAGTATTTACACGAGTGCCGCAGGCAAGAGCGTAAATACAGCCAATTAGACAAATGATATTCTCCAGTCAGGGGCGTACACAGGATTTTAAATAACAGGAGTTATTTTGTGACCACACCCATTATAATTAATACGTGAAACAGCAATAATTATTACAGAAACAGCATACTAGCAAGAAATGTGGTAGAAAAACTTCAATTTTGGATCTCAGGAGAGTAATTCCTGATGGCCTCACTCGGGCGCTTTGGGTTTCCTTATCAGATTCTTGTCAGCAAACATTGTGGGTTTTATGACAGTGGCATATTACAGGTTAGATGGAGACTTGACAGTGAATGCATAACTTCAGATCAACAATGGGTTATGGATATAATTAATTGAAAGGGGGGTTACCAGTAACCCCCGAACTCCCCTCTGCGTATGCCCATGAGTATCCAATGGATAATTTATTATGCACTGCTCATGCTATGACACTATAAACACAATAAACAAGTTTGTAACTTGGGGGGACACGATAACTCAATGTGATCAGGTGATGTGGGGAAATATTGCCCAAATCACATCTTGTATACTTTTATGCTTTTTCTATTGGCAACAGTTATCAGGCCCTGTTCAGTACATTCAGAAGGAAGAAGAGCGCAGAAAAACATTAGTAGTGATGTACCTGAATTTCACATGAGCCACATAATATTGTTTTGTTTTACTTGGTAATACATACTTCTTCAGTTCTCCCCACAGCATAATCTTGTTCTCCTGCTGAATGAGAATGTCCATCCTTGTGATTGGAGGGGGGGATGTTGTGCATGATAGCAAGCTGTGTTGGGGACTCTTGTGTGCAGCATGCATTGCAAGCTGCTGGTACTAGTGACAAGCACAGGGCTGGACATCTTAAATTGAGCTTGATTATTTGAATTGTAATAATAATTATTGATTGTAATAACTGTGTTTTGACTTGTGATATCCTGTGCCACACCCTTTCTCTGGTCTGGCCTCCCCATTTTCAAACTACTTCAGTTACCCATGGGTTACTGTAGAGTATTTTTTGTTTCTAGCCACCAATTGAGTAGCTCTATCAAGTGTTGAGAGTAAGCCAGCCCAGTTGGGAGTTGTGATAATATAGCAATAATAATAGCATATCAAAGCAGAAAAGTAAGGTTTATGCAGACGTGTGAATGGGGAATATTGCAGGACAAAAATGAAGCAATGAAAGGAGGAATAAATAATATGAACTGCATGTGATCGATATTATACATTAAAAAGTTAATTTTTTCTTTTTTTCACGAAGTACGGTCGTACAGGACGCTTTGCACCCTCTCTGGAACTTGCCAATGCCTTCTCTAACTCTTCTTTTTCCCAGTGCAAGTACCCTCGCCTGATTTGACGTCCTGTATTAAAAGAATATTAATGTGACACATAGATAAACTAAAATTAAAAATTCAAATTACTTGAGGGCTCTTTTTCACTGATGTGTGCCAAAATATCTTCATTTGCTGCTGAATTCAGTAGGTTGTCTGGGTTCTTCGCATAGTCTAAACACCAAAAGCCATTGCTACAGTTGGGGCCAAATGATAAAAACATACTTATACCTTCATAAATTCCTCCTTTTCAATTCTCAATAGTCTTCTTCTCATCTGCTCCTGATAACTATCATCTTCACCACTTGATTGTTCCGAGTCTGCAAAACAACAACAAACAAAAAAACACCCACACATATCATATGTATCCTGTTCTTTCACTGAAAATTACTGGATCATATGAGTGTGGGGACATACATGACATTCTGAACAAGAGGATGTAAATTAAACATTCAGTGCCAAACTTCTAATCAGCCACACCCACACCCAACTAAACAATAAAAATACTGCCACAAAGAATTTGAATTTATTTCAGGCTTTTATCCCGGGGGTGGGTGGTAAAAAAAATTAGTATGTAACTTAAAATAGCATTTTTGTCGTACCACTTGGATATGGCTGAGGATGAGTTGTTGCTGTAGCTCCAGATGAAACTGTCTTCCTACACAGCTCCACCACGGGTTGAACTCCAGTGTTGTGGTGTTTCCCGGTTTTGAGTGAGAGTTGTGAAGGAGCTGGTGGGATAGCCAAGGAAGATGCTGTCATAAGTGAAACAGTATATTCTAATTATATAATTAAGAACGAGTGTGAGACAATGTATGTCATTATTGACACTATACACACAATTATTGTCATACAATAGCTCCTTCATTTACAATCAGAGGACGTAAACTCGAGACTTTGTATAAGATACACAGTAGAAAAGTATGGGTTTATGGGCTCACGTAACTCATTAGATTTTCGGTCGCCGAGGGACAACCGGAAACGAGTGAGTTTACTGAGCGCATAACCCGGACTTTTCTATTGCGTATCTATCTTATACTGCGCACACATCGTCATTAGAAACAAAGTTTTCGCCCCACGGTTCAAAAAGTGTGGATTATGCGGAAAAGTGTGGGTTTGCCGCTACTTAACCCATACTTTTGACCAATCACATCAATTACAAGTGATGTAATGTGGTATAAATACCAATGCCCGTGCAGAGCCTTTCTGGCCAGCCAGTAACCAGCACTGAGCTGCACGATAGACTGCCTCACTCTAGTGCAGATGGAAAGCTACGTAGCTGTAACAGACTGGAAGTTGGTCCAAGTGGCACCATCAGGCAATGCTCTGGACTTGTATCCACATACTCCAGTCTGCCTGGTTAGACCATGCTTTAAGATATTTGAACAGTTATTATATATCTATTAGTCTGGAACCTCCCCTCAGACCTGTTCACCATGCGTAACCCTACCAGGAATACTAGATTCCAGGTGACATAGCTCTGAGGTTCATTGGTACACTTAAGTCCCTTCATCATGATAAGGTGATGGACCATGGAGGGGACACACACACACACACTCTCTCTCTCTCTTTCTTCACACACACACACACACACACACACACACACTTTTTATCTCCCCACATCTTCTGCTATAACTTTGGACTAGGAAGTAGAGATCAAGTGTTTCCTTGCGTGCAGAATATGCCATGAGCTACTGCATAGTTCTTTGTAGGATGTGGTTTAAAATTCTGCTCTCTTATTCCCATTTTCAAGACGTCAAAAAAAAGAAGGAATTTTAACTTTAAGGCGCATCAGAGTTATGTGATTTCAAGGCACGAGCTTTCTCCTTCGTATGTTTATACAGAGTGATGTATGAAGTAACTATTCACATGTACGTACCACTTGGATGCTGCTGAGGATGAGTTGTTGCTGTAGCTCCAGATGAAACTGTCTTCCTACACAGCTCCACCACGGGTTGAACTCTAGTGTCGTGGCGTTTCCCGGTTTTGAGTGAGAGTTGTGAAGGAGCTGGTGGGATAGCTAAGGAAGACGCTGTCATAAGTGAATCAGTGGCGTTATCTACAGTATATTTTAATTATATATTATTATATGCTATTATTAAATAAATAGTTAAGACATACACTTTTCTTGATCTGTATCCATTTCGTCATCCTCATTGAAACTATCCACACCATTGTAGTCATACAATAGCTCATCGTTTTCTTCACTATCGTTTTCACTGTCAATATCACTGTCCAGAGCATGCATAATAACGTCTCCTGAAAATGGTAGGAAGTAAAAATAACACCTCATGTACAATGTATGCATCAAATCATCAAATGGTTAATGCAGTTACAAGTCTCTAAGTGAAAATTATGATGCATCGGTAATGATAACTAAATAATTAAATGCATAAATGGAAGCATAAAACTTGACATAATTTTGGATAAGAGAGGATTGAATAACGAAATGAATGGTAGGAGTAGGAAAATTTGCCCACACACACTTTTTGTTCTGACAATTTCAAATATTAACTATTGTGCAATAATAACATGACCCAACACACAATTAGAATATTCCATCTGAGCACTTACTATCAGCATCATGCTCATTACCAGTACTGCAACTGCTCACATCACGGACACACTGAACCTCACCATCATCTGGCACTATAGAACACACTGAATTTAAGTTAATGCAGTAGTATGATGTACCTGTGCAACTATGAACATCATCATGAAGTGCAAGAAACTGGTCCACAGGAAGAGGGTCCACCTCAATATATGGACCAAATGACGTGACCAATGTGGTCAATTTAGTCTCGCACTTTAGTCTTGCCAGTTGCAGTATGGCCAGAGCACCATTATTAAATTTGGTACTTGTTGTGTTTCGTAGTTCGCGTATAACTTTAATTATCTCATTCCAATCTTGTACATAAAATGCCAGACACGATCTCATCTCTTCACATAACATTTGCACTTCTTCTTCACAGCGAAGAAGTAGATGGTGATGCTTGATGGCATCAAACTTTACTTTTTTCGGTACAAGTGCATCACTATCCAGGGAACTCCTCAGAGACTGCACCAAAGAAAGGTCAGTAGCCTGAGCCCACGTCAGATGGTCTGCAGGCTTCACACAGGGAAGGCTATTGTATTTAGTTAGTAACTTCTTCAGTAATGAAGATTGGGAGGTTATACTCTTCGACAACCTGGATGCTAAATATTGACCATCTAAGAGGATAGCATTAATTTACATAATTAAAGTTAAATTCATAAAAATTCTACCATTTCCTTACCAGCAAACTTTGACTTTAAGTTCAATAAAAACCATCGCTCTCTAGCACAAGTTGAAATACAATAAAAAAGACCAGCTCTCTTTTTCTCTTCCACAATTCTCTTTACATCCTGAAATACAATTGAGTTTTCTTCCCATCTCTCAAATGCGTACTTTCTTTCCCATACACGTAATTCAACATCCATTCTAGTTCGAACAATATGAAGGTGAATTACATAATAATTGAACATAACCATTTTTACACTAATTAACCTAAACTTACTGTTTTAATTTCGCCATTAATATCTCAAAATTAGCTGAAGTGCAATTGGGTATGCCCTTATTCAACTTGTAGTAGAGCTCCAGAACAGCTGCATACTTCTTCTCCCAAAACTGTGAATCTCCTAATTAATATTGTGTATACATGTACATACACGCTCACTAGCTCCAACACATGTGCGCATGCACACACACAATGAAAGATTAAATTATCAAATACCTGAATCAGATGATGAATCCGTTATTTCAGCTTGGTACCAGCTTTCAATATCGACTGTAGTAAAATTCACTACAATATGTTTAAAAAAAACATTAAAAAAATGTTATTTTTAACGAATTGCTTAATAATGTTGTTCCGATTGTACTCATTATTTAGTTAGCTAGATATATCCAGTTGTACTTGGAAACAAAAAGACAAAAAAATCTAACCTTCTGAATGTGTGATTGTTCTATCAAGCTCGACTTTGCATTTCTCACGAAGCTGTAATGCTTTGCTCATCCTTGAAGGTAGCAGCGTGACTATATACACAATACAGTGACTAAATGCCAGAAAAAATTAATAAATAGAAAAGCTCACCAATCTTTTGAGCTGAGTGTTCAGAGTAATGCAACAAAGCATCTACTAACACATCAACTCTGTGCGAGGGTCTCATTTCCTTGGTCATTGTTGCAAACCTTCGCAGATATGACCACAACCTTTCCACACCCTCTCCATCAGTGAGACCAAAGCCAGACTTGTGGCGTGGACTGTATTTGAGCTAATTAGAACAGAAATTCATAAATCAGGAAAACCTATTTAAAACTTCTTACTTGACAGTCTACTTTGTGGCCATACGCATGAAACACTGGCACAGCAAACTCAAAAAATTGATTAAGATCATGTCGCCCTTGATTCTGTTTGTTATAAAAATGAAACAAAAAAAATACTAATAATTTTAAATATTACCTCAAGATGCTTAGAGAGGGAACAGGCCACATCATAAAGTATGTGAACTTTCTTGTAATGCTGGGTAAAGTCCAGCAGTTGTTCTAGCATGTAGACAATGTATGAGAACCTACACATGGCAATTTTTAAGCACAGTTGGAATGTGAAGAAAGGTCCTACCTTTCTCCATGACGAATTGACAGAAACTTGAGAGGAAATTCATGTCGACACACTACTCCAACTAATCCAGTCTCATCCAAACCTTTGTACCGATTCCGTGATCGAAGTGCATCTCCGGCCAAAAACTGATTGCACTCCTATACACACACACACACACACACATATATATGCATTAAAAAAAAAAAAAAAAAATTCATACCTTTCTTTTAAACACATTAATAACTCCATAGCTTGAAACATAGTTATCAACTGTTTCTTGAGGACAAAAAAATGATCCCTTATTAAGGGGAGGACGGACACTACTACCTGAAGATTTTTTTCGGCACAGACCAAAATTTCCATCAATAGATAGAAACACAGAACCATTCTAATAAATTTAAAGCAAAACATGAATTATGTGTATTTTAAAATAAAAGAGATCGTACACTCACCTGAGGGCAAGCAGGACATCTTGATCCATTATTTGCTCTATCTGGAATCAAAGTCTTCAAGTGACGTAATGAACATTTTGCTTGTCTATATTGAAAAAATAAAATAAAATTGCACACTTCGTAGGTAAAATCAATTACCTACAACTCACCTATATTCTTCAAAGCTATCGATAATAACCGGGTATATATTTCTAATCTTAGTCTACAAAAATTTATATTTGTATGAGTTAGTACATCTTAAATAGTCTTGAAAGCCAGACGTTTACACAAACATTATGTTTATAATTGCCCATAATTTTCTTGGGCGAAGTTATAGAATTATGGCATTATTAATAAGAGACACAACCACAGATCTTGAAGGCAAGATTGCATACGAGTGCATTCATGTATACCAAATGATGTAATTCCGTAACTTTGCCCTAAAAATTGTGGGCACCACGTAGCATTGGGTCAACTACTTCTAACATACCCCAAGAACTTTGTTGGCACTAAAAAAATTCAATGCAGAAACAAAATCTTGTGCTGCTACATGACACTCCAGCATCAGGGCTTCAAACCAATCCAGGAGTTGGAAAGTAAATGCCAGTTGTGGCTGTTTTGGAGTGGCAGGAAACAAGTGATACCGGAGCAAAGTTTGTACCTCACTCTCACACCCACAAAAAGTAAGAAGTGTGGAGTGGAATGATCCTGTAATTAAGTAGATCAGTAAAAAAAATCAAAAAGAAAAAAAAAGAAAAAGAAAATCTTACCATCTAATGTAACACATGTTATCTCTTTCTTATATAGACTTGAGCAGTCACAGAGTCTTTCCAGGACAGGCGTACGCTTCAATCGAATGTACATGCATAACTCTTCCTATATTAAAAAATAAATTACAATTCAGTATTCCCAAAGTTACCAATAATACCTTCCACTGTAAAGGCAAGTGAAAAACATTAACATCCTTATGTAAAGACACCGCACAATCCTGAAAAAAACAAAAGAAAAAAAAACAAACTCCAGTAATAAAATATCTACATTAGACATCATTATGTAATACCAGGCAAAAATAAGCGATCGGGCCACAGTCTGGACACCACACAGAGACTGGAGAAGCTTTACAAAAAATGCATAATGTATCTGATGCTGGAAATCCAGATGCCGTTATCATAGAAGGAATAATCTGTGGGCGAACAGTGGACCAAGCTTCAGCTGATTTCTCCTTCCTCACAGTATGCTTTCTTCTACAAGAATCTGAGCTCAGAACACCATCATCAGCAGTAACTGCATCTCCGGATGGAAAAAATGCAGTAGTGAATAATGGGGGTGGAGGTAGACTGTCAGTGATAGAGTTGGAGATGTGGCCACCTGCTCTTCCAGAATCATCATGGGTAGCTTTTTTAAACAGGTATGTCACAGGCTGGATGTTTAATTCACGACTTCCGCTATTTCCAACCACAAAGTTAACTTTTAAGGTATCTGGCTTCCTCTTCTTCCTCACTTTATTCATGGCAGGCAATCAAGTACCACAAGGGCAGAGTGCATGCAGTCGTCCAATACCACCTTACCATCTGTGCGTAGATAGACTCCACCTACAATAGCTAACATGCTCCGCCTCTCCCCGAGACGAGATTGTGCCAACTCAGCAACATCTGAGTCCCGGGTAATACCCGTGACAAAAGTTAGATAAGTCTGGCTAATTTCCCGAGGATAATACGTGAAGCGGGTGAGAACTTACACACCCACTTAACGCGCACCAATTCAAAAAAGCTGCGCGCAGTTTAGTCCTGACCCGAGGTTTGCTGGAGCATGGCGAAACGAGTTACCCGGATAAAGGTAAAAAATTACCTCCTTTATCAGTTACTAAAAGGTCAACTTCTGGGAGGACCAGTCATTCCCTCGTTCCTAGGAGTTGTGATTCTACCCTGAATTCCAGTAGGAGCAGTTTTCCCCCAGATGTTGGAGAAGTGTGTACAAAGCGAGGTGCAGACTGTAACGTCACTGATTCATTCAGGGTAACTGATTTATTCAGTGATTGTCACTCCCTATTTATTCCAGTAATAAAAAAAGCCCTAAATATTTAAGCTTAAAGAGAACAACTTTTTTCTTGAAACTCCAATGAAGCTCCATATCTAATATAAAACTTTCATATAACAGAGAGTAACAAAAACTTCCAAAACATTGATTTTCAAAAAGTCGCATTTTTATAATGCAACCAAAACCAAAACCAAAACCCCTTAGTTTTGGGTACTTTACTTTTGGTAAGAATAACTAAAACTAAGCTGTAGAGAGCATGAAAAAGAATATGAATGAAAGAGAAATATCTGTTACTTGGCAAAGGTTAGCTCAGACAGCACTAATAAATAGGAATTATTTTGTTGTCAGTGATGCTTCCATAAGTACACTTTAATAAGCTTTGGTGAAATTATATAACCATATTTAAAATAGTTGACAGTACACAACCTCAACAGGATTATCTTAAAGAATTAATGTCAACATAGCATTGATGTATGCATTGTAATAGTATTCCATTATTTTATTACATTAAATTATAATTATTCTTGTTGCCATTGCCATAATAATAACAATGATAACACAACAATTACACTATTAATAATAAAACAATATAATTACTACTATAACTATATTGTTATTGTTATTATTATCATTATTATTATTATATTATTATTATTATCTTCATTATTATCTTTGTTATTGTTATTATTATTATATAACTATGATTATCATTATTATTATCAATTCCAGCTAATTAAAAAAATATGCATCCATCCTTTATTTTGAAGCGTAGACACATGAATGAATGAATTCTAGCTAATTTAAGAGTACACAACAGTTTCCCCTCCTGTATTTTAGTGTAGGAACATTGTGTTAACGAATTCTAGCTAATTAAAGAGTACGCAACCGTTTCCCTCCTTTATTTGAAGCATAGACATATGTGTTAGTGAATTCTAGCTAATTAAACAGTTTCCCCTCCTTTATTTGAAGCATATAGACATAATGTGTTAGTGAATTCTAGCTAATTAAACAGTTTCCCCTCCCGTATTTTGAAGTGTAGACACATGTGTTAGTGAATTCTAGCTAGCTATTGACGTTGCTAAATTCAACTACACAGGATTTACAGTATACTGTCGAGTACCGCTAGATACTATCCTGAAGGATCACCTTCAATCAAGAAGTAATTTGGTATACACACATCATTGATAGGAGCTAGAGTTTATTACTCTGCTATATCACGAACAAAAATGATTATAATAACACCAGTTTGTGTGTTGACACTCATATTAAACATAATTGATGAATAGTGAGCTATTCTGGAAGGCTTTTCTTTGTGCGACTACTTTTAAGTTTGAATGGAGAAGGATCTTGGTCAAAGGGCATACCGGGGATTCACCTTTTATACCCAGACAAGGCCATAAGAGAACAACATTGAATTATAACATCGAACTCCACGTTTAAGCCAGAATTCATCACATTGAACTGCTAAAATTATGTAGAGGGATACTTGAAGTGGATTTCTTTAATGTGAATGTAGAGGCCTGCATGTCCCATAATTATTATATATGGTAAATACATTATTAGTGAATGTTAGAAGTTTTCTCTCCCTCCCCCTCCCCCTTTCCCCTCCCCTCATCCCCTCCCAAGACATAAATTTTAAGGAAGAAAAATTGCTAAGAATGGTGCCATTGTGAAGTAACTGCTCAGTTTTGAGTCATATGATTTTGGCCACTTCTGATGTGATCCACCATCACAAATTATACGAGGAGAAACTATCGTACACTCTTTACTTGATAAGGAGTCATCACTTCAGATGCGTCCACCATCACAAATTATACGAGGGGAAACTGTTGTACACTCTTTAATTAATAAGGAGTCACTTCAGATGCGTCCACCATCACAAATTATACGAGGGGAAACTGTCGTACACTCTCTTTAATTAATATGAAGTCACTTCAAATGCATACATCGTCACAAATTATGAGGGGAAACTGTTGTACATTCTATAACTAGTAAGAAGTCACTTCAGATGCATATACTGTCACATAATATACGAGGGGAAATTGCCGTATACTATTTAATTAGCTAGAAAATTCATTAACATAATAATGTTACAGACCAATTACAATCTTGGACTGTTTTAAAATGGTCCAGCCGTTTTAAAATGGGCCAGACCATTTCCAAACCTCAGACTGTTTTAAAACAGGCCAGACCATTTAAAAAAAACAGGCCAGACCACTGGCCAGACTATTTTAGAACAGGTTGATCAAACTATTCAAACCATTTCGAAGGGTGTCAAACCCTTTTTAAAAGAATCAGATCATTAAAACGAGTCAGATAGTAAACCTGGCAAAAAACAAAAACAAAAACAAACTGCTAAATGTAAATAGGGCAGTTGCCAAAGCAGACCCAAGACACAGAACTCTTGTGTGTTCATAAATATTTTTTTCTGAATAGAACTATTTTAAAAAAATTGAAATAAAACAGATAGTCTTTTAAAAAGTTTGTTAATCTAAACTTCACTAATCCAAGCAATTTGGGCATGCCAATCCTATTAAAAACATACTTGATTGTTTGTGCGTGCATCTGTCACTTGTCCATCTTCTTAAAAGAATGTAACTGAAAAGACCTCGCAATAAACTTCTTTTAAATGAAAATTTAAAAAAAGCTCTCACACTCACAAATAACTAGTGCAGGAATACAGAGTAGTCATACCATTATAATTATAGGAAAGGCTACAGTTTATCAATCTATTAGAGCACTAATGAAAGCTGAGTAAGGTGGGTCGCAGTCATTTAGGGTGAAAACCTATGAGATAGGCAAGGTCATTCAGTAGACAGGGCTATGTTCTCATGGTAAGACAGGTAAGTACACAGATTACAATGTGAGAAATGCATAAATATGTAATGAGTTTTTTCAAACTAAACATTTCACAAATTTGAACTCCCTCTTGGTCCCACTAAAGTATTCACCCACACAGATACAAAGATCAACAAACAACAAGTTAGATGTTAATAAATTATGTTTCTCAAAGTAATCTCTTTTTCCAGCTAGCTCTGTGCACAACAGATTCATTACAGAAAGGTCACTAAAAATAAGGGGAAATATATTACGTCTATGGAATTTTGAAAGGAGGGTTTATTTCTCTTTACCAACAATGGAGTGATATGATCTAAATCAGGCTATTATGCCCATAACCAAATTCTTTTATTAACAAATTCAAACTATATTATAAATTACACAGGACACATTAAATTAAAGGAAAAATACATTTTCTCTTTTTACTCTATGTGTCATATTAGTATAAGCATCTGAAGTCTTGCTTTTCCGGCTCACTTCCATCAGAAAAACAAAACAAAAAAACTAAGAACAGAAACCTGCCTTGGTGTCTATGTCCTTGGGCTATAAAATAGTTATAAACCAATAAGAATTCGTTTGCACTGCAATTCACAAACCCTCGCAACTTGGGCTTCACCCTCGTGTCTTGGGATTTGTAATCACATACAAACTCAATATTGGTTATAACTATTACACATAGTACTGGTAGCACAGCAGGGTATTCAATAAATTTAGATCACGTTGAACCACTGTATCTGTTAAGACATGAGTCAGTTAAAACAGCATGAGTGTGTCTAATTTTTTTGACAGTCATTTAAAAACTTCACAAAAAAAATAGAAACTGCAATGTATTTTCTGTAATTTTTTTTAATGTAAAGTGCTTTACAGAGACAAAAAAAATGTGTTTATGTTGTGCAGCTTGATAAGGATTGTACAATAAACTTGACCATAAATTAGTCATACCCCCCATGATAGCAGTAGTATAGTCTTAGTGTTTGCTGTTAACTCTTGCAACATTTCATACTGCTACATGATGCAGCAAGATGTAAGGACACAAATGCATGTAAATTAAAGCTCTAAAGCTCCATGTACTTGCATTGTGCACTTATTTCAGTTCAAATTCTAGGAACAGTGACATTATTTCTCAAAGGTGACAAGGCAACACATTTGTCAGAGTGATTTAATGTCTGATCTCAATACTCTGGCTTTGGTGTGATGCTGCCTGATATGGCTACCACCATAGCTGTCTCCACGAATGTCACGTCACGTCACTGTCAGTTTTGTCTGAATCCACATCATGTGGTTGAACTTTGACACAAAGGACTGCATTCGTGGCTTCTCTGGTGGACTTTTCTCAATGCAGCATTGTGTGGTGTTTATTGTGGCATGTTCGGCAGGTGTACTTGGAGGGACAGTGTGTGTAGCCATGTCCTTCTCCTAGACAGTTAGTACACAATCGCTTCTCCCAAACAAACTTGTTTCTTTTGTCTACGTCATAGTGGGCGAAGGGTTGACACCGAACTAAGTTGTGCTTGTCTGTGCACAGAGGGCACTTGTTATTATTTTGATCACTGCAAAAGATAATTGGTGAGTGAACCACTATAAGGGATGTTTATGTCAATTATTTCAGCTGTCAATTATTTCAGCTTTTTATTCGGCTGTAAACTATAATCATTTAAATGACAACATCTGGTACACAATAATGAAGAGGATGGCTGCAACTGCAGGATTGTCTGGGAAGAAAACAAACCATTCAGCAAGAAAAACGATGTGACTTGTCTCACAAAACATAATATACCAGAAACTCAAATTACTCAATTAACTGGACATAAAAATCTGCCAAGTTTCAACAATTATAAAAAGGCCTCACTAGAACAACAAAGGGGCCGGACTACATTGTCAGGCTGGTTAGGGTATGGCCTGACCACTTTTTGGGGATGACATTACATATTCATGGAGAGAAAAAACAGACTTTGGAGTCATGTTTATAAACACTTTCATTGCAAACAATGATCACATAAGAAAGATTATTGTGTTATATTGTTACTTGCAGTGTAATTCTTTGTCATTTTGATTAAAATACATGTCCAGTTAAAAGTGGCACATTTCATTACATATCTCTGTGTACTGGCCACACCCATGACGACACCTTTTCTTGGCCTGACCACTAAAATGGATCTTTCTCCAGCTCTGTATGTCTTGAGCTCATACAGGTAGCCTGAGCCTTCAATTTCTAGTATTTCATCAAGTGGTACTGCAAATCAAGACTTGACGACTCAGTCCCTGCTTGCTGGACCAACACTCATCGGTTGTACAATCAATATTGGTTTCCCTACAGCAACACAGATACCAAGTTTCACAATGTCCACAGCATCTTAAGACACACAATAATAATAGTGATAATTCACTAATAGATAAAAGAATAACACATATAGATATGTAGAAATGACGTATTTTTATTTACCATGAAAATATTATTACGAAGACAGAAAAATTGGAATTAACCCCAAGGGGATGCAATAACACTTTTAGAATGCCAAAGGGGATGTAATGGTAAAATATTGGGGTAATTTGATTTGTATTAATCTCTATGGGAGTACCTGAGTTCAGTACATGATTATAATAATTATTGTTACTATAATTGTGGGTCTGCCCACAAGTAGTCTGGCATAGCCAGACCCTTTACCCAACCTTCTCCGCGTAGCGGTTGGGTAAAGAATCTGGCTACGCCAGACTAGCCCACAAGAGGATGAAGAATAAAGAGATATTATCATATCACACATAGCATAATCACACCTGTAACTTACTTAACTGTTCTAAAACATTCTCTTAGCTAGTGTGCTCTCATCTAATGAGCACAGTCAGTGCCTCGTTTCTTTTTATGTTATACTTGTGGATGGACGGCCATATACTATTTAACTATCCCATCATATCTTCGATAAGTCTTTGGTTGTGGTTACCTTCACACATCTCATGCAATGGTAACAACAAGAACAATTATAACTATATGATAGCTAATATGCAAAACAACAATGGAATGCTAGTAAATAACGGCAATGTTTACAAAAATGTTATGTTGATGCTGACAACAATAAATGAATGCTGTTTGGGCTATCTTTAATAAATCTTTCTCTTCAACTTATTGACACTGAAAGAGAAACAAGAAAGTACTATAGCTCTATTATAGACAAATTTTACATGGAGTCCAGGCATGCGCGCTCGCGGTGTGCGAGTTTTCGCGAATTTAGTCCGGTCCGTGGGTCCGGTCTGTGGGTCCGGTCCGGGCGTATTTTTTTTTTGGAACCACTTTCGACTTAGCAATATACCCCTTAGGTATAAAGTGCAACGTTTTGCAAGTTATGCGGAGGACTTACTGCTGGAAGGGCGTGGTAGTAGTTTGCTAGATGTCAAAACCATAGACGCTATGAGCAATTGACTCAAAATCACCCGGACATAACAATGACAGGAGACTTTTTCTAAGCCAATGTAGGAACTGACTGTTTGCTAGTCATTGCCTTCAGGACAATTACGTTGATTCTTGCCCGAAGTATGACTCTCACAAAACAGAACTAACTTAAAGCTACATAATTTTGCTGAATAAAAGCCAATGAGCTCTGTAGAGACAAACTTGGAGTGCTTATTTATAATCCTGGAAAATTATAAATTAAATGTCCAAGATATTGGATTTAGTCGTCTACAGAGGATACAGCTTGTTAGCTTTGGTGGTGAAAGTGTTATTAATGAAATAAAGAAAAGTGTGATAAAATTTATGAGCTTATATTAAATTTATTAATTTTTATCAACAGAAATTCAAAGTTCTAACCCTTCATAAAAACTAATTCTTTCATCAAACTGGGTTGGAGGCAAACCTAAAGTGAAATGTGAAAAAAGAATCGGTCATTGCTGGGGATCGAACCCAGGGCCATTGTTTGTTTGTTTTTGTTGATAAAAGCCCCTTTTCAATCCACCAAGTATGGCTCCTTCCTGGAGAGAGAGGTGTTTCCGGTCTACACCAAAAAGTGTTCAGACGGCACACAACATGTTTACATGAATAAAATATTTTGTTTTCTGTTTAGGTAATCGTAGTAGCTAGATTATTAATAACAGTAATAATGAACTAGGGGTGACTGTTATTTACAGTGCTCTCTCTGTTTCTCTACTCTCCCTCTCCTCCTTCTTGATTCTAGCTCAAAATCTGCAACACTGTGTGAAACAGTTCCTCCTCTCACAACTCACAAAAGAATTGACAATAGTGTATGCTACACATTATTCTGGTATTTCTGGTGTACATTTATTGCAATTGAACAAACAAACAAACAAACAAAAAAACAAAAACAGAAATGTTTTGAGTACATAATATTTGACACTAGAATTATAATTGGAATATAGCTAGCCATGAAGCTCCCTACCATTTCCCTGCATTTTGGTGTCCTTTATCAATGCTTGTTGAAAGTGAGTGTGGCCGTCGTCCTTTTGGCATTCTTCTACTTGGCAAATGATACCTGGAAGAGTCCCTTTCTTTTGTGCTAACAGTTGCTTTCTTGACTGTTTTCCCAGGGACTGCTCTGGACTTTCCTCTTGACTTTCCTTTTCTTCTTCCAGCAGCAGTTGCTTGTACAGCTATTCTTTTACCATAGCGCAAATGACCTCCTTTATTACTGGTTACAGTACCACCAAAAGTCCAACCAAAACAATGAAGAGATGAAGTCAACAATGGGACACTATTTTTTATCCTGCTATAACGACTGACAAACTTTTCAACACCAAACAAAAGTTGTTCATTAGTTGTTCCCACTAATTTCTCCTTCAAATCATTGGCAATATTACTAATTTGTGAGCATACACTTTGAACTCTATGTCTATAGTCTTGTGCTTGAGACTCAGAAATGTCAGCATCAACATCATTTTCTCTGGCTCCTGCCCGAATTATGTGGAATGATGGTGATGTGAAGTCAGCATAAAACATATCTGTATCTCCACCGGTTAAAGTGATGCTATGCAAATTCCCATAGAAGGAAATATTAGTAGATGCTTTATCACCTAAAGCAATCTGTGCATAAATCTGACGAACTTTTGGAGAAATTGTTGGGATACAGTTAATGGATGCACTACCATAGTGAATTGACACTGCTGCCTGGTGTGAACAAGGTGAGCCATCAATACCTTGTGGACATGTACATACACCAACGGTCATGTCAACAGTGTAAGATATAGTATAATCCGTTTTGCTCTGAACTATAAAACATTCTTACATTCGCTTTCTTGAATACTTTCTTTCGAAATCTTAACTGCCTGTAAACCCTGGAACTTGAGAGCAATGTATGAGTCAAGTCGGTTGTTAGAAACACTAAGTAGTTTACGACAGTGATAGCTTTCAAGTGTTTCTGACAGAAAATGGAACACTTGAACCATGTTGTATGCCTTTACTCGACTAAATATCAGTTCCTTCAAAATTTTCATTCCTGCTTCGGCGTAATTGTTGGTGTGATTACCACGAAGCATGAGCCGTTTCCGGTAGCAGTGTGCCCACTCTTTCCGACGCGGCCACAGAGATTTCAGGTGAGACAAAAATTTAGGATATTGTTGTACCAATGGAAATTTTAGTATTGAAGAGTAGAGATGACTAAGTTGTTCCTCTTTTTCAGCATAGACTAAATCTTTAAATTTCTTGATTAAAATAATTCTGTGTTCCTTGATAAGCACTCCATTATTTGCATCATGAAGCCAGGTCCAGCGACGCTGAAGAAAATGGAATGTGCATAGCAAAGTAGTGGTAGATTTCCAAACAGAAGTAAGTGCATTTCGTTCAGCAGAACTATCATCAATCATCACTAGTGATGGACCTAACTGTGGACCTTCTCCAAAGAAGGCATTGTTAGGAAAAATAGACACAAGATACTTCAAACCTGTAGTGATGGTGTCTTCTTGTTCATTAGATGTTACAATAACACCCAACGGCACTGCACCAGCTGGCATAACTGTTGATAGCAAAAAAATTGAACTATTTTGCCGGTCAAAAGATGATGTTGCATCTACAAATACAACATCTCGAGATTGCTGCACATGTTCATGTGCTCGTTTCATTATTGGCGAGCACAATGCCAAAATCATTGGAGTGTTGCATTGCTATTTCTTCTTCTTTTTCTTTGATGGTTTCAATTCATCTTCAGTGTCACAACTGTCATCACTAAAAGCTTGGTCTTGTCCAGCATCATACCATTGTAGCACTGCTTTGCCCTTTCCATCCTTGTTGTACAAATCAACAGCTTCTTGAAGCTTCTGAAACAACCCTTTCCATTATCTTCTCCATAGGAACTAAACCTCCATTTGTCATAGAGTCGACAAATATCTTGAGGATTGGGATTCACTGATCGATCTGCCAAAGCAACCTGATTATCTAACTCAGCTTCACACAAAAGTTTTTGTTCGTGAGCATGCCTAGCAGAGGAAGCACTGTGACCCATTTCAAATAAGGCAGTGAATTCTTTCTTTGTTTCCTCGGACACATCACGAAAAGAATGTGTATGTGCTGCTGATATAAGGTGATTATGAGTGAAACAAGTTTTAAAAACACCACAGTGAGTGAGCAGATAAGGGTGTAATCTTGCCTTCCTTTTCTGCAGTTGAGTAGGTATTTGAATTGCCAGTGTAAAAGAAGATGGACATTTTGTCTTTTTGTTTCGAAGTTGAGAAGAAAGTGGAGTTTTTACTTTTCTTGCTCTAGACAATGCTGATTTGTCTGCTTGTTTTGGTGTAAGTTTTTTTGCAAAATGTTGGCAATGCTTTGCGAATTTACACTTCACCCTTTTCTGTTGACTCTTAATTGTCTTGGTTGTTCGATATGTGCACTTGCTATGCTCAGACATTTTTCCATCCACACATTGGCATCTTCTTCTGTAACTAAATTGATTCTTACGGTGGAAATGAAGTGTGGTGAGTCAGTACTTGTACAATCAACTGCATCATACTCCTCAATTACATAAGAATAGTCATCATCTGGTGGAAGTACAAATTGCAAAGATGGTAATAATTCATTCCATATCAACACTTTATTTTTTACAGGAAATTCAATACCATCGTATATTTTTTTATAGGAATTTGATCCATCGTTATTCAAGCAGCCTACCGCACCACATGGCTCATTCCTATCATCAAATTCTCTTTTTAATTTTAATTTGTTTGTGGTAGTTGGTATCTGTCCAGATAAATGCATAGCCTCGAAGTTTCTTTTTTGATGTGTACCATCAGGGTTTTGTGTAAACTGATGATTAGTATCACTCTTAACTTTCTTGTCACCTGTACATTGGGATGGGTCTGCACATTGGGATGGGTCGGCATATTGGGATGGGTCGGAATATTGGGATGGGTCGGCATATTGGGATGGGTCGGCACATTGGGATGAATCTGCACATTGGGATGAGTCTGCTTTTTCATCGTCTTCAACCATCTCAAAATTATATGTGATCAAACTAAAATATTGTTGTCGATAAACTTCACACATTCTCTGAACCAAATTAGAACAGTACAAAAATTAAAAACTGCACATTATACCAACTGTGTACAGCTTACTGGATTAATACTGAAGTCTTTCTTCACCACACACTTTTCTAATGCCTGTAATACAAATATTTATATACCTGAATATTGTTGATGAGCAAGTGAAGCAAGTAAGACACTCTCAGGTAAAAACCAATGACAAGTTCTACTCCGTAAAAAATGAAGTGTGCATAGCACACTAAATGCTCTGCACAGCATTGGTGTGCAAACAATTAAGTGATTCTAGCAAACATCATCATGACTCCAAGTGCATTTTGCACACCTTTTTAGTGTGTTTAATAAAGAGTGTGTTTTGCACACCTCAGCAGAAAAAAGTGAGTAAACTTATTGTTTACGGCCAATAAGTATGTTAGTTTAGAGTATTCATTTAGTAGGCTTTCCACAATAAAATTTTATATACTTGAGCAACTTTTATTAATGACTGAAATTTTAGAAATTTTTTTACCCTTGGCATCCTCAAAATTCATTTAAATCTTTCATTAAGCCATTTGCAAGATCATGAGAAAGAGTTCTAAACAACATTAAAGGCAAATTGACATAGTACAGTTCTATTAGCATCTGCACATTTTATTTAAATTAATAAATTACCAACTCAGTTCCTAGCAACGTCATTTCTATATAAGAAACTGCAGTTCTCCCTATCACTATTACTGCTCTATAGAATTTGAAGAAAAAAGTGAAGATCAGAAGAATTATCAGCACTGTCAAAAGCAAATTGTTGTGGTGAGTGTTACCAGCAAGCAGAGCATAGTAAAACTCGAAAGGACATTGGTGTCATTAAGGAACTGAAGAGTGCAAGTCTCAGCGATGTAAGGTAAATTTAATAGTACATTTGAAGATACGGACATTTTTGAATTTGTGGCCACCCCTCGATACCATACTGCCCAGATAAACAAGGTTTGACTGTACTGTTTTGTTGCTGGTAAGCACTTTGAGGCTACTTGTTAGCAAATGAATTAAATTTACTGAACTTAATGGCATACTACAAATTTTGTGGCAGATTAAGTACAAAAACTAGTCATAACTTGAGATAGGATTAAGATATAAGTGTGATTTAGATTAATTTTACTCCTTATGAAATGGGCTTTCATTTGATTTCTAACACAGACACATTTGATCAATAAAACTTGGCTGAGTAAGAAAACTACCGAATTAGTTTGTTAATTATGCCTAGAATTTACCACAGGTCAAATTGGAGATCCCCAATATTTATAATTGTTTATAGTACAATTTTCTAATGTGTACCAAATTTCATGCTCTAATCAGTTTTTGTGGCTGAGTCCACTTAAAAATATAAACCAAAATTGGATTGCTACTCATACTGTTTGATATTGTACAAAAAATCCTGCAGACACTAAAAAGTGCCACAAACTAAGTTATGCTCATTTCCAAGTGCTGAAGTTAACAACATCCCAAATCAAATGTTGACTGACTGACCAATATGGTTGTATAAGAGAGCCAATCTGATTTATTGTAGCTATTTACTCTCTTCAGCACCACACAGAGAGTATAATATTAGACGAATAGCTACAGTAAAACTCTACATTAAAACATCAATACCTTCAGCATCAATACTCCACAGTCAAAAGAGTTCAATTGAAGAGGGATAATCTGAAACAAACAAACAAAAACAAAAAAAGAAAGAAAAAAAGAATCAAAAGAGTCATAAAGGTTTTTGTAGATTGAAGTTACCTTTTGATCATATTCCACATTCCACACTATATTTGTATCTTGGATGAAGTGATTAATTTAATGTAAAAACAAGAGATTAATGTGCACTTTGTGTTAAAAGCATGAAATTGATGGATAGTTTTAACCGTTTTTTATTTGTTGGAATGTATAAAGTAGTGTTGCTTTGGAACGACACATTAATCGGAGTTCATCAAAATTGATTCATTTTACTACTGTAATGACTTAAGTTTTAGTTTTAATTTGTTTTGTGTTTTTAATGTATAAGCTGAAATTTTTTTTCAAGAATAGTTTATGAAATGGCAGATTGAGTAGGGTTCGTTATGGAAAATTGTATTTGGAGGAGTAACAATAAGGTACATGCATATCTAAAGGCTGTATTTTGTTTCTATATGTGACAGTGCCTAGGAAAAGGGACCTTTTCCGTAAAAAAATGAAAAATGAGTTATTCATACCACTGTGTAGAGCACTTCTTATGGATTATTTTGATATCAAGTTTATAGTTTTTTTGGTTCACTAAATATACGAGCGGCAATCTGACCATCTTAGAAAATGGTGGCGATCAGCTGAACGGCAGTAAGTTATAGTTGGGGCCGCTTACATTATTGATGGGGGAGGCCTTACTCAGTTTAGACCCTACATTGTGTAAGAGTACTAGACAGGTATGTCTTTAAATAGCACTGGATGCAATTTTGCAGACCGTTTGTGCTTCCTTTTTTTTTTTTCTGTTTCCAACAGTTTGATAGTTACAGTAAGTCATTGATACAGTCACTCTTTTAGAAATGTTCAACTAGCTTGGTTTGTTAGTTCACTGGCTAGCTAAGTTTAGGATTATATTTATCTTGCAGCCAGCTTGTTGCCTGTTTTGGAACAAATGAACAATAGGAATCTCTTTAAATCAATGAACAAAAATGATGGACTTTCAAAATGTGTTGCCTTCTCTTGTTGTAGTGTGACAGAAGTCCTCATCATCACTGAAACCTTTGTCCAGTCAGAGCCTTGCTGATTCTTCTATTGTCTTCATAAAAATAGTCCCAGGAGTCTCCAGGTCTGCAGGCTCCAACTACAGGACTCCATAAATAGCAACATCAACCTATATAGCTTGATTATTCACATTTACTATTTCTATTCTGTTGCTGCAAACAAAAACTTATAAGAATATTTACCCGCGATTATCGGAGGTAGGGGTAATTTGTTGCTAGGCAACAAATTGAATTCGCCCACGATTTTCAATTACTCGCGGGTTGGATTTCCGTGCACGCGCGGAAGGTCAAAATAGAGAGTAAAATGTGACTGTGTTTAAACAGGGCGCTCGGACCTTTAACAACGGTTTCAGCCACTCAAATTTGGTGTCAGTGTAGCTAAAGGGTAGGAGATACCTGTGGGCCAAAAGAAAACAAACAAAAAATTTTTTGTCGGTGTTTGGTCTCTACTGTACATTTTTGATTTTACGTAAAAGGTCCCTTTTCCTATAGTATGTCCAAGTTGAGTTGGCCGCAAGAAAAACTTGAATAACTTTAGAACGGAAGCAGCTACGCATCCGGGGTTTGCACCATTGGAAAGCTCGCGCCAAAGCGGTTAAAAATATTCCCTCAGTAAACTCCAAAACCGGAGAGAAAGTGCTATTCCAAAACTCAATACAAAAGTCTATGGGAATAGAAAAAATCACAGGTTTCCCGCTCAAAACGCGCCCGCTTTTAGTCACGCGGTATGGCTCAATTTATCACGCGGACTGTCTTCATTAAGAATTTTGTAAACAATGAGCGGCTTCTTCTCAGATTGCTGTGTTTCTAGCTTTATATCACGATTAGCTTAGGTTGCGAGTGTGGAAACAGGATAGACGGAGTGTTCTGTTGTTGCGGAGGGTACAGGACCACCTGATAGGATGTTGGTAAGATTATTTGTCTACCTGTTCAATAACAAATGCCATATAGCCAATATTATTTCAGTGATATAGCTATCATTTAGCTAGCAACTTGTAATACAGCCACACTTACGCTGTTTGCCGTTAAATTGTGTGCTTGTCAAAGCCGTGTTTATGCCAATTCCTTTTCTTCACTATTATAGATGCCGTTTATTGTAAGAATTAGGACCAACTCGGGCAGAACTCCACCTTCAACTCGGATCACAACTATTTTTTGAAAATGTGTACTACTTAAATTCTATCATTTCATCAATTTTCATATACCTTATTATAAATAAATGAAAGAATTGATAATTTTATTTAACATGAAAGTCTAGTAACTTTAGCTACAAGTTTACAGTGCTGTACTTCTGAATCCTGTGAACATCAGAATATTTGTTGGGACACAGTAGGTAGAATCCACTGATTTTAATCCTGTCTCTTAGAAGAACTCCCACCAGTTTGCGTTTTCCATCTGCTGTACATTATCTGCGCATAAGAAACATAAATATCATTGAAAACAGACGAGATGAGCTGTACAGCGCCCGAAAAACTCCATAAACTTCACTAAATTTCTTTCTTTCAATAGTTACAGTATTAATGCGCACCTGCGCTACAGCCCCTTTTTCACGTGCAACGTTGACGTTTGCGCGCTTAATTGACTTGGATTCACATGACTAAATTGCTTCCGGTAAAGTACTAAATGCATTCCTCAATTACCGCGCTTGTGGTCGTGCCAACTCAACTTGGACATACTATAGGCACTGTCACATAAATGATAAATTTAAAAAGTTCACTCTTTAAGCTGGACTCACTGAAGGTGATATAATTTGATGAACAGCAAATTTGCTGTGTAGCTGTACTTGTTTCGCTTTGCTTCACGCACAAATGTCAGCAAACCTACCATCTGCCATGGCATAGATGACTTAGTTTTCAGTTTAGTTTAATGTTGTTGTTGTTTTTTTTGTTTTTTTTTAATTATTCTAATGTCAAATATTTTTGTTCATTTTTTTCAGATTTTTTTTCTCACATAAATTGTAGTGGGTAGGAAGACCCAAACATTGGTCATTGTGGCCAACTATTATTATACTGTGTATCTTTGTTCACAACATGAGTTTTATAGTTCCCTCTAACAAAATATTTTCAGCCTAATGATAATTGCAATTTTGTGAGATTGTACTGTAATGCTTTGTCTACAAAGCTTTATCTACTAAATCTATTTTTTGCTTCAGATTTAGTTCACTATTAAAACTATACTGAGATAGCAGCATGAGCCCACATTATAAATAACAATCACTAGGATTATGTCATAAATTACTCTGTAGACAGAGTATAGTTAGTAATCTACCTGAGAGATATATGGGTTTTGAACTTAAAATATAATTTAAAGTGTGTGGTGGTAAAAATGATAAGCATACATTAGTTTCTTTCCAAATGAAACTTGCTGAATGTGGAAGGAGTCAAGCATAATAATTCTGTGGTTGAAGGTCTCAACAACCTATTCAAAAAGAAAGTGATTACCCATTACACACTAATAGTTTCTTGATCTAACTTACGGCAGCAGTCCAATGGCCACTAATGCAAGCGGGCATAAGCCACTGAGACCGTTTCAGAAACACATCCTACCACATAATAGAAGATGGTATGACATGTACACGTGGCATGTTCTTGCTCTTACCTTCTTAGAGCTAGCCACTCTATAACAGAATGTTGCATTCCCTCGTAATCTTTCAAAGAAGTACGAGCTAAAAAGGTACACATCCTGTCAGGGTTTTTTTCCCCAAATAATTTTTGTGGGTGACATGATGAAGCTGAAGTGTAATTTTGGTTCTAACTAACCTTTTCATCAGTAACCATTGTTGATAATATTGCATTAATACTCTGTATTAAGAACAACAGTACTGATCAACACTGATTAATTAGAAAACAACAACAATAACAACAATTAATATATTAGCATACTATTGCACAAGAGTAGGAAAAGAGGGAAGCTCAAGCAGAAGCTTAAGGGTGCTCATACATCCGGTTACGCGGTACGCCCACACAAATCAATTAACTGTTGCTATGGAAGGTAACTCCGATTCTATACCTTGCAGGTCCACGCTGCCCGGGGGATCTCTGAGATCCGTCAACTGACAGCCAACTGATCAAGAATGATTAACACACAAACGGAACTGCAAGAGTTATGAAGCCTCAAAGTCTCAAAAGTAAACGCCACTATTTGGAAACAGAGGAAGACTACGGAAGCTGGAATTTCGTCCACCTCTTGCTATAGCTAATTGTTACAAAGTTGTCGATTTTGTTTTTCTCATTTCTATTTTGTTTTATATTTATTCACATTTTCACGTGATTTTTTTCCAGTCGGGTCATGACTGTACACTATATCAAAAAACTAAATCGACAACTTTAATTACCTTGTTAAGTTATGCCGCAGTACTAAAAATGAAAGACTAACTCTTCGTCCTTCTGGACTTGGACAGCAAAATAGATTCCAATTGTCTCGCACTTTTTTGCTACTGTGCAATTTTCTAGCCCCGCCCTCCGTTAGCCGAGTTAACTATACTTACCACGGTCTGCCCGGAAGCTCTTATCTATGCGCGGGTATTTAAGGTCCGCCCTCTACCTCTACAACTCGGTGGTTTCGTGGTTTATTGCTCAATTAAGCCGCGTGCGAGCGTTGCTATGTGCCAGCACCCTTAAAACAGTGAAAGTGTGAATAATGTGTGCCACATTTAGCCTATTGCAGGGTTTTATACAGGATTTTTTCGTCATGTGGGGGGGGGGGGAGAGAACCTCGAATGAATAAAACACCGTTAGTTGCCTTCTTTTTTTTTAACTAGTCAAACACTTCATGAAACACCAGGTACTGTGAATAACACTCAATGCTATTGTGCATGGCTAGTTGTAACTATTGTCAAGAACAAATTCATTGCTGAGACAAAAAGATTTGTAACATGTCTATTATACTACTGATCTTAGAAAGTCAATTTCAACCACCTCAATCAACTTTAAACACTTAATCCAGTCTTTTATGGCAAATTTAGGTCTTTTTGTGATAGAGTAGATAAAAGCATGAAATTGTGCACATTGACTTTTGAGGGTGTACATAATGAAACTAAAGTGGAAGCCATGACAACTGTCTCTCTTTGGAAACAGCATATCTTTTTACTACAAAGACCAAGCTTCTCTAGTACTCAATCTTGCATAGCTAGACCTATACCAAGCAATCCCTGCATATTGGTTGGTAAAGGAAAGCAGCTCGCTAGTTACAAACACCATTACTTTTCTTGCCTTTCTTCCCAATGTGAAGCTCAGTCGTAAATTTAACTGTAGTCTTTGACACAACTGACAGGAATGCGCACTGATTATTGATCGCATGTCAATTACATGACATAACAGATAGAGATGTTGCCACCTTCAGGCTAGTAGCTATGACACTTGCATAGTGTTTGTACACCCAAATTTAAAAAAAGTAGCATAACAAAGTCATGGTTTCAATCCCAGTTGGCACAGATACAGCTGATAAATTTAAACTAGATTTTGAAACATGCTGATGGAACAGAACTTTTGCAAAGCTAATGAGAATTGCCATTGAAGGTCCTGAACTAAAGGTAGTAAATTTAGTGTATTGTTAGAGATGTTTAATAAAAATCTGTTATTCAGCACTGAAATTGGTAATCCTTTAAGGGGAGAAATTTTCGCTTGGGGGGGGGGAGGGGGGAATCCCAGGTCCCCCCCTCTCTGTGAAACCCTGTATTGAATAGTGAAGATTTCAATTCTCAGCAATCAAATACTATCTGAAATTGCTCTAGAAACATGCTATTGCAATTAAGGGATTGTCCTAACAGTATCAGCTAATGTCCCCTTCCCTTATATTTATTTATTCTTTTTTTTTTTATCTGCATCTATGAAGTAAATACTACTCTCATGAAGCTCGCTATTTGGGCTGACCTCATCACATAACCACTTTCCTTTTGTATGAACATCTTCTCCCCTAAGCCTACACAGAGCTTCCTCGTGTACCAACACCGTCTTCAGTTCGCAATTATCTGAACAGAAGCCTCTGCAATGAGAAGCCACTATCTCTCGGGATCTAGTACTGACCTTTGACCTAAGTTCACCCTAAAAAAATTTGAAGTCGAAAGTAGTTCCAAAAAAAAAAAACGCCCGGTCCATCCGGTCAGTAAATGAGACCCTACCGCAAACTCCATTATTCTAGAGCGCTCACGGTAGCATGGCCAGGCGTGGACTGTTGCTATAGTTACAGTTACTTAAAAAAAAACAATCGGAAAGTTCACTGATATTTCGTACGTGGGACATCAGTTATGTTAGCGTTTTTTTTTGGGGGGGGGGGGGGGGAGGAAACTGTGAGAGACTGCAGACATGTATGTATATAGACCTCTCTCAAGATAAAGCATCTTTAAAGTGTTCTGACAAACCTGTCAACATTCAGTTAATTATCTCTTGTAAATATTCATGCAAATGTCTCCTCTTGGGACTCATGGGCTGAGCTGCAAGTTCAGTGTAGGCAGACATTCTAAATAAACTGTTTTAAATGATATCATCCTCCTCGCTCTGTCAGCAGCTATAGTCCTCTAGTCTGGCGGAGCCGACCCTTTACCTTCTTTGTTGGTGGGCGGGGGAAGGAAAGGCACAATTATAGTTGCGCCCCAATAAAATTGCAGAGAATTCTGATTACATCATAATGATGTACTAGTGGTGTGCTTGAGCACAAATGACGAGCGAGCCTAAAGACTATACTATTTTTATTGACTTCTAACACTAAAGCTACTGAAAATAAGGTCAATTTTTTAAATTTAGCATACAGGGTAAAGGGATTTCAGTGCCATAGTAACAACTCTCTGCAACTGCTTGAATTGAAAAAAACAACAACAACAACAAAATAATTAATACACGTTATTTAAAAGTTTTCTTTGTGATATTCTTTGGCTAAGTAGTGGTTGTAACACACAATGCTTTGACACAGCTGGACATGCATCTACACAGACATACCTTCGCAGTAGTCTAGTAAACAATGTATTTTCAGGTAAATACTGTGCGCACGGCTTATAACCATGACAAAGAGCGCATTGACTTACCACCGCCACTAACTCGAATAGAAATGGAAGTCCCTTAAGTTGTCAAGTTTTAACTGTACCGGCAAAAGAATTCAAAACGGTAAACAATTCAATTTCTAGGGTGATACGGGTACGGATCGATAAACCAGAGGATTCTGTTTAGTGCAATTTGGGACGGGGTCGACAACCGAACTAACACAAAAATGCGAGGGTCAAAGTACAAAAATGCCTTACGTACGTCCATACATATATACAAATAAACTAGTGATGTGCTTGAGCACAAATGGCGAGCGAGCCTAAAGACTATACTATTTTTATATGAATGATTTTGACTTCTAACACTGAAGCTACTGACAATAAGGTCCAGTTTTTTAATTTAGCATACAGGGTAAAGGGATTTCAGTGCCATAGTAACAACTCTCTGCAACTGCTTGGAAAGAAAAAAACAAAAAACAAAACAATACACGTTATTTAAAAGTTTTCTTTGGGATATTCTTTAGCTAAGTAGTGGTTGTAACACACAATGCACCTACACAGACTTACCTTCGCGGTAGTCTGTGGACAATGTATTTTCTAGTAAATACTGTTGCGCACGGCTTATAACCATGACAAAGAGCGCATTGACTTACCACCGCCACTAACTCGAATAGAAATGGAAGTCCCTTAAGTTTTCAAGTTTTAACTGCACCCGCAAAAGAATTCAAAACAGTAAACAATTCAATTTCTAGAATGATATGGGTACTGATCGATAAACCAGATGATTCTGTTTAGTGCAATTTGGGACGGGGTCGACAACCGAACTAACACAAAAACGCGAGGGTCAAAGTAAAAAATGACTTACGTACGTCCAAACATATATACAAATAAACTAGTGGTGTGCTTGAGATCAAATGGCGAGCGAGCCTGATGTTAGGCAACATAAAACTAAGTATTGGTACTATGTTTTAGCTTATAGTTCATGCAAACACTATAATAGCAGTTATGACCTTTTATTTCAGCAAACAAGTACAAAATCACTCTCTTACCTGATTAATGGTAACTTTTGTAGTATCAAACATCTGCCATTATGATAATCTCAATCACCAGTAACTCTTGAACAAGCTTTCAGCTACGATAAAAAATTAACCAGTGTTATTATTTGTAATTTTAGCCAACAAATATGGAATTACTACTTACCTCATTCTTGAGTATTGATAACTTCTGTAGTATCAAATTGAAGTTACTTTGACCATCTGAATTACCTTGAATTCTTGACAACAAGCTCTCACCTACAAAAACAAAAACAATCAATTTTAGCACACATATACAAAATTATTTTCTTACCTCATTTTCTTGAGCAGTGGTAACTTTTGTAGTATCAAATTTGAGCCAATCTGACTATTTGAATTTACCAGTCACTGTTGACAAGCTCTTAGCTACAAAAAAGAAAGGCCAGAGTTAATTTTGCATATTTAGCTAACAAATATGGAATTACGTACTTACCTCAGCTTCCCTCGAGAAGTAATAGCTTCCTTAGCATTAATACTACGGCATTCTGACTACCAACAGCTCTTGGCAACCAACAACTGGCACTCCGTATCCCCCAATAAAACGGCGAAGTTTTGAAATTAAGTCTGGAAAAGGGTCTTCAATGCCATAGTAACCGGTCGAATCAACTTTTTGTTTCTTGAAAAGCAAGCATTTTCGCAGGAATTTTCTCACACTTTGGAGCTTAAGTATAAAGTAAGGCTTGCTTAATTCTGTAGTTTCAGAATAAACTGGGGTCAAGCCTAAAAAGCCGTGTTTTTTTGGAGAAAAGAGTTTCCCGCGCACGCGTTTAAAGGGCATACGTACCATCCCACATACATATATACATATAACATATACCCGATTTTGCATTATCCACCCCTAATACTGTCTCGCTTGCTACGCTCGCTCGCCAACTAGTGGTGTGCTTGAGCACAAAAGTGGCGAGCGAGCCTGATAGTTAAGTAACATAAAATGTTACTATGTTTTAGCTTACTTTCATGCAAACACTATAATAGCAGTTATGACATTTGATTTCAGCAAACAAATACAAAATCACTCTCTTTTACATTATTAATGGTAACTTTTGTAGTATCAAACATCAACCATTCTGATAATCTCAATCACCATTAACTCTTGAACAAGCTCTCAGCTACGATAAAAATTAACCAGTGTTATTATATTTGTAATTTTAGCCAACAATAATATGGAATTACTACTTACATCATTCTTGAGTATTGATAACTTCTGTAGTATCAAATTGAAGTTACTTTGACCATCTGAATTACCTTGAACTTGACAACAAGCTCTCACCTACAAAAACAAAAGACAATCAATTTTAGCACACAAGTACAAAATTACTTTCTTACCTCATTTTCTTGAGCAGTGGTAACTTTTGTAGTACCTAATTTGAGCCAATCTGACTATTTGAATTTACCAGTCACTGTTGACTAGCTCTTAGCTACAAAAAAGAAAGGCCAGAGTTAATTTTGCATATTTAGCTAACAAATATGGAATTGCGTACTTATCTCAGCTTCCCTCGAGAAGTAGTAGCTTCCATAGCATTAATACTACGGCATTCTGACTACCAACGGCTCTTGACAACCAACAACCAGCACTCCGTATCCCCCCATAAAACGGCGAAGTTTTGAAATTAAGTCTGGAAAAGGGTCTTCAATGCCATATTAACCTGTCGAATCAACTTTTTGTGTCTTGAAAACAAGCGTTTTAGCAGGAATTTTCTCATACTTTGGAGCTTAAGTATAAAGTAAGGTTTGCTTAATGCTGTAGTTTCAGAATAAACTGAAGTCAAGCCTAAATAGCCGTGTTTTTAGGAGAAAAAAGTTCCCCGCGGACGCGTTTAAAGAGCATACGTACCATCCATCCATACATACATATATATATATACTAGTGGTGCGCTCGAATAGCGCAAATGCATGGCGAGCGAGCAGACTCTTTTTACAGAAAAATAGGACAGAAATTACATCTAACTGTAGTGCACAGTGTAACCCTTTCCATTCTCAGTTAGCATCAGAGAATCTAAAGTCTCTGATTCCAGACTAAACTAACAATTACCTGAATATAAACTTCGAAAGCAGTGGAAAGAAGCGCAGCTTGACAAAGACTTCACTGTTTCAAGAAGAGAGTAGCTGTAAACTTTTTGGTTGAAACAATGTTGCGTCTGCAGCAGGATACTCCGCGCTCGTTAATTGAAAAAAACTGGAACTGTGAACGCTTTACCTAACTTACGTAATTAGAAGCGCGCGCGTTTAAAGAGCATACGTACCATCCATACATACATACATATATATATATATACTAGTGGTGTGCTTGAGCACAAATGGCGAGCGAGCCTAAAGACTATACTATTTTTATTGACTTCTAACACTGAAGCTACTGAAAATAAGGTCAAGTTTTTAAATTTAGCATACATGGTAAAGGGATTTCAGTGCCATAGTAACAACTCTCTGCAACTGCTTGAATTGAAGGAAAAAACAACAACAACAAAACAATACACGTTATTTAAAAGTTTTCTTTTGATATTTTTTAGCTAAGTAGTGGTTGTAACACACAATGCTTTGACACAGCTGGACATGCACCTACACAGACTTACCTTCGCAGTAGTCTAGTGGACAATGTATTTTCAGGTAAATATTGTGCGCACGGCTTATAACCATGACAAAGAGCGCATTGACTTACCACCGCCACTAACTCGAATAGAAATGGAAGTCCCTTAAGTTGTCAAGTTTTAACTGTACCGGCAAAAGAATTCAAAACGGTAAACAATTCAATTTCTAGGGTGATACGGGTACTGATCGATAAACCAGAGGATTCTGTTTAGTGCAATTTGGGACGGGGTCGACAACCGAACTAACACAAAAACGCGAGGGTCAAAGTACAAAAATGCCTTACGTACGTCCATACATATATACAAATAAATAAATAAATAAATAAACTAGTGGTGTGCTTGAGCACAAATGGCGAGCGAGCCTGATAGTTAGGTAACATAAAATGTTACTATTTTTAGCTTACTTCATGCAAACACTATAATAGCAGTTATGACATTTGATTTCAGCAAACAAATGCAAAATCACTCTCTTACCTGATTAATGGTAACTTTTGTAGTATCAAACATCACCCATTCTGATAATCTCAATCACCCAGTAACTCTTGAACAAGCTCTCAGCTACGATAAAAAATAAACCAGTGTTGTTATTTGTAATTTTAGCCAACAAATATGGAATTACTACTTACATCATTCTTGAGTATTGATAACTTCTGTAGTATCAAATTGAAGTTACTTTGACCTTCTGAATTACCTTGAATTCTTGACAACAAGCTCTCACCTACAAAAACAAAAGACAATCAATTTTAGTACACAAATACAAAATCACTTACTTACCTCATTTTCTTGAGCAGTGGTAACTTTTGTAGTACCAAATTTGAGCCAATCTGACTATTTGAATTTACTAGTCACTGTTGACAACAAGCTCTTAGCTACAAAAAAGAAAGGCCAGAGTTAATTTTGCATATTTAGCTAACAAATATGGAATTGCGTACTTATCTCAGCTTCCCTCGAGAAGTAGTAGCTTCCATAGCATTAATACTACATTCTGACTATCAACGGCTCTTGACAACCAACAACCGGCACTCCGTATCCCCCCATAAAACGGCGAAGTTTTGAAATTAAGTCTGGAAAAGGGTCTTCAATGCCATAGTACCCTGTCGAATCAACTTTTTGTGTCTTGAAAACAAGCGTTTTAGCAGGAATTTTCTCATACTTTGGAGCTTAAGTATAAAGTAAGGTTTGCTTAATGCTGTAGTTTCAGAATAAACTGGAGTCAAGCCTAAATAGCCGTAGAATAAAGTTCCCCGCGCGCGCTTTTAAAGAGCATACGTACCATCCATACATACATACATATATATATATATATAACATATACCCGATTTTGCATTATCCACCTCTAATACTGTCCCGCTCGCTACACTCGCTCGCCAATAACATATACCCGATTTTCGATTGTGTTACCCCTGTAAGTGTCTCGCTCGCTACGCTCGCTGAGCCATCCCGCAGTTCTTATCAAAGAATTCTTCTGATTGGTCCCCTAGCCCTAGCCCTAGCCCTTGCGCGGCGCTATAATTGGTCACGCGCGGCGCTATAATTGGTCACATGATTTGATTAACCAATGAAATGAGTTTTTTGATAAGAACTGCGGGACTGTAGCGCTCGCTCGCCAATTATGACATATACGTACACCGTAGCACGCGCGTCCACACCTGTTAAAAGCTTGCGCCGTAAATATTTGCTATACTTGCTGGAGGAGATGGACCACCAGTTCATCTCTCATTCCAACGATCTTGGAAACTTCCATTCGTAATGCTGCTGTGGCCGTAGCAGTTAGTGCCATGATCTTTGCATGTGCTAGAAGCAAACTACGGATCTCACCTATCCTTAACAGCAAGCGTCTGAAGGTTTCTCCCCTATCATAATGTATAATGATTGTATACATCTCAAAATTAGTGCAAAGAACACATAAATATAAGCAACAACTATATTAATGAGTTGTATCTATATATTGTGTCTCATTAATTAAGGTGTGTAAATTTACACTTACATTATAAAACAGCTTATATCCATATTTTACACTCTTGTATCAACAAGAAATATTACTTTGGCAAGAAAATGTCATACTTAGTTCTATGATGAAAAAAGAAAGTAGTGAACTACGGTAATACCTTGCAATATTATAACTATTATCTAGTCCTTAACATTTTTTCACCGTGTGGGCCTCACCAATGACAAAAGCTCGAAGTCGAGATCTGTAGATGCCTAACAGAATTGGAAGGCACTGAAAGCATGCACTCTTTCCAAAGCCAGTCGGTAAAATGGCAAAGACATCTTTTCGAAGAATTCCCTTTACTACATTCATTTGTTCCGGTTTTACACTAGAAAAACCAAGCTCTCCAGAAGCAAGTAAGATCTGAACTTCGGCCATCTCTCTCCATGCAAACCCAACATTATGTCTCCATGATTAAGTTTTCTACTTTGACAGAAACATTTCAACCAATAGTGAAGAAACTTCTACAAGATGGTGCTGATTGTCCTGGTGTTGTGGTGTATTGTAAGTCTTTGAAAGACAGTGCTGACATACATAATATATATGAGTTTTTTAAGAACTCACTGGGTGCCAACTTCACCATGCCTGCTAATGCACCTACATCAGTACTAGAATTTCGACTCGTGGACATGTTCATGAGTTGTACTGATCAAAGACAGTATATTATTAAATTATTTAGCAAAACTTCAAATTTACATGTAATTGTTGCAACGGTGGCCTTTGGTATGGGAATAGACTGTCCCAATGTACGCCAAGTTATTCATTATGGTTCCCCTAGTGATGTCGAAAGCTATGTGCAAGAAGGTTAAGGGTCGGCTCTGCCAGACTAAGTCCCCTCCAGATTGAAACCTCCTGGCTTTTCCAGATCTATGGTAATGACTGGATTGCATGACTTTAGTGCCATGGAGTGCTGGAAGACCTTTTGTATAGGATGATGCCACCTGTCCAGACACTCTCGCAGGAGTCATGCCACCAGATATGCATGTTCACCAGTTACCCCCCCCCCCCCCCTTCCCAGTCCGGGAAGGGGGGGGGGGGGGGGGGGGGGGGGGGGGTAACTGTTGAACTATGTGTTACTAGCTACTTCCTTTAGAAACTCTCAGTGGCAGTTCAGCTGGGAATTCCGCAGCCGTTCACCCTAGTAGTATCTCGCTCGTATGGCACGCCGTTAGTAACAAAAATCAATTCAAGCTAGTATCTTTCAATCCGGGTTTCTATCATTCAATCCAGGTTTCTATCATACAATCCCGGCTTCTATCATACAAACCGGGTTCCTATCTTTCAATCCGGGTTTCTATCATACAATTCCGGTTTCTATCATACAATCCAGGTTTCTATCTTTAAATCTAGAATCGCGTATTTTAACTAACAACCTGGGGTTGAAGCCTCGCATTTGATATTAGTCTCGATCCCATTCCAGTGTGGGTGTGGTGCATGAAACCCTGCACCCACTCCCCCTGTCCTACGCCTGACTCGACGCCTTACCATTTATTAGCGGCTGGCTGCTACGTATTAGTCTCACGTTGCCACCCTTTACCCCTTCCGTATTAATAGAGGGTAAAGGGTCGGCAACGCCAGACTAGCTACGTATTATGTCTGCTTTTCAAGTGTGGGGATGGCAAAGTTAATTTGTTTTTCTGAGATACAATCGTTTCTGCAGCAAGTTCAGCTTTTAGGGAAGGCAGGAGCATATAGAATATTGTTTGGAACGTTTACATACCGTGATATTCAATGTCACTACAATCAGGGACATCTTGTCTGGAAACTCGGCTGATCCCATACTGGTGCAGTACAAAGAATTAGTTGATGAACTGCTTATGCATCTGCAACAAGTTAATGCATTCTTAAATGGTAGTCTTGACCATAGTATAGCTGAATCTGTGGCATACAGAGCTTCAGTTATTCGAACGCACCAATGAGGCCGTCCTAGATTTGCTGTCACAATTGATCAACTGAAATACTTATGTTCTTTGTCATTTTCCTGGATTAGAATATCAAGAATGCTTGAAATCAGTAGAATGACTCTATATCGTAGGCACCAGCAGTTTAATATGCTCCATGATCATGGTGGAATAACTATACAATATCAGAAACTGGTTGAAATTCTACAGCAAATGAGAACCGAGCATCCTTACCTTGGAGAAGTAATGGTTTTTGGAAGACTAAGAAGTCTTGGGTATGCTGTTTGTCGGCGCCAACTTAGACTAGCTATCCAAGAAACTGACCCAATCAACACTGCTCTGAGGGCAACAACTGGTCCTTGGGTCTATAGTGTTCCTGGTCCAAATTCATTGTGGCATATTGGTAAGTTTGTTTGCTTGAAATCTAAGTAATAACCTAGCTGAGACATTCCTCAACAAGGGTGTCTATGAATAACAATGAAAGTGAAATGCCTAACTTATTTAGAGAGTACCTGAATTGGTATTAGTTGAATATTTTTCTAGAGGCAGTCCAAAAATATGGATTACCTTCGAGAGTGAGATCTGACCAGGGACTGGAAAATGTACTTGTGGCCCAGTATAAACTGAAAACACGTGGATTTAGATCGTGGAAGCATAATTACCGGTCAATCGACACACAACCAAAGAATTGAGAGGCTGTGGCGTGATTGTCACCAGTGTGCAACTCAACTGTACTGCAGGCTGTTCTACTATTTGGAGGACTCTGGATGTCTTGACCCTTTAAATGACATACATTTATTTGCACTTCATTATAATGTGTATCTCGCAAGGATTAATAGAACATTGAAAGGATTTTTGGATGGAATCACCACAGCATCAGGACTGCAAGGCACTTGTCACCACATCAACTGTTCATAGAAGGAGCTCTTAGTTTGCAAAATTCTGGGTTGATTGCTTTCGATTTTTTTGAGCAAGCAAGTGGATGACGCTTATGGCAGAGATATTTAGTGGCCCCGTTCCAGTGGAAGAAGACTATGAAGGAATTGAACTTAATCAATCTAATTTTGTGCTACAAGAGGACCACTTGGAAGCTCTTCAAGCATGCAATACTCCACAAGCATCAAGTGATTCTTATGGAATTGATTTATATGAAAACACCTTATCATTTGTATATCAAACAATACAGGCACACCCTGAAACTTATGGTATATTAGAATCAACGTTGGATATGTACATTGTTGTAAAAATGGGGTATTTTGCTACCTTCCTTCGATAGAGTTTATAGGAGTAAAGGCACACCCTGGGGTGTTTTATCATACTTTGTTACCACACCTGCAATGTTTTGTTATTCCCTCCACCCCACCCCTCACTCATTAAAGAAGTTTAGGAACACCCAGGTGTGTACGTAGCTAGCTAGTTTTAACTTAATTATTGTTTCTTGGTCAATAGTTCATCTGAGCTTAAGATGCCTTCTCTAATTTAGCCTAGCCAGTTTTTTTATCCTCTCTAGTATAACCTGGCTAGACCCTCATCCAACCTCTCTGAATGCTATTGATAATGATACTGTTCCAACATTACCGTACCAATATTCTGCTAATTCTTATAGTATAGCAATTTAGCACCCCACAGCCTCTTTCAGCAGTGGCAATAGAACCTCCAGAGTAATAGGCCCAAGCTCCCTTTCTTTTCTGAAGTCACTGGGAGGTCATCTGGCCAGTGAGTCAAGTGACTCCAGTTCCACCAGTCACTTACTATTGAGGGTATCTGTTGCAGTTCCGAGAGGAAACTGTGTGGCTATCCTGGGGACCATCAGTGGCATCAAGTGATTATTTATTATTATTATTTATCTTTTTTTATTTTATTTTTTATTCATTTCAGTTTATTCTGTATCGCTACATTCATTTGACTATGCAATTTCTTTTTGCTCATGCTTATGGTTTTCACTCATCTTATTCTGTTGAATGTAAAAAAAAAATAGTTCAATTATTTTTCATTATTAATTCATTCTTTACAGCTGATTGAATTGCTGCAGTGAAAGGACCTTCTACTGTTCGTTTAAAAGGTCACACTGGAAACAAGGACTCTGCCCATCTGCAAAAGAAGAATTCTTGATTTCATTAAAAAACAAAAACAAAAAACAAGTTTGATTTGATCTCGACAAATTATTACTACGTAACACTTATAAGCTATAGTGGTCTGTGGTAACATCTTGGTTTTGCATTATTAATAAAATTAAAAAAAGACCAGTGAAGCAGTTTAGGGTAAAGATGCATCCAGTGTAAGAGTTAAAAAGCACTTACATTCATTAAATTTTTAAGCACTCTGCATGGTTCATGAAGCACCAATCATTAACTTATTACCCACCTGCCAATAAGTTCAAAAGCTATAAAAAGAGAAGATTATAATTCCTAATTTCCCACATGCTATGGGAGAAAATATATTAGGCAGGTAATAAGTAATTCAATAAGATTACATTAAACAGATATACTGGATAATCTGAAATTTTCGCTAATTTGAACATACTCTGGTCCAAGTGTTTTGATAGCTGAGGTTGTTAGCATTGGATGTTACTGACTAGGAATATTGAGGCGGCAGAAGGTGAGGCTCAGCAGGAACCCCCCCCTCCCCCCCTCCCCTCCCTGAGCCTCCAAGTTTTGTATAGTGAAAGTCATTGCCTACTATTATTGTATCACAGTGTATGCTAACAATACCCACCAATGATGCATGTGGTCATTGTTAGACTGCATAAATTCATTACATCAACTGTTCATAGAAGGAGCTCTTAGTTTAGAAGCAGTTTAGGGTAAAGATGCATCCAGTGTAGGAGTTAAAAAGCACTTACATTGATCTTTGAAGCACTCTGCATGGTTCATGAAGCACAAAGCATTTCTTTATGGCACAGCTTTATCTAGCACACTGCAAGGTGCTGTTAAGCTCCTTTCATGGTGTTCTTGAGCACTTGAGTAAATGTTTTTGTATTTCCAAGGGGAGTATGGTTGTTAGTGTAGATCAAGAGATAATGTAATACTCCATTTTTGCAGTGCATTGCACACAATTTTTACCAGATGCATTCACACAAGTCATAGCTTTGTGCATGCCTCTTTGCAATTAAATAGCACTGGTGAGGCCAGAATTTCACTCAAATTTCTCTCTCTGCCTTTGCTATTAATCCCCGAATACTACAGATTTCCAAATTATTATATCATCTCCAACTCTATTGCACTTTTCTTTAGCTATTTCCTAAGTAGTCCTTAAATTTTATTTTAATTTAGCAGTTTCATATTTATGCACACAACACTTGTACTTGTGACCGCTACACCTTGACCAACAAGTACATTAATTGTATTGCTAATAAAATTTCAAGAAATTCAATAAATAAAACTCAACATTTGTTAGAATGAGGACATACAAAATAATTCTAATACAAACTTTAGTTTGTTGTGATAACAAAACTCAACAAAGCATGAACATGTTTTTTTTAAGCTCACTATGCTATAGCTAACTACTAAACAGTGTACAATGTCAGGTAAAGGTTGTTCAGATAAAACTTAAAAAAGCGTGAAATGTGTCTTTTTTTGGCATGGTCATAATTATTTCTCTTGCTATTAGTTCTGTTCTATTTCTATGTTTTCAGGGTTACCCATAGGGTTATTGCCCTGTGTGTTGTCTGATGTTGGCTCCATGTTCTTTAACAATTTTAAAAGTTCCTTTGCCATAATATTATCCCTTTTTTGAGCAGTGAGAGTTTTCCATTCATCGCAATGCTTTTCTTTTAGCACACCATGCTCATACTCAGCTTTAGTAAATACACTGATGGGAGAAGTTTGTTCCCTGTTGAAAAATAAGTATGCAGCAAAGGCTGCAAAGATTACTGTAATGGCTTGATAGAGTCCAATGAGGTGGTTGGTAGCATCATCGAAAGCTTTGTTAATGGGAAGATAATAATAAATGAGCATATTGTAGAGAAAATAACCAATCAGTATGACTAGCAAAATAATCTTAAGAACAAAAATCCATTCATAGTGATAAGAGCTTGTCTTATCTGATTGTGATGCCTGTTCTTCACTATTACGAACGCAATTTTGATTAGAATCAAGAGATTCAGCAGTATTTTCCAATTGTGTGTGTGGTGGAATTAAATTATTATCCTCTTCATCACTACTAGATTTGTTTCTACCACAAGACAAATTCTTGAGAAATTTTGTACAGCAATTTTGATTGGAACCACTAGATTCAGCCCCTGTTTCATTACCTTGAATTGATAGAACATTTTCAACCTGTACTGTAATAATATTTTCACTAACTGAAGCTTCACCTTGGTGCATTGAAGTAGAATTTTCCACCTGAGCTTCAGAATTATTTTCACTAGCAGTTGTTTCAAGGTCTTCAATTGGAGTAGAATTTTCAACTTGTGCTGGAGACATATTTTCACTATCTGCTGTTCCACCACTTCCTTCAACCTGCCTTTGAGAAATATTTCCACTATGTGAATTTCTTTTTTTTTTAAAACAACGTGGGCATGAACATTTGCGTTTAATTTCACACAACTTTATTAATATCTTTGGAAGTTGAACTAGAGCTTCATAAATAATTATTATTAAAATTCCGTAGACTAGGGCAACACCAGTTGCATGATACACATCGTGAATGAAAGCAATGATAATGTAGTGGAAGTGGTTGGCTAGAGTACAAAGCGGAAAGATTACACTGTATGCACAGAATTTCCAGAACCACATGTCATCAATTTTTGATTTACAGCATGAACACTTTAACTTTAATAATGCAATAAAAATTTGCACTGCAATAAAAGCAAATAATACAAATCCATCCAAAATTGATGAAGTTTCGATTAAATTGGTTGCAAAATATAATCTTCCGCCATTTTGAAATTTGTAATATTTGGTCACATATTCTTCATTGAGTATTTTGTTAGTATAATCAGTAAAGCCCATCCCACAGCATGACAACACAAGGGCATAGATCACAAATAGTAGAGATAAAAGATACTCATTTTGTAAATCATACTTACAGTTGGCTATTATCGCCTCCATTTTGCTATCTAATTTTTCTTTTATTCGTGTAATCCTACAATTTTCTGCGAGGTGATTATAATAACAAACTGCTATTGCAATCAAAACGTAGGAAATTAATGGAGATACTAGGAATACGCTGAAGGTGTAGGTACTACTATATTTTGTTGAACCATCAGTTATCCAACTTTTTATAGTCTCAGCAGTTTCAGCCTTTGGACTGTAATCATCTGAAATTGGTGAGTTTATAGACTTTTCCATTGCATAGAGTTTTAGCTACAAACAAAATTTGAATTTAGTATTAAGATTGTATTATGTACACAGTACATCAATTTCAATATGTTACCGAAATATATAGTTTTTGTCAATTTAAAAAATGCAGCAAGGTTAAGCATAATTATTACACTTGGTACTTTAGCAACACCTACGTTTCAAGAATAGCTATTGACTGAACAGTGATTGTTTTTACCCAGCCATAAATAATGATAGGCTTCTAGTAGCTTGTAAATACACCATTATGAACCTCAATGGTGAGATAGTACAGTAATCTTAGCTATGCATACATTTTTATAGAATGTGTCAGTTATGAATCTGACTGACAGGTGGCAAAGAAATTGACTGCATGGAAGCAGTTCGCTATGTTTCAGGTATAGTCTTCTAGGTATTTTATTTTAAGGTATTTTTAGCTGGTCAGTACTCACAACTCAAAATATATACCATTTAAAATTAGGAGTAAATTGTAGCTACAATTAATTTAATACCACTGCTTACTCTTTGTGTTAAAAGTTGTGTGTAATCCGAAGTAGCATTAATGCAATCCCAGGGCAGTTTCAAAGTTACCTTTGCCCTCTCTTGACTTATGTCTGAGAATAATAGAGATGTGAACTGGAAGACATGAATAGGATGATACAAGTAGAATGTAGATGTAGACCAATACCACAAAGTAGAGTTCACTATACCCCCGTATTCATTAATGTAGTTATAGGTGACAATAACAAATACTGGAGGTGCTCTGTCTGGAGGAAAAAATGTCTTTTGAACTTGAAACATGTTGCTATCATTTTTGGTAATTTGCTCAACTAGAGTTGAGTAGCACTGACTACAGGTTTCATCTGGCAAACAATTGTCACTCAGAGTTTCTTGAGCACATAAAAGAGTCAAGAGGCAGCCATACCAGTAGATTGATGGAGCCATGATCCCAGGAGTGACAGTGTGACTGAAAACTATGTCTTGTAATCTAGAAAGTTTGAATCAGAATAGTTGCAAAAGTTAAACAGTCAAAAAATTAATGATAATAGTTTAGAACCATGACATGTGCTAAAGCTATTTTGTGACCATAATTTATGATGGGATTTAGTATTAATTTTAGTGATATTGTGGTCTAATAGTTAAAAAAAAACCCAACAAAACAAAAACACAAAAAAGAAAAATATCAAGCAATAACAAACCGACTTAGCTATTGTGGCATCTATTAAAAAATATAAGCTGTTCACTTCAAAAACATACTCGTAAAGCTTTGTGCAAAAGTTGCTACAAAAATGCTAACCTTACTATTCAAAAGAACTCCTGAGCATTAGTAACGATTCCTATCGTAGAAGTATTAAGGCACTCTTGATGACCAAGTCTCATTTATATTTTCTTAGAGACAACAATATTCATTGAACAATATAGCTAAATGAATGAAAATATTTGCTAGACCAAGAATAACAGTGAACTCAGAGTGTTTAGTTGTGGGACAAAAAAAAACTTGTTTGATACAATTTGGGATAAAACAAGTTTGATGCATTTTCCAGGGGAAAAAACAATGCTCAATAGTTCTCACTACAATAGCAATGATTTTGATTATCCCTGGGAAATGTAATTATGAATTTTGGTTTGATTAAGTAAATCAATGCCTCATGTAACTAATATGGAATTTTGCTCTTAATAACTGTGCTGATTAAGAATTCATCAAAGGGAAGCAGCTGCACATCTGGAGGTTGCACCGCCACAAAGCTTACACCAAGCAGTTAAAAATATTTCCTCAATATACTCCAAAATGGTGGGAAAGTGCTATTCCAAAACTCAATACAAAAGTCTATGGGAATAGAAAAAAACTCAATACAAAAGTCTATGGGAATAGAAAAAAACTCAATACAAAAGTCTATGGGAATAGAAAAAAGCCCACAGGTTTCCCCGCTCAAAATGCGCCCGCATTTAGTAATGTGGTAAGGCTCAATTTCTCATGCGACTGTCTTCATTAAGAATTTTGTAAACAAAACAACTATAATTTGTGTATGAGTACTACTTAAATGCTATCATCTCATCAATTTTCATATATATATAAATATATTATAAATAAATGAAACAATTGATAACATTGTTTAACAAGAAAAGTCTAATAACTTTAGCTACAAGTTAACAGTGTTGTACTGCTGAATCCTGTGAATATCAGAATACTTGGGACACAGTAGGTAGAATCGACTGCTTTTAATCGTGTCTCTTTAGAACAACCCCCCACCAGTTTGTTTTTTTTCCATCTGCTGTAGCAAGAAACATAAATATAGCAGAAAATGGACTTAATGAGCTGTACAGCGCCCGAAAAGCTCCATAAACTTCACTAAATTTCTTTCTTACAATAGTTACAGAATTAACGCGCACCTCCATAACCGCCCCTTTTTCGCGTTCAACGTTGAATAAAACTTGATTTGAAGTGGAGGGGGGTCTGGCCTCCTCATTCCTCTCCCTACCTCCATTAGGTGATACCAACAATTCTGATATTAAAATTCGGGCATGCTCTTCATTTATATATAAAATGTCCAAATCATTTATGTACTTTATATTTTGACCGAAATATATTTGGGCCCCTTCCCTTCATTAGCCCTGGAACTGCCCCTGTATAATGTTACATATACATGTATAGAATACTACAATGTAACTTTTTTCTCTCAGCTTAAACAAATCTCATGTGGATATCAATTGGTTGTTACAGATCAGTGGCAGAGTATGTACACATGTGAACAGATATGACTTTGATTCCAGGTAGCTAACAGCACATTAAAACCCTGTGAAAAAGAGAATACATGTACACATAAAATGAATATTATGATACGTGCATGAGCTAGTCTGTGCAGTGACTTGCCAGATCTTAAATTCTATACAAACTAGAATATTGATGGCATTTCTTAATAGATTATGTTTCTTTGTTGTACTTAACTTCACACTTTTCAAGGTTTGCCATAGCTTTAATTGCTGTTGCATCAGTTTTATGCTTAAATTAAAAAAAAAGCGTAATAAAAATTTGGTATAGGGGAGCCCATGGCACTTGGGCTAGACCACGGCACTTGGGCTAGACCACACCCATAAAAAGTATTATAGAAGTATTAATGAAGAGAAAACTTTGAACTACACCTTTTTTGCATAAATTTGAAGTTTCTCACTTTTAGTTTATTTGAAGTACAAAATATTGTTTTAAAGGCAAAGTTCACTTGCCATTAAACAATACTAAAATAGTTTATTTCATAATCCACTGAGAAAAAAAAGTTGATATCGTCAAACTGTACTCATCATTTTGCTATAGAAAGTATTAATAGTGGCTCCCATAGTAAAGTTGGCTATGCATTGCTGGCTGATAAAGTAAATAAAAATTCATTAGCCTTCTTTTCATTTAAAGGAACTGAAGTTATTACTAATAATGGTCGACAAATTATACTCAATTCATTTATTTCTTCATGATTCTTTACTAACAACTTATAATCTGGAGACAGAGGGGCCCTGCCCCCCTGTCTTGACACATGTGGTGACTCTGGCCCCTGTGCCCCCCACCTCTCCCCCCTGTTCATACGCTATGTTTAACTTATTAGGTCCTGTTTCATCTGGGATACAGTATCCTCTCTGAAAAGTACAGCTTATTAAACTGCTCAGCCTTTTTTTGGTGGCAGTTCCTACCTTACTGTCTCAACTCTTTTCATGCCACTCTACTTACCACCACAGATTGCAGCTAGAAATGCCGCTTGCTGTGGAACAGGTTCTGCGCTGCAGTGTGAACAGGGCCAGAGACACTGTCAATAGTTAGCCCTGAAAGACTATGCATGAATGGGTTATGTATGAGATACTTTGCTGTTGATACATGTGAGTTGTTATGAATATGATTAAGATGTTGTTCACAAGTTCATCGTTTCAGAGCTTGCTTTAGGCTCCCTTTATTGAGTTGAGCCCAGACACTACCATTTGGTTTAGTTGCATATAATTTGAGTCCTCTCTTTTCACACTTACTTTTCTTGATTCAATAACACACCTTCGGTGTAATTGTCAACGTTAACGACACTTTCTAAAAACCTGGTGTAATAGTGAATTTTGTCTTCTCGTGAATATTGTCACTAGTGAATATTGACATTCTCACACCACTTTATGCACACCAACAGCATACAATCTCACTTCAAATTTCTTACCAGAATATGTAATTTAGCAACATGTAGAAATGTTTGGGCTGTAAAACTGTTCTATTTCTGCTGAATCTATAATAATAAATAATAATAATAATAATAATAATAGTAATACTAATACTAATAATAATAATAATAATAATAATAATAATTTTTCTCTTTCACAATCTTAACAATGAAAATGTTTAAAAGTTTGGCTGTTGCAGGGAATAAATTCCAGGGCTGCTTACTTAACAAGCGGTCTGCTACTAAGCTGACACCAGCCAGCAACCAAACATTTCAATTCTGTATTTATACTGTTAAGGTATACTGCTATGCTGCATTTTACTGGAGGAAAAACAATGCTCAATGGTTCTCACTACAATAGCAATGATTTTAGTTATCTCTGGAGGAATGCAACTATGAATTTTGTTTTGATTAAAGTAAATCAATGCCTCATGCAGCTAATACAGACTTTTGCTCTTAATAACTGTGCTGGTTATGATTTAGTTTTACACTAAAATTTATGATATCAAGTTATACAGTGTCTTGCATTTTTAAACTTTTCAAAATATCTCTTTTGATAATAAACCATCTTGGCTCACTTTTATTCTGTGATGCTTATTGTAGCTACCATGCTTTGTAATCCAAGACCAGAGCTCATAATTTGCAATAGCTAACACTAGGCATACTTCACACCCAATTTTTATGGAATTGTTGGAACCCATTACATTTAAACTATGCCACATATGTATAGAATAATGACCTATTAAAACACAACTTTCCATATAGTAGTGCTCTACTAGACATGTATTCATGGCATTACTCTATAGATTTGTTTCCTTTTTGTACTTCACTTCACCTTTTACAAGGCTGGACTGCCATAGCTAAGTTTTGCTAGCCAGAACTGGCTAACTTGACTATTGTTATCAGTTTTGTGCTCTTGTCAGAGAGTGCAGTAGCACACTCTTATTATATTGACCCCTTATTGTTCTTTAGACCTCCAAATCAAATTTCTTGGCCAGAACTTTCATGTAACAAAGACTTTATAAAAGATTATTTCCAAAAAGTCACATTTTTATAATGTTCTCATTATCTTCTTCTTGTGTTAAATTATTGTGCAGGATTCAACAGTTTCTGTTGCTAATTCAAACATCTTTAGCTGCAGTGGAACATTTTTTTAGCTATCACTTCATCAAACAGTTTTACTAAGATAATTACTTTGTAGACCAAAGTTTCAGTTGTTTTGCTAGCTAATGTGAAAATTCATGAAACTAAAAACCAGGAGGTTATCACTAACAGCTGACTGAATTTTCACTACTTTCACCAAACTGACTATAATATCGTGCAAAATTAAAAGCTAAAAATTATCATGTGCTTGCTCGTTACACTTGCCTTTGCATAACTTGCAAGTTGATTATTGAGGAATGCCACACCTCCAGCAAAGTAATTAGATATTCACACCATTATATATATTTTAAAGAATACATAGCTAAATGAAAATAACAATGTTAAGGTAAAATTAATGCATAGCCTTTTTTTTTTCCTTCAAATTTTATAGCAAGATAAGTCATAAAAATTATTCATATAAAATATATCTTGACTCATCAAATGTAGGATACAGAATACCAAAATCCTATATTTTTTTGCTAAATTGTTTCAGGTTTTCATGTGATAAATTTATTCAACCATTTGTCATCCTTTAAATGCACTTGTTTATAAACTAGAATTTCTATTTACTGTGATGTTAGCTACGTGCAAATAGCACTATTGATGAAGTTATATTCACAGCAAATCTTAGAGCCAATAATATTCATTGAACATTGTAACTAAAGGGAATAAAATATTTACTAGACCAACAAAAAATGCAAGCTCACAGTATTTAGTTGTGGGACAAAAAAAAACTTGTTTGATACAATTTGGAATAAAACAAGTTTGATGCATTTTCCAGGGGGAAAAACAATGCTCAATAGTTCTCATTACTATAGCAATGATTTTAATTATCTCTGGAGGAATGCAACTATGAATTTTGGTTTGATTAAGTAAATCAATACCTCATGTAGCTAATACAGACTTTTGCTCTTTGATTAATTATTTGAACATGTTATCATATTATTACAGCTGGCATATTTTAATATTATTATAGCTAACACAAAAAAAGTAAATTGGATAGTGAAATCGTTGCAAACAAATGGACTCACCACCTTCATTTAACCAATAATGAAAGACTTTTAACACCAATAAATAGGGGAGATATTGTATAAAAGAGTACAATTAGAGAATAATGAATCGAGGAATAAAATAGTGCAGTGCAATCCAATGTTACCATTCAATTTGTGGAGTATATCCTTCCAATGCAAGATTTAAGGTTGTGTTAAAATAAAACTGTCTCCAATACACTATATTTTTCAATCTTAATGTAAATCGCCATTGTGCCTTTTCAATTTTTTTTGTATATAACATTTTTGTCAAGAAAATAATTTCCATTTGATTTTTACAAGGCTACCTCAAACAATTATAGCCGTATGCTGTAATCCATGATCATGTGTTAATACTAGCAGGGGCACTTAAATGTCGATTCCTACCATCCCAACACTAAAATTAGGTAGGACATGCTACTGTAACTTGCGCATTTCAGCTGACCTTGAGTGTTTCAAGGATGACTGAGAAAATATTTATGGTACTTGAGGTAGTAAGGGCATATAGTTGAATATTCTCAGTTTCTGACAATTTAAGATGGATCATTGTGACAAATATGTTTACTCATGGATGTGGTCGTCTGGTATGCATTCAATCTAATATGGAATTCTTTTATTTTAGTGGTTTATTACAGCCATATATATACGCACAAATGCTCTTACAAACTTTTGTCTTCATGCAGTGATTTCTGAAATACTTCAGAAACAATGACTTTTACAACAAACATACTAGTCCTCAAACCAGCAGTCCAATCAAAATGTAAATAAAAGAAGTGCTACATGGAATACATTCCCATGTAAAAATGTTAACCACAAATTTTCTATATCCTTTTCAAGGCATAGGTTGAATCTGAGCACATTGAGGCTGTATGGATAGAGTAGCTTTTCTTCTTTCAAACAATGTAAGTCTGGCATCTGGGAAACTTTCCTGAAGCTCGCTTTAGAATAATGGCTGTAGTAAATTTGGGCAGAATTTGTTTCACCACACAGACTTGTATGATTTTATACCATTCTATAGCACAATGAATGCTCTATAACATAATACTAAAATAAAAGTGTACTACCACACGGCCTTGCTGCAACACTCCATGAAACCTGAAAAGCTAGCTTAATATCTGATATTCAATTGAAGGTCATTCAAATGAATTTAATTAAAAATATATAATAGCCAATAAAGTAGGCATTGTTATTATAATTTTCCCCTTATTAGTAATCCTCCTATTTAAAGTCCTGCCTATGGACCACTTGCTTGAACAGTTGCTTTAGCTACATTGTCCCAATAACATTCATTTCGCGATCAAACTGTACAAAAGTTAATAGTACAACATCAATCAAAAGTTCAATTTTCAACTCATAGCCTAATAATTCATGTTAGTTAGCAGATACGTCATTTTCTAATGAGCAAAGAGCTGCTGATAAGTCACAATCTGCTTCCAACAGGCCTATCAAAAGAAGTGGTTTGATTTTTCCGGACCTTGTAGTACAACCAGATATGACTTCAATAAAGCTATCAATCTCCTGTTCTGGCTTCAGCAGTTGCTTTGGACAAACATACAAATACAATGCATTCCTTGAAGACACTCCTGAAATATATGAATAATATTCCAATATTGATTTCTCATTTCCAGGTTCCTTCAATCTGCAGAAAATGTCTTCATATTTTGAGTCGTGCTTGTTGTAGGGACTTAGAGATATTTGAATCAGCAAGAGATACACAATATCATCATTGCCTCTGGCTCTGACCACAGCATCAATGGCTTTATGACCGGCATGCAAGTAGTACACTTTATTCCCTTCCATTGTTGAAATATGGCCATTTTCTTGCTCACTAGCACCTGAAATTCCAGAAAATGTCAAACTTCTTTCGGTTTCATTGCCTGTGGTTTTTGCTCTGACTTTCCATTCACGGTTGCTCGTCACTGTCTTCACAAAGAAGTCCTTTTCAAAGAAAAATCCTTTTACAGTAGGACTGTTGTATTTTTCACGGGGCACTACATTCAATAATGCATTGCGTAATCCTGTATAAGATCTTGGATAAGACAGAAATAGTGTGTACTCCACATTCTGTGAAATACAATCAAATACCATATCATAATATTATGGCTAATTAAACCATTTTCTGCTACGATTCATTTATAGATTCTTAATCTTCACTATATTTAGTCAAAATTAGGATATGTTTGTTCCTGACCAATGTCTATTCTATCAAGGCAAAGCTCTCAATCAACATATATAATTGTTAACTTTCTCACCTCTTTAGAAGCATAACTCCCTGTTTCTCTTTCTTTGCTTCTAGTCAGGCTTTCTGTTGACTTTGCCTCTTTTTCACTCTATATGTTAAAATAAAACACGTAAGCATTACTTTCAACCCTTCAGCATAAAATAAAATGTTTCATACCCTCTGCGAAGTTCCACTAAGACTTGCAGAATCTTCAATATCTGGATTTTCTCGAAACGACAACATAAAATCAGGAGACTTTTTCTTTTCGACAATGAAAGTTAAATTTTCCTGGGCTACATATGACTGGTAGTAGTCACTCAAATTAGATGAAGATATAGTTGAATTCATACTAGCTTTCGCCAGCCATGAGAAGGATTGTACTAAGCTACTCTGGTAACGTCCTCCAGCATCTCGTTTGCAGACCTTCAACTGAGATATCACGAGTTCTATGAGATTAGTCATGGTGCCAAGTTTGCGGCTAAAGTCTCTCTTAGTGACGGTATTAACAAAAACTTTTAGCATCATAGGAACTGTACCTGCTGAAAACACAATTTCTTCGTGCCATTTTTGATTAACTTGATGAGAGGTTAAGAACTGATATGCTTCCTTGATGGTAAAGGGAAGAATTTCTCTTGTGTGAAAATGTTCTAACAGATTTGCAGCAGCATTGCATACAGTTTTGTCAGCTTGAAATCTGCAGCCACTTGAGGAAGCAAATGTGACTCTCCACTCTTTTCTGATGCAGTCTTTAGCGACAGAATAAAACTTCAGTAACTGGTAAGGGGTTGCTTCTGAGCCTTCATCCATGAATAAGTACAACTCTTTTCCTTGTACTTTCAGACTAATATCTGTCATAACTAATTCCACTGATTGGTTCCAATTTATATATTTTGCTGTATCTATTTTTAAATAGAGAATAATTGGATAGTAAAACACTAAAATCTCATAGAAAGGCACTAACAACGTTTGTAGTGAAAAAAAGCAGTGATTTGATTTTCAAAATTATACATAATAGATTTGTAAATATCTTTGAGCAGACTTAGAGGTTTTTTGTCCCCTTTCACTTTTAAAATAATATTGTTATAATAAAATAGTGGATGTTTTGAACTATAATGTCTCCTGAAAATGCCAATAGACTTCTGAATTTTAACAATAGTTTAGAGTACTTATAATTGCCTAAATATTATTGCTTACCTCTTAGTGACCTTTTCACATATTTTGTCCATAATTTATGAGGCAACTGATTCATCATTGTGGAACACAAACATATACAAACTGAATCTCTTCTCTTTCGAATTTTACTGAGAGCATAGAGGAGAAAGGTAGTCTTTCCAACTCCCTTTGGCCCAACTATGTAATTATTACTTTCTAAAATATCTCTACAGCAGAAAGTCTTCATACACTCTGTTTCGATGATTTTTTTGGAAAAGCCTTCAATATCCAAGCCCATATCAAACTATTTGGGTTAAGATACAATCAAGGTGGATTGATATAATTGCCTCTAGCATACCTTTGGATCAAAATCAAAACTGAATATGGTTTGTTCGTCTTCCTGCTCAACATACTATTTGTAAAGGCACCATCACATTGAGAAAATATGGTAATAAATACCAATTATATTATATTTTCATCTGCTAATACTCACATCATTTGCCAATGCAGTAGCCATATTATAGCAACCTTCCAATTCTTCCAGTTTCCTCCGCTTGGGCAAATAATATTTCTTTGCAGAGGCCTATGTAAAATCAAGCAATAATAAGCAGTTCATGCATAGTTCACATAATAATTACCATTTAACTAAAACCCACAACAATGAGCAATAATTTTGAAATACACAATGACAACTTCAATGGATAGTAAAAGACACGATTATATTATGCTCTCATTGCCACACATATATACACTCTGTAAGTTAATGACCCTTGGACCCATATAGTGTCATTACCTTCAACTGTTAAAAATAGGGTGACATCATTTTAGTTCTAAAAGCATTTTGAGTGCATAGTTTCTTAACTTTCTGCATTATCCTTAATAGCTAGCTAGCTAGTCACATATTTTGGATCTGCTTTCCTCATAAAAGCAATCACAATTTAAAAAATATAAGAGTAATTTTCATAGACAAGGTAATTCCTGTACATAAGGTAATGGTAATGTTGATGTGCATGGTATGTATATGTGCACATTGAAACCAATAGGTGGAAATATGGTGTTAACATCTAATCAAAACTAATTGGTAACAATATATTTATTATGTATACAAGCAATTGAAACCAGTTGGTGGTAAATACAGTACATTGATAGAGTCTGTAGCAATTTTCATACCAACCACCTACTCATTACAGTCTGGTAGAATGAAATTTGAAGTATAATAGACGTTGTCATCATAGTCTAATTATAGAAAATGTTGTGAAACATAAGTTACTTCGCAGGCATATTGAAAGTTTCACAAGATGCAGTTACTACGTACAAATACTATCAGAAATCAGCAGATTTTGCAAAGTAAATAGACCATAACTCTAGAAAAAAGTAAGAAAATGGTTAGTTTCGATGTAGTGTGCCTGTTTACCAAAGTCCTAGTAAACAAAGCCTTATGCATAATTTCACACCAACACATTAGGTCCACATTATCAATATATGCCAGGCAATAGCTACAATTATGTCTTCACTCAACCTGTTTTCAGTTTGGGGGTGCATTCTTTGAGCAACTGGAAGTAGCAATCATGGGGTTACCATTATCCCCAGTTGTTGCCAACATAAACGAACACCAGTATTCTTTCAGGACTAGAGATGTCAATGGATTGCAGTTCATGCAAACAACAATGAGCGAACCATAGACTGTGAGCTGCAATGGTGTTGGCTAATGAACAACATCTCACAAAGAGGAAAATATTGAATCTCTCCACAATGGTGAGAAAACCAACATGCTACAAATTGGGTCATATCTGGAAGTCCTCGCTTGAACTACTTGCTGTCACCTCATTACCATCATCTAGTCACGAATCTCCTAGAACAATCACCTAATGAATCAAAACATTTTATCAATCTTCATACCATCTTACATTGCATCAGTTACTGTATATATATCATGCCACCACCATGTTGTGCTTTCTCAGTTTGACTGAAGATAGTCCACAGACCGAAATGTCTCAAATAAAGGAATTTATTCTACTACAAGAAAATTAATTAATTATCTATAGTTTCACAAGTTATTGGACTACAGATATCTTGCGAATAATATTTCTTATTATAAGGAGTGAGTAAAGTGAGTGTGGGGGTCATGGGTAAGTGTGTGTGGTCAGAGAGTACAGTGCAGACCCTCAATTCATTGTGGACTTCTTATAGCTTAAAATAGCTTTCCCAAATAAAATAAATAAAGAAAGAGTAGCTAAATATTAATCACATTACTTATTCATAAATCTTTCTTACATGTACATGTGTATGCTAAAAACCCTACCTACCACAGCTGTGGCTGCCTAGCTCATAGGATAGCAAGTGCTTCCCATGATCTCATAAGAAGATGTATAGCTCCACTGCTCTCAGGAGTAGAGGGCACAACGCCCAAGATTTGAAGCTGGTTTGAGAGAGAACACAGCTGATTTCCAAATGAGAAGGTAACAAGTCCAGCAGAAAAAATAGCCCTCAGGAAAGGACACAGCACCATCAAGATAGACTGGCTCCCTGTTACTATGGTTTTACACTCCAGTTAATGTCAAATAGTGATGTTTATTTCACATAGTGGTGTCTATTCCACATAAATCTATATTTTGATAACATTGGAGTGTCTGTTTGTATCAAGAAATTGTATAAGATGGTACGCAAATGTGAAAACTATGACAACAGGACTATTATTATGTTAATTTTAATGCATTAATAACACTAGTGATGTGCTTGAGCACAAATGGCGAGCAAGTCTTATAAACAAAACACTTCAAAAAAATCTATCAGTCCATTTCTAAAAGTATAAGTAGCCCTTGTGACCATGCTTTAGCTAAGAAATACAGAACTACATTCTAACCTCAATTTCCCTGAGCACTGGTATTTTCAGTCTCTAATATAGCATTCTGATTATCTGAGTTACCAGTAGCTTTTGACAACAAGCACTCATAGCTGCTATAAAACTGCCGACTTTTTTTAATTACGTCTGGTAAAGGGTCTCAATACCTTTCGCCATAACATTTTGCGACTTGAGAAAACATGAAGTTCTAAGAAATAGCTACTGCACAGTGTTGAGTCTAACAGTAAGTTTGTAAGACCCAAGTGCGTCTTGTAGCATTTAAAAACAACCCAGTGCAAAGGGGTAAAAAATTTCATTTTGTTTGTTTTTTTGTTTTGTTTTTTGGTTAGGTCTAGGAATTGTTTTTGTTCTTGCGTGGGCGTACGTGTGACATTTTCTCCTACGCGCTTGCGCGGCCGGGTAACCTTCTTAGCAACATTTTGTTTTGTTTACTGAAACAAATTCTGCGAAAGAGAGACAAAACGTTAGAAACGCTGGGTCAAGAGCTTTGAGGGCGTTAGAAACTCCAGAAGAAAAATTAGTAAGGAGAGAGATAAGAAATGAAAAAGACAGGGCAAGGAGGAGGAGAGCTAAAACGAAACAGAAACAGGTAGCAAAGTAAAGAATCTTTCTTTTTGAAAAGCCATTAAATGTTCCTAGCCACACCAAGCATGCATGGAATAGCTGCAATTAGGAACATGCATCGCTCGCTTCGCTATTTTGTGCTATTAGAGAGCATCACTAGTATATATCATTCTGACTATCAGCACAGTGTTGGGTCTAACAGTAAGTTTGTAAGACCTAAGTGCGTCTTGTGGCATTTACAAACTGTCTAGCTCGCTTATCAACTAATGATGTGCTTGCACAAATGGTGAGCGAGCCTGTGCATAAAAGGATCACTGCAGAAGAATCCATCAGTCCATTTCTAAAAGTATTATAAGTAATTAGCTATTGTGACCATACTTTACCTAACGGATACGGAACTACTTTAAACCTCAATTTCTCCAGTACTGTTTTTTTCTGTAGACTCTAATATCCATTCTGACTATCTGAGTTACCAGTAGCTTTTGACAGCTACTAGTCAGGTTTATTATGTTTAAAAAAAAAAGTTTTGTTCAAAATAATAATTATGGTGATTAGCGATAAGAGGGATCTAAAAAGCAATGTTTACATTTTCACAGACTACTTTAATTCATAGCTGTATATTTGACAATTAAAATGTCAACCACAGATAAAGCCATTTTCAGGAGTTCATACCCTATTAATTAACAATGTGAAATTTGGTAATTACAATAAAATTAAAATCATACAGTTAATTTTTTCCTAATATTAAATTTAAGTCATATGAACTACACTTCATTTTTGATGTTGCAGTCTTCATCATTTTCACATGCTGTATCACATGACCAACGTTCAGTGCAAGTTAAATAATTGTTCTTCTAGCATGAACATCTCTGTGTGGTGCGATTAGTGTTGCATTGGCTTTTGATCATCTCAATGATGGCCTGTGGTGCAGGAAGAAATTTTGTAGTAACTGGCAGTATCTGACCATCTACATCCTTGTAGTAGCCAAACTGAACAGGATCAAAAGGCTGTTGTTGAGGGAGATGGGTTTGACACTGCCATCATACGCGATTGATGTATTCTTCAGGAGCACAAGTGTAGGTGGTAACTTGCTGCTTTCAGCTTGTTGCTTGCAGAACCAATACCATCTCAACTGATCGGGTACCACTATCTATGGAAACACATTTGGGACAGTATTTCAAGCAAGCAAACTTTTCCAATTCCTCCTTCACATCCTCTGGTATACCATTAAATGGTAGTTTCAAAAGTGCTCTAGATAAACTGATTTCAGCTTTTATGTATTGCTGAACCATTTTGTTTTACTAACGCCAGAAATTTTTCCTATATGGTGTCTTCTCCAGTGAAAGCATGAAATTGGGCACACATAAAGCTGAAGCTTTGCCCATATTTCATGCTTTCACTGGAGAAGACACTATAGGCAAATTATGCTCGAAATTTTTTAGAATGTTATTCTTTTATATTATTATTCCAAAAGAATAGTTTATTATTCCAAAAAAAAATATTATTATTCCAAAAGTTTATTCCATAAATTTTCTTATTATTCTCTTATTATTGCAATTAGTAATAGCTTAGTGAAATGGAGATGACTGCAGTAGTTATAAAAAATTGGTAAGTTTTGAAATGAATGAGTAAACGAATCAGTCTCTATTACAGGATTCACCATATTGCTAGCTATTCATTCAGTGAAAACCTTGAACATCCCTATTAAAAGTTCTAAGAATGGAAAAAACATGCTCTGCTACAGCTGAAAATTTTTCGAGACACTGTTTAGCATAATTCTCCAGATGACTTGCTGACTCTAAGCCGAGCTGTGCAGATGTGACAATTGTCTGAGATGATCCTGTTTTTAAATTAATAGTGAACTGAGCAAGGCATTTGTCTATAGTTTGCCTTTGTTTTATCTTAAGATAGAAACTGTATATCATTATGTCAATGGAACACATATTTTGATGTTTGTGTCATCTGCAATCAGATACTGAATAGAATCTTTCCCATGGTGTCATCTCTCCCTAGTCTTTGATTTCAGTGAGTCTGGTTTGTATATATCAAAACCAAGATAACCTCATCAAAACCAACTGTCAAAGTTGTGAGTCTGTCACTGAAATTGAGGCAGAAATCTTTCACTGATGTGCTGAATGTTCTCTTTTTTGTTTTGTAATTTTTTTGGACAAGAGCCATTCTATCAACAATAGTTATCTTTGGACTTGTTGAAGAAGTACATGCTATACAACGTATAAAAAATGAATTTATACAAATGCTAGAAAAACGGACTCACAGAGCTAACAGTAAAATAAATGGTGAGGAGACCAAAAAAAACAAAACAAAAAAAAATAAACAGCTGCTACTAGCAGATAAGATGTGTAGTAAACTAAATTAACTAACTTACAATATTCTATAGCTATAACTTTTCTTTAATATTTTACCCTCAGTTAATTGTCCACTGCATTATAAACTAATGTACGACTCCTGTACAAAGTTCATTGCATGTGACACATGCACTAAGTTTGTGAATTAAGAGTGATCTGGATTTTTAGACCCTGGGGGTCAGTCCACCCACATTGGCCCTCAGAGTCAAATTACAAATAATACAAAACAATTAATTGCTACCCAAACACACTAAAGAAGTGACAATAATGGTTATGTACAACTATTCATGTTGTCAGAAATTTACTAATCTTTTGTCTTGCCTGAACAACATGAATTACTGGGAGGTGGTAATGGTGGAGAGGATGGAGGAAGAGGGGTGGGGTTAACCAGGATATTTGAATTGCAACTTACTTGCTCAATGGATGGTTTCTAATAACTTAATCAATGATATTGAGACGGAGTATTTTATCCTTGACATAAGCTGATTCCATCTAGTCTATTTGTACTATATTTGAATCAAGTTGAAGTATATCATTATTTCAAGGTAATATCATGCTATTTTTTGTTCCTAAAATGAAATTTCCGAAGTCAATTCCTCGTTTTTTTAAACAGCAAGGTCTCATATAAACTGAAGCTGGTTGTTAAAGCCGTTCAGGCAACTGGAGGAAACATTTAAACAGAATGTAATTTTCATAACTGTGGGATGACAGGACGGACAAACATATGAAGACAAGACCCAACATTTCAACTAACAGTTTATTTTGAATTCGTTTTTTTTTTGTTTCAGTACAGAACAATGGAATAACACTCATAGATTTACTTGTGAGAAAGTCATATAAGAATTCCTGAATTTTTTTTAATTAAAGTGTATACTGTGGTTGTGTATTACAATCCTGGGTAAAAACTTTTCTATTAGCTGTTTGGTCATTTCTGGCATCACTACCTAAAAAGTGTATTGTTTAATCGTGTAGTGAATTGTATTGCATTGGTGCTTGGTTGTTCAGAATCCCTCTTCCATCAAACAACATAAACAGCTTGAATGCTAGATATTTGACACAAAATGACTTTCAAGGAAAGGAAAAAAAGGATAAAAGTATGAATTTAGTGACTGATATTATCGATGTTCAGGATCCACCCGGAAGCAGTAAAAACGAACACACACACAATCGCACACAAATTCTTTCATACAACCATGTTAACAAGAACTACTTTTCTTCCTGGTTGGAAGAACACAACAACAACAATAGAAATTCTAAGGTTGATGACAGGATGCCACTATTCTGTGGAGTCTAGTAGTTAATGTTCTTCACCCCATTCTCTATGTTCAAATAACATACACGGCAATTTTTGGAACAAGTTTATAAATTATAGGTCTTCTGCACATTACAATGAGCGGGTGTGGTCTATGCTTTCTATCAAGTATTTAACTGAGTGAGGAATATTAAGCACTCCAGGTTCTCTAGATAACAAAAATAAAGTCCCAAGGCACTGCAAGCTAGCTAAGAGAGTGAAAAATAGTTTGTAATGGTAACAGTATCCGTTGGAGGAGCAAGTTGTAGAGCTCCTTAGAGTTCGGTCCCAGGTCTCGTAGAAGTTGGGGCGTCTGAAAGGTAAAGCAGGTTTGTCGAAGTCTCCATAGAGTTTCTATTGGGTTCGGCTCACCGGTCTCCGTAAGTTAGGGCCACCGCTACAACCACCGTGTGGGCGAGTTTGGATCGTGATCCTGGTCGTAACCAAGAGTAGCTGCCACCAGAATCAGCCTAGCGACACTACGTGTCGAGTTATGAATTACGTATAATTTAAAGTCAGACTGAAGGTCACCTCGTGAGGCCAAGGTTTAAATGCTCTAACCCCACGAGGTCACCCGAAACGTTGCAACTTCCTGCTCTAGGCAGCGCCTGGGCACAAATCATCACCACACGTGCACGCAGGCACAAAATAACACCAAAGAGACAAAAAAACAATCAACAATTCTGACACTGAACTCATACACACACTAATTAGACACTAAATTAAAATGACATTGTTCAGGCATGCTTCTTCATGTGGGCCTGACCCACAACTTGCATGTTCTATGAAAGTGAATTTACTCATAAGACAGATAGCTATAGATTATCCACAAATGAATAGTATCATTTCCTAATGGATTGCTTTTGTTTGTTTTTTGCTTTTTTGTTTTTGTTTTTGTTTTTTGTTTGTTTGTTGTTGTTGTTTTGGGGGGGGGTGTGTGTGTGTGTGTGGTGGGAGAGGTTGATGAAGGGTTTTACCTAAGAGCTACAGTAGTAGTAGTACTACAAGTTTAACATCCCTAGGGTCGTATTTTTTTATCTCTGCACCTCACTTTCAGCACCTCAATTTCAGCACCTCAATTTCAGCACCCAGCACCTCAATTTCAGCACCCAGCACCTCAATTCCCGCACCTCGATTACCGCTCCCCAATCACTACACCTTAATCACTGTCCTTTAAAGAGCGGTGAGAGTTAGGTGAAATGTTCCGGAGGAATTGACGGTTTTCGTGCTTATGATTTAACGGTTTCCTTACGAACAATTTGTCCAGAATTGTACTCCTTACTCAGCCGCTCCAGCTGGCAACGCTGCGCGAGAGAAATCGGGATTGCAGGCGGTGGGTAGGTTGATTCCAAATGTTCTGCCCTTTGCTTCAGGTTGTTTGCTTCTTTTGGAGCCACAAAAAACTGAGGACTTTTTATTGTGGTGGACTGTTGACGGTGGGTTTCATTTTAACAGTCTTCATTGTTCAATTAAATCACAGCAGTATAATAGCACCTGTAAAATGGCGGTGGTCAGACGAGCTACCTCACAATTCTACTCATGAAATTTGGTCTGAAAATACAAAATCACGATACAGCTTTACCCGAAATACTTCGCCTGAGAACGTATAAGGATATCACCAACCAATTCTACTCAAAAACAATGGTCTGAGTATAAATCTTGGAAAAACAATATTGTTACAAAATTGGAACCAGAAATTGAAAAGGATTGTGACAGACTTTTTAGTGGGAATGAAACAGAAGTCATCACAGCTAAGGATAATCAACAGCAGTGGAAAAACTTGTTAACAGACAGAGAGTTGTGGAACAAAACTTATTGGCGAGCGAGCGTAGCGAGCGAGACACTTACAGGGGTAAAAATGAAAAAATCGGGGATGTTTATTTGTATATATGTTTGGACGTACGTATGTCATTTTGTACTTTGACCCTCGCGTTTTTGTGTTAGTTATGTGGTCGACCCGGTCCCAAATTGCACTAAACAGGATCCTCTGGTTTATCGATCAGTACCCGTATCACCCTAGAAATTGAATTATTTACCGTTTTGAATTCTTTTGCGGGTGCAGTTAAAACTAGAAAACTTAAAGGACTTTCCATTTCTATTCGAGTTAGTGGCGGTGGTAAGTCAATGCGTTCTTTGTCATGGTTATAAGCCGTGCGCAACAGTATTTACTTGAAAATACATTGTCCACTAGACTACCGCGAAGGTAAGTCTGTGTAGGTGCATCTCCAGTTGTGTCAAGGCATTGTGTGTTACAACCACTAGCTACTTAGCTAAAGAATATCACAAAGAAAACTTATAAATAACGTATATTGTTTTATTGTTGTTTTTTTCCTTCAATTCAAGCAGTTGCAGAGAGTTGTTACTATGGCACTGAAATCCCTTTACCCTGTATGCGAAATTTAAAACTGGACCTTATTTTCAGTAGCTTCAGTGTTAGAAGTCAAAATCATTCATATAAAAATAGTATAGTCTTTAGGCTCGCTCGCCATTTGTGCTCAAGCACATCACTAGTAAACTGTTCTTAGGGTGAGATACTTTAATAGGCAATTTTATTGGCGAGCGAGCTACGAAGCTAGACACTTACAGGGGTAACACAATCGAAAATCGGGGATGTTTTGTTTATTTATTGGCGAGCGAGCGTACGAAGCGAGACACTTACAGGGGTACACAATCGAAAATCGGGGATGTTTATTTATTGGCGAGCGAGCGTAGCGAGCGAGACACTTACAGGGGTAAAAATGAAAAAATCGGGGATGTTTGTTTATTTATTTATTTTATATATTGTTTGGACGTATGTATGTCATTTTGTACTTTGACCCTCCGTATTTTTGTGTTCGCTCGGCGTTCGACCCCGTCCCAAACTTCACTAAACGGAATCCTCTGTTTAAGCGACCATTACCCGTATCACCTTAGAAATTGAATTGTTTACCGCTTTGAATTGTTTTGCGGGTGCTGAGAGCTCCATTTCTATTCGAGTTAGTGGCGGTGGTAAGTTAATACACTATTTGTCACAGTTATAGCACTACTCAACAGCATTTACTTGACAATTCATTGTCCACTAGACGAACCAGTTGTGTGAAAGTATTGTGCGTTACAACTACTATTAAGAATATCACAAAGAAAATTTTAAATAACGTGACTTGATTTTGTTGCTTTTCTTTTTCAATTCAAACAGTTGAGGGGAGTGGTTACTATGGCATTGAATCCCCTTTACCGTATATGCGTAATTTAGCAACTCAACTTTATTTTAGTAGTTTGAGTAACAACAGTGTAATTTAAAGCTCGCTCGCCATTTGTGCTCGAGCACACCAACTAGTTTATTTATTGGCGAGCGAGCGTAGCGAGCGAGACACTTACAGGGGTAAAAATGAAAAAATCGGGGATGTTTGTTTATTTATTTATATATATGGACGTACGTATGTCATTTTGCACTTTGACCCTCCGTATTTTTGTGTTCGCTCTGCGTTCGACCCCGTCCCAAACTTCACTAAACAGAATCCTCCGGTTTAGCGACCATTACCCGTATCACCTTAGAAATTGAATTGTTTACGGCTTTGAATTGTTTTGCGGGTGCAGTTAAAACTCAAAATCTTATGGGAGCTCCATTTCTATTCGAGTTAGTGGCGGTGGTAAGTTAATGCGCTATTTGTCACAGTTATAAGCCCTACTCAACAGTATTTACTTAAAAATGCATTGTCTACTAGACGAACCACGAGGTAAGTCTTGCGTAGGTATGCTCAGTTGTGTGAAAGTATAGTGCGTTACAACTACTATTAAGAATGTCACAAAGAAAATTTTAAATAACGTGATTTGATTTTGTTGCTTCTTTTTCAATTCAAACTGTTGCGGGAGCGGTTACTATGACATTGAAGCCCCTTTACCTCATACGTAATTTAAAACTCGACTTTATTTTAATAGCTTGAGTATTAGTTGTTAAAATCAAATTTAACAACAGTGTAGTTTAAGGCTCGCTCGCCATTTGTGCTCAAGCACACCACTAGTTTATTTGTATATATGTTTGGACGTACGTATGTCATTTTGTACTTTGACCCTCGCGTTTTTGTGTTAGTTAGGTGGTCGACCCCGTCCCAAATTGCACTAAACAGAATCCTCTGGTTTATTGATCAGTACCCGTATCACCCTAGAAATTGAATTGTTTACCGTTTTGAATTCTTTTGCGGGTGCAGTTAAAACTTGAAAACTTAAGGGACTTCCATTTCTATTCGAGTTAGTGGCGGTGGTAAGTCAATGCGCTCTTTGTCATGGTTATAAGCCGTGCGCACAGTATTTACCTGAAAATACATTGTCCACTAGACTACTGCCAAGGTAAGTCTGTGTAGGTGCATGTCCAGCTGTGTCAAAGCATTGTGTGTTACAACCACTACTTAGCTAAAGAATATCACAAAGAAAACTTTTAAATAACGTGTATTGTTTTGTTATTGTTGTTTTTTCCTTCAATTCAAGCAGTTGCAGAGAGTCGTTATTATGGCACTGAAATCCCTTTACCCTGTATGCTAAATTTAAAAACTGGACCTTATTTTCAGTAGCTTCAGTGTTAGAAGTTAATAAAAATAGTATAGTCTTTAGGCTCGCTCGCCATTTGTGCTCAAGCACACCACTAGTATATATGGACGTACGTATGTCATTTTGTACTTTGACCCTCCGTATTTTTGTGTTCGCTCGGCGTTCGACCCCGTCCCAAATTGCACTAAACAGAATCCTCTGGTTTATCGATCAGTACCCGTATCACCCTAGAAATTGAATTGTTTACAGTTTTGAATTCTTTTGCGGGTGCAGTTAAAACTTGAAAACTTGAGGGACTTCCATTTCTATTCGAGTTAGTGGCGGTGGTTAGTCAATGCGCTCAATGTCATGGTTATAAGCCGAGGGCAACAGTATTTACTTGAAAATACATTGTCCACTAGACTACTGCGAAGGTAAGTCTGTGTAGGTGCATGTCCAGTTGTGTCAAAGCATTGTGTGTTACAACCACTACTTAGCTAAAGAATATCACAAAGAAAACTTTTAAATAACGTGTATTGTTTTGTTGTTGTTGTTTTTTCCTTCAATTCAAGCAGTTGCAGAGAGTTGTTACTATGGCACTGAAATCCCTTTACCCTGTATGCTAAATTTAAAAACTGGACCTTATTTTCAGTCGCTTCAGTGTTAGAAGTCAATAAAAATAGTATAGTCTTAGGCTCGCTCGCCATTTGTGCTCAAGCACACCACTAGTATACTACTAAATTGGAGCTGTCATTTCCAATAGCATTTGTGTTTGTAGTCTACAACAGCCCACAACAAGTGATGAGACTCTTGAAGCTATTATATAGACCTCACAATCAATACTGCATTAGTCCTGACAAGAAATCTGGACCTCTCTTCATAGGAGTCTTTAGAAACTTGGCCAAGTGTTTGGACAATGTCCACTTAGTGTCTACACTACGTGAGGTGAAATGGGGACACAAGAGTATCATGGAGTCTGAAATGTGTTGCTACAAGGACTTGATGAACATTAGAGACAAACAGGCTAAGAAAGACAAGTGGAAGTATGTCATTAACTTGTGTGGCAAAGAACTGCCTCTAACTACAAACCATGAAATGGTCTCACATCTAGTATACCTAAATGGTGCGTAAATGGTAGAAGCTGAATTAGTTCCTAACAATGACTATGAGTCACTTAGGCGATTAAACAACCCAGTTCCTTACAACATTTCTTATGCAAAAAGTAGTACTTATATGTCTTTGTCACCCAAGTTTATAGATTTTCTCTTCACAAACAAAACAGCCATAGCTTTGTATGAGTACTTCAAAGGCAACGACATCCCAGAGAAACATTTCTTCCCTACAGTCTACATGTTGCCTAATATCCCTGGTGGCAGGAACACGAATCTCTCACAAGACAACAAGTTTATCGTATCCAGATATGCCTGGATAATAGTCACAGACAAAAGTCCCACCATGTGTCAGGGAAAAGAAATTCATCATATATGCATCGTGGAGTCAGGTGACCTGAACTGGTTGTTAAGTAGTAACGCTTCCCACTCGGACACTAAGGCATTTTTTCATAACAAATACTTTATGGAAAATGACCACATTGTCATGGATTGCATGGAAGAGAGGATAGTTGCCATGAACAAGTTAGAATATGAAAATGATCACAAGCTTAGTAAGTCACATTTGTTAATAGCTCATCTCAATTTTTTTGTAATAATCTCAATTTTGGTACTTGCAGCAGTTTACTAAAAAAATTACATATGAATTGGTAGAATTGAAGGATAATTAATGTGCCTCTTTCTATAGTCAACCTAAATTTAAATTAGTCGGTGGTGAAAAGTAGGTGGAATTCAAAGATTCGAAAATTCTGAACCATAAAGCACTTTAAAGTAATTTGTTTTTTCTACAGGCTTATCGTGAATAAATACTTTCTGCTACCTTTTTTGTTTATTTGGAAGAGTAAAGCTTCAATTAAAAAATACACGTTAAATCTTGCTGAATATTTCCAATCTGTAAGATTAATGCCAATTGTGTTTAAAAAGGAAGTTAATTAAACTGCTGGCACACTCGCATAAATCAGTGGAGGAGGAAGCTATTTTATATTGGTCGGGCAATAATTTAAATATGACACAAAACACAACTAAATGTAAGGGAATAGTGAGAGTATTAATGACTAGTTTGATACATTCTGAATAGTTTTGTCCAATCATATTTTAATATTATAGCTGCGCTAGTCTTTGGTTAATATTATACAACAACAATGTTTCAAGTACCCACGATACCCTTCATCAGGTTACAGTGAATAATTGCATACTGATAGCCTGCATGGAGTGGTGTTTGCTTTAATATGTGTGTGGGGCCGGAATAGGCCAACCCAGCATTTACAAACTCACACACTAATTAGTCATGCCACATTGTAGTAGTAATTGATACTTCTGGTGGGATTACCAGTTGAGCTGGACTCATTGTTCACTGTCTTTGTGTAAAGGTGGGGGGGGGGGCCTTTACCCCTCATCTACCTACTCCTATTAGTCACTGAGCACTGTAGATTCTTCGTCCATTTGACCAACTGAGCCTGTTTGTGTTACTGCATGTCTTTTAATATAACTTTAATTGACCAACTGTGGGATACTAGCAAGGCCTGTCAGTGGAACTGGTGGCAGTCAACCTTATCGAACTATCAGAGGATACTAGACACCACAATGTGTATTGTTATGGTGACGTGTCTAGCCTCAGGTAAAGTGATGGATTCTTGAGGCTAACAATGAACAATAGCTATAGGGCAGTGGTGCAACCTCTCTATTGAGGGATGCAGTTTCTCTCTTTTTTGATCTACCAAATCTCCAGGAAGAGCTTCTCCTTAATTGCCACCCCAATCTATTGTATGATTTTCCTTTTGTGCATGTTCTGCCAATGCTGATGTGACATACGTTTGAGGAGTGTACAGACATCTCTTGTGTTCACTAATTCAGTGTTTCAATGTTCTTTCGATTTGCCCTAGGTAGCTTGTCTTCTCACAAGATTTATAATGGTATTAAGTAAATCACACCGATTTTGTTCAGTGGTGGTATAATGTCTTTTGGATGGACTAATACATTTCTTAGTGTTCTATTTGGAAACAAACTCCGACATCCACTTCCTCAGTATCCTTCTGATGCTCTCCAACAAATGTTTGATGTATGGCACTACTATAAATGACCTTCTGGTTGAAACTGCATCTCAATAGAGAGGTTGGACCACAGTCCTATAGTTCATTGTTAGCCTCAATAAACAATCACTTTACACGAGGCTAGTTTGGTACTGGAATGTATGAGCACAATGAATGTGGTCTGTGTCCTTGAAGAAAATATCTGAATCATGCAGCACTTACTCTTATTCTAGTTTGGAAAGTTTGACCCTGAGCCAAGGACACAACCACTACACCACACACACACACACACACACACACACACACACACGCACATGCACATGCACATGCACACTCACACACACACACATGCACACATGCATGCACACACACACACACACACTGACAGATACCCAGGGCCTGAGGTCCCAGAGTTCAAGGCCTGCTCAGGCAATTTTTTCCATCTAGTTTCCACCTGCCTTTGCTGGGGTGCAAATTCAAGGCCTTTTCTCATGAAACAGCAATGGTCCAGGTGGGACTTCAGGAGCCTGCACCACTTGCTGTGAGGAAAAGCCTGTTCTCCTGCTAGTCTTTAGCCAGGCTCCAGAAGCTTTGCTTGCACTGCTCACAGTGCCTGCTTAGTGCACAGGCATCTTGGCTCAACCAAGTGCAGGGGAGTAGGAAGCTATTTTTGATTGGTCAGGCCATACAATGTGTTTGTTCAAGTATCAGCTTTATTTATGGTCTTGATATTTTACTATTATGTTTCACCATTATCTAAATCAGTAATTACTACCAAAAAAATTGAATAACTAGCTACTCAGAAAAACAAACAAAAACAAGTGAAGTGTATTGCTTCAGTGCATCAGCTGGCTACTGCTCATGGTTTAATATCAATTACACCTTCTTCAGAGCTAATCCCTTCTTGACTATAAAGAGACTCTCAATGTGATCCATTTATTTGATTTTTATATCACCCACGCATAGTTACCTGCTGGAGACCGTGCTCCTTGAGCGATAACGTGGGTGAAGTGTGTTGGAGAGATGATTTGAAATGAATTCGACGAACTGTCTAATAAGTCGTCCTAAGTTTTACCTCTTACTACTTGACGCTCCATTGTGTAAGCTAGTCCTATAACACCCCCACACCACGGGAGACTCCCACTGGTCTTATAAATGGAACTTTCTAGAGCGTGCTAGCATTCTGGAAAAGTAATAAGGCAATTATGTATTTTAATCATTCTGGAATAGTAATAAGGCAATTATGTACTTTACTCACGCGTGTGAACACGGGAGACTCCCACTGGTCTTATAAATGGATATAATCTCTACTTTTGAGCATGCTAACATTCTGGAAAATAATAAGGCATTAGCTACGTACTTTACTCATGCGTGTGAAATCTACATTTTTTTTTAAATAATGTGTTGTAGCTAGCTAGATCAGTTCTTTGGCACTAATAAATTCTATACCAAGACTTCTGCTTAAGGAAAACAACTATGTTCACTAGAATGAGTTCCTGATCTCAGAATTCTATTCGACTCCCACTTAAAAAGACAATATTTGACTGGCAAGATCCTCATTGACGATACTTTCCAACTTTGAGATTAGTAAAATTGGTCAGGCCACGGCCTGACTGGCCTGACCGGTTCCTAAGCCCCTGAAGTGCACATAACTTCTAGCAGGTTGCAAGAGAGAATTTGTGTGTGTGTGTCCCAAGAAAAATTCCCAAGTTATACCTCCTCGTGGTGTCTGGGGGGTAGCTAAATGCTAACAGGACTGGTTGGCACAGCTTGAAGTTGACATATAAACTGTATTGACCATATTGATACAGTTGCCCTTATAATTTTTTTTTAGAAACATGGTTAGGAGGAGGGCCTAGGCCCTCTCAGACCCCCCTGGATCCTCCCCTGAAACTCCTTGACCAAGTTTTACTAAGGTACTAGCTTCTATAGTATTTTGATGAACCCCAAAAAATTGTGGTTTATATAACTTGCATAACTTTAAACTCCGCACATTGTTGTTGCTTTTTGCGTGTAGCTACTCACGTCATACAAACACAAACACACACCTTCCCTGCCCTTCTTGCGTCCCCTCTTACAGATCAACATACATTGTGTATCACAATTAAAGTAAACACCTAGTATTTTATTAGTGAAATGAATGCCTTGTCTAATAATTCTCAGCTCAGACGCTATGCACTATCACACCATCACCAAAAATTAAACTCGGCTTGTTAAAAAAGAAAAAAATTTGCTCACTTAACCTGGAGGTTTTTCTACTATATAGAATAGGTACAGTATCACCAATCACATAATCCAACTTCTTCAATGTATGGTGTACTTACAAGAAATGAGACAACCTTACACAGATAATGAGCAATATGATATGATGTGATAAATGCTGGAAGTGCAAAATAAAAGATTTAAAAAAAAAAACATTTAGGTGAAATGATGCAGATGAAAGGAACACAGAAATCACATAAAGACCAGAATCGAGTGCTCGAATTAGAGTGATATAATTATTCTAATTTTTATGCCATTTTAGTATTTTCATTCCCGTTCTACTCTCGTTGGTGACAGGATTTGCTGGAGTCTTTGTCTTCTCCTTCTGAACTTGGAGAGTATCTGGAATGGACTTTGTCCAGAGAGTTATGGCCGTCGGTCTCTTGTCCGGGTCATCACTCCAGCTCTCTACAAAAGATACGTAGTACTGCATAGCCTGAAAATAAAAGAGTATATAAAATAAGGAAATATTCTATAAAATATTCGTGGTAAAATCAAATAGCTAATAAAAACAACCAGTTAGTCCATCCACATTGGCCCTCAGAGTCAAATTACAAATAATGCATAACAATTAATTGCTACCCAAACACACTAAAGAAATGACAATAGTGGTTAAATGTACAACTAGTCATGTTGTCAGAAATTTACTAATCTTTTGTCTTGCCTGAACAACATGAATTACTGGGAGTGGTAATGGTGGAGGGGATGGAGGAAGAGGGGTGGGGTTAAGCAGGATATTTGAATTGCAACTTCGGTTTCTATAACTTAATCAATGATATTAAGACGGAGTATTTTATCCTTGACATAAGCTGATTCCATCTAGTCTATTTGTACTATATTTTAATCAAGTTGAAGTATATCATTATTTCAAGGTAATTTCATATAGAATAAAGTGCTATTTTTTGTTCCTTGTGTGTATCTATGAGTAATATGGAACTTTAACTAAGAAAAAAATGAAATTCCCGGAAGTTAATTCCTGGTTTTTAAACAGCAAGGTCTCATATAAACTGAAGCTGGTTGTTGAAGCCGTTCAGAGACAACTGGAGGAAACATTTAAACAGAATGTAATTTCCATAACTGTGGGATAACAGGACGGACAAACATGTGAAGACAAGACCCAACACTTCAACTAACAGTTTATTTGTTTTCGTTTTTATTTTGTTTCAGTACAGAACAATGGAATGACACTCATAGATTTACTTGTGAGAAAGTCATATAAGAATTCCTGAAATGTTTTAATTAAAGTGTATACTGTGGTTGTGTAATTACTATCCTGGGTAAAAACTTTTCTATTAGCTGTTTGGTCATTTCTGGCATCACTACCTAAAAAGTGTATTGTTTAATCGTGTAGTGAATTGAATTACATTGGTGCTTGGTTGTTCATAATCCCTCCTCCATCAAACAACATAAACAGCTTGAATGCTAAATATTTGAGACAAAATGACTTTCAAGGAAAGGAAAAAAAGGAATTTAGTGACTGATATTATCGATGTTCAGGATCCACCCGAAAGCAGTAAAAACGAACATACACACAATCGCACACAAATTTCTTTCATAAACCATTAATCTTGTGTTAGCAAGAACTACTTTCTTCCTGGTAGGCAGAACAACAACAACAATAGAAATTCTAAGATTGATGACAGGATGCCACTATTCTGTGGAGTCTAATAGTTAATGTTCTTCACCCCATTCGCTATCTTCAAATAACATACACGGCAATTTTTGGAACAAGTTTATAAATTATAGGTCTTCCCTTTCTTCTGTAGCCACTCATTGTAATGAGCGGGTGTGGTCTATGCTTTCTATCAAGTATTTAACTGAGTGAGGAATATTAAGCACTCCAGGTTCTCTAGATAACAAAAAAAAAAGTCCCAAGGCACTGCAAGCTAGCTAAGAGAGTGAAAAATAGTTTGTAATGGTAACAGTATCCGTTGGAGGAGCAAGTTGTAGAGCTCCTTAGAGTTCGGTCCCAGGTCTCGTAGAAGTTGGGGCGTCTGAAAGGTAACACAGGTTTGTCGAAGTCTCCATAGAGTTTCTATTGGGTTCGGCTCACCGGTCTCCGTAGAAGTTAGGGCCACCGCTACAACCACCGTCTGGGCGAGTTTGGATCGTGATCCTGGTCGTAACCAAGAGTAGCTGCCACCAGAATCAGCCTAGCAACACTACGTGTCGAGTTATGAATTACGTATAATTTAAAGACAGACTGAAGGTCACCTTGTGAGGCCAAAGTTTAAATGCTCTAACCCCACGAGGTCACCCGAAACGTTGCAACTTCCTGCTCTAGGCAGCGCCTTGGCACAAATCATCACCACACGTGCGCGTGGCACAAAATAACACCAAAGTGACAAAAAAACAATCAACAATTCTGACACTGAACTCATACACACACTAATTAGACACTAAATTAAAATGACATTGTTCAGGCTTGCTTCTTCATGTGGGCCTGGCCCACAACTTGCATGTTCTATGAAAGTGAATTTACTCATAAGACAGATAGCGATAGATTATCCACAAATGAATAGTATCATTTCCTAATGGATTGCTTTTGTTTGTTTTTTGCTTTTTTGTTTTTGTTTTTGTTTTTGTTTTTTGTTTTTTTTGTTTTTTGTTGTTGTTTGGGTGTGTGTGTGTGTGTGTGTGTGGTGGGAGAGGTTGATAAAGGGTTTTACCTAAGAGCTACAGTAGTAGTAGTACTACAAGTTTAACATTACCAGGGCCATATTTTTTTGTAGCTTGATCACCGTACCACGGAATACCCTAGGGTCAATCTCAGCACCTCAATCTCTGCACCACCTCAATCCCTGCACCTCAATCCCCGCACTTCAATCACCCCCGGGTCAATTTCAGCACCTCAATTTCAGCACCTCAATTCCAGCACCTCAATTCCCGCACCTCGATTACCGCTCCCCAATCCCTACACCTTAATCACTGTCTTTTAAAGCGGTGAGAGTTCGGTGCGGAAATATTCCAGAGGAATTGACGGTTTTCGTGCTTATGATTTAACGGTTTCCTTACGAACAATTTGTCCAGAATTGTACTCCTTACTCAGCCGCTCCAGCTGGAACAACGCTGCGCGAGAGAAATCGGGATTGCAGGCAGTGGGTGGGTTGCTTCCAAATGTTCTGCCCTTTGCTTCAGGTTGTTTGCTTCTTTTGGAGCCACAAAAAACTGAGGACTTTTTATTGTGGTGGACTGTTGGCGGTGGGTTTCATTTTAACAGTCTTCATTGTTCAATTAAATCACAGCAGGATAATAGCACCTGTAAAATGGCGGTGGTCAGACGAGCTACCTCACAATTCTACTCATGAAATTTGGTCTGAAAATACAAAATCACGATACAACTTTACCCGAAATACTTCACCTGAACGTATAGGGATATCTTCTACTCAAAAACAATGGTCTGAGTATAAATCTTGGAAAAACAATATTGTTACAAAATTGGAACCAGAAATTGAAAAGGATTGTGACAGACTTTTTAGTGGGAATGAAACAGAAGTCATCACAGCTAAGGATAATCAACAGCAGTGGAAGAACTTGTTAACAGACAGAGAGTTGTGGAACAAAACTTATAACTGTTCTTGGGTAGTAGATACTTTTAATAGCAATTTATATACTACTAAATTGGAGCTGTCATTTCCAATAGCATTTGTGTTTGTAGTCTACAATAGCCCACAACAAGTGATGAGACTCTTGAAGCTATTATATAGACCTCACAATCAGTACTGCATTAGTCCTGACAAGAAATCTGGACCTCTCTTCATAGGAATCTTTAGAAACTTGGCCAAGTGTTTGGACAATGTCCACTTAGTGTCTACACTGCGTGAGGTGAAATGGGGACACAAGAGTATCATGGAGTCTGAAATGTGTTGCTACAAGGACTTGATGAACATTAGAGACAAACAGGCTAAGAAAGGCAAGTGGAAGTATGTCATTAACTTGTGTGGCAAAGAACTGCCTCTAACTACAAACCATGAAATGGTCTCACATCTAGTAAACCTAAATGGTGCCTCAATGGTAGAAGCTGAATTAGTTCCTAACAATGACTATGAGTCACTTAGTCGATTAAACAACCCAGTTCCTTACAACATTTCTTATGCAAAAAGTAGTACTTATATGTCTTTGTCACCCAAGTTTATAGATTTTCTCTTCACAAACAAAACAGCCATAGCTTTGTATGAGTACTTCAAAGGCAACGACATCCCAGAGGAACATTTCTTCCCTACAGTCTACATGTTGCCTAATATCCCTGGTGGCAGGAACACAAATCTCTCACAAGACAACAAGTTTATTGTATCCAGATATGCCTGGATTATAGGCATAGACAAAAGTGCCACCATGTGTCAGGGAAAAGAAATTCATCACATATGCATCGTGGAGTCAGGTGACCTGAACTGGTTGTTAAGTAGTAACACTTCCCACTCGGACACTAAGGCATTTTTTCATAACAAATACTTCATGGAAAATGACCACATTGTCATGGATTGCATGGAAGAAAGGATAGTTGCCAGGAACAAGTTAGAATATGAAAATGATCACAAACTTAATAAATCACATTTGTTAATAGCTGATCATCTCAATTTTTTTGTAATAATCTCAATTTTGGTACTTGCAGCAGTTTGATAAAAAAATTACATATGAATTGATAGAATTGAAGGATAAATGTGACTCTTTCAATAGTCCACCTAAATTTAAATTAGTCTGTGGTGAAAAGTAGGAGGAATTCAAAGATTCGAATGTTCTGAACCATAAACCACTTTCAAGTAATTTGTTGTTTTTTTTATCAGGCTTACCATGAGTAAATGCTTCTGCTACTGTTTTTGTAAGTAAAGCTTCAATTAATTATTATGTTAAATTTTGCTGAATATTTCCAAATAAAAACAGATCAGTAAGATTAATGCCAATTGTGTTTAAAAAGGAAGTGAATTTAACTGCTGGTTTGCCTCACTTCTCCCTAGAGTATTGAGTCGTCTGATGACTTTAAAAGAACTCCACTATATGTCTTCAGTGATCATATGGCAACCCATAAATTGCTGTTACAAATGCATGCTCCTGATGATAAATTCAGTAGTATGACACACTCGCATAAATCAGTGGTGGAGGAAGCTATGTTTTATTGGTTGGGCAATAATCTGCTAAATACGACACAAAACTAAATGTAAGGGAATAGTGAGAATATTAATGATTAGTTTGATACATTCTGAATAGTTTTGAGTGACTAGGTCCAATCATATTTTAATATTATAGCTGCGCTAGTCTTTGGTTAATATTATACAATAACAATGTTTCGAGTACCAAGATACCCTTCATCAGGTTAGGCCAACCCAGCATTTACAAACTCACACACTAATTAGTCATGCCACATTGTAGTAGTAATTGATACTTCTGGTGGGATTACCAGCTGAGCTGGACTCATTGTTCACTGTCTTTGTGTAAAGGTGGGGGGGGGGGGGGGGGGGGGGGGCTTTTACCCCTCATCTACCTACTCCTATATAGTCACTGAGCACTTTAGATTCTTCGTCCATTTGACCAACTGAGCCTGTTTGTGTTACTGCATGTCTTTTAATATAACTTTAACCATTATTAATTGACCAACTGTGGGATACTAGCAAGGCCTGTCAGTGGAACTGGTGGCAGTCAACCTTATCGAACTATCAGAGGATACTAGGCACCACAATGTGTATTGTTATTGTGACGTGTCTAGCCTCACGTGAAGTGAAGGATTCTCGAGGCTAACAATGAACAATAGCTATAGGGCAGTGGTCCAACCTCTCTAGTGAGGGATGCAGTTTCTCTCTTTTTTGATCTACCAAAACTCCAGGAAGAGCTTCTCCTTAAACCTGCCACATGTATCTAGCTCTTCATTGCCATCCCAATCTATTGTATGATTTTCCTTTTGTGCTGTCTTCTCACAAGATTTATATGGTATTAAGTAAATCACACCTATTTTGTTCAGTGGTAGTCTAGTGGTACAATGTCTTTTGGATGGACTAATACACTAATACATTTCTTAGTGTTCTATTTGGAAATAAACTCCGACATCCACTTTCCTCAGTATCCTTCTGATGCTCTCCAACAAATGTTTGATGTATGGCACTGCTATAGTGACCTTCTGGTTGAAACTGCATCTCAATAGAGAGGTTGGAACCACAGTCCTATAGCTATTTTTCATTTTTAGCCTCAATAAACAATCACTTCACACGAGGCTAGTTATCTTAACAACAATAAATATGTTAAAGCAAAACACCACTCCAGGCTATCAGTCACATTACATATGCAATTATTCACTTTGTAACCTGAGGAAGGGTACCGTGGTACTCGAAACATTGTTATTACAGAGCCCAAAGGTACCAAAAGATTCTGTGTCTCTATTCATTACTATACTTGGTACTGGAGTGTATGAGCACAATGAATGTGGTCTGTGTCCTTGAAGAAAATATCTGAATCATGCAGCACTTACTCTTATTCTAGTTTGGAAACTTTGACCCTGAGTCAAGGACACAACCACTACACCACACACACACACACACACACACACACACACACACACACACACACACACACACACACATGCACACACATACATGCACACATACATGCATGCACACACACACTGACAGATACTCAGGGCCTGAGGTCCCAGAGTTCAAGGCCTGCTCAGGCAATTTTTCCATCTAGTTTTCCATCTGCCTCCCACCAGCCCCACCAGTCCACCCAGCTGTGATTGGGAGACCTGGCATTTGCTGGGGTGCAAATTCAAGGCCTTTTCTCATGAAAATAAATTAATATATTAAAAATTGTTTTTTATTCATTTTTATTCACTTTAACCACTGTGTTTTAGTCCGCCACTTGTGCCAGAGAAGCATCATCCAATGGGTGGTATTCTTCAAGGTCAAGGTGTGTGTTTGTATGTGTTGTGGTTGCATGCAAAACACACTCAAATGTTGTGTATACGAATTGTGGCTGTGCTTCATTGAAAGTATGTGAAGAAATAGTGTGGCTTTTCATTTAATGGCATGTGGCCTAAAAACACATCATTTAAGTGTAGCCACACAGAAGATTGTTTGAAAGTGAGAGAGATAAATGTGTTAAGTAGTGTTGCCCATTAATTCTTATCAGTCAGTGTGAGCACAAGTGGCACAAGAAATGTTCATGAGGTGAGTACATGAAGTTCTGTAATACCACACATGGACTAAAAGTCTTATTACATTCTGAACTTTTTGTAAAAAAGTTGAAAGATATCTTTATAGCTAATTAAGTACATGAGTTGAGCAACAACTGCATCAAAGTTTAGTATTTTTTATAGACCGATTTCTCATACTAGAAACCCTGGGGTGGATCCAGAGCTAGCGACAAGGAGAAGCCCAAATATATTTAGGTCAAAATCGCACAAATTTTTAAATATTAATGATTGATTATAATAATATTATGATTTAAATATGATTTAAATAATTAATTTATGAGTGAAGAGCATATGTTAGCATGACCTTGGCATATAAACTGTATTGACCGTATTGGTACAGTTGCCCTTATAATTTTTTTAGAAACTTGGTTGGGAGGGGGGCCTTGGCCCTCTCAGACTCCCCTGGATCTTCCCCTGAAACCCCTTGACCAGCGTGCTCAAGTTTTATTGAGGTTCTAGTATTTTGATGAACCCAGGATGACTAGGCATAGAGTATTGACCAGTGCATCTGGGATGCTGAAAATGTAAGCTATATAGTTTACTGGGTCAATATATTTATTGTGTAGCTGCATTGCTTGAAGATAAATCTGCTCAATGTTATATGGACTGTTTTTATGAGAATAGCTTTAAAAATACTATATTAAACAATCTTATTCTTGTGAAGGCAGCATAGCCAACATAATTATGTCAGTGGTGTAGGAAGGAGAGGAGGGGCTGTGGGGGCTGGACCTTCCCCCCATAATTTTTGGGCACAATCCTTTAAACCACAAAAACATCCCTCTGGAGCCTCCATCCATCCCCCCCCCCCCCTCCCCCCGAAGCATCTTCCTACACCACTGCATGTATAGTGCATTTGTTATAAGGTACACCAACACTTTCTAGTCCAGAACATCTTCAATTGATTAATGAAGTATAGGGTATGGGTAAGCTTGTGGGATGTAATATATTATATATCCATTTGTTTTTGTTAATTAAGTAGACGTGGATACATTTACTCATTATATTATTTACCCCCATGGCACTAAATAGTTACTCATTGCTCAAAAGAATGTATTATAAGAGGCTGAGGTTGGGGGCTAGATAGGCTGGAGCCCTTAAAGTTTCCCAAAATTTTTACATCATTATACTGAAGAAAGCTGCAACAATAAAAAAAAATATTCATCCTGATTCAGTTGTTGTATCATTAGTTGACATGACCCCCTTAAGCTAATCACAATTTACTAATTTGCTATGTAATAAAAATTATTGCTTGTGATATGTGTTTTAAAATATTTAACATAATATAGCCACATTTCAATGTAAGAGCATCAGCTGCCTATGGGTGTACCTACTTCTACTATGTTTTTAGTTTTGCACTACATAGCAATGTATGTATATAATTTTTACATGTTTTTTTTTTTTTTCATTCTGTTTTGTGTGTCAAAATATAGCTATGTGCTATGGTTGTTTAATTAGAGACCAAAAATATTGTGGTTTATATAACTTGCTTGCATAACTTTAAACTCCGCACATGTTGTTGCTTTTTGTGTGTAGCTACTCACCACGTCATACAAACACAAACACACACCCTCCCTGCATCAACAAGAATACATTCCATTTCCACTCATAGCTCTTCACTCACTGTGGACGAAAACTTCCGAATAAAGGAATGACTTATGGCATTCAGTTATTAGTTGTTCAATTGAACATCAAGTTGCAATGAGTTTCAGTTCAGATTGGAAGGTGTGCAGCTGTCTTGAGATATTATAGTTGTATAAAAGATACATAATTGTTTAAAAAAAAACAGAATAGTTTCAAAGCACATTAGTATAATTTTTACATAATCTCCTCTAGAAGTAGCTAGTAGTTAAACTTCCTTCTAATGAGCAAAATAATAAGTGAACTTTCTGCTTGCGTCCCCTCTTACCGATCAAAATACATTGTGTATCACAATTAAAGCAAACACCTAGTATTTTATTATTAGTGAAATGAATTCCCTGGTCTAATAATTCTCAGTTCATACGCTATACACTATCACACCATCGCCAAAAACTAAAGTCTGCTTGTTAAAAAAGAAAAAAAAATTGCTCACTAATTAACCTGGAGGTTTTTCTACTATATAGAATAGGTACAGTATCACCAACCACATCATCCAACTTCTTCAATGTATGGTGTACTTACAAGAAATGAGACAACCTTACACAGATATAATGAGCAATATGATATGATGTGATAAATGCTGGCAGTGCAAAATAAAAGATTAAAAAAAAAAACATTCAGGTGAAATGATGCAGATGAAATGAACACAGAAATCACATAAAGACCGGGAATCGAGTGCTCGAATTAGAGTGATATAATTATTCTAATTTTTATGCCATTTTAGTATTTTCATTCCCGTTCTACTCTTGTTGGTGACAGGATTTGCTGGAGTCTTTGTCTTCTCCTTCTGAACTTGGAGAGTATCTGGAATGGAGTTTGTCCAGAGAGTTCTTGAGTGACATGGCCGTCGGTCTCTTGTCCGGGTCATCACTCCAGCTCTCCACAAATAAAGATACGTACGACTGCATAGCCTGAAAATAAAAGAGTATATAAAAAGGAAATATTCTATAAAATATTCGTGGTAAATCAAATAGTTAATAAATAAACAATGTCTAGCTATCTAAAGTGATTATATGACAATAAATACAATTACATTTATTTATATAACTTCGCATCTTAATATTTTTAATGTTTTCGGCTTGTTGCTAGACAATATTTCATGGTTTTCAAAATCTATTATTCATAAGCAATAATATGTTGGGTACATTTGCCTTGTTTTTACAACTTTTCATTCATCTACTTGCTTAAATAAAAATATTTTTTTACCAGTGATGGGTTTAAGATGATTATAAAAATATTTTATATGTGAGAGAGAGAGAAAAAAAAAACTAAGTCAAAGGCAATACTAAATAAATTAATATCCTTATACAATCTCAGTATTTCTGTTAACTCTTTCACCGGTATAACCGCCATATGGCGGTCGAGGTACCCATTGACACAAAAAGAAGTATAAGAAATGAACAGCTCACGCCATCGACTTGTTTTAAACACCAAAATAGAGCTTAAGCTTAGCCTTATTGCATATAATTTTTATTAACGCGTTAACGTGCAGGTATATGGTAACTAAGGAAACCATGACGTACTATTCCGTCAAATTTTATTAGCCTACTCAGCGGTAGCATGGCTTCGTGGCTGAGTGCAGACGGTGTTGTTAGTTTGTTATTCGACGACGAGTTTAGATTATCAATGAAAGAGACTTGCAAGAGAGCAGTACAGATATTTTTGCTTTCATTGGAACTCCAACAGTTATTTTTAGGGAAGTGGAAGCTTTAGAAGATGCTGTGCATTCTTCTGATGGTAGGTAGCACTTGCAATGGGTCTGAATCTTCAGATGCTGAAGGTGAGTCATAAACACTGGGCGTGTCTTAGATAGCTGTGCTTAGCAATGCAAGGATAGTTAGTTCTAGGTTTAGCTAATAGAGCATAGTAATCTCGTATTCAATGCTCCTTTTGCAAGGTCCATTTACGTGTTGAACCTGAATGTAACTGTTTTTTGAAATATACTCTTACAGATTTTTCATTATAAGCAACATTTTTGTAAATTTTAGATTTTTCATTATAAATATATAATTCAATCATCTAGATGTAAATCTAATTGTTATTTACATAATATTATCACGTTTATAATTCAGTAAACATTATGAAACATTAATTAAATTTTTGTGGTTTGTTGATAGGCAACATACATGCGGTTTTTCAAAATCCCTAACTAGTGTGCTACATGAATATATATAGTTGCTAGGAACTTTTTTTAATGTTTAATTTGTTATGATTTTTTTAAATCTATTTACATATTTTCTTTTTAAAAATCTACCGGTGAAAAAGTTAATTTTTTAGTAAATGGAGTTACACGTTTTATTTGATGTCTTTGGCACATTATAAAGTCTGACAGCAATCCAAGATAAATAGTGCAATCTCCTACATTACATACATTGTTAAAAGTGGTTGCAGAATTCACTCACATCATCTAGAGTCCATTGTTCTGCCAGTGAAGGTCGTTGCCTTCTGTTCAACACGGCTTCCTTCATTTGCTCATGAGTTGCCATCTGTGGACACACCCCCTGACACACCTCCCCGCAACCCACATGGGCATAGGGCCACTCCGCAGTCTCTACTGTACCTAAACACCAAAATAATTGTAATTTATTAGCCTTGTCATTATTATAGTAATTCTCTGGGACATTTCCAGAAATATTACATTGTAGTGGGTAATTTCAAAGAAAGCTTATTCAAATACTTAGCTATACATAAGGAGGAAAAAACAACATAAAATGAGAACTTTTGAATTGCTCTGGTACTACTAACTCAATACAAGTACACTTATGATATTGACCACACCTTACCATGAATGACACATCGGCATGCTATTTCCCACATGACCAGGCTGAAGGCGTACACATCCGACTTTTTCAAATCTTCAAATGTTACCCTTTCCTGGGTTGCATCATTACTGCCGAGCAGCTCCGGGCTAAGATAATGGGTGTGGCCCAGAGGCTTACATCTCAAGTGGGATCGAAAGTCGCTGTCATTTTTTACGGCTAGGGACAGGTCGCCAAGGCAACATGCACCTGCAAATTAAAACAATAATAAATCAATATAGATTACACATCACAGTGAGAACCTATGGGAACAAGAAGTCCTTACATCAAGGTCAGTAAAGGGTACAGTATGAACTGAAACGGTTTTTGAAGAAATTTACCGCACAATTTTTCCTTTTAGTAAAAATGTTCAAAATAATATAAGGAAAAGTTAATGTAACTGTCAAGTTAAAAAAAGTGTGAGACTACAATTAAATCTTTAGTAAACTTAAGTCTTCATGAAAACCTGTTGCAATATGCAGCAATGGTTTGTGTAACAAGTCTTTAATAAACCTCCATGCAGAAGTCTCTCTCACACGTCCAGTTAGGTTGCATAACTTATTCTTGAGGTGACAAGACTTGACCTGGTCTGGGAAAGTGGCACAGTTTGAATGGCTGGTTACTATGGAAACCGTTGAAGTATGTGAAATAACTGCCAAAAAACACTTGGGATATCCCCAACCTCTCTCCCTCCCTAGTGATATGTATCTCTATGGAAACAAACCCACCCCCTACTCACCATCAGCCCTGACCCAAAATGCTCGACTGGAAACATTTCTGTGGGCTATCCCATCTTTCTCTACTCTTCTGTTGTCTCCCAGCACCTCCCTGTGCAGGTGGGCAAGGCCGGCCGCCGCAGACCTTGCCAGGAGCAGAGCGGACTGGACAGTCAGTGTGGAGGACGACAAATAATCAGAGAGGATGCCCCTTTTATAATGCATGGTGATTAAATACTTGTACGAGAGGTTACTGGAGGATCTGGATATCTGGCGACTCTGTGCAGCGATGAAGGCGACGATGTTATCATGGCGCATGTGAGGACACTGAGAGAGAGGAGGAGAAATTGAATAATAATAATACTAAAAATAACAAAATAAAATACTATATTTATTAACTATGTACTATAATGCTATTATTATTGTAATTCATCATTACATTATATTATTATTATTATTATTGCATGTACCACTTACTTGATATAAATTAGATTCTGAGTAAAATATTTGTTCGTGCAGCTCAGGGTAGACTCGAACGCCCACTTTCTCGTCTCTCCAGCGACCTTCATAGTAGGTGCTGAACGTGCCTCTCTTGAGCGTGCCCTCCAGGACCACGCGGCTCACGATAGCCTCTTGAATGAGCAGAGAGAGGGAGGGAGACTCGGGACTCAGCTGGGCTAGCATGCTAGATAACGTCTCATCTATACATGCATACACACATACATACTTCAAATGAAGCCAAATTCATCTAGATATTATAGTACATGTAAATATAGAATTATCGACAATTTCTAACATTCATCATTACTACTACTACTATTGCTACTATTATTATTATTACGATTATTATTACTATTATTATTGCTGCTTTCATTTATTATTATTATTATTACTATTATCGTATTATTGACAATTTCTAACATTCATCATTACTACTACTACTATTGCTACTATTATTATTATTACGATTATTACTATTATTATTATTATTGCTGTTATTATTAACCTTACAACCAACAACAACAACAAAAATAACTAAATTCCAATTCAATTTCCTCATAGAAATGTTCAGAAAACTAACTTTTTACATAAAAAAAAACAAAAAATACAAATACAAAAAAAATCAAAAAAAAAAATCAACTTCTTCCTTTTTCTAACTATAATTTCCAGGGTCAACAAATTTCTTACACTTAAAAAAAAAAATTCAATCAGTCTCCTTTTCCCAACCCATCCTGCCGGCCCCTCCTCTTTCCGTCACTCACGATATGGGACAATGGCTGAGCATCTCTTTCCCTCGAGTCCCTCCCCAGACGCCTCCACATCGTCAGCGTGATGAAGACAATGGCCGCCCCGACTGACTCGAGTGTGGTAGCAGATGTAGCAGGTGAGCATCGTCACGGCAGCAGCAGTGACCAGCACTGCCAGCACCAGCGCAGCTGCCACGCCCACTGCCAGTGCGATGGTGTGGCTCGCGTTGTAGCGGTCTGGAGCTGAGGATGTCTGAGTGTCTGGGAAAGGTAGGGGGGAGGAAGGCAAACACATTATGATGATGATGATTACTATTATTACTGCTGCTGCTGCTATTACTACTACTATTATTACTGCTATTATTATTATTATTGTTATTAATGTTTACTGAAAGGATTGCTTTTCTCCCTCTGCAAATTATTATTGGCATATTAAAACTATTTCTTCAAATTGCGGTGAAGCATCTCATGAAAATAATTCCACTTTTTTGACCCTAAAATTTTTTTCACCTACACACATACTAGCTAGACTCATGCGACTGAACAAAGCCATTCTGTGCAGTCATTCAATAAAGTTTCTAGCAAAGGCACACAAAACTCTGCCACAGCTCACACACTACTTGTGGTATTTAAATCATTTAATTCATGCCTATTGTTTCCATGGGAACCGACAGTTCCAATAGCCCATAACATTCTGGGAATTGCATTGAGCATGCACACACACACACACATACATACACACCAGCACACATGTCACCCTATTATCATGCCACGGGTGGTTACCACACTGCTATGTCTAGCTAATTAATTCCTATGACGGTTTAAACCGCTCGAGTTACCCTCAGTGCCAGTCTAGGCCGTAAGGAATCAGAAACTCTCCACTAAAGACTCGTGAGAAAATATTTCCTTTGGGCCGATGTTTTGCTATGTTTGCCTGCACCACTTAATGACTATTTACTAAATTGATTATTTAAGCCTTTTGTAGTTAAATTCACTATTACTGCACAAACAAACCCAATAAGACACATACGTACTGAGCATGCTCAGACTTACTGTCATTAGACTGAAGTTTTCTGGAACCAGCTTTCAGAGTAGGTAGCGTGTTGCACAGGTTGCCATAGCAGCAGGATAGTGAAGATGATCCTGCACTAGACTGGCATAGCTTCTTCGAAGCCCCCAACGGCAAACAGCCTTGATGGAGCTTAATAGCACCAGAGGGCAACGTGTCTATCTGTGAAATACAAAACAATAGATGAAAATTACTCCTATAAGTTTCTCGCGCATGTGCACTGTAGGTAAACAATAACCATGTTATTAACCTTAACAAAATGTTATAAGTAAATATTTGTTATTTTTGTCACCCTCTGATTTAGGTGTGAATAACGTCTTTAGTCCTATTATTGTACTACTTTTTAAATTCGTGAAAAAGCCAAGCATTTGTTTACATAGGTGCTAGCTGTTGTGGGTGATGCCCTACCATCGTGCCATAATCACGTAAGCAAATAAAAAAATTAATAGTCATACATCATGCCATATTATATAACATGCTTTTATGCAGTGTGACACATTACTGGAGTTGGCACGTGTTATTGCCTCATGGCTTGGTCTAGACTTGACAGGGAATAGTCCATTAGATCATTAGTAAATTCCCTTAAAATGGCGCCTAATTGACAGGGGCTTACTCACTACTAATGCATTAATCCAATTAACACCAGGGTAGACACGATTCCCATCTATCTGGAGCTGAGCTGAGCCTGCTGTGGTATTTCCTATTTAGAGAACAAGCAGAGGATGTGGTAGTCCAGAATCCCAGACAAACTGTCTCCTTGTTAATCATAGCACGTTCTATCACCCAGGGAGGACACAGCAATTATAACCAGCCTTAGTGCTGGCAGACATGGAGGGGAGAGGACGTGTGTGTGGGTGGGTGGGTGGGGGAGGAGGTTACTTCCCTTTATTCACATCATGTTCTATCGCCCAGCGGACACAACAATTATGGAGAGGATGACAAAATTATTTATTACTTTAAAAATGTCAATTGTTCGTGTCAAGTTGCCAGTTTGAGTTGAACTAAATGAGAAGTGCAATCTACATTAAGCCGAGTTTAAATAATACTGTAATTGGAGTAGTCTCTATAGAACTGACAAATTTCTGCAACTTCCTCAAATAACTACTGAAATGGAGGGAGGGGAGACCACCTTGTATACAATATTATGCAGAGAGTTGTGGATGATCTTGTGTTGATCGACTTATATTAACAAACCAAGATCTATAAACTCATATTCAGTCCTAGCACTTGTGCCACACCTCCTTTACATACCTATGTATATCACTGTGTATGCCTACACATAATCCACTACATGTGAATTAAAAGTATTGAACATGACATACATGTATGTGGCTACACATCCTTATAACCCAGCAATTTTAACATGCACGATATTACATTAATTCCAACCCTACAATATTTTTAAAGTACATAAGATATATTTCCTACAATGAGACTACGTTCTCCTTAGGAACAACTTCCCTACTGAGCACGCTTGGAATGTGCTGACAGACACATGGGCTCCCATAAAGGCCAAGCAATAACCCAGGAATGAAGAGATAGTGTGCAGAGCCTGAAAGTCTGTAGCTGAATGTGCACGCGTACAACACACTAAACGCATACCTTCAAAGTGACACTAACAGTTTCCCCGTTTCCTGGGGTGGGGTAGAGAGCCACTTTGACCAGCGGCAATGAATCACCACGGCAACTCATTGAATTCTCGTTATACCATTGCTAACGGTATGCGCTCCTAAAGATGCAAGTAGTTTGTGAAAGGATACAAAGTGGCTCTTGTCTGAGTACAATACCCTTCTTGTTCGGCTCCTAATTGCTCAATACTAAAGCTACAAGATGTGGAAATAGGGCATTACCTCACATGCATAAGGCAGTAGGAAGACCAAGGAAGTAGCTAGATTTAATTATCAGTAAATAGAGAGAAATTTTCAAATTGGAAATTTTCTTGTTTTTTATCTAAACAAAATTAGTCAAGATGATTAAAATATTTTTAACCCCTTTACTACTATTACCCTCAAAGTGTCCCCTCCCCCTCCCCGCCCTCATAATTGCCTCAACTCAACCTGTTACTAATCAATACACTTACTCTGGAGTAGCAAGGGCCATTGGTAACGCAGGTGGGCGGGGTAGCTGGTCCCATGGCAACAGAGGATGAGCAACTGGAGCAGTAGCACTCACGAACAGCTAATAATAAAACATAATCAATACTTATAAACTATTTACTAATGGTGAAAATAGATATGCATGCATAGCTGCAATCTATACATGCATAATGCATACATACGTATCTATAATGACTTGACATCAACACTTCTGTATATAAAAAAAATTCTTTGCTATATTTGAAATAATTATATTAAAATATATATACTATGTACGTATATATATATACACATATAGTATCCCTCCTCCTAATAATCCGATCAAATTACCATTCCAACAATAATCCACTCTAAACCACTCCCTCTTATTATCTAATCAACAACAGGCTTGCCGGCAGACAGACTAATGGGCTATTGGTCAAGATGGAGCCATCCCTTCAACAATGTGTATAGGGATACATAATATGTACCTTAACTAGAATTGAAGTGCCATTAGCTTCTAGTAGCTATGTACAATTACAAAGGAATGAAAGTTATAATTAAGTATTAAGATTGAGGAGTCAAACTCGTTAGTACTGAAAACTTCTCAGCATACTAGATATCTCAAGTAGAGTAGCACGAGCGTTATAATTACCAGGGGCTACCCCATGCTTTAAGACGTGATATTAAATGTACAACAAAAAAAATATCATGCAAGCTGCATGATCGTAGAACATTAATTACCAGGGATATAAAGGGGAAAAAATACACCATGCAAGCATATGTATATATATATAATTACCAGGGGCTACCCCATGCTACTTTAAAGGCAACAATAAATGTAAAAAATAAAATTAAAATTAAATGCATCATGCAAGAACAATGCATAATAACAGGTACATATATAAAAGATCAGATGAAGGTATAAATACATGCAAGTCCCATATACATGTACACCATCCACTACCACACGACACAAGATAGACATACATACAATCTAACACACTGACACGTGCGAATGGAGCACATAATCTTCGGAGGCACGTTTATTATGATAATATTTTTTCGTTCCAATTTTATGACCTTGCACTGGGAAAACTCGGTGGGAGTAGCTATATTATCTACTACTAGGCACTTCAGTCTTCTAATAACAGACTTGGAGTCTCCAAGGCTGAATACAGGGAAGTCAACCTAATTAAATAATGCTATGGCTATGTCGAGAGAGAGAGAGAGGGGGAGGGTGTCGCTGCTTGAAATAATAAGCCAGGCTCCACTAACAGTCCCGATAGTCAATGGAGCCCATCACTTTCCCCGGCAAAATGCCGGCATTTTGTGCCCTTTGACCTGACTGGGGTGCAAGACTGCAGCAATTCAAGTATGACTGTGGGTACATTCTAGAGAGTGGCAGTTCTCAATGAGGCAGGGTGGAGTGGGGGAAAGGAATGCCAGGATGACTGTCTGCCACACTGGCTCCATTGGATAAGCAAATATGCAGTACTACCATACAGCTCTCTCTCCTCCTACAATGTTGATAGTGCACATGCCCAGTCGGTACTGCCGCCTAATTGACATGCCTTCACTACCACTCCAAGATAAACAAGACGGAATAAATATACATAAGTATACTTGAGCTCAGATGTATGCAAGATATGCCCACGGTTAAAGAATTAGGTGCTTGTAAGTAAATATGTATTATGTTTTAATTAAAGAGTATGCAATTAGTAATTGTGTGTTGATTGTATATATTTTTGTATAATTATGTGATCACTCAGTAATTCTCGGCTGAAATTATTATAATTATAGCATTTTTTCTCGTTCTAACAGCCAATATTATGATAAGTAAACTTAACCCACTATTAGAACGAGGAAATTTGCTATTATTATAATTATGTGATCTTATATAACATAAAAATGTTGCGCACATAGTGAGTATATACTGTCTCTCCTGCAGCATGCCATGTATTATGTATATATAAATGTATGTACTATATATTATACACGTATTATTATACATATGAATGCAAACTAAAGAATAAAACAAGAAAGAATTTTGATGTCAGACATTTTGAATATACAATGTAGGTAGTAAAAAAGGAGTTATTTTTAAGAACCACAAAGAATAGTTGTAAACTCTGCCAAGGAGAGTCGTCTGTCTGAAGACGGTCACTGAGCTGGAGTACCATGTATGTACATGCGTACGTACGTCTGTGTATGCACACACACACACATGTTTTCTCTCACATCCAAACCAAGCAGTGATCTTCTTTCCAAGACTGGCAAAGAGAGTGAGAAAAACAAAAACAAGTCGATGTGGAGGAACGGCTGACCAACAGTGAGGTGTATTCCCTCTACTGCTTACCATGCACTGTCTGAAGACTCATCAGACGACCTGGCAGCTAACTTAACGGACAAATGGCACGCGTGCATGTCAGTACATGACTTAAGCATCACCGAATATGTGTCGTTGCCATGGAAATGTCCAGCCGCGTGAAAACCCTTGCCAAGTTTCTTGTGAACCTCCGAGTGTAGGTCCACCAGAGGTTTGGAGAAACATGTTTAGAAACATTTGTGGTTGTGAAAATTAAACCAATGTTTGACGCAAACGACTACCAAAAGATGTGTTAGTCGAAATAATCTCACAACAATCCATTGTACATGACTAATATTTCAGAAAAAAGGTCTCTCCAAAGTCGTTCTCAAAATGACACTTACACGATTAAATCAGTTTATGCCAATATGTATGTTGTCTTTGTAAGTTCCCAAAAACCAAAAAACCAACAAATAAATAACATTACATGCAAACTATTCTACCCTCTGTACATGTATACGGAGAATAGAATAGCTTGCATGTAATACTATATGTTCTTGAGAACTTATAAAGAATATATACACACACTGCGGATTAATTGCCAATACTGAAGCCAATAAACTGTAAAAAATTATACGTCAGAGAATAACACATCAAGATTAAATATGTGAAAGACTGGTGATTGAAAAGAGCCAGTGAATACCTGAAGCCCTGAAGCTGCCTATTCCTGCCAGGAATACATTGTGCTTGCTCTATCTAGTGAGATGTCTTATACGGATTGGTGAATCAAGACATCTTATAGTTGGTAGTGTACATGCATACATAATGTACACGACATAGTGTATATATAAATACAACATGTACATGTATATATGGCAGACTCATGTGTTAGTTAATTGCTACAGGTGGCCCAAGAAGAAAAATTTTAACCCAAAATGGCCATCCTTTTTCTTTGTCATGACAACTGATTAGACAAAGTCTCGAAATGCACTTCATATCTTTTAGAAGTAAGTGATACTTCAATCCGCCCAAGAAGTCTGACAAGAACTGAGGGCCAACTATGGCAATGCATGTTAGTGTGTATGCCATATATAATTAATTGTACATATATGCTATATATAATATATATATATATATATTGGATACATGCAAAATCCACACTATGCAGATTATACTGTGGATGCTATTCAGTCAATAATTCTGTCTGGTGAGGTGATGTTAAAATATTTGCAAAAAACAAAACAAAAAAACAACAAAAATACAAAGCAACTAAAAATCACCATTTCAACCACTTAGCTAGTAGAACCATTCCAGTAACTGTAAATAAGTGTTTTTAAATAAGTTCAAGTATCCGGTATAATAATTGTACTATAACAATAGGATCTAGGCAATTGCCATAAAAAAATATCATTTTATAATAACCACTGAGTCCTTAGAAATATTCCCAAATAACTTTATCTATGATAAACTACATCTGGTTGGTGGCCAGACAAAGTGGCTGGGGAAACAGACTGGCATCAAAGAAACAAATCTTCTCCCAAACTTTTCCTAGAAGTGTTTTTTTATTTTTTTTATTATCTCAGCTGATTAACACCTGATATTGGGCAACCTCAAATCTTCCCAAAGAGAGCAAAAGTGGTAGGTTGGTGGCCAGCTAATAGATACCAGTTTAGTGGCTTCACAACCATGGAAGGAGGGAGTCGACCAGATGGACCTGTGAGAATCCGTGAGAAGTAAATCAAATATTAATAAACCTGGTTACCAATAGATCTTAGTTAACAAAAATCAATTTCCCAAAGATAATCGAGAGGTTACAATTTATTGGCGAGCTAGTGAGATACTTCACAGAGGTAACACGTTGAGATTCTGTGGTGTTTATTTATTTTTGCTTATATATATCAGGCTCTCTCACCAATTTGTGCTCAAGCTCACTACTAGTGATATATGTATATTTATTCCACCCTAGATATCTTCGCAATGATATCTTTAGGTAACATGACTTGTGAAATAACTCGTGACATTTCAGGGCTGTTAATATCATATTCACACAAACTATGGAGGGTTTGGCATACCTAGAAAAGAAGTAAAAAGTAGAAAGACTAAAACATATTGAAAAAAAATTAATAATAGACAGACCAATAGTTCTCCTGGGGCAAAATGCTGATTAAAATGTTATAAACCTCGGTGTTCTGTGAAGTTCTTGTAGTAGAATGTGATAGTCCTTGGCTTGCACCACTTCTGGAAGCTGAAGTTAAAACTCAGACTGGCACCAACCGCAGGACGGTGACATACAGTGACATACAGACGTCTGCTGCTAAGACTGATGCAACGATCCATGAACACCAAATATATTAGCAATACTGAACTAAAAGCTAGATCACACAGTCTGGAAATTATATTTTTAAGCAAACGGACAGATAACAGGAACATGAAACATTCCGTAAATATTCAATATCCTACAGTTCCTGGTGACCCAGCAAAGAATTTGAAGTTACTCAATTCTCCTGGAATTAATTTTTTGAAATAGTTAGTATTCAGCTATGATAACACATTGTCAAAAATAAAAATAAATAAAAGTCATACTTCCTTAATGATATTCATAGTCAGGCTCTTGCACAAACCCATTGCAAGGAGATTCATAGGGCATTGAGTGATACATATAGTGCTGGGAGACAGCATTCTCAATGCGACTAGCCTACCAGTCTGTCTCTATGAAAGACCCACCAGCAACAGATGAATAGAGTTGAGTGCAGGCACTACTGGAATTCAAAGGGACAAGCTCAGTTAGGACATTACAGAACCCAACAATGTTCCGATACAGCAAAATAACCAGGGCAGTGATCTTGTTGAGAGCACGTGTTAGCACCTTGGAGGATGGCACCAGAGAGACTGACAGAGGGGAAAAACTAGAGATACAAGCTGACCTTGAATGGTCCTTCCTTGTGTAGGAACAAGGATAGAATAACAGCCTTGGGGGAGGGGGAGGGGGTAGGGGGTGGGGGGGGGGGGGATGATGGAAGACAGACTCAACACACCACCCACATCCCTGGCTACCAACACCTACACAAGATGCCGCCAAATTGCCGGGGAAGTTCTCAGTCATGTAGTTCCCATTATGGGAACCTTTCTGAAGCCTTAGCCCGGTGGTGAATGCTCCAGCTCTAGCCAGGCTGCTGACGCTACAAAGACGGTTGTTTAAACACAAAGAAGACCTGTATTTGTATATGGATCTTTGATGAGTGAGTTGCAGACAGAATGTCTGGAAGCTGTCATTCCTGACAGACATCAGGAAGCTACTCTTACTACTGCCACTAGCTAATTCATACTAATGTCTGTAGGTAGCTAGTAATACAATAACAATAACAGTCAGTCAGCTAAGGGCCATTGGATATAGAATATCTCAGTCCTACAACCTATTTAAGTGAAAAAAGAGAGAGGGAGAGAGAGAGAGAGAAGAAAAAATATAAATAAAAATATTAAAACAAAAAAAGAAGAAATATAAATTTATAGGTTGGAAAATGCATATTTTTTTCAATCTCTCAAATCATTACTAGCCTGAGTTTCACACACCCGAAAGAAAGTGGAATAATAGAACGATATTCTATTAACTAAATAGAACAAAATTCTATACTTGTTGATATTACAAGGGAAACCATCATAAAAGCCAACCAACCTGAGCAAATTGGCAGACCTTCGACTGGCTAATGGCGCGTTTTCTTGCTGGTTAGTGCAACACTAGTCATGTGGTCGACAGACTCGTGTTGACAGACCATTACACTATATTGTGGTGCAATAACAACTTGACATAAAATAAATAGTCCAAACCCACAGCCCTAAAAACCACTTTATAACGTTTTCACTGACAAGCTTGTACTTGCACATCTCATCTGCTGAGGATAGTACAATCAACAATGGTAAAAATAATTTTCCTTTTGTATTTTCAGAGGTACACACAATATATACATATGTGGGTCTTAGCAAGGCTTTAGATAGTAGCTATACAATCATGTGTAAGTGATATGCTCATTGCTATACACTGTACACCCACGCGCATACACACACGCACACACACACATGCACACATACACACACCACACACACACATGCCACCATAATAAACCAGTGTAGGAGGAGGGGAGGGTCACTAAGTTGTCACTGCCTATCTGATTGCAGAAGCTAGACTGCCATGCAGTCTCCAGTCTTGACACACATACCACTGTCTCTACGACTGAATGCATGTAAAGATTGAAGTGCTCTAGTCAAAACACTGTCTTTTGGCTACCTCCCTCCCAACCCTTTCTCCCACACCTTGCCGAGATAGTTTGACTAAACCAGACTGACTACTTGGGGTGTGCCAGGAAACCAGGAGACACCATGCCTCTGTTTCTGTTTAACTAAAAATGGCTCTTGGGGGCTAAATGAGGGGAAAGGAGGCCGGGCGGAGGGGGGACTTGGTGGGGGGGGGGGGGGAGGGGTAAATTGGGGGAGGAGGAAGGAAAGTGTGGGGAGGAGGTAATGAAATTGTGAGGAGTAGGGGGAAATTGGGGGATGGGGGGAAATTGGGGGGAGGAGGGGGGAAATTGGGGAGAATATGCTCACTATTCAGACATGTCATGCTGTGAATTAAAGCCAGATGTTTGAGGGGGAAAAAAAAAAGAAGTAAATTTGGAAAAACAGTAGAATATTTTTACAATTATAAAGACTCTGGAAGAAATAGAATCTCTCCTCACAGCAAGTCTACCATCTAGCAAAGCCACAGAAAAGCCATACTTCTCACCGCACAAGAGAAGCATCATCGTAGGTACGTAGGTAAGCAACGCTTCAAGCGTTTGGCCAATCCCAGACCTCCACATGCATGTAAGGTCACAGGTCAGTAGCAATGTGGCTCCACTCTGTCTGCAATCACTTGACCCGCCAGACATGCTGGCAGCAGCAGCAACCACCAGGCAGGCAAGGCAAGGCAAGGCAAGGCAAGGCAGCCATAGCTACCTCAGTTCAGGTTTCACATACAATCATCACACACTCATTTTAATCCTGGGAAACATTACACCCTGAAAATAAATAACACTGGCACTTGAAACTGGATCCACTAAGTACAGAGCAAGTAGCAGCATCCTGTACCACTTCCAGTCTGGAATTCCAGGACAGGCTCAAGGATATGATCTGTTTCTGTGTATCTCTAACCAGAAATATCTCCCATATAAGATGTACTATTATAGTATATTGCATATGACTGGATAGATTAACGGAATTAATGCACCCAATGCACCTTCAGGAGTCTGAAATGACCTTATCTGTTACCAAATCACACTCTTCACAAGTAACACATCAACACTCCATAAAAAATGTAATCAAAATTTGGGACTTCAAAAAAAGCAGTGCTAGCAATGTTTAAAGTTGGGGTAAAAATAATATCTAATAATGCAAAATGCAGACTTCAAATAAAACAAAATCCACGATAGACATTTGTTTTTAAAATACGAACGTAACATCTTCTAATTGACAATTGCCAACTAATAAAAAGCAAAACCGTAAAAGAGTCAATACGAAGGCAAACTGGTGTGCCCATGCCTACCACTTCAAAGGCGGGGCACCGGCTGTATTACATAGCTAGCCCGCGTCATCTCAGCACCTAATTGTCTTAGCAAGTTCTGCAGTCTGTGATCTGTATATACTTCCAAGGAATAGATCTGTGGATCATACTACTGCCACAAAGCTTCGTTCAGAGACAGTAGTATTTGTAGAAACCTTAAAAACATTCCATGAAGGCATCCTGCATTATTTCACAGAAGAGGCAAAAGGTCAACATCGTACCAGCAAAGGTCGTGGGTTACATGCATGCAAATGGACATTACGAGAGTCCCCGCCAGCCGGTCAGGTCAGAATATTTGGCGGTGTTGGGAAAGTACTATTACCAGATTGGGTGACAACTGGTGATAACTGGTCTTGGAAGGTTACCTTACTCCTGCCAGCCTGCCAACAACATGGCAATGAAATTGAGTCAGCCAGTCAGGATGTCTGTCTAAGGAGAAGCCACAAAACCTCATCAACCAAATGTAGAAGATCACTCCCATGCATGCAGAGCTAGTGACAGGGAAGTGTTAGGGGAGGGAAAGGGGGGGGGGGGGGGGGGGGGGTGGTGGGGGGGGGGGGGTGATGATGTATTTGTGAGCTATGTAAAACAAGTATATTAACTCAAGTTAATATGCAGTATACTTGTAAAAAAAATAAAAATTTTTTTATATAATGGGCATTTTCTTAAAAAATATCAGATCACTCAGATTATATATATTTTTTTTAAACCTGTTCACATTTAACTGTATTATCAGCCACCACAAGGCCAATGTATCAATGGCTAAACCATTACACTCTGAATACAACAGAGCTGGCTGTATTGCCTGCAAATATGGACGCCTAAGAGGGCAAAACTCTGCAATAAAGAATGTGTTTCGACCATTGTATTAAATAATTCATCTCAAGAAGCTCATTACTTGTACCCTCTTCTGATATCCTCTGCTCTAAGTAGTAAGTTTACAGCAATGCAAGGTTTGCCTTCTTTGCCAACACGTTATGGCAGTTCTGTGGTAAAATAACATAACTCTGAAGTGGCTAAGAACTACTTTAAACGAAGACCTCAAAGTGGCCAAGGTCCACAAAGTTGACCACCAATTATCAACTAGGCTCACAAAATATAATTATCACCTTGGGAGGTGATGAGATTGAAAGGTCTTCCCACGGAACTTTCAAGTGTAAATGAATAGCCACTAGCTATTAGCTTATTGAACAATGGAGTGCTAGACTGCAGTCCTTAGTCTATACATACTCTATAGCCCATCCATTAAGCCAAGACAAGAGAATAGGACAATGGCTGCTGGAAAGGCTGTTGGCACTGCCCAGTAGTGACACTCAGGCCGTCCCACACATTCAGAGGGAAGACGGGGAAAAAAAAAGATAACTCAAGACTTTACTCGAGTCACTCAAACTTGTTCCATTATCTGCTGATAATGTGGATATTTGGAATATTGTATAAACTACCACTACAAAACTAAGATAACAAATGACAGATATTTAAAATGGTCCAAGCTGGACCTCAATCAACAACAAACAAACTACAATTACATAACAACAACAACAAAAGACTCATTAAAATTTCAAATCTTAACTGTCTGATAATCCAGACTTGTCCCATTCCACCGTATCTCTTATAATAACTAATTATGTGTTCTCCATTCCTTAGACCACCTTGCTTGTGACCCAGACATACCAATGCTCGGAATGTCGGACTTATTCATTCAGCCATTTTTTACCCCTAGCACCAAGTCCTTCAGTAAGACAGACATTCGTTCAAACCTAATGCCTCGCGGGCTTCTTTAGCCTAATTATGAATAAAAGCTAGATAGTGAGTATTTAATATATATCTGCATTGAATTCCAGCACTAAGCCACCAACCTAATTCAACTTAGTAGCTGGCCAAAGGGGAGCCTCTCATGAACCTTTCACACTATCTATGATAACTTACCTGTTTTGCCTTCCACCAGACATAGAACTATCACACAGAGAAGTACTGCAAACGGGGTGGCAAATGAAGTAGACCTACTACCATGCAGCCATCTGGTCCATGAGTCCATTCTCCTGGAGCTGTAAGGTTAACGGAGGGATTTCGAATATTATTAGAAGTTTTCTTTTAGAAATGCCTTACACTGACCTTTTAAAATACCTACACTAGAACGTTGGAGCCTAAAAAACTGCCTCGTTTGAGGTTGAGTTGGCCGACTACTATTAAGAGGGAGTAGTGAACTTTGTCGACACCATAATGACTATAGAACCGTCCAATAGCGACTGGAGCGCGGTCTACCGTTAATAGCTTGATCCAGCCAGCCTAGCTGACTGACGAGGAAGCCAGCGCGCCGTGCTGGCGGCTGCTGGCCCGCTAAATGACTGTTGTTGATTAATGAATTAGTGCACTTTGGTATGCATATAATTGTGACCGCAAGTTCAAATTATTTATGGGCCATTCAGTTGGCGCGCTATGGGAGACTAGTGGGCGCGGTTCTAGACATGCATTATACTTTTGTAAAAGGGGAGACAGACCATTAGCCACAAGTTTGGGTTCTCGTAGCCTTTAGTAACTGCTAGCGTTGGAAGGGGGGACACAAAAAATGCTAAGACCAACCTGCTGGAAACAGCCCAGAGGTCAATCATTACACTGTCTCTTTGGATAGTGCCACTATTAGAAAGAACATAGAAGATATATCAGTGAGATTAAAACTACTAAGAGAAAATGACCTGCACTTAGCTATTAGGAAATGGTCATGTAATTAGCTTATTATGAAATTTAATTAAAACAGGCTATTTTTTCTTTTTCAGCCTACTTGAAGCAGTTCCATATATGCTTTATCTACTTGCAATACTGGTAATCCTTCCTTATCTACTTTACTTGTACATTAATTGAGGAAGTAAATTTATTTCTAAGTGCATACCCATCCAAGTGACCACTTAAAAGCAGCTTGTCATTCTCTATACGATTATAATAGCAAAAAAAAATTTCTCTTTTTAACAGCCAATATATTATAGTTAATTATAACTTAACCCGCCAGATTTGATTTCTTGCCAAAGTCCTCTTCAGGGGTCAACTATAATAATTATGTTGTAAACCAATACAATGGAATCAGCATTTGATATAGCTAATTAATATGAATGATGGAAATTCTTTTTTCCTTTTTTTTGATGTTTTCACGATTAAAAAAAAGGAGGCTAAAAGAAGGACTATTTGAAGTAGGAGTATAGATTAATAAAATCTACTCAAATGCTGATCTAATTATAGAAGTGAGTGAATTCATGGTCACTCTGTTTTCAAATGAGGCAATAGCTTCAAATATGTATTTGAATTTCATCCTTACCAATAGCTTCATGTCATGAGTGTCACCCAGAATGCAGATGTCATTGCGTGGAAAACACATTATCTGATTGATTTAGTAATACATAAAATCAATACAACAACAAACAAATAAAAAACAATGATGTAATATTATATGGATTTGCTTTACGAAGTGGTGCCAATATCTTTCACTTCTACTCTTCCAGCGATTTCATTGGTAATCTTTGAGACCGTATGTAGATAGAGAAATTCAGGGCAGGATCGCCATCTTCCTCTAATTGCACACTTCATTAAAAGGTCAGGGTCTAAAAAATATTCATCATTACTCTGGTAAATTACAATCAGAAAGAGAATGCACAATTCCAGAATTTCTTGGCTCAGTTTTATTCGGTATTTTTGCAATATATTTGTACACTCAAGAAGAAATACTCCAATGCAAACAAGTAGTGTAACCTATATTAAAGTTCAATTGAGGATTAACTTTTATGTATGGAATGGCATCGTACAAATTAGTTGTTATGGATATCAACTCTTTGACTTGAGTACTAGTGAAATATCTGGCAGCAATTTCCAGATCAAAATTATTCAATGGAAGTTGACGTAAACAAAGCGTGATTTTTTTTTCAGTGTAGTCGTAACTGTTGGCAATTTGTATTAAAAAAAATTTTTTTGACTAGTGAAAAGTACAAAGTAACATGAAGATAATTAAGAATGACTTTAGAAAGACCATTTTATTATGTTTGGTATTAATTGTACTCTTTCGTGAATTTCATAGGGAATGCTAGAGACAGTATCTAGATAGAGAAATTCAGGGCAAGATCGTCTTCTACCTCTTTTCATACATTGTATTAAGTTCAATTCAGGGCCCCATGAAAAATGGTCTTCTTCCGGCAAATCAAAGCGAGAAGGAAAAAAAAGTCCAGAATTGGTTGGCTCAGTTTTACTTTTTGGTGGGAGAATCCCATAATTTTTTCTGTATGCCTTGGCTAAAGAAGAAATACTCCAGCACTCATCATATACAGTGCTATCTACATTAAATTTGAATTGAGGGTTAACTTTTAAAGCATGGTTTACGTATGGAATTGTATTGCATACATTAGTTGTTATGTATGTCAACTCTTTGACTTGAGTACTAGCGAAATATCTGGCAGCGATATCTAGATCAAAATTAATAGTAACTGATTCAATGGAATTTGAAGTAAACAAAGCGTGAATAATTGAAGGAAAAGTAGTACATCCTTGTCTGTCAAAACTTACTCTCAAGATACGTCCATTTTGTAAATATAATTCTACTTTTTTAAGAGAGGTTTTTTTCAAAAGAGTTATTACTTTTGAAAAGTAACGCTGACAAAGGCACATTATATGCAAGTTAACTTCTTGAAGGTTAGGGAGAGATGCCAGAGTTTCCAATCCATCTGTTCTGTTTCCCTTTCTATAGCCAAACTCTTCAATTTCAGGGTTGATCGATAATTCCACCTTGATTAAGTTTTTTGAAAGTGAATGTATTAAGTTTTCAGCAATCTCATCATGTGGCCTTATGTTCAAACTTGATATTTGATGTACCAGTGAATCTGGGAGCTTAGCAATATCTTTTAAAGTTCTATAGTAGGAAGTTATGTGATCAATACTTCCTTTTAGACGTCCATTTCCCTTGAGGTTATATTGTATGCTGGCAATCATTGGTGCTAAAGATTGATTGAATAGTGCAAGTTTAATTCTCCACTTATGATCGAAATGCACCAGCAGATGTCCTAACATGTGCAAGTCCCAATTTGTTCTCAATTCAACTATATTAGTAGCCAGTGATACTATAGTGGGATTTTGTGACTCGTACACACACTGCAATATCACATGCGGAGGTAGCAAAGGGACATTGTAATTCTTGTGAAATAAACCTGACAGTTTATTAGGTTCAGATAACCCGCAATAGAAGAGAAGGAAGGGTTCATCATAATAACTTCGAATGATTTGAATTAATTCAAAATAGTCAAATAGAACACTTCTGGCTGCATAACATGCAGCAAGAAAAGCTTGGAAGATGCGATGGAAAAAATGGTATGTAGTCTGAACACCTTTTGTGACATACATCTCATTTGTTGCCACCATTAAACCTAAATCATCAGGACACCACTTTTCAGGAACAACCCAAGATTGTTGAGGGAGGAAAAAAGTACCGAATGCTAATTTACAAACATAAATAAAGGAATCTCCCACTTTATCTACAACCTGATTCAATTCAAAAATTCCTTCCTCCACTTTCCATTCTTTGTTTCTGATCTTGTGTCTTCGGATGAGGGCAACGGTTAGAAGTGAGAATAACTTTGTCATGGTGCTTGGCAGTTCTCTATCTCTCAAAAGATCTTCAAACAGAGAAACAATTATGGAACAGTTCACTGGAATATCCATAAGCATTCTAATCATAGGGTTGGAAATAATCAAATCTTCAAACTGACTCAGCAGGGAATCTGGCTTGGATTGAAATGCTAACTTAGCAAATTCAAATTTGGACTTATCGTCAAATCCTAAAATTTCTACATGCTTATATGAAGGAAGCTTAGGTTTAAGCTTATAAATGACTGAGGAACGACTAGTGACAAGACGTGATGCACAAGGTAAGCATTCACCACTAATTAGTCTATAAAGAAAGCAATCGGTTGATTCATAAAGGGACTCTGGAATCTCATCATAGCCATCAAATATGAAAAGAACATCTTTCCCTTCATCTTTTAATACATTCTGCACAACACTGCTGCAAAGAGAACTGTCATCATGAAAGAATACATCATTCAAAGAAGACATTTTCTGTACCCTCGGTTCTCTGAGTCTCAGTAAAAGAACTATTTTGAAACTTTGCAAATTTGGAAAGATGTCCCAATTTCTGCACAACTCAAGTGACAAAGTGCTTTTTCCCATTCCCGGAGTAGCTTCAACAAGAACAAATTTATCCGATGGACAAATGACTTCTCTTATTTGTAAAGTTGAATTCATGGACTTGTTGATTTTGTCGACCACAACTAGATTGATAAACTTATGGCATGGTGCTATTTGTAATTTATCGTCCAACATTAATGTTCTTTTTTCATATTGCCATTGAAGAAAACTTTTGTAACGACTAATGACTGACACTTCGACTGAACAGGTTTCAGAAGGTGATGAAATAGTACTTTGAAGTTCCTCTATATCAAAAGAACATTAAATAATTATGTAAATAGACCATAAGACCATTGCTTACTAATCACACATTGTTACAGTGCCATAAGACAATGAAAAACAAACAGTGAAACTAGTATGACAAAAACAGCATTAAGCAATATGTGTACTAATCATCAGCTATTATGTGTTAACTTCTATCTTTCAATGGCTGGATTGGAAGCCCACTATTACAAGTACGTTTATTTTAGTTAACTATTGTTTTAGGTTACCTCGCATATTTTTAAGGTTGCTGTTAGTTTGGAATTCTTCTTCAAAACATTCAATAATCTCAAATACTCTACTTGGTTCCAGTATAATCATTTGCAGCAAGGACTGCATTATTGCTGGTTTACTCAATTCCATGTAATCAGAACTTATCAATCCTTTTGAATATAGAGTAGCAGGCAGCACTTCAGAGGAAACTTTGAGTAACCTCAACAAGTCAGCATAATATTTTTGGAAAACAGCCTTCTTTTTCTTATCACAAGAGGATTTAACTCTTGTAGCCATATTTGAAGCTCTGGGGTTACCTAACCGATTGAAATCTGTATTACAAACAAAAATTCCAATCCATTAAGTTGTTTTACAGTGTATATTGATTTCCTTACCTTATCAGACTTCCTCTTAAGCTTAACTGGTCGAGATACGCCCCCTATAAATATCGCAATTGTATTTCGTTGTTGTTTTTTCGCGGCAAGAAAAAAATATTTAACCTTTGCGGGAAATACGGTAAGTGGTCGTCAATACAATTGCAGTCGTAGTAGTAGACATCCTCTTGAATGAACTGAGAAAAAATTTGGGACCATGCTTTAAGCTCAACATCAGGTTGGGTGATGAACATAATATAGCTGAGGTTTGCTCTGTGAAACATCTGGGTTTCCTCATCTCGAAGAACTTATCCTGGACTGACCATATAATCCCAACCTGCTTGAAAGCAAGAATACTCATGTCTTTTTTTTCCCCAGATATCTCAAGGGAACTGGTCAACCTTGCATTGCTCGACTGTACAAATCAATAGTTCTCCTAGTACTCGACTATGGAGCTGCTGTCTGGGACCCCCACCAGGAAAAGTATGCTGTGCTCCTGGAAAGGGTTCAGCATTTCGCTGCTTGTGTCACTACTGGCAAGTGGGTGAGGGACACCACGACCCTCCTAGCTCAGGATGGCAGTCGTTAGCAATGCGCAGATCATACTTCAAACTATGTACCTGCCGTTGCATTCTATCTCAGGAGCCCCTAATTCCTGCTGATGTCTTTGAAGTTTTAAGTCAGACCACTATCAGGAAAACAAACTCTCGCTCCCTTCGTCATCCATTCATCAGGACTGAACATCACAAGGCGAGCTCCTTCCCAAGTGTCATCCCACTGTGGAATGACGTGCCTGACTTTCAGCAACTGCCTTCAAGAGAGCTCTGAGGAGCCATCTTAATACTCAACTCTAGTCCCCAAGTCACTGCAACTCAAGAACCCTTAAACCTATTTTACTTTGTGTTGTACATTATGTGTTAGTGGTAATTTGTGTGTCACTGGTCAGCCTTCATATTAGCTCTGATAGTTGGCTCTGCCTTTGCAATCGAATAAAGTTTATACAGAAACCAAAAAAAAACACTGTAATTGATTTTCTATTTATTAGTGGTGGGCGATACCGAGTAGTTGCAATCGATACTTCGATACTTCCAGAGGAAAGTGACCGGTATCGATACCAGAGTGGTATCAAACAGACTTCGATACCAAATATTACTATTAGCCCTGCCCAGACAGAATATCGACCTTTACCGACATCTCATTGTGGCCAACATTAACACTTTGGTAAAGGAGGTTAATTTAATGTGGTTATTTAATGTGGTTAATTTAATGTGGTTAACTTCTAGCGGTTCCTTCCAGAGCTGAATAGAAATAAATGATAAATGATTTCTCCCTGAATCACACCACAAAAATCAAAATAGCGAACTTTCTTACATGTCATACTCTTCCAAATCATTTTTTTGACAATTCATCTAAATTTAAAAAAATAATTTAATTAATTAGTGCGCATGCGCGCTATCGATATAGGTATCGATACCGCCGATATCAGGTTCGAAAGCACTTGGTATCGATATCGAAAACATAAATCCGGTATCGCCCACCACTACTATTTATCACAACGTGAAATTTTTAGGTAGCACTGTATATGCCTTTTCCCACGTAGCGAGTTGGTAAAGCATAGCGTGCTCATCCTTTTACAGTGTATTGAAAAAATGAAACCCTTTACCTAACAGCTACAATTCGCTCGAGCGCATTGCACGTTTGGGGGTTGTGGTTTACAACTCAACACGGTCTAGTCCAACAGTTTATTGTGTTCAAACGAAGCCCACATCAATGAAAGGGGCACAGTTTTCAAATAGAAGTTGCAGTTTATCACATCTTTTTAATCTAGCTGGTTTGTTAGTTAGAAATAACTTTTGGTTTGACTTCTACATTTTAGTTTTTATACCAATTAATATAGTATGTTTAGTTTAAATCTACAGATGACAATTTAGTTGGTTATTACTGTTTTAGTTGGTTATTATAATAATTCCAATTTAAGTTAATAATTAGGACTTTTGGTTATTCATGTTCAATATCTGTAAGTATGATATTTCATTTATTTTTGGTTTACTTTTTAAAGCCTCATAAAATTAATAGTCCCATCTGAAAAATCCAGGGTTTTTGGCCAACCTTGTTTGTGTATATAGAGTAAATTGTTAAACCTTTTAGGTTAATTTGAATTTTGCATTCAAAACACTACATATTCTGTTGTCTAGAATGTTCAGTTAAACATCCTCCAAATAAATCCAGCAAAAGAAAAAAAGTATTGGGCATGTTGAACTAGCTACAGGTGATGGAAAGACAATTAGAGTCTGCCGGTTTATGCCGAAATATTTTTAAATTATTCTATTTTTTTTCCAAAAAAAATTCTGTTTTTATTCCAAAGGAATGATATTATAATGATTCTATTAATTTTTTATTATTATTCTCTTAATATTCCAATTAGAAATAATATGTGACTGAAATACTCAGAGCACTGTCAGCTAAGGGTCAGAGTGAACAAGTCATCTGGAGGATCATGCTAAACAGTTTCTCTCTTATTGAGTATTACTTGCATCAGAATTGACAAGAAATGCAGAAAAAAATTAATGAGGTGTGTTGTATGACTTGGTAAAAGTTCTTGTAGAGTGTTGCATAGTTTGTAGAGTGATGTTTTCTGCAAATAATAACTGAGTTTTTATGACAATTTGTAGATCTGTGTTTCACAGAAACACACAGAACTAGTCTATATTATTAAGAAGGTTCTATACAACATTCAAAATGATGTTGCTTATATGATATTTTCCTGCTTTCACTGAAGATATCTTATAAGATTTTACACACTTTCATTTGTTTATTCAGCTACTAAATATGGCATTTATTTAACAAACGTGGAGACAGTGTTGTGCCTATGGTTGCCTTTCATAATGCGTATATGTTCTCCAAATGGTCAGTAGAGACAGCATTCTAGTACTCTGCTTGATGTCGACATGTAATATCTACTTTAGCCTCAGAATCAATAGAGTATGCATTGTGAGCAAATAATGAGATGGAGAATATTATCATATATGATAGGGAAAAAATTCATCATATCTGTTATATTCCAATCCATTCTGAAATAGGCTTGGCTAGTTCCAGCATACCTGTTTTGGTAACTCCAAAAAGCTGCAAGTTTATAGCGAGTGATGTGGGTATTTGCAGATGTAACGCTCCTCAGTATGGAGCGATGGCTTACAGCACATTTACCAGAACCAGTGAAATGACACACAAACTCAACTTAAATACCAAGTGATACACTTACACAGGGAATGACCAACTATTCATAAAAGCACAAACTTCAAATGACACACACACACACACACACACACACACAAGGGAAAAACCAAACTATTAACAAAACCACATTAACAATTCAGCACATGTTCACAATAAGAAAAATATATACAGTAATGTTATATCAGGAGCCTATCCCACCCCCACAAGTGAATGTATTTTATTTTCTTATGGCAATAGATTTTTACATAATACATGTAAATCAGTGCTATGAGGATGATTGTGTGAGATATGAAACACTAATCAGGTGGTTGATGGTTTTGAAGTATCATTTTTCATCGCTCACATGTTCAGCCAAAGTGCCTTAACCTACCATCACACTCACGAGTCGAGCATGTACATTAGGGCAATCACTTCCTATTTGACACTAGCAAGTCAAAAGTTATCATTTGATTCCAATATACTACCAACTGTTTCCATTAGTTCCATCACTTGTAATGTAGTAACAGTATCCTGTACATATTTGCTGCTGACTTTACAAAACCTTAAATCCTCATATCATGGCGTGTAACTTCATATCATGAATTTAATCAGCTATTATAATCACATTTTCATCATGGCTTGATTTTTGCGATGTCCCAGCTGTCTGTTGGTGTCTGTTTCAACTGGAACAACAAAGTAAGCGTACATTGAACAGACAACGAGAAATAAGTACATAGCATAACTCCTCCGTCTGCGGTTTAGCGCTGCGGTTTCAAGTGGTACTGCACCCTTAAAGCCCTATAGTGGTAGACAAAATATTTTAACAGTTATTTTGAAATTTTCCCAATATGTGTGGCCTCAAATTGAAGAAGTAACATCAGAATTGAATTCTGCATACTGGACATATAAAATGTAGAAAAATAATTTCTATGTAGCTAACTATCACGTGAGCAAATGGATTTCTTGCAGCCAGTGGTGTAGTTTGCTTTATGTTCAAGGAAGTTAATGGAGTTGAAAGAAGTGAAGTTTTGCGTTGAAAATGTATACAGGTGAGCTGGCTAGTTTAGCATTCATGGTAGCCTTTTTAGAGTTTCACAATTTTCAGGAGTTGTCCGAAGTTACCACTGGAGTAAACCATAGCTGACTTTGTTCTGGAACCTCTTGGGAATGTAAATCTGCAAAAATAACTTCCATTATTAGGTTCATAACATTTTGAAGACTAAAAAGCAGCAATATTCAAATATTATTTGAGGTGAAAGTTTTGTTTTTCAGATTTGTAACTAAATACTCAATGTGTCACCTGTGGCATTCACAGATCTGAATTCAGCACAACAGTGGGTCTAGAAAATTAATCAAACCTAAGTGATATATATAAAAAAAGAAGGTTATTGATAATATAGCCTGGACATAAGCAAGGTTTTACAGTGATTATAATTATATTATTGTTTTAGTTATTTTTCAAGTTTTAGTTTTAGCTATTGATATACCTTAATGTTTATTTTTTATGGTCAACTAAAACTAAGTTTAGTTTTTAGTTTAAGTCTATCAAAACAACACTACACTATTGTGACTGAAGATTGCACTTGAGAAGTTCTGATGAAGAATGTGTTAAGTTTTCACAGCTTAAAATAATGTTTGCTATATACAATAGTTACAATTGCCTACTTAGCTATATATTTTTATTTTTAGCTAGTGAATTTTCCCCCATCTAATTTTGATGTTTTAATACTTAATAACTACTGTTACACACATATATAAAGGTATATATTGGATATAATTTAATTTTGTATTTTCTTTGTTATTTGGCTTTTTTTATTACTATTACTATTTCACACCTCTTGTCACACCCACTCTGACCTGATAACTTCTTCAGAATTACCTGAGCAGCCCCTAAAGTTACACGAATGTTTATTTAACTGTTTATCTCTTCACTATCCTGAAGAGATACATGCACTATATAGCAAATATTCCTGCGGACACAAGCATCATTGCTTTCATGAGACTAAATTCTACAAAAAACTAACTAACTTCTGGAACACTATTATCTATACTCTTACAGCTACAAATACTTATTTGTCTGATTCCCAGCAGGTGGAAGCCGAATTACGTCACTCTCTAGGATACAATAAATTTTGGTGCTCGACAGCCAATGTGTGAAGTATATTGGACTAGTATCAACAAGTGAATAAGAACCCCTTCCCCCCAAGACAGTCTTCACTATTAATTGTTTTTCCTCCATAATTATAATTCCCTGGTAAATATTGCCCCCACTTACCAAATAGTGTCTCCAAGATACAAGAATGAAAAATATACCTTTTGAGACTTTCACATGGTTGCCTACTACCTGGTGTAGGAATGATATGGGGACACCATCATAATAATAGTGATTTGGAATTCCTGTGGGTCTCTGATTCACAGCGATTTAGATCTAATTTCAGTGCTGTAGTATGTTGTGGTAACAATTCAGCCTATTAGTTAGCAGCAGAACTTTATTAATTTATAATTGCAAATGCTCTTTGGTGGTATGACAAAAAAAAAGAACAAATAAAAAGGGCAAGTTACAATTGTCTTAGCTGCTTAAATCCATTGTGGGAAGCGATGGACTGTTGCATGTTGGAGGAAAACTGTAAGAAACTCATAGTTGACCTTATCTCAGAATCACCCTGCAATTTGTCAATGGTGGTACTCACATCCTAAAAAAACATATTACCTTCGTCAACATCATCATGCTGGACTGAGTCTTCTTATAGGTAGTCTCTCTCCAATAAATTACATCACTGGAGTTTGAAATCCTATTAGAGATGTAGCTGGCATGATCTACTAATATCATCATACTAAAACTTACACAGCAACAAATGGGAATTTTTCTAAAAAGCTAGAGTGACAGCTTCTTCTTCGTTCACTGTAGCAGGTATGACGTTTGCTGGCCTAGTCTCCACCAAAACCAGTTGTCGCCAAATAAATGCACAATTATTTGAACAGCTAAAGAACCATGGATAATTTCTGATGCACTCAACAAAATACTCCGCTATGAAATTTACGTCGCTAAAAATTGCTGCCCCTGCGCAGCACGGTGACCCGTTAGTAGAAAAGGTTAAACTACCTTGCGGCTGGTTACTGGAATTGAACATATTACGGAGAGTCACCCCCGCTCACTCCGCTGAAAACTTCTCTGGCTTGCTGGTGTCTTGTATTTAGCTAACCGCTGTGTGAGAATCTCCAACACTTGTACATCCAATCCTTCAATCTTCTCCAGACTCCAAACCAACCACCTACGAAACTGCTAGCTAGGCCTCCAGACTGTCCCATCATGCTTCCACTTCCGAGATGGTGGGCTGTCTACATCTTTCTTCATGCATTTGTTGGTGTGGGATGGTGTGTAGGCGCAGATAATTTGACAACACTTTACGAGGCTCTAGAGGAAGCTTTGCTGACTAAAAACAATTTATTTTATCTCCAAAGACTTCTGTTTCCTCCACATAGTACCACCAACAATTTATTTCGAATTTTGATATGTAATCAGGATTTTCAAGTACTGGATATTGAATACTTATCAGATGGAGCATTTATTAATGATAGTAATTCTAATCATTATGAAAGAAACTCGACTTGTGTTGAATATAGATATCCATGTGAAGGAGGAGCTGATGCATTTATAGTGTCGTCATCGTATTCCAAATATTCGCTGATTAGTTATATTATGCAACTTAGTGACATAATAAGAAATGTGGATGAAGCCTTCTTTGAGCTATTCACTCACTTATTAGGTCCTTCTCTATTTGTCAATAATGATCAACTGTTATATGGCAACTCAAAGATACCAACAACTAATATCAGTTTAGTTGTGAAAACACTGCTAAACAATCCACATGAAAGTGATTTGGAGAGTGTCCTGTCCTTACTACTGTCATGGGTAAGATTTTATGTCTGTTCTATGTGCATGATATGTGTGTGTGTGTGTGTGTGTGTATGTGTATGTGTGTTTGTTTGTGTATGTGTGTATATTTGTGTATGTATGTGTATAATATTTATGCATTTTACTTCTTGTGAAAAGTCCTGAATGCTGCTCTGCTTAGGGTATTCATGAGCTTTCGTGCTACATGGATAGAAAGTGAAAGTGTTATCCTTTTTATGTGTGTGTGTGTGCGCACACACTGCTTGCTAGCCAGTTATCTAAACCCATTATCGTTAATTATTAATGAATAGAATATTACCCAAATGGATGAAATTGTTAAGTAAAAGATGGTAGTAACTAGAGTACTAACATTGCATACCATCAGCATTAGAAGGAAAAAAACATGGTTTGCACAAAAAAGTCACTACTGCTAAACAACAAAGTTCTTTAATTTTCAGCTTAAAACAATATTAGTTTTGTTATTTATATGAATATCAATATGAACTCATCTGGTTTATAGCTGTAATTATGTATGGCTTATTGTGGAATTCTTACACAGAAATGGCATTTAGAATTGGCCTACTTGCGTGTCCGGCATTCTTCAGGAGTTTCAAGAGCCTTTATGGTCATGATGTGTACAATCAGCCATTCTACGTGCCTGTGACTGATCCACACTTTCTAAAGCTTTTTTTCATGCTTGACAGTCAGCCATAATGTTTTTACGATTTTCTGAGGACTTCACGGCATTCTCTGGCTTTAGTATTAATTGGCTTGGTAGATAAATAATAACCACAAGAGTATTTGGACTTTCAGACAAGCACATTATACAAACACTTAGGCACACTTTTTGGAGGGCATGCATATTTACAGTTGATGAAAAAAGCACAACTCCAGCAGCAGAGACTTCTAAAATCAGACAAAAATTAGCACTGGAACTATATAGAATGCATGTAACAAATCTGAACTGATCGTGGTAAATTTTGTACACTCACGTGAGCGTGTGGGATTCTAATTGCAGGAAAATGAATGAATGGGCATGATTCCATAGCATTACTTGCCGTAGTGTCTGCCTTTTCTCTCGTTTCTCAAAAACTAAGCTAAATTTAAAAAATTGGCAAAAATTAAAGGGACTTCAAAATTGTCATCTTGTCTGAGCTCTTCTTACCTCAAGACATAAAAGTTTGCCATCTTTGAGATCAGCTGTTGACAGAGTGACAGACAGATTGAAGAAGCTCATTTGCGCTGAGGTTAATCAGAATTAGTAAATTTTTCATTTTGTTTTACACATACTGGCTATAGATATTGCAGTTGATATTGTCAACTGTAGCACTGAAACAATATGAAGTTTGTAAGTAGTGGGTGCTGCGAGGCACTATTTTCAAAACAATGCAGCCCTAGAATCAGAGCTTTTGTTACTCTTGGGGGGAGAAATATTATTCACTGGAGGTGGACAGTTTTCACTAGCGAATACTGTCCTTGGGACGCAATATTCACTAGTGAGTATCTGGGGAGACCCTTATGAGGGGGGACAGAATTCACTGTGACACTTGGAGCTCTTCCCTCAACTTTTGGGAACCATAATAATAAAAACAAAAATTCTGTATTATTTTTTTGTGTAAATTTTGTTCACTAGCCAAGTTGTTTGACTAGAGCACATGCCATGGAAGACCTAATAAATAAATTAAGTGTAACTAGAAAGCGGGTGGAATCGTGGGTAAAGGCTGGGGTCAGTTTAAAAAAGGAAGGTGATAGTACGAAAATGAAGCCAAAAGTTTTGGAAATTAAGTCCACAATCATGATAGTAGGACAGAGAGATTCAGAAGCAGGAGAAGTAGACAAAGAAAGGGGACTTCATGACTCAAAAAGAAAGAGTTGAAGAAAGGAAAGTGGGGGATAAGAAAGGCCAAGATAGTTCAGAAAAAAGAGAGCAAGAGAGGGAAACTTATGTAACCTTAACCGACGGTAGAGAATGATAACTGAGCAAGATAACTTGTGCTACTGCATTCTTACTTTGCAATACGTCAAGCGCCACTGAGTGGTGGGTGTGGGTCTGGAATCAGGTATGGAAGTACTCCAGAGCCAAGTAAGGTAGTTCTAAGGAGCCAGGTGATGGTTATCCTAAGAACCAGGTACGCTGCCACCAGGGAAAAGGCGATCCAAATGTGTGTAGCCCCAATTGTGCGGAATGATTGAGTCTTTTATAAAAAGTTCAGCATAGAACATACATACATTCAGACAGGTAGCCAAATCCTACAAAAATGAACAAAACTACAGTATATATGCTGTGACCAAGAGTATCAATGAGGGGTGGGATCCCCCCCTTACATATCATTCAAAAGAATTGTTAATGGGTTGGTGAATAGGATAAAACACGTAATTGTTCTTCTTAAGTTTCGGGGAGTGGGCGTACTTAGGACATACCCTTTTCCGGCCCCACAACTCCCCCTTCGAGCCTTGTCCCACGTCCTGAGGGACTAGGCGCAACTCCAGAAGGGACGGAAACATCAGTCATCTTCTTCACAATCTTTACCTCCTTCTTCAGCTCTTTGCTTCCCAATTCTCCAATTCCTTCTATTTCTTGATGGTCTTCTTCGCTGTCCTCGATTTCCCAAGCCTGCCTGGATAGTCCATCGGCATTCGCATTGTCAGGTCCCGCCCTGTAAACAACTGCAAAATCAAATTGTTGCAAAGAGAGAGCAAAACCACGCAGCCTTTTGTTTAATCTAGATGAGGTCATGAGATAACATAATGCCTTGTGATCCGTTACCACCGTAAACTTTTGACCATATAGTAGGTGTGTCCAATGCTTAAGCGCTTCAACCACTCCCAGAGCTTCTAGTTCTGTCGCACTGTACCTCTTCTCTGCACCACGAAGCTGTCGAGAAAAAAATCCAACTGGTAGTTCTTCATTGTCACGGATTACGTTCAACACGGCACCTAAACCCAAATAGCTTGCATCTGTCTGTACTTGAAAACAATCACACACATTTGGCACTGTAAGAATAACATGATTACACAACTTACTGCGAAGTGACATAAAAGCTTCATCCATGGCAGGTGTCCACTGAATGACTTTGGGTGATTTGGGGGAGGTAGACGGCGTCAACACACTGCTGTATGATGCAAAATTCTGGATAAACCTTCTGTAATATCCTACCGCCCCGAGAAAAGCACGCATGTCTCGCTGGGTCCTTGGCCTCTTGTAGTCTGACATCGCAGTAACCCTATCTTCCGGTACAGCCACTCTTCCTCCTCCTATCCTATGCCCAAGATACGTAAGAAACTTCCTGCCCCACTCACATTTTTCCGGTCGAGCTGTCAGCCCAGCCTTTCTTAGAGCTACCAATACCTTCCTAAGGTCGCCAATATGGTCGTTGGGATCTCTAGAATAGACGAGAATATCGTCTATGTATACAGAACACACCTCTAAACACATACGCAGAGCTTTCTCCATAGCCCCTTGGAAGTATGCGGGAGCATTTTTCAACCCAAAGGGTAGTTTACAAAATCTGAATTTCCCATGGGGGGAACAAAAAGTAGTTAAGTGTCTACAATCTTTTCTCAAAACCAACTGATGGAACCCCTTGGCTAGATCCAATTTGGAAAGGGCTTGCGCAACCCCTACTTTTTCAAGGATGTCATCCAACTCAGGGATCTTGTACTGCACCTGAGGAGTGACAGAATTCAGTTTACGAAAGTCAACACAAAGTCGTATTTTCCCAGAGGGTTTGATAATTGGTACCAATGGAGAGCACCATGCTGCGTCACTTTCTTCAATTATCCCATCAGCCAACAATGATTCCAATTCCTCTCTAACACCTTCTCTAATCTTATGGGGAATCTTGTAAGGTGCTTGTGATATGGGAGTAACACCTTCCTCAATCACAACGTCAACCTCCCCTATCGTACAGCTACCAGGTGTAGGTATCAAGACGTCGTCAAACTCTGATAATAATTCACACAATTCTGTCTCGTCAATCCCCTCACACTTAATGTCATCCAATATGTTCTTTTCCACACCAAAGTCACCTTCCTCAGCCACCACAGTAACCGCACCCACAAACTCCTCTCTGGCTCTGTAAACTTTAGCATTATTAATATGAATAATTTTCACTTTTTGCCTTCCACCTTCTTCTCGTATACGATAATTCACTGCACCCAACTTCTCCAACACACAGTATGGCCCATCCCAACTGTCCTCAAGTTTTGCAGCTAACCCAGGAATTCTACACAAAATTCTCTCTCCCACCTTCAGCTGCCTGTCACACTTTCCTCTATTGTAAGAGCTAGCCCTCTTGTCACTTTCAACTAATCCAGTATCAACTGCACAATCTCTCAAAGTTTCCAACCTATCTGACAATTGCAAAACCCATTCACTTACTTCCATGCCCTCCCCAATCATCTCTGACCACCCAGCATACACCACATCCAAAGGAGTTACAACATTCCTCCCATAAATAAGTTGATATGGTGAAAACCCAGTGTCCCGATTTGGGCATTGACGGAGTGCGAACAAGGTCAAGGGAAGAAAGATCTCCCAGTCATGCCCCTCTCTATGGGCCTTAGTCAGGATACTTTCAAGTGTCCCATGGAGTCGTTCCACTAACCCATTACTTTGTGGGTGATATGGGGTTGTTCGAGTGAGATGAATATTAAACATACTGGCCAACTCTTTCAACAATTTTCCAGTGAATTGGGTTCCCTGGTCTGTCAGTAATTGTAGGGGCAAACCTGTTCTGGAAAATATCTGCACTAGCCCCCTAGCGACTGTGGGCGCTGTTATGGATTTAAGGGCCACAGCATCTGGCCAACGAGAAGCCATACATAGGTAGGTTAAAAGATACTTACTACCATTTTTACTTCTCGGAAATGGACCAACTAGATCGACTGCAACATATTCAAATGGTTCACTAATAACTGGGCGTTCTACCATTAGAGCCTTACGTTCACCTCTTTTATTGGATCTTTGGCAAGTCTCACAAGATCTACAGTGACAGTCAATGTCACGAGCAATATATGGCCAAGTAAAACGAGAATGCAAAATATCACGAACCTTTTTAGTGCTCAAATGTCCTGTACCTTCATGGGCTATTTCTAAAACTTTCTTTCGCCTGCACTTGGGCAAAACTATTCTATCCACTACACCTTCATCAAAATCAGATGTTCTATGGTACAAAATGCCTTCCTCCCAATGGTATCCCCGAGCACGTTGATTGCCTAAAGATCTTAACTTTGCAAGTGTATCATCCTCAAGTAATTCTTTCCTGAGAAGATCCGTGTCACTGCATTCTCTTACTTTAGGCAACCCAATAGCATTCACCACTCTATCCCTCTCTTCAGAATCCTCGTCCCCCAAAGGCAATACCTCTACCTTCGCCAGGCACTCCCCACTATCACCCTTACCCTCTAATACCTCTCCAACCATTTCCCGAGACACAACCTCCACGCTCACCTCAGCTCCCTGTGTGCTACCAACTAAAGGCGATGTTCTGCTTTCCTGTTCCATACCAGCTACAGCCACAGTGACATGCTTTGCCTGGGCCCCATCTCCTTCTTGAGTTTTGGCCTCAGCTCTCTCCTGTACTGCTGCCCCAGCCTTCTGCTGTCTGGTAACTACCTGTAAAACATCTGCTTCTGGCACAGCATCTTTCTTATCATCACTAGAGGTGTCAACTTGGGTGAATTTCATATCCTCAGCATTCCTTAAGGCTAAAGAAAACAAAGCACATCCGCTAGTCATGTCATCAGGTACTACTGCTGCTTCCTTCACTATTACTGATTTGCCATTATTAAAGGGAATTTCTGCAACATTAGCTAGATAACTATCATTCGTGACACCCACAATCACAACCTGATCATTAGTATACTGGGACTGATTTACAACACTTTCAGGCACCACAGAAATACTGGCTCCACTGTCTAACACCAAGTCTACACAGTTACCATTAATTGTAGCTGGAATAATATTGGGATGTTGGTCCGCCAATACAAGACTAACATTCTTCACACCTCTATGGTTTTTTACTAGAACCGGATTCTCCTTATTATTCTTATCAGTCCCCTGATCTTTCTTGTTTTCATACCCCTGGTCTTTCTCTTTCCTACTTCCATTCGGGCACTCTGGTGATATATGTCCCTGTACTCCACATAAATAACAAGTAGGGCTATACCTTGGTTGGAAGTTACTTTGATTGGTATGGGAACGACCATAGGAGTAACCCGACCTGCATTCAAAAGCTCTGTGTCCTGTTTTTCCACAGCGAAAGCAAGAATACCTCAACCCCTGATATTTCAAGTAACTGTGTCTGCTACTGAAATCCTTGTAGCTCTCCTCTTTATCAACCTCAGCTTCCATTCTTCTAGTAGCTCTCAAAGCATCAATAGTGTCAACTACATTGTACAACTCCTCCTTAGTGGTGACCATTTTCCCATCCAGTGTAACCCGATCCTTTTCATCCAGAGCTAGTCTGTAAAGGGCAAGTACAGTTCTCGTCTTACATTGCCTCAAATCCATACAGCCATTAAAATACCTATCAACCAAAGCAAAAAGTTGCCTAACATCTCCTCTTCCAGCTTTCCCTTTGTTATCTTTCACCCAACTAGAATAAATTTTAATCCCTGCTTCTGTTTGACTGATCCCACCTCTTACCAGTAGCCTGGTTTTGATGTCAAGGTAAGTTGTACTACTGTCTTCTAGTAAGTCTAGCGCTAGAGCTTTAACTTTAGTGGGAACCTTATTTAGCAAGATTGACTTCCATTGTTCGTCTGGGATATTTGCTCCTATACGTTCAGCCTCCAAGGTGTGAACATACACCTCAATTTCTCCCCCTTCTTTCATTGGTGTGATTCTGTCAACTAACTTTGACCTTTCCTCTCTCATCACCCTATCCCCGTCTAATTTTGCTAACTTCTCCTCCTCCTGAGCTCTGAGCAACTCCTCTTTTGCTGTCTTGTCTGATGCCAGACTAGTTAAAACAAGAGCCATCTGTTGTATAACTGTCTGTAAGTCAGAGCTAGTGTCGTCTTCCCCAGGGTTTGTTGCCATGCCTCCTTGAATACTATGAATACCTGAATCAGTATGTTCAACACTAGCCACAGAAAGTTCACCGTCAGACTCGCCAATAAAATCTCTCAATCTCTCCTCAATGTCACCCACAGCCGTAACAGTACTCTCACTAACCCTGTCACCAAAGTCTTGCTCACTATCCCTTAAATTAACTCTTACTCCACTTATCTCTTTTTCTTTTCCACTCTGCTTAATTCTTCCGCCTCGTGTCTTTGTCCTCCCCCTTTTCATCCGTAGCCAAAAAGTGTAGCCAGCCACAGAATCCACCTGTACAACGAAAAAATTTAATACAAAACACAGAAAAATTCAGCAAAAACCGGAAAATATATGATACAAAACACAGAAAAATTCAGCAAAAACCGGAAAATATATGATACAAAACACAGAAAAATTCAGCAAAAACAGGAAAATATATGATACAAAACACAAAATAAATGTTCAAACCAGTCTTTCGATGATGCTTTGTGTGGGGGTCCGTTCAGCTGGAGTGTAGCAAGTTGCCGTGAAGGATGCTGACTCCAAGAGAATAGTAATAGACAAAGTTGACTGTTGCTATCTCTGCAGCTGAAGAAAAACCGCTGCCACCAAGTGTGGGTCTGGAATCAGGTATGGAAGTACTCCAGAGCCAAGTAAGGTAGTTCTAAGGAGCCAGGTGATGGTTATCCTAAGAACCAGGTACGCTGCCACCAGGGAAAAGGCGATCCAAATGTGTGTAGCCCCAATTGTGCGGAATGATTGAGTCTTTTATAAAAAGTTCAGCATAGAACATACATACATTCAGACAGGTAGCCAAATCCTACAAAAATGAACAAAACTACAGTATATATGCTGTGACCAAGAGTATCAATGAGGGGTGGGATCCCCCCCTTACATATCATTCAAAAGAATTGTTAATGGGTTGGTGAATAGGATAAAACACGTAATTGTTCTTCTTAAGTTTCGGGGAGTGGGCGTACTTAGGACATACCCTTTTCCGGCCCCACAGTGGGGTACTTGCTAGTTATTATTATTATTATTATTATTATTATTATTATTATTATTATATAATGCATGTATTTAGGCATAACTTTAATTAAAGGGGAGATGGATCATGCTATTAGCTTGGGTGAAGCAGGAATTTTAATTTTAATACATTCTTTATCTCATAGACTTAAATTTTATTATATAGTCCAGATACTATTCAAGACCCACATCGTCCATTAAGAGTACCACCATAGAAAATGATCAATTAATTGTGTACAAGCAATGTGATAATCAAAAAACAAAAGTTGTGAGTGATTATTCTATATCTTTAATGAGCCACTTGATGCTATTACTCTTCATTGTGTGTTCTATCAACATAATAATAATAATTTGCAGTTTATATATAGTCTATAAAGTGGAAAATCCGTCTAATTTCTTTTGGACTTATATTAAATTAATTAAAACTGGAAATATTGTTTTATGGAGGTCATTTGCAATTGTTTGTTTCATACTGAACACTGCTTATTTGGGATTTATAGTTATCACTGTGTCCGAGGTTAAAGACAAATCTTTTCTTATTGGATACATTACTAACTACTATACTTACGCAGGATTGTTTGCCTTTATCGAGATTATTGCTATACACATTATCACTAAGAAAAGTATGCCTCAGACAAAACTGTGCTCTCGTGTTTTGCTAAACTTTGGCATTTGTAATATTATATGGTTTTTTCATCGTGTTGGAAACTGTTGCATTGTATCTCTGTATTTCATAGCCATTGCCCCAGCTCAGACTCTAGCAGCTATCACTTTATGTCTGAGTTCAGTAATGATGTTAGTTGTCACTACAGCTATGATATTACACATTTGTTATTCCGGTTTCTTCATTAAGAAGAAGAGGTGCATTACAACTTGTAAAATTATACTACTCCTAATTCTTTTTACTTGTGTAGTTACTGTTATTGTGAATTTCACTTTAATTTTTGTGGACCTAACTCAACATGGACTAACTGGATCAGACATGGGAAGTATAATACTCTCATTGATTATTCCTATTCTGACATTGATAGTCAGTCTTGTTAGTTAAGAAGGAGTTAAAAAAGAATTCTGAGAACAATGAAGTAAGGCGTGAAGACTATGAGCCTCTTGATGATGGTCATATTGTGGAGAATATTGCAATAAATCATTAGTTGAAAACCTATACCCTGTATTGGAATGCTGCGGAACTTTTAATAAAATAGTTTTAATGTATTTTGTTATTATCCACTACTTCATTTATTATAGATATACTTTTGTTAAATCCTTACATAGAATATAAACATATGACAGTTTCTAAAAATTTCAGATTTTGTTTTGTAAAACAGTAAATTAATAATTAGCCTTTTTTTACTAATCAGCACGAGCTTTCATTGATCTGGAAGATCTAGTAATGGAAGTGGTTTGGTTGGGCCTATGTAACTTCTGTGCACTAACTAGGTAATGGGAAGTAAGACTCATAGATATTATGAATGCTCATAAAAATTAATACATTATAATAATTCTAATAAATTCTATACAGCTAGATCTCATATAAACATAAATCTATAGGATAATTTGCCAATGCTAAAATCAAAATGAAAAATCATTACAATTCCGCCTTGCTTACTTGACTGTACCACTATGGTTGATTACAATTAGGCAGACGGGGGAGATTGTACTCTACCTTTAGATGAATATCACTATTATTCTATTTTATTTGTCCTAGAGGACTCATCTATTCCATAACAGGAAGAAAAAGTACTATTAATATAGGAGATAATTATAATTATAGGAGAGAACATAATAGCTTATACAATATTTAAAAACTGTATTTTTAAGTGACAATTTCATAGAATTTTTAAAGCATAACATGCATGCATCCAAGTGTGCAGTAAAATTTTATTCTATTTCCTATAGCCTTTTAATGTAAATTAAAAAAAATTAGTTTGTTTAAAGAAAAAGAATAGTCACATCTTATAATACAAAATGGATGAGAATAAGAAATTGTGAAGTGATCAATTTGGCAGAAAATTCAGTTAATGGTCTGTTAGAGAATGAGATTAAGCATCTATCTGGCCCTGAAGCATAAGATATATATATATATACACCACAAAAAAAAATACACAGATATGAATAATGACATGATTGTCTGTATAATATTATACCTTTTCTTTCCTGAATAACAATGAACCACAAACAAATTAATGATACTGGAAAGTGAGAATGATACCAGTCTGATTGACTTCTATTTTGATAAGGTATGTTACTCTCATCAGTGGTGTATCTGTCTGAGTTAAACTTCAGTTGTTCTGAATTGAATTGACCTAAGTAGTTAATCTACTGGAGATAGGCTCTGTGATTCATCTGGCACTTGGCTTTATAGTTCACTTGTGTGCACTGCCTGTGGTTGCACTCATGACTTGAATTGGTCTTAATTATTGAATGATTTAGCTGCTGCACACATGAAATAAGGAAATGAGACTGGGCCAGGTAAGTCTGAAATAATTCCTGGTAGCTATCCACTTGTCTCTTTCGCATGATACATGCACATGATACTCTCTCTCTGCTAACACCACTTATTGTCATGAACAGCTTTCTGCAAACAGCTCTAATGGTGGCATTCCTGTAATAATTTGTGGCATAATTATGTACAGAAACAATATTTGCACAAGTCTATCTGTAATGTTTCCTCTCTTTCTCCTGAGCCTTTTTATTCATTATTAGCCCTTTCTGCCAAACCATTAAATGATTGGTGGTGCTGGATGTAATTTATTTATTCTTTTGTCACGAAACAATGGTATCTGGTAAACTGAGGATACTTTAGTATCTGCTGAATAGTAGCTGTGAGCATGTCTTCTTTCAATTTGGGGTGTGCATCTATATGCAATCTTTCCTTCAAATGATTCAGTATTATATTCATGATCTGGACTGACTCCAAGGTTGTGGTGGGCTTGAAGGCAAATATGGTTGATTTAGATAACAAATATCGCAATGTCTTGCAATCTGTTCAATATTTTTATCCAATTTAAGCCACCAAACCAAACCATGTGCAAGTGTTTTCATTCATGATACTCCAGGATGGCCAGCATGTTGGTTCTGTCACTTGCAGTGAGTCTTCTTTGAGGAATGATCACTCTTCCACTCCAAATGAAGCATCTCATCCAGTTTAGATAGAGCATTTATGAGCACCCAGCTTAGGTTAGAATTTTCAGAACTATCAAAGCATCTACATTACTTCATTGAGTTGTATTTCCTTAGGATATACACGAAGGAGGAGAGAATCAAGCCAGTGTTGAAGTCAATTTGTCTCATACTTAAAAGCACCAAGACAGTCCCAGATTTATTACTTAAACTGTACCACATTATGGACCAAAAAGATGCAAATATATTGCTAGTCACAGCACGAGAAAATATTATAGGAAAATGTATATTTAAGGTTACAAAATTGGATTGCATATATATTTAGGGTAAATTTTCCCACTTGTCAGAATACACTGCATGCTGTTCCTTGGGATATATGTACTTCATGATGGAAAGCAATCTATTTGCATCTATATTGTCCACAATGTGCATGTATCCAAGTGCAGGTGACATAGAAATATCAGCCATTCCTACCACACTCATATACTTCCTGAATAGTAGAGCATTCGCTGTCATAGGGAACATTAAGTGATGATCGAATGCATGAAGCAAAAGTGGTCTCAAAATCTAAGCTTTTTGTGGCCTCTTAACATCAGTAGTATTGAAAAAATAATGTGTGCATCTACTGTCAGTTCACCTTTAAGAGTTACTGCTAGTGTCTTTCCTTTGATTTATAACCATTCACGTCTCTATAATTTTCTTCCTACTATAAAACCACCTCAAGGACACACCGAGAAACCAGAATTTTTGTAACCTCTGGCATTCCCATCCACTGATCAAAATTATTTTACTCCTACTGGTAAAATAAGTATGGGCTACTTCCCAGCTGTAAAAAATAAGGGATTTTTACTTCGCAACAGTAAAAATAATGGTGTCATTGGAGCAAGGTTATGTTTACTAGCTCCCTATTGCTTAGATGCATTGTTGTTGTTTTTGTACATTTTCATATTTTTAATGAGGAAATTGATTTAGATTTAGGCAGTAATTAGTTCAGGAGGAGGTAGTAGTAAAATGGACTGCTTCCCCCTCCCCCCCCCCCCCCCCCCTTCTCCCCATCTCAATTTTTTTTTAATAATTCCAGTATTAGTTCTTTCCTATGAAAATATTGATTACTGACTTATACAAAATTAGGCATGACATGATTGGCACTACAATTACTATTAATGATTAGCTAATTGGCTTACCTAAACCTGACTTGTAAAGCTATAGGTTACAGTCTGCATGTTAACATTTGGGTACTGCATGAAAGGATCTTGTTGAGCTGCACGTAGGTTAGTCTATCCTCATCCTATCCCAGTCTCCATACTTAGAACAAATAGACCTTCTACTAAGTCCATATCAAAGTTTCTGCACTTATTGATATTGTTCCTAGCAACAGCAGATTGTATAAACGAAATGCATTGATTGTGTGTTAATTCTGTAGTAAGAAGGAGTTAATATAAATATATATACAGCTGATATATGATTTGCCAGTAGTGTAATGTGGGGGTAAATTGCAGGGAGGGTCGTATTGGTAGAAACAACAAGTTGATTTTTTTTTATACCACCTTAGTAATTCATAATCCAAGAGGAAGAATCACAACCAAAGTGTCAGGAAATCTATGAACAATAACTCTGTCAAGTGATTATGATTGCAGAATAAATAGGGACCAGGGCACTCTGTCAAGTGCTTATGATTGCAGAATGAACAGGGACCAGGGCACTCTGTCAAGTGCTTATGATTGCAGAATGAACAGGGACCAGGGCACTCTGTCAAGTGCTTATGATTGCAGAATGAACAGGGACCAGGGCACTCTGTCAAGTGATTATGATTGCAGAATGAACAGGGACCAGGGCACTCTGTCAAGTGATTATGATTGCAGAATGAACAGGGACCAGGGCACTCTGTCAAGTGATTATGATTGCAGAATGAACAGGGACCAGGGCACTCTGTCAAGTGATTATGATTTCCTGGTCAGGAAAATCAGAAAGCATCAGAAAAGCTAACAGTCAACTTAAACAATTATACTTGCCCCAAGATAATTGCTTTTACATCCACCCTCTAGCACAAAATTACATCCACCCTCTAGCACAAACATGTTCGTTTTTTCCCTAGGAAAACAACAGATAACAGCGAACTTACACAATTATTCTTGTCCCAGGACATTATTTTGCTTATGCATCAACTCTCTAGCACAAACATGTTTTTGTTTTGTTTTTTGCTTATTCCCTAGACATTTTCACTAATTTGTACTATTCTCAGTGATGGTGACATTGCATACACTGTTAAAAATAAGGAGTTCAGGTAACCCCAAAAGAGGGGTTCCAGTAACTGGGAAAATTAAACTTTTAAATTATGTCGACTTCACGGCGGCTTGACCTTTAGTCTTGAGTCGTGGGGTTTGCTCAAGACTCCGCTGCTTGATCAAAGGATCTGCGTACGTACGACGCTTGGACCGCTGTGTGAATCTTTAACTGTTGAATATCCAATCTTCGATCTTCAACCTCTAAGCCTTCAAAATTACTAGCTTCGTTCAACACTTCGTTTGAAAACTTGAGTATCATGCCTCCTCTGCTGGGATGGTGGGTTGCTTATGCTCTTCTCCATGCGTTGGTTGATGTGGGACATCGCGCGAGTGCCGATAATTTGACATCTCTTCACCACGCTCTAAAGGAAGCTTTGCTGACTGAAGACAATTTATATCATCTCCAATATCTCCTGTTTCCTCCAGAGGGTACAACCAATGGTGTATTTCGAATTGTGATATGCAAAGAAGATTTTCGAGTACTTGATATTGAATACTTATCAGATGGAGCATTCATAAATAATAGTGATTCTGATCATTATGAAAGAAATTACAATTGTTCTCATTATGAATATCCTTGTGCAGGTGAAGGATTAGCTGATGTATTTGTAGTGTCATCACAATCCAAGTATTCACTGATTAGTTATATCACAAGTCTCTGTGGTACTATAAGGAATGCAGATGAAGCCTTTTTTGAGTTACTCACTCACTTATTAGGTCCTTCCACAATTGTCAATGCACAACAGTCACGTAACTATTACTCTCCTATACCAACAGCTAATATCACTATGGTTGTGAAAAAACTGCAAAACAATCCAGAGGAAAGTGATTTAAAGAATGTCCTGTCATTATTGCTATCATGGGTAAGCTTTTGTTGTTCTGCATGTAAGTGTGTATGAATGTTTTTGTTAGTGTGTGTTAGTATGTGTGTGTACAGAATTGATGTATGTATGTGTATTTGTAGTGGCTGTGTGGTAGGGTCCCTGGCATTTGCTGGGATGCAAATTGAAGGCCTTTTCTCATGAAATAGCAATGGTATAGGTGGGACTTCGGGTGTCCACACCACTTGCTGTGAGGGGAGGCCTGTGTTCTTATCCTAGTTGCAGCAGGAGAATTTGTATGTGTGTGCATGTATATGAGCATGTGTGTTCACTTCTGTATAAAAGTGCTGGAAAAAGGTAATGCTGAAATGCATAGGTGAATGAATGGTAATTAGCGAGTTAATTAGTCCAAATAGGATGAGTAAAGAAATAATGGCTATGTTCTCAATTAGTAGCTTTTTGTGTGACTTATGTGGTAGTGGGTTGTCACACACACACACACACACACACACACACACACACACACACACACACACACACACACACACACTAGTACAAGACTTATATTGTATTCTCTTGTGGATTTGCCATTGGACAATAAAATTTCAAATAATAAAACAATATTATGAAACTAAGATAACTTACCATGTACCAGCCACTAATTTGAATAGAAATTAACTCTAGTAAGTGTGTAAGACCTAGTTGATCTTTCAATATTCAGATCATGTCAAAACAATCTAATTCAATGGTATACTAAAATTTTGTTGGACAATAAAGGTAAGGATTATACAATAAAGAATTCTGTTTAGTTACAGGATGGGGTCAACTACCAAACGAACACAAAACTGCGACATATTATGTCTAAAGAATATTGATCCCTGGTTTTGCATTGTGTTACCCCTGATAGTGTCTCATCCGCTTTGCTTGCTCGTCAATTAGGTTTGTCAACTGAGTTATCGAGCACATACAACACATAACAAAAGAAAGCATGGACAACCCTGACCATTTTAAAGCAGAGCTGCTACCATATTACTGACCCGTTTCATTTCTAATTCAGTCTCTCCTGTCCTTATAGCTCAAACTTAGACTTGCCTTCTGCAATATCTGTTCCATCATGTTGTTAGCTAACTCTGGTGGCAGCGACCTAGCAGAAAAAGAGTCAATCTAAATCAACACTAGCTCTGGCGAGATGTCAGTTGGAGGCTAGGGTAGCCTGGGTTTATAAATAAATCCACAAGGAAATTTGTAGCTAAAATTTGGTCACAATTGTATGTGACTTATGGGCTTTTCCTGTATCTTCATAATTGTACTGTTTTGGACTGCTGGCGTTTAGACTGGATATATTGTGGTGTGATTGCAGCTTGGCATAGGCTCAGTACACCCACTTGTAACAGGAGAGACTATTAGGTCGCTGCCACTCGACAGTTGCAGCACACCAATATATGTTTGGACGTACTTATGTCATTTTGTACTTTGACCCTCTCGTACTTTCGAGTTAGCTCAGTGTTTGACCCCGAGGAGCTTAAGTATAAAGTAAGGCATATAACATATACCCGATTTTGCATTATCCACCCCTAATACTGTCTCACTCGCAACGCTCGCTCGCCAATAAACAAACATCCCCGATTGTTTCATTTTTACCCCTGTAAGTGTCTCGCTCGCCGATTATTTTGAAATGCTAGTGCATTAAAGCTCTTTTTAAAAAAATGAAGATGGCTTACGAAATGATAGGTGGGGGCACTGCAAACATTAGAATTAACTTTTATAGCTACATTCTGTCTGAATCCTCTTATGTTGCTACATCAATATTTTTATTATAGTCCAAATATTATTCAAGACCAACATCTCCAATGAGCACCATTTCAGGAATGGAAAATGATCAATTAATTGTACATATGCAATGTGATGACCAGCTAACGCAAGATGCTAGTTACTCTATATCTCTTATAAGCCACTCATTGCTGATATTAATGGTTTTATTTTTTGTCAACGTAATAATTATGATCTGCAGTCTGTATATTATATATAAAGTTGAAATGGCATCAAATTCCTTTTGGACTTACGTTAAATCGATTAAAACTGTAAACATTATTTTATGGAAATCATTTGCAATTGTTAGTTTCATACTGAATGCTGTTTATTTAGGATTTATAGTCATCGCCTTAAGTGTGGATTATAACAATACTTATATCTATGCATACCCCACTTACGTTTTTTTTTACACAGGATTGTTTTCTTTAATTGAGATTGCTGCTATACATAATATCACTAAGAAAAGCATGCCTCAGACTAAACTGTGCTCTCGCATTTTATTAAACTTTGGCATTTGTAATATTGTATGGATTTTTCATCGTGTTGGAAACTGTTGCCTTGTATCTCTGTATTTCATAGCCATTGCTCCAGCTCAGACTCTAGCAGCTATCACTTTATGTCTGAGTTCAGTAATGATGTTAGTTGTCACTACAGCTATGATGTTACATGTTTGCTATTCTGGTTTCTGTATTAAGAAGAAGAGGTGCATTACAACTTGCAAAATTATACTACTCCTAATTCTTTTAATTGGTGTAATCGTGGTTATTGCGAGCTTCACTTTAATTTTTGTGGACCTGACTCAACATGGACTAACTGGATCAGACATGGGAAGTATATTACTCTCATTGATTATTCCTATTCTGACATTGATAGTCGGTCTTGTAGTGAAGAAGGAGTTAAAAAAGAACTCTGAGAACAATGAAGTAAGGCGTGAAGACTACAAGCCTCTGGATGATTCTAACAACGTAGAGAATATTGCGATAAACCATTAGTTGAAAACTTTTAGTTATATATACGCTGTTATTTGAATGCTGCTGAACTTTAACTAGAGTATATTCATTATTTACTATGATATACAACATTTTATTATTAGCTTATGTACATTTGTTATATAGAATTATGTATTTATACTACTATTGTTTTTTTAATGATACATTTTTTTCAAAATTGTATCAAATTTGGCAGAAACTTTAGTTGATCTGTTGAGAATGAGTATAGTCATCATATGGTAAACTTACAGCTAATTGGTTTACTTATAAGATTGATGCAGTCCACAATTCTAGCTGTAAAATATTAATAGGATATTCTCGTTCTAACAGATCAATATTATGTAAATTAAAGAACTTAACCAGACGTTTCCATTTCTTGCCTAAGTCCTCTTCAGAGGTCGAACTCTCCCCATTAAAAGGGAAGAGGTAAGAGTTGTAGACAGAGCCAGTAAATCTGTGAGTTAAAGATCAAGGAAGCTCTACACATACAAATGACACCAGACAACAATAAGTTTAACAGAGACATAGGTTTAGAGCTTCAAGGATACTGGCTGTCTATGCTACATGCAAATCACCTTCAGGATATTCTGATGTAGGATGAAGAATTCGTATCTGTGGGGACAAGGTTACCTGGCACTGCACATCAATCAGTATCTGATGCCCACTCCAGAAGACCTGATGGCAACCCTGGTGGGAGGAATGAAGCTGAATCTCCTTAATGCCTATCAACAGGTGCAACTAGATGAAGAGTCCCGCCAGTATGTTACATAAGGGGCTATATTGGTACACTAGATTACCATTTTTTTGTTTCTGCACCTGTGCTATTCCAAGAGATAATGGAAAAACTTCTCCATGGTATACCGAGGGTTGTTGTTTATATTGATGACATTTTGTGTAACTGGTAAAGATGAGAAGGAGGATATGCCTAATTTGAACAAAGTACTGAGTCGACTTAAGCAGGCAGGATTACACCTAAATAGAACTAAATGTTGTTTCATGATGCCTTCTGTTGAATACCTGGGCTACTCCATTGATAAAAAAATGGGGTTCATCCTTTGCCAGACAAGGTGGCAGCTATTTTTGAAATTCCAAACCCCTAGCAATATTCAAGATCTCCAGGTTTTCTTGGGTTTAGTAAACTATTATAAGAAATTTATACCTAGACTTTCCACTACATTATACCCCCTTTATCAGTTACTTTGTAAGGGTGCCCCATGGGTATGGAACAGTTACTGTAAGCAAGCCTTTAACCAGCAGTTGAAGACACAGTTGTTATCTACAAAAGTGCTTATCATTATTACCCTTAGCTAGCATTAAAGCTAGATTGTGATGTCTCAGCTTATGGGTATTATCACATGTGTTTTCAGATGGAAATGAGCGCCCCATCGCATATGCCTCACAAACATTGAACAAGGCTGAAAAGAATTATGCCCAAATTGAGAAAGAGGGGCTGGCTATAGTGTTCAGTATCAAGAAATTTTATAAATGTGTGTATGGTAGATCTTTCACACTAGTAATGAACCATAAGCCTCTTGGTCTGAAGCAAAATTTACCTACACTAGCTGCTGCCAGATTATAAGCACTAGGCTGTATTATTCATTGTTAGGTTACCAATATGATCTAAGGAACTAAGTACACCGTAGTAATGCTACTTGTTTTTCTCGTTTGCCTAGGCCTGATTGCAAGGAGGTGACAGACAACCTGGGGAGAGGAACTGTGACCTTCAGTATCCATCAGCTTTTATCCTTACCTGCGACTGCCAGACAAGTTCAGGAGGCTACCCACCGAGACCCCCAGCTCAGCATTGTGATGCACTACACACAAGAAGGTTGGCCCAACAATATTGCTGCTAGTGAATAGCAGCCATATGCAAAACAATGGTATGAGCTAGGTATTGAACGTGGAGGTTTATTCTGGGGAACAAGGGTCATTGCACTCCCTTTGTTGCAAAAGGCTTTCTTAGCCGAATTGTATGCTAGCCACCGTGGTATTGTGAGGATGTAGGGGCTTACTCATGCTTATGTGTGGATCGAAGCCAGGGCGAAATGAAGATATTGAATGTACTGTTAACGATAGCACAGCATGTCAAGGCAATTGTCACCAACTACCTCCTGTTTCCTTGTATTCGTGGCCTTGGCTAAGAATGTGTGCATGTCGACTACACTGGCCCATTCTTAGATCATATGTTCCTGGTAGTGGTAGACAGCCACTCCAAGTGGTTAGAGATAGTCTTAGTACAAAGCACTAATACTGAGAAGACATTAGAGGCTCTGAGGTCCCTCTTTACTAAACAGTTGGCGTCTGACAATGGACCTCAATTTGTTTCAAATGAGTTTTGCATCATAAATGCTAGCCAATGGAATAAAGCACATGAGAAGTGCTCCTTATCATCCTGCCTCTAATGGGGAGGCTGAACGATATGTGCAAACTTTTAAGAGTTCACTAGGCCGAGGGAAGGAACATTCCGGAACCCTCCAGCAGAAGTTGTCATAGTTTCTGTTACGATATTGGATACTCCACATGCAACTACGGGAGTCTCACCGGCTGAGTTGTTTTTTTAAGTGAAAGTTAAGGACTTGATACGACCCTCAGTAAAGAACAATGTGTACAGCCAGGAAGACGGACAGATGGGGTGTTAGGAGGAGGGCAGCCCACATGCACAGTTTTAGAGTAGGACATATCATACTTGCCAGGAACATGAGGGAAGGCCCCTGCTTGCGTGTGGGTGTGGTCTTACATAAGTTGGGCCAGTGACATATGAAGTTGGAGTAAACGATCAAGTATGGAAATGCCATGCTGACCAACTTCTGGAATACAAGGAGTCCGAAGTTCCAGAAATATCAGAAGTGACTAAGTCGTCGGTTGTTGATGTTCCAGTGACACCCAGGGACCCAACAGTCAGTATTCCAGTCATACCAGAGCTAGTGATCAGTAGTCCTGATGTACAGAATCGGTACGATTATGCTACTGAGGATAGTGGAACGTCGGCTGCAAGCCCTACATTGGAATCCTCCATCACTGAAGGATCACCTACTAAGGATTCATCATTGAAGAGTCCCAAGATTTATCCATTTCAAGCTAGGCAGAAGCCAGACTGGTACAAACCCTCCTTTTAATTGTGAGGAGGGGTGTGATATATTGACTAAAACATTATTGTGCAAGTCACTTCCATATAGCTACTGATACGTTATACAATGCAGATATCACGTTATATACCATTCACTTATCATCATATGATTCATGCATGTTGTAACCATTCTTTTCCCACTGATGAAATAACTCTTTGAATACCTAAAAGATATAATAAACAGTAAGTGTACACTCCAGTATCAATCTTGCTGTTTACATTTTGTTTATTATATCACCACGGAGAGTTTGAGGTCAGTTGACCCTGAAGAAGACTTGGGCTAGAAGTCTAAACATCACGTTAAGTTTTAATTAATGAGAAAATTTGCGCTCTTATTATAATTATTTCAACCAAGAATTAGCTACCGAATCTTTATGAAAAATAATTATGATTGATGTTATGCTGTAGCTCAAAATGTGTACTTTTCCTAGTGATGGTGGCTTATAGTTGGTGAAAGTTCAATCCTAAAGCTTGTAGCCTAATAATCAAATTGACCTCGTATGTCTGCACAATGGCAATTAGTTGTCATGTTTCTTACATGAAGAATAATTTGTATTGGTTTGTTTGTTTGTTGTTATTGCTGTCGCTTTTTCTTTTTTTTCTTTTTTTGTTCACTTTTGCGGAAAATTATTATTAACCAACCCTTGTAGAAATTCAGCAAGTAGCTAGTCATCCATCCATTCACAAAAAGAAATGTTCCATATTTAACAATAGTTAGTATAAGCACTACTCTACACAATTATGTTGATATTGATTAATTACTTTTATATAAAAGAGCAGTGACAGTATTCAAGTAAAAAAGTAGCAATTTGACAATCAATAGAGAAGGAATGACTACATAACAACAAGGTGTGTCTATTCCTACTTTTATACGTACTATGAGCATTACTAGCTAACAAAAGTTGTCCTCAATGTTTCCACAAAGTTATTAGAAAAGGTAACATCAACATCACATCTGTAATAAAGGCTGATGCACCGGATGAAGTCGTGGTAACTATAGCTACAAAAACATTCATATAAAATGGCAAGTAAATTCAATTTAGCTAAAATACTTACCACATTCATTTGCAATAGTCTGTTGAAAAAAATCCGTTGCTTGGGGTATCCCGGCGTACCCATATTTCCGGAAATATTGGTATCCCGCCGTAAATTTGGGTACCCTTGCAGCCGATTGAAATAGAAGTGTTGATAACACTTGTGCCTTCTCCTACTCGTGTGCTCACGCTTACCCGGAACATACAGGGGTTCGAAAAGAGTAGGAAGAGTGTCCTGAGGTGGTGGGCAAAGTTTTTTTTAAGTTGATCGAGGCGATTTATACTAGCTAAATATCGGAGAGGAGTAGCTATGGTTGCCTACAAAATCTTTTTTGTAATAACAGATTATGTATTTAACATGAGCAATGAAGCTAACTGCTTTATGAAAATTTCTTTCATGATATGGTTTATGAAGTTGAGTAGCTAATTCAAGATTCATTTCAAATGAAGACTTAATCATCTAGATGACACAGCTATAAGATTGATTATTCTGTATCTACAGTTTTGTACTTGACAGCAAGTTAACCTTGGATTCTGTCACAATTTAATGAAGACAAAAGCTTGAAATATTACTTCCATAGCCATAGCAATCTCCACATGTTTCTAGTTCAAATTACTCAGAGCATTATTCATTTCTTAATATTTTATTGATTGGCTAATGGATCAAAGTCCAAATCCAATAAGCCCAACATTAATTGTAGAAGATATGGAAAAGCAAGGAGAATTGTATGAAACACTCATGATCAGAGTCACTTTGGAGTAGCTACACAAAACAGATGGCATTGCGTCATGAAAATACTACAGGCCTGGAATTTTATAGAAATTAGATAATGTGAAATAATGTTAAAATATATGCGAAGAATTTATTTAAGAAGCCGTATATTTAATCCAATTGTGATAGGGAAACTTGGTGCCTTCACTCAAACATGGGATTCTCATTAATTTTAGGGAAAAAAAGAAGAAAGACTATTTAGCTAAGCAAGGTTATCTAGAAAAAATAAATTGAGTATAACTAACTAGCATATAGCCACAGATTTTAATAATATATGACCCTTTTATTTCTTATTGCATACACTCCAACTTTCAAAAAAAATGCTTTAAGGATAAACCACACACAACCACTAATTGTACCCATATTAGTTAGAATTGTATTATTATGAAGTGATGTTGCTTTGTTGCATGTATTGTGAGTACTAGTTCATTTATAACAGCATTCTTCAAGTTGAACTTCAGGTTAGCAATCAATGTTCAAGCACAGCACTGACCTTATACATTATAGCTATAATAAAATGACGTAATAATGTAGCTGACTTTGCACATGCTCAACAGAGTATTTATAATAGATACAACAACTTAAAATAAGTTTCAACAAGGTGTGATTATCCACAAAAATAGTTTTTTTCTTTTGTAGACAAGTTAGTTCATTAAACTCGTATACTAATGAATGTCGTACTTTTCGAAGCTCAAAAAAGCACTAGCCCAACTACATGCATTTCCAGCAGAAAATGAGGCTACCTATTGACAGCAATAGCCTTCCAACATGTGAGGAAGAAAATGGGGAGGAAGTGATGCAGGATGGGGTCATTGAATCTTTACTTGAACAAGAAATTTTGCAATGAGGTTGACAAACTAAAGCACAAGAAAAAAATTACCTATGATTGAAACATGAATTAGATAAGAATTAACATTGGGACAGAGGTACTTTTTAGGTATGTGGGCAATGAGAGTGTAACTTTAGTGGGTTGGGCACTAGTAGCATAGGCAGCACTGCAGGTAGTTGTGGTAATTTACTAATACCCATCATTGATGTCATGATCCAATATTATCACTGTAACTGACATGAATAGAGGTGTTTTACTGGAATGGCAGGATCAACAGCGATTCGTAGTGAGTTGAATATAACTAAGCACAGGAAAACAAAATATACCTATTATCAAAGAATGAATTCGATGTGAAGATACTGCTCAGAAGAACGAATAGGGTGGCAAGGTTTAGCCTGTAAGGCTAAGGACCATACATTATCAGAGATGTGTGGTTAGGGATTATACAAGTTTTCAAGAAATGACAAGATCATCATGACCAAAGCTAATATTGCATGGTCTGAAATTTCATTAAAAAAAAAAAGCTTGAAAAATACAATTGAATTTGAAACCAGAAATAAAATTTAAGAAAGTAGCTAATGGGAATAAAAAATACTCATGTGCTACTAACTGAAATAAGTATTATATGCAATGAAAGAAAAAAACATGTGTATAACTGTCACATGATCTTACATTCTATTTCATCCATTTTTCCTTCGAAGTATTACTTGGTCTTTACACTACAAGAATTTTTATCCTCATTGTTAGCTGGAATGTTGAGCAATGTACATCCATGTTTAAATATTAGTGTATATCTCTCAATTAATATAAAATTGCAAAATTTGAATGTGCCAGCAATGCTTAGAAGTTTCAAAATTATGTGAGGAAATTTCAGGCACTTAGCAAAGATAAATTTCTGTTCTAAAAATTAAAATGGTAAAAGAAATTTAGACTATAAGGTATGTTTGCCCTAATTTTGAATATTTTAAAGGCAATAGCTGCATCTATCCTTATTACGTGGTTGTTCAAATTACTCTGTATCTAGTTAATTGCTCTAAGCAATATATTTTTATTTCTTCACCCATGCTTTTTAATAACTATAATATAATAAGAATATGCTCCAATCAGTTAGTAGCTGTAATTTACTTATATCAACCATTGATGTCTTGATTCAATAGTAAAGTATCACTGTTAGCAAAGTTTTCGGAAGAGAAATTGTGTATTTAGCATGTGATAGATGCTTCACGATAGAGGACACAGTAGGTAAGGTAGAGTGGACTGGGAAGTGTATGCATACACAATACTCGTATACATACATAATCTAGTTGCACGAATAAGAGTGCTCTAGTTATGATGACTGAATTCAAAGTCAATACACAAATATTTAAGTTATTAAAGCTTGGTATATTACAAATGCAACTTTTGAAAACATTGGGTGTCTCTGCAATACCAAGTTTGTTTGGCTCTACATATAATAAACAGTAAGCATGCCCTCCAGAAATCTTGCTGTTTACTTTGTGTTATTATATCACCATGGAGAGTTCGATCTCAGTTGACCCCTGAAGAGCACTTCGGCAAGAAGTCGAAACATCGGGTTAACTTATAATTAAAAATATTAGCTGTTAAAAAGAGAAAAAATTCCTATTATTATAATTATTTCAGCCGAGAATGACTGAATTGTTATCTTATGATAGATTGGAGTACTGGAAAAAGATGATGAGGGTGCCAAAGTTGATCAAGGGATACTAGAAAGAGGAGAATGGCTGCCAGATAAGCATATTACTGCTTGTGTGTGGATATCAAGCACACATGATCTGAGTCATTTGGGAGTACACAGAACAAATGACACTGTATCAAGGAAGTACTACTGGCCTGGGCTTTTCAAGGATGTGAAAAGATATGTGAGTTTCTTTAGAAGCTTTCAATTGTGATGGTGAGAACTTGAAAATCATTATAGCTACGGTCAATAGTCTTCTGGAATTCAGTAAAGGGTGGGAAATAGGGAAGAAGGGAAGTATTTTCCTGTATATGTAATAATGAATTTGGGGAGAAATCAAGAAAGTTTAGATACTATAATATATTGATTATAATGATTATAGCATTTATATTACGTTTGCAGTATTATTTAACAAGAATATCACTTATAATTTCAAGATTTTAGATTACTCCATATAAAATTGTGTTTACTCTGTACAGTGGAACCTTCCATATAAAATCCTCTAATTGTACGATTGAAATTACCACTTGTACAGTAGAACCTCTCTTATCCGGGCACCTTGGTTTCAAGGGGTGCCCGTATCTCAGATTTGCCCATATCTCAGAATATACACAATTTTTTTTTCACAATTACTACTTATTTAGATTAAAATAATAACTATGTACTAGTGTTACAGTATGATGATAATTTAGTCTGTAGAGACTGAGTTCGTTTTACAGCTGCACAATTCCTCCACTTCGAAACCAAAAGCAGATGTTCTGGAGCGACATCTCCTTGGGCTTCCAGCCATGTTAATGCTGTTTCAAAAGCATTATATGCCTGAGCAGGTGACACTTCTGCCACTGTAGAATCTTCAGGGGTCTTCTTCAAACTAATCATCATCCTCAAGAGCTGTTGCAACTATTTCTTCATCACCGAGTAGCTGGTACCCAGGATCTGATTTGTCCAGTGCAAGCTATTCATCAGGATGAAGCCAATCTTGACTAGCTGCATTGAATCCCAGTTCACTAAAAGTGTATCAAAGTCTTCTACCTCAGTTGCTTGTGCACTGTTGGAAGGAGTTGCAGTAGCTGTTACCAATGAACTAGAAGGATCTTCCAAAGTTAAAGTGGTAGATGCTAGTGAACTCCCAGAATTGTCTATCAGTAGCTTGTTCCAACCATTACTAAGAGATGTTACTGCAGCTTCATCCCATGCTTCAGCTGACCAGAAAACAGCATCTTTGATCGTCAGCCTCTTGACAATCTCTGGAATGGGTAATGATGATGATTCATTCCCAATTATCAAATGTTGGAGAAGACGCTTCTTATAACGTCTTTTCAAACCTTCCAGAATGCCCTGATCCATAGGTTGTATAAGTGATGTTGTGTTTGGAGGCAAAAATATGGTGATAAATTTTCCATCACTGGATTTGAGCTTCTCAAGTGTCGGATGGGATGGTGCATTGTCGATAAGAAGCAAACCTTTGGATTCAATTCCTGCCTGGCTGCAGTAGTCCTTCACATATGGAAAAAAATAGCTATGAAACCATTTTTCAAAAATGTTGGCATTCATCCCATGCTTTAGACTGGGGGAAATAATGGACTGGAAGTTTGCTCATGTCAATGCTTTTGAAACACCTGGGTTTCATAAAAGTCAATGGTAGCTTGAAGTTTCCAGTGGCATTGGCACATGCAAGCAAAGTGACCCTATCTTTTGATTTTTTAAAGTTTTTAGCTTGTTTTTCCCCACAGTTAACTTCCACCACAAACCAGTCTCATCTGCATTGAAAAGGTGATTCAAGGTGTAACTTCCCTTTTCAATTTTACTTAAAAGAAATGAACGAAAACTTTCAATGTTTGAAAGGTCTGCTGATAATGATTCTCCCTGAAGTGAGAGTGCTCTTATGCCATGACGTTGGTTAAACTTTTGAAGCCAACCACAGCTAGCTTTGAATGAGCCAGAATCATCATCAGGATAAAGAGCATGGAACAGCTGTAATGCTTTCTCTTGCACTACTGGACCCGAGATGGGAGTACCTTTAGATCGCTGCTGTAGAAACCAGAGGTAACAGGCTCTATCTAGTTTGTCATAATGAGCCTCTCTCACTATACACCTTCTTTTTGCAAAATTTGGGTGATCACAGGAAGATACATGCTTCACTATCTTCTCTCTGCTCTTCCAAATATCTGCAATCCTAGACTTTGGGATGCTATGTATTTCAGCAACTAACCTCTGTGATTTACCTTTCTTTAGTTCTTCAATAATGTCCAGTTTCTTTTCAAGTGTTACAACATTTCGCTTTCTCTTGGATGCTATATTTAGAAAAGTGCTGCAAGCTGAACTGAATTCAAAATAGTGCTGCCAGCTGAACTGCCCATCCAAAAGCAGCTGTCAAATTTGCTAGTTGGGATACTTTACCTAACCACAAGGTAACATAGCAGCTGCCCGTAGAGGGAGGTGCCCTTAACTTGGGAGTCTGGATAAGGGAGGTTCTACTGTACTATTTGAATCTACATACCTTTTGTCCATGGCTGTAAAGCTATAAGCTATAACATGGCTGTAGACAGGGGGGAGGGAAAGGTAAAGGGGGCTTTAGCCCCCCCCCCCCCCCCCCCCCCCCCCCCCCCCCCCCCCCGCTAATTTTTTAATAGTAAATAATACATTTTTTTTTTTTTATATTATGGGCTAAGATAGAAAGATGGCTTGAAATTGTCTGATTTTTTTTGTTCAACCAGCTATCATAAAAATGAAAAAAAAAAGTATAATGTGCATTATTTATTGTTTGAATAGTCCAAAAAGATTGATTCGACTGTAATAAACTCATTTGCAATGGTCGATAAAGGTAGACTATCCGTTCTGTTTTATGTACATACAGTAACATACACCAATTCAGACGAACTTGAGAAGTGGTACTGCGCAGCCAAGTTTTTACTCTGCGAAGGGCACTAAAACTACGCTCACTGGTGGCATTTGTTGCAGGCATTACCAAAATTAATTTGATAACCTTTATCACTTCTGAGAAATATTCTTTTTTTACTGCTGACAAAGACTGCAGAAAGGATATGACACTTTTTAAGTCCTTCTGTATTTTGGGATCCCAAGAACTATGAAATAGAGACAACTGTGATTGAAGGCAATCAGGAATAAAATCTGATGTATAAAACTCGGTCACTTCTTTCAATGCACTTTGGTGATTTTCAGTAGTGAGCAATGTCTCCAAATTTTGTAACATGTTATAGCCTTTTTGCTTAAATCTGTTATTTACTGCTTCCACTACAAAATCAATAGCCTCAAAATAAGCTCTGCGATAGTAATCTTTGGCTGTTTCAGAATGTTCAGAAATACCCTCACCAATTTCAATTTTGCCGGGAATTACTTTTTTATATGTGGGAAGGAGTTCAGAATTATGGTAAGCTAGGCCACAGATTTTGCATACAGAGAATAGCATTGAATTTTGTAAACATGACCTCCACATTTAAAATCAAATTAAAAGAATAGTAATCTATTCTGAAAGGTTCTCTTTGTGAGAGTAATTTGAATAGAAGGAGCTAGAGGCCAAAGGGCATGCTGAGAATTACGTTTTATACCCGGACCTCCAGAAGGAGTTGAAAATGTGGTAAACGAGGCCACAAATTTTGCATACAGAAAATAGCATTGAATTTTGTAAACATGACCTCTACATTTAATGGACCAGTACAAAATTAATTCAAACTTAATTGTTGTTGCTGTTCAGGACAAGGAACTCATCCTGAACCAGAATAGCTGGAACCTCAACCTACCCCACAGGATGACAGAACTGATCACTTGTATTCAAACATGCCAATTATGCACACCCTTTACCATATGATCATAAGCAGAATGTTATTCATGGCCAAGATTATATCCACTGGTATATCATTTCGTGTCATCAAACAAAATGTAATGCTCTTGTTCGAAGTCAAAAGTAATAAAACAGAATGAATTCCTGTTTGCGGCCGGCATTCTGCAGTGATTCTTTGTAAGGTGGCTTCCTGGTCCTTCGATCCTTACCTATCCTTGACCATTACCAGCTCGGGATTTTACACACCCCAAACAGTTGCTGATAAACTATAACAACAATTTTTTACAGATTTTCATGCAGTATGTTTGCATGTTTGATTAGTTTCTGAACCAAAACTGGCTCAAATCTATGCAGTTTTGTACTGCTGCTGTTGCTCTCACTGAAATACTGGTTTATCATTAATCTTCAAAGAAAGATTTTACTTGATAACTGACTGAGTATTAGCGCAAGTTTTCAACTATCGGCCAAAGTTTGCCCCTCAAAGCGTAAGTCGGTACCTATAAACTTTCTTAAGATATAGTAAGCATCATCTTTTAGATAATTTTATACTGCATCTTTATGGATACTTAATATTTTGTTGTCTTCTTCATCAGAACACTGAGCATTACTAGTACTCAGTAGTCGGACCTCTATTATCGGCCACACCTTCAATTATCGATCACCCATTGAGTTGCATACTACAGTTATTGGCCACACAGTAATAATCACCCATAACTCATTTCTAATAAGAATTCACTCAAATTGGACGATACCACTGTAATCTACATAAATGAAAACCCTTTACCACATGATTTCAATAAATTCTTATGTCACAATTTTTTGTAGTTAAATTTTAAAAAATAATACATGCAAGCATATGGGCATAATTAGTGGGTTTTATCAAATTATAAAGACATTGCATTGTAGCCTCTCTCTTTTAGTTCCCTAATTTCATTTATATGATTCAAACATACACACCTATAAGTATCAATTGAGTTTAGCTCTCTTGCTTAAACACTGAGTCCTTGTATTTACGACAGAACTAGAGGTAGAGATGTAGAATGGAAGGGAGTCAGCTAGAGATGGATGTACTTGAGCTACATTGATACCTGATTAAAATAGCTAATAGATTGCTTGTTATTTTTGGTCTTAGGTTATGTTATTGTATAATTAGGTTGTGCTTAGTAGTGCTGAGGGTTCGCACCTTTGGTGCTCCATTATTTCAGTTTTCAACCACTAGCTATAATAGCTTCCAAATAATACCACACTTTTTGTATTCATAATATTCAGCTATATTATTAATTGGCGAGCGAGCAAGACACTATCAGGAGAAACTCAATTGAAAATCATGGATATTTGTTTATCTATGTTTGGACGTACATTTGTCATTTTTGTAATTTGACCCTGGCATTTTTGTGTTAGTTCGGTGGTCGACCCCGTCCTAAACTCCACCCTATTCCAGTCAAATCCAAGTCATTCTACCAAATGGGAAAGGATTTAATTGGCCCACTTCCTGAAACCACAAGGGGTAATAAATATATAATCACAGTAACAGACTATTTTTCGAAGTGGACAGAAGCAGCCCATGTACATACATACATACATACATACATACATTATGGATACATACATTTAAACGGATGCATACATACATGCATACATAAATAGATTAACAAGTATGCATTCATGCATATCTATTGTAGTGGCAGGAACATGAGTGCCCTAGCTATAATGACTTCATTAATACTTCATGCAAGAAACTTCGTAAGTTATACTCACTGAATATGCATAATGTTTTATACTGATTTACTTATTTTTATACTTATAGAAATGTTGAAAAATAGAAGTCATTAAATTACATCTATAAAACTATCTCAATTTGAAGAGGTAGTTGAATTTCTCCTTTCTAAGTTTTGTTGCAATGACAAGTCAAGCTCGGTAATGATAGGCTATTTGTGAATTATTCCAATGGTAATGTCAATTTTGTCATAAACAGATTTTTTCATACACAAAGGATGTCTTGCTGCCAGAAGCCTTGTGTCTCATTATAATGGAAGCAAGAGTGAGGTATTTGTTATTGGATCTTTTATTGGGGTAAACAATCACTAATAATTTATTGTTTACTTAGGCTAGAAGTACTATGTATACTTATGTGCGTAAGAATCAGTGTATTCTACAAAGTGTCTCTACAACAACAGGTTTGTTCTGCTCTCTAGCTATGTAAATTTACCATTAGCTACAACTGTATCCGCAGCATCTGCGCTTGGTCCAGAAAACTGGAGATTATATGAAGACCTAAAGAAGAAGTTTGATGGTAGCTAGCTATGTTAATTCAAAATTTCATTTCCATTCTGTAATGTAATTAACTTTTGTAGCAAAGAAAAGTGAAGGAAATGAGGGCAAACAAGTGAAAGTAGCAAAAGTTACACCTCAAGGTACTCCTTTACAATGTTATTTGCTAGTTGAATAAAATGAATTAAAAGAATATCCCTTTGTATATAGCATGTGTGTAGTGATAATATGTATTAAATTATAGATAAACCTTGCTGTTCTACAAGTCTGCAACCAAGTTGTTGTAACTCAAGTGACACATTGAATAGTTCCAGTATTGTGTTGAATGACTCACCAGTATCCAATGATGAATGGAATTATTGGAACAAGCGGCTGGGACTGTTAACAGCTGATCAAGAGATGTTAAAAAGAGGAGAATGGCTGACAGATAAGCATATTAATGCTGCAAGTGTGCTGATAAAGGAAGAGTTTCCCAAACAACATGGTCTACAGGACACCCTTCTCCTATAACGTTTTGACCAATATGAATCAGAAGATTCTTAGTTTGTTCAAATAGTTCATGTCAATGGCAACCATTGGCTGTGTGTGTCAAACAAGTTCTGTCCTGCAGGAACTGTAGACGTATATGACTGCTCACCTGGCACTGGATTTTCACCGTCTCTTAAGCGACAAATTGCAGTTGTATTGAAATGTAAATATTCCGATTTTACTGTAAGACTGTTGATGTCCAGAAACAAATTGGAAATGCAGACTGTGGTCTTTTTTCCATCGCTTTTGCGTATGCCCTTTGTTGTGATTTAGATCCTCATGGTATTCAGTTTAACCAGTCTACCATGTGAGCACATTTTGATTTGTGTGTGGATAAAGAGAAAATAGATATGTTTCCAGTATCAACTCGTTGTCGGCATAAAAACACGAAGAGTAGAATCAAGTCCGTGAAAATGGTGCCAGTGTTTTGTACTTGTCGCCTACCTTGGGATAAAGCTGATACAGTCTTAGTCAAGTGTTCTCAATGTAAAGAATGGTATCATTCAAAATGTGACGACATCGATTTGGAGTTGTATGATGCCAAAAACTACTGTTGTAGCAGGTGTCTGTAATGCATTTTGAACTGAACCATTGATTTTGTAGCTCCTATGCATGAAACTTGTAAACGTTTTATTTTAATTATTACTACTGGTATTTTTGTGTCACCCAGCTAGTTAGCTATATTTTACATTACTACATCATATTTCTGAGTCAATACATTTATATTGACATAATATGTTGAGAGAAACTTGAAAAAATATACATTAGATCTTGCTTAGCAATGCTTGTATCCTTATATGCTATAAGATCATACTTTACATTTTAGTTTTAAAATAGTAATGTCCTTAACATGTCAGTCTGCCTCATTCACCCTCACCCCAACACTATATATTTAGCATCATTAACCCATGTAATCTGTTGTATGAATCTGAAATCACTATTAGTGTGTGCTTTATTATGATATTTTAAGCTTTTGCTCATGCTATTCCTAGGACTGTTTTTCTCTTCGTGTGGACATATAAAATGAAAGTAGTCAGAATGAATTACGTGAGGTCATTCATTAAAGTTCTCCCTAGCTACTGTGAGCTATTGGTTTTGATCAATTTTTACATTTTTGTATCAACTATTGCTATGACTGTGTATGTAAAATATTCAACTCTACAGTACTTTTAATTTTTCTGCTGGTTATATCACGTGCTGCTAGCTAAAGATGTATAAAATTGTGAGGATTTTTAAATTTGCACCATCACTGGCTATAATGGAATATGCCTACTTATTTGCTACACTTTTAACAACTTAATTGTGGCAAAATAAATAAATAATTAAATATGTTCATACTCATGATGAACAGCTTATGAAGTGTAGTTGTTAATCTGTTATTGTTATAGTAACAATAGCTAAAACAGATTTATACCTTTTATATGATTGAATACACACATTCAGCAAAAGAGTGGTTTGTTTTCTATCACTGTCAAACTCCAACACAGTCAGGATTGAACATTTAAAAAACCACCTTCTACTTCAGTTCAGACAAAAGGAATGAGAGAGTGAAAGACAAGCTAAGAGCTGAAGGTTTCATTTCAATAAGAGATCAACCTAAACAAGAGAGGGAAAAAATAATTTTCAAGGAAAGGGAGAATTGGCTTCTTCACAATCTGTTTGCAGGGAAAAGAGGAAACTGGCTTAAAAAAAAAAAGAGCTGCAAAGTTTAAAATTGTATGTATTGTCTAGCAACCAGAAAAGCTAATTCCACTAAATTAGTTTCCCTTAACGGAATAAATTATATAGCATCTACACATAGCTAAGCTTGCTTATAAAAAGTCAAGTCAGTGCCATCATAGAAGAACAAACTATATAAATACAAAAATAGCTAATTGAAACTAAGAGCTCACATCACCATTTGTGCCATTTAGCACACCTCTAGTAGCTAGTGAGATTTTTTTTTGTCAATTACAATCTAATGGTAAATATTGGTACTTTATTAGAAAAAATAAAAGCCGGTAAATTTTTGGGACAATGCATAAAGAAATTTGAGTAAAACAATGCAAATAAAATATAAATCATTTATGAGCATAATATTATTGGTAAAAATAAAAGGAACTGCCATAAGCACAATATATAACATAAGTAGCATATTTTATCTAGCTAGCTCAGCTAGTTTTAGTATAAAATTAAAGATAATTGCCTCATTTTTTAAGCGCTATTAGAAGGCTAACTCACTGGTTTAAGATTTGCCCATTCCTCCTCTGTGCTCTGCCACTTCAACCCGATCGCTCCACTCCTCAGTAACCAGTTCAATAAAAGGGGGATACCCATATTTCGGCAGGGATAGCCATATTTCCCGTAACTAGTTGGTGTGCTTGAGCAAACGCCATAGTAACCGCTCCCGCAACTGTTTAAATTGAAAAAGAAGCAACAAAATCAAATCACGTTATTTAAAGTTTTCTTTGTGATTATTCTTAATAGTAGTTGTAACGTACAATACTTTCACACAACTGAACATACCTCCTACGCAAGACTTACCTTTCGTGGTTCGTCTAGTGGACAATGCATTTTCAAGTAAATGCCGTCGAGTAGGGCTTATAACTGTGACAAATAGCGTATTAACTTACCACCGCCACTAACTCGAATAGAAATGGAGCTCCCATAAGTTTTTGAGTTTTAACTGCCGCAAAACAATTCAAAGCGGTAAACAATTCAATTTCTAAGGTGATACCGGTAATGGTCGCTAAACGGGATTATGTTTAGTGAAGTTTGGGACGGGGTCGAACGCGGAGCGAACACAAAAATACGGAGGGTCAAAGTATAAAATGACATACGTACGTCCAAACATTATAAACAAACATCCCCGATTTTCAATTGTTTTTACCCCTGTAAGTGTCTTGCTCGCTACGCTCGCTCGCCCGCCAAATATAGGTACCGAGGTACCTATATTTTTTCTGGAAATACGGATATGGGGGCACCCATTTTTTTGTAAATATAGGTACCCGGGACACCCATATTTGGGGATACCCAAATTTACCAATTGACACCCGGATGGATTGGTCGGTATGCAATAGCTTCGAGGGCTAGCCTCAGTGAGTTTGTGAGATTCCAGATAAGAAATAATAACTTCACGGCTTGACCTTTAGTCTTGAGTCGTGGGGTTTGCGCAAGACTCCACTGCTTGATCAGAGGATCTGCGTACATACGCTTGGACCGCTGTGTGAATCGTTAACCGTTGAATATTCAATCTTCAACCTCTAAGCCTTCGAAATTGCTAGCTTCGTTCAACACTTCATTTGAAAACTCGAGTATCATGCCTCCTCTGCTGGGATGGTGGGTTGCTTATTCTCTTCTCCATGCGTTGCTTGGTGTGGGATATAGCGCGAGTGCCGATAATTTGACATCTCTTCACCACGCTCTAAAGGAAGCTTTGCTGACTGAAGACAATTTATTTCATCTCCAATATCTCCTGTTTCCTCCAGAGGGTACAACCAATGGTGTATTTCGAATTGTGATATGCAAAGAAGATTTTCAAGTACTGGATAGTGAATACTTATCAGAGGGAGCATTCATAAATAATAGTGATTCTGATCATTATGAAAGAAATTACAATTGTACTCATTATGAATATCCTTGTGCAGGTGAAGGATTAGCTGATGTATTTGTAGTGTCATCACAATCCAAGCATTCACTGATTAGTTATATTATGAGTCTCACGTATGCTATAAGGCTTGCAGATGAAGCCTTTTTTGAGTTACTCACACACTTCTTAGGTCCTTCTACAATTGCCAATGTAACTCAATTATTACCTGACCCCTATTCTTCTATACCAACCACTAATATCTCTTTGGTTGTGAAAAAACTGCAAAACAATCCAATGGAAAGTGAATTGGGATAGCGTCCTGTCGTTGTTACTATCATGGGTAAGACTTTTTGTGCGTGTAAGTGTGTATGAATGTTTGTGTAAGTGCGTGTAAGTGTATGTATGTGCATTTGTGGTTGTGTATTTGTGATGGTGTATAATGTCCTAATTGTGTCCTTGGCTCAGCCCCCCCCCCCCCCCCCCCTACCCCCTAATTTCCAGGTCCTGAGTTGAGCCACACTTATGCAATTTTCCATCTGGTTTTCCATCTGCCTCCCACCAGCCCCACCAGTCCTCCACCCAGCTGTTTGGTTACCTGGCATTTACTGGGATGCAAATTTGAGGCCTTTTCTCATGAAACAGCAATGGTCCAGGTGGGACTTCAGGTGCCCACACCACTTGCTGTGAGGAAAGGCCTGTTCTCCTGCAAGTTCTTAGTCTGGCTCCAAGGAGCTTGGCTCACAATGCCTGCTTAGTGTGCACAGGCATCCTGACTCAGCTAGGTGTGCATGACCACCTAGCTGCAGCAAAATGAATTTGTATGTGTATTTGTGTGTATGTATATGACTATAAGCATGTGTGTTCACTTCTGTATTAAAGTGCTGGATGCAGCTCTGCTTATAAAATGGTTAGGGTTTGATCAACATTAGATAGAAAGTAAACCGTGCTGTGGGTATGTGCTCAATAACTCAGTCAACAAACCTAATTGGCGAGCAAGCAAAGCGGGTGAGACACTATCAGGGGTAACACAATGGAAAACTGGGGATCAATATTCTTTAGACATAATGTCATATTGTACTTTAGACCCACAGGGGTTTGTGTTTGCTTTATAGTTGACCTTGCCCATACTTCACTTAACTGAATTCTTTTTGATCCTACACAGCAAAAAAATGAAGTATGACATTCATGCAAAAATTTGTATGTTACATACCAAAAGTCGGTATAATACCTGTACCACTTTTTACATTGGTATAAATTACATACCACAATAGACCATATAAAGTGTATAAATTATATACAGTAAATATTTATTCAAAACTTTGAAATAAAAAAATTTAATACTACAACACAAAATAGTTGTTCAATATGAAGTGAATTTTCTAATGGATGTGATTTGGTTGTCTTTTATGAGTGATATGTGCACATTAAAATGGTGAGTCCACTTCAATATAACAAGTATGCGATTTTATTATAACAAGAATGTAAACTTTATTGTCCTACAGTATACCTCCAGAGCTTTCATCTTCAATATCTGATTCTAAATTACAAATAGCATTATCCTGCTCTCATTGTTGTTGTGAACTCGTGGACTGTTGCAGGGACAACCGAGTCATTGTTTTGGTTACATTGTTGCTGCTGATGATATTCAATCTATCTGAAGTCTAGAAAAGTTCAGTTACTCTTTTATCAGCTCTCAGTTGGGGTAGCTAGGGCTATAGCCAACCGCTCTTTATCGTTGAGTAGCCTCGGAGTGACATTTGGTGGCAGCGGTGGGATTCCGATCGGCAGACGGCATTCTGACCTGAGAAGCCAGAGCCTAGTGAATGGCAACACGCTCCGGCCGTGTTTTCAAGCAAACACGTCCCACCGAAGAAAAAGCAATAGACATGGAGGATACAGTGAAGAGCATGGAGAGGATGATGACGGAACTGATAGAAGACCAACGAGAGAGAAAGAGATAACAGCGGAGCGAAAAGCTCGAGAGGAGGAAAACAGTAGACATAGAGGCAATGCGGGGACAGATGGAGGCATTAATGAAGTTAGTGAACGCTTCACATACAACACCAGCAGCCTCTTCAGGGATACCAGTGAGTAGTGGACCACAGGTCAAGTTAGTGCCTCTGACAGTACAGGATGATATTGAGGCATACCTAGTGACATTTGAATGAATAATGGAAGCCTACAAAATACCTAAGGAACAGTGGACATACTATCTTGCTCCTCAACTCACGGGAAAGGCACAGCAAGCATTTGCAGCACTATCTCCAGATGAATCAAAGGGATTCGATGGAGTCAAAACAGCCATTCTAGTAAGGTATGGAGTCAATGAGGAGGCTTATCGAAGAAAATTTAGGGCAGCAAGTAAAAAGGACGGTGAGACCAATAGGGAGCTTGCCATTAGATTACTCGACTTGCAGATCAAGTGGCTGAAGAAGTGCACGAGTATGGAAGAGGTCAAGGAGCAGGTAGCACTGGAGCAGTTTCTGGATATGCTCCCAATAGAGAAACAAACCTGGGTGAGAGATAAGAAGCCAAGTACTTGTGTGGCTGCAGGTGAACTCGCAGATGAATATGAAGAGGCGAGGAGACTTGACATGCCGGAGAAGGTTAATGAGCAGAAAATAAAGAAGTCATCAGGAGGAGCTGTGAGGAAATTTTGCAGCTACTGTAAAATTCCAGGCCACACCTGGGAAGACTGCCGAAAACTCCAAGCAAAGAGAGAGAAGGATAGCAGTCAGTCAGATGGATCGAAGAGTCAACAAGACACATTGAGAAGCCAGGAGTTTAGAAGGAGGCCACCCGTTAAATGTTTCAACTGCAAGCAGGAGGGTCACATTGCGGCCAACTGTACCGGAGAACCAGCATTACTGGGTGAAGTAGTTACTCCCCCGGTACAAGACAACTGGCAATGCAGGGGGAAAGTTGAAGGACAGCCAGTTGAGGGAATAGTTCTGGATACTGGTTGTAAGCGAACAATGGTGCACCAGAGGCTAATATCACCGGAAAATCTCCTTGAAGGAGATGTGGCTACTATCAGGTGTGCACACGGTGATACCGTTCTCTATCCTCTTGCAAATGTCAGAATGGAAATTGATGGGATTCCAATAGAAGTTGAAGCTGCGGTATCTGATACATTGCCGGTGTCAGTTCTTCTCGGAGGAGACGTGCCACAGCCCAAGCAACTGCTTAGCAGTAGTTCATCACTGGATAGTCCACTCCCAATCATCGCTAACAATGCTATGGTAGTCATTACAAGAGCCCAAGCCAAGAAACAGCTCGAAGAAGAAATAGTTCGTCGAGAACAAGAAGTGCTATCTGGAGCAAAGCCAAAACAAGTAGTGGACAGCCAGCAGGAGTCAACACGAAGCAGCCACCAGAGCACATCAGCAGCCAGGGAAATACTGGCTACTCTCACGCAGGACCAGCGACGTGCACTCAGAAAGGAGTTGTTGTGCATATAGTTGTCTTGTTTTGTTGATGATATTCAATCTATCTGAAGTCTAGAAAAGTTCAGTTACTCTTTTATCAGCTCTCAGTTGGGGTAGCAAGGGTTAGCCAACTGCTCTTTATCGTTGAGTATATCATTCCTCGGAGTGACAGTTATTTTAACTCACCTCAATGACAATGTTTTGGCATTGTTGGATGTCTCATTACTAGCTGCCTTCAAAGTTTCAAAATCTAATAGTAATATTATATTGGAACATTGGTGAACAGGGAAGACATATAAAAACACACCATCATTTCATCAGATCTCAAGAGACAAGGCAATATCTGTGATCAGAGATTAGCTCCATAATGATGAAAGTCTAGATGAGAGAACATGTATATCTCCTGAGTGCATCACAGAATTATTAGATGTCTACCTAGGTCAACTTACTTTAGGTACAAAATGGGAACTGTTATGCTGCTTTCTCCAATACGACATTCACAAAAACCAATACATTTACTCAAGTCATAATCAAAACATACAACAAGTTCTTTATTTGCGAAACTCTTTAGTTTATCTTCTCCAATGTGTCCAAATCTTCTGTGCCAGAGTTGCTCTTTGTCTGCTACAGCTGCATTAACATGTTGAATTTTGTGACAGCATTCCAAATGGTACAGGTTTCCAATTTTAGTAGCAAATCCCATTACTTTCTTGTCGCTGGTCAGGATTTCACAGCCTAACTTGCTGAATTTAGTTGTCTTTCCAGCTTCTGCTACTTAGACACACTAGGCAAACAGTATGACAAATCAGGAACATAGAGTACATTATCCAATCTGTATTTCTTAGTACCACCATCTGGAAGAAATGTTTCAAGCTTCACAGTACCTTCTGCTGTCCCTTGCAATGAATGTCTATCAACAAGTGTAACTTCTTGTGGCCTGTCAAAAATTTTCACATCAACAAAACACTGGCGATCACTGCACATATGGCAAGTTGCTCCTGAATCAACAATCTATTTTCCTGTGCGTATTACTTTCAGTGCATCCAAAGTCATAAGAGCTTCTTCCTCTTGAACTAAAGTCAAAATGGCTCCTTCCTTTTAAGTTTCCATTTTCTTTTTGTCCTGAAGTTTGCGACAATAATGACACGTAACTGTTGGTAGCCTTCCAAACTTTGATTTTTGATTAGCAACAAATACCTTTCATCCATTTTCACCATTTTGATTTTGTGTCTTTTCCTTCATTTTTATCTTTTCATGTAAAAGTCGTTCAGTTGCCACATTCCACTTAAGAACGGTCTCCTGAACTTCCAGTGATGTCACCAACATGTTGTAGGAATCAGGTAGACTAGCCAGTAAATACACAACTTTATCTTCTTCAGACACTATGTCACGGATTACTGTAAGTTCATCAAAAATTTCTGTAAGAACCTTGACATGTTGACTCATGCATCCACTTTCTTTGAGCCTTAGTGAAAACAATTTTCGACGTAAATGCAGTTTATTTGCCCAGGTCTTTTGTTGAAATTGTTTTTCCAAACTACTACTGGGTTTGTCTGATCTGCCTCAAGCAAATAAATCAATCTTGGATCAATCATTAATACAACAATTGCAAATGCTATATCAAGTCTTTCTATAAACTTTCTCCTTGCTTCTCTTTCGTCACAAATTGCAAGCTGGCTGGTCTGACTGAAATTCAAATTTGAAAGCTAATGGTTATAATATTACTATGTTAGTGAAATGTGTGTTTATGTTAAACTTATGATACTATTCTTTAACAACACACAACACTTGTACACAACATATGACATATATATTATACACTTGATCACTAGATATACTAGCACAAAACTTATATCATATCCTCTTGGGCAATTGATGTTCTAGTGGTAAGCAATCAAATTTCCCAGATGGGTAAGGATCGCTAAATTAAAGTCTTCTGCTTATCTTGAGTAGTGGTAACCTCTGTAGTATCAAATTTGAGCCATTCTGAATTTCTGAATTACCAGTAACTCTTGACAACAAGCTCTCAGCTTAAAAAAAAAGGAAGGCCAAAATTATTTTTTGTAATTTTAGCTAACAAATATGGAATTGCGTACTTACTTCAGCATCCCCCAAGTAGTGGTAGCTTCCTTTGCATTAATATTAAGACATTCTTACTAAAAGTGGCTCATGACAACCAGCAAACGGCACACTTCAAAGCCCTCAAAAATGGCAAAGTTTTGAAATTATGTCTGGTAAAGGGTTTCAATGCCATAGTTACCAGTAACATTAACTTTTGTGACTTGAAAAAAGTGTTTCACAGGAGGTATCTCACAATTTGGAGCTTAAGTATAAAGTAAGACTTGCTTGATACTGTAGTATCAGAGAAAACTGGGTTCAAGCCTAAAAAGCCGTGTTTTCGGATAAAAAAGGGAACCCCACATTTAAGTGGCATACATAGCTACCATCCATACACACAATATATAAAATATACCCATTTTGCTTTATCCAACCTCTCGCTTTTAATAATACTTATTACATGAGTCAGAGTGTAATATGGCAAAATATTTCATGAACAGGCTAATTTATTCTCACGAGCCAGAGGCTTGTGAAAATATAGCCTGGAGAGTAAAATATCTAGCCATACTAGATATTTTCACTGCTGTAGTTAGTATTAGGACTGGTAACTCACATCTTAGAGTTGATTGTAGGAACTGCTCTAACCCAGTTGAGTAGGCTACACACCAGAGGAAGGCAGCTATAAAAACCAGGAAAAGTGGCAAGTTTAGATGGTTACTATAACAACCAGGGTAATGAGCTTGCACAATAACAACTGCGAAGTATCATGAGTTATTTCATGGTCATGTACCCAAAGATATATATCATTGTGAAGATATCTAGGGAGGAAGTAGTATATATAATACTTACTGAGTGAGTCAGAGTGTGTGATATGGTGAATATTTCATGAGCAGGCTAATTTATTTTCAAGAGCCAGAGGCGAGTGAAAACAAAGCCTGAGAGTGCTGAGTGCAATAATTGGTTTATTCTACACTAGATATCTTTACTGCTATTTTTAGGACTAGGACTGGTAACTCACTGCTGTGTAGTTGGCTGTAGATGCTACCCACACCCCCTAGCTGATATTTTAGCAGCTGCTCTAACCCAGTTGAGTAGGCTAGCTACACTGGAGGAATGTAGCTGTAAAACCAGGAAAAGTGGCAAGTTTGGCAGGTTGCTATAACTACGAGGGCTCAATACAGCATGAAATAGTAACACTGAAATATCATAAGTTACTTCAGGGGTCATGTACCTAAAGATATCATTGTGAAGATATCTAGGGTGGAATAACTATTATATTATATATATACCAAAATCTCAATTGAGACTCATTAGTGAGAGTCTCCCTAGCTCACCCAATTAACGTTTATGCATTATTGCTGAATCCTTTTATGTTACATCTATTTTATATATGTGACCGGTTTTGGGAAATTAGGCCTAAACGCGGCAAACAATTTTTTTCAGTATCCCCGGGTAAAGCCTTATGGGTCGATTTTTTTCGAAAACATTTTTATGGCAGAAATGGATAGACACTAGTTAGCTCTAGAGTTGTAAGCTCTGGCGTGCTCTAGAACTCACACTAGGAGGCTAGAAACACTAGCCGGTTGGACTCGTGTACGGAGAGTTGCTAAGATATTATTGGCGGGCTTTTCACTATCAGCGGGGAAAAAACTGTAGCTAACTAATTCACTTACTATTCTACATAATTCACGTACTCACGCAGTTCTCGCCATCATAGTTTCTTAAGGAGCCCTGCATTAAGCCGTTCAGACTTCTTTCAATCAGCCTGTAACCATAGTGTCCCGGAGACACGCAGCAATAGTATACGGACACAAGGCACGCCCCCTGACCTTAGCAACGCCTTTACCCGGCGTTTTTTTTCGAGATCAGCAATAATAAGTTTAGCAAAAATACTGAAGTGTTGTAGTGCGTAGGGCGAAGACGGCTTGTGCTACAGCTTCCAAATTAGGAGGACGGCATCCCAAGGCCCCGTGCAGCCTACTGGTAGAATAAATTAGAAAACTTTAGATGCCGCGTTTAGGCCGATTTTCCCAAAACCGGTCACATATATATAGTCCAGATATTATTCAAGACCTACATCTCCAATGAGCACTATTTCAGGAATGGAAAATGATCAATTAATTGTACTAATGCACTGTGATGAGCTGCAAATGCAACATGGAAGTGGTTACTCTATATCTTCTTCAGACCACTTAACTCTGCTATCCATGGTTTTATTTTTGTCAACATAATAATAATGATCTGCAGTCTGTATATTATATACAAAGTTGAAATGGCATCAAATTCCTTTTGGACTTACGTTAAATCAATTAAAACTGCAAACATTATTTTATGGAAATCGTTTGCAATTGTTAGTTTCATACTGAATGCTGTTTATTTAGGAGTTATAGTCATCGCCTTAAGTGTGGGTGATAACAATTCTTAATATCTATGCATACCTCTCTTCCCTTTGTTTTTACACAGGATTGTTTTCTTTAAGTGAGATTATTGCTATACATATTATCACTAAGAAAAGCATGCCTCAGACAAAACTATGCTCTCGCATTTTATTAAACTTTGGCATTTGCAACATTTTATGGATTTTTCATCGTGTTGGAAACTGTTGCATTGTATCTCTGTATTTCATAGCCATTGCTCCAGTTCAGACTCTAGCAGCTATCACTTTATGTCTGAGTTCAGTAATGATGTTAGTTGTCACTACAGCTATGATATTACACATTTGTTATTCCGGTTTCTTCATTAAGAAGAAGAGGTGCATTACAACTTGTAAAATTATACTGCTCCTAATTCTTTTTCCTTGTGTAGAAGTAATGGAAGTGGTTTGGTTGGGCCTATGTAACTGTTCTGTGCACTAACTAGGTAATGGGAAGTAAGACTCATAGATATTATGAATGCTCATAAAAAATTTATACATTATAATAATTCTAATAAATTCTATACAGCTAGATCTCATATGAACATAAATCTATAGGATAATTTGAAATCAAAATGAAAAATCATTACAATTCCGCCTTGCCTACTTGACTGTACCACTATGGTTGATTACAATTAGGCAGACGGGGGAGATTGTACTCTACCTTTAAATGAATATCACTATTATTCTATTTTATGTGTCATAGAGGACTCATCTATTCCATAACAGGAAGAAAAAGTACTATTAATATAGGAGATAATTATAATTATAGGAGGTGACAATTTCATAGAATTTTTAAAGCATAACATACGTGCATCCAAGTGTGCAATAAAAATTTATTCTAGCTATTTCCTATAGCCTTTTAATGTGGTGAACGTCGTTCTAAGTTTTTGGCTCGTGAGATCGTGCCGCCCTTGCCACGATTGTACTAGTTGTTGACCTGTCACGCGAAATTTGGTCCCCCGCCAAATACGGTCCGGCCGGACTGAAATTGGCAGCCAAAATTGGTCCGCCCTGCTAATTTCGGTCCGCCCAGGTGTGCTCCAGTTAAACCAAAATTTGAATTATAGCCGCAATGGCGGATTCCAATCCTGTGGTTGATTTTGACACCGATAAGGATGTACTTCTGGTCAAGGATGCGCTTAGGTATATCCGGACTAGGGAATATCCTGCAGGTAGGTATTCAGTTATATGCTGCCAACTGCGCAATTCAAATGGACGGGTTTGTGCAGGTGTTTCGAATAATGGGAAGAGGGTAATACGAAGAAAGGCTGAGAAATTGGCTATTATACTGAAGAGGGTGAAGTGGTATATTGTAAGAAAGATGGAAAGAAGGTATAATTGATTTATAGTCACAAAACAACACAGATCAATGGCTAGTTATATTCAGTGTGTGTGTGTGTGTATGTGTTGTCTGGACAGTCATTGCAGAATTTAACCAGTAGATTGTTAATCTCTCAGTCTCAGCATATAACTTACTTTTACATGTAGCTACTAGCTACTTCAATTTTTAATTCGAAACTCTACAATTAGCTATTTTCGCATGTCCTATCGTAAGAGAGTTTCTAAATAGCCATTTGTGTTTAGGCATTCCTTAAGTACTTCATTATAGAGGTAACAAAATCACATATCTACACATTGTTGCCATTGTAGTAGCAAGTTTGAGAAGATACGTGAAAAGGTGTAGCTACTTCAGGTACAGCATAAAATTTTTATCTTTCGTGGAAAAAAGTCAAAAATGTTTTGTAGTAGCTAGTTAACTATAAAATATTCATATATGGGACTATGATTAGCTAGAATGTATTTTGCAGGTGTAGCAGATTAGTTTATACATATAGTAAAGGATTTTATTCAATATCATTTAAAATTAGAGCTAAAACATGTAGTGTTGACTAAAATAAAAACTGAAACCCGTTACTTTTCATGGGGTGTTTCATTTTGATAAGAACTAAAACTAAGATGTAGCTACAGTACATAAACTACAACTAAATATTTTTAGATGACACAGTATTCTATTCAAATTTTGTGGATGACAAAAACTAAAACTAAGCAATTTTTATTGTAAACAATTCACCTCGAATCGTGTCACAGCTGATATAAGTAAATAGCTAGCTAGCTATTCTCTAAACTATATAATAATATCATACTTTATTTAACTATTTTTTCATTGAAATAGCTATTCTATTTTTGAAAATATTTGGGAAACTACATAAACTTTCTATTTTACGAGTCTCATTGTTGAAGAATTTGAGACTACATAAATTAACCAAAACTACAAGTCAATTGATATTATCAAACTACTACATAATATTGAAGAATAACTAATAATTAGCAAAATCTTCAAAGGCAAAAAAACTAAAACTAAGCATTCAAAATATTTTTTAGTATTGCAATCTCTAAACCAAAACCACCTGAAACCATTATTGGATGATGACTAGATTATACTGTAATTAAAAGGGAGATGCTTCAGTTTGTATAGGCATGAAGATATTTACCAAGTTTCAAACAATATTTACAATTGTATAATTTGCAACAGATAGCTAAATATCTAGCATTTTAGGTAACTGGCTTCTAGAGTTTCTAATAGGCATGCTTTTTGGAGATATAGCTATATATTTTCCACACCAAAATACATCATCTATAGCTATAGAGACCTGATTAACCAAGGACTGTTCAGTACATTAAAAAAAAGCTCTAGTTAAATGTTACTGATCCAGTTAAATGTTACTATTTAAAATAAAAAAGGAGTTAAGTTCATAATGACTTCCACAACTTGGTTTGTTACATTACTGATTTGGACGAGAGATCCAGAATTCTGGCATCATGCCACAATGACCCCACTTCTGGACACGTAGGCACAAAAAAAACTTTGGGAAGAGTTAGTGAGCGGTTTATGTGGCAGGGAATGGTCAATGATGTCAATAAATTGGTAAGTAAATAAATAACTCATACAGAAGAGAAAGTTGGTCACTTAATGACAAAGAGTGTTGTTATTTATTAATTATGATTCATCCAGGTTAGTAATTGTGATCTATGCCAAAAGATTCATGGCAAATTAAGCCAATCTACCCCAGAGCTCCATCCTGTACCAGTTGTGTCACCATGGTACCACATTGGTATGGACTTCATTGGCCCCATTTCTCCTGCATCACATCAAGGAAACAAATACATCCTGACTATAACAGATTATTTTACAAAATTTGTTGAGGCAATACCTATGAAAAATAAATATGCAGAAAATGTAGCTGCGGCATTGTTCAAGGTAGTCAAATGTATGCACTATGATGAAGTCTTGAAGCTTATAATTTATTGAATATACTATTATAGGTATTTATGAGAATGGGAATTTGTAAGGTAGTGACTTCAGATCAAGGATCAGAGTTCAATAATTCATTGAATCGTGAACTCATGAGTTTACTAAAAATCGACTATCGCCTGACTACACCTTACCACCCCCAGGTTACTTGCACTTTGTACTGGTATTATAACTATTATTATTGCTAATATTTATGTTATAACTTGAATTTAGGCTAACGGTCTGGTTGAAAGGTTCAATCAAACTCTACAGAGCATATTAGTAAAATATGTTCAGGAAGAAAAAGAGACCTGGGAGGATTACATTGACACATGTATATATGCCTACAACACAGCTCAACACGAATCTACAAAGTTCACACCCTTTGAGTTGATGTTCTCCAGAAGTCCAGTACTCCCAATTGATATAACTGAAGATGCATCATGCCAATATGAAAACCTTCCAGAAGTAACTGATGGTATGTGTAATCAATAATTGTAATGAAATTTAGCGAATGTTATTATATTAGATCTGATCCTCACCAACACAAGGAAGAGAACTAGCATTCTTGAAAAAGAAAAAGCCAATATAGTTCATGCCCAATCCCGTCAGAAGAGAATTTATGATCAGAAGCATTCAAATCCACACATTTTTAGGAATGGTGCTCTAGTCCTCAAGAAGGATTTCAGGAGGAGACATAGGAGAGGTGGTAAACTTGATCCAAAATGGGTTGGACCTTTCAAAGTTGTTTGTAGTCTTGGTCGTGGTCTTTTTCGTCTTCAAGATATATCAAATCGCAATAATATAGTAGCTAGAGTGAATGGAGCCCATTTAAAAGAATACAAGTCAACCTCCAAGGTAATTGTAATCAAGAGGTATAGCATATTATGCATGTATTGTGTATAACAGCAAAGCAGTTCTTCATCTGAACTGGAGCCCCCTCTCTCTGATTCTGATGAATCAGAAGACATTGCAAGACCTAAAATGAAAAGGAGAAAAACAATTAGTCCACCGGTAAATGAAGTTTTGAATTCATCATTAATTAGTAATATACACCTAATTGAAATTTTGTAGCCTTTGAGTTCTCAAAAGGAGTTATCCCCATTATCCTCTTGTATTTCAAGTCCTATCAGAGCGGTGTGTTTGTTAGCCTCTATGTTAAGAAATCTACATACCTGTCATCCCACTTCTATAGCCTCAATGTTCACTTTCTGAGGATGATGATTTAAAAGAGATGAGTCCACTTTCAGAATTGGAACCAGTATCCTTGAGTACACCAAGTCTACAACAAATAGTATGTGAACTCATGTGTAGAATCTGTGCTAAACGCTCTCTCATTTCATAGACAAAGCATTCATTACTTTCAAAAGATTTAATGGACTTTCCTCATGATATAAACAGTCAAGGGCTAGTAAATCATAAAATTGTATATGTCTGTTACTTTTTTTGTAGGAAAAGAAAGCATCTAGTACAATTTTGGAAACCACTACAAGTTGCTACACTTACCATGAGGACTCTTGTGAGTCACTAAAGTAGGATTCAATAAATTATATGGCTATAACACCATTTTAACCATGAAGTATTATCTAAGTATTAACACTTTACACTGTAGGTTTGGAAATGTATATTAACAGTTAATACAATTTGTACTTCAGGTCATACTCCACCCGAAAAAACCCTTCAGCCTCACCACTACATAGATGAGATAAAAAATTTCCTCCTAATGAACTGACAGCAAAGTTGTCTTCACTCCAAAAAATTAGAAAGGTTCGTACAGTATGGACATAAACATTATGACTTTAGTAGAGGTTAGCCACATACGTGTTAGTAACCATCAATTCTTAATTAAAATGGTTTTGTTGTAAATCTTTCTAGTTTTTTTTATTTTGTATCACTATTTACTTCGATACAATTTTAGAACATTCAAGTCATTACAACCTCAATTGTGACTATAGTATTTTGTTCGGAGGATTTATTGTACGGTTATTTCCTTAGCATTCTTGTTTTTTCAAGTCACCATAACCTGGGGCGAGTGGTTGCCATGGCATTGAAATCCTTTACCAGTCTAAACTTTTTAAAACTCTGCCTTTGGCCTATTTTTGTTGCTGAGCCAAAAGCCACTGGCAACAGAAGTCACAATGGCTTACCTAACAACTTCTGAGATAAAGGTAAGAAAGTAATTTGTTTGCTAAAGTTTATAGTCAACTGCTACATACTCTGTTGTCATTATGAACTACAGGAGTAGAAGCTAGAATATATGAAACAATACTGTAGTTTTATGTAACCTAACTAGACAGGCTCACTCCATATTTGTGCTCAAACACACTAGTTATTAAATTAATATTATTGTTTTTGTCATTATATTATATATTACTGTCATTCATATTAAGGTTGTCACACTTCAATCATTTAATTCTCTATCATGCAAAGCTAGAGGTAAGTTTAAAGTATAGGACTACCTAAGATATATGAAACTATCACTCCATATTATGTCCACTATAGCACAATTGAAGGATGCAAGCAATCTAATTTCCTGCATTTCATCAGAACAGTTTGAAGGAATAATTGATTATGTAATGCAAAAGTATTTCCGAAAAGATTTACAGGTATGTAGCTAGATTATTTATTCTTCCTAGAAATGACAGATAGGCAAGGGTTGTGTTTCATGATCAAATGAATGACATCAAACGTGTTTTAGTTTTTCTCCTATGCTGCTGACGTGATATTTCCTGAACTAATTATAGCATTGCTTAAGGATATGTTCAAGCTAAGCAGTAGCCAGGTATAAAATTTCACATGAATGTAAACATACCCCTAATCAAATTCTAATGTGTTTCTTAGGCTAAATGTGTGATGTACTCAAATAAAACTTTTGGTAACACTTGCCCTGGGTTAACATCACAATTAGCTCTGTCTCAAAGCCAACAAACAGGTATGTTTACCACATCAACAAATATTTGGGTAGATCTTTCCATATCAAACAGCAGTGTCACAGCAAAGGCCATGCTTGAAATTCATTGAAGGCAACTCCAGCAATTACGAAGAACAACACCTGGAAGGTAAAACTATTATTGAAGTAAAATAATAAACTTAGTTATGTTACTTTTACCTGATAAAAAATTGCTTATTAGAGAAAGCAGGCACAGAGCCCACAAAAAACAACAACCCTGCTTCCAAAGCACAGCATCAGAAGAAAGGTAAACATTAAAATTTGAGGTTAACCCTGCAGTCATGTGTTGACCTGTAGTAGCGGAAAAGGATGAGGCAAGTAGGAAATCCACAAAAGAGGAGTCCAGCAGTACTAAAGCAAAACAGAGTAATGGTAAAGTTTGTTATAAAGCTAAAAATAATTGCTTACTGTTCAATATTCTTGAAGATGAGACACCCATAACTACTTGGTGCTGCTCCTGTAGAACAAGATGTGCAACAAAAGCATGTCCATGCAAGAGAAATTGTATTGCCTGCTCATCTACCTGCCATCCCTCGAAGACCTGCTGAATACCTCCATGATTGTTGCTACTACAGGCACAATAGATGTGTTGGATGACAATAGTTCTACGTGCACAAAAGTAGATTGCTGGATGACCATAGGGAGTACACAACTTTACAGTAGTGATCGATCTTGTATTAGATCAAGTGAATGGCTAAATGACAGGGTGATATTTGCAGCTGAGGAACTTCTAAAGCAACAACATCCTCATATAAGTGGATTACAGAATCCTATACTTCAGTAACAGGCTCTTTTGAAATAATGAAAAAACCATTTGTTCAGATACTGAATCACGCTGGGAACCACTGGATAACAATTTCGACCATTGATTGTGAACCTGGTTCAGTTTTTATTTTTGACAGCATGAACTTGCTACTTACAAAGGAACTGCAGATGGTTGTGGCAGACTTGCTACATTTACAGGATCATCAACACATTGTTTTGAAGCATGTAAAAATGCAATATCAAATAGGGTCAAATGACTGTGGCTTATTTGCAATAGCTTCAGCTTGTGCTCTCTGCAATGAATTCAATCCTGCTAAAATGAAGTTTGAGCAGAGCATAATGAGGCAGCATTTATTAAAAGCATTTCAGGATAAAGAATTAACTCCTTTTCCTCACAAAAAGTCGCGTCAGCAAGCCATATCTATAATAGAAAAAAAGGTCAGAATATACTGCATCTGCAGAAAGCCGGACAGTGGTGGGAAAATGATCCTTTGTTCCAACTGCAAAGAATGGTTCCACTGTGCCTGTGTAAAAGTAGTTGATAACATCATATTTGAGTCCAATTGGCTCTGTGACATGTGCAGATGATGTGAAATTTCAGGAAGTAGAGAACATGCTTAAAGACAAAAAGTAGTACTTTATTCATCATTGAAGTATTCTTTATATCTTATATTAATATCACATACACACTCATAACAACCACACACATTCACATGCAGAGCCAAAGCTCATACACATATTTTAAATATAAATAATATGTATGACTTTTCCTTATCATGATGACTTAGAATGTGATTGGTGTAGTGTAATAGATAGGCCTAAATACTAAATATTGAGGTTGGCCTTGTTGTAATCATCAGCAAACTACTGGTTCAAAGTTTCATTAAAAAGATCTCAATACACAGGCACACCCAACTGTCAAAAACAAGAAGTACACAGATATAAGAATTGAAACAAAACCAAAGTGTTGATAGGGAGGAACTAAGATAACACATAGACACAACACAAATACATCAAAAGATTCCAAATAGCTTGTGGTAAGATCTCACACATAGTCCCCTTCCCAACTCTAAATAGCCAGGGGAAGGTAACTACACTACACAAAAATGTGTGCAATTTATGAATCAAACAAATATACATTACGGAATTTTCCAATGAGATAGTAGATTGCACACTGTGATGGCTAACTGAAATTTCTGGGAACAATTCCAAGTATTAACAATCCCAATGTCAAAGAATATTGGGAATAACACTATAGTTAGAGCTTAAACATAGTTAATTGAGCCCTTTTTCTGAGGAAAATATATCAACAAGAAGTACTGAAAGAGCAGTATATAGCTACTGATGGTAAGAGAAATTGTCAGAAATCAAACTACCAACTGTTACTTAAAAATAATTATGTAACCTAATTTTTTCCCTTACGAGGTAAGTTACCTATAGGTTTTTCTTTCCTATACTTCTTTCTTACTTATACTTCAGGCGCTAGAAGATTATCAAGTAGCTAGAGAGTAAACTCATCAACAAGAAGTACTAAAGAGCCGTCTATAACTATACTGATATACCTCACCACCTCCAATTTACCACACAATATTGTTTTTTTTTAGGTGGGACTAAATTTGGCAAAGCGGACCACATTTGGCAGCCATATTTAGTCCGCCCGGACTGAATTCAGCAGCCAATTCTGGTCCCGGACAGGTTTTAGCAGCCAATTTCAGTCCGGGGGACCGATTTTGGGTAGGACCCGATTTGGCGTTACAGACCATTAAAAGCAGCCTCGCAAAAGATACTGCATTTTCTCATGGAAAACCCTTTTCCAATTACGTGTAGGTAAGTATCGCCGGGTTAAATAAGTTTAAAACGCTTTACCATAATATAAGTAAAACTCTCGACTGGAAGTGGTCGTCTAAACTATTGTTGCGCGCTATAATATAGTCTACTGATTCCTACTACGGCTACGCTACTGTGTCTTGGTGAACTTGAAGGAAGCTTCGCTGTCCCTACCCTGGCTTATGCTTCTGGGGTAAGTAGTTTTATGGCTAGCGGTCAGTGGGTTTCTAAGTATTTTAGCTGCACGGGGTCACCCAGGTCATTTTTTTCCCCTGGTGAAGTTGTGTTTTTTTTCTAAGCTATGTATAGCTACTGTATGAATTAATTAATTAATGAAAGTAAACAGCAAGGGTTATGATAGTGATATTTTGTGGTAGTTTTAGCTATATATTATGACAAGGGCTCGTCAGTTTGTTTTGTTCCACAGTACTCTTGAAAATTTTCATTTCTTTGTGAGAAAGTGTGGGTGCATGTTGGAATGGTTTCTAGTTACTGAATTGTTCCAAAACATGCTCCACCAAAATTATCCTCACTCATAGTTTTTCCCATGGCCACCCTAACATCCTTTAGTGTGCTCCTGGACAATGAAGGGGAGATAATTATTGCATACAACTCAACGTATTATTATATTTTCTACTTTGTTTTAAGCCCATGGTTTCATGCGGGTTATGGGAGCCCTGGGATTCCCACCCTAATTTTTTTTACCCCTTCTGAATTTATTTCAATGTAAGTTATGAAAAAAATGTAGGAATTTGTAGTAGTTTGTCGAAGTTTTCGTGATCATGACTTCACCATTTTCATGTGGCTAAACGGTTTTTGTGACTTTACAAATCTTTCTCTTATCTCTCTCTCTCCCCCCTCCCCCCCAAATATATTGGCTTCCAGTATTCAGATGTGCAGTGATGGAAGAAAAATGTCCATTTTTCACATGCAGTTCATAGAATAAGACTAGGACAAGTCATAGGAGCTATGACAACCACTAAGGTCATAAGCAACTTGGCATGATACAGTATAGTATTGATGACCATTACCAAATGCAAGTCGTATGACCTCATAGAGGTAGTTGCAGGTCTTATAAGTCACGATGTGGATTTGGGACTGGTAGACAGTTAATTTGCTAATTTTTTTCAACAGACAATGTTGGTTAGCAAATTGTTGTTTTTTTTTTGTTTGTTTGTTAACCCTAAGCGCGTATGCGCAAGAGGTTTGTAGTAGTTTCCCTGTCAGTCTGTCTGTCATGCTCTGATTTTGGAGATTACTGACAATTAACTGTGATTTAGGTATGAACTTATTCAGAAAGAAGATTAAGGTCCTTTTATTGTGCTACTTTTTTTTAATTTGGGGCTCATTGTTGATAAAACGTGAAGCTTTCAGCTCCACATTGGTACCAGCTGGGTAACTCCCCCTAGCGTCACGTCATAATCACTTGACTTCTTGCAGCCCGCAGTGTAGTTTGCTTTATGCTCAGGGAAGTTAACCGATGGATTTGAATGAAGTGAAGTTCACATTGAAAAATTATAACAGTGAGTGTTTCTGGCTAGTTTAGCTTCTCTTATGAAGACAGCATTCCCATGTACTATTTTCATTACTTGAGCTATATTGATGCCTCATTAAAATAGCTAACAGATTGCTTTGTTCTTTTTGAAGGAGATTATATTATTATAATAGCTAGGTAATGTTTAATAGCACTGAGGGTTCGCAGCTTTGCTGCTTCATTTGTTTTGTTTTTGTTTTGTTTATTATTCTTATTTAAAGCTTATCTGTATTATATAATTTATAGCCAGTACACAATGTTTTTTGTACGGTAGTGAAGAGGTGGTGTAGTTTCACTGACCATACACACCCTTCCTTCTGCTGGGGGGAAAGGCATTATACTTGTGATGTGCTTCAGTAAAAAAAATTGACATATAAGGTCAAAGGGTAAAATTCATCTTTATAAAATCATCATGCACAATTTGTTTGAACAATTTACACGGCCGACTTTTTTAAATTAGCGTACAAGCAAAACAAGGTTTTCCAAGAAATTATTGCACTGTATACATCCTAACTCTATATAAGACTTGCTTACTAACAAAAGAAACAGGAAGGAACCTAAGAAGCTTAACACACAAAGCAGCAAATGTATATTTATTGTTTGTTCTTAGCTAGTCAGCACATGTAACACACAACACTCTCACATGCACGCGTTCACTGGATATACCAACACAAGATATACATTGTAGTCTCTTGGTAGCTTGGCATGTTGGGCAATGGATTTTCAAGTACAAACAGCGATGACAAACAGCGCGTTGTTAACCAAGGTAACGAATGAACACAACAAATGTGAGTCAAAGTACAAAAGTTACATACATGCGTCCAAGCATATATGATTTATACAATCATATATCCCTGATTTTTTGTGTTGTCCCTGATAGTGTCTCGCTCGCTGCCAATTATTGCAGATATAATTACCACGGTTGAGCTTTGTATGTGTGTGTGTGTGTGTGTGTGTGTTTGCAATTGCATGACTTTTAACTTCATTCTCATATTCTACCACTGCTCTGCATTTTATCACGTGATGCCAGGAATGATTCTCTCTAAGAAAGTTGCTAGCTGTACTAACTTTAGCGATGATGTTTCAGCTCATGGCTTGAAGCTGTAGTACTAGTGGCTGGACCCATCGGTTTGCTTCCTAACCACAGTTATATGGTATTGCTCTATCTTGTGTAAAACCAGTGTTGTTGTTATTCAGGGAGCGGAGGAATGAGGGCTTGTACATCTCCTTAAATCTAGTTTGCTGCCCTTCCCCCACCCCTTAGGGATTAAAGACATCCTAAAATTAATATTTACAAGGGAAAAAATAGAATACATTGATATGTGATTATTTTTTCCCCCCAAATGTCAATTAGTCATCATTAGATTACAATGGCTAACCTAATTCTTGGTCTAATTTAATCAGCGTCGTTTGTACTAAACAACTTTCCACATAAGCAGTGTAGGGCAGACTGTGGCAAGTGCATTGGGGATGCTTAGCTTGTACTATCTATTGTGCTGCTAAATTATGACACGGAGCAGTAATATCTTTTGGGGCTAAGGAAATAATAAATGTGGTCTTATTGGATAAAATGCTTTCTTCGTGATTTCATCAATTGATAAACTTTTGTTTTGTTTTTTGGTGTCCAGAGGCATGGAAGATTTTGGAATAGGGAGGATCCACTGCACTTGAGTTAGACAGGGAAGTACTTTGCTTCCCTTTGCTCCCCTCCTCCCATCATCCACATGCACACACACACACACACATATCCCAGATAGTTTGACTTTCGTGGAGACATTTGCCCCAATTTTTCATAACATTTTGTGGTAGTTAATATAAATATAATATAATATGGAAGGTACTGTACTAAACTAGCTTGATTCTCTTAAAAAATGTCTACATGTGTTAAAATTACAAGCACGAAAACACAAATCTGAGAATCTTGAATTATGTTGAGCTAGTTTTACTTGAGACATACACTTTCAATGTAGGAGTGTGAAGTGGCAGGTGTAATGGTGCAGTGACTACTCCACTGGTGTACACGTGATGACTCCTGGACTTCAATACAACTAGAGGTGAGGAACTCTGGAATGACTTCTTAACTCCACTAACAAGAAGGAGGCCTTGTGAAATTATTTTTTTATTTAATATAAATCATTTTAATTGACTGGTAGATATTTCCATTTAATGCACACTTAGACAACCTGAAATATAGGGAGCGACTTAAAGTCTGAACTTTTAGAACTCTTGTCACTTCATTTACTAACAGAATAATCCTTTGAAACCATTTGTATGTGTGGCCGGGGACACACACACACACACACACACACACACACACACATTATATTGATTCAACTTTTCATTTGTAAAGTATTGAATTCAAATGAAAGGTGAATAGTTCCCGAATCATTTGGTCAATGACCTGACGATAGCCATGCACAATCACCTGGTCTCACACACGCACACACATAGCTACAGTAGTGAAATAAGTGAAAGAAGAAAAGTAATGGTACAGATGATAGTTAGTCATTTTTTACACAGGGGCTGAAGTCAAGTATTTCTATGGTCCTGTGATTTCCAGATAATGTAAGATTCATTAACCCTTTCACCGCCAAGTTTATGACGACATCGGTAACATGAAAATGTAACTAGTGACGTGCTTGAGCACAAATGGCGAGCGAGCCTAATACTACACTGGAGTGTTAAACGTTTGGTTTTAACTTCTAATATTCAAGCTACTAAAAAAAAGTGGAGTTTTTAAATCATGTATTATACGGTAAAGGCATTCAATGCCATAGTAACCACTCCCCGAAACTGTTTCAATTGAAACAAAAAATAAGTCACGTTCTTTAAACTTTTTCTTTGGGATATTTTTTGTAACGCACAATACTTTCACATAACTGAACATACGTACGCAAGACTTACCTTCGTGTTAAATGTAGTTGACAATAAATATTCAAGTAAATACTGTTGCATAGGGCTTATAACTATGACAAATAGCGTATTAACTTACCACCGCAACTAACTTGATAGAAATGGAACTCCAGTAAGTTTTTGAGTTTAAACTGCACCCACAAAAAAATTCAAAGTGTCAGTAAACAATTCAATTTCTAGGATGATACGGGTAATGATCGTTAAACCGGAGGATACTGTTTGGGACGGGGTCGAATGCTGAGTTAACTCGAAAATACGAGAGGGTCAAAGTACACAATGGCATACATACGTCTAACATATAAACAAACAAACATCCCCGATTTTAAATTGTGTTACCCCTGAGAGTGTCTTGCTCGCTCTGCTCGCCAATAATATTTTTTTTTTTTCCTGCACAGACATTCAGCAACGAGATATGTTTTAAAAGCAGGTACAGTCAAAACTGTTTACTATGATGCAAAAAAAAAAGTCTATTAGTCCAACAAATAGCTACAAATTTGGACTTACTGTTACCAACCATACTAACTGAAATTCAATTTCTGAATGTCTCAGAGCTGTGGTTCAAACAGAGTACATGCTTATTCATCTTCTATTTGATGGATTCTGAGCTTCTCAACCTCGTACTATTAAATATTTTTTGGAGGACAAACAACTCAACGGTTAGCGTTCCAGCAGCCATATTTTTTTTTAATTGTAAAAAACAACAACAACTAATACCTGTACTATCATTTCGATTTTATTACAGGAGAACAGCCGACCAAATGCAAAACGCCACGTGGCGTCTACGGCGGTGAAAGGGTTAAGAAGACCTGAACCCTGCAGTACATAGCTACACTTTCATCAATGCCATTGGAGGGACATTATAAACTCAAGGCGGGGTCACTATCTAATTGTGTCTTTCTCTGGAAGGACCTGGGACCTGAGTGATTAAGTAAAAAACTACACCAGTTATATAAAACTGTGCAGTGATATAGGTAGTTAGTAAACTGGGTGTGGCACCAGCGGTATTAATTATGGCGAACTTGTACATTTTACACAAGAATGCTTGATCATAATGAAGCCACTTTGGCAAGTGCTCCAAAGGAGACCTACAAAATCTTTGTCTAATAATTGACGAGGAAATTCAATGGCTACTGTGCTGGTGTATATTTCCAAGTAAAATAGCTCTACTTGTGTTTTAAGTCAGTGACTTTAAAATGTTTTGCTTGTGGTTTTGAGGTGTGACTTTGTACCTGAAATTAATTCTGCAATTTGCCAAAAAATTGATGCTACTTGGTAACACTGTAGAATGTCATTATCCAAACACTTCAGTTAACCGAACACCATAAATCTAATAATAGCATGTACAAACAAGAATACATAATACTATATTACATAATTATAATACGTTTTCTGTTTTGTTCAGTTCTCTGAACATTTAAATTATCCGAACACCTCTCAGTCGCAACTTATCCAGATAACTGACATTCTACTGTATACCATTTCATATGTCCTCCTGTATACACGCATCAACACTTCACGCATAGTTACTTGACTGCAGCCATTCGTGTCATTTACCAGCTGTATATGTCTTGGTTTTGTTGTTGGTGGTGAGGTGTAAATCCACCAAAGGGAAGGTCAAATAATAAAAAATAAAGAGAAAATAATGAAGTTAATAATAAAGTTCTCGAAGGACCAGAATTCTTATAATGGCATCTAATTAGTCAGTCAGATATACAGAGGCTCCCGCCAGCACTTAGACTTTATTTGCGCAAGAATAATAATTGATTGCGAGTTGGTACAGATTATATAGGGTGATATGGTATAGAACTAAGATAGGTAGGAAGTAGGTGGAGATTGAGATGAATATGATTAAGTTTTAAGATGAGAGGCGCCCGCAAGCTGGCCAAATGTAAGGTGTGGGTGTTAAATGATGAGATAAATGTGGTGGTAATCAATAACAGGTTCTGTTCCAAGTTCAGACGGATAGCTGTAGGTCAGTTCTTCCTCCTTTGTGGGGGTGGTTCCGACAGACAGTTATCCTGAGATTGACCACTCTGGGTGGAGACAAGACAGTTGTTGTTGTTGTTGTTTTGTTTTATCAGTTCACACACTTCACTACTTTGAAGTTTTGCTCAGTGCAGGTTTGTGCCATTGGCATTAAACTGAGAAGGCAGAACTGCCGTATGTGTATACTGAATGTTTGACATCGTGGTTCCTATGTGATTGTGTAGATGAGCATTAATAAAAATATATATGCAATAAAGCATTCCTTAAGGCAGTAATACTTAGGTGAGATGTATTTTTAACTATTCTAGTGCGAGAGTTATATCTGAGTTCAATCAAATGATGTCTAAATTTATTATCCAGCTATTATTTATATGTACCATACTGCTCTGTGTGTGTGTGTGTGTGTGTGTGTGTGTACATGTGTGTGTGTGTGTACATGTGTGTGTGTTATGTGTTTTGCAGAGTACTGAAGTCTTTTTGCTGTACTTCATGTGACAGACTAAAATTAGTTTACTAAAGGTATGTTTAATTTTTTGTGTTAGTTGTTGTACAAATATTTTTGTGGATGATTCTCTCTTTCACGGCTTTTTTTTTTTTTTTTTTTTTTTTTTAAACCATACAAATTTTTTTTAAATGTTTGGCTGTCACCAGGAATTGAACCCGGACCGCTTGCTTAACACACAAACACTCTGTGGCTGAGTGATAATTTTCCAAAAGTGGGTGTATGCTCCTCTTTTTTCTTTCTAAGGCGCCACACAGCTTATTGTGTAAGGAAGTCCACATCAACCGAACAGATCGATTTTCAAAGAGAAGTTTTGGCTAGACGGTAGTATAAATTACAACTTTCTATCTAGAATGATTTGCAAGTTGGAAATAAAATAGCTTTGGTATTGTGACTGAAGACTACTCTTTGTTTCTTACTGTATGTGCCAGAAAGTTAACAATGAATACATGAAGTGACTAAACCAGCTGTTAATATTGTTTTGCTAGTTATAATTGCACTACCAGAATGCTTTTGTTTTGCTATCTCGAGGGTTTCTCAAAGGTAATGCTTTTTGAAAGCATGAGCAGAGTGCTTGTGATAAATACGCAATAGATGCACTTTGAACAATGCCAGCTCTAAATGCTTCAGATGCTGTTTACTGTGGTTTGGTATATCACACCTCTTACACCACACTCAATTCCTGGCCAGACCACTTAGAAATGCCAGAGAAGCCCCTGATCGAGTGGTCTCATGTTGGATTCCTACTGATAGACAAACATTTTTTTTAATTTCTTTTTATTGTTTTTAAAAAGCCTGTGAAAAGAGAGAATACATATGTGACCGTCTACGGGGAAAATCGGGCAGCATGCGTAGACGTCGCAAAAAGATCGATTTAGTTCTTAAAATTGTATTAAATAAGCCTAACGAAGGGAACGGTTAGGCGATATATAGCGGGAATGGCTAAAGCTATGGCGATAAAACTTGGAGAGCTTAATATCTGCTTGCCGAGGAGTCTGTAAGTGCCAAAAATAAAATTTTTTGTCGGGGCCGCGTTGTGCCCGATTTTCCTGTAGACGGTCACATATTGGATTCCTAGTGATAGACAAACATTTTTTTTTTTAATTTCTTTTTATTGTTTTCAAAAAGCCGGTGAAAGAGAGAGAATACATCTAATGAGAAAAGAAGGCTGAGAAAGAAATTGTGAAATATTTTTATGCTCTTGATTTTTAGATGCAGTGAACAGTGGAATTCTGCTGATGCTCGTCGTATGGCAAAACAAGCACAGAATTTTGTTACCAGTGTAGGCCACTCCCCCACAAGAAGGTGGTGGCCCCCTAGTGAATTGTCCTTCTCAAGATAACTGGAAAGGAAGCTGCGAACATTCTTAACACCTGTCATTCTATCATATCCCACTTCTTTGTGCATTTTCATTGAACCCACTGGGTTTTCTTTTCTTTGTTTGTTTTTTGTTGCTTTTTTGTTTGTTTTTTTGTTTTTTGTTTTGTTTTTTGTTGGTTATACTTATTGATAGTTTTGTGCAGTAACTCATTACGCAGTGAAATCTCACACAACAGGAGTGGGAGGATTTGTGGAGGAGGTTAACTACTACTACAAATATATTTCTATTACAACAGTGGTTACATTCATTTTGGCTGTTGTACGGAGTCGGATATGAAGTCCACAATAAGCAAGCAGTGCATACTAATCCACCACTAAAACCAGCAAATATGGCATTGCAGCATATTATTATAGATACAGAGTAATCAAAATAATGTAACTCGTTCAACTTCAACTATTTCACTTTTACTTGTAGTTCTACTTAGTCAGTCATGCACTGGTAAAAATTGTTACTGTGGCAGATAGTTTAGACTTGCAGTAACATAAAAGTACCAACCAACAAAGCTAAATTCTAGTGAGTATGTAGAGAGACTTGAAATTTGCGTCATAACAACCAGTTAGCTATAGAATGGACGTATGTTGAACAACCTCGACATTTTGTATGGAAACACTGTATAATAGTGCATAGCTACAGTGAATGTTCTTCCTGCCCCATCCAATTAGATAATTTATTGCTTATTACTCCTTGGAACAAACAAACCTCTGATTTATGATCTGAAAGATTGCTCTTGATTTGTAGGTTCTCTTTTAGAAAGTTTGTGATAAAATTAATAATGATCACTCCGATCACTGGAGTTCATATTTTCCATTGCTAGTAGCTACTGTTTTGGTTAACTAAAAAAAACCCTTAGTTTGAAGAACAGCTATATAAACTAATAATGGAGAAGATAGAAAATTTGATTAAAACTAAAATTACCCTAGAGTGGATGACAATTAATATTACAATTAGCTAAGTAAACATATAGCTATGAACCTCTCTACAATGGATTTCTGGAAAAGCAACCTTAAATCTCAACGACAGCAAACAGTATGCGCAAAATGATCTTCCACAATCTAAAATAGCTAACCTCTGAAAGCAACCAAACTCTTAACAAAGATCAAAACATTTGTCCCCATGCATGGGTGGCCTTTGTAAAGAGTTTTGCTGTAAAAAAAAATACAGTACAAATATGTCATATAATCAACCCATATTATGGGTTGATTATATGTATGTTTGTATGCTTTTCTCACCTAATTTAGATAAGCATTCTCAAATGTTTCCCACAACGCTCTTGTGCGTGCATAATTCATCAGCGACCTCACCTAGTTTCCAACCTGACGTTATAACCAACAAATTCATCATCGATTCTTTAATATTTGAACAACAATTTATTGTTCGTTGGAACAAAGTTAAATTCCGAGATCATTCGAGTCCAGCCTGGATCATCAGTGTGTACATACTTTCAGAATTGTTTGTAAAACGACTGTAACTATAACAACAGTCCGCGCCCACCTAGTCAGCGTTAAAAGGAAGGTCGATTTTCTCGTGTCCAGTCTCCATAAAGTAATACACAGCTTGTGCTGGGTGGAATGGCCATGTAAGAAAGGTTAGAGATGTTTAGGTGGCTATACTTTATTCGGGGGCTGCATATGCACGTGCAAGTTGAGACTTATGGCTAGCTATAAGAAAATGTATTTACTGTCTGTTGGCTCTTGTGTATGTAAGTGAGATTGTTATGTTCTGTTGCTGGATACTTAACCTGACCTTTCTTAGGTGATGTAGCTAAACTTGGCTGGTTGCACCAATCACGGGTATCCACTGTGTGATCTTATTTTTTTGGATATGCACATGTGCAGGGCTGCCTCTATGTCAGAGTAGTATATGGCACACCTAAAACTGTAACTAAATCATACAATTAATTGAAGGTGTTTGTTGGTTTCTTCTACTACCATGCCTTCTGTCTCAAAAAATAGATGGCTCTATTTTTTCTCATCCATGACATGATCAATGAATTACACCAAAATGTATAGCAATGACCTATAGCTGGCTACAGTGTACATGCCATGGCTCCGTCTTATTCATTATACATGTGCTACAGTGTACGTGTGCTCAGTCTCCATGACTGTGGTTTATTCATTATACATGTTCTACAGTGTACATGTGCTCAGTCTCCATGGCTGTGTTTTATTCATTATACATGTGCTACAGTGTACATGTGCTCAGTCTCCATGACTGTGGTTTATTCATTATACATGTGCTACAGTGTACATGTGCTCAGTCTCCATGACTGTGGTTTATTCATTATACATGTGCTACAGTGTACATGTGCTACAGTGTGTTTTATTCATTATACATGTGCTACAGTGTACATGTGCTCAGTCTCCATGACTGTGTTTTATTCATTATACATGTGCTACAGTGTACATGTGCTCAGTCTCCATGACTGTGGTTTATTCATTGTACATGTGCTACAGTGTACATGTGCTACAGTGTGCATGTGTTCAGCCTCCATGGCTGTGTTTTATTCATTGTGTTTAGTTTCCATGGGAGGCATGACAGTGACAGATAAGCCATACCAGTGTAGTGTGTGTGAGAGAGCATTCATACGCAAGCAAGACATTGGTAGACACAGATGTGTGACTACACGTTGAAAACATTAGTTACTGTGATTTAGACTTGTCACTTGTGGAAGAGAAGCATCATCCAATATGGGTGGCTTTCTTTCAAGGTTCAAGGTGTGTGTGTGTATATATGTATGTGTGTGTGTATATATGTATGTGTGCGTGTGTGTGTGTGTGTGTGGTGTAGTGGTTGTGTCCTTGGCTCAGGGCCTGAGGGTCTTGAGTTCAAGCCCCACACTCAGGCAGCTTTCCATCTTGTTTTCCACCTGCCTCCCACCAGCCCCACAAGTCCACCCAGCTGTGATTGGGTACCTGGCATTTACTGGGTTGCAAATTCAAGGCCTTTTCTCATGAAACAGCAATGGTCTAGGTGGGACTTTGGGTGCCTACATCACTTGCTGTGAGGACAGGCTTGTGCTCCTGCGAGAGTTCCTAGCCCGGCTCTAGGAACTTTGCTTGTACGACTCGCAGTGCATGCTTAGTGCACACAGGCATCCTGGCTCTACCAGGTGCGCATTACCGCTAGCGGTTGCAAGATAATTAGCTTTTTGCATGTGTGTGTATACACAGGTTTCTAATATACAGTGAGATATGCCACAGAGTAGTGAGGTCATATGTCCCTATAGTGAAGCTAGTCTAAAAAGGCTATGCTTTATTTGTGTATGTACATTGATTTTCCCACAAATATTGGGCATTTGATGTGGCATACATCAACAACAACAGTTCACTTTCTGTGCATTTCAATGTAATGACATCACCGTGAGTTGGTCAACATCTATTACACTTCTATAATATCCTGAAGGCTTCTTTTTTTTTCTTTCTTTTTTCTTTCCAAATATTTGCTTACCAGCAGCCCTACCCCTCAACTAATGTTTCCTTGGACAAGATCAGTGGGTCTGTGCTAATGAACCATCTATTTACTAATTAGTGTACCTACTTTGGGGCAGGTGAGACAAAAACAACTGGGGGGGTGAGGTTATTACACTGAAACCTCTCTATCCAGAACTGTGTGGGACCAAACCTAAGAAATGTCCCCTAACTCAGAAACACATTCAAGTAACATTCGCTGGTAGCTTTAGAACTGTTCAGATTAACCTCACTGACTTTCCTTCTTATTTTCTGCTATAATTATCTCGAGCTTTCTTGCTAGAGTTAAAAGTGACCTTTCTTCCATTCCCTCCAGTTGTTAAGTTCTAGAACTAGTGGGGCCACTGAACTAGCATCTTGATTTCCATGTTCCACTCTCCTCAACACCGCAGTTGAATTCTCAAAGTAACACGTGAAAATATTTACACAATTTTATTCATTGATTTTGGTTTGGTAGCTTATTAACAGTCATTCACTGTTTATTAGTGTCTGGTAGACAGAGGTGTCCGTAACTTAGACGGACGGATAAGAGAGGTTCCAGTGTATCTGCAATCTTCTTGTTGATATTTTATCAGTTCATCAGTTCATCCTAGTTACCTCAGTTTATACTTTTATATATTATTAAGTATTCTCCATTGTATCTACTTTCACATTTACACACACATATATACATGTAACTCTTATTAACACTCAGCACGCATGCTCGAGAGAATTATAGTAGTGTGTTTGTCAGTCTGTCTGTCTGTCTGTTAACATTCGATTTCATGAATGGCTCAGAACTAACCTTTAAACAAGTATGACCTGACCCAGTATGAGAATTTAAGACTTTTTCAAATTTCGAGCTAGTTTCCTAGGAAATGTGGAGAAACTTCAGCTCCAAACAAGCGCAAGCTCCTTTTGCGTACATGGTTTTACATCATACAGCAGTCATGTGATCACTTATAGTTCACGTATGTTCTCTTAACCGCGTGTGTCCTCGGTAGTTAGAAGTTAAAGTAATCTGAAAAAATCTTAGTTGTGTAATAATGCGCTGAGGGTTTGCACCCTAGGTGCTCTAGTTCTGTTCAGTCCTTCCTATTTTTCCTTTACTACTTTGTGCTTTCATTTTTCTATTTGCTATACTTAAGCTTATCCATACTGTTTTATATTCTTGCTTGCTTTTGTGTGTCTTTTATTTTGTTTTGTTTTATGTTCTGTAATTATACTTCATTCTGGTTGAATTTGAGACTGAGTACTGATAGGGATCTTGAGCATACTGGGAATAGTGGATAGACCTGAGTCAGTGTATGTAATTAAGTCTCGAGATATTTTAGCTTTTTTTCCTTTGTTTTTGTTTGTAGTTTTTGCGTGATAGTTTGGTCGAGTTAGTATGGCTTTACCTGATTGTTATGTGCTACTCTAAGCTACTCATCTTGGCTTGGACCATTACAAAGCTCGCTCCGAAGTAGTTAAAACTATCTCCCATATCCTCCAAAACTGAAGAGTGCTATTCTGGAACTCAATACAAAATTGTATGGGAATAGAAAAAAAAAACGCAGCTTCCCACTCTATAATGACCGAATGGATCACTTGAAATGTTTTGAGAATGCACTGTAAATGTGTGTGTGTGTGTATGTGTGTGTGTGTGTGTGTGTGTGTGTGTGTGTGTGTGTATGGTGTAGCCCTGGGCCTGAGATCCTAGTCCAAGCCCCACTCTGGCAATTTTCCATTTAGTTTTTTCTTCCTCTGCCTCCCACCAGCCCCACCAGTCAACCCAGCTGTGATTAAATGCCTGGCATTTGCTGGGGTGCAAATTCAAGGTAATGAAACAGTGTTGGTGCCCACATCACTAGTTTATTTGTTACAATAAAATGAACTACTACCAGACTCCCCCAAATTTATACCTGAATTTCCCTGTAAATACATAAAAAATGTTTACTTGGAAACTCTGGTGGTAAGGTGCTTATGTGTGTGAGTGTGTGTTTGTGTGTGTGTGTGTGTGTATTGCAGGAGTCTCTACACATACATGTACATACATGAGTGCTTGTGGGTCCCTCATCTGAAATTACATGGGTGAGATCCAACCAAGATGTAGTTGTGGTTATGTGGCTTATGTGATAATGTTTGTTGTGTGTTCATGATTGCCTTGGTTGGCAGTCATCAGCTATTCTTAGTGAGAAGGACTATTGCCTCAAAGCAGTCACTCTTGTGTTTTTATTTTGTTGTTCATTGGTGGGTGTTTTTTTGTGGGGTCATTCTACACTTGTAGATTTACTTGATTTCAATTGTGAAATTCTGAAAAAATATTCAGTAAATTTGTATTGGTATTTTGGCACTTGAATAGGGGGAAAAAAGAAGTACAGGAAACTTTTTATAGTATTGAGAACAATTAAAAAACCAACTATTCAAAGTTGGAAATGGAGCTCAAATACAGTCCATCTGCAGTAGAGTAGCTGTTGAAGCTGCTGCATGAAAACTAACTTATGATCATTAATACTAATTTACATTTGAACTAGTTCACGCCTTCATTCACTCACTAGTATTCCTATTTCTGTCTCTTGCACTAATTACTGTTAGAATTACTCTCTTATACTGATTGCTTTCTCTTCCTTGTTCAGTTGTTGGTTCTCTCTAAAACTGTGATTTGGACTTTTCTATTTTTGGTATCATCTCTCATTTTGGAAGGTTACTACCTCTACTAGTTGTTTTGCGCTCACCGACTGCCTTTGATGTTGTTCTTGTAATTTACTATTAATAATATTTATTCGTAAATTGTATACATACACTTGAACTAATTCTGAAGGCGAGTCAAACGGCTGGAATTTACAATCCAGTCAAAGGTAGCTATCATCAGTTTATTTAGCCATCGGTTGGGTCAAGTCGGTGGTCTAATTCAGTAGCAGTGATGCACCATAACAACCAAAGCAGTGTATAATGCTGCCATTGTGTGTGTGTGTGTGTGTGTGTATGTGGCACGAGGCAGGCAAGATGTGCTGTGTTTGTGTGTATGCTGGAAACAGTGTGGTTAATACAAATTGGAAATTGTGTTGGTATTATTCATTTCAAGAACTCATTGTGGAGACACATGAATGTGTGTAAACATTGCATTATGACAGTTATTGTTGTTGTTGGCTATGATCAGGCTGGTGCACTTCTCATCTTCATGTCATCAGTGTACACATCTTAGACTGAGGTGGGTACACGGATACATGGATGATTTCATCTTAGAGATGTTAACTAAAAGAGGCTACACTTTGTGTAAATTTCACTACAGTATCCGAACACCACATGCAATTACTCATTTGTTTTAACAAGGACAATACTACAAAGTTACCCAGTGCTAATTTTATGAAAATTTCTGAAATTTATGACTTCTTCTGTAAGTTATTTGTGAGTAAGCAAAACATACTCTCAATTGACACATGTAAAAAGGACTTGATTACTTTTTGTTGGAATGTGGCTATAGGTATTTGTATGATACCACTTGTGGGTAGTGATGGTGGATATTGTTGATTAATATTGGTGGTCTCTCTCTTTTTTTTTTCTCTTTTTTTTTTGTGTGTGTGTGTGTGTGTTTGTGTTTGAACTAAATGCAGCATCACTACATGACACAAAAAGTTTAAAAAAAATGCAGCTGTTAGTTGTAGTATAAGAGAACTGTCATCAGCTGTATTACTCACATGTACATGTATTAACCACTTTCATAATTCTACATCTTATATTTAGAATACATTGTTTTGGTGACTTTGCAGATATATGAATGGGCAACATAGCATAGCAGTGAACATCATTTCCTGGTATCATTAATCCACCATGGAGTCAGAGAGTGTGTAGAGCATTTGGGCATGTCCTATACTTTTAGGATAACAAGGCATCATTATGTGTCCACCTTCACCATGAAATATCTTACTATAAGTAATACTATATCTTGTGCCTAATGAATATAACATCATGGATCAATGAAATGAAAACAATAGCACTGTCTAAATTCCTGGTATATTGACATGAGCATGATAGCCAATTAAAATTTTTTTAATAAATTGGTCTAGCCAATTGTCTTCAAATTGCACTAAAAGAATACATAATCATATTTTCAACTCTTTGGACACAGGGATGCAAAGTATGTGGGTTACCTTCGTTAAGTTAGGGGAGAGAAATAGAGAGTGGGAGCACGACTTTATCTAAGTTAGTGAGCCTGCCCTAGTTCTTCTCAGAAATTGTAGCGGATTGGCAGCGCTTTTGCTAGTTCATCTCGGAACTCATCCTCATCGACAGGCAGTCCGGTGACTTGATGAGGGCGTAGTTGCTATGTAAGGAACTAAGGTAGGGCTTGTAGTGCTGGTAGCACCAACTTAAACACATTCCTATCACTAATTAAAGCTTGGCAACCATGAACCCAACTTGCAACGATGAATCCTGACCTTTTAAACACGTTCCTATCACTAATTAAAGCTTGGCAACCATGAACCCAACTTGCAACCATGAATCCTGACTCTTTAAACACGTTCCTATCACTAATTAAAGCTTGGCAACCATGAACCCAACTTGCAACGATGAATCCTGACTCTTTAAAAAGTGCATGGAAGTAATGTGTGTAGGTCACCTTATGTATGTGTGGGGCATAACCTAGACTTTAGGGACCTGGCATTTGTCTGGTAACCTAGTCTATGTGTTTGGTGCTGTGTGAGAGCCGGACATGTTGTCTCCACTAGTACAGTCCGTGCAGGTGGATGAGTGTTCATGTGCATAGTTTCAGGAGATGGGGCCTTTTCACCGACCAGGCTAGACTTAATTTAAAATAAAATTTCTTTTATTGGATATAGTTATTTATCTGTTATTTAAAACTAGCTGTCTAGTTTGATCTATTATGTGAATCTGTTTCAAGCTACAGTACGGGTCAAAAGAAAGTTCCCATAGCAGATCACTATTTCTTTAATTCTCCCCTCCCCCCCCCCCCCCCCTTCCCTTCACTCCTCTTTATTGCTGTTTTTGTCCTAAAGGATTGGTGTGTGTGTGTGTGTGTGTGTGTGTGTGTGTGTACATTGGGCCATCACCTTGTCGTGGTGGAGGGACTTGAGTGTACCAATGAACCTCGGAGCTATGTTACCTTGGAATCTAGTATTCCTTTGTAGGGTCACCCATGGTGAACAGGTCTGAGGGGAGGTTCCAGACTAAGCATGGTCCAACCAAGCACACTGGAGTAGGTGGGTACAAGACCAGGGCATTGCCTCATGGTGCCACATGGACCCAATTCCAGTCTGTTCCAGCTACGGAGGGTTTGCATCCATCCTAGCTTTTCCATCTGCACGAGAAGTGGTGCAGTCTATCCTGCAGCTCAGTGCTGGTTGCTGGCTGACCAGATATTGGTATAAAATCCATTATGATCTTGAGCTTGTGCCAGTGATGTGCTGTGAGTATGGCTGTCCTGCTCCCCCCTATCTTGGGAGGCCAGGTGACCAATCATTCGCAGTGGAAGTCAAGTCAAGTCAAGTGTGTACATGTGTGTGTAAGTATGTGAGTGTGTTTGTAAGGTACCATAACACAATCAGGTCATATACATATCACTTCACTAGCATCATCACTGCAAGTTATGTACATACCTTCAAGGACATGGTTGGCTGGTTTGTTGTTAGTAGTGTGGTTAATTTGGTTGGAGATAATATGTTGTGGTTGTGCTACATATTGATGAGACAGTAGTAGGAGTAGGACTACCCAAACACTAGAACACCACAGAAGTATTTAATTCCTGTTATTTAATTCCTGTTATTTTTCCTCTTCTGAGGTGTGTACATGCATGTGTTTGTGTGTGCATATGATGAATGTCATAATCTAAACTATATCTGTGTGTGTGTGTGTGTGTGTGTGTGTGTTCAGTTGTTTGGCTGGAACAAGGATAATGTCATAGCAACTGGCTCCTCAGATGGGATAGTCAAGTGAGTTTGGGGTTCCTTATCTATCATCCTTTTTTCTGACCTTCTTTTCTTTTCTTTTCTTTTTTTCTCTTTTTTTTTTCCTTCTTCCCTGCCTGCCTATATTGAACTATGGTGTGGACAAAGTGGAACAAAAGGGTTACCATTAACACACTGCTGACTCAAAATTAGAACGTGGAGTCTAGTTTTGGCCCAGCTCACAGTCATTCATTCAATTGCTCTCTCAACAACTAATTTTAACAATGAGATGTGAATTTTTAAGGGGGGGAGGAAGAGAGAGGGGTTGCAGAGGAGAAGGCTTATTTTTGCCATAATCACTAGAATAGTCCAGCCATTTTAAGGATGGACCCAAAACTAATAGCAAGAAAGTACTTCTCAGCAGTTTTCTCTTTAAAAAAAAATGAGCTTGTTAACGTACTGCAAGTCCTAAGAAATCAAACTAGGGGAACACCCTGAAATTGACTCTCGTTGTTAAAACAATATTTGCATCAAAATAATAGAAGATAAAGATAGGTCACTGGGAAGAATAATTTACGCATCACGTTTCTTGGCCTTACATTATTACTGATTTTGGATTTTGCTGCTCGTATAATGAAGCCATTGGAAAAGGAAGGGGTAGGATGCAAATACTATTTGGGTACCCTTTATCTCCTGAAAGAGACATTGATAGTTATGATGTATCGTTGCTTTAAACATAGGGAGCCAGTATGCTGTGCTGTGCTGTGGTGGTGTTACCCCAGGTCTGATGTCACACCTGTCTTTGAAATGAGACAGCTCTGGTCCATGATGACATTTTTGAGGAAATGGTGAGAGATTTTTTTAAACTAACTATTTGATTTGACCCAATCCTCCCTCGCACACACATGCACCAACACACATTCACATACATGCACAAGATCCCTGATGATGTCATTTAAATTTAAAAATTTTAATATTTGTTTTCCCCGTTTATGTTCTACTTGCAGGATGTGCTCTATGGAGAAAAGGCATCAGTGAAGAAGATAATTGACTTCTAAATTAACTACCACACAATTTTGATATTGTTATATTTATCTTATATACTGTTGACTTATTTAATTTTATACAGAGACTGATTTTATTATAAGAAATGTTATTTAAAATTGCATATTAAAGAAATGAGTAAATAAAGGATAATGGTAAATTTATTTATTAAATATGATGAATAAGTTTGTTGCCTGTACTGCCTAAAATTGCTGCCGTATTTCCCGTTGTACCACTACTGACAGCCGCTGAAGGAGGAACTGTGTAGAGCGGGGGTCTCCCGTGGCCAAGTGGTCTGCCTAACTTCAGAAAAGATAGGGTAGAGGGCCCTATAGCGCCTGAGGTCTCTTATGGCGACAGGCTGTATAATAAACTGAGGTGCCAGATGTGCATACTTGGCAGACTTCCTGGATGCAACACCTCCAGCCTCCAAGGTGGCCCGACTTTCATATGAGGAAGCAAAAGTATCAGGACATGTTGCATCCCAGACCAGAGGATGATGACCTGAACTCCAAGGTACTAGCTAGGGTCATGCCATCTGGTCTTTGGCCATCTGAGCATGAAAGGCCAGGGGGTTCGAGCCTCGAAGGGATCCCAGCTGTGGAAAGCGAACGCTTTATGATATCATTAAGGGATGCATGTCGAGAATGCCTTCCCTCGCTTTTCCGGCAACACAGTCCATGAAGGCCGAGTGAGGAGACCTCAGCACCGCAGAACTGGCAATGATGGCCGACAGCTATCCGAAGTGAGGGGTTGTCTCTAAACGGAGGCCAACGGAGGAGATAGGGAGAGCCTGCAACCAAGCCCCTGCATATTATTTATTTTATATTTTTAATACACTCCCAATTTAGATATGCGATCGAATGGTTTAATATTGCGTACACATAAAATTCTGCGGCATATTATAAACAGAATAAAAATGAATCCCTATTTTGATGCACTGGCCTTCTGAATGGTAAATCTTCCATTGAGAGACCAACTCATTGATTATGAAGTATCTTGGACAGAGTGGTTTGTTTGTACGATAAGGTGTTTGGTATTCGTTTTGTTTTGTTTGTTTGTTTTTATAGTAATGCATTAAACTATCCGACTGATTCACATACATTACAGTGATAAAGTGGCTAACAGCACCAAACAGCATTTTTCTAATCTTACTATGATGGATCTTTTAAGCCTAGTACATACATAAAATTGTTGTACATTGTCATGAATAAGAAGACCTCACATGCCATGAATTGCTAACAATAGACATAATCACTCACTGCACAATTTGTGACACTCTCTCCTGTGAACTACTGTAGTCTGTCAAGCTTGTAGCAAACTGTTTTGACTACTTATTACATAATGATTATTATTTTTATTAACAATAAAGCATAGGGAGCCCAAGCCATTGACAGAGTTAATTATCGTTATAAATACCATTGCATTCAATTGTATCATCATCAAACTCTTTATCCCAATTATTAGTCTTGTGTATTATAACCAGACTATCCTTTCCCTCTTTTTCATCCCACTTGGGCCATTTCAATATGCAACATCAATATACCTAACACAACAACAATAATAAAGCCAGATGTAATGAGGATTTGTACTTTGCAGCACTGAATTCGAAAGGATATGTAATTTCATTTATCCGATGTGTAATTAGTTGTGATTGTACTTACAAATTTATATTACAAGTAAACTACTGACCAGAACGTACTGTAAACATTGATTGAATGTTTTTGTTGGCAAAATTGCAAGTTATAATATACTTGCTTAGTTTGGATGATATTCAATTTAGAAAGCTTGGTAATTGGAGCTTTATTCAAAATAGATGAACAGAAAGTTAGCTGTAGTAGGTAAGCCCAGCCTATTATGTGAGCCTTTATAATAAAAGTACATTTTGTGCATTCTTCAGTCTTAGAATTACTCCATACACTGTAATTAATATCTGCAGCAATTTGATTTTATTATCATAAATACCATTGTATTGTTGTTGTTTTTCTTTTTTTCTTTTATTTTGTACCCAATGATTCATACAGCTTTACTGTGTACATATATATCGGCTATTAAAAATGAATGATAACGTTTGAAAATAATAAATTATTTTACATAAAAACTAGAATGATTCTTTAAAAAAAGCTCGGCATAGACAGTTCAGAAGTGAATGGAAAAGTACGTAGTGGAATCTGTGAATTTCTGTAATCACTGATGACTTCAGGCAAGACAACTTCAGAGTGGACTGCACTACATAACATAAAACATATAACGTCGGTAAAATTTAATACATAGCTAACAGTTAGATGTATAATATTTATTGCACCCAGAACATTTTTGCTTGAATATTTCTGCAATATCCCAATATTAAACAATTGCCATTAAATGCTTTACTACATTACTGTACATATGTACATAGTGTGTGAAGTCAATGAATTTTAAATATAACCAGTTATAAATAAACACATTACTATTAGTTGCATGAATGGAATATTTACTTGTATGCTATATTTTCACGAGGCAATGGTGAGTGCAATACAGCTAGCGAGTGAAATGTCAGGCAGTATTTCATGACTAAGGAGTGAAATAAGTATATTAGAATGTTTGAAGAACGTAACAACAAGAGTATACTGCATAAATCTGTAAAATCCTATGTGATCAGGTATTGTAGACATAATTATTATATTTAGAGATAATCGCTGACCAAAAAACACAAAAAAGTTAAAAAACCAAATGTTTCAGAGCCTTCATCAGTGGTAATGATTCAAAAATAAAATAAATAGTTACTATGACAGGTGAAAGGGTGGTACATGTTAAAGCACTTGGTTGGTAACCATGAGTCCTGAGGGTTAGCCTTTCTTTTCCATTCATTGACTTCACTTACATGTATACTGCCTTTCTTTTCCAAGCACGCTTCCCACTTGAAACATTGCAATAGCCTACGGACAAGTTTATAAAACATATCCATATTGAAATATCAGAAAAGCTACACACAATAGCTATGGGAGAATATCATGATCCGTATCAAGCATTTAACATACATACACACACACACACACACATTATATATAATACTTATAGCACGAGTCTGAGAGTGTGATAAGTGATTTATTGCTGCTTTGATATTTTTTCTCAACTGGTTACAATACAATTTTCTTTGAATTTACTCGCTACGCGCATGCTACTTCGAGAGTTCAATAACAAGCGTACAACTCGCATGATGTGGAAATATTTAAGAAAAAAATAAGGCTGCAATATATATATACAATTCCGTAATGTGATGTTTCACCTTAAATCATGTCCAATGCTGTTTGTGGCTGGAGGAGGGAGGGAGGGAAGGGGATGGAAGGTAATGATTAGGGTGCATATATCGACAATGGCTGAAGCAACAGCTTTAAAATTCAGAGAGCTCATTGTACTGATGAAGACGAATGTGTAAGTGCACAAAATTTGTTTTGATAGGGCCCGCGTCGTGCCCAATTTTCCTGTAGACGGTCACATTTAACGAGTTGTCACGCATTCAGCTGCTGCGGTCACTTAGCAGGATTTCATACAAGTTTTTTTTTATCATTTGGTGCGTGTTTGTGTGTGTGTTTGTGTATGTGTTTTTGTGTGTGTGTGGGGGGGGGGGGGACCTCCCTCTCCCCCATGTATGAAACGAAATCACACATAACATACACTTACTAGCAGAATTTCTTTTTTACCAGCAGAATTAAGTAAAGCGACAGTAAAAATTTCTCCTACCTACACAACTTCTCCCATCCAGTACAAAATGTCTAAGCTGTAAAAATGTCCACGGGCATGTAAGGAGGCACAAACTTTTTCATGGTGTTTGTTTCAAACTCCATTATGTCTATTCGACTTGTACAAGCGAGATGCATAAATTAGTAATAGAATAATTTTGGTGTTCGGGAAAGGGGCATATCGAGGGTGGCTAGCATAGCTATTCAAACACAAGATAGGGTTTCCCAGCTGTAAGTTTCTAATTGAAGCTCGCCATGAACATACAATTGAACCCTTCTATGGTCCCACCATGGTGCCATGGGACAATTGACGACATTACTGGACAACACTCATGTAACACAGAAAAATAAGCTCCAACTTGATAATCAGCTGCATTGTACGCGGAAGTTGATTGATAGAACAGAACTTGACACAGCTAATTAAGACTGTTCCGGACAGCACCCATAAGCAGCACGTATAGGCCACAGCATCAAAGTAATCCTATCTGGGCTCTGTCATCTATCACTGAAGACAGAGAGATCTATGCTCAAGAGTGGTAGATGATGTGATTGAGGAATGTATCATGGAAAAAGAAACCAACAACAAACATACTAGCAAAAATATTTGTAACGATGTGCCAACCAATTCTAAATAATGCCACCAAGGTGCACGTGGATATGTAAAGCATGTGCAACTGACAGTCCAATTATGTAGAACTAGAATACCATATGTGCAAAGCTAACTTGGATAGTAAATATACACTTTGTCGTTGAGTACAAGAACTCTAAAAAAAAAAAACACAAAAAATAACACTAAACAACTACAACAACAACAACAAAAAAAACACGCTAGGAGGCATAGCTGAGATCAGCTAAATATGTACATATGTGGATCCGAGTAGCCTTGCTGAAGCATACTGTGCTATTCAAAAGAATTGTCAGCTCATTCTTTTACACTCCTATATTAATTTAATAACACATAAAAGTACCATCTTATCTCTATGTGTTATTTCTGGCTTAAACAAACAAACCATAATCACACTTACGAAAACAAATATCTATACACTCAAAATGAAGCACACCACTGAACCACACCGACACACTACGTGCAAATGTGTGGCAGTATGTTAGCAAGTGGCAAGTAGAGCTCAATCAAGATAAACTTCAAGAATGTACACATGTAGTGAGGATTTTTTGTGACAAATGTGGAGAACATACATAGCAAGACATGATCAAAACTATTCAACCCTTTCATTCCGGGATTAGCATTGACGATTTAAAAAAAAAAATTGTTACAGTGAGCTAGAACCTCAAAATTCAGATTATAGGTGCCCAAGGCATTACAGAAGCTTCGAAAATAGTTTTCACCAAAAAAATTTTTTTAAAAGTGCTTTTCGAGTTACCTGAAATCAACGACCTCACGGTAAAAATTAAGTTCGGAACGAAAGGGTTGCAAGGCATTTAGCAATATATCCTGACACAACTAGACATATGTATGTACTATTGGCAATACTGCTGGATAGACAGCAATTATATAGTGCAACTACTGGTTCTTGATGTACACCTCATGCCAATTTATAAATGAGCAAGATCAACATGAGGAGACCAATATGGTTGCCCATAAACTTACTTCAATGTGCTGTTCTTGCTCATCTGCCAGATGGACCACAGCAATCCTAGTACACAAATAAAATAAAGTACCAATGAAAAAAGTTAGTGATCATGGCATTACCTGAATAATTTAT